>Ga0078972_1000742_pt1 | contig 133662 bp, 130 predicted proteins | sample YelNatPaOPGAMG01_FD_67568 | JGI IMG/M metagenome (GOLD analysis project Ga0078972, IMG submission 67568) | Hot spring thermophilic microbial communities from Obsidian Pool, Yellowstone National Park, USA - OP-RAMG-01 (SPADES assembly) (version 2) | ecosystem: Environmental > Aquatic > Thermal...
TCTTCCACTAATCCCTATAGGGATTAGTTCTTAATGAATCTTTGTAACCGGAATTAAGGGATCTATGGAAGAATTGCATTGGTGAAAAATTCTATTCCCTAAAATTTGTGATGTTAAGGTTTAAAAATATTATGGGTTTCTTAAATAAACCACAAAATAATGCTTCTGGAATGCTCATGCTCGGTTTTGAAGCCCAAAAGGAGCTTATTCTCTCTTTTCCCTGCAGTTGAATGTCATAATGCCTGCGATTTTTCATTCTTGCACTGGCATTTATGGACATACTGATCAGAGCCATTTATCAGCTCTTTCTGCTGATAAATGCTAGAACGAGCCTAGGTGGTATGACAGGAATGACAAAGCCCGTATTTTTGCTTAATAAAAGTCGATATAATTAGACTGACATGCTATAGCATGACATTTATATAGATCGAAACTTTTCCGTTAAAACTTGAGGAAATTAAAATGAGTGTACAACTGAGAAAGGGTGTGCTGAATTTCAGGCAGACGCTTTTCCAGGGGATCGCTGCATCTGCTCCGGCAGGGGCAGCAGTTGCAACCATGACCGGATCGGCAGCATATGCCCTTGGAGCTTTGCCTTTAGCAGCTTTAGTGGCTTTTGCAATCGTGGCCTTAAATGGGTACATAATAAAGAGGATTTCTAACCATGTCGCAGGCGCTGGTGGATATTATGACTATATAAAAATGGGGTTTGGCAAAATTCCTGGAACTTTTTCAGGATGGATGTATCTGCTTTATCAGGTCACTGCCATGTCTTTCATTTCGTTGAGCATTGCGGTGTTTGTTCCGGCATTGTTATCACAAATATATAACGTGAACATCCCTTCTTATTCGTGGTTTCCATTGCTAGTTGCTTCGGCAGCTTTTGGTTACTTTGTTTCATTCGGAGGCATCAAAGGCTCGTTAAGATATGCAATGATCATGGGATCCCTTGAAATCATAGTAGTCGTATTCATCGGAGCAGTGCTTATCTTACAGCATCCTTCTGCCAACACTGCATCTGTGTTCACGGCAAAGTTTGCTTCCGGAGGCTTAAGTGGGGTGGCACTTGGAGTTCTCTTCATGTACACAGCTTTTTCAGGCTTCGGTGGAATGACACCACTCGGTGAAGAAACCAAGGATGCCAGGAAGGTTGTTGGAAATGCAGTCTTGGTATCCACTTTGGTACTGGGCCTTTTCTTCGTTTTTGCAGCCTACTCATTTACAATCGGATGGGGGCCACTGAATATGGGATCTTACGCATCTAACCTGGTTCCGGGGATAACTCTTGCTGACTCCAATATTGGTCTGTGGGCGGCTTTACTGATCACTATATTCTATATCAACAGCATACTGACGGATAACGTTGTCTTTACAAACAGTGTGTCACGGATTACCCTTGCAATGAGCAGGGATGGTGCTCTACCTTTGTTTTTATCGAGAATTCATAAAACAAGGAATACGCCACATCTTGCGGGTGCAATAATGGTAACTGCAAGCATAGTTGTAGGCGCCGTCTCTGTAGTGGTGTTAGGGGGATTTAATGCCTTCTTATTCACCGGAACCGTTGCCACACTTTCAGCACTTCTTGTTCACATGATGGCAAATGTATCATTACCAGCAATACTACATAAGAAGGGCACAAAGATTGGTTTGGTGAATGCAGTATTACCTGTTGCTGTGTCTATAATTCTCGTGTTCGTGTTCTATGGCACATTCGTATCCATTTCTGAACCTATTATAGTTGCAAGCGAGTTATTTGCCGCCTGGGTGGCCTTCGGCATATTTTACTCAATCTGGCGTGCTCCAAACGTAAAAGGTTACTCGAGGGAGGATTTAAACGCTCTGGTTGATTAGGTGCTTACATGACGGTTAAGCCACAGGAAAAATACGTGGAGATATTCGGCCTCAAAATTTACTGTAAGATATTTACAGCTAATCCAGAAAAGGCAATTTTATTGACAATGCATGGGGGTCCAGGCATGTCCCATGATTACTTGCTTCCTCTTGCAGACCTTTCAAACAGGGGGATTACAGTTGTTTTCTATGACCAGTTTGGATGCGGAAGGTCTGATGAGCCCTCTGACATTTCAAAATTTACCATTGATTACGGAGTCCAAGAGGCAGAGGAACTGAGGAAAAAACTATTCGGTGACAGGAAAATATTTCTCATGGGATCAAGTTATGGGGGTGCTCTTTCCCTGGCGTATGCACTGAAGTATCAGGACAAGCTTCTGGGACTTATTGTGACTGGTGGACTTGCGAGCGTTGACCTAACAGTAAAGGAGATGAACAGATTAATCGACAACCTACCAGAGAAGGCAAGGAACGCGATAAAGAAATATGGAGAAGCCGAGGATTACACAAACCAGGAATACCAGGATGCAGTCTGGGTTTTCTACCACAAGCATCTCCTGAGGATGAAAGAATATCCTGCCGATGTAATGAGATCCTTTGAATATGGCGAGAAGAGGAACGTCTACAGGATAATGAACGGACCAAACGAATTCACCATAACTGGGACAATTAAAGGATGGGATATAACCAAAGATCTGCACAGGATAAAAATTCCAGCACTTTTCACAGTAGGTGAGTTCGACGAAGTCACTCCAACTGTTGCAAGATCCATGCATAATGAGATAAAGGGATCGCGTCTTGAGATTTTGCCAGGATGCTCGCATCTCAGCATGTGGGAAGATCGGGATCGCTATAACAACCTGCTTTCCGATTTCATTCTTGGCACGTTAAGCAGTAAATGAAAGAAAATAGTCAAGGATAAGGACTTCACTCATGGAATCTGAATAACCCAAAGTGAAATTTACACTTTAGCAATGGGATACGCGAAAGGATATTCATGAGTGAAAATGTTATTATAATTGGATCAGGCCCGGCTGGATTAACTGCTGCAATTTACTGTGGAAGAGATAACCTGAACCCGCTTCTGATAACAGGAATTGAGACAGGCGGTCAGCTGGAACTCACAACGAACGTCGAAAACTTCCCGGCTTTTCCAGAGGGTATAACTGGTCCAGACCTGATGGAAAAGATGTATAAACATGCAGAAAAGTTTGGAACAAGGTTCAAAAACGAATATGTTACTGATATCGAGATCGATACATATCCTTACCAGATCCGGACTTCGCGGGAAACTATTGAGGCCAGATCTGTAATCATCGCGACAGGTTCATCTGCAAAGTGGCTTGGAATTGCTTCAGAAAAGAAGTTCATCGGAAGAGGCGTGAGTTCATGTGCCACCTGCGACGCCCCTTTCTTTAAGGGAAAGGATGTGGTTGTTGTAGGCGGCGGAGATACCGCCATGGAAGACTCTCTCTATCTAACGAACTTTGCGAGGAGTGTCACTATCGTGCACAGGAGAGATGCATTTAGGGCAAGCAGGATAATGCAGGAGAGAGTGCTTTCAAATCCCAAAGTATCAGTCTTATGGAACAGTGAAGTCACGGAAATAAAAGGTGACGATGTCGTCAAAAGTGTTGTAATCAGATCTGAAAGAAAGAATGAAACAACAGAGAGGCAGATTCAAGGGTTGTTCGTGGCCATAGGTCACAGGCCGAATACAGACTTCCTGAAGGGGAAGCTGCCACTAACTGAATTGGGTTATATTATCACAAAGGATGAGGTGTCGACAGATTATGAGGGCATTTTCGTAGCAGGTGATGTTGCCGATCCTAAGTACAAGCAGGCCATAACGGCTGCAGGAAGCGGCTGCAAGGCAGCACTCCGAGTAAGGCAGTACTTTCAGGAACACAGCTAATATTGACAACATATAAAACTCAAAAATGGAAAGACCAATTAGTTATTTCAGCGGCCTTGAGACCAATGCTTTGCATTTGAAAATCTTTAGAAGAGAATCATAAAGACCGGAATGGAATGAAACATGGTTACTCATCCGTTTTTCCAAGACTCCAGGCTCCATCCAGGTATGCTATCCTTTCGGATCTTCATTTAACATCTCCGTCCAGACTAGATCCTTCAACTTGGAGCTATAAAAATAAAATATCGGAAAGTCTTCTGCAGTCTGGATGAAAATATACCTGGAATCTTATGGCTGCACTCTGAACAAGTCGGAAACTGGGCTTTACGCCAACAAACTTCTCACGGAAGGCGCAGTTATTACACAAAATCCTGATGAAGCAGATCTTCGCCTAATTGGAACATGCGTTGTCATACAGCATACAGAGGACAGGATGTTGAGACGAATTGCGGAGCTTTCGGAAAAGGGAAAGGTACAGGTGATGGGTTGCCTATCATCCGTCAGCGCAGGATCAATTGAGTCAGAAAATATAAAGTTGATTGGAAAGAGTGAATTCAGATCATTCTACAAAGGTTTACTGGACGACATTGAGATCAGAAACGCATCAATATTTGACGGTATACCCATCAATCAGGGATGCACAGGTAGCTGTAACTTCTGCATTTCGCGCGTAGCGAGAGGATCATTAATTTCCCGGCCAATAGAAAAGATCAAGGGACAGGCCCGGATCCAGCTAGATCATGGGATCAAGGAGATACGTCTTTCCTCCCTTGATTCTGCATCTTATGGGAAGGATTTAGGCACATCGCTTGATCACCTGATAGAAGCAGTTTCATCCATTCAGGGGAATTTCAGGATCAGGGTTGGAATGATGGAACCAGGCAATACTGGCCAGATACTCCCCGGTCTGTTAAGAGCGTATTCAAGCGACAAGGTGTATAAGTTTCTGCATCTTCCAGTCCAGAGCGGTGATGACCGTATCCTGGATGCTATGAATCGCGGGTATCATGTGAATGCATTCGATTCCATTGTCAGGGAGTACCGAACGAGGTTCAAGGACAGCACGCTTTCAACGGACATAATCACTGGCTACTATGGCGAAAGCGAGGAGTCATTTGAAAATACCATTAAAATAATTGAGAGGACGGAACCTGAGATCATAAATATAACAAGATTTTCTCCGAGACCTTATACTCCCGACTATAACAAGAAAACTCCGCCGACAAACGATGTTAAGCGCTGGACCTCCTACATATCGAAACTGCATCATGAAATAGCCGGGAAGAAAATGGAGATGCAGGTCGGCAAATTCCGTAAGATATTCATCACTGAACACGGAAGGAACGAGACTTCAGTGGGGAGGGACCAGGCATACAGACCGGTCGTAGTACCGGGGAGGCATGATCTTTACTCGTTTGTGGATTGCGAAATTGTGGATTTTACTGATACCTATGCAATCGCCAAAACAGTCTAGTATTAGTCCGTAGATACTATCTCATCCATCACATACCTGTTATTGCGTACTGCTTTTATTGCCGCACGAAATTCAGGTGCCGTGAGCACAGGCATGCTATACCTTTCCTGATCATCTATAGGTACCCTCGGGCAACCTGTAAATACGACAGCATCACATCTCATATTCTCGTAATCAGTTGGGCTTGCATTGTTGCTGTATATTAGTATCGGCTCAAGATCGGCTTTCCTTGCCTGCTCCTCCAATGCCTTTGCAAGCCTTTCCCTTTTCTGTCCTATCTTGGTATCAATTACTATGCATATCTTCCTGCTGTTCATTGCCCTCTCAATCCAGGCATATCTTTTGCGGATTACCCTATCAGCTTCAGGAGCAAGGTTCCGCAGCGTCAGATCGTTAAGATCGAAAAGGTATACATCTTTCTGGAGTGCAAGCTGGGCTCCCAATCCATGGAACATTCCTGTGCTTACCAGAAGGAAGCAGTCAACATCCTTCAGTATCGAATGACCGGTGCTGTAATTGCAGCCGAGAACCTGCCCTGGATACTTTAGCCTGCCGTCATTCTTTCCGATCAGGACATCAAAGCCCATTTTTACCAGTACAGCTTTGACTCTGTCGGCTGCCTCTACGTACTGTATAGAGAACAGAAGGCCAATTTTCTGTACCCCTCTGTCCATAAGATCCTGGAAATGGGACTCATTTATCTCCGGAATTTTTTCTTCCTTGTATTCGACAAACACAACAGGCTTTGGGTATTTTATGTTCGGTATCTCCGAGTGACCAAGCTGCAGTATGCAGTCCACATCATTGTAAAGGACAGAATCCCCGACATCGCACGCACCAAAGAATGGATCGCTTGATATGACAATCCCAAACTCTTTTGACAGTGTGTTAAAGAGATCAAATACTCCGGGCTTGAGACCATCAGGTACCTGAATCATGACCTTCCTGGCACCTATCTTCCTGAGCTTTTCTATGATAGTTTCGGTTTGCAGCTTCATTGAAAAGAGGGTATCCATGACCCAGTTATAACCTTGTGCTATCTCCGGTTGAACACAATATTTCCACCAGAAATGACAGTCTGAATTGGTTGAGATGAATATTCATACGGGATCTCCCTGAAATCTGAAACGTCAGCTATAACTATATCCGCTCTTTTCCCACGTTCAAGGGTACCGGTTTTATCTGCGACTCCGAGCGAATGAGATGCATTTATGGTTACTGCATTAAATGCTTCCTCGGCACTTAGATGATAGAATCTCAATGAAAGATAGAGCGCAAAGATCAAATCCTGGTTTCTTGTAAGTGGAGAGGAATCCGAGGAAATTGCTACTGGAACGCCCTTATTTATGTAACGGCGAACGTCGGGATACCTTTCTCCAAGGGAGAACGCCGTTATTGGAAGAAAATTTGCAATAGTTCCAGAAGCAAGTAGCTTATCCACACCGCTATCGTCAGTCTTCAGAAGGTGATCTGCAGACTTAAGCTTGAACTTGCTTGCCAGGGAGAGGCAGCCTATGTTTTCGATCTCGTCAGAATGAAGCCTCTTGTCCCTGTTCCCTGCAGCGGCAAAGAAGGATTCAGTGCTTTCAGGCGAGAATGCACCCGAGTCGCAGAAGGAATCAACAAAGTCTACCCTTTCAAGAGTACGAGGCAGAACATCCCTGATTACGTAAGAGAGATGTTCTCTTTCGTTCCTACCCATGGATATGGCATGCAGAGGGAGCAGAGTCTTGATTATGTTTATCCTGTAGGATGTAGCTATCATGTCCATGACGTCAATCATTTTTGATTCCCCGTCGACAGAGCTTGAATAACCCGTCTTGATTTCCATCGTTGTTGTCCCTCTCGATATCGCGTTTTCGACCCTTCTAGATGATTCAGAATATATCTGTTCTGGCGTGGCGGCCTCAGTCTCTCGGATAGTTCTCTTTATTCCGTTTCCCGCTTCCAGAATTTCCAGGTATGTGCTCCCGGCAATCCTCTGGTAAAATTCCTCGTACCTGCTACCCGCATACACAATATGAGTATGAGCATCAACGAGCCCGGGAAGAATGACGTAGTCGCGGCAGTCTATCACCCTGTCCGCTGAAAGGGATTCACCGCTAATTTCCCGAATCATGCCATCCCTCACAAGGATCGATACATCATTCATGACAGAAAGTTCTGACTGCTGCTTTCCAGAAAGAGGCTTACCACGATCAATGGCAGTTACTACTTGACGTGCGTTCTTCAGGAGCAATGATGACATCTTTTACCTACACTACAAACCAGTTGCCAAATGCTGATACGATCAGGAAACCTATAAAGATTGGCACTATGAATGGCATTCTGTAAACCATTATCTGCTTTCCTTTGAGCTGGCGAACTGAATACCTCTCAGGGTTCTTCTTCAATTTTTCCTCATCATATCCGAACGAGAAAAAGGAATAGACGCTTACTTTCTGACCTGCACGTATATTCATCACGAGAACGTAAAAGACAGAAAATATGGATACGATGGACACAGTGAACAGAAAGCCGAAATCAAAGGGAATAATTGACTGGACAAAAGTTGGCTTTACAAAATCATAAATAAAAGGAGAGAAAAAACCGGTGCAAATTGCAAGCATTGCTTTGATGTCTCCAGCGCCAAAGAATTTCTCCCCCATTCCCAGAAGGTAGATCAGCAGGATCACCGCCAGTTCAAGAAAATACCCGGGTGGGGAAATGTATAGGAAAACTGCAAAAAATAGCACTCCAATAAGAGCATAGAACCATGGAACGAACTTAACGAACAGAGAAAAGAACAGGGCAACAGGGAACAGGATAACCGGAAGCATAACAAGAGATGGTGAGCCCTGGTCAAAGAACATTCCAATTGAGCCGACAAGAACAAGCGGGATAAAGAGGAACCTGTCCACCTCCCTGCTCTTTATGTCTTCGTAACTTCCAATGCAAAGAGTGGCTACTGCAATTCCCATGATGACCTCGTCAATCAGAATCAGGAATGATCACCTCTCGGACAGACGGGCAAATAATAAAAAAACCTATAGTTGGCAATGGTATAGATCTGTATTGAACTTAAAAATAAAAAATTTGGAGAATCCCGACAAGGGAAATTCCATTTGGCATTCAATCCGATAAATCTGCTGAAAGGTCTATCGGGCATCTAGTACCAGATTACGGTGTAATTTTTATCGCTCTGGTTGGGCAAACGCTCTCGCATGCCATACAGAATATGCACTCGCTTTCCCTAACCGGGTCGCACTTGTCAGTTCTGTATTTGGCATAAAGATCTTTGTCCTTGTCTATCTTCTTATCGTTGCCAGTTCCTGACTGTCCCGCGTTAAGTACCCACTCAAACAGACTTACTGGACAAACGTCCATGCAGGCGCCATCCGCAATGCAAGCTTCCCAATCCACAGCAACCTTGGTTCCATGTATGCCGTTCTTCGTCGGATTTGGATTTCCTGCAGCATCTTTCCTGACCTTCCCTTCGGCCCTGACTTCGTGACCGTTATGTGTACCAGTTACTGGATAGTTATCCTTGTCCTCTAGGAAATTCTCATCTATTGGTTTTGGCTTATAATCAAGCGTCTCGACTTTGACCAAAGTATATCACCGGCACCTAAATGTTTTGATCACTATTTAATTGTATGTTAATATAAGTTCAAGGTACCTTAAATCTGGAATCCTCTGTTTAATTTGCTCCATGCACTCATAAAATATATCTAATGTCTTGCGATAGCTTCCCATGGGAACCGGCGACTTGATTTTGGACAGAAAAGCACAGGGTGAATTTGTTAGCTCACTTATACGCCAGTTCAAGTATAAAAGAACAGACTTCAGGACAATTGGCGGTTTTGGGGGGTTCACTTCCTTAATTGATCTTGGCACATTCGCGCTGTCATTCAACACCGATAATGTGGGAACAAAGACTTTAGTAGCTGAGGAAGCAAACAGGTATGATACAATTGGAATTGATTGCATTGCAATGTGCGCTAATGATGCGATTACAAGCGGATCTGAGCCTATAGCAATGGTTGACTACATTCAGCTTCGTAATGCTGACAGTGAGACTGCCAAGCAGATAGGCACAGGTCTTAATGTTGGCGCCCAGATAGCCGGACTGACCATTGTCGGCGGTGAGACCGCCATTGTTCCAGATATTGTCTCACACATTGACCTGTCAGGAACGACTGTGGGCATAGTACAGAAAAGTCAGATCATCAGCGGTGAGAAGATATCCGAAGGTGACGTCCTATTCTCTCTTGGAAGCAGCGGAATACACTCAAACGGCTTCACGACCGCTAGGAGGGTCCTGGCTGCCAATGAAATACACATCAACGACAAATTTCCCGGCGAAAGCAAGACTGTAGCTGATGAGCTGTTGGAGCCTACTAGAATATATGTACGTGAAATTCTCGATTTATTTAATATAGTCAACCTGAAAGGCCTTGTAAACATAACTGGCGGAGGAATTAGAAATATATCTAGGGTCAAGGATATGCGCTATATAATAGACAGTCCGGTTGAGCCCCAGAATGTTTTCAAGCAGATAATGCAACTTGGCAATCTTGATTACTCAGACATGTATGAAACATTCAACATGGGAACAGGCTTTGTCATTGTAACTGATGAGGACAGCAAGAGGGATTTAGTCTCAACGCTCAGGGGAAAGGTTCCGGTTAAGGAGATTGGACATGTCGAAAAGGGAAGCGGTATAGAGGTTCCACAATATGGTGTCAACTTCAAGGGATATTACTGATCCCACGTATCAATGTAGCTCTGTCCAATAAATCATATTTATATGTTTTAATGCAATCGATCTGTTATGAAGCTAGTAGCAGTAGTCGATGAAGAGAATTACATAACACCACTGGAATTTGGCAGTTCTATAATGCTGATAGATGATGCAACAAAGGAGATAAAGGAATACGAAAATCCTGGATTCGGTGCTATGCATGGCGGCAAGGAGAGGGCAATGGCAGGCATTCTTTCGCTTTCTCCAGATGCAATAATTGTCAAGGAAGGAACCCTTTGCCCGGGCTCATACTTCATGTCAAAGGGAAGAATGAAATACATACCCGTTGAAGAGGAGAAATTCGACGAAGTCATGAAGAATTTGCCTGTAATCAAGACCAAGGCGGTATCTGAACTCGAACCAATTATGTACCAGGAATAATTTTTCCTGAGTACCCAAATTTTAACAATCTACCAATAAGATGAGCCATCCTTATGGGCTCGGGGACGCTTCCCTGCCTGATTGTTTTTCTTATCAGGCTTCTTGCATCGATAGCGTTGATCCCTGCCCTGTTTATATAAACTAGATGCCCCGAGGCCAACTCGATTTCTTCCATGGAAAGCCTTTCAATGAGATCTATAGAGGATTGGCTATGCAAATATTTCGAAATTGCAGCTTTTAGCGTTTCCATATCTGGTGATTTATTCGTTACAGTTATGATGGGTTTCCTGAGACGCTCATAAAGGGCATGAGGGTCTATAATGTTAAACCCGCCAAAAGTGATCCCATTTGTCATGATGACGTTGCATCCCTTTCCAGAACGGGTCTCCGCCATCTCGGCTATTAGGGCCTGAGCATCATTCCCATCAACATGGATCTGCTTTGTCATAAATCCCTCCACGTAGAAATCCAGACGCATTATTACGCCTATGAGAAAACATGTCTCATCATGGCGGAGAAAAGGAGAGTCATCGATACCTAATATTCTCAAGTTTGTTTTCATGACACACATACCATGACTTGCTACACCCATTCTAACTGTTATGTTTAGAAGTGATGCGCCAAATTGTCATGCACTTATTTTTCAGGATTTATTAAATATGTGGAATCTTCATGTTCCATTAGATGGTTTCCTAAAACACTTACTGAAATTTTTTATTTCCGGGGAATGCGCACGAATCGATTGAAATGCAATACTACTGAATATCACAGAGAGGCTTAGAATCTCGAAAATTACATTATAGGTAGTTACAATAGGATAGATTTTGAATGAATCCCGCCATTCCTTACAGACTTATATTACGACGATGCAGAAAAGAGAGGACAGTAAAGTTGTGACTCTCTTCTTAAGTTAAGGCCTTGAAAAATGCATCAGGCGTTTTGTTATGAAATTTAGATCACTCTCAAGAAAGTCCAGTCCTATGAAGTTCTATGTTAAATTGACCTAATGCGAATTAAGATTGAGGCTGACTATTATATGCTCTTTTTTGCGATCCAATATGCATTTGTGAAAACTATTATATTCAATAAGGCGTTGTTGCATTATTGTTAGTAAAGGACATAGATAAGAAACTTGACATGAGAGTTATCTTACGCTTGAGGCAAAACACTGACCTTTTTAACGCTTTATTGGATCTAAAGGCAAAATTGCCAGTCTTTATCTTCCCTAAAAATGAAGAAGTTTGGATGGCTACTTACTTCTCTAAAAAAATTATAAATTCAAAGATTAGCATACTTCTCAAGAGGTTTAATAGTATTGAACTTGAAGATTCCTTCATTATTGAAAGCAGAATAAATAATGTAAAGGATCTTTCAGTTATCAACAAGCTGATGACTATACCATCATTCATTGTTAATAGATCTGATATGAGTTCTGGTTACATGAATGTTTATGCCAGATTTCATAGCAACCATCTCGAAGATGTCTCGAACCTTCTTAATGAATACACAATCGACACAGAGAATTCCAGGGTTGAATGGCTTGGTCCAAGTCAGGGAATATTGAAGGTCATGGATCTTATCAACCAGGAATACCCTGTATCTCTAATAACATATATCATCCCAATGAACGGTGAAGATCTCTCTCTTCGATCGCTTGATACCGGATGTATCCTCGAGGTTTCAAACAACACAACAAATGACGGCGGTTTCTCATCGATTTTATATTGTGATCATCATATTCGGGAAAACATAGCAGGGCTCAATTCTATTTCCGAAGATCAGGGTATTTATTCACTGACACTCTTTAACCAGTATCTAAAGGAAGTAAGGGATAAATCCAACGAACAACATATTATGAGGATAAGGTTTTTCATTAAACCCAGGAATGATAAATACGAGGTCACGGTTTTTCTCCCGACAGCGAGCATTTATGAGTATTATTCTATTATATACGATATTGCAAGGAAACATGAGAGCAGTGTGATCATGAAGCACATTCTTCCTTACACCCAGGATATATGGGAGTTCATTTGAGCGTAACTGGTCAGTCTGATGTGTCCCATCTCTTCATCCTCGTTTAGCACTCCTTCTCATTACTGACTGCGTATCTTCGATTAAGCTTTTTTCCCTCAGCCTTGCTCTATAATACAATGAAAAGATCTTCGTATAGAACACAGAGCCCCTCTCCGATCTGGATCCGCCTGATATTTTCCTCTATATTACCTATAGTCTCAGTGCCCTCTCTGCCCTGTTTTACCTTGCCTCAATTTCAGGATCCATGACGGAATGGAAGATCCATTTCTTCTTCCGTTTGAGCAGATTGTTAACAAATCGGAGGGATGACACTGAGTGTATTATTTCAGATCCAGCTGGATAATTATGCTTTATGTTTACTTTTTTCTAATCCTGAAGTGTCCAGTGTGACCGGTCTGTAATCCATGTTTTCTATTCACAGTGTTTTCATCCATTCTTCCCTTTTCCAGATCATGTTGTACTGCAATGTCGTATGTCTACCCATTCTTGACACCTATACTGGAAGAATGCCTCTTTTTGTATTCATTGAGTTCATCACGGAGTTTCCTGCTTTGATCCTCAAGTTTGTCAACGATCTTCTTTAAATTCTCTTAGGCACGCTGGAATTTATCCAGCATCTCCCGGTCCCTTGGTGTCTCTGCAAGAAGTTTAATCATTCTATTAATAAAATGCATTCATTATATAATGGTCTTTTGTCTCATAACACTGGATCTGCTTAAAAGTGTGGAACACAATACTGACCGGTTACAAAAAATGGCAACTTCTCAATCATTTTTAGCAAAGTGTACCCAAGCATATTCTCTACAACACTCTTTGTTATTACACTCATTATTATGGCAATCATAATAATAGGAGTAGCCGCAATATTGTTAATTCATAAAAATTTAAAAATAGTCTTGGAGCAGATAAATAGATGTACGCTCCAGTCTTGGAATTGATCCTATTTCACACGTTTTGTATTATTTCCACAACTTAATTTTTTTTTACCAAAACGATTATATTTACCAATAATATACCCACGATACGCACAAAACGATGCACCTTTTAATCTCATAGTTAAAGGGGAAGGGTGTGAGGTCTAACGACCGATGACGCCGGTTTATAGTATGTGGTAAGATTGATTGTGTAAAACTGCTAAACTGTCTGGGGGATGGTTTGGTTTGGGAGCCGAAGAAGGACGTGCCAAGCTGCGTTAATCCTTGGCTAGGCGCATGGAGCCTGTGACCCAAGGGTGTCCGAATGGGACTTCCTGTCTTTTAGACACTCCGTAAGGAGGGGTAACCCGGGGAATTGAAACATCTTAGTACCCGGAGGAAAAGAAATCAAAAGAGATACCGTTATTAAAGGCGATCGAAAGCGGTAGAAGGCAAACCGAATGCCTCCCTGAAAGGGGAGGTAGATGTGGAGTTAGGACTTTTTCCAATGCTTCCTGACTGAATCCAAATGTTCTGGAATGAACTGCCAAAGAGGGTGATAGTCCCGTAGGAGTAAGGTCAGATGCTATGAGGAGAAGTATCCAGAGTACCGTACGTCGGAATTCGTGCGGGAATATGGGTGGCACTTACATCCAACCTTAAATACTCCCCAAATCCGATAGCGAACAAGTAGCGTGAGCGAAAACTGAAAAGAAACCCGGAAGGGTAGTGAAAAGTACCTGAAACCAGACAGTGATAAACTTATAGGGCACTAAAGGGATGATGCCGTTAACTACGGTGGACCGGTGTTCTATTGTCCGTGTTGAAGAACGGGCCAGGGAGTTTCGACGAGTGGCAAGGTTAATTTTTTAAAAAGAAGCCGTAGCGAAAGCGAGTACCCGCACAGAAATGGAGGGGTAGCGTAACCTATGCGTTAGTCACCCGTGGAAGACCCGAAGCCGGTCGATCTACGCCTGAGCAGGTTGAAGCCTAGTGAAAGCTAGGTGGAGGACCGAACCAGTTCTGATGTGCAAATCGTTTGGATGACTTGGGTGTAGGGGTTAAAGGCTAATCTAGGCCGGCAATAGCGGGTTCCCCCCGATACTACCCGCAGGTAGACCTCAGCAGAGATGCTCAGCTAGGTAGAGCGACCGATTAGTCGGTGAGCAGTCGAAAGACTGCGCCAACTTATCAAACTCCGAACTTGTTGAGATCGTAGAAGCTGGGTGCTAGAGTTCAGGGATAAGCTCTGAACTCGTGAAGGGAACATCCTAGACGAGGGTTAAGGTCCCTAAAACTAACTAAGTGCGAATTAAAGAGGTTTGAGGCCAAAGACAGTGTGGAGGTTGGCTTAGAAGCAGCCATCCTTTAAAGAGTGCGTAACAGCTCACTCACCGAGGCGTCATGTCTCGAAGATGGACGGGGCTAAAGTTAGTTACCGAGACCTTCGAGCACCGAAAGGTGATCTGGTAGGGGGGCGTGCCATATGGACAGAAGTTTCTTCGAGAGGAGGAATGGACCGTATGGTATCGTGGATCCTGGTAAAAGTAGCAGAAAAGAATCGTGAGAATCGATTCCGCCGAAAGGGCAAGGGTTCCTTGGCAATGTTCGTCAGCCGAGGGTTAGTCGATCCTAAGGTCACCCCTAAATGGAAGTGACCGAAAGGGAAACTGGTTAATATTCCAGTACCATAGATGTTTTGCTGCATATGTTAGTCTCAGGATATGGGGAGTAAGGGTGCCAATTTACTGGCCTCCATAAGTGGATGGAAAGTTGTAATGACACGAAGTCTGCGAAAGGTTGTCAGCCCCCGTACGGGGGTTTTCTAAATTCCCGGGACCCATGAAAAACATATGCAGGTCAGGTCTATGCTCGTACCAAGAACCGACACAGGTGCCCCTGGATGAGAAGTCCAAGGCGTTTGGGAATAATGGACGCGAGGGAACTCGGCCAAATAGCTCCGTATCTTAGGTATAAGGAGTGCCTATCCCGTGATGGAATAGGTCGCAGTGGCAAGGGGACCCCGACTGTTTAACAAAAACACAGATCGCTGCTAATTCGAAAGGACTTGTATAGCGGTCGAAACCTGCCCAGTGTCGGTACCTGAAAGCCCCTTTCAAGGGGAAGTAGGGCCGATAAACGGCGGGGGTAACTATGACCCTCTTAAGGTAGCGTAATACCTAGCCGCTTAATTGGCGGCTTGCATGAAGGTTCAACGAGAGTCCCACTGTCCCCGCGTTCAGCCCCGTGAAATTGATGCACTGGTGCACAATCCAGTCTCTCCCACGTGAAAGCGAAGTCCCCGTGGAGCTTTACTGCAGCCTGTTGCTGTAATACGATCTACATTGCGTAGAGTAGGAAGGAGCTGTTAATGCTCAGGTTTTGGCCTGAGTGGAGGCGCCGATGAAACACTTCCCTTTGTGGATTGCGTTACTAACCTCTGAAAGGAGGGACAACTATTGGTGGGCAGTTTGGGTGGGGCGCCACGCCCTTGAAAAGTTAACAAGGGCCCCCAAAGGTTGGCTCAGGAGGGTCAGAAATCCTCCGTGGAGTGTAAGAGCAAAAGCCAGCTTGACCGTGTTGTGCCCAATAAGCAACGCGGATGCGAAAGCAGGGTCTAGCGAACCACCCTGTCCTCTTTTGTGGGGGCGGGTGATAAGAGAGAAGTTACCCCAGGGATAACTGAGTTGTCCTCGGCAAGAGTTCACATCGACCCGAGGGTTTGCTACTTCGATGTCGTCTGTTCCTATCCTGGTGCTGAACAAGGTGCCAAGGGTGGGGCTGTTCGCCCATTAAAAGGAATCCTGAGATGGGTTCACTACGTCGCGAGACAGTAGGGTTGCTTCTCCGTGGGAGTGCATGATGTCTGAGGGGAAGGAGCCTTTAGTACGAGAGGAACGGGGGTTCGTGGCTTCTGGTTTACCGGTTGTCTGGCAAGGCAAACGCCGGGTAGCCACGCCATACGCGGATAAAAGCTGAAAGCATCTAAGCTTGAAGCCGCCCCTAAAAATAGACATCGTTAATAGGTCTCTCCTAAAAGAGGAGATTGATAGAGCCGGGATGTAAGTGCCAAGCTTCGGCGAGGCATTCAGTCCACGGCCACTAATCGACCGAATGCACAATCAATGCTAATACAGCTAAACCGGCGTTGTTAAATATTTTTATCTTGACAGATCATTCTGTAACGTTGTTTTCCAGTGTGATTTCGAGAGTTACCGAATCGAGACTTTGTCAATGATTTTGATCATTTCTATACCCGTCATATATGAACCGGAAGTTGCCTTTCGCAACAATGCATATTGGACCTTTATTCGAAGATAGAAAATTTTCGAAAGAGACCAGGAATTATGACATATCTTTCATTATTGTTCTTCGTGTCACTGGACACTTCTGATCAAATTCTGACTCGGCTGTTCTGCATGAGTTTGGTTATTCATTTATACACTTCATCAAATTATAATGGAGATGCGAAGTAATATCTGAAATTCAATCCTTGCTGCTAACCATATAATTTTATAAAGTACTTTCATATAGTTGTGTCATTGTTGTATCCGGAAATACAGTTAATGGATTCACGTGCTATTATCAGGTTAAATTCAATTTTTCCTAAATACCTGCAGGTTAAAGACATCAGAATTGGTGAAGCCGACGGCTTCTCATTGATTGGTAAGCGCAACGATCGGTGGAACCTCTACAGAAGAATCTCGCATGATCTTTCTGACAGCGAAAGATCTGCTCTGGTTAACTACGCGATCAACCATGGTCTTGATTCTTTTGCGCTTCAAGGAAAGACTATGTCTGTTTCTTTGCCTGCAGAGTTGTCTGTATTTCTTGACAACTTTAATTCTATAATTGGCTGCAGGGTCTCGCCAGTGTCCTTGCATTCAAAGGGTGATATCTATTTATGTCTGGAGTTCGAAATGAGCCAATCAACCGAGGTCAGCAGGCTTATTATGGGATATATCAATAGCAAACATGAGTTCGACGTGAACCTTATCTTCTATGGCAGATATGCTGGCAAAGTACCATATATTTTTAACCTTTATCAAAAACTGGGTAACAGTCTTTCAAATTTCACTCTTGTTGAGTCAAGATGGGAATTCAACGAAGCAACGATAGAGGCAGAAGCCGAAGGGCTTTTCTTGAATCGCGGAACACTGATGCCAAAGCAGTTCTCAGATTCGGCAAATGAACAAATAATCATGAAGCTGGAAACTCCAGAGATAAGTGGAGGTTTTCATGCAATCCCAGTGCCTGGTGAGCCCAATCTATTCGAGGCTCACTTGAAATCAAGCTTTTTCAGGGATTTCTATCTCAATGTTATAATTGAGTACAGTGGGCCGATATTCTACACAGCAAAGTCCGACTCCAGTGGACTCAGCAGTTTCTATATAGTTCAGACTGACGCGACAGATTCTTTTTTACAGGGATTATTCAAGCATTGGTCCTTAAGAGAAAGGCACAATCATGTAAATTATCTGGTACAGGTAAGAAATATGGGCAAGGTTGAACTTGATGGACCGGCAGGGCAGATTGTAGCACAATGAGTTACAATGAGAGAAATGCTTCATTTTTCCACTTTCTTCACAACTTTTTGAGCAATTCCCGAGAACAAATCAGCAAAACTCTTATCCACTTCAACGCCTGGAACACCTGAATCCGCTCCAGTCACTATGCTAGGCAAGAATGGCAGTCTTCCAAGGAAGTCTATGCCCAGTTTCTTTGCTAGCTTTTCTGCTCCTCCCTTCCCGAATATGTCTATCTCCTTGCCACAATGAGGGCAAACAAGCCCGCTCATGTTTTCAACCAGGCCAAGGACCTTCAACTTCATCTGGGCTGCGAAATTTATAGCCTTTCTTACATCGAGAAGTGCTATATCCTGCGGTGTCGCCACTATAATGACTCCTTCGGCGTCAGGGACAAGCTGTGCAACGGTAAGAGCCTCATCACCGGTTCCAGGTGGAAAGTCCATGACAACATAGTCCATGCCTTCCCACTTCACTTCTTCAAGAAACTGCTGGATTGCCTTGTGTCTGAGTGCACCGCGCCAGATGACTGCTGTATCCTCTGTACTGAGAAGGAAAGCCATGGAAATAATGCTTACACCATACTTGGTTTCGGCAGGGATAATGCCCTCTTCATTTGCAAACAGCTTCTCTTTGTCTATACCAAGCATTTTTGGGTCATCCGGTCCGTTGATGTCAGCATCTATCAGGCCGACCTTCTTTCCCAGTCTAGCCAGAGATACTGCCAGATTGACGGCAACGGTAGACTTTCCCACGCCTCCTTTGCCGCTCATGACAAGCAGCGTGTGTTTCACGCCCTTGTATTTCTCGGATTTTCCTGGAGGAGCTACGTTCAACTGGAGCTTTGGAGGTTCGTTCATCTTGATTTCTCCTTTGGCCATATCTGCGTATCGCAGAAGCAGATATAACCTTCTCTGAACAGGTGTAGTATTCTGGCTCAGCTTCTCTTGTTACAAGAAAAAAGGATCTGCAATCGAGTCCTCGCATTAAGTCTTATTATTGGTGAAGGCATGCCAGCGTGAATGTACGATTCTGAATGCATATTCTGTACAGATGTTGTAACAAAAAGAAATGCGGCCATAGTATATGAGGACGCAGATACAATGGCCTTCATGGACTATGCTCCTGTTGAAGAGGGACACCTGCTTGTTATACCCAAGAAACACTATGGGAGTATACTGGACATAGAGAGCGAAGACTACGTTCGCGTACACGATCTCGTGAGGAAAATATCTCCGATATTGCTCCGGGCTCTTCACGCAGACGGCCTCAATGTAGGACAGAACAACGGATCATGTGCAAATCAGGTAGTGATGCATTATCACGTACACATGATACCGAGATTCTGCAGCACATCGATACCAAGTGTTTCAGATAAGGGCAGGTTCTCTGACAAGCCCCTCAAATGGGAAAGGAAAATCTCAGCAAAGGAGCAACTGGCCAGCGTTGCGGCGATAATAAAGAAGGAGCTTGAGCTCTCACTATAGAGGGAATTTGTCGCTTTCGCTCACGGTGGTATTCCGAATCCTGATTATGCGAATACTGAAAAAAACAGATAAGTAAAATATAATATGTCTTTATAATAACAATCCAGCAGAAAGTGATGGCAATGAAAAGTATCGAGGAGCTTTACAAGCGCGCATTTGAGCTTAAGAATAGAGGAATGTCCGATAAGGAGATATCAACAGAACTACATCTATCGGTCAACACAGTTACATGGCTTCTCAGTAAAGAATTCCTGAAGGAATCTACTGTTCAGGACGTGAAGATAGGATGGAGAACAATCGGCGTTTACGGTAGCAGGATAAGTGCTTTCTCGGAGACAATCTGCGATATAATAGAGGAAGAATCCACCTCAATGAACGTTATCGCGGACTCAATTCTTGGAATTACAATCAATGGCATCCCATTTGCAACAATGGCTTCATATTTCCTGGATAAAGAGTTAATTGTTTACAGACCGCATCCGGCCAGAAAGGAGGGAGTTTTCAGCAGTAACTTTGCATCCGTCAAGGGCAAGAACATTGTCATAGTGGATGATGTTGCAAGCACTGGAGAGACCCTCAAGAGAACCATTGCTGACATTAAAAAAGAAGGCGGGAAACCCATACTGGCGGTTGTTCTCGCTTCGAAGATGGCAGACGATGAAATAGCGGGTGTACGGCTGAGGTCGCTAATCCGGACCCGACTGGTGGGCATAAGAAAATAATTGATCCGGGGTAAAAGACAACAAAAATGATTTTTTCTTCACACATTCAGTTTAAACGGCATTTCGTAGCGGATGACATCATGCAAAAAATGTTTGAAATGCGGTGGGCATTGAATGATTTATGCAGGGGATAGGATAGCAGTATGATAGACAGATTTAAGCAGGAAAAACTAAGGAAAATGCTGGAGACTGGGATAAACCCATACCCATATTCTTTCAGGCAGGAAATGCACGCAGAGGAGATCAAGAACGGCTTTGAATCACTGAAGGGGAGCAAGACATCTATTGCGGGAAGAGCAATGAGCATACGACATATGGGTCAGCTCTACTTTATCGACCTTCTTGACTCTTCAGGGAAAATTCAGGTCCTCCTGTCACCTCAGATGACTGATGCAGAATCCATGAAGCTCCTGGATTTGATCGACATGGGTGACATACTTGGTATTCATGGAACCATCAATAAGTCAAAGCGCGGTGAGATAAGTATCGAGGCTCATGAGGTAACAGTTCTTTCCAAATCTTTGAGCCCAATGCCTGAAAAGTTTCATGGACTCAGCGACACAGAGGTAAGATACAGGAAAAGATACCTAGACCTGACTGCAAATCCGGAAGTCCGTAAATTTTTCATAACCAGGGCTAAAATATTAAGCTATTTCAGAAAATTCCTGGATTCCCGAGGCTACATAGAATTTGAGACGCCAATCCTCCAGCCCACCTATGGAGGCGCAAATGCGGAACCATTTGTAACGCGGTACAGGGCACTTGACGCCGACTTCTATCTCAGAGTATCTGATGAGCTGTACCTCAAGCGGCTGATCATAGGCGGAATGGAAAAAGTTTACGAGGTATCAAAGGACTTCAGGAATGAGGATATAGATTCAACACACAATCCTGAATTCACTCAGGTAGAATTCTATGAAGCATACAAGGACTATAATGACTTCATGACCATGACCGAAGATCTTCTTTCGTCACTGGTCAAGGAACTTCATGGTACATATAAGATAATTTATCAGGGGAGGGAACTCGATTTCACACCCCCATTCAAGAGGGTCTACTGGGTCGAGGAGGTCAAGAGGCTTTCAGGAATCGATGTTTCAACACTCACTGATGAAGGATCAAGGGAAGTAGCCATTCGTGAAGGATTAAAGACAACGACATTCAACGCTTATCATGTTGCTGATGGACTCTTTGATAAATACGTCAAGCCAAATCTTCATGATCCTACTTTCGTGCTGGATTTTCCCGCATATATGTGTCCGCTCACAAAGGACAAGAGAGGTAACCCGAAGCTCAGCGAAAGATTCGAAGTTTTCATCGCAGGGCGGGAAGAAGGAAACTGCTACTCTGAACTGACAGATCCAATCGAGCAGAGGAAAAAATTTGAGGACCAGGAGAGGGAAAGACAGCAGGGAGATGCTGAAGCGCCGCCTTCGGATGAGGAATTCCTTGAAGCTATTGAGTTCGGAATGCCACCGACTGCTGGCATTGGGCTCTCCATAGACAGGCTAGCCATGATTTTGACTGATAATATCTCCATCAAGGAACTCCTTGCATTCCCGACCATGAGACCAAAAAAGTGAACAATCCAGCACTGCCTTCATGATCAGAAAGAGGATCTCACTCTTCCTGGACAGGATGCAGGAACTCCTCAACTGTCTCGCCATTCACTGAATAAGAATATGTAACATCAATTCCTGCCCTGGCCAGGGTAATTCCTACATGACAGTATTTTGAAAGGGAGAGATTTGCAGCTTTCTTAAGAGCCTCAGGCTTAACCCTTCCCCAGACCTTGTAGTGTATATTCACAAATTTGAAAATCTTTGGAAATTCAGTCATTCTTTCACCGGAAATCTCACACTCATATCTGTCAGGCTGCTGCTTCATCTTTTCCAGTATTCCAAGTACATCAGGTCCACTGCAGGCTCCTGCCGCAAACAACAAAAGTTCAGTGGGGCTGTAAATCTCCGGCCTGTTTGCATAGTGATCATCTATTGTCAGCGTCTCCTTTCCCTCCACCGTTGAAACGAAACCCTTCCCTTTTTCCTGTCTGAACGAGACCTTCATGCAACCCGTATGATATGATCAATAAAACATATTTCATTTGTCTGAATAGCAGTTTACTGAACTTTCTTATGTGCAGAAATAGGATCAACGCAATAGAAAATGTATCAGGTCAAATCTTCATGGCGGTAGACGCCTCTTGAATCATACCCAGTTTTCAAAAACATTTCTAATCTCTTCTTTTGTTTTTCCTGCTCTGAGTAGCAGGTAAAGAAGAATTCTCGCCTTTAAGGGATTCAGAGATCTGGCTGATATAAGACCGCGCCTCAGCAGATCACTTTCACTTCCACGAAAAGAATAGGTCTTGGAAAGTATTTCTCCATTTCTTGTCCTGGATGCGAGAACAACCGGCATGGTAGAGGCCAGCTTTTCAAGGGTGTCTACAATAGAGGGATAAATGTGCCCTGCTCCCATAGCTTCCAGCACAATACCATCATAACCGAGATCAGCGACATGCCTGATCAGCTTCCCTGAATCCCCAAGAAGGGCAGTGAACAGCAACACCTCCTTTTCGGGACTTCCTGGATCGACGGTTATTCTCAACCTCTCAGTTGCAGGTTTAAGTGCTATCCGGACGCGATCCTCTGAAATCCAGCCAATAGGGCCAAGGGGGAAGGAACTGAATGCAGCCGGGTTGGAAGTGTGTGTCTTCTTGACGTATCTTGAATGATGTATATCATCGTTCATTACTACAACTGTTCCCAAGCTACAGGTGAGGCCGCTTGCAGCTACGCGCACCGCAGCTAAAAGGTTAGCCTGTCCATCAGATCCTGGGGTGGTAGGATCTCTCATCGCTCCTGTGACAACAACCGGCTTATCTGATCTGACAGTGAGATTCAGAAGAAAGGATGTTTCTTCTATTGTGTCGGTGCCCTGGGTTACCACAACAGCATCAACTTCCTCCTGGAGCAGATTATCTATCTTTTCACGCAGGGCCAGAAGATCACCCAGGTTAAGGCCAGATGAGGCTACCATGCGAAATGCCACCGTCTTTATCTCCGCTATTTCCTTCAATTCCGGTAGAGACGACACCAGGCTTTCCGCATCAAGGTTGGGGACTACGCCTGCATCAACCTTCTTCGCCATTGAAATTGTTCCACCAAGGGAAACTATTGCAATTCTCGGCTCATTCATCTGCAGTTGGAAATGCATACTTGAATCATAAGGTTCATGTTTCAAAAACCAGCTGATTTAATTAATCATCCCTTGATAGCTATGAGAATGCTCATTCGCGCTGCAATGTATCCATATTTATTGTCTGTCAGGGATCGCTGAGAGTGAAACCACCTGGTTGCTTAAAGGAATGCAAACCCAGGTGCTGTTACTGCGGTAATTGTATAGAAAAATTAATCAGGAAATACCTGTGTTCCGGTTTTTTCGCTGACAACATCTTCCGCGTGATCCAGACTACCTATTGATGCATGTCCCCCAGTCCTTTTAACGAACTCTACGACTGCCCTGACCTTTGGGCCCATGCTTCCTCCAGGGAAATACCCCTCTCTGTAGTATTTCTCAAGCTCGCCTGCAGATAACCTGCCGAGCTTTTTCTCATGACTGGTTCCAAAGTCAAGGATTACATTTTCGACATCAGTGAGGATGACAAATCTCTGCGCCTTAAGGGTGATTGCCAGGAACGATGAGGCAAGATCCTTGTCAATCACTGCATCTGCACCTGAATATCCATTATCTGACTTTACGACCGGGATCCCTCCACCTCCAGATGCAATGGGGAGCAGACCGCTCATCAGCAGGGATATTATTGCCGGTCTTTCTACAATCTCCAGTGGCTGAGGGGATGCAACAATCCTGCGATAGCCCTTCCCTTTTTCCTCTCTTACGATCCAACCATTTGCTCTTGCAAGTTCCTCTGCCTCCTCTTTCTTATAGAAGGGGCCAATTGGTTTGCTCGGGTTTGAAAAAGCGGGGTCATTTTTATCAACGAGTGTTCTCGTCACTATAACTGAAGCATTCTTTTCAAAGCCAATCCTTGATCTGACGGAATCATATGCGTTAAGAAGTATCTCTCCGATAAGGCCCTGGGACATTGCCCCGCATGAATGTAAAGGCAAAGATGGAGTGATTTTCTTCGATGCCTCGTTCTGCAGCAGTATCCCACCAACCTGCGGGCCATTTCCGTGGGAAATCACAACTTCGTTATTCTGGATAACGTTTGTAAGTTTCTCGAATGCATCTGTGGCCCTTTGCAACTGAATCTCATACGTCGCCTTGTCTCCGCTCCTTAAGAGAGCGTTTCCTCCAAATGCTATTACAATTCTTTCCATAATAGATCCCGATGGGAAGTAGGCTAAGCACCATCGAGGTTAAATATTTGATCTGGAATATGAGTGATCATGCTTCTTTATAATTCTGCAAATCCAGAATCAGGCTGACCAGAATATCAGTATTATATCAACCTTTTGATGGAAAGAATCCAAAGGTCGGATTTATCTTAATAATTAATATCAATTTTGAATAATTAGCGTCAACTGTCGAATTTCGATTTAGGTCAATAACAGTTTGTATAAAGATACCGACATAATACCAAATATCACTGAAACTAGCCAGTACTCACCAAGACAACACTGATAGACAATGACAGGCGTATAAATATCAATGTTGAACCAGTGTAATGTAAAGCTCTTAATCCATTCAGGATATCAATAATCCCGGAGGGGGAAAATGACAGATTTTGACCTGGTAATCAAAAGGGCTCGAATCGACGACGACAAGGACCTGATCGATATTGGAATATCAGGAGGAAAGATATCCAAAATCGACAAGAACTTGTCTGCTGCGAATGTGATAGACGTAAACGGTGATGTGGTTGTCCCGTCTTTTATTGAAAGCCACATACATCTGGACAAGGCACTGCTAGAGAGAGTTAAACCAAATCTTGAGGGAACGCTTGCAGGCGCTATCAAAATAACCGGCGAACTTAAGAAAGGATTCCAGTACGACGAAGTCCTTGCCAGATCCCGCGCTGTGCTTGAAATGCTGATTGCACACGGTACTACATATGTCAGGGCGCATCCAGACACGGATCCTCTTGGCGGTTTGACTGGTTTCAAGGTCATGCTTCAGCTTAAGAAGGAATATGCCAACGCTGTCGATATGCAGGTGGTAGCTTTCCCCCAGGAAGGAATAATCAAGCTGCCCGGGGCGTTTGAAATTCTTGAAGAAGCCATGAAACTTGGTGCAGACGTGGTGGGGGGCTGTCCATACAACGAGAACTCCTATGAAGACACGAAGAAGCATGTTGATCTTGTCTTCGGACTTGCCAAGAAGTATAACAAGGACCTTGATTTCCATGCTGATTTTGGAGACAATCCGGATGATCTCAGATATAGATCTATCGATTACATCATCGAGAAGACACTAAAAGAAGGTTATCAAGGAAGAGTCACAGTGGGGCACATGACATCGCTCTCCAGTATTGATCCTGCACTTTTGAAGGATACAATCGCAAGGATGGCAAAAGCAGCTATCAACATAGTGCCGTTACCGGCAACTGACATGTATCTCAGCGGCAGAGGGGACGTTAATAAGGTCAGGAGAGGAGTCATAAATCCAAAGCCATTTGTGGAGGGCGGAGTAAACGTGGCTTTCTCGTCAAACAATATTAGAAATGCCTTCACGCCGTTCGGAAGGGGAGATCTCCTTATGATAGGTTCACTTTTCGAGCATGCCGCCCAGCTTGGTTCGATATCAGACCAGAAATTGCTTCTGCGGATGATCACAGAAAATGCCGCAAAGATACTCAGGATCTCTGATAAGTATGGATTGGCAGTGGGAAAACATGCCGACCTCGTCGTGCTTGGAACGAAGGCAGTATCTGATATATTCCTCGATGTACCTGTGAGAAGATACGTTATAAAGAGGGGAAAAGTAGTGTATAGGAGCGAGCTTTTAGAAGTTAAAAACTGGATGTGATAAAGAAGTGGCGACAAAATTAAAGGAAACAATACCGACAGCAATTACTGGAGCCTTTTTGGCTGGTTTGACAGCAGCATTTGTGATATCGGGAGTTCTACCTAAGCCTTATGCCCTGATGTTCCCACCCTGGGGTGTGTTCATAACTTGGGCTGGTTATTTTGCCGCAGGCGGCGGTGGTAAGGGTCAGGGGATGCCGGTATTCAAGAAGATGTATATGGCGATACTGTGGGGCGATATATGGGGATTTGCCGGCGCCTTCCTGATGAATATAGTTAACCCGCATGCTGCAAACCTGCCGTTGATGATTTTCTTCGACGGAATAATCATATTCCTCGTAAACCAACCGATACTCTGGGGTACCAGATACTGGAATCCGATAAAATATACACCCGCGATATTCTACGGATTTGCAACATTCTTCAGTACGTACTTCGGTGGATTCGGTTTTATACCGGGGAATATTTATGCGGCCTTCATTACGTCGTTCCTGGTTAACGCAGTTGGACCTGTTTTCGGATACCTCCAGGTAAGGTTTGCAATGATCAAGGAGGTACCTGCATAGGTAAGCCTATCGCTGCCACGCAAGAAATTAATGGTGGACCGCAAGGTCCACTTGAATATATTTCAGATCAAAATTATCTAGGGAATAGAAATAATTAATTCTGTACTCAGGTGATATACTTGGAAGAAAAATATCATGTAATTGAAGGAAGATATATTGATTCAGTCCTGCTGATGCAGATCAGCAGGGAAATAGAGAAGATGCAGGGCGTATCCAAGGCAAGTTGTATGGTAGCAACTGCTGAAAACATTTCATTTCTCGAGATGGCCGGTTTTCATCCACCCTCCGGCGTCAGCGGTAATTCGATCATAATCGCTGTTGAAGCGGAGTCGGGACAGAAATGCGAGGAAGCTATTAACGGAGCAATCCGCTTGATAGATACTGGCATGGTTCAGCATAAAACCAGCTACACACTCGATGATCTGCCGGACCTGATTACACCTGATGATTTTCCCGTGGTTTTCATCTCCACGCCGGGTGAGTATGTTTACGATGTCGCGAATAAGAGCCTTGATTCAGGCGCAAATGTCCATATTTTCAGCAGCAACGTGCCTATTGATCAGGAACTACGTCTGAAGACCAAGGGTGCCAGCAAGGGGCTCTTTGTAATGGGGCCTGATTGCGGGACTTCTATAATAAATGGAAAGGGGCTCGGATTCGCAAACGCCCTTGAGGTTAAAGGCGATATAGGCATAATAGGATCATCCGGAACTGGTATCCAGGAACTGTCAGTTCTGATGGACAGGAACGGATTAGGAATCTCTTATGCTATCGGTGTCGGAAGTAACGACCTTAAGGAGTCGATAAACGGGATCATGTCAAAGCAGGCGCTAAATTTTCTAAAAGAACGCTGTTCTGCTATAGCACTAGTATGTAAAAAGCCCGATCCCTCCGTTGAAAAAACACTGCTTGAATCGATGGGTGATATACCATCGGTGTTTATTTCGCTCGGAAGAGATAAACAATACAGTACTGGTAATACCTATGTAACCGGTAACATTGATGATGCTGTGTCCCACCTTATGAGCAAGATCGGTAAAGGACACAAGGTTCAGCAGGAGGCTTTCCCGAAGGTGAAGGAACCAGGCAAGGAAAGGAAACTACTCAGAGGTTTTTTTGTTGGTGGAAGTCTTTGTTACCAGGCACAGGCGATTCTTCATGGTATGGGTGTTCATGTCTATTCAAACGCCCCAGCGGACAACCAGTACAAGGTCAAAAAGGATTTCGATAACCTGGATGTGTGCATTGATACCGGATCCGAGGAATATGTCGCCGGAAAGCCCCATCCAATGATTGATCCGGTTTCCAGGAACTCCTTCCTTGTGAAGGAAAGCGGCAGAACTGATGTCAGAGTCATACTTTTCGACGTCATTCTAGGGTACGGTTCTGCTGAAGATCCTATAGCCGGTCTCGACCAGATGAAGAGCGGACCGGTTTTGGTAGCGTCTATCTGCGGAACGGAGAAAGACAGCCAGGGTTACCAGTCGATTAGAAGAAGGCTTGAGGACAGGGGCGTCGTTGTCTTCCGTTCAGCAGCAAGAGCAGCTGAATATGCAGGCACCATGATGAGGTGAATCAGATGAAAGAGGAAAAGAAATTAAAAGTATTCAACGTAGGAACCAGCTGGTTTCTGAAGCCACTGGAGGATCAGGGCATAGAGAACTACAACCTGGACTGGTCTCCCCCGGCAAAGATTGATAAGGACATATCGTCAATATTGAAGAAACTTGGTAGGAAGTGATCTGAATGGATATAGTTGAAGAGATAGAGAAGGCAAACAAGAAGGCATTTGACATTATGAACCGTGGCAAGGCGATGCTGAAGGATTTCGATTACGCCGGCAAAGTCATTCCAGGAATGAAGGAAAACACCATTCTGCATGCGGGCCCTCCTATCGCCTACCCTGATATGATAGATCCAATGAAGGCTGCAGTTCAGGGCGCCATAATGTTCGAAGGGAAAGCTGATAGCCTGGAAGAGGCAGACAGGATGGCAAGGAGCGGTGACTTCGATTTCAGGCCATGCCATGAAATGAACTCTGTCGGCCCGATGGCGGGTATAACCACATCTCAAATGTATGTTGCAGTTATAGAGAATCCGGAATTTGGAAACAAGACATTCTGTAATCTCCATGAAGGCAGGGGAAAGATCCTGAGGTTCGGAGCAACTGGAAAAGAAGTGCTTGATCGCCTGAACTGGATGAATGAGAATCTGGGTCCGGCGCTTAGGGAAGTTGTCAGGAAGAGACCCGTTGACCTGAAGAACATCGCAGCGGAGGGGGTTCAGATGGGGGACGAACTTCACCAGAGATACAGGGCATCTTCCCTGCTTTTCCTTTCAAGCATATCTGAGAATCTTCTGGAACTTCCAAATGCAAGGGAAATCTTTAAATTCATTGCTGAAAGGGAGCAATTTTTCCTTAACCTTGCAATGCCAGCAATGAAAGCACTCGCAGACCCGGCAGATGGGATCAAGTACTCCACCCTCGTCACAAGGATGACAAGGAACGGAGTCAACTTTGGTATACAGGTCAGCGGCCTCAAGGGCAAATGGTTTACTGGAAAAGTGGAAGCACCTGTTGGGCTATTCTTCACAGGTTTCAGTCAGAAAGATGCGGCCGGAGACTTCGGCGATAGTGCCATAATGGAAACGCTCGGCCTTGGAGGTTTGTCCTCGGCGGCAGCTCCATCTGTTACGAGGTTTGTTGGCGGAAGCGTGAAGGATGCAATTCATGCAACAGAACTTGGATACAAAATCACGTACGGGCAGAGCAAGGACATATTAATTCCAGCAATGGATTTCCGCGGGGCACCTCTTGGTATTGACATCCTCAAGGTAAACGAGACAAATATATTGCCAACTATAAATACAGGGATTGCGCATAAGCAAGCCGGCATAGGACAGATAGGTGGAGGAATATCGCATCCACCACTGAAAGCGTTCAATGATGCCCTGAAGGATTACGCAGCAGTCTATGGCCTATGATTGAGGTTCTGAAAACTGGCCTCCGAAAGCCTCCAACCGGTAGCGGAAGCATTCTTCACAGGTCATTGAGGGCAGTCAATCTTGAGTTTGGTGAACGGGTTGTCACCATTCTTAACAGAAGTGGCCTGCTTACATCATCATCCATTGTTCTGGATACTGATAAGATCCCTTCAATCACAACTGGAGAATTTGATGGAGATATATTGCATACAGACAGTTTTGATGCTCTCCTTAAGAACAGGATAGATCTCGCTCTAATCACAGAAGGAACCGCCAGCATCAGTGCCATCAGGGAAATGCTTCACAAACATATGATTCCAAGGGAAAGAAGCATAATGGGGGCGATACTTCTCGCCGAAGGTCAGATGAATCCCTCATCGGTTCAAGGTTTTGAGAAGGCGGTTATGGAAGAGCAGGCGAAGAGGATCCGAAAATGCAGATCGGTAGAAGATGCCGCCAGAACTCTCCTGGGTATAGGGTTTGGATTAACACCATCCGGGGATGACTTTATTCTTGGCTCGGTAGGTCTAATGCAGCTTACTGGACGGAGCACCGAAAACCTGCGCCCTCTGATATCCGGTTACAACAATGCATTTTCGAGAACCATGCTTCTGGATGGTCTCGACGGTTATTTCCCGCAGCCTCTTCTGGAGGTTCTTCAGGCGCTGGATTCTGGAAACAACCCGGACGATAAGATCGTCGCACTTGAGAGAATAGGTCACACATCAGGATTTGACATGGTTGCAGGTATGTATTACACCGCTGCTAATTTCCTTCATTGAAGTCGGTTTGACATGCTTGGTATAATGACAAGATTCTGCAAGCACAACTGCATAAGATTGAAATTGCCTTCTGGTATAACTGACGGGGTGCAATATGATAGCTCTTATCGTTGTTGACATGATAAATGCCTTTGTTGAAAACGACTCACCACTCTGCGTAGCAGGAGCAAAGGAAACTGTTCCAAGAATAAAGAAGGTAATAGACGCATGCAGGAGCAAGGAAATACCAATCTTTTTTATTGCCAGAGGGTACAGGGACGATGGATCCGACGTTGAGGTCAGCAGGTGGAAATTCTGGAATGACAGCGGCAGGCCATTATCACTCAGTTCAACTGGATCAACCTCCGGCGAATTCTTTGGACCGCTTAAGCCTGAAAATGGTGACTACATTATAGTGAAGAAGAAGTGGAGCGCATTTTTCCGGACAGAACTTGATCTTATTCTAAGGAGACTTGAGGTGGATACTGTTGCCATAACCGGCACTCAAACACCAAACTGCATAAGGGCAACTGCGTACGACGCCGACATGAATGACTTTGATACGGTCATAATAAGCGACTGCATATCCTCAAAAACAATGGATGTACAGGAAGCAAACATCAGGGATTTCATCAACGTGGGTTTTACGGTCGTGGATAGTGGCAAATTCATTGCTGATCTTGACAGATACAAGAAAGGAAGCAAGAAATACCAGGCTATAGTTCAGGATCTGGTCAAACAGAGGTCAGGAAAGTAAAAGCCTGATCCTACGATTTGCGGTGCTTTCCATAATGTGCCCGGTTCTTCAAAGGGCAAAGCAAAAATCAGGCAATGTCGCCAAGCACTGATTTAGATATTTCTTCTGCTACGGTGTACGGATCGACCTTGTTCCTCACATCACTTTCAAGATCGGTAAGCCCTGACATGGATTTCTCCGTCAGCGCATTTATTCTCAATTCTGATTCTGCCATAAGGGCTGCCTTGACCTCATGGAAGAATCTTTTTTTGGCGTTTAATGCACTCTTTCTGACATATGAAAGATGATTCTCGATAGCAGCCATAAGTTCCTCATAACCTTCAAGGGTTATCGAATTAAGCCCGACCACAGGTATCTTCCACTCATTCTGTGGTGTGAGAGCGAGGCTGTCCTCAATATCCTTCATTGCCATGAAAGCACCGTCACGATCCATCTTGTTTATGATAAAAATACTTGCAATCTCCATCAACCCGGCCTTAATGGCCTGAATCTCATCACCCAGTCCAGGGGCTAGTGCAACTGCGATAGTATGCGCCATTCCCAGTATGTCAAGATCCGCCTGTCCAGCCCCTACCGTCTCGACAATAATTCTTTCATAACCTGCAGCATCGAGGATCCGCACTGCGTCCCATGTGCTCCTTGATAGTCCACCGCTTGACCCTCTGCTGGAGAGAGATCTCATGTATATGCCATCACGATACAGCTTGTCCTGCATCCTGATGCGGTTTCCGAGAAAAGATCCGTTGGTGAAGGGGCTGGAGGCATCAATCGCAATCACGGCCACCTTTTTGCCGGAAGCCCTGATCATCGAGGAGAGGTTTCCGATGATCGTGCTCTTACCCACTCCAGGAGGTCCAGTTATGCCTATTATTCCTGCATTTCCAGTCGATTTATATATTGACTTGATGATCTCCCGCCCTGTTATAAGCGAGTTATTATCCTCAACAAGCGTAATCGCCCTGGATATCGATCGGATATTCCCTGCGCGAATTCCATCGGCAATTTCCTCCGCTGTCTGTTTCATGCAATCCCCAGCTTCCTGGATCTTGCCTCCTCAGCTCTCATCATGATATGATCAATAATTGTCTTGAGAGGTGTTCCCGGGCCATAATTTCCAGTTATGCCAAGTTTTTCCAGCTTTGGCCTGTCGGCATCAGGTATTGTGCCTCCTCCAACAATGGCGATGTCATCTATTCCTCTTTTCTTCATGAGGTCAGCGACCTTCTTGAAAACAACAAGGTGGGCGCCATTGAGCAGGCTGAGTGCTATAACATCAACATCCTCATTTATTGCAGTGTCCACGACCTCCTCCGGTGTTGGAAGAAGACCTGCATAAAGGACGTCCATTCCAGCGTCCCTGAAAGCTTTGGCCAGAACGAACATCCCACGATCATGACCATCTATTCCCGGCTTGGCCAGAAGTACCTTCACCGGTTTGTCCCTAAACAATGACAGGTTCTTTCCAGCCGCCATATAACCTCCTACCTATGTTACTTATCTCCTCAATGGTTGCATAGGATTCCACCGCATCAATCATGTAAGGCATAAGATTGATGCTTTCATCCTTCATAGCGTCCTCAAGCCTTTCGAGGGATCGCCGGACTTTGTCCTGATCCCTTGATGCAAGGACATCGCTTAGCCTTTTCCTCTGTGAAAGCTGAGCCTTCTTGCTTATCCTCAGTATCTTTATCGGCGGTTCGTTCTCCTCCGCGTATTTATTGACACCAACCATGATCTCCTTTCCCTCTTCTATCCTCAACTGTCGTTTGTATGAAGTATTGGCGATCTCCTTCTGTATGTATCCGATCTTGATTGCGTTCAGGATACCCCCTGCTTTCTCTATCCTGTCAAAGTAAGAGTATGCCTGTCTCTCCATCTCGTCTGTCAACCATTCCACGTAATATGAGCCCCCAAGCGGATCAACTGTGTCCGCAATTCCAGACTCTTCTGCAATGATCTGTTGTGTCCTGAGGGCAACCTTCACTGCCTTCTCCGATGGAAGGGCCCATGCCTCATCATAGGAGTTTGTATGCAGGCTCTGCGTACCGCCGAGTACACCTGCCATCGCCTCTATGGTCGTTCGTATTATGTTGTTCAGTGGCTGCTGCCAGGTAAGTGTGTACCCGGAAGTCTGTGTGTGGAATTTGAGCATCATGGATCTTTGATTTCTGGCACCATACTTTTCTTTGAGGACAGTCGCCCATATTCGTCTTGCAGCCCTCATCTTGGCAATCTCCTCGAAGAAGTTTATGGACGAATTGAAGAAGAACGATAGCCTAGGTGCAAAGGCATCAACGCTCAGGCCCGCATTCAAGCCCATCTCAACGTAGTGAAAACCATCAGCCAGTGTGAAGGCAAGTTCTTGGACAGCACTGGCACCAGCCTCGCGGATATGATATCCGGAGATGCTGATATAATTCCAGCGGGGTGCATTTTCTGTGCAGAAAACCATCATATCACGGATCATTCTTAGATGTACCTCCGGCGGAAATATCCACTCCTTCTGTGCTATGTATTCCTTCAGTATATCTGCCTGTACTGTGCCTGAAATTCTGTCAAGTGGCACACCCTGTTTCTTTGCAACCGCCATATACATTGCCAGCAGAACTATTGCAGGCGCATTGATGGTCATTGACGTGCTTACTTTTCCGAGATCAATCCCGTCAAACAGTACTTCCATGTCCTTCAGGGTGCTTACATTAACCCCGCACTTGCCAACCTCGCCTTCAGCCCTCTCATTGCTGCAGTCATAACCATAGAGGGTTGGCATGTCAAAAGCGATACTGAGACCAGACTCACCATGCTGTATCAGGTACTTCAGACGCCTGTTTGTATCTTCAGGAGTACCGAACCCGGAGAACATTCGCATAGTCCACAAACGACCCCTGTACATATCAGGGTATATCCCGCGTGTGAATGGAAAAGTTCCCGGAAATCCGACCCTTTCGTTGAGGTCGCCATCGAGATCCCCTGGCACGTAGAGTTCCTTTATAGGAATCCCAGATGAATTTGTGAATTCTTTCCCTTCCGATCCATGGTTCCACAAGTCCAGAACCTCTGTTTTCCATTTCTTGTACTGTGGATCCCCACTTTTGTCTCTTTCCTCAAGCTTTTTCAACTTTTCGGACCAGAAAGAAGACGGCTCAACCATACAACCCTAATAGCTGAAAAAATTAATACCTTTTCAATTGTGACTGTATCTTTTCCAGATAAAGGATATTATTGCCATATAGGTGTAAATGTTCACACATCATTATTTCTGGTCACATGCCACTACCTTGGAATCATGGCAGATACTGCCCTCAGGTATTCTTCCGCCTGCGGGATCATAAGGTAGTTCGTTATGAAGCCGTGAATCATTCCGTTTGCCCTGAGGCTCAGAACCTTCGCGCCGAACTCCATCATCATGTCTGCATACTGTTCTCCCCCATCTCTGAGTGGATCGTACTCAGCAGTAACCACAACAGTTAGAGGAAAGTCCTCAGGATCGCCTTCCGGCTTCACTTGATATTTCAGTCTTTCCTGCGTCGAGATGCCATGGCTTCTGTACTGCTCCCCAAACCAGGTCATAATCTCCTCTGTTAGCAGATATCCACTCCGGTTCTCTCTGAATGACGGAGTCGAGGCAGAGTCTCCAAGGGACGGATAAAGTAGGATCTGTGATGAAGGTGCCACACCCTTTGATGCAACGGAATGGTGTGTAACGTAAGCTGCCAGAGATCCGCCAGCACTATCCCCCATCACGGTTATTTTGCGGTGATCTATCTTCAGTTCCGAAGCGTTGTTCACGAGCCATTCATACGCTCTGAATGAGTCATCATGTGCAGCGGGGAATTTATTTTCAGGGGCCAATCTATATTCAAGAGAAAATATCCTCATTCCTGAGAGATTGCATAAATGTCTTACAAATGGATCATAGGTCGCCACGCTTCCAAATACATATCCACCCCCATGAATGTACAGCAAAGCACCGCCAAAGGCTGATTTATATGGCACGTATTCTCTGACCCATATTTTGGAGTTTGGAATCTTATGATCAGTGACAGCCTCAACTTGCTCCAAAGGTATATTTTCCATCTGAGATAATTGCATTTTCCTGGCCTTTTCTGCAGGCATGTTAGGGTCAAAAGATGGCATACCCTTCATCATTTCCAAAAATTTCTTTGCATCCCGGTCCAGAGCCATAACCTTGCAGGCTAAATTAATATATTAAAGAGCATGCTCAGTCAAGAGATCGGCTATTTCCAATCTTAAAATATCATAAAATGCACATTTTATCCATCGCAGGAATATTGCACCAGATAAAAGCATCATCCAATATTTGCAATCACTTTTATATAATGTGTAATAATCAGGCAAGGAGAGGTAATATTTTGACGATCACAGATGCAGGTTTATTAGCTATAGCAGCAGGTATTGCAATTGCTGGAGGTCTTATTGGGACCGGAATGGCACAGCAAGGAATCGGTGCTGCAGGAATGGGAATTATTGCCGAGAAGCCGGAGAAATTCGGACAGGTGCTTGTTTTCTTTGTGATTCCTGAGACTCTCTGGATCATAGGTTTTGTTCTGGGTCTGGTCCTCCTGCTTGGCATATTCTGAAGGTAATGGATGGGACTAGAAAATATTCTCTCCGAGATCGAAAATAATCGACGGCAGAGAATTGATACTTTAAGGCAGGAATACGACAGGAAGACGGGGGAACTCATCATCTCCACCGAGAAACGTATTGATTCCATAAGGAAGGAATCCGAGGTGATGCTTTCTGAGCAGTTGAATGCTGTACGGGCAAAGTATGCTACTGCCCTCGAGATAGAAGAGAGGAGAATATTCAAGGAGAGGAAGGATCACCTTATATCTGAAGCACTCCTGCTTTTTGATGATCTTGCAACATCATTTTACAAGACAAAGGAATACAAGAAATTGCTGACCTCCATGATCAAAAGTGCAAGGGATTTGCTGGGTAAGGACTGCAAAATATTCGCTTTTGAAAGTGACATTGAATCCCTGGGGGAAACAAAGGGACTGCACAAGTTCCAGAAAGGAGGAAGATTTTCAGGCGGTATATTCGCAGTTTCATCTGATGGCAAGAAGGAACTTGACCTAACAATGGACACCATTATGGCCGCAATAAGGGAAAACCTTATTGCTGAAGTTGCAGAGAGGATAGGTGGAGAATAATTGGATCGTACTTACACAGGCTCTTACGGAAGACTCAAGGTTTCATTGAGTGATTTCCTCTCAAATCAGTTTATCAACGATTTAGCCTCGCGGGATATTGAAGGCATCGAAGCATCTCTGAGAGAGACTTCTTACAAGGAGGACATAGAACAGCTTGCCTCACTTTATAAGATGCCTGAGCTACTTGATTTCGCTGTTAACAGACACCTCATAAAAAAAAACAGATTGGCGCAGTTCTCGCCGCCTCCAAATGCAAGGCCATTTCTCAAAGCATATTTCATGAAATGGGACATTGAGAACATTAAATCAATAATATCCTCCAAAACACTTGGATACCAGGCTACTGAAACAGAATCTTTTCTTATCGGTTTCAGGAACCTCCCGCTCGGAATATTTGCCGGAAACATGACACAAGAGGATTTTCGCATCATGATTTCTCTCGGGAGTGTCGATGCAGTCATTGACTATCTTACCAGATACGGTATAGGCACATACCTCCTTGTTCACCTTGAAGAATACAGAAAGACAAAGGACGTGACTGCGCTCTATTCTGCAATGGATAGTTATCATTTCAGCACCATGCTTGATAGCCTGAAGTTCTACAACGGTGATGAGAGCAACATCAGGGAGTACATCCGCGAAACTATAGATTCGTACAACATACTCTCTGTTTTTAAAGCAATACAGCTCTCAGTTCCACAGGAACAGGTCAGCAGGTTCCTGTTTCTTCGTGGAAATATTCCGGCAAACGTTTACGAAGAGGCAATGCGTATGCAGAGCATCGAAGATGCAGCAGGGCACTTCAGGCCTTATTATGACCTTACTGCGGCATATGAGCGATACTCCAGATCCGGACTGCTGTATCATTTTGAAGTGGCTCTTAAGCAGGAGATTATTTCGAAATATATTTCCAGGATGTCTTCCCTTCCTGTGTCGCTGAACTCAATTTTTTATTTCATACTGAAAGCAGAATTGGAAAGGGAGAATCTGAGGGCTATAATTGCAGCAAAGCTATACAATTTATCCGAAGAGAGGATCAGGGAACTGATAATTCTGGTGTGAATATGGATAAGGATCAGAACACTGGTAGAATTGCGGTAATAGGCGAAAGGGAACTGGTACTGGGGTTCCGGCTGATAGGCATGGAGAGCGCTTTTGAGGTGAATGAAAGCAATGACGTGGAGACATTCAACCGCCTCTATCGATCCGAGAAGTACTCGCTTCTGCTGGCTTCAGAAAAGATTAAAACCAGACTGGAGAGAAAACTACTTGATCACATCGAGGTTTCTACCAATCCTCTAGTCCTGTTCATACCGATGCCAGGTGGACATGACGAGGAATCAGTTGGAAAATTAGCAAAGAGGATTCTTGGCGTAGACATAGGAACGTGAAAAGATGGGAAAAATAATAAAGGTTTCAGGGCCAGTTATTGACGGAGAAGACATCAAGAATGCAAAGATGTTTGATGTTGTCCGAGTAGGAGAAATGGGCCTGGTGGGAGAGATAATAAGGATTGTTGGAAACGTTGCAACGATACAGGTTTATGAGGATACAAGCGGGATAAAGCCGGGTGAAAGCATAGAGAATACAGAGCTTCCGCTGTCTGTCGAGCTCGGCCCGGGGCTCCTGACCTCAATATACGACGGAATACAGCGACCCCTCGATGTTCTTCGAACAATGAGTGGTGATTTCATTAGCAGGGGTTTAACTGCTCCGGCGCTCGATCGCAAGAAAAAATGGCATTTCACTCCTGTGGTGAAGAAGGGTGATGAGGTTACACCCGGTGCGGTCCTTGGACAGGTGCAGGAAACCGATCTTATTTTACATAAAGTCATGGTACCGCTTGGTATTTCCGGAACTGTGAGCAGCATCTCTGAAGGGGATTTCACTGTTGACGAGGAAATTGGCAAGCTGAAATCAGGCAACAAGATCATCCCGCTTAAGATGATGCAGACTTGGCCTGTCAGGCAATCAAGGAAGGTTCTCGGAAAACTTCCTCCTGCAGAGCCTCTTGTTACTGGTCAGAGGGTCATAGACTCGCTTTTCCCTGTGGCAAAAGGCGGTACTGTAGCCGTGCCAGGTCCATTTGGATCTGGAAAGTGTGTTACCGGGGACACCCCCGTGCTTCTTGGTGATGGATCTCTGATAGCAATAAGGGATCTTTACATGAAGCTATCTGAAAGTGCTGTTATAAGAGCCTCTGGAGACGAGGAGATACTATATCTGCAGAAGCCACTAGAACTCTTTTCCTTCTATAAAGGAAAGATTGTGAGGAGCAAATCATCCTTGCTTTATAGGGGAAAGAGCAGATCTGTCGTTAGGATAAGAACGAAAAGCGGGAGAGAGGTAAGGGTAACACCCATACACAAACTATTCAGTATTGACAAAGAGGACAGGATTTTTGAAACTCAGGCTATGGATCTTACCGTAGGCGACTTCATAGCTTCTGTAGCTAATACTGGCAGTACAAGGATGAAGGATAGTTTAAACACTGGCTTGATCACTGAAGATGTTCTGCCTGATGGGAACCCAGACAGTATTGCATTAAACTACATTCAGCAAGGCAATGATGGCGCCACAGGTAACCAGACCGGATTGATCCTCCAGCACTCAACAAACGAGGAACTTTTCTCAGTACAGAGATCAATTTTTGCTGACGAGATATCCGAGATTAGCACTGAGTATGGAGTTGTTGATGTTTATGACCTTTCGGTTCCAGAATTCGGGCAGAACTTTGTGGGCGGATTCGGTGGTATAGTACTGCACAACACAGTGGTACAGCACCAGCTGTCTAAATGGGCTGACAGCGATATAGTGGTATATGTTGGATGCGGAGAGCGCGGAAACGAGATGACTGAGATACTGACAACATTCCCCGAACTCCTGGATCCAAAAAGCGGCAAGCCTTTAATGGAGCGGACTGTCCTTATTGCTAACACTTCAAATATGCCAGTTGCAGCCAGGGAGGCAAGCATTTACACCGGAATATCGATAGCCGAGTATTACAGGGATATGGGTTATAATATTGCACTGATGGCAGACAGCACATCCAGGTGGGCAGAGGCATTGAGGGAAATTTCTGGCAGGCTGGAAGAAATGCCCGGCGAGGAAGGATATCCCGCTTACCTTGGGCGTCGTCTCTCGGAATTTTATGAAAGGTCGGGATTTGCAATAGTCCAGTCCCCGGAGAAGCGGAAGGGATCTATTACGCTTGTTGGAGCAGTTTCACCGCCAGGTGGGGATATATCAGAGCCGGTTTCGCAGAACACCCTCAGGGTAACAAGGGTATTCTGGGCCCTGGACGCATCGCTTGCATCAAGAAGGCACTTCCCTTCGATCAACTGGTTGAACAGTTATTCCCTTTACAAGAATGACCTTGTGCCATGGTACTCAAAGAATGTCGCTGAAGACTGGAACTCCGTCTATTCTGATGCAATGAGCACACTCCAGAAAGAATCCGAATTACAGGAAATAGTCCAGCTGGTTGGTTATGATGCACTGCCGGAAAAGGAAAAATCTGTTCTGGATATAGCAAGAATGATCAGGGAAGACTTCCTTCAGCAGAGTGCTTTTGACGATATCGATACCTACTGTTCCCTTGGCAAGCAGTACCGTATGCTTAAGAGCATAGTTGAACTTGGAAAGAAGCAGGAGAAGGCTATAGAAAAGGGAAACACGATGGACCAGCTTCAGCGCCTGCCATCCAGATCCAGGATATCAAGGATGAAGGAGGTAAAGGAACCAGATGTAAAGGACTTCTTTGATTCCTTGTGGAAGGATATGGATTCCGACTTTTCCGCCATTATCGGAGGTGAACAGATTGCCGCAAGTTAACTACAAAACAATAACTCAGATAACTGGACCTCTTCTTTTTGTGGATGAGGTTCCGAATGCTTCCTACAACGAACTGGTGCAGATAAATTTGGAAAACGGTGAAACCAGACTCGGCCAGGTGCTTGAAACCAGGAGAGGAATGGCTGTTATACAGGTTTTCGGATCAACTACTGGAATGAGTACAAAAGAAACTTCTGTCCGGTTCTCTGGATCTACAGCCAGGATCCAGGTGTCGGATGACATGCTAGGTCGCGTTTTCAACGGTTTTGCCTCTCCCATTGACGGTGGGACACCCATTACAGGAGAGAAGATAGATATCGTAGGAAATGCAATCAATCCGTACTCAAGAGAGGAGCCCTCAGAGTTCATACAGACCGGTATATCGACAATAGACGGTATGAACACCCTTGTAAGAGGGCAGAAGCTGCCTCTTTTCTCTGCATCCGGTCTACCACACAACCAGCTTGCAGCCCAGATCGCAAAGCAGGCCAAGGTTATAGGCAAGGACGAGAGCTTTGCTGTTGTATTCGGTGCAATGGGAATAACCAGCGAGGAAGCAAATTTCTTTATAAACCAGTTCACCGAAACAGGGGCAATTTCAAGAGCTGTACTATTTCTGAACATATCATCCGACCCTTCAATGGAAAGGATAATCCTGCCAAGGGCGGCACTCACGGCCGCTGAATATCTGGCATACGAGAAGGAAATGCACATACTCGTAATACTGACGGACATGACCAATTACTGCGAGGCATTGCGTGAAATATCCTCTGCCAGGGAAGAGGTACCGGGCAGGAGAGGCTATCCGGGTTACATGTACACAGATCTCAGCACGATATATGAGCGAGCAGGGAAGATCAAGGGAAAGAATGGATCAATCACACAGATACCGATACTTACTATGCCTGGAGATGACAGGACACATCCTATACCAGACCTTACAGGTTATATTACGGAAGGTCAAATAGCAATGAGCAGGGATCTGCTGAGAAACGGCATATATCCTCCAATTGACGTGCTTCCATCTCTCTCAAGATTGATGAACCAGGGAATAGGCCCGGGAAGAACTAGGGAAGATCACAGGGGAGTTTCAGATCAGCTTTATTCTGCGTATGCAACAGGCAAAGATCTGAGATCGCTTAGTGCCATAGTAGGTGAAGAGGCACTTGGCAAGACTGATAAGTTATACCTTGCCTTTGCGGAGGCTTTTGAGAAGAGGTTCGTGAACCAGGGCAAGGATGAGGATCGAACAATAGAGCAGACACTCGATCTTGGCTGGGAGTTACTATCATCGCTTCCGGAGCAGGAGATGAAGAGAGTCAAGAAGGATTACGTCTCAAAGTACGGCAAATGGAATAAGTGAAGCAGATGGCATCAAGCGAGATCAGACCTACAAGAATTGAGCTAATCAACGTAACCAGGAGGATACGTTTAGCCAGGAAGGGTCTGGATCTGCTGAAAATGAAGAGAACATCGCTTGTCATGGAATTCTTTGCTATCAGCAGGACAGTGAAGGGAATGAGAGAAAACATCCGATCCGACATGGCCGCCTCCCTTGAAACGGTAAGGCTCGCCGAGGCACTTTCAGGACTGGTCAATCTCGAAAGAATCGCTGCCATGTCTGTCGACACAGATGCAAACGTTGCAACGAAGAATGTCATGGGTGTCAGGATACCAACGCTCAACGTCGTATATCATGAAAGCCTTCTCTCAGAAATCTACCGTGCGGTTTCCATACCAACGGTCATAAATGATTCAATCATCAAGTTCGAGAGGATCTTTCGGGCCCTTCTGGAAATTGCAGAAAAGGAGAATTCAATGCGAAAGCTCCTGCGCGAAATAGACAGGACAAAGAGAAGGTCGAATGCTATAGAGAATATACTGATCCCGGGTCTTGTTGCCAACGCAAAATACATCAGGATGCGCCTGGACGAGATGGAAAGGGAGACCTTTAGCATGCTGAAAGCGGTCAAGAGAAACCTTGAAGAAAAGAATGCATCGGAAGGAAGTGCATTCTAATGGCGCTATATGACAAGAATGGCAAGCGTGTCCTGTTCTACAGGATGAGTCCAGATGTGCTTAACAGTCCTGTCGTGAGGAAATTCAGGCTCATCAGGGCAATCATATGGACCATAAACCTCAGCGTAACGGGAGTAGTGCTTGTCATGTTATTTGCAGGAGTGATTTGATGCCGGACGACATAGAAATACTTAAGAAAATCAAGGAAGCTGAAGAGAAATCCAATGCGGAATTCCTGGATGAAAGCAGGAAGCTGAAAGATAATTACGACAATCTTGTAAGGAAGTCACAGCAGGATATTGAAGCTGAGATTTCCAGATTGCAGTCCGAGCGCAGGGAGAAGCTTGACGAGGAAATACGCCGGCTACGCGAAGCAGAGGAGAATTCTCTAAGGACGGCCAGGCAGAGAGCTTCCGAGATGAAGTTAAAGCTCGACAAGAAAGAAGCTTCAAAGATACTTTTTGAGGCAGTAAAGAAGTTCCTGGAGGAGTAAGTAACGTCTATTCGGCCTGAAAAAATGGAAAAGATTCGGATAATTTCCCTGATAAAGTACAGGGACCAGGTTGTAACGATACTGCATGACATGAGGGTATTGCAGCTTGAACCTGTTTCCAAGGATCTGCTCCAGTACATGAAGGCTTCCGATCTCACATCTCTTGTAGAGAAAGCAAACGCAGAACTTCAGAAACTAAAGTCCTATCTCGGTGTGCTGCCGAAGCAACCCATTACAGTAAAGAAGAAGTTCAGATCATTAGAAGAAGCACTGTTAGAGGCAAAATCCATAGACCTGACAGATCGGCTCCGTGTTCTGAAGGAATCAGAAACTGACATAAACACGGATATAAAGGATATTCATAATCGCATGGAGACGACCCAGCCGCTCATAGGCATGGACATTGATCTTTCGATATTCAACACATCATTCACGAAATCATATATTGTGACTAGTCCGTTGCAGGACATCAATCCCGATGCACTGAAGCAACTCCCATCGTCACCTTCCGTTGTTCCCACGCCGAATGGCCAGTATGTTGTCAGCATACCGGTCATGGCAGAAAAGGATCTTGCAAAATTCGCCAATGAAATGGGATACCAGCTCATGCATATACCAGAACTGAAGGGGAATCCTGCCCAGTATTATGAGGGTCTCGTATCAAGCCTGAAGGACAGAGAGGAAGCCCTGTCCAAGATAAATGAAGAATATCTCACACTATCAAAGGAATACTATGAAAAGATCGCAGTGCTGGAGGAGCAGTTGCGTATTGAAGTAAGCAAGCTTGAGGCGGCGCAGAGAGCATTTTCGACATCAGAAGCATTTGCCATGGAGGGATGGATGAAGGTCAAGGACATTGGCAAGGTTTCAAGCAATCTTGACAGGGCAACTGGAGGTTCATGCCTCATAAGCACAGTCAAGACAGACGAGGAACCGCCAACAGCGCTCTCAAACTGGAAGAGGTTCCGTGTTTTCGAGTTTTTCATACGTTTCTATTCGCTCCCTGTTGAAAGCGAATTCGATCCTACTATGATATTTGCCTTCATATTTCCATTCTTTTTTGGTCTCATGGTTGGCGACATGGGATATGGACTGGTCATTCTGCTATTCGCCTTATGGATGGTAAGGAAGATAAACCACCCGGAAACATTCTCAATAGTTCCAAGAAGGATATCATCATTTGCGGTCAAGATACTTGGTAAGGGGCCGCTTCTTGTTCTCGGTAAAGTACTGATACCGTCGTCGATTATAGCAATTATTGTCGGATTCATATTCAATGGCTTCTTCGGTTTCCAGATCCTGCCTTTCACGATCCTGAATCCGATAGACTCTTACGGGATAGCCAAGCTTCTTCTTGTATCAGGTTACATAGGGCTGGCCATGGTATCATTCGGGTTCATCCTGGGAATCCTTAATGCCATCTCACACGGAGAGGATCACAAAGCAATCAGTTCAGGAGGATGGCTTTTACTTGCATGGGGCGTAGCGATAACCGGCCTTGACTTCTTACACAAAGTGCCCATTTCTCTGGATCCTGTTACCAGTCCTTTAACAGCAATTCCTGTTTATGTTGCCATATTGGGCATCATTGTGGTTGCGGTATTTGAGAAAGGACGTGGAATGATAGAGGTTCCATCGCTTATCTCACACATACTTTCTTACACAAGGATAGTCGGGATCCTTCTCGCATCTGTAATCCTGGCATATGTTGTGAACCGTATATTCCTTTCGAACCTGGACAAGGGACCTATTTTTATAATACTCGGTGGTGTCATACTCATAATGGGTCAGATCTTTAACCTTGCCATCGCAATATTCGAACCAGGAATACAGGGAGCCAGGCTCCTTTACGTGGAGTTCTTTTCGAAATTCTACCGCGGGAACGGCAAGCAGTTCCATCCATTCGGAACGGAAAGAAGATACACTCTGCCCGAGGATCAGAAATAGGCTTGCATCTTCACTGTGCAGCCAGAGGTGCATAATTCGCCCCGGAACTCATTTACCGTCCAAATGGAGAAACAGTTAACAATATATCCTGTCAAATAATCAAGATTGGTGCCTGTCACAGAGTCTTTCCTGATACTCATCATAGTTCTTGACACAATTGGGAGCCTATTCATCGGTGCATGGCTTGGGAGGCTACTAACACGGTACCCGTTCGGGGCATCGGGATTTACCGGTGTGGAGAGCATGATCAACAGACGGGGAGAGGTTAAGACAGCATCTCCAGAAAGAATCGAGGTTGTTGTTGATTCACAGGTATGGGCTGCCTCGACTCTTGATCCCAACGAGAAGCTGGAGCCCGGTGACAAGGTAATTGTGAAGGATGTTGACGGCCTGAAGCTTATTGTGCAGAAAAGGGATTGATTTTACTTGCCGTAAAAGGCATTTGCAGGACTAGTCGATCCTGTGATCCTTGAAATAATCACCCAGCAGCTTTAGACCCTCGTTAAGACTTTCCGGTGGTAATGTAAAGCAGAGCCTGAAACCGGCGTCGTCCCCGAAGTATTTTCCAGGGCCAAGAAGTACCCCGGTCCTGTCAAGTATGTCCTGGCACAGATCTTTTGAATTCCTCGTCTTTAGATGCACGAAACCAAATGGGGTGCCGTCAGGTTTTTCCCATTCAAGCCCGGGCGTACTCTCGACGAACTTGTCCACTATCTCTGTGTTGGTCTTCACCATTTCAGCCACCTCTTTGTCGAAGTAACTCTTCTCCTGAAGTGCCTGATAAGAGATCCAAAGGGAGTATGGCGGTATTGATGGCGTTACTGCATTCATAATATTTGTAAAGTACTCCTTCTCAGAGGAATCTGCAAGGATCCAGCCAACCTTCAGATCTGACAGGCCATAATATTTGACCATGGTGGATGATGTTATGATCGATCTTCCCTCATGGAAGACCGTTTTTCCCTTGACGCTCCTGAATTCTGAAAAAGTTTCGTCAAAATATCTTAGAGGCAGCAAACCCTCGTCCTGCGCTGCACCTTCAAGCATAACCGGGTGTGAAGTCCCTATTGGATTGTTCGGCAGGGAGCATGCAAACGGCTCCTGCACATCTTCAAGGTCAATTGACTGCAGATCCTTGTAAACTACCGCAAAACCCAGGGATTCTGCGACAGAAAATATTGGTTCATATTCTGGTCTAAAAATCGTCAGCTTTCTCGAGAGCCTTCGCATATAGAGGAGAGCGACATAGATCGCCTCAGATCCGGAAATGGTAGGTATTATGCAGTCCTGTGGCACTCCGTAAAGTTTTGAGACAGCCTCAACGAAAAGGTTCTCCGCAGATGCCCTGTTCTTCTCATAAGATTCGAAAGAAAAATCAATTCCTGACCTCCTCGCTATATAATCAGGCATGTTGTTTCTGGAAAGGTTGTATTTGCATTTCTTGCTATTCTCAACAATCCACTCAAAGATATTTATTTTCCTTGGATTAAAATACATAACTATCAGGCATATATTCAGTGTTGGCATAAAGATATTAGCGTTTATCAATGAACCTCAATAGCAGGATCTGAGAACGTATATTTGCCAGCAGCAATGACATCATGCTTCATGCCATTGTTCTATCCATCCATGTTATACTTACAATTCGAATGCCACGTGGAATTCAGATGATTCTATCTTATACCTCGCACATTTGAATAAATTATCCTATCCCTCTTTCTGGTCGAATTTATCATGGTACATGCAAGAATTATCATTTAACCAATCCATTACCATTCATGAAGGAATCAAAAAACATGAAAATAGGTGTAATTGGATCGGGTATAATGGGTCACGGAATTGCTCAAACACTCGCAAGATATGGGTACACCGTGATTATGAATGACATTTCAATGGAATTCCTTCAGAACGGAATGCAGATGATAAAAACCGGCAGATTCGGTCTTGAGCGTGCAGTCTCTTCAGGAAAGATGAAGCAGGAAGAGGCCGATCATACACTTTCCAGAATCAGCCTCACTGTGAACCAGGAAGACCTGAAGGACTGTGACCTCATCATTGAAGCGATCACAGAGGACGAGAAGGTTAAGGGCGCCCTATTCAAGAAACTCGACGGAATAGTTAAAAAAACTGCAATCTTTGCCTCCAACACCTCCGGCATCATGATAAGCAGCCTGTCCTCATACACAACTAGGGGAAAGAACTTCATAGGAATGCACTGGTTCAACCCTCCGCAGGTCATGAAGCTGGTAGAAGTCGTCAGAGGTCCTGAGACTGATGAAGGGGTCATAAACACCATCGTAGGCATATCCGAGTCTGCAGGAAAAGTTCCAATAATTGTCAATGATGGCCCGGGGTTTTTTACAACGCGATTCCTGAACAGCTGGCTCATGGAATCCTACAGGATGTTTGAAACAGGCGTTGCGGGTATATCTGAAATTGATCGTATGTCTAAGCTCGCCTTTGGCTTTCCTATGGGACCGTTTGAGTTATCAGATTTTATTGGGCTGGATACAATGCTTCATGTGGCAGAGTACATGTACGACGAGACGAAAAGATCTGACTATGCCCCTCCCACCCTCCTGAAGAAACTTGTCCTGTCGGGTTATCTTGGAAACAAGAAAGGCAGCAAGGGGGGCTGGTACCAGTATTACGGTATCAAGCTTGACCAGTCGGACCGGAAATGAGCAGGTTTTCTTCTTCCGGGATCCTTACGACACTGCACAGTTGAAAGGGGTCTTTGAGGAGATTCCTTAGCAATCTGAATCTTCTCCTTTCCGTGAGCCTAAGGATCGGGCCTTTATCCTCTCTCATTTCCCGGATGGATTCCCTGATTACAGCTATGGCAGGATCAAACGTGACTGGATCGCCTGAAAGTGTAATGCGAATGGAAAATCCGTAATGTCTTCTTCTAGCCGACAACCTGTTCGAAGATTCAATAACCACCTCCACGGCATACCTGAGATCTCTTACAGAGGACAGGCCACCGGTAAGAGTCCTGACAAAGCCTGGGCTGTACTTGTGCCTTCTTCTGAAATTCCTCAAGGCTGGCCCTAACACAAGCACCCTCAGTGGCTCAGTTTCAGGGGGATCTCCCTTTTCAAAGTTGCACATGTAAAGTCTGCTGAAAAAAGCCTTCATGTAAGACAGTCCGGTCTGTGTGGTGCTTTTCAGAAAATAGCGGATGGATTCACCGTCATTTGTGATCACAAACATGTTTCTCTGGTTCTTATCCGGTATGAGTAAAGCAGATCTTTCCCTGTATAACAGCAGATCCGTCCGGAAGTCCTTTATCGTGAAGAGAACTTCGGAAGCATACTCTTCAGGCGAAACCCTGTCTATATCAAGCATTCAGTGAGAATCCACGGGATCCTTTTAATGCCTTGCATCCTGAACCATGCTGAAGAGAGACCTATGGCAGCAGTTAAGTTATTGATCACCAACCCGTTTTAAGCTCTACGGAATGCTCACTAAGACCAGAACTGCATATATGCACTGTGAAGCAAGCACGTCATTCAAGCGCAATCTTTATTCAATTCCGAAGAAGTATGAAAGCGAAGACTCGTTGAACCCTATTATTTTCATGTATTCCTTCCTGCCAAAAGAATCGATTATGGACATAGCATCACTTGACGACGACTTCAGCATCTCACTGTCCATCAAATCCCATCTCGGAAAAAGATCATTCTCCTCCTTTGTGTTATGTTCTGTGAGAAGCTTGTAGAAAAGTGGCAGCCTGGTTTCAAGCATTTCAGTCTTTCCATCCTCAGTCCACCTTATTATGTTTACTGCAAGGGTATCTATCAGTTTATGATCCGCTTTTATTCTCTCTACCTTGCTGGAAAACGCCTTAGCATCTGGAAACTGAAACGTTTCAAGTATCGGAAAGCATATCTTCTCTTCAATTTCAATATGGCATTCCTTAAGATATGACCGGAACGCTACGAAGGAATCGTAATCAAAGGAACCACGGATAACTTCCATTGTTCTAATTGACATGTGTTCCACAGTCAGTATTTCAACCAGACTAGCCATGATACACCAATAATTCTATTCCCAGTTCTGCAGATACTGATGCCAGTACGGAGAGATCAATCTTCAAAGCCTTTAGATATTTTCCAATAACCTATTAATTTTACTCGTTCTTCATGATTCAACAGAATGTGGGGATTTCAATTGTTGCCGAGGTCAAAATTTATTCGTTTCCTGTAACGTATTGACCTTTTTTCTTCATTTTTTCATGAAACTTCTATGGCTCACGCTATGGTCCCATTCCTTTTCATATTTATCATGCACATGAGATTATGTCCAACGCACATGAACATGCATTTCACCCTTGCCCTCAGGAGTTGTAACAAACACATGACTACCATTGAATATTGTCATGATGACAGAATACTGTATTTCTCCCCTTGACCGTTTTCTTGTTATTTTTATATTACGGCGGACACTTTGCACTGGAAGCTTCCATCACTTCAGAGATTTTTCCATTTTTGCATCCTTTCCTCTGCCTGCAAAGCCAAAATATCCTTTATCTGTGAAATTTAAGATGCTAGACATGGAAAGATGGACCTGTGAATCATGATCAAGGGAGAACAGGAACAGAACCTGGATCTGCGGTAGATATTGATCCATACTGTTGTGGCCAAGTGTTGCAGATATGACGCTTTCACTCATTGAAAGCACATGTGTGAGATCGACAGCTAGATACCGATCGCCACTCATCATGATCATTACACAAAATTCATGTACACTATCACTATGAAGGATGTTTTCTCCATTTTGTTATCAGATATGGGAAAAGTCTTATACAATTACTATCATAATAATTTCGATGTTGCTTTATCAATAATTGCAAGGGCAGAAAAGCACCCATCACTTCAGGTTATAGCATTTATAACTACTATTAAGGCACCGATTTTGGTTGAACAGGGAAAAGCGGGTGAGGCAAAGACATGTATTGAAAATGCTTTAGAAAAGATCGGTAATGAAATTAATCCGGATAGCTTCTCTAATCATATTAGAACCCTTGTGGAGGGGGTTCGTATATCTTCCCTGACAGGTGATAGAACACTAGCAGATAATTACCTGTCAAATATTCAAAACGTGCTTAAACGTTTTAAACTCTGGTGGATATCCGCATACCTGAACGTCGCATTATCCTTTTATGAATCAGCTTTTGGGGATACAAAGAAAGCTAAGGAATTAATGGCAAATGCAGCAACACAATTTCAGAATCATGATTTTAATGTAATCTATGGTACTCTAATGTATGAACTCGCACTTTTATATCACAGAGATAAAGAACAGGAAAAATGCAATAGAGCGATAGACAGTGCACTCGAGATTTTCACGCCACTGAATTTTACACTCTACATTGAAAAATGTCTACAGCTGAAGGAGCTATTGAAGGCATAAGCAATCTATTATATATTTTTCCTCAAGGTCGTAAAATAGAATAATTGTCACAGTTTTCACTCAACTGTTTACAATTGTCACCTGCACAGATATGCAGCATGTGACCATATTCGTTATCTCTCCCATATAACCTTCGCAATTCTATTGGTCATTTAAAATAAATTATATCCTGATCCCCCCTCCCCCTTTCGTGTTTGGGAATCTGATTCTGTAGGGTTTCTCATTCTTCATCATTGAATATATGTGGTAAAGCAGGCGTCTTGCAACAACAATGTATGCCTGCTTCTTCTTTCCCTTCTTTATCTCCCTTTCATATATCTTAAGTAATTCCTCGTTCTTATGATGAAATAGGGATCTGGCGCTTTCATAAATATCCCTTTTATTGTATCACTGTTACTCTTTTCAATGGTTCTTAATTTATCAAGCAGTACGTTGAATCCTTTCCTGTCGTTTGATACCTGCCCTCTCCACATTACTTTTTCATAATTGTTCTGTACCTCCACCTGATGCATCTTCTGATGCGTATCTATTCCACATGATAGCATTTTTATTCCTTTCCTGCCTAGACTCATACAGGGAGCAAGGATCACGACTCATCCACCTATTAGCTTCCCCTATTGAGAAGAATTTGCTTATTAGCGATTGTGATCAAGGGTGAAACATGCGAAAGTGGGTCCAAACCCACAGGATTCGCTTACACCCTCTCCCTACCCGGACTGAGGCTTATCCTCAATTCATTTAATGCAGGTTAAATCTCTTATAGCAATCATGCACGGAGGCAGTGGTTGTTGAATAATTCGCTATCATGTACGAAATCCGCTGTTCTTCATACATAGACGGGGAACGACCTTCCTTCCATATCTGACCTTATCGCAAGTTCTGTCATTCTAACCACCACTGAGCCATCAACGCCAGATGCTATTGCCGATTTTCTTCCATCCACAAGGTCTACGAAAGCATCAATTTCCTTTCTGTAAATGTTTCCCGACCTGAATCTCTTAATTCTGCCGTTGACATTCAGTGACGACCTGATCTCGGTGGAGAAAAGGTTCGTACAGATTAGAGTGCCTTCAGTCCCTGTTATTCGAAGTGAGTTGTCAGGCAAAAACATTCTGCGTGAAGAAACTGCATGAGCGATTGTGCCTCCATAACTCAGGATTGTTGATGTGGTTGCATCTATGATTGAATCCCTTGGGTCCCTGAAACTAGAGATCCGATCAGGATGAAGTCCCATTATGTTATTTAAGGTATCGAATACATGGACTCCTGTTCCCATTATGGAGCCTCCCCCTACCTGTGACTCGTCACCCCACCACCTGCTGTCAGAGTTCTCTGTTAAGGTTCTTTTGGACGAACTGAAACCTCCCCAGCAAGCATCAATGGTTGTTATGTCACCAAGATCGCCTTTCATCACATGTCTCTTTATCTCTTCAATTGCGGGGTGTAACCTTAGATGAAAACCTATTGCAAGGGAAAGGTGGTTTTTCTCGGCGCTTTTAATGAGATTCTTCGAATCTTCATAGTTGAGTGTCATTGGCTTCTCCAGCAGAACATGCTTCCCATGTTCCAACGCAGAGAGGGCATTAAGATAATGGAGGTTATTCGGGGAAGCTATGTAAACAGCATCAAAGTCAGTGGATAGCATTTGTTCATAGCTGCCAAAGGCTTCGCTTCCAAATTGACGTCCTATCCTTTCTGCTTTTTCAGGATTCCTGCTGTAAACTGCTTGTATAGAATTACCTGACTTAATGATGGCAGGCATCACCCTGTTTATTGCATGGTTCCCGAGACCAATAATTGCAAACCTCATAACATGGTAACAGATCGTGCCTTAAAAATAAGAATTGTTAACTCCGAGATAATGCTCGAAGCTTTTGAGAGACTTGAATTATAAGCATTTGACACATTTCTAATATATTATTGCTCCAGGAAACCATGTACTTTCTGTCAATCAACCAGGAAGTGCTTACCTTGAAGACAATTAAAAACATCGCGAGAAGGAAGAATAATTACGCTCTTCTTCTGCTATATCACCTCTCTATCAGTGCCAGTCATGATTGCCCGTATTTGCGACCGGCAAAAAATCCAGTTATCCTGAGGCGCTGATTCAGTGAAAATAAATATAACTCAGGCGTAATTTCCGCTCCGTACAAAAATGGTTGAATCAACTCAGCAGCCTACGTTTGAGAATGTTCTGGAAGCAGCTAAATTTCTGAACGGGAAGATCAATCGCACACACATGGACTCTTCAGAAACAATTGGGAAGAAATTTGGCGGATTAGTTTACTACAAACTTGAAAACCTCCAGAAAACAGGTTCTTTTAAGATCAGGGGAGCTCTCTTCAAGGTATCAAAACTTACATCTGAAGAAAGGAAGGCGGGTGTTATTGCCGTTAGTGCAGGCAATCATGCGCAGGGAGTCGCACTCGCTTCCAGGATCAGCGGGATAAACTGCAAAATTGTGATGCCTAAATACACGACACCAGCAAAGATCAGCGCAGTCGAAAGATATGGTGCACAGGTCGATCTCTTCGGGTCCGATTATGCCGAAGCCAGGGATCATGCTCTGAAACTTTCTGCCGAAGAGAACAGGACATTTATAGAAGGCTTCAACGATAGATGGATCATAGCAGGACAGGGCACCATTGGGCTTGAGATAATGGAAGATATACCAGATGCTGACATGGTGATTGTACCGGTGGGTGGAGGCGGCTTAATTTCTGGAATAGCAATGGCCGCAAAAGAAATCAACCCAAACATCACAGTGATAGGTGTCCAGTCGGAAAACTACGACTCTGTACGGGCATCGGTTGAGGAAGGAAGCATTGTTGAGCACGTAACTGGTGAAACAATTGCAGATGGAATAGCTATCAGGCGTCCTGGCGAACTCACGCTTTCAATGATTCAGAAATACGTTGATAGGATAATTACCGTTTCCGATGAAACCATAGCATTAGCTTTATACCATCTTCTGGAGCACAATAAGATACTTGTTGAGCCGGCAGGTGCGGCTGGCCTTGCTGCCATCCTCGGAGAAAAGATAGAAATCTCCGGAAAGAAGGTTGTAGTAGTTCTATCCGGCGGCAACATAAACCTGCTCCTGCTCTCGAAGATTATCTACAAGTCACTGGAGCATGAATCCCGGCTGATCAGAATTGGCTTCAAGATACCTGACAGGCCGGGAACGCTATACAGAATCGCGTCTGCCATCTCTGAGGCTGGTGGTAACATCTACCATGCAGAGGTTGATAACCTGGATGAATCAACTCCCATAGGCTTTCAGAGCATTACATTCACGGTTAATGTTCGTGGCTCTAAACATGCAGCAGAGCTACTTGAAAAAGTCAAGTCAGTTGGTTATAAATTTGATGTTTTAGAATGACCTCACAGGATTGTGAATTCTTTTTCATCCGGACAGTCCGCATCCTTCACGATATATGTGGAAACATCAGCTCTTCTTAGGTCATGCGCACAAAAATTTATGATCTTGTAGACGGATGATTCTTCACCGCAAAAAAGTGCCTCAACAGTTCCGTCTACAAGGTTACGGATCCAGCCTGTTATGCCGGCTTTATCCGCAGCATCCTTAGCCTGCCTCCTGAAAGCAACGCCCTGCACATGACCCGAAAAAATGACCTTTTTCGCAATCATACCAGGCACGTACGATCAGAAAACCGAGAGTTTTCCTTCCACGAACTGGTTTGTCAGTTCCGATATCCTGCTCAATCGTTCGTCCACAATTGATCTGATCTTTCCCTCGTACTTAGAGCCCTGTACCCCGCTTGCATATATTGCCTGGACGCTTGCGACATGAGGATCTGAAATATCCCTTCCAATCTGGGAAACAATTCTCACAAGGACTTCCTCTATATCTCCGTCAGCTTCCTTTACGACATCGGCTGCTATGATGTTTGCAAGTACATTGTAAAGCTTGCCCACATGGGTAACGGGGTTCTTTCCAGCGGCTGCCTCCATACTCATTGCCCTGTATGGTGTTATTAGGCCATTAACCCTGTTTCCTCTCCCCACGGACCCGTCGTCTCCATTCTCCATGGATAGTCCAGTTACTGTGAGGTACTCAACATGTTCTGCTTCAGAATCGCCTGTGTTTACGAAGACCTGGACTTTCTTGTCCGTAAGCTTGCTTGCGTTGTCCAGAACTTTTGACTTCAGCTGTTCCTTGATGCTCTCATATTCACTGTGATCCTTTACGTATTTGTCCACAAAGGCCGCGGCAACTGTAAGGTTGATTGTATTCTTCTCCCTGAAGCCCATAACCTTGATATCATAACCAACAGCAGGAAGTGTTTTTTTGAGGCCGCCATTTATGTATTTCTCGGTTTCGAGCACGAGTCTCTCAGTGTCAGAGAAAGGAGCGAACCCAACACCGAAGGAGGTATCGTTTGACTTCAGCTTTCCTGTATCAAAAAGACCTCTAAGATCAACAGATCCATGACCTATCATTGAGTCGATTATGACATCAGTATCAATGTTAAGATGCTTGAAGTTGGACTTGAGATAATTCTTTGTCGCACCTATTGAGATTGACTTAACCGGGATACTCTCTCCATCGACCTGAGAAGTTGCCCTTCCGCTTAGTATGATGTAGCTTGGCTCAATTATCTTCCCTCCGCCATACTTCGGCTTGGCCTGGCCACCAACCGCTTCAAGCTGATCTGTGTTGTGATGCAGCACCCTTCCATATTCCTTCAGGTAATACTTGCTCAGTTCCCTGCTCACTGCCTCTGCTATTCCATCGCAGATACTGTCTGGATGCCCAATTCCCTTCCTTTCTACAATTTCAACGTCACTTTTGTGTGTCGGGACTTTGTTAAGCTGTTCGATTGATATGTTTCTTACCATTATCTATCCACCGCTTATTTAAGATCGCTATTAAAAATTTTGTTAGCGGATCCTATTAAATGTGCTTCCTGTATTAATTATTACTGTTAGTAATATCAGAACGATGTTTAATTGAGTAATTAACACGTCATCTGCGGAAAAACAGTTGTTTGAGAAGAATCGGCTTTTTTCCTCTATATGCTTTACAAATGCATGAGCAAGAAAACTCCGACCTTCAGGGAGTAGAGGATGTCAGATGAAATCTTCTCAGATATTTGCCTTGGAGGAAAGCAGGTATTCTATAAGAATGGATACTGCCTTTCCTCTGTGAGACAATCTATTCTTATCATCGATATCCATTTCAGCTAAAGTCAGATCCTCCCCTTCCGGTATAAAAACCGGATCGAAACCGAAAGCGGTTACCCCTCTTGCCTCGGCAGATATTTTTCCCTTCAGAATCCCACCGAACTGTATTATGCCTCGGTTAATGGAAAGCGAAATAACAGTTTTGAAGTATGCCGTCCTGTCTTTTCCATCCACAAGCCTCTGCAGACCAGCGTAACCTATTGTTTCATTCACGTATGAGGAGTAGGGGCCGGGAAAGCCATGGAGTGCAGGTACATAAAGCCCTGTATCTTCAAGAAAGAAATCATCATGCAGGAATTTCCTCACTTCAACGCAGCTTCGATATGATATAATCTCAGTGGTATCTTCCTGGATCTCCTCATATTTCATCTGCCTCCACTCAAGCGATATTCCCGCCTCATGAAACAAAGCAGAGATTTCCTCGAATTTATGCCGGTTACTTGTAACAATGATCATACATATCTCCTTCGGGCTTCTATTGCCCTCAGAATTGAAACAATCTCTCCTGCGAAAACAACCCTGTCCCTGTAAGCTCCAATAAAGTGGTTCCAGAGCGAAGGTTGATCACCATGCATGCTGGACAGCGATTCCTTGAGCAGAAAAAGATCCTGGGCAAGTGCTTCTTTCTCTGCAGGATAACTTCCCATGCTTCCATCGATGAAATATATCCTGCCGTTCCGATCAACCATCATGTTGCTGGTCGTAAGATCACCGTGTGAAATCATATTTGAGTGCATCTTCGCAACAAGTGCACCGAGGTCTTCCATCATTCCCTTTCCATCAACTCCGGAAATAATGGCATCTCTAAGGCTTATCCCATCAAGCCGCTGCATTATTATCCTCCTGGAATCTGGTCTGAGTGAATATATAGTCGGTGTATCAATTCCTATTTCATGTATTCTCAATGCTATTGAAGCCTCATTTCTGAGTCTTGAGGATCTTATCCTGGCATCCAGTCTGGGATCACGGTAACCCTTCCCGATCCGTGTCTTTGTTATTGCCTTCCTGTCGATATATATTGATCTTCTGATTAGTGCTTCAGCACCCTTCATTGGCAAGGGTCTGTTTTCTGAATTGACCCATCTAGATTCAACCTGGTCGATCCTGAAGTTCTGGTTCACAGATGTCTGCTCTAGGCTCTGCCGCTGTCCACTCTCATACATAAGCTGGCCAGCTCTTGCTATCATCGCTCCATTATCCATGCAGTATTCTGGATCTGTTAGATATGATGTGCACCCATTCTCCTCACTCATCCTGCTGATCATATCCCGCAGTCGCTTATTTTTAGCCACTCCGCCAGCCAGCAGTATCTCGCTCTTGCCAAGATAGTCAAGGGCTCTTTCAGTTACCTCTACAAGCATGGCAAATGCAGTTTCCTGTATGCTGAAGCACACATCCTCATCTGTTTCCCCGAGTTCTCTGTATCTCTTCGCAGCGGTGTATATTCCTGAGAATGACGTGTCCATACCCATAACCGAATAAGGTAGATCCAGTAGCTTATGACCAGAAGCTGCAAGACTCTCGATCTTCGGTCCACCTGGAAAGGGGTAGCCAAAGTCCCTTGCAATTTTATCAAGCATGTTCCCTAGACCAATATCAACGGTCTCCCCAAACACTCTGTATCGACCCTGCATATGGGCAATGACCTGCGTATTGCCGCCGGATACATAGAGCATAACAGGATCATCCGCTCCAGAGAGCATCCTCCCTATTTCAATATGTCCCAGGGGGTGATTGACTCCCAAAAGCGGTATTCTGTGCCTAAGTGCCAGAGCTCTCGCCGCTGTCGCGGCAACCCTAAGGCAGGGTCCGAGTCCGGGACCCATCGAAAACGCAATCAGATCTACATCTTCAATTGAAATGCCTGCTTTACCCAGCGACTCCTGTATCACAGGAACTATTTTCTCGGCATGATGAACTGCAGCCTCCCGGGGATGAATACCTCCTCTGGGAGGAGAATAGGTGGATGATACGCTTGAAAGTATCCTCTTCCCATCCAGAATACCGCAACCTACAGTGTGGGCAGTCCCCTCTATTCCAAGAACAATCACAAGGTGAAATGATCAGGAGAATAATACAGCTTTCATATCCCATCATTTAGCAGCAATCACTCTCCTATTCATGGACTTCAATGGCAGCGTTCATACCATATCTCATAAGCAATATGATCAAACCCGTCAGGCATTTGAATGCTCGAAGCTGCAAGAATCTCATGGCAAGCATCATCCAGTTTTGTGGTTTATAGTTCAGCCGCGAGCAAACTTAATTTTGCATGTGGTTAGGTGGTAAGGAAATGCATTGATGAGAGCAGTAACCACGATCACCTCAACCGAACCGGAGACAATTTCATTTCAACAAGGGTACTCATCAGATTATTTATTAACTCATGAAAAATAAGGGGCACCTTAGACCAACGTTGATCAGGAGTGAAAATAATGGCAAATGCTGTAGCACTAATTGCGGATCCAAAGACCGGAAAGACATACAAGAGAGAAGTTTCTCCGGAGAATCTTGGATCAATGGCAGGAAGAAAGATAGGAGAGGAACTGGACGGTATATTCTTCAACTTACCAGGATACAGGCTGAAATTGACCGGCGGAACTTCAGTGGACGGTTTCGCAATGAGATCGGACCTTCAGCTTTCCGGAAAGAAGAGAATCTTGAAAACATACACAAGAGGAAAAGCCGGAAAAGATGGAAAGAGGAAGCGTATAACGGTCCGTGGAGCAATCGTCGGGACCGACATATCGCAGCTTAATCTGAAGATAGTACAGTATGGCCCCAACCCCCTTGAAGGGGAAGAGGCCAAGGTAAGTAACTGATGGATTCTCAACCAAGTGTTAACATAGGGATGGTCGGTCATGTTGATCATGGCAAGAGCACTCTGACACAGGCACTGACAGGAACTAAAACTGACACTCATTCAGAGGAAATCAAGAGGGGCATTTCAATTAAGCTAGGATACGCCGATGTCACAGTTTATAAGTGCACAAACGAGAACGGCGAGGTCTTTTATACCCGGACTCCCGAAGAAGGAAAATGCACCGTGTCCAGATCGATATCCATAGTGGACGCACCGGGGCATGAGACCCTGATGGCAACAATGCTCGCCGGATCATCCATAATGAACGGTGCCCTTCTCGTGATAGCTGCAAATGAAAAATGCCCGCAGCCGCAGACACGTGAACACCTGACAGCACTCGAGATAATGGGCATACGAAACATAGTTGTTGCACAGAACAAGATTGATCTTGTCACCAGGGAGAAGGCCATAGATAATTACAATGAAATTAAGGCATTCCTGAAAGGAAGCGTTGCGGAGGATGCTCCTATCATTCCTGTAAGTGCATATCATAACGTGAATATTGACTCACTCTTCAAGGCAATCGAGGAGAGGATACCTTCCCCAAAATTTGATCCTACCAAGGACCCCATGATGTATGTTGCAAGGTCTTTTGATGTCAACAAACCTGGCACTAACCCGGTGAATCTAGTTGGGGGTGTTCTGGGCGGATCTCTGGTCACAGGAGAGCTCCAGGTCGGGCAGGAGATCGAGATTTCACCAGGAATCCAGATTACGAGGGGTAACAAGCAGATCTGGGAAAACGTTATAACAGAGATAACCAGCCTCAGGGCCGGAACCAGCAGCCTTGAAAGGATAAGGCCTGGAGGGCTTGCAGCCGTGGGAACAAAGCTCGACCCGTTTCTTACAAAGAACGATTCCTTCACAGGCAGAATTGTAGGAAATGTGGGCAAGGCACCGCCTGTGATTTCAGATGCGGTGGTTGAAACGCACCTTCTCAAGAGGGTTGTTGGTTTCGCAGAGGAACAGACAATCACGCCAATCAAGAGCAAGGAGAGCCTCATGCTCACAGTAGGCACAGCAAACACAGTAGCCATTGTTAATTCAGCCAGGAAGGATGACATAGATGTCAGCCTCAGGTACCCGGTAGCTGCAAACGTTGGCACCAGGGTAGCTATAGGCAGGAGAATATCCAACAGATGGCGGCTTATCGGCTATGGTGAGCTTAAGTCCATAGCGTAATTGCATTCGTTTTTCAATGGGCATTCTTGGCAATCTGGTGTTTTTCTGCAGAAAGTCTTCCCCAGTTCTACCATGCAGGCGTGATAGTTTTTCAGGTCATCTACGGAATATTCAAGATCATGCAGTGCTGCATCCCTGATTTCATAATCCCCTGTCCGATCTGGATAGTTCACCCTCGAAATTATCCTTCTTGTATATGCATCAATCACCATAACGGGCCTGTTGAAAATATATAGAAGGATGGAGTCAAGTGTTTCCTGTCCTATCCCTGAAAGATTGCTGAAGAAATTTATCAGTTCTCCGGTGGACAGGACTTGCATTGAATCAATGCTGCTGTACCGGTCAACTATATCTTTTGCAATCCTGACAATCCTGGATGCCTTCTGCCTGTAAAACCCCGAACTTCTGATCCTTTTGGATACGTCATCCTCCTCTGCCGCTGAGATCGCCTGCAGCGATATCATGTTGTCCCGCTTAAGCCCTGCAATTGCCTTCTCCACGTTCTTCCACGAAGTATTCTGCGTGAGGATGCTTCCGACCAGTATCTCGTCATTCGTTTCTGCAGGCCACCAGTGAAGGTCCCCGAAATATTCCCTTAACGTATGATAGATCAGTCTGTGATTCCTCAATGCTTATAGGCATAGGGAGAGGTCAAAATCAATTTTTCCTGGAGATGTATTCTCAGTTTAAGCGGACAGGAAAGAAATAATTTTAAGATGCATACATATAATTGCAACCTTTTTTAATGACGGTGCCATTTACTGCGGATGAGCGAATTTGATGCTATTGTTGTGGGGGCTGGCCCCGCAGGTTCATCATCTGCAATAAAGCTTGCTTCTGCCGGTCTAAATGTACTGCTTGTCGAGAGGGGAGATCCGCCGGGAAGCAAGAACGTCTCAGGAGGGATACTCTGGGGCAACGAGCTCGCACAGATAATACCAGACTGGGAGAAAAATGCCCCGGTCGAGAGATATGTGCTTTCAAAGGGAACGGGACTCCTGACAGAGGATTCGCTTATCTCAATAGATTTCAGGTCAAAAAAATTCGAGAAAAACAAGACAGGATATTCTGTACTCAGGGCAAAGTTCGATCAGTTCCTGGCAAATAAGGCTAAAGCATCAGGCGCAACGCTCGTCACAGGCGTCACAGTGGATAAGGTGGCATTCAAAGATAAAAAGGCCATTGGCGTTGAGCAGGATGGCGACGTGATAACTTCAGATGTTGTCATACTGGCAGAGGGGGCAAACCCAAGGGTTGCAATAGATTCCGGCTTGAGAAAGCCAATTGGGGATCGAGACGTCGCCATAGGAATAAAGGAAGTCATACGGCTACCGGAGGCAACAATCAACGAAAGGTTCAATCTGAGGGGTTCACAGGGTTACGCGGGGGAATATGTCCTGGGATTTCTTCCAGGCGGTGTGAAGGCAGGAGGATTCCTGTATACTAACAAAGATACCATTTCAATAGGAACAGTTGTGAACTCAGCCGATCTCAGATCTAACAACAGCACATACTCGTATAACATCATGGAACAATTCGTAACACATCCATTCATCGCACCATATATTGAGGGCGGGAAGGTCGAGGAGTACAGCGCACATCTCGTATGCGAGGGGGGCATTCAATCGGTGCCAAGGCTCAGCGGGGATGGATACATGATTGCAGGAGACTCAGCGAGCCTTTCTTTCAGCAACGGCCTGGTCATTCAGGGGATGAATTATGCAATCACGTCAGGAATAGTGGCTGCAGAGGCTGCTATTGAGGCAAAGTCAAAAAACAACTATTCTGCCGATTCCCTGAAATCATACGACGAGAAGCTGGCATCAAAGTATGTGCTTGAAGATTTGAAGACATTCAAGGGCATAGAGGGAGTTACATGGAGCAACCTGATGCACAAGGCTGTTCCTAAAATCGCTGAGAATATCTTTTTCGATCTTTTTTACGAGACGGGCCAGCCAAAGAGGCATCTTTATGAAATCCTGCTTGAATCAACGGCAGGAACGGGAATGACAAAATCGCAGCTCATACTTGAAGCATACCGGGCTGCAAGGAGGATGTAATTATAATGCAAATTGAGGAAAAACTCTCACTGTTGAACTATAAGACGGATAAGGGATATGAACACATAACGGTGAAGCCGGATATATGTGCGGTCTGCCCGGATCACTTCTGCACCTTTGCATGTCCTGCAAGCTGCTATACCCTGATTGAAGGTAAACTGAATTTCAAGTACGAGGATTGCGTAGAATGTGGAACCTGCTTCTTTGCATGTTCACATGGTTCTGTGGCCTGGTCTAACCCGAAGGGCGGCCACGGAGTTAAGTACAAGTACGGGTGATATCGTGGCTCTGAAGATGATAGTTATGATGAAGCAGGTGCCGGATGCTGAGGAGATATTCATTGATCCGGTAAAGTTCACGTTGAACAGATCTCAGGCAAGGGGAATAATTAACCCTTCGGATGAAAATGCACTCGAGGCTGCACTGAGGCTAAAGGACAAGGAAGGCGGCGAGATCACAGTCATATCTATGGGACCTCCACAGGCAGAGAGCGCAATCATTGAATGCATGGGAAGGGGAGCTGACCGTGGAATCCTGATCACCGACAGGGTTTTTGCCGCTGCTGATACATATGCCACTTCACTGACGCTTGCCGCAGCAGTGAAGAAGATCGGTGACTTTGACATCATATTCGCAGGTGAGAGCACAACCGACTCGGGCACCGGTCATGTCGGACCCGGCGTTGCTGAATTCCTTGGAATAGATCAGGTCACATATACAATAGATTCAAGGATCGAATCCGGAATGTTTGTCGCTGAAAGAGAGCTCGAGGATGGGATCGAGGTTGTCAGCACTAAACCACCCGTACTAGTCACTGTGATGATAAATGCAAACCTTCCCAGGAGATCGAGGCTCAGGCTGAAAGTCGATGCAATAAAGAAAGGTGTTGAGAAGTGGGATCATGACACGCTCAGCCTTCCAGTTGACTGGGTCGGCCTGAAAGGTTCACCAACGCTTGTGGGTGCACTGAAGATACCGGAGGAGAGGAAGAGGGAATCCAAGCCTGTCAAGCTGGAGGAAATCCCGATGCTCGTCGATGAACTCGTCAAAAAGGGAATTATAAAGATCGGGGATGATGCATAATGGTTGAACTGATTAACTGTGTGGTGCCTGAGCACCCAGAGGAATACCATGACGTTTTCGTATATCTGGAGCACAAGAATGGAAAACTGACAAGGGGCTCACTTGAAATGCTTGGCAAGGCAGAAGAGCTCGCCCATAAACTTAACGAGAAGGCTGTCGGTGTGGCGATCGGAAAGAACCTTAAGGAAATAGCTGCCGAAGCCGAATCCTATGGCTGCGACCTGTTCCTTGGCGCCGAGGTTACAGACTTCAGCGGATTCTCAAGCGTTGCTTATACTGAATTCATAACATCCTTCGTGGAACAGTACAAGCCTAACATATTCCTGATATCAGGAAGCAGGGAAGGCAGGGATCTTGTCTCCAGGATCGCTATCAGGAGCAGGACCGGCGTTGCTGCAGACTGCGTGGAACTGGACGTTGATGTGCCTAACCGTCTGCTCATAGCATGGAGGCCGTCATTCGGGGACAAGACAATCGATCAGATACTGTGCAAGAGGCACAGACCCCAGATGATCACTTCACGACCAGGCAGCTACAAAATGCCTGAAAAAGTCAAGAACCACAAATGTGAAGTCACAATAAAGAAAGTCAAGATGGCAAAATATGCCGGTGAACACAGGACAGTTGAGTTCAAGCAGAAGGAGAGGCTAGATCTTACATCAGCAAAGATCATCGTATCCGGAGGACTTGGTCTTGGAAAACCCTCAGGATTCAAGCTCGTGAAGGACCTTGCGGATTCACTTGGAGGTCAGGTTGGCGCGTCAAGACCAGTCGTGGATCTTGGATGGATTCCATATGAGCACCAGGTTGGCCAGACCGGCCAGACAGTCAGGCCGAAACTGTACGTCGCAGCAGGTATTTCAGGGAAGATACAGCATATCGTGGGTATGAAAGCAAGTGAAACAATCATCTCGATAAACACAGATCCTAATGCACCCATTGTGAAGTTTTCAGACTACTTCATAAACGCGGATGTATCCAAGGCACTGCCGAAGCTGACTGAAGAGATACGAAAGTTAAAGGCCGGAACACCGGCCTCATCACCGGGATAATTTCCATCAGAGGGTCTGGACGGGAGATCTCTCCCTTATTTCCTTGCCCATAGCTTCAATAAAATCGGATACAGTCATCTCTTTCTGCTCATTTTTCCTGTTCCTGACTGTGATCTTTCCGGATTCAAGCTCTCTTTCTCCAACTACAACTATGTAGGACGGTCGCTTGCTTCGTACCATCTTCAGTTTCTTGTTCAGTGTTTCCGTTCCCCTGTCGAGTTGTGCTCTTATCCCTTTGTTCAGCATATCTGCCAGAACTTTTTCGCTGTATTCAAGATACTTTTCTGAAACGGGAGCTATGAACACCTGCATTGGCGAGATCCAGGTGGGCAGGTTTCCTGCAAAATTTTCTATGAGAATTGCCATGAACCTCTCGTAGCTGCCGAATACAGCCCTGTGAAGCATGACAAGATTCTCTTTCTTGCCAGCCTGGTTGACGTACTGGAGGTTGAAGTTGATTGGCATCATGAAGTCCACCTGGATTGTGGAGCACTGCCATTTCCTGCCAATTGCATCAGCGACATGTACGTCTATCTTTGGACCGTAGAATGCTGCTTCTCCCTTCAGTTCCTCGTATACGATTCCAGATTCTTTCAGCGCGGTACGCAGGCTCTCGGTTGCCTCCCTCCATTTTGACAGATCCGGGCTGATCTCATCCGATCCGCAGCTGGGGCACTGGAGTTCGCCTTCTCCTGAAACCTTCCTTGCATGGAAAACAGTCCCGCATTTCTGGCACACATATTCTATGAGATAGTTTTCCGGGTGATCCTCATCCATCACGCTCAGCTCGAAATCCAGCTTGCTCTCTCCAAGGAGCTTGAACGTCTCCCTGGTCATTACAATTATGCTCTTTATTTCGCTTACAAGCTGATCCGCACGCATGAAACCATGGCCATCATCAATCGTGAAAGTCCTGGGTCTTGTGAGACCACCCACTTCGCCTGACTTCTCGTATCTGTACACCTGTCCCGGTTCTGAATACTTTATGGGCAGATCCCTGTAGCTGTGCGGCTCACGTTCAAAAATGGTTATGTGCCCCGGACAGTTCATTGGCTTTACTGCATAACCGGTTCCATCCCTGAACTCAAATGTGTACATGTTATCCTTGTACTTCGCGTAATGGCCGGATTGCTTCCACATTGTATCTGTGAATATGTGTGGTGTGGAGACTTCCTGCCAGCCATTCCTGGCATTCAGGTCATGCATGAAAGCGATGAGCTCATTCCTTATGATTGTCCCATTTGGAGTGTAAAGAGGAAATCCCGGTGCCCTTTCAGAACTGAAGACGAAAAGATCCATCTCCTGGCCTACCTTCCTGTGATCACGCTTGAGCGCCTCCTCACGCATCTTCAGGTAGTCCTTCAGTTCCTTTTCTGTCGGAAAAACTGTGCCGTATATACGAACAAGCTTCTCCCTTTTTTCATCGCCCCTGTAATTAGTGGATGCGAGGGAGAGAAGCTTCACATTTTTCAGGTAACCGGTTGATGGCACATGTGGGCCTGTGCAGAAGTCCTTGAAGTTTCCCTGCACATAGATGGATGATCGGGAACCGTCCGGGACGTTTTCTCTTATCTTGTCAACCTTGAAAGGATTGTCACGAAACATCCTGAGCAGTTCATCCTTTGATTTTTCTTCCCTGACAATTGGTATATCTTCCTCTGCCAGTTTTTTCATTATCTTCTCTATATTGCCAAGATCCTCAGACGAGATAGGATCCATCATAATGTCATAATAAAAGCCATCTTCAGTTGGTGGGCCTGCATTCAGGCGTGCCTCCGGATATATCTGAAGGGTTGCCTGCGCCATAAGATGTGCCGCAGAATGCCTGAGTATCTTCAAACCATCCTTTGAGTGAACATTTACCGCCTCGAATGTACCATCTGAAGGCGATATCCTCGATAGATCGAACAGTGTGCCATTGAACCTTGCAGCAACGATATCGCGGTCATTATGGCTCAGGGCGTCCGCAAAACGTTGCCCTTTCTTGACTGGAAATTGAGTAGATGATTCCTTCATAACGGTGCAATATCCTTCATTATATATATTTATTTGACGTTTTGCAGTTGGAATTTGTTTATTTTCCTGCAGTATTGCATATCAAATCAATGGACTATCTGACCTGAACCTTGGTATTGTCGGGTTTTTTCCTCAAGTGTAATATCATCAATACTGCCCACAACCCGATAGCAGCGGTTCCAAAAGTTTCGAGCTCAGCGCTGGAAGGCCATGGAAGTCCAAAACCGAGTCCGGGTGCAAGCAGTGCAATAACAAGGACATAAACAGCCCAATTCCTGTCATCAAGAATAAGGCCAAGACCCCACGTTATTATCGAGATATCTGCCAATATGAAGAACCAGACAGATACAAAATCATGTGGATAAGTACCCCCATGATATATCCCAATAAGGGCAAGAAAAAGCGACGAGATCATGAGAAATGAGCTCCCGGCTGACTCAATCCTGTTCTTCGAATAAAGAAGGAGAGAGCATGCAAAAACAAACAATAAAACAGAGGTGAACATAAGGCCGACATTGTATACCCATGGACTGTTTGCTCCGGGTGAACCAAGCTGGCTGAGTGCCCCCTTGTAGAAATCAAATGAAGGATTTATTGCAATTGCTGTTAGAATCCATATAGCGGCGGAAATCATTGCAAGTATGCCAAAATAAAGCATAAGGTGCGCTGCCTTCCTGATATCCATGACAGTAAATATGCCGCTTGTTTATCAGTTTGATCCTGTAATCTATTCCATGCATTGAAAGGCCTGCAATCCCTTTTTTAACATTACTTCTGGCATGTGGGTTATTCTGTGAACCGAAAATATGATCAAGCATTTTACCTCTGTTATACAGGCTTCTTTGGGTACGTTGGGCAATTGTATATGGAAGAGAATTAAATAGTGAGAGAGGAGGCATAGCCAAAAGCGGGAATGATTACGCTACACACAGATCCTGTATGTGTGTTTGTTCAACTCTGTACTCTTCTACCATGCGAAGAAGCAGAGAGGTTTCTTTCCCCTCTCATCATTGAGCAGACAAACAGGCACTTCACAAGATAAAAGTGACTATATCAGCAGCAGCTAGAGCAACAGGAGCCATCCTTGTTGCCGGTTTTATCTTTTTTAATGGATTCCGGAGAGACAGTTTCTCCATTTTTCGAGACATTGAAAGATCCAGCTTTTCCAGGTTTCAATACAATCTCCACATCTTCTGAATGTGCATTTTCTAAAAGTACCTCTCGCACATAGTCCAGAGCCTTATCCACGTAGCAATCAACACAAAACTCAAATTTGTATCCTGTCATTGTTCCCATGACACTACATTAATCGAAGCACTTAAATCAGTAGCTTCGATGCACAATAGTGTCAATAGAGGAAGCAGGTGACTTATACTGCGAATGTTCATTTGATGGTTTAATTGATCTGATTGGCAGGAAGTGGGCGATACTTTTGATTGCAATGATAGGCGAGAAAAAAGTCATGAGATTCAATGATATATATCGATCCCTGAAAGGAATATCACCATCCACGCTTTCTTCACTTTTAAGCCATCTATCAAAGAACAACATTCTTGAAAGGCGGGTTTACGATGAGACGCCTCTCAAAGTAGAATACTCGCTTACCGAAAGCGGAAAGCAACTTAACTCGACCCTTGCAAGCCTTATCAAATGGATATCAAAAAATGAAACATTTACATGCTCCACCGAGGGATGCGATTCGGATAAATTTCTCAAACTAAAGGTAAAAGCTACCTGAATTAAAGCATGCAAAGACCTTTTTGATACTCCTTGACCTAAACTTTGGTTATTGCATCGATCCGTCGAGACATAGAATGAAGTAAAAAATCCAGTAGAACAAGGGCTGGTTGAATGAAGCGAAGATCGAGAAGACCTTTCCTGCTCAAACAAGAAAAATGTTGAACTTCTCTTAGGCAACGCGGTTTTTGAAAGATCAAGGATGAGCAAACGACAATCGGCGAATGAATTACAGGGAACAATTTCAACGGGGATATTCCAATGATACAGATCATTAAGCACACAGAATTAAGAGAAAAAAAGGGCGATATTTGCATTTTTCGCTCATAATCTTGAGGGGCAGCGTCAATTCTAAAAACATGCATCATAATGCGAGGAAATCAATCTGTTCTCCATCGCCAATTGGATGAATCTGCTCCATGGGTTGACACGTATCATGACATGATTTTCGACAGCATTGATAGGAAATCTTCTGTCTGGATGAGTGCATTGATCTTTTCTATATCTGGACTGTGGGATCTGTCGATTTCTGCATGCGTTACATGTTTTCTTATCATGGAGATCAATGTCTTTGCAGTCTTAGATATCTTCGCTTCAGAAAAATCAATACCCTGGCACGCAGTCAGCATCTCTATTGCTGCAATATAGCGTACATTTTTGATAACATCCCGGAGCTTGAGTGATCCATTCATGCCCATACTCACATGATCTTCCTGATCCGCAGATGTGGGTATTGTATCGGAGGATGCAGGATGTGAAAGAACTTTGTTCATGTTGCACAGTGCAGCTGCCGTGTATTGCGGTATCATGAAACCAGAGTTCAACCCGCTTTCCATGGTCAGGAAAGGAGGCAGTCCGCTGAGAAAACTGCTGGTCAGCCTGAATATTCTTCGTTCCATCATATTCCCAAGGTCTGTCATCGCTATCGCAAGAAAATCTGCCACCAGTGCAACCGGCTCTCCATGGAAATTACCGGCGGAAACCGCCTCTTCCTCATTCAGAATTGGATTATCAGTTACAGAGTTTATCTCTGTTGTAAGGACCTTCTCCGCATAGTCAATCGTATCAAGTACTGCCCCATAGACCTGCGGAATGCATCTAAGGGAATAGGCGTCCTGGATCCTAGAGGCATTGCCTGTGTAACCCGAAAGAAGCTTGCGCATGGAAGACGCAACAACTGATTGCCCATGATGGGATCTTGTAGCAATGACCCATTCCGTGAATGCCTTGTCTGTGCCCATCAGCGCCTGGAGGGATATCGAGGCTGCTGCCAGCGACGCGTCCAGAATTACCCTCGAATCATGTACTGATAAAGCAAGGAGCCCTGAAATCGATGAAGTCCCGTTAATAAAGGCAACGCCCTCCTTCTCCCTGAAAGTATGTGGCCTGATGCCAGTTATCTCCATTGCTTTCTTCGTGTTCATTCTTTCGCCGTTGTAGAAGACATCAGACTCCCCCATGATACACAATGCAATGTGCGCCAGTGGAGCAAGATCACCTGATGCCCCTACTGATCCATAGCGCGGAACAACAGGCGTTATCCGTGTGTTGAGGAATGAAAGAATAACCTCAATCAACTCGATGGTAACTCCTGAAAAACCCTTTATAAGGCTGTTTGCCCGAATAAGCATCATCGCCCTGACTTCCTCAACTGGCAACGGTTCTCCGACTCCGGATGAGTGGCTCCTGATAAGGTTCTCCTGCAGTTTCAACAGATCCTCATCATGGATCCTGATGTCCATAAGATTACCGAATCCCGTGTTGATTCCATATATCGTCTTGCCGGAGGAAACAAGCCTTTCAAGGTTCTTTCTCGATCTTAGTATGTTCGCCTTGCCAGATTCGGTCAGTCCTACTTCTTCTTTGTGAATGGCCACTCTCACCACGTCTTCAACCGTCAGAGAAATACCGTCTAGCTTGATCATGTGATGTTAATCTTTAGAGTACAGATTAAGATATTGCAAAGACTTCATATTTTTAAGCATGGATTGAACCAGCAATCTGGGTTGCGGAGCGATAAAGGTATAACAGAAGAAGAAATCAGATTTTATGAGAATGAAAAAGTTTGGTAAAACAGGAGCAATCGTGAGCGAGCTATGTCTTGGGACAATGACCTTTGGATGGCAGGCTGACGAGGAAATGAGCCATAAGATACTATCACACTTTTCTGATAATGGCGGTAACTTTATTGATACAGCCAATGTATATTCATCAGGGAAATCAGAGGAAATTATTGGAACATGGCTGGCAGGCCGTGACAGGGAAAGCGTATTTGTTGCTACCAAAGCGCGGTTCAAGACATCGGATCATGCTAACGGCGTTGGTCTGTCAAGAAAGCATCTTTACAGGGCAATCAGGGAAAGCCTGACCAGGCTAAAGACTGATTACATCGATCTTCTGCAACTCCACGCCTGGGATCCACTGACTCCGCTTGAAGAGACATTTTCAACACTTAACAGGATGGTAGAGGATGGGCTTGTCAGATATGTGGGAATAAGCAACTTCCGCGCATGGCAGTTCGAAAAGGCTCTGCAGCTATGCAGGCAGAGAGGATGGCATGAACCGGTGAGTCTGCAGCCTCACTATAACATACTGGTAAGAGCGACAGAGTTTGAGCTTCTACCGATGGCACTGGCGGAAAACATTGCCGTCATACCGTGGAGTCCTCTTGCAGGCGGAATATTGACTGGAAAATACAAGGAGTCAATTGCATCTGCTCCCAAGGGAACCAGAGTGGGTGATTCCTCATCTCCAGATTACTACAGGAGATATGAGAATGAGAGGACGAAGAATGTACTGGCGAAACTTGGCGAGATTGCCAGGGATTCAGGTAGGACCATGGCGCAGGTTGCTCTCAACTGGGTAATATCAAATCCCGCAATCACTGCTCCTATAATTGGCGTAAGGAATCTAGATCAGCTTTCTGACAATATTGGAGCAACAGGCTGGTTCCTTACTGCGAATCAGATAGACAGCATAAATCAGGCAAGCAGGCTTGAGGTAACATACCCATATGACCAGAGGGCAGAGGAACAACAGAGATCGGGCAGGGAACTTTAACCAGAAACATTTCTGACTTTATAACGTGGAGCTCTCGCTTTCTGCTTATTTCCCCACCTTTTGCTTTTTCAAGCGAATCATCATGGATTCCCTGTCATTCAATGTAATTTCTCCGTTGGGAGACTCAATCCTGCATTCAGGATCCTTGGTCAGCTTCACCAATGTTCCTGGTCGAATGGAGACAGATGAAAGCTTTTTCAGCACATCGTAGTCCTCAAAAACGACTTTTCCGAAAACGTATGTGCCCCCGTCAAGGAGCATTGGACTTGCCGAGTTGTCTCTCGTAGTAACTGCTGTCGGATTCCCATGTGGGCATGTTTCTGGATATCCGAGGTGTTTGAACAGGTTGTCGCCATACGAACCTGAGAAAAGGTGCTCCAAGTCCATCACCGCCTTATGCGCCTCTTCCCATGGCACTTCGAGTATCTTCTGGGCAAAAACTTCGGCAATGCGATGTGCCCTGACGATCGGCACAGTTATCTTGACACCCGATGATGTAAATGTCACTTCTCTCGAAGCCCTCTTTACCAGACCCATCTGCTCCATCTTGCTGATGTATTCAGTTACAGTGGGTGCGCTGATCTTGAGCCTCTTCGATATGTCAACTTCACTGACCTTTGTGAAAGATTCCCGGAACTCCCACATAACAAGGAGGTAATCTTCAAGGTTTAGGGTCATATCATATAGTAAGTGATGATTGGTTCATATCCTTTATGAAAAACATCTAAAGCTTTCTGATTAACACACGGAATCCTTTCAAAGCAACACCAGGGCCTATTCATAAAGAGTCGGTAAAATGTATGATCCAATTACTTCTGTTTTTTTCTGGAAATCCTCTCCTTTCTCCTTGTTGGAAATCCAGGCACTTCACGAGGCTCCCAGGATCCGTCAGCGTGCCTGAAATAACCCACCTCGTAGTTCTTCATACTATCTTCTAAGTCATGAATGGCCTCATCAGGAATCATTATGCCCCAGCCATCTCCAAAAAGATCAAGTTCCCCATGATCTGGATAATGAACTAGATCCTTCGATCTCTTATCTAAATCTGGCCAAACTTCCACATCCAGGATTCTCAGATCCTTGCCAAGATCCGCAAGGAACTGTGTAGCAAGATCCGGGCCGGTCGGCTTCGAAATAAGATCTCCTTTATTGACTTCCACCTTATGATGGCCTATTCTCACGCTGCCCTTACCCTCTAAAACTAAGTAGAACTCCTCTCGGGATGTGTGACTGTGGTACCTTGCAAATGTCTCTCCGGGTGATATCAGATATGTCCTGATATTAGACTTTGAAGAACCAAGTATTGGCGAAATCAGCGAATGTAATTCTCTATGATGCAATGAAGTAAGTTTTGATAAAGAAGCGCTTTTTCCAGGGACATCAAAGACATTGATAACTGGTGGAGTCCACAGGTTCTTCTTCGCAGCTCCTTTAGATTCGGGAAACAGGAAAATCTCATCTGACCAGAAAGAACACGTTCGAATAACGAAATCTAGTCCTGCCTCAGTTAATTTAGGCAATAAAACATCGGCAGGTGCACTATTATCTTTCTTCAAATAACCTAGTTTTTCCCCAAGTTGTCGCCACAGCCAGTTCTTTAGCATTTCTATATCCTTAAATTTTCTTTCAGGCAAATCGCCCCCAGAATCAGGTAGGAAGAGATCCCATGCAAGATCCACTCGGATTGGTTGGCCTTCAACTTTCACGCCTTTGGATGCCTTCAGTAGTCTGATCATTTTATACCCATGATGTAGAAGTACTAATTATTGATCCATTTTCAAAAACTTGGAGTTTTGTCTTTCTGTATGATTTATAAGAACAAACGGATCGGGCGCATTGAAGATTGAAAACATTATATCCAGTCTAAAAATAGCCTGTAAATTGGGTCTGTGGGGTAGTTTGGTATCCTACCAGCTTCGGGAGTTGGCGACCCCGGTCCAAATCCGGGCAGACCCACTTATAAACATGCAAAGCCGACTGTAACTATCCCGTTAGAACATTGTTAAAAGGGCAGAGAAGGCGGGATAATCTACTACTGATGATGTGATACCAACGCACCACTGTCTTTTGTGAGGGATCAGACGAGTGATCTCGCAAAGGAATGAAAAAGTGGAAGATTAGCCAACAATTGGGGGATTCTATCAAAAATGTTTGTCTCCCTATTTGATAATGTTCGCCTATGTTCACTTTGCAATTTACGATTGTACAGACGCATATTGCCAAGTCAATATACGTATCTGAAATACAATTCCTTTGCTCTTTTTCTGCTTCTAATTTTCCAGCGTTTCATGTGGTAGGAAAATCATTTCCATTCTATTTTATCGACGCGAAAGTGTCAAGAGCCATTAATTTTACCTGATGTTACTATGGGACAAATTGGCACTCATTAAACCATAGCTAAGATTATCAATCTTTCCTGCATTTTGCCATATCATAGAAAGATCTAGATTATACGAATGCAGTATGATATACAAAGAGTGGGTCATCTTAATCAATTCCTCCATATTCTTTTACTCTTTCTGGGTTACATACATTATACGCAAATCTCGGGCTTAAGGGATCATCTTTTGCTCATTCCTGGACTGAATTTTGTTTCAGAATTTATCTATGGGACTATAATTCTTGATACGGCAATCGCAAGGGCAGTTCCGTAAATCACTGTAGCAATGTATGCTAAAGTCAACCCGTAGGAAACAGCTGCTCTAACCCTGCCCTTCACACCTGTATCATAGATTATACCCTTTACTCCATTCAAGGCATGATAAGCTACAATCCAGACAAAGGCAATGTAAAAGAGAAGCCACCATGGGTTATGCATATTCTCCAGAACTGTGTTGTAAAAAACTATTGGATGGCCGAAATTTATGTGCGCAAGATAGAGATGGACGCCAACGAAGAATATCAGGAATATGCCGGTTGAGACCTGCAATATCCACTGGAACGGTCCAAGTGCCTTTCTGCTTGTCCTTGGTTTCCTTAAATCAACATCCTGCATGTTATCACCCCACCGCTATAAACTGCCATGCATAATACAGGAATATGATTAGAGCAACCATGGCAATGCCTTCAAACAAGAAGAAGAATAGCTTGTTATGCTTCAAACCTATGCCCATTTCATTCAGAGCAAGCCTGAGGCCGTTTGCACCATGATAGAAAATCACAAGCGCAAGCAACACGTCAAAAACAACAAAGAGATCATCCGGTCCGTACGTAATGGAAGAGACAATCTGGTTGTAGGTTACCTGCCCACGAAGAAGATTGGATAGCACAAATAAGTGCAGATACAGATAGAATACAATAACCAGGCCCGATAGACGCTGGAAGACGTATGCAACCTGACCAATCCCTTTGTGCCTGATCTTGAACCAACCCATGATGCCGCTGTATCGATCCAGTTCAATCACTCCTCCTGAAAATCTTGGATATCTCATGCTTCAATCCCTGAACCCGCAGAATCTGGATCGCAAAAGAAGGATCAACGTCCTTGGGGCATGCCTCCGAACATTCTCCTATGAAATGGCACCTGGCCGTTCCCTCCTCTCCGTTTATGATATCCAGCCTGTATTTTTTCCCCTGATCCCTGCTGTCAAGATTATATCTTAGGACTCCGGCAAGTGCAGCAGGGCCAATATAATCTGGATCTGTTCCCTCTATCGGGCATGCGGCGAGGCAGAGACCACACTTGATGCACATGGAATACTTCTCGTATTCCTCGAACTGCTCCGGTGTCTGTTTAAGCTCGGATTTGTAAACACCGTCGTCATCTCTTATAATGAAAGGCTTGACTTCCCTGTATTTCTCAAAGAATGGCTCCATGTCAACAACGAGGTCACGCACAACCTTGTAATGTTTCAGGGGCTCGATCTTTAAAGTATCGGTGTGCAGGTTGGAGATAATGGTTGAACATGCCATCCTCGGCCTGCCGTTTATCTCCATTCCACAGCTGCCGCAGATCTCCATCCTGCAGGAATATCTTACAGCCAGGGTTCGATCAATGTTGTTCTCAATATACTGCAGCCCTTCGAGGACGGTTGATACCTTGTCCCTGGGCACCTCATAGGTGGCATACGACTGCTTGCCTTTAGCATCAGTTCTCAATATGATGAATACGTATTTCCCTTCCTTTAAGCTCCCGCTCAATAGACTCTTGGTGCCGGTTGCCATTTTGTTATCACCACCGGTGTGTATTCAAGCTTCACTCCATCCACGGAAAATCTGGCAACTGTGTGTTTCAGGAAGTTTATGTCATCTCTTTCAGGATAGTCTTTCCTGAAATGTGATCCGCGGCTCTCTTTTCTGTTGATTGCGCCTCTTATTATGATATCTGCCAGGTCGATCATGAAACCTATCTCGATTGAATGTACCAGATCTGTGTTGAATTTACTTGATTTGTCTGATATTGATATGTTCCTGTATCTTTTCTCTATCTCTCTTATTCCTTTGAGCGCGGAAAGCAGTCCCTGTTCTGTCCTGAAGACTCCAACATAGGTGTCCATCATTTCCTGCAGGTCATCTGCAATCTTCCACGGGTTCTCTCCTCCATCACGACGGAGCAGATCATCCCAGATTGCCTTCTCCTCCTGCTTTACACTCCCAGCATTAAGGTCTGGAATACTGTGTGACTCTGCCCATTTGGCGGCCATTATGCCAGCAACGTTGCCGAACGCAAGGCACTCGTTAGTTGAGTTAGATCCAAGCCGGTTTGCTCCATGTATGCTTATGGCAACATTTTCCCCTGCACCGAATATTCCACCAACTTCCGTTTCCGTGTTCAGGTCAACCGATATTCCACCCATGGTGTAATGTGTTGCCGGCCGGACTGGTATCATCTCTGTCGCTGCATCAATACCGTTGAACTTCTTTGCGATATCGGTTATCATGGGTAGTCTTTCCTCCAGGAGGTCTGCTATGTGTCTCAGATCAAGATTGATATATTGCACATTGCCATACTTGCCCTTTACTCCTCTGCCAGCTTCGATCTCCCACATCATTGCCCTTGAAACTATGTCTCTTGGAGCCTTTTCAAGCCTGCTCGGGGCATATTTATCCATGAACCTCTTTCCCTCGCCGTTAACGAGGTAACCACCCTCAGAGCGTGCTGCCTCTGTTATGAGGATCCCGGAAGGTATCATGCCCGTGGGATGGAACTGTATAAATTCCATATCCTTTAACGGTAGGCCGGCTCTGAAAGCTATTGCATCACCATCACCTGTAACTGAATGGGAGTAGGTGCTGAACTTGTATAGCCTTCCTGCACCTCCAGTGGCAAAGATGAGCGATTTTCCCTGAATAACAGTGAATTCACCCGTTTTCATATGTATTGCAGTGAGTGCATTGAAAGCACCATTATCCATGATCATAGAAGTTACAAAATACTCATTGTAGAAGTGGATCTGGTCATATTTCTGGCACCGGCTAAAAAGTGTCTGCATCACGTGAAAGCCCGTCTTGTCTGCCGCAAATGTTGCTCGCGGAAAACTCATTCCTCCGAAATCACGCTGAGATATCAGGCCATCCTTATTCCTGCTCCATGGGCAACCCCAATGATCCGTGGTATAGATCTGTTCAGGAACTATGCGTACAAACTTTTCCACTGCATCCTGATCTGCCAGATAATCGCTGCCCTTGATCGTGTCAAAAGCATGTAAATCGAAGCTGTCCCTTGGATCAAGAACGGCCCCCGTTCCGCCCTCGGCAGCCACTGAATGCGACCTCAGCGGGTATAACTTTGATACCAAAGCGATTGAAAGCTTGCCATCATATTCCGCAGCAGCTATAGCAGCCCTTAATCCTGCCATCCCACCACCTATGATGACAATATCTTCCTTAATGGCTTCCATTAAAGGGTCACTCTTAATTAATCCCCCTAATATATATCAAATGGCGAGTTTATATATCAGCCTGTTGGGTTTCTTCAGACTGAGGATGTGAAGACCTGGAAATGCCTGCAGTGCGATATTTATAGCCCGCTTAAGCATATTCCCAATGACGATGGAATACCTCAGGCTTATGAAATATCCGGGAGCCAAGACAGTTATGCTTCCGGAACTTATCAGCATCGTAAACGGTTCCGGATGCAGTGTTGTTGTAGATGTATTTGGAGGATCGGGCCTCCTCTCGCTTAACCTTGACAGAGTATCTATTGTTTACAATGATCTGGATCCTGAACTTTATAACCTGTTCCTTCAGATCAGGAACAATCCGACCAGGCTGAAGGATATGCTTATCAGTAGAATGGAGGATCTCTTCCATCCGGGAGGCAGAGAGATACTCCAGAACAGGAGCCGGAATGAAATTGTCAGGAAAGCACTTGTCAGCCCTGCTTCAGGTAAGCATTCAGATAAAGGGAAGGCGCAATCCGATCCTGTTGGAAGCGCCGAAGAAACACTCTTCCGCTTCAACGCCTCCTTTGGAGGTCTTGGGCAGACCTATTCAACATACAGGGAGAAGTCACCTGCCCGCTATTTGGAAAAAACACTTGCCCAGTTTGACAGGATATCGGCAAGAGTGCATAGGTGGCAACTGGAGAACCTGGATTTTAGATCTGTGATAGATAAATACGATTCCGGCAACGTTCTCTTCTACCTAGATCCACCTTACCCTGGAAAGGAATGGTACAACTTCAACTTCAGAGAAGATGATTTCAGGGAATTGAAGTCAATGATAGATCGGGTCAAGGGATATTATATACTGAACGTTGATGCCAATATTCCGATCATCACGAGCATATTTGGGCGCCCGACTTTCCTCAGAAGCTACCCTAACAGGAACAGCAGGGATGGTTCACGTCCTGAGGAGTCAAAGATAAAAGCGTTTTACCTGAATTTCCAGGATCGGGCATCCCACAGGAAAGCTGGAGGAAAAGGAACCAGCATGAGATGACGGAGTCACCTGCATTGCACACCGATCTCATGGAATAGCGTTTTGCAGGCTGTCCGGATAATTGGAAAATCTGAAATATAAAAATCGGATATTTGATCAGTGAAATACGAGGTACATGTTTCAAGGGGCACTGCGGGGATTGAGAGGGAAGGAAACACCCTCAAGGTTCACACAAGGAAGGAAACGGTCGCAAACAGAGCCAATGTCGATGTCATTCTGCAGCTGGCAAAATATTTCTCTGTCGATCCTGCCAGCATACGCTTGATCAGCGGTGCAAGATCCAGACGGAAAGTTATCGAAATCCCAGACGAACATACAAGATGAAATCTGACTTGCCAAGCCAAGAAGTTAGAAAACAACAATCAATTGAGGCTTTCCACAGCGTCCAGCCTTCTCCTGAGATCACTTTCACAATTTGGGCAGCAAGCATAATAAATCCTTCCGCCAGAAGTAATGGTGATCGGCGATGAGCTTATTACCGCTCCGCAGTAGTCACAATGTATACTATACTTCCTTCCTGGGGTGATGTTGACTGCCCTGCTGAATGCTATCTTTATATCCATTATGTTCACATTCTTGATCTTTAGCAGGTTTTCATAATACATCACAACAACAAATGTCTGGTCGACCAGATTGAATGTTTCCACAATGAGTTCCCTTGGAATCAAATCCAGGCTTGGAACATGAATAAGCACAAGATCCCGCTCATCATCATCTGTCGTGATCGTGAACGTCCTGATTTTCCCAGTGTGGACCAGTGTCTCGAAAATCTTCTTTGCCGTGATCCTTGATATGTCGAGTTCCTTCGCTATTTCAACAATGCTTTTCCTAGAGTCCATCTTGAGTATAGAGAGCATTCTCTGCTCTATTTCAACTTCATTTTTCTTCATGCTGATATATTTTATCATAAAACATATACATTTTGTAAAAATAATGCTTAATAGGAAAGCAATGATTCATCAGATATGCCTATTGATAAAATATGCGGTATGAAAGTGAAGGAAGACACGCCCTACAAGAGCCAGTTTCAGGGGAAGACATTTTATTTCTGCAGCGCTGGCTGTAAGGAAACATTTGACAAGAACCCATTGAAGAACTCAAGGTAAGGCGATCGATATGCCCACGGATCCGATATGCGGTATGTTTGTACCCGAAACATCGGATCTTCACATCGAGAAGGATGGGCAGCGCTTCTACTTCTGTTCCCGGGGGTGCATGGACAAGTTTGTTTCGCCCTCCCTAGAGCAATCTAAGCTGAAGCGTAAGCTCATTGTTGCATGGTCTCTTGCAGTCGTCATTATCGTGATACAGTACATCTTTCCCTCCATACCATACAGGGACTATGTTGAGCTGTTCCTTTCAATCCCCGTGCTGTTTTATTCAGGATCAGGCTTTTTCCATGGGGCATATCACACGCTCAAAGCGCGCACGGGAAACATGGATCTCCTTGTTGCCCTTGGGACTTCAACGGCATTCTTCTTCTCAGCATTCATAACATTTTTCCCGGCTGTATTTCCTGGCTCCGGTATATATTTTGATGCGGCGGTTTTCATCATCACGCTCATACTGACGGGCGGTTACATAGAAAACCTGACAAAGACAAGGGCAAACTCTGCTGCGGCAAGGCTCAAGCAGATTATTCCAGAGACCGTTCACCTGATATCAGGTAACGGGAACATCCTTGAAAGTAAGCTTGAGGAGGTCCGGACAGGTGATACGATATTATGCAGACCTGGCGACATAATTCCCGTTGACGGAAACGTGCTTGATGGAACAAGTGAAGTCGATCAGTCGCTCATCACAGGCGAGCAGATACCTGTCATCAAGAGAAAAGGCGATGCCGTAACATCCGGGACTGCCAACCTGAATGGGTCCCTCACCATCAGAGTTGAGAGAGTTGGGAGCGATAGCACGCTCAACCAGGTATATCAGCTCATACAGTCGGCGGCAATGGGAAGGGTCAAGGTCCAGAGAATAGCAGATATCTTTTCCTCAGTATTTATACCAATAGTCATAGCTGCGGCACTTGCATCAGCCATATTCTGGTCCATTTACCTCTCAGTGACGGGGCAACCCCTCGTAATTGAGTATGCAATACTGGCTTTTGTTTCTGTGGTAGTAATTGCCTGTCCATGCGCCATCGGTCTTGCGGGCCCTATAACGCTTCTTATCTCATCCAGCACCTCATCCGAGAATGGGATCCTTCTCAAGAATACGGGATCGCTGGAAAGGCTCTCAAAATCCACGATCGTTGTATTTGACAAAACAGGTACGCTCACACTGCCAGATCCTCAGATAACTGAGATAAATGTCTCTGCAGGATATAATGAGAATGACCTGCTCACCATTGCGGCAGCTATTGAGCAGACATCAAACCATCCAATTGCAAGGGCCATTGTCAGGGAAGCTGAGGCGCGTGGCCTAACAATTCCCAATGCAGCACAGGCAGTTGAGACTCCCGGAGTGGGTGTATCCGGCATCATTAATGGAATGCAGATTGAGATTGCAAGATCAGATGCCATGGGTACCTCAGGAGTATCGGTCAAAATCAATGGAACAGTTAAGGGTAGCATCTCACTCAGCTACGAACTTCGGGAAAACGCTGCATCATCCATCTCGACGCTGAAGAGAATGGGACTGAAGGTTTCAATGATAACTGGCGACTCTGCGTATGAGGCGCACAGGATAGCCGGTATAATTGGAATTGATGACATACATGCAGAGTGTTTGCCTCAGGACAAGGCTAGGATAGTGTCTGAATACCAGGGTGCGGGCGAGTATGTTATATTTGTAGGTGACGGTATAAACGACAGCATATCGCTGGAAACAGCAGATGCAGGTATTGCAATGGGATCCGGACTTGATATCGCAAGAGAAAGCGGTGACATCATCCTGCTTAACAACGATCTTTCAAACATCCCTCTCACAATCGTGATAGCAAAGAACACGATATCAAAGATCAAGCAGAACATAGGCTGGGCAGTCGGTTACAATTCTGCACTCATTCCGATAGCCGGTGGAATTCTTGTTCCAATCTTCGGTCTTTCTATGTTTTCGGTTTTGCCTTTTCTTGCAGCTCTTGCCATGGGCATGAGCTCCACTTCGGTTGTGCTGAATTCAATGAGGCTGAAAAAGAAAATTACGAGGTCTGCAGACGAGTTCCTGCCGGGGCATACCCCGATCCAGGTCAAGAAGGCAAGTATTGAAAGGACGGGATGATCATATGGTCGAACGCACCAGGACAATAAGGATCGGGAAAGGAGCAATCACAATCGAAGGGAAAACTCTCAGCCAGATTGAGGGCAAGACTCTTTCAATAAAGGTGGAGGAAATTAAGGGCCCATGCACAGATGAGTCATGTCAGATAATAAAGAAACTTGTAATTGAGGCTGGAGATAAGATAATGGTCGAAGGGCTTGAACCGGCGTACTGTGAGGGTCTATCCATCTATCTTGATCCACAGGTTTACATGTCTATCGATAAGGGGAGGCAGCAAAGTATTGTTCTTGAAGCCTCAAGACGGGGATTCCGCCTGAAGGGTTTCTCCTTTGTTTCTTAACGGATTGAAGATTATTCCCCGTGAGGTGCGAGTTCACTCTGACATTAGGTATACGGAAAGCCCAATCGCCCAGAGAAGAGCAGGATAAACTATCATGCGCTCCATTCCGCCACCGCCTATTCCCAGATCTATTTTCATTGCATACAATACAATCGAAACAAGCACAAGTATTCCAACAATGGGCGAAATAAAGCGGTATGCAGACTTGAAACGCTTTATTCCAAAAATCGCTGCGATACCCGAGAACAAGAAAACAAGGAATGCACCAATTGTGTGAGGTGAGCCAGTCGTTTCCGGGAAGAGTCCGACTATCATCGCCCCGATTCCTGCAATGATGAGCAGATAGGGGAAAATGGCTTTCCTCTGAGGCATTCCGAGGATTATTCCTCCCAGAATCAGAGTTATCCCCAGGAAAATGATTGTGCCGTTGAAAAGGTAAGCGGTGGAACCCACACCAAGGTCACTTATCACATTCCCGCTTATTGAATAGTTCCTGTATAATGCCTCTCCTATCATTAGAGAGATGGAAAAAATGAAAGTACCGGCAAAGATCAAAACACCTGCCGCATGCTCATTCTTCATGCATGTTCAACATGCAGTCGGATATTAATGTATTGGAGGAGCCCTACTTTGAGTCAGCACCCCGCGCTCCGGAAAATCCCATTGTGAGGTTCCAGTGAGCAATTACGTAAACTATTGCGAAGAACATGATGAACAGTGGAATAAGGTAGAGGTCGCTTATCGTGACAAAAGCTTCAGTAAACCAGAAAGCAGAGAAAGTAAGGAGTAGAGCCGATACTGCTATCTTCATGTTTGCCTGTTTCACCTTCCTGATCTGGCTGTGAAGAATAAATCCAGAAATTACAACGAGAATAGCACCAAGAATCAGGCCAGTAATGGTCTCTAGATAGCCATTGGGATAGAGTGCAACGAGAACTATCGCGGCCTCAAAAGCCTCTACCGCCCCTACCGAGAATCCGGTGTATATCAGGTCTTTGTGGCCCTCCGGCTCAGCCTTATGCGATGCCTTTATGCCAAGTGAAAATTTTACAGATCGCCTGGAACTCCTTATAAGCCGGGTGCCAAAGTAAAGAAGCAGGACTGCCGAGATCAGCCTGACATAGAAAATCGGCAACAGGGTGATGTATTTTCCTATGAATGCAGTCGGTATAAATATGACCAGGACGCCAAGGATTACAGCAAGGAATACTGCGGCCTTCTTTGATTCCGCAAAAAGAGCAATACCAACTGCTGTTGCTTCAGACATCTCCAGTAAGGTTATGCCCATCGCAGCGAGAAATATCGCAATGCTAAACACACATCAGTATAATTTAAACAAATAAAAACATCTCTTTATTCTGCAAAGAAGGCTTATTCAGGACAATTGGCGCTGGCGATAATATTACTGAAATTTCTTTCCACAGGATGGGCAGAAATTGGCATTCCCCGGCGAGACCAACCCACAATTCCGGCACATCCTCTTACCAACAAGCGGAGAGAAATCAAGTGAAAATGAGGTACCTGATCCCATGATGAATACAATGGAAACAATTATGATGATAGAACAAACAATAAAACCGCAACCTAATGTGAAATGAGCTACAAATCTCGGTTCACTCAGTATACCGTCCATCCATTGTCTGCCACCACCACGGATCCATTCAGTGAAGCAGACATATCCGAAACAAGGAAGAGCGCAACTTTGGCAATATCTTTTGGGCTCATTGGCTGTGGCATTGAGGGGAAAGTCTTCTGCATCACCCTCATCCCAGTTTCGCTGGGTTTGTCGGAACCGAACCCTATAGAGGTTGCTACGGCTCCAAGAGCCATTGCATTGCACCTTATTCCATGGTCACCATAAAAAGACGCAGTATGCTTTGTCAAACCTATAAGTGCATGCTTTGAGACAGTATAAGCTACACCAGCTCTTCCTCCAAACAATCCAGCAATCGAGGCTGTATTAAGAATAACCCCATGCGCCTGACTGATCATGTACGGGAGGGCGGCTCTGATGGATCTGAATGGGGCATTTACATTGACTTCCATAACCTTTGACCACAATTCATCAGAGACCTCAGCTGCTCCCATAACTCCATCCATGATGCCAGCATTGTTGCACAGTATGTCTATCTTCCCGAACCTCTGAATTGCCCCAGCTATCATATCGCCTGCAGCCTTAGGACTTCTTAGATCCAGTGTGATTGAATGCACTGATTCTTGGCTGCCGATGAGAGATACAGTTTCCTTAAGTGTCTTATCAACGACATCAACCAGGACAAGCCTGGCGCCTTCCTTGTTGAAAAGGAGAGCCATTTCCCTTCCTATTCCAGAGCCAGCACCTGTTATGACTGCTGTTTTGCCTTCTATCATAACTGACATAATACAACAAGTTTCTTTTACGTTATATACTATTATCCTTATATCGGACAGAAAATTATGCGCAACAGACCTTTTCAGATGCATTGTATGCGAAGATCAATGCTGCCTTGAAAAAGGTGAGATTAGACATCCAGGCATTTGTGCCTTTCAGTGTCCTTAATTCTGGATACCTTTTGCAGTCTCCTCTACTAGTTCCTTAACTGTCTTTCGGATATCATCATGCCTGAACCTGAATCCCGCGTCCTGAAGCCTTTGTGGAAGAACATACTGACTTGAAAACAGCGCGTTTACCGCTCCTTCCCCGCCAATAAGTCGAATAAGCACCCGGGGGGCCTTCAGCTTTATCTCCTTTTTGATCTCATCGGCAATAATATTCTGAAGCTCCTCCTTCCTCACCGGGTTGGGAGAAACAATATTGAAGGCGCCGAAGTGTTCCGTCCTGTCAATGAGAAACAGAAGGGCTTCGCAAAGATCATCCACGTGGATCCATGACATCCAGTTGTCTCCATTGCCGAAGTTTGCTCCCCTTCCCTTCACTGCAAGGCCATAAAGCTCAGGGAACGCCCCTCCATCTGCTCCAAGAACTACACCGAACCTTGGTGTAATCAACCTGGTGATAAAATTATTAAGTTTCTTAGCTTCCTCTTCCCAGCCGACGCACAGCCTGCTAAGAAAATCCGTTCCAGGAGGGCTATCTTCCGTTAGGTTCTCAGACCCGCGATCTCCATAATAACCTATAGCTGATGCATTTATGACGGAAAGCGGTGGCTCCTTGCTTGAATTTACTGCCGATACAATTGTGTATGTGCTGTTAACCCTGCTTTCAAACAGTTCGTTCTTGTATGAACTGCTCCATTTCTTACCTATGCTTGCCCCTGCAAGATTAATTACAGAATACGAACCAGATATCGCGGCCATAACCTCCGGTTCAGGGTCCGTTCCTGGTACATAATGAACATAGGTGGGACCTGCGGACTCATCCGGAGGTGTCCTTGTTGTGAGGATAATGACCTCATAGTTGTGAGTCTGAAGTAACCGGGTCAGATGTCTGCCAATAAAACCCGTACCTCCCGCTATCACAATCTTTTGTGTCATTTAATGCACATGGCAAGGGAGTAATAATTTCTTTCGCAATATCGAATGAAAATGTCAAGAGGCATGGCGAGAACCCATCATTCTGGGCTGGAAAGATCTTTCCCGCATCTCACAGTCCCGAAAGTATCGATCCATTGGAAGGAACAAGAGGGTGAAATGGAAGCTGTTATCCCTTATTTCATGACATGTTAGAACGAAATGTAAATTCTCATTCGCATATGAAAAAAATGATAAGAGGCGCAATTTATTCAAATCATATTGTGTGTTCAATCGTCGAGGGGCGTGAAATGATGGCACATTTCCCATAAGAGAAGTGTAACATTCAGCGATAGTGGCATCGAGTAATGGAATATTGTGCTTCTTGATTTCAAAAACACAAACCAAGGAAACTGGTCAAATATCAAATGCAGAAAGCATCTGACGGTAACAGATAACTATTGTGAACTTTATGTAAATGATATTACCCAAGGATTGCATATCAGATATTTGCCCATATCCGGGATATTTTCAAAAGACTCATCTTTCCAGATGTTTACCGGGCATTCAGTTTGCGGCTGATCAAGATTATCAGAATTTCTTCCTGATAGATCGGCAAAAAGTCATATAATCAGCCCAGATCAGTATTCCATGCAGGATTTTGCTTACAAACCTACACAGGAAATGGTTCAAGCTACAAACATTTTCAAACTGGCACAGAAAATTGGATTCAGTTCGCTGGATCAATTATATGACTTTGCTGACTCGGAACCAGAAAAATTCTGGCCACAGGTCATCGATGACTGCAACATTCATTTTCACAGGAAATACAATAACGTCATTGACTCATCTGCGGGTATTCCATTCACCAGATGGTTTACCGGCGGCTTGATAAATGCAGAATATAACTGCGTTGGAAGATGGAAAAACTCAAGGGACATAGCAATAAAATGGGAGGAAGAGTCTGGAAAGACCGGCAAATTGTCATATCGGGATCTTGATTTAGCAGTCGGAAAACTAGCCGGTTCCCTCTTAGATATTGGTATTCGGAAGGGGGACAGGATCGGTATCTTCATGCCCCTTTCCAAAGAAGCCGTTGAGGCAATGTACGCCGTAATGAGGATAGGCGCCGTTGCAGTTCCAATCTTCTCAGGATACGCGGAGGAGGCTGTCCGGAAAAGGGTTGAAGATGCTGGGATAACCTACCTCTTCACCTCCTCACATTACAGCAGAAAGGGAAATACCATAGATATGTTGCGGACAATCTTTGAACTCAAAGAACTTATAATAATTGCATCCGGGATATCAGAGGAAAATGAACGTCTTATCTCATTCGAGCGTATCATGAAAGAAGGAGATTATACCTCTTCCATACCAATGGATCCCGAGGATCCATTCATTATGCTCTACACTTCCGGAACAACAGGGAAACCGAAAGGTACAGTCCATGTACACGGAGGAAGTTTTATAAATATAGTTAAAGAAGTCAAATACTACATCGATGTCACTCCGCAGGATACAGTTTTCTGGATCACAGACCTTGGATGGATGATGGGTCCATGGTATATCCTTGGATCCAATGCCCTAGGTGCTTCGATATTTGTTTATAGCGGTGCTGTTGATTATCCAAGCAAGGACAGGGTTCCGGACATGATTGCCCGGCACGGCATCTCGATACTTGGCCTCTCTCCAACGTATGTAAGGATGTTGAAGCACAGCAACTACAGGAGACCATTTGATGGAGTCAGGGTCTTCGGATCCACGGGTGAGCCATGGGATGAAGAGGGATGGATGTACCTCTTCAGGGATCTTGGCAGTTCCATGGTGCCAATCGCAAACATATCCGGGGGCACGGATATCATAGGATGTTTCCTTGCATCCACGCCAGCTATCCCCATGAGGCCAAGATGCCTTTACAGGGGATTGGGCATGCACGCTTCTGTCTACAACGAAAATGGAATGGAAGTCTACGATGAGGTAGCTTATCTGGTCTCAAAGAAACCATGCCCCTCCTTTACACGCGGCTTGTGGAAACAGAACGACAAATACCTGGACTCCTACTGGTCCAGATTCAAGGATGTCTGGTTCCATGGAGACTGGGCCACGATGTCGCATGACGGGTACTTTTACATTCTAGGCCGCGCCGATGACGTTATCAAGGTCGCCGGAAAGCGTGTTGGACCGAACGAGGTTGAGGACGCAGTATTGCGAGTACACGGTGTAAGAGAATCAGCATGTATTGGCGTCCCGGATGAGATAAAGGGTGAAAGCCTTATAGTCTTCTACATAGGTGACAAATCCAGCGAAGTCAGTAATGCAGTAAAACAGAAAATTGAGGAGTCCCTGGGCAGATCGTTTAGCCCAAAAAAAGTGATCTGGGTAAGCTCTCTACCACGGACACGAAGTGGGAAGATTATGCGAAGGTTGGTAAAGTCGGCCTATCTGCATCTTCCTTTAGGGGACACGAATAATCTGGAAAATCCGGAATCTCTCGCCGAAATAGCCGCGATCGACAAGGGTGGCTGAAGCATGGAAGAGATATACATATTCAGCGGTGGCTCTTTCTCATTGGATCCCGGAGCAATATTTGGCATGGTACCAGCTTATTCATGGGGGAAAGAGTACAAGATAAACGACAAAGGAAGGATCTGGCTTGCAGTTAATATACCTGTATTGAAAAAGGAAGCGAAGCTGATTGCGTTTGACTCAGGTCTCAATAAAGGACTGTCAGAGAAGTCCATTGGTTTCTTTCAGGTATCAATAAACAATGATCTGGATATGCAGATTAAGGAAGCAACTGGTATCGACAGAATATCTGTCACCATGTATTCACACCTCCACTTTGATCATTCCGGTGCCCTGTTTAATGGCCAGCAAAACATATTCTCACACTCAACAGCAATCGTACAGGAATCCGAGGTCAGGTTTGCACGGAGGCCAAACGAACTCAGCAAAGGAAGTTACCCTCCTGTCAAAATATGGAAGGAGAGATCAAGACTGCTCGTGGGTGGCGCCAAGATGTCCGGAGATATAAGAATCACGAGAACAGGGGGGCATTCAATCGGTCACCAGGTGGCTTTTTTCAGCATCAATGGGAAAAAATACCTTTACCCTGGTGACATATTTCCAAGTTCTTTCCATATCAGGCCAACTCATATCCCGGCAATCGATAGCTTTCCTTTACAGACGCTGCACTGGAAGAAAGTTCTCCTGAAAAAGGTAATAAACGAGGGAATAAGGGTCATTTTCCCGCATGATCCACGGACACTGATTGCCACGATATCAGGCACAATTACCAGTCCTGTTGTGAACCCGGAAATGACTACTTGAGAACGAAATCCGACATGTCGGAAAGAAGATAATCCATGCCAAGCTCTGCGGTATCGGTCGAGTAAAGCCCGATCCTGAGTATCTCCTCTGATGCCGCTGTAGCCGTTGGCAGATCCTTGAGCTTAGGATCTGACAGGATCTGATCCTTCATTCTGTTTATATCATGCTTCTTTTCTACAAGTTCATTCATCCTATCAACGTTCTTCGAGTAGAAAGCTTCCATCGATTCCCGGTACATACCAAGACCTAACTCGAGAAATTCTGAAAGCTTTTCAATGGTTGCATTGCTTTGTTTCGCTGGATTGCCAAGTATTTTGCATATATTAACCGTGTGATCTGCCGTTCTCTCGAGTATCCTGGAAAGTATGAGGGCATACACACTATTATCGCTAGTGGAGATTGATGCCTTTGTCTCTCTGAAAATATACCACTGGTATCTGTCGACTTCATCATCTCTTTCTATGACATTGTTCATCATCTGTCTGTCCCTGAGCCTCAGAGATTGAAGCGTGTCAGAGATCATAGTTTCAACGTTTAAGGACATCCTTCGCAGCGCATTCCATATCGTAAAGTTGTCAGAGTTCAGGACATTCTGAAGCACGATTGAGTTGGAGCTTTCCTCAAAAATTTCGACACCCATAACCCTGCGTGCAAATCTCCGCACAGCTTCTCTTATTTTCTGCTCCATAAGCCCGGAGGTCTTTATTGTGAGTATGTCGAAATATGAGATGTATATCGAAGTGAGCACTCTCTCCAGGAAAACATCATCTATATCCTTCATTATGGTGAGTGTTTTGGCTTTCTGTGCACCTTCCCCGGTTCTCGGGTCCAGTATAAGAGCGATTCCAGCCTCTGAAATATCTATTTCACTACCTTTTACCAGCCCTGCCCTTTGTACCCATTTTGACGGCAGGGAAACAGTGAATGTTGAACCTCCGGTAAGTTGGACCCTTCGAGTATATTTCACAATATAGTATTGCAATTAATTATATATAATTTGATAAAATAAGTAAATCCGTCTATTTGGGCATATCCTGATTCTCTGGCTCAGAAACCTGATCAGGTTGAGGAGGCGTCGGTGGGTTGAGATAACGTTTCCTCATGCTGGCGCTGTTTGAAATGCTTCTTGCAATGAACGCACCGACGATAAAAATCAGTTCAAATGTGATCATGAATCCAGGCGTCAGATCGAGCAGGTAAAGCTCTATGATGGCTCCCACTGAGAAGACCGGTCCAACATTGCTGATAACCGAAGTACCATTATCGAAGTAGAAGTAGTACTCGTATACACCTGTCGGTGTAATGTTATTTGCAACATATGAAATGACAAGAGATCCGGTGGCATTATGCGCTGTAGAAAGCTGCGCCTGTGATATATTTGCGTAGTATCCGTTAGAGATGCCTCTTATGTTCATGTAGTATGTGTAAAGGGTCTGGTTACCTGAGATGGAGAAAGTGAAATTGTACGTTGAAGATTCATGGTTAAAAGGTTCCACTGATGCTATGACGCTCGAACCGTTCGCCAGTGGTTGTCCAGTAACACCGGATGAATCGAAAAGGGCATATCCAAAGATAACGCTTGCCAGTACAACCGCAACAAAGAAAATAACAGTGGCACCCAAAATTCTGGGCACAAGGCGCCACATTTTGAGATAATGCATTACTATAAATACCCCAACAGGAACCAGATAGATCAGAAAACTGATGAAAAGACTCAGGTAAATAAGCACAAGCGCTACCAGTACTGAGAATATGAGAACAAATATCCTGTTGTTGTTCTGCATGTATTTTGTAAGATCGCTCATTGGGGTTAGATATAGAAAGATCACTATTAGAATTATCCGAAATTCGACATTGTCAAGATTCAGTTAATTTTCTATGGATCCTGTCTACTTGACAGAGATCATGTAATATGGTATCTGCCTTGCATGACTTGCGGCTACGGACGCTGATCGGTATGCACACGTAGACGGTATTAAAAAATAGCTTTCTCCAATCAAGGATTCCGAAACAGGCAATTTCGTTTAGGTTATACTTGACGATCTGATGGTGGACACCCTTATGTGTTTCTTCATCAGAGCACTTTAAAGATTCTCATTCCATGCTAGATTTTCATCACAACGGATGGATATCATTACTAATGCGTGCTTGAAGGGCTGTGATCCATGGTCAATGTAAGAATAAGAAGGCAGTGATGCCTTCCACACAGAGAAACAGCACACAAAATCCATGAAATGGGAAATGAGAAGGAACCTGACATGACAAAAAAGCATGATCAAATACATGTTCTTTCAGAATAAAACAAACCTTTACAGACGGGAAAGAACATGGATGCAGTTATAAAACTTACAGAAGGAAGGAGCGAGAAAGAGATCACTCGAATAATGCTTGAAATGTTGAAAGCCAGAATCTCGGGAATCCTGAATTGCAGAAGACATATGACCTTGCATAACAGCACTTCTCCATACAGTCATGGCAATTGAAGCGGAGGTTCAAAACCAAAGAAGGGTCGCTGAAAGCACCCTGCTGGTATCGCAGGTACCTATAAACTGGATCTTTACAGTGATCGAGATTTACTTTTTCCCTATAATCTGAAAACATTCAGCAATATACTGTTGCAAACAATGAGATAGCACCGCTACATGATAGCATGTGCATTTATTGATAAAAGCAATACTTTTGGTGATTTAATGCGTTCAATACTGCATGGAAATTTAACTGTGGTGAAGAATATTAAAATCCTTTAGTGAATTATTGGATATGATTGGAATGAAAACAACTTCGGGGGTTTATGAACGGTTCATCGAGACGAGGAAGAGGACACTTGAAATATGTTCCGTACTCGAACGAGATGATTACATGGTTCAGGCAACCGAGGAGACCAGTCCTCCGAAATGGCACCTCGCTCATACAACATGGTTCTTCGAGACTTTTGCACTCAAGAAGTACCTTAAAGGGTACAAGGAGTTCGACAGTAAATTTTCAGAACTCTTCAACTCTTACTATAACTCTATTGGGGAGTTCTTGCCTAAGCCAAACAGAATGCTGCTTTCCAGGCCATCACTGGAAATGATACTCCAGTACAGGCATTATGTTGAATCACAAATTGAGGCAATTCTGCATGGAACAAATGATACGAAACTGCAGGAATTGAAGGATATTGTCCTGCTGGGGATTAATCATGAAGAGCAGCATCAGGAACTGCTTGTTATGGATATAAAGGAAAACATGTTCCGATCACCATTCAGGCCACGTTTTGGATCAATGCACAGAAAGACAACCAAAGCGCGGAAGCTTGAATGGATTGCATTTGAAGGAGGTATCTCTGAAATAGGCGCTACTGATACAGGTTTTTCCTTTGACAACGAACTCCCTCGCCATAAGGTATATCTTTATCCGTACAGAATTGCCTCTAGGCTCGTGACAAATGGGGAATTCCTCGAGTTCATAATGGACGGGGGGTATGATAATCCTGCTCACTGGCTGTCTGAAGGTTGGGCACTCATAAGAAATGAAAGGTGGAAAATGCCACACTACTGGGAAAAACATGGTGACGACTATTACTGTTTCACACCCGCAGGTATGAAGAAATTGAATCCCGATGAACCGGTCTGCCATGTCTCTTATTACGAGGCTGATGCATATGCAAGATGGAGTGGATGCCGTCTTCCAACAGAAGAGGAATGGGAAAATGCGTTTTCGAGCAGGAAATCCTCACCGAAGAGGAAGGAATATACCTTGCATCCATCGGTCCAGGCATCAAGCGACAAATTTCAAGGTCCTGGTGAATGCTGGGAATGGACCTCAAGCGCGTACCTGCCTTATCCTGGTTTCAAGCCCCTCAAGGGTCCGCTCGGAGAATACAATGGAAAATTCATGTCACAGCAGATGACACTCAGAGGAGACTCTGCTGCAACCCCTCCGGGTCATTCACGGATTACCTACCGAAACTTCTATCACCCTGAAAGCAGGTGGCAGTTTGCCGGTATAAGGCTCTGCAGGGGTCCAGGGCATGACTGATGGGGATATTCAGGACCTCAAGCCGGATCTCCCTGACTTTAGGAAGGAGATTCTGATCGGACTGCAGAGCCCTTCTAAATGGATCCATCCCAAATTCTTCTATGACTCAAATGGTTCTCTGCTCTTTGACCAGATAACGGAGCTCCCGGAATACTACCAGACACGTACTGAGAACTCTTTGCTGATTGACAACTGCAAGACGCTTTCAAAATTGCTGAAGGACATAGAAAGAGCAGTGGAGCTCGGCGCGGGAAACGGCCAGAAGAGCTTCAGCCTGATAAAATGTCTTAAGGGATTAAAGGAATATGCACTCCTTGACATTTCTTACTCATCTCTGAAGGTGGCAGTTGATTTTCTAAAGAGGAAGTATCCGTCGATATATGTGCATGGTATATGCACTGATTATCTAAACCCAAAATCAATGTACATAGCAGACGGAACTGGAAAAAGTCTCATTGTGTTCTTGGGATCTACCATAGGGAACATGGAGAAACAGGATTCAATAGACTTCCTCAAATCGTGCTATGACAACATGGTCCATGGCGACTCAATCCTTATAGGCGTGGATATGAAAAAGGATAAAGTTGTACTGGAAAAAGCATATAATGACTCTTCCGGCATCACAGCAAAGTTCAATCTCAATCTTATTGAAAGAATAAAGAAGGAATTTGGTGTTTCTATTCCGGACGGAACATTCGTTCATAAGGCATTTTACAATGATGATATTGGAAGAGTAGAGATGCACCTGGCATGCACTAGAGATTTCTTCATGACCCTTGATGGCGTCGTTATACATTTCTCCAGGGGAGAGGAGATACATACAGAGAACTCGTATAAATATACGCCTCGCGAGTTCACGGATATGCTCTTGCTTGCTGGGTTTTCAACTCCCAAGATACTGACTGATATCAGGCAATATTATTCGATATTTATTGCAAGAAAACCATGATCCTGGAAATAGACTCTCAGTGTTTAAAAATACACCAATCCTTATTATATGTCGAAATTGTATTAGATATGCTGTAGAATTGAAAAGGCCTTGCACAATTCGGATTTTAAGAGGTGAAAATATGCAGGATCAGACAGCAAGGATGGAAAGAAGAGACTGGTTGAATGGTTTCTAAACAGTGTAATGGAAGAGGAGACCGGGATACAGATCTCATCTCTTCTTAATGTTTCACATTCCTTGCAATTAGAACTTCATTTCGCTTTGAATACATACCTGCTATCATTGCATCTTGCGGGTTAATTGTTAATCCGTGCTTGAGACATGGATACCTCTCTACACCTCACAAAAATGGAATTTTTTAATATATCGTAGAATAATGTAGGGCACCGGGCGGAGGTTGTCGAGCTAGGTTAAAGGCGATGGATTTAGGGTCCATTCCCGTAGGGGTTCGTCGGTTCGAATCCGGCCCTCCGCATTGTATTTTACATGTTCATAAAGTGGATTAGTGGATTTTCATAAGCTAAAAAGTGAACGGACATCAACAGTAAACATTACCAATCAAGCGACTTCAACATTATTCTCGGATGAAGCTTATCTTCCAATAGCTATACATCCTTTGATACAAAAGACACAAACAAGAATGAGTATAACGCCTAGTTATACAACATTTCCATCTCTAACCAGATCAAAGAGTGTATATTTTAATGAACAGTAAAAAACAGCAATTGTTAGGGGATTTTCTAACCTCCTTTACCAGGAAAATTTAAAGATTTTGCAATTTAAGACATTCTGGAAATATATTTGAACTAAGTTTTACTAACTAAAATGTTGTCGATTGGAACAATTCTTTAAAAAAAAGGCTATTTTGTCCTATATTCTGGTTATTGTAGTTATAGCCACTGCTATGATGGGAGTAATTTCAGGTAAGTATTCTGCACCGCTTCGCCTAAACGCCTTAGAAGGAAGCGCCAGACAGAATACTGCAACAACCTTTTTCGGCCCTTTGCAGGAAATTCCGGACTATAGCAAAGGATGTGTGCCCCCTCTCACTTTGTTGAATTACACAAATCACCCATACAGCGGGTCAGTTGATGTTATGATTGGACTCAACCCCAGCAATGAAACGCTATTGCATCAATTTCTTTCTGATTTATCCAATCCGTCTTCACCCCTATATCATAAATATCTCACAAAACAAGAGTTCGATGATATGTTCGGGGGTTCTGTACCTGTCTATCAGGATCTGATAAAATATCTTAACCAGAATGGAGTGACCGATCTGCAAAAGTACTCCGACAGAATGGAGGTTTCCTTCTCGGCATCTTCCAATCAGATCAGGAATATTTTTGGAATTTCATTAACGAGTTATGATTCCTCCAATGGATCATTTTTCGCCCCGACGGGTATACCTTCTTTGCCGGCTGCAATAGCGGGTTCGGTGTCCGGTATTGCTGGACTTTCAAACTATTCAGTTTTGCTGAATAATTATTCGCCATTTACCCTTCAAAAGTTACAGGTTGGGTATCCTCTTAACCAAAATGTGAAAGAGAATGGTTATCCGATCCCGGTTAACTCGTCGAGTGCTCAGTACCTTTATGGATCTGACATGCAGATAGCAATGCAGGAAAAAACCCTGTTTGAGCAATTCGGCTATCCTACCAACATGGTAGAAGCCACTATACTCTGGAGCGGCGAATATACAGGTACGACGAAGCAGATAACATCGACTGGAGGGCTTATCTCGCCCGATACATACGTAGGGCCATTCGTTCCTTCAGATATTTACAGCTACTACAACGAAACCCTACCTCCGGGGGAACCACATAGCAAGATCTATGCATACCCAATCAACGGTGCCCCACCTCCCGGCATCACTGCATCATATGATTCCACTGGAGCTTATGTCGAGAATACATTGGATCTGGAGATGCTTGGAAGTACTGCCCCTGGGTCTTCTATTTACAACGTATATGGATACAATGCCTCAACTGTGAACCTGGTTGATGCATTCAGCTCCATACTGAATCCTATTTCCGAATATTCAGCACTTGACAATGTCTCCGTAATATCAAACTCATGGGGAGGCACAGATGGAAACTGTACAATCTGGTATAACGACTTGCAGGAGGCCAATGCCAGGGGAATAACTGTCCTTGCTTCAAGCGGTGACGATGCCGACAGCTCCGCAAGTTCAGAATACATCGGTTCAAACGTAAGTTTTCCAGCTTCGATGGCCTATAATAATTTTGGCATGGTAGCAGTGGGCGGAGTTTCTGTGGCCCTCAACCAGTCGCTTGAAATTGCATCCGAGACAAACTGGTATGAACCAGGTTCGATCACAAACCTTTCTACTGCGGTTGGAACAACCTCTGGGATCTCAAGCGTTTTTCCTGAACCAAACTGGCAGTTGAATTCCTCTGCAAATTCTCTTATACAGGGAAAGGGAAGGGGAGTTCCGGATATTTCGGCGCTTGCAAACAACACCATAATGACACTTACTGTTAGGGGTTTCACATATGATGCAACGAATGCTTCTCAAGGTTACCCATTCGAGGCTGTTGCTGGCACCAGCATAGCATCCCCATTGTTGGGCGGCGTAATAGCGGAAATTGATCACGCGATCGAGACGCAGGGTACACCGCCATTGGGGTTTCTGGATCCCACTCTGTACATCATTGGCACAGCAGAGTACAATCCTGTATCATTCTCAGCGGGTACCGGCTATTACGGTCCGACTGCATATAACACTTCTCTGGCGAACAGGCCGTATATGCCAGTGATACACGGCAAGAACACCTTGTACACGGATAGATACGGCTACAGCCTTCTCAATGGGTGGGGAACAATTAACGCCTACAACTTCACATCATTTGTGATGAACGAAAATTTCACAATCATGTCAGGTTTGTTATCAGGGGTTAGCGACAACGTTAACCTTTCGGGGATAAACGCGACATCATACAGAGCAGATGGTACAGTCTTCAGCAGTTTCAATGCATCTATACAGCAGGACTTCTACTTGGCTTCCAGCCTTGGAACACCTGCATTCTTTGTCCAGGCGATCATACAGATATCTGGCATAAACGGAACAGGATTTGCAGGAAATTTCTCACTGCAGTTGGAGATGCCATACAAGGGATTATATCCCGATCTTGCAAGATATCAGTATAATTCTACATCCGTTTTTATTCCATGGGCTTTCGCATTCAATATAACCTCTATTCTTGTTACTAAAGAAGGCTATCTTGGAAGTAGCATCAGTGCACGTATCGGGTCAGCAATACTGTCCCTACCGGCTCCCGGCGCTGCCTATATCATCGGCAGGCTTCACTATGATTATTTTTATGGTGACTCCGTTGTCTCAACTGGCCCAGACGGACAAACCGGAACACCAGGGACCTTCTCTCCTCAGTTCCTCATTACTGGGGCACTGGCCTCAAAAGCCGGTGTTTTTGGACCTGGCACTCGAGGAAGCATTCTTCCCGCGCTGTTGCCATTCAAGGCGCAGGAATGGGTTGTTCCAGATAGCAGTGTCATAGCTCTGCAGATAACTCAGTCAGGTTCTATCGGTGCCAATGTAGCATATTCATCCTCAAATAATGGAACATGGATCTTCAGCTATCTTCAAAAAAGCCTTCAGCAAGGCATTTCTTCATATGTCCGAGGCAACTACGTTGTCTCATTTAATGAAACAGGCCTACCTTTCGGGGATTCATGGAATGTCAACATACTAGGCTTACCGCCATCTCCTTCAATACCTGCTAATGGATCGTATTCAGCGAATGTAACAGACGGCCCATATCAGTACAGCGCATACGCTTCCAACCCTATTTATGCCCCCACAGACAACGGGACTTTTATCATAAACGGACAAAATTTATCGATAACTCTGCATTTCGAGAAGAAACTCTACAAGGTGACGTTCGTTGAATCCGGCCTGCCTCCAAATGTGACCTGGTCCCTCGATATTAAAGGAATTATGAGCACTGGTCAGATCCTAACAAATACTGTTTCTGTGAACCTCACCAACGGTACATATAGCTACAATTTCTCCAGGTCGAGTAAAATATATGCGGCGGATCAGTTCTATGGTACCTTTACGGTTAATGGTTCAGCCATATCCATTCCCATCGAGTTCTTCAAGCTGAAATATTCCGTTAGCATCTCTGAATCAGGCCTGCCCGCAAACCAGAACTGGACAATAGTCTTCAACGGGGTAAAGTACAATCTTTCGAGTATCCCCCTCGTCCTGTCTCTTACAAATGGATCCTATAACTATACTGTCTACAGCGTGCCTGGATACAAGGTCTTACAGCCAACGGGTACATTTGTAGTTTCTGGATCTGCTGCCTATCTGATAGTAGAATTTACCTCGCCAAAAACACTAGAGTATGAGATAGAATTCGTATTAGCCATAATTGGAATGGTTCTTGTAGCTTCATTTCTTTTCTATCTCCTGGTAAGAAAGAAGGTATAACTTTCGCCGCTGAAAATCAAGATCTCAGTATAATGCATGAATCTCCGAACTCATGCCACCGAAACCCATGCTCACCCGATGATTCATATGCAGCCCTAATCAGTCCGATACCAGCGAATGCCGACACTAGAAGCATATGTGACGTGGTGGGATCATGCATTCCAGTGATTATCCCATCGAGTCCAGTTTCCGTGCCCTGATCTATGAATATCGAAGTAAACCCATTTCCAGGCCTGAAAACATCGTTATTTCTCACCGTGGTCAATACTCTGGCTACACTTGTTCCAATGGCGATTATCCTGCCTCCGTTGTCCCTGGTATTGGAAATCATATCCGAAGTGGTTTCCGGAATTTCATAATATTCAGGAAGCAGGGTTTTCTGATGAAAGAACTCCGAAGCGTCAAGTGAACCAAGATTGCAATGAATTGTCAATGGGGCAAACTGCACCCCTCTTTTCCTCAACGATGCAATTATGTCACCAGTAAAAGGCCTCGAAGCGGATGGATATTCTACAGATCCATCCACAGTCGCCAGCTCTGATTCATATACAGACGCAGGGTATAACGGGCTGTTTTCCCCGTAGATAATGAAATCCCCGGAATTGTTCATCAGTTTTTTGAATCCGTTCGGATCCGAAAATTCTGCATGCCAGAATCTCCCGTATTTCTCATATTTCTTAACCAGGGTGAGGTACGAGCCATCAACAAACGTTATAGAATCGCCTCTCTCGTATTCATACATGCGATCCCTTATCTCAACAATGATCCCGGTCTCGCTGTAACCAAAATTCACCCTTACATATCGGTCTGCTCTTCTGAAATACCCTTTCAGGCTTGAACGGACTATTTTGCTGTTGTTGAAGACCAGCATGTCTCCTTTCCGGATCAGGCTGATAATATCTGCAAAACGCATGATTGAGTAGGTTCCAGCTGAAGGGTTTATTGTAAGCAAATTCACATCAGAACGCCTCCTGTTTAGATATTCAGTCGGCACGCCTGCTGGAAACTCTCTTGCATGAATAAGATATTCGGAGCTTGCGATCATCTTTTCACCTCTTTGTTGATCCTGTTGAATACCTTTTTGGCCGCTTCAGCAGGATCCGAAAGTCCTGCTGGATCCGCTTCCGGATCGGCAGTCCTGTGCATGGCAGTATTCATGTCGCCTGGGTCGATTGAAATTAATTTCACATCATGATTCTCCAGCTTCAACGTTTCAATTATGTAGTCCATAGCCTTTTTAGATGCGCCATAGAACCCCCAGGAGGGATAAGGTGATTCTGCTACGTCTGATGTTATATGTACCACTGCTTCCGGGCTACATTTTCGCAAAAATTCCTGCACCATGAAAGTATTTGATATCAGGTTGACTTCAACGTCTTCCCGAAGGTTGATTATATTTTCGTCAATGATTCGGGTGGCCTTTGACACCCAACCTGCATTCAATATCAACATACTAGGATTTCCCAGCAATCTTTTTGTCTCTGATATAATCCTTTCAACATCAGCTTCAAACCTTATGTCTGCTTTCAATCCCAGAAAAGAAGGTCCCCTGAACTCAAATTCCTGGGGCCAGTTTCGTGAGAAAGTGCTAACATTCCAGTTTTCCTTCAGGAACAGATCTACAAGTTCCTTACCAAGACCCCTTGATCCGCCTGTTATTATTACTGTTCCATTCATAATTGAAGAGAACAGGATAATAAATAAACATTATAGTTTATAAAGTATATATAACATCTCACAGAGAACTTGCAAGAATTGAATGCACCAGGTTCTCCAGATCCCTGGTTCGAATATTGGGAGTCAGTGCGATCTCGTCCTTGTAAAAAACTGCTTCTGCAATCACAGATCCTTTGGAGAAAACATCAAAACTGAGAGAGTATATATTGGCATCTTTGGATGGAACATCCTCTATTATATCAAGCTCCTGCTTACCCACTTCCTTCAGTTCACAGTATACAAACTTTAGAGTAAAATCCGCTGCCTTTATTTCCGTGCTGCCGGAATTCTGGAGCATTGAAAGCAGGCTGGTAAATACAGCACTCTCATGACCGGTTATATATCTCTTCGCTGAAGACAGCCTTTCCTTTCTCTTATGGTCCAACATGCCACTTTAAGGCCGAATGGACATATAGGCTTTTTGCAGAGCATAAATTATCTCATGTACTATGATGCCTACTTTCCGATAATCTTCTTGAACTCATTCAGGCTGAGTGTATTGACTACCTTGTCAGGAGTGAGCCATCCCCTCCTTGCTATCGCTGCTGCAAACCTGATAAACCTCAGATCGGTGATACTGTGTGCGTCGCTCCCCAGTGCAAACCTTACACCAGAGTTCTGGAGCCTTCGTACGATATCAGCAGGCAGGTCAGATCTCTCAGGAAAGCCGTTTATTTCAATAAAAACACCATTTTCAATGCACTTCTCGACGACGGTGTCAAGATCAATGTTGTAGGGCTCCCTTGTACCGATCAGGCGACCGGTTGGGTGTGCTATAGCATGCACCCGACCTGACTGGATCGCCTTAACGATTCTGTCCGTGTTCTCTTTCCTGTCAGGTGAAACATACTGGTGCAGGGCAGCAAGCACATAATCCATCTGATCGAGCATATTTCCTGATAGATCAAGGGATCCGTCCCTGAGGATCTCCAGTTCTACCCCTTTAAGTGCAGGTATGCCCAGTTTCTTTGATTCCTCATCTATCCTGGCATTCAGCGTAGAAAACCTTTCCGGGTCAAGACCATGGGCAACTTTGAGACCAGAGCTGTGATTGGTCATTGCTAAATACTCAAGACCGGTCTTCTTTGCACGATCTAGCATTTCTGATAGAGTATTTTTGCCGTCGCTGTCATTTGTGTGCATATGCAGATCGCTCTTGATGTCCTCATATCTAACAATATCGGGTAATGTACCGTTCATCGCAGCTTCAATTTCTCCTGTGTTTTCACGAAGTTCAGGTTCAATGAATGTGAGTCCAAGGCTCTCATATATGCCCTTCTCATCATTTCCAGCAATTTTTGTCTCGTCTTGAAAAAGACCATACTCATTTAACTTGAGTCCTCTGGATATTGCCAGATCCCGCATATGCACATTATGATCCTTGCTTCCAGTGAAATATTGTAATGCCGCTCCGATCGAATCAGCTTCGATAAACCTGAGATCACATGTTATTCCAAGCTTCAGGTTGACCGTTATCTTCGACTCTCCGGCAACAACTACGCCGGATACATATTCAGAATCTATGAACGCTGCAGAGGCTTCCCTCCGTCTTGTAGATGTAGCAAGTATATCGATATCCCCAATAGTTTCACGCATCCTCCGGGCGGATCCTGCGATTATCAGATTATCAAAGGCGCCAGTTGCTTTCAGATACGAAATGAGGGACTGGATATCTTCATAGGCTCTACCTAGGAGGATCCGTGAGACACCAGATTTGGAATACACTTCAACTCCCTTTAGAAGATTTGCCTCTGTTTTTTCTCCGAAGCCCGGAAGCCCTGCAACTTTATGTTGCTCAATTGCATTTTTCAGGCTCTGAACGTCTGTTACTCCTAGATTGATAAAGAGAGCCGCAATTTTCTTAGGTCCAAGTCCCTGAATCTTTCTGAGGTTTCTGAAGTCTACTGGATATTTCTGTTTAAGTTTTTCATAGGCATCTATTTTGCCCTCCTCGATATACTGCCGAATCTTCTTTTCAATGGCAACTCCTACCCCGTCAACCTTTCTGAGTTCATTTCGTTTGTAGATTTCCCGGACATCTTCACCCAGCGCCGTCAGGTTGGCGGCAACTTTTCTATATGCTAATGATTCCCATCTATTGCCCTCGATTTCCTCAATATCAGCCATTTCTGCAAATATCTCGGAAAGTTCATCATTGATCACAACAAAATATGATCCGGTTGGATATCTACTTTGCCAATATACCACAGGGCATGGCAGAGGGCATATCAACCAATACATGCTTCCTTTAAGTTAGACCCATCTTTTCCCACAAATTCATTTTCTCGGAACAGATCACTCAACGTATAAGAAGAAGCCCATATTTCAGTATACGTCTGGCATTCAAGCTTTAAGTCAGGCTATCGATTGAATGATGCGCAATATATTTTTTAGGCCAGCAAACGCTATATCAAGATAGGAGAGGAATCAGTATTATGCCTGAACATGGAATTAAGGGCGAAATGCCAGATTCCAGAATATAGCATCGAGGAGCGAGGAAGCATGATTCATTAAGATGTTTTGGATGCAGAACTATGGCAAAGGCTTTGTTTCTAATATTGACTGGTAAGGAAAACGCTGCTAGAGCTGATCTAGGTTTGATAAGCGCATCAAGGTCAGTTGAAAGGAAAAGATACGACGATCTAAAAGTTGTCTTCTTCGGTGCAAGTGAAGAGTACATCACTGAACTCAGCGGACCGGCACTGGACGCATTCAAAATACTATACAATGCCGGAGCAGTAGATTCTGCATGTATTGCTGTTGCTGAACGTCTTGGAAAAAAGGAAAAGTTAGAGTCCATGGGAATAAAACTCCTACCATCCGGAGAGCGGATTGCACACTATGTCAACGATGGATATCAGGTTATAAGCTTCTAACAATTCACAAACATGAAAAATTAATAATATTCAGTGCACTATTACTTAAATGGCAAAGATTAACGAGGCTGTCGGTATACTCGTAAACAATAATCCTCTCTATTCCATTCTTATCAAAAGCAACCTGGTCAATTACACCAACATGGCCAAATCGCTGATGCCACAGGTGCGCGCCCTCTTGAAAAAGGATGTAAAGATTAACACGATAGTAAAGGCCCTCAGCCTGATGGCCTCGCATGAACCGGAAGAGGATACTATTAACTTTCTGAGTAATGCAAACCTTTCTCTTGAATATAAATTCCTGGAGAAAGAAGCTCGAAGCCCAGGACAAATAGATCCAAATTTTCTCGTCGCTTACAGAGAGAATGGTACCATAAAGTACCTCATTGGTAATGAGTCAAAAGGTAATCTGGCATGCATAAGTATATCGCTTCCCAGGAAGATAGCAGGCAAACCAGGTATCACACTATTCCTGGTTCAGTATCTGATGATGCAGCACATCTCAATAGAAAGGATATATAGACTGAGCAACCAGGTCATTCTGGTAACAAAACTCGCTGAGGCCGACAGTGTTGTTAAGCACCTGAGTTCTCTATTCTATAATTCACATATGTGATTATTTATCATGTTTATGATTCATTAAATAGCTGCATGAAATACTCTACAGCTGAATATATCAGTACAATTGGTCCAGTTAATCCTATCATTCATTTCCGGAATCCTGGTTGGTTTTTCACTTGGCCTTATAGGAGGTGGAGGGTCAATTCTCGCGATACCTCTCCTGATCTATTTTGTAGGTTATGATCATCCACATCTGGCAATTGGTACAACAGCCCTCGCGGTTGGAATAAATGCCTTCCTCAACCTCATCCCACACACTAGGGCCGGTCATGTTAATTACAAGATTGGAGCTATGTTCAGCCTAACTGGCATTGCGGGCGTGATCTTTGGAGCTGAACTTGGCCTCCTGACACCAGGAGGGAAACTTCTTTTCATATTCGCCGCAATGATGCTGTTCATCTCTGCAATTATGTTTCGGAGAAGTATTCATTTGAATCCAGTTCAGGCACCCTTTGATAAAGAAAGAAAAGTACCAAGTAAAAGCGTAATCAAGATAATGCTTTCAGGATTGGGAGTTGGTTTCCTGTCTGGTTATTTTGGTATTGGGGGAGGCTTTTTGATAGTGCCTGCACTGATGTTCTCATCAGGGCTTGAAATTATAAATGCTATCGGTACCTCATTAATCTCTGTCGGAACGTTCGGAACAGTAACAACACTTACATATGCATTGAGTGGAAAGATTGATCTTTTGATATCGGCATTCTTCATACTTGGAGGAATCGGCGGAGGATGGCTTGGTGCAAGAGAAGCATCATCCCTTCCCACCAAGACACTTACACAAATGTTCTCTATAATAATTGCCATAGTCGCTTTCTACATGTTATACATGAATTTTCATTCAATTTAAACGCAATTCACTGATCTTCAATGCTCATCCTTTGCAATTCCTTCTATCTTATAGTAACCATCAGGATCGGAAGAAATTCTTTTAAAAGCTTCGTCAGTGTTTGCCATCCTTCCGTTGACATGGATCATGTAACTGCCCGCAGACATGATGCCAGAATTTTGCTGTAATCTTTTGCATGGCGGCAGGATGATGTATTAGCAGACAAGGCTTATAGCAGGAATAAGTCATTGAATACCTGGATACAAATGGCATCGACGCCAAAACACCTCTTAGAAAGAACTTGAAAACCTAGGCAAAAGGACTCATCTCAGACATATTACAGCAAATCTCATCTTTAATCTCTTAGAAGATGAATGTAAGAGGATTAATAATGAGAAAGAATAGGTGTGCTTATAGAAAAATATTCAATAACATTCGCTTCCCACAAACTATTTACATTTGTCAGCAATAACAAAATACCTCATGGTAACTATTGCAAATTTTGATAGATTCCTGATGGGATTTACACTCGCATCACATATACTGATTGTTACTTTGAGCATCTCCATTGCGGTTACTCTATCATTTATGGAATACTTCGCAATAAGGAAGAAGAGCGTATATTATGAGGTTTTATCGAAAAGGCTTGCTAAAGCATTAATAATATTTTTTGCTGTGGGAACGGCTTCTGGAACAGTCCTGGCAGTTGAGCTTTTTGCGTTGTGGCCTCAGTTTATGGTAGTGATTGGACACGTGGATATTCTTCCTTTTTACTATGAGGTTTTTGCATTTTTCCTTGAATCAATATGCCTTGTTTTATATGTCTACTACTGGGATTATTTCAAGAACAGATATCACCACTGGCTTCTTTCCGTAATGATCGCAGCTGGAACTGTTTTATCAGCGGTTTTCATAACGATGATAAATGCATTTATGAACACCCCAAGTGGTTTTGACTATACATACGTGAATGGACAGATTGTTCTCAGCAACATCAATCCACTGGCCGCGGTTGCATCTTCATCTGCATTTAATGAGATAAGCCATGTTGTTACCGGAACACTCACTGCAGGATCATTTGCATTAATGGCTTACTTCGCTATCAACTATAAGAGGGCGCACAGCGATGAGGCAAGGACGATGTACTCAATGGGCATAAAGGTCACTGCTTTTATAGCTCTAGTTTCTATTGTTCTTGCAGGAATATCAGGAGATTCCTCAATGAGGATGCTGATGACCCTTCAGCCTGTCAAGTATGCAGCTATTGAGCTTAACATGTTTCATACCCGAGCTTATGCACCCGAGTTGCTTGGAGGCATTTACATTAATGGTGTTGTGAAGTATGGTATAAACATACCCGGACTGCAGAGCATGATTGCGTTCCTTTCGTTGAATTCAACCCAGAAAGTTCCAGGGCTTCTTTCGTATACGAATGTTCCATGGCCACCACTATTTGTCCATCTGACATTTGATACAATGGTTGGTGGTGGAACTCTTGTGGGTCTTTTTGCGCTGTTTCTAGTGTATCGGATCATCAGGGGAAGGAATTTCACAGGAAATTACATGCTCTTTGGAATGTTAATAGCCGGGATACTTGCCGAAGTTGTCTATGATTCAGGATGGGTAACTGATGAGGTCGGGAGACAGCCCTGGATAATATACAATGTCATGACGGTACAGGAGGCAGCAAACACCTCCCCAGCCGTTATACCTCTGGGAATAGCTATTATTGCTTTCTATTTCTTGGTAGTGCCATTCACATTCTATTATTCAGCGAAGGTATTGAGGAACGAGTCCGTTGAAAAAGAACTAGAAAAAGAAAGGAGTAAGTTTACAGTTGATACAAGTTGAAGTAGCTCTAAATGCTATAATATTCTCAATGTTCTTTGCCTTGATATCTACAGAACTAATGGCAGCTTCAGCAATAACACTCAAGTATGAAGAAAGCGAGAAAAAGGTTTTCAAATTCCTCGTACCAATATGGGAGATCACGGGTACTTTCTTCGTTTTCTATGCTGTGAATATAGAAGCCCTGGTACCGTCTGCCATACCTCTTATCGCTTATACCTTCATTTCTTACATTTTGATATTTCTTATCCTGTACGTAGGCAGGAATGCCGCAATAATTTCTGCAGAATTTATCTGGAAAAACAGATTTGTCAAAAAACAGACTCTGTACAGGATATATGCATTTATAACATACCTGCTTGGAATATTGATATTGATCGTTTATACTGCACTCCTAAGCGGTGTTGGAATAAACTATTCAGCAAGAACATTCGACATTTCAAGGTTTTTATTGTTCCTTCCGGATGATGGCTTCATAATAGGATCAGCGATACTTATCTTTGGGCTGGCTGCTGTTTTCTATGGCCTGCGTGTGAATAGATATCTACCTCTTCTTGTCACAATACTAGGCCTGATTATATCTGGTTATTCCTTTACCAAACTAGGCGATTTAAGTAGCCCATTATTACTCGTTGTTCCAGTAATTTTAACACTGTCCCTTCCTGCTATGTGGCTTTTTAATAAGACAAGAAAGATTTCGGAAAACAAGATAGTATTTCAGGGTTTGATGGCTGTTTCAGCGTTTTTCCTCATATATTCAATTTACCCATGGCTTCTCGGTAGAACTCTTAACATAACTTCAATACTAAATTATTCAGTTATGCAGACACAGATATTCTACACAACAATTATAGGTGGAACCATTCTTCTGGTGTTATCAATTATGTTTTTCCGCATATTCTCCAAAAACTCTGTTTCTCTGAGTGAAGATGGCGAGAGGGGAAGTTCATGATTAGGAGGTGGATTTTAGATGTATTTTGAGGCAGAAATATCAACAGTCATCATTTTCCTTCTGAGTATTGGCCTCTCTATTATAATCTCAATAAATTTTTTCAGAAGGAGATCAAAGAGCTTGCTCTTCTGGTCAACTGGTTTGTGGTTTTTCTCAATTTCATCTGCAATTGAAATCGTGTTTGCGTTTGGGATATTTTCAGGAATACTGATAAGAGCGTATCTTTTCTTAGTGGCAATTCTTGTTGAGTTTCTTGCACTTGGTTCTGTTGCACTCCTAAACAACAGGAGGGTATATGCATCATACTTCTACTTCAATATTGCAGCAGACATCCTTCTCATTTTTTCACTGTCGTTAACAAACGTTGGCGATATATTAACACATGGTGTTGTTTTTGGGCCTCTTCCTATATTGGTAACTATAGCCTCTTCAATAGTGACATTCCCCGCTGCGGTTCTGCTTGTCCTGATATCTGCGATTTCTTATCGTAAGACTCTAAACAAGAAGCTCCTGAGCATAATAGCAGGCGTAATAGTCGTAAGCGTTGCTGGCACATTATACATAGCTGCATTTCCTTCATTCCTTTATTACGCAGAACTTGCTGGAATCGTATTATTATGGCTTGGTTTTGTTGACTTTAAATCCCTTAGTGGAACGACGGTCATAAAAAGCCACAACACTATTTGAATTAAGCAAGAATTCCTGGCGACACTTTAACATTGATAGACCTACCTTAAAAATACAGTGAACAATTGACACTTTTTAAGATTCCAGATTAATGTTGTGAATATCCAGTTAGGGGTTTCAGGTTCATTATCAATGTTGCTTTTATTCGGAATTTTTTGTAGCTCCTTGATCTAATACTAGCTCAGGTGAGAAACCTCGTAAAAAAAAGGCTTTCATGCTAAACTATTTCGATCACTTATTCAGAAAGGAAATGGATCAAAATTTAACCGGAGAAAATGAAAAAATCTTGGTTAGAGTATACGACTTGGCAGATCATTGGTCATCTGAATAGAGTTCAAGGCTTGAAAAAAGTAATGGTGAAGTTATCAGGATAAGCGAGTTTGAATGGGTAATGCAGGAAATATAGCTTATGGTGCTATATTACAATTATAAGAAAGGATAAGTGTGCTTATCGAAAAAAAATTCAACAAAGTTCCTCTGCTAAATCCAGGGGCATATATGGCGGAAACCCTAGCTAACATCAAACGTGTAGAAAAGTCAGCTCTTCTCTATCTTCTTCTTCAGATCTTTTATCTCGTCCTGTAATGCCTTATTCAAAGGGTTCTTTCTTGCCTTTTCTTCTAGTTCCACCAGCTTATCCTCAAGACTCTTCCTCTTTCTTGAAAGATCTCGCTTGCCAAGCCCCATGTAATTGTATCACACACTTATAATAAAATATTTGTTTTCATAGCTGCCAGATCCCTCAAGCTATAATTCCTATATCTGATGGAAATACAATCACCTCAAGACAGAAAATATCTTACCATATATTCAGGTAAATCGGTTGCCCTCTCATAGTACCTGAAACCGTACTGATCAATCACGGTTTTAGCTTCTTTGATGGATTCAAGTTTCTTTTTAGAATCCACGTAAAACCAGGCTGGAAAGACTTTCAAATCCTCATGCAGCTCATGCTGGGCAAGCAATTTAAAAAAGCTCTCCTCCTTTTGTAATATCACATTACTCTCTTCATTTGACATTATATCAATCAACGTTTTTCCCACCCTTCTTATCATAATGTGATCGGATAGAGCCTTCTTGATCATATCATGGATACTCCTATCCTCAGGAAGTGCGCTCTCTATCATGGGAAAAACTGCATTTTCTTCTATCTCCATATGGCACATTGCCTTGAAATGAATGACGCTTTCAACCTTTACCGGATCAAAGGCTTTCCTGGTTCCAGTCACACGATTGATGGCAAAATGATCCAGCATAAGAAGCCCTATCAAGTCTCCCATTTTACATGGGGAAGATCATGTCAAGCACCATAAAGATGATCCTCTCTCACTGTGATTTTAAAGTTAAGCTTTTAACTCAAAATTGCATAAACCCGGGTTGCCTGAAAGAGTTATAAAAATTACAGATCTGAAGAAAAGTTACGGTAAATTTGAGGCAGTTAAAGGCATTTCATTTGAAATATTGCGCGGAGAAATATTCTCAATACTTGGGCACAACGGGGCAGGCAAAACAACAACTCTTGAAATTATAGAAGGACAGAGAAACAGGTCTTCTGGATCGGTCGAGGTCCTGGGTATGGATCCTGAAACAAAAAGATCTGAAATCTTCAAGCATGTAGGTATACTGCCACAGGACTTCAACTTCCTTGAACTCATAAACTGTGGTGAGGCTATAGATTTCTACATCAAGTCTCTAAATGCAAAGGATACCGTTGACGGGATACTTGAAAGAGTGGATCTGCTGGATAAGAAGGGATCACTCATAAAGAACCTGTCGGGTGGAGAAAAACACAAGCTTGGATTGGGACTTGCGCTAGTCAACGATCCAGAGATACTCTTTCTAGATGAACCCACAACAGGACTTGATCCGGTTGCCCGTAGATCAGTATGGAAGGTAATTGAAAAATTGAAAGGATCAGGGAAGACCATTATACTTACAACACACTATCTTGAAGAGGCACAGAAACTTGCAGACAGGGTCTGCATTATGGATCGTGGTATAATCACTATAACTGCCACTCCGGACGAAATAATCCATAAGTACGGCAAGGGGTCCGTTCTGCGACTATCTTTCAGCGAAAAGGATATGAAGGCTTTCCTGAATCTGGGAATCAAGCACAGACGATCAGGGGATTTCATCGAAATAGATATACTGACAATGGATGAATTCTTCTCCATCATCGACAGATTCAAGGAGGTCATGATCTCACCAGAAAATCTCACCTTAACCAGGGATACTCTCGAAGACATCTTCATAGATCTCATGGGAGGAGACGGAAATGAACCTTAGGCGGATACTGCTCTACCTGAGACTTGATGCAAAGTCCTTCATGCGCGGTAAGACCGGCCCATTCTTTCTGATAGTCTTTCCAATCATACTTATTCTTCTCTTTGGTTCAATATTTGGTTCGAGCGGAGTAGCGACAAAAACTACGCTGGTTGTCCAGAATCTTGATCCCGGGAATGATACGTGGGAAATAGTCAACACCATCAACCAGACAGGTCTGTTTAACGTTTTGGTTATAGGGCCTGAGGTCAATATATCAACTTACATAGCGCAGAATAGCATAGACAGCGCACTCCAGATACCAAAAAATTTCTCTCATGAATTTTCAAACGGCACAATAAGCCTTATTTATTACAGTAATCCAAGCAATCAGATATCATCGGCTTTGGGGCAGACACTTGCAAACGAAATAGCCCAATCATATAACTCAAATCTTTCCGGGGGTAAGAGCGTGTCGCTTATAAGCCGGCCTGTCCTGGAAAAGTTTACAAAGACGATAGATTACTACATACCGGGATTCATAGGTTTCACCATTCTCAGTGGGGTTTTTGCCCTTATATACCAGGTCCCAAACTATCGTGAAAAGAAAATTTTCAGGCAACTCTCATTCGTCGGGCTTACCAAATCGGAATGGCTCGCAGCCAGTGTCATCTTCTTCACCTTATCGACCTTCATATCCGATCTTGTGCTTGTCGGGATTGGATACACCGTCTTTGGTGCCAACATTTCACTTTCGGTTTCATCGATATTGCTCTCTGCGGTTGTGATCTTTCTTGGCATGATTTCATTCCTTTCAATCGGACTGCTTGCTGGTCTTCTTACAAAGGAAGAAAACTCAGCAAGTCTAATCGGTAACGTCATCTTTTATCCAATGCTTTTCCTCTCCGGCGTCTTCTTTCCAATAAGCGATATGCCTGCATTTCTCCAAGTAGTGGCTGAATTTCTTCCACTGACATATTTCATCAAGGCACTGGACAACCTGATCCTTTTCAACAACATACAGGCGGTTGCAATCCCCATCACAATCATGGCCGTTACTGCAGTACTTCTTTTCTTTGTTGCGAGTTATATTGCAACCAAGAGGGAAAGGCTTTAGGAAAAAGCTGCTGTTGAGGATCTGTTTAATTCACGCTGCAAGCCACCTGCAGTTAAATATTTATCGAATATATACATGAGGTCAATATGGCTCTGGGTAGACACGGCATAAGGAATATGGCAGTAATCCTGGGGGTTGTTGTAGTCGTTGCCGTTCTGATTGCAGTCTTTGTTCTTCCGGCATCTCCCCACTTCGGGTTTGTCTCAGAGCAGCAGACAAATAAGATAACACATCAGAATTTTACCTCATCACAAAGTTCCACGTCATCTAGTTCCAACTCGACCTCAGGTGAAAAAAAGTCAGAGTCGGTTCAGTACTATGCAGGAACTCAATCAGTCACCATAACAGTGGTGGAATACAATTCATCCGCAATGGCATCAAAGGACTATGCGAACTTTACCCAGATCCTGAGCGCGTCTTTTCACTATTCTCTGACCGGCGCCTCACTTCATAACTCAAGCTATAGAGGTTTCACCATAACTTATGGATATGTCAACGCTTCTCTGCTAAATTTATACTATTTCTTCGCAGCAGGTTTTGACGGCTCATATCTTTTCATCATATTTGGTCTCCTTTCCTCTGGGAATTTTACCGATGTATCTGCTCTTGCAGATGCACAGGTCTCTGCGATGCTTTAAGTCTTTGTGTCACGAATAGCAAATATTATTTTTAGACAGTATCAATAATTCCTAAGAATAATTTGGCTCAAAGTGGACATCTTAAAGGAACATATCATGAGATATGAAAAAAATTCTATATTACAAACGCAAGAATCAGCACCAGCATGAATGCAACTATCATGTAGATCATATACCATGTGATTGAACTGTTCATCACCCTATACGCAAATTGTCTGGAAAATCTCCGATATCCGGACGCGAAAGACTGCATTGCGAACCAGAACACATCCACGACGCTCATCTGCCTATTTCCATCGCGAACCCTGGTTCTGAGTATACCCTTCAGCATCAAGCGGATATTGCTGGCATATGCGAACGATGTGTAATATTGATTGAAGTCCACACCCCCATTCCACCTTGGTACCACTCTCTGCTTTCCTCTCCGCCTGTCAAAGACCAGATATGCTGCCAGGGCAAAGAAGAAGATTATGATGAGCACATATAACGGGGAAATCAAACCAAAATCAGCTGTGCTGAACCTCGACTGAATTGTGAAGCCGTTATAAACCAGGACTGAAGGTAAGCCCGAAATAAACTGGGGCTGTATCAGGAAATTTGCAAGAACGAACAGGAGCACAAGGATTCCCCCTGTAGCAAAGAGGACATAACCTTCGGAATTCTTCATTCCTCCCTTAGGAAGACCATGAACCTGCGAAAACGATAGCACCTTCATCATGGATGATGATGCAAGACCTTCTGCAAGAGCAATCATTGATCCTGCAACCACGCTTGCTATACCTATCAAACCATACTGGTATGCACCCATAAAGAATGATTCCAGCAGCATCCAGGTTCCGAGTCCACCGACTGTTGGCAGCAACCCAGAAAGTGACATGGTTACAAGGAACCAGCCAAGAGTAAGGTATGAGCTTTTCCTGCTGTCGATCTCACTGAAACTCTCCTTTCTGGTTGTTCCAATGCCTATGAAAAGACCGGTCTTCGCAACCGAATGGGCAAGCGCAAAAATCAGTATCACTGCCAGTAAGTAGGTTTTCAGTACACCTTCACCAAGGGTGACATAGAGTCCAATGGCGGCCAGGATGGAACCATTGTTTTCTATTGTACTGAAGCCACCAAGCATTTTCATATTCTCCGATACATATGCGAACAGTGCAGCAAAAAACACTGTAAGTACTCCCACGGCAAGCAGGAAGAAGCCAAGATAAATTGATGGAGGGCTCAGAAGCATTATCCTGACTATTCCGAAGACACCCATCAGTGTCATCGTAGCACTGAATAACGCGGAATCGTTGGCAGGGGCATTCCCATGGGCAATTGGGAGCCACTCACTTATCATGAACGGTGTTATGCCCATCTTAGTCATGCAGCCTATCGCAAAGAGCAGCAGGGGAACATCTGACTGCAAACTCTGGAACCGGAAGTCTATGGTTCCGGTCTCCTGAACAGCTAATATGGCCCCGATTATCAGGAAAACGGTGCTTATTTCGCTGAATACCATGAAAACATATGCAGCATTCCAGTGCTCTTTGTTGAGACCTATAGATGCATATGCAGGTATGGACATAATCTCCCAGCCTACGATAAAAGTCACATAATCAGAGGACTCCAGGATAACCATCATGCCGAACACAGTCATTGCAAAAAGAGGTGTCAGCCACTTTCCGTAACCGGCCGAGTATGTCATCGAGAAGACAGAAATCAATATCCATGCAATCGCAGCAACCAGTGAGAAATAGGCAAGAGGGTAGGCAGTTGCGCCAGATCCAAGCAAAGTAAATACTGCCAGCACAAGAGATCCAGCGATTACCAGTGAATAGGACACTTTCCTCCACCTGATCCCGACAGGCATTGCCACCGCGGTTATCAGCAATGAAATGTAGACGGGATTCATCGTTTTCCCTCCTTTGCTCTTACAAGTGCCTCAAGTATTGTATATGGGCTAGGAGGACATCCTGCAATTTCTATTAAAGCGTCCTTTGAAAGGTGCGGACTCTTTCCTATAATCCCTCCACTAACCGCGCACGTCCCTAACGCAATGATGAGCTTTGGATCAGGCATAGCTTCGTATGCTTTGGATATCACCTGGTCCATTCCCTCGGTGTATACGCCCATTAGTAAAAGAGCATCTGCATGTCTCGGTGTGTTCGTAAAGAATATGTTCACACGGCTCGCATCATATTGCGGTGCCAGTATTGATAGGAGTTCTGTGTTGCATGCTCCGCAGGTTCCTGAATCAACGGGATAGATATAGAAGGATCTTGACAAAATACCCGGAACGCTGCCTGTGATCTTGTAATTGCTCTGGTCACCGGTGGGTTTATACTCTGGCATACAGAGTCTGCATGATATGCATTTTCCTGCATTCCATTTTCCATCCTCAATGGCATTGGTTGGGCATTTCGATGTTCCGCTACCAACCAGCCTGGAAGGCCAAAGCGGTGGATCCTTCGGATCAGCTCGAGGGAATTTCTCTGTTTTCTTGCCGTTTCTGAGACCTTTAAGAAACCATATGGAGTTCCTCATTCTATTTCCACCCCCGCCTCAGATATCCAGATTCCAAAACTTTCCCAGTTGAAATGAAAATCAGTGAATATATTTCCCTGCATCGACTGCTCAAAGGCTATGATGTTTGAAACTGACGGAGCGCAGAATTCAATACTTTTCACCCTCCCATCATCTACCGACAGATAGCAGAAGAGGTCTCCCTGGGGGCTCTCTACCCTGGAAGCTCCAATGCCAGTTCCACGTATTTCCCTCAGATCTGCAGTCTCGGGCTTGCCTTTCGAAAGGATCTGATTGACTATGGCAAACGATGAAAAAATTTCGTTCCCTCTTACCAGAAACCTTGCAAACGCGTCTTTTCCATCATCGATGAATGGTTCAAAGCTATATTTACTGTAATCAATGGAGGGGCTGTCAATCCTGGCGTCGTATTGTAATCCCGCAGCCCGAGCGGCAGGTCCTACCAGCCAGATCTTCTGTATCTTACCGTTACCCTGTAGCCTGTTGACAAATATCTTTGAATCCTGAAGGCTTTCAAATAAGAGAGCGAAACGTCTCTCTATTCCTTTAGTAATTTCTGTCACGCCAGCTGGAATCCTTAACTCGGAATGCGGCAAAGTATGTATGCCAAAAAAGTACCTGTGACCGAATATCGCGGATATCAGTCGCGAGACTTCCTCTCTCATCTGTGCTATCTGATGGAACGGAACTCCAAACCCTGCAGGTTCACATAGGCGCTCAAGCACGTTGAGGTGACTCCTTATTCTCTCGAGTTCCATCTGCAGGATCAGTTCTTCATCAAGCCCACGGCTCTTTTCGACAAGCAAAGCATCTTCAGCGGCTTTTATAAAGGCAGCCTGGTAGGATGATGAATGGTATCCGTTAATTCGCTCTATCTGGAGGAAAGCATCAATCAGATTGAGCCCCACAACCTTGAGCCTCCTGAGCTTATAGGATGGGTCAACTTTAACCGCTCGAATTATTTCTCCCGGGGTGGTGAGGGCGATCCTGACCGACTCAGTCAACCCTCCGGTAGAAGGCCCATAATTGAAGACCAGTTCTCCTGGTATTATCTCTGTTGATATTTTTTCAACCTTGATTGGTGGGGTAATCGAGTCAGAATATACTGAGAAACTTCTTGTCTGCCCTATATATCTTCCGCCCCCTCTTGTTGTCTTATAGTATTGCATTGTTCACCACCATGAAGAAAGCGCCGATGGCAAGGGGTACGATTGACGCGACGAGGGATACTGCAGGCATAAGTCTGCCCGGTTCACTGTTATCGCCAGGTGAACCAAAAATCATTCTTGAAACATTCAGGTTTATGCCTACGAAAGCAAATACAAGGAATATAACCACAATTATGAACTCAGGTACAGCATTTACAAGAACCATTGAGTACAGGATTAAAATTTCGCCGAAAAACGTGCCAAACGGCGGAGTTCCAGATACACCAAGGGATGACATCAGCAATGCTGCGCTTGTAATGGGCATCTTCTTGGCAATTCCTTTTACATTTGCGACGTCCTTCGTTCCAGTGGATCTGAGAACACTTCCGGAGGAATAGAAGGCACCTGCCTTAGAAAAGCTGTGGGAAATCAACAAATAAAGCGCACCAACTATACCCAGTGGATTCATTGTCGCTATTCCTATAAGCGCCAGGTTCATGTTCTCCATTGTTGAATAGGCGAACATCCTCTTGTATCTAGCTTGGTATCCCAGAAACAACGAAGCAGCGACGATGGATATGGTCCCAAACCAGATGAAGAGTGATGTTATAGGGTCTATCTGGAAAATCCTGTAAAGAACATACAGTGCTGTGGGAAGCAGTACGCCGGAGAACATGGCGCTGACGGGCGATGGAGCCTCGCTGTGCGCGTCCGGGAGCCATGTGTGAACAGGAAAAACACCTACCTTAGTTCCGAAACCTATCAACGCAATAGAAACCGCAACCCTGACAAACAATGTGTTGGTTCTTCCCGCGCTCAGGATAGTTGACACGGTAAGTGTGCCAAATGAGTAATATATCAAAATTATGGAGATGAATGCGAACGTGACTCCTGCGGATACAATTATGATATACCGCCAGGTTGCCTCAAGAGACTCCTCACTTTTTTCAGTCATTATGAGGAGGGCGGATGATATTGTTGTAGCCTCTATTCCGACCCACATGAGCCCGTAGTTGTTAATCTGAGCTGAAAACAGCATAGAAACTGCAAACAGGTTCAAGAGGAGATAATAAGTCGGCTGTTTCAGGCCGGTTGCATTCCTATCACTGATGTATCTGAGGGAATAGATGCTTGAGAGCAAATATATGCTCGTTATCATGAATATGAAGACGTCAGTAGTTCGATCAACGAAGAAGAAACCCTGGGGCGGCATTATCCAGAATAGCAAAACTGAAAGGATTTCATCGAGTGCCGCAGCAGCAACAGTTGCCATCCTTATGTTTCGGAAATAGAAAATGGAAGCTATACCCGGAACCAGCAGGAGAAGAATGGAGATCAGTGTGCCAGGCGTCATCCTCTCAACTCCTCCATTCTTTCGTGTGTGGCTTTCTCCACAGTAATGACTGATGATATGACAACCAGCGCAAGCACGTCAAGGAAGACACTTGCCTCAATGATTATGGGCACAGGAAGCAGGAAGATTGCCAATAATACGAGGCCGTTCTCCTCTTCAACGTAACCAACAATTTGCGTGAACGTGCTTCTCCTCGATGTAATGAGGAAAAGTCCCTGGAAAAAGAGCAATAGTGGGAAAAGGAGGGTAGAGGAGTTCCCAGGCTGTGATATGGGAACAAGGCTTGAGAATATTATGGAATAGATTATGAAGACAGCTATGACTATGAAAACAAGGTCTACGAGGAAGAGATAAGGAACATTCACTCCTTCCTCAAAAACATAGCTTTTCCTGCTGGGCATACGTGTTTCCAGCATATATGTTATCAATACACCGCGAAGTATCAGAATGAGAAGGCCAAGGATAAGAAGATCAGTGGAACTCTCAAGATAGGCTAAAAGAAAAGATGCAACTGCGATAAGAACCGACTGCACGAGCTGCCCCCTTATCATGGACATTATATACCGCTGTCCCTGGATATAGAAGGCACTCACGAGAATGGAGGCAGAGATCAGGTAAACTATGCTGTCGTAGTTCAATGCATCACCTCACTCAGAAGTAAAAAGAGAATCGAAAAGGTGAATGCCACCGCAAGGTAGTCCAGTATCTTGAAGAGCCTCACCTTTGCAAGAGTTGTTTCAATGATCATGACGATAAAGATCAGGAGGAGCCATTTACCTATCATTACAGGTATGTCCAGCAGGAAATATGGAGATGTGGAGAAGAGGCCCCATGGGAACAGGAAAACGTTCAGGAGAACTGACCCTAAGAGGTATTGCTTTATGTACGATGACCATTTATTCACGGCAAGCAGCCGGCCACTGTATTCGTAGTTGAGCGACTCATCGATCATTCCCAGTTCCTGCAGGCCAGAACTTTCAAGTGGTATCTTCCCCGTTTCATAGAGGAAAATCATGAAAAACGCGAGTGTTGCAAATACATGCACCAGGGTGATGTTTGCAGAAGGATTCGAAACCAGGTACTGGTTTGTAGTATATGGGTTATCGGTGCCCGTTATGAGGGATACCGCGATGAAGACGGTTATCAGGGCTCCCTCACCAAGGAAATTAAAAGATGCAAGCCTTGAGACGCCCATTGCAGCAAGATTACTTCCGGAATCCATGGCTGCGGCCATTTTAAGGAAAGCGGCAAAAGAAAACAGGATGGCACCACCTAGAAAATCGGCGCTGGCAGTGAATATGATCGGAACAGGTATCAGTACAGGAATTATCAGCGCAATAAGGCAGTACACTCCAAATGCAACATAAGGAACGTATCTGAATAATATCGATGAACCATCAGGAACAAGCGTCTCTTTCTTCAGAAGCTTGAAAATATCATAATAAGGCTGAAATATGCTCGGTCCTCTCCTAGATTCGACTCTTGCTTTGAACCTGGCAAATATTCCGGCAAAAAGAGGCGCGGATAGAATAACGAATATAAACTGCACGGCGGTTTCCAGGATCAGTGTCAGCAACTTGATTAGCCTCCATTAAGCCAGGCGTCATCAGCCAGAACTGGCAGTTTAATACTATGGAAACGCCATTCCACGACGGGCAGATATGTATGATTGTTATATAAAACTACGGTGGAGAGTGTTTTTCTGAACGTTTGCTGGTCTGTGTTTTGATGACTCCAAGATCCCATCATGCTTCCTCTATGAATGTTTATAGCCGCTTTGCGATAATGTCTCAAAGATGGAATCGCTCCGCATAGCAATATACACCGATACTTTCCTTCCTACAAGAGACGGTGTTGTAACATATGTTCTTACCTTAAGAAAGGAACTGGAACGCCTTGGACATGAGGTGATAATTGCAACCACGGCCAGAGGTCCCGCTTCCAAAGCAGAAGAAAATAATGTATACGTGAGCAGAGGATATAAATTTCCGCTGTACCCTCAGTACAGTATCAGTCCTGTGCCCTTCTCAGTGAACAAGAAAATAATGGACCTGAAGGTAGATATAGTTCATTCACAGACTCCACTGATGATGGGATACGCGGCACTCAGGTATTCAAAGCTTAAGAAAATTCCGTGCGTTTCGACTTTCCACAGCCTCATATTCCATGAGTCAATCCTGAATGCCTATCTTCCTGATAACACGAAAACGATCAGAACGGTCGAGCGACTGATGAAACAGTACCTGAAATGGCACTACCTCAAGTGTACCGAAACTGTTGTCCCGTCTGAATACGTTAAACACATTCTTTCCAGAGAATTATCTGTAGAGGCAAAGGTAGTAAACAATGCAATAGATATCTACAGATATTTACCAACTATGTCCAAAAGCGAAGCAAGGACACACCTGAACATTGATGATTCCTCCAAGATAGTACTGTTCCTGGGGAGGATAAGCAGGGAAAAGAATCTGGAAGTGCTCCTGAATGCTGCAAAACTCGCGGACAGCGATATAAGGTTTCTTATTCTAGGCAGCGGTCCGCATCTCGCGTACTACAAGGAAATGGCCAACAATCTTGGACTGAGGAACCTAGATTTTCTCGGCTTTGTTGAGGACTCCCTAGCCCCCTTGTATTTCCGCGCTGCAGACATTTTCTGCAATCCTTCTAACTTTGAGGTCATGAGCACTGTAGATGTGGAAAGCCTGGCGGCAGGAACCCCCATTCTCGTGCCAGATGGGACATCCCAGGAAGAACTCCTCTTCGACGGGAAGGCTGGATTATCATTCAGGAATGCTGATCCTGCAGATCTATACTCCAAGATAGGGGAGATGATCTCAAACAAGAACACTTTCTTCACGATTGATTATGCTAAGAAATTCACTCCCGAGAAGCACGTGGAATCATTGCTTAACATCTACAGATCGGCTTTAGACAAGGTATGAGTTCACTCATCTTTTATCACGCCAATGAGTGCTTTTGCGGCTGCCAGATCTTCCAGGCCGATTCCCATGCTCTTGAATACGCTTTTTCCGTATTTCCCCCTATAGTCCTGTCCGTTAAAAAGATCCTTGAGCTCGACTACTTTTCTATCAGGATTTTGTTCGTTGAATTCTATTATTTCCTTAGATTCCTGCAATGCCTGTTCAAGGCTTTCAGCGATGACGACATCCGACGATACCAGGATGCTCTGATCTGCCTCGCTTCTGAATGGCAGGTTTCCGCCAGCAAGGTTTACGTGACATCTGCTTCCCATGTCTGAAGCGTAAAAGATAGGTTTTATGGAATCCGTTATCGTCGAAACCAGCGTTGCGCCTTCCAGTGCTTCATGTGCAGTCCTGAACGTCTTTATCCTGACACCCAGTTTTTGGGAATTCCTTTGTGCAAAGGATTCCGCATGCTCGAAAGTCCTTGAATAAAGCCTGATCTCAGCAGGATTGAACAGTTCCATAATACCTGCCAGCTGGGTCTCTGCCTGGTACCCTGAACCAATAAGGGTGAACACGGGGTCCTTTTCCTTCAAAAGGAGGCTGGATACAAGTGCAGGGACAGCACCCGTCCTCATCTGCCCGAGCCTGTTTGCTTCTATCACAAATTTTAGCTCATTTGCTGCGGTGTCAAAAACTAATACCTTGAAATTCGCTCCTTTCCTGGAAGCAAAGTATGCTTTCAGACCAGTCATGTTCCATGGGTCAACAGAGGCAGGCATTGTATTCAGGATACCTTCCCCTGCCGACAATCTATTTCTGATCGAATACCTGGCTTTACCCTGGTAAAGGTAAGTGAATGCTTCCCTCAGCCTGTCCAGAACGTCTCGCATGCTGAGATTTTCCTCAACTTCCTGCTCCGTAATATATCGCATAAACGAAAAGTCTCTGAAGATATTTAATATAGCTGATTAAATAGATTCATGTAATATTGTGCCATGGATAAACCCTCAATAGATAGGAAGAAGCTTCTATCATATGTCGATGTAAACAGACAATTCTCTTTAACGATCAACGGAAGCAAGGTAGAACTGCATTTCTTTCCTAACTCACCGGAAGCTGTTCAGCATTTTCCAGACGGAAGCCAGGTCGAGCACATCATGTATGGGGAACTGATCGGAGAAAAGATTTATTTTCTTCAATTCGTCACACGGAGCAGTTTCGGCGAGACAAGAACAGAGCTCGAAGGTGCAGATGACCCTGTAATGGAATGGTTGAAGTACGTCGATTAGAGGTATGAACCGACAAGCAAAGGAAGTATTACTGTAGCATCACCGGTCACGTTTACGAACTCGGCATCTTCACGCATCTTCCTCCATGAGATGGCTTCTTCAAGTTTTGCGCCGGAAAGAGACCCGTCATATTCCTGGGCTGTTGTTATATAAATTGCATAATCCAGACCTCCCCTGAACTGGTTCCACCATATTGTGTGATGCTTTGAAATTCCGCCGCCAATCATGAGCGCGCCTGTTTTTTTTGCCTCGAATATTATATCCGAGAGATCATGTTCATCCTTGAGAAGATCTATCTTGAAGGACCTGTTCCGCTCATAGAATGACCACAGCTGTGATCCGAACGATCCATCAGTCATGCCGGGTACAAAGACGGGAATGGAATTCTTTGCTGCGTTGTATAGTATAGATTCCTCGTTCCTTATCTGCAATCCAAATTCACGAATCAGCTCGGCTCCGCCCCATTCCTTCTTTTTCTCAAACGCGCTTTCCAGGAAGGGCTGGACTTTGGACTCTATGATTTCTCCATAGCTTTCGTCCGGCACGAAAACGTTTCCCAGGCGATTTATGCCGAGATCCTTCAATTCCCTGTCACTGTAATCAAAGGATCCTGAATAGTATTTCATGTAAGTTCTAGCGATGTCATGATCAAGGGTGCCGTTTGTTGTTATGATAACATCAACGAGGTTCCGTCTGACAAGATCATTGATCACTCCCCTTGTGCCCGTTGCGACGATGTCTGCAGGAAATGAGAGAAAGGTTGTGTTCTCTTCACCAAACATTTTTTTCATTATGCTGAAAGCAGTTGCGACTTTAGCCGACGTGAATCCCCCTGAATAAGAAAACCCGTTCATTAACTCCTTCAGGGTAGTGTTTCCCGAAACCCTGATGTCCTGGACTCCCTGGGATAATAGATCTTTTCTGTCCATTGTTCGTAATCAGGAATTGATATATTGAATTGACCTTTCTTTGCAGGAAGAAGGACTGCTTTCATAAGGAGATTTAAATCGCCGCAAGGAATTCAGGAAAATGGAGAATTCGCTCGTACTGGCACTCCTCTGGATCCACATTTTCTTTGCGATAATCTTTATCGGCGGTTCATACTTCATGTGGCTTGTACTATGGCCCGCCTCATTCAAGGTATCAGATGACGAGAAACAGCGAACCAGGTTTGTGGGTGTTGTTGCCAAGAGGTTTGCCTATTTCTCCCATGCATCGCTTCTTATTCTCATTGTTACGGGTCTTATCCTTGCATTTGGCTGGTACTTGCCACAGCCTTCTGACCTTACAACAACTCTTCCGGGGAAGATTTTGCTCTCAAAGATTATCGTTGTTGCAGCCATGATAGCAATTGTTTACGGGAATAACATGTATCATGGCAAGCGGATAATGAGACTCAGCAGGGAAGGGAAAAAAGAAGAGCTTCAGAAGCTCAGGAGAATGTCCCATATCCTGAGCTTTATCAGCCTTGGCTTGATGGCGGTGATAGTGGTGCTGGCAGTCGCGCTTCAGATATACTGACAGGATGAGTGCAATCTCTTTTGCATAATGGATGTGGCAGCGTTGCATGGAGAATCGATTCTGAATGAAGGAAAGTTCGAATAATATACGGTCAGCACTGCTTGTACTCTTTGTTCTCCTGACGACAACTGTCATGGTCCGTGGCAGCAACAACATGCTGCAGACCACTATTCCACTTTATGCAGCATACGATTTCTATCTTTCCAAGGTAGAAATAGGCGTCCTTTCCGCAATCTTAGGGCTTGCTACATTTATCACCACTGGTCTAGTTAATTCGAGGTTGGAATCGCATGTCCGGAGATATGTATTCATCACAGCCAGCATCCTCTATGCTTCTGTTTTCGTCTTCTATTTCTTCTCCAGTTTTCTTTATCTGTGGATAATAACGGCAGCATCAGGAGCCATTCTTGGCATGATATTTCCCAACCTTATAACTGCAGCCGGTTTATTTCCCGACAGAAAAATTCGTGAAAGATCATTATCGCTGTACGCGTCATCACTCAGTCTGAGCCTTATCATAGGTCCATTGTTCGAGTACTACATCCTGCTGCATTTCACTTTGAGAGACACGTTTTTGTTTTTCCTGCCTTTTGGCATAGTAGCTGCACTCCTCTCTTTCCATATAAAATTTCCAGAGGACGAGAAGCCACAAAACAAGACGAAATTTGAAATCAGGCATGGTTTCAAGGTAGCTACCTACCTGAATCTTTCATACAATATTCCCTTCATCCTGATTACCGTTTTTGCAGGAATATACGTGCACTCACAACTTGGCGCCCCTCTTGCAGATGTGACGCTTTACTATACTGTGTTCTTTGTTACATCATTCATATCAAGGATACTGCTTTCACTCTCCGGTCGCAGGAGGCTAATTCGCCCGGTCATGTTAACAATGACACTGACAGTGACCGGAATGTTTCTCATGTATCTGTCCTCCACGCCCGAAATATTCGCCATCTCAATGGCTGTCCTCGGCATACCGCATGGACTCAGCTATCCCCTATCACTCATATACCTCTCTAGATCCTACGAGTCAAACGAGCGCAGTGCCGCAAACAGTTACTTCTTCTCGCTTATGACAATAATAATGGTGGCCGGTCCGATTCTCGGAGGTTACTCGACAAACGAGATAGGATGGAGGTTGACGTTCCTGCTCATAGTTCCTATTGTTTCGATCCTGATGGTTATGGTATTTCTTCTTATACGCAAGGATCGAGACCAGTAATACTTACAGGAAAAATAGCTTCCCACTGTATAAATAATGAATGGAAAAAAATGAAAAAAAGAAAAGCTTAACGGGCCGATGCCGAAATTCTTTCCACTTCATCTTTCTTGTTCACAGCAAAAGAGCCGCCCTCATTCTTGGCTGCAAGCATCAGTTCATCTGCCAAGCAGTTAGCTATTGGCTTCTTGCTCTTGAAGGATGCATTTGTTGCACCTATGGCTATGTTCCTCAGTGCGACACTCACACGTCTTGATGGTGATACATCAACAGCTTTTGGAACTGCAACACCGCCGTACTTCAGTCTAGTGACTTCTTCTCTAGGAGCAGCATTCTCTATGGCATTAATTAGTATCTGTATGGGGTTCTCCTTCGTCTTTGCAGCAATTATCTCAAAAGCTTCCCGAAGCACTCGGTAAGCACTGTATTTCTTTCCTGTCCACTTCTCGCTTCTCATCAGGTTGTTAAGAAGACGCTCAATGGTGCTGATGTTCTTTCCGGTTGGTGACTTGCTGTATTTCCCTCCGCCGTGGAGGTTCAGTCCAGAAGTCAGGTTGATGTATTTCTGCAAGCTCTGGTCATGCACTGCGACCTCATTTACTGGATACAATCCAAAGACTTTCGGCTCCATCATCTCACCGTTTTCTCCTTTCTTCCCTTCACGAGTTCATGTAGGGAAATTCCATTTACCTTTACAACCTTGAACCTGACGCCCGGTATATCGCCCTTACTTCTGCCCATCCTTCCGCCTATACCCTCAACAACTACCTCGTCATGTTCATCAATATAGTTAATCGCACCATCGCCAGGTGCAAACGCAGTTATCTGCCTGCCGTTCTTAATCAGTTGAAGTTTTACGCACTTCCTGATTGCTGAATTGGGCTGTTTTGCTTCAATACCAACTTTCTCGATGACGATACCTTTTGCCTGTGGCGCACCCTCCAGGGGATCACTCTTCTTCTTAAGCTGTAATACTCTTCTCTTGTAGTCCCTATCGGACCATCTGAATCTTCCTCTTGCCTTAGAGAGTTTGTCTCCTGCATTTTCTCCATTTGCCAATATATTCACCCGTTAAATCCTGAATCGTTAAGTACCTCCCGGATATTTTTCAAGACTATTTAAGATATTCATTTGGCATACAAATACCGGAACATCGTCAATTGTCACTTCACCTTAAATAACGATGATGAGCATAACATTCTTTACCGGCTTCCGGTCAGGACACATTTTGCATCTAACAGTTTTCTCCACGTAATGCAATCGATGGATCACCTGACTACAATCCTTACATCACAATTCGCATTCTTCAGGGGTCTAAACTTGGGCTCAACCAAGAAGCTACATTCATGGAGATTTAGGTCTTCTGCGGAAGGCAAGGGCTGCAATTCCAGCACCAGCTGCTACATCGACTATGCCGGCAACGACAGGTATACCGACAGTTGTAAGGGAAACACTTGATCCCGGAGCAGATCCATAAGAATATGTCGCGTTAACAGTCATATTATGACCTGATACTGCCACATCACTAGATTGGGCGTGATATGCATTCCCTGGGGTTAACGGGAACTCAAAATAATAGTTGTAGTTGATAGTATACGTGCCATTTGAACACTGAACGAGAATACATTGGAACTGCTGGATATGTGAGATCAATCAAAAACGCAAATTCGTTTCAGAAGCCACTTACGCATGTTGAGAAACCTTGATCCGATTAACAGATAATCCCATCAGGATACCATGTAGCAGCCTGAAATCACAGCAATGCTGATGATAGACGTGGAGTAGATATCCCAAATAACGAGGAAATTCAAGGCTATAAGCGAGGATCTGGAGACACCATAATACAAAAGCGTGGGAGTTAGAAATTAAGAGTTACTGGCAAAATAATTTTTTCTTGTTATGATGTTTTCATGTAACCAAAATCCACTGCCAACAAAAAAATATGGTTTCCCACGCTGGAATTGAAGATGTGAGAACAGCCATCGCTGTTATCAAAATTAAATGAAAGAAGAATAGTTGCTTTAAGCGTTTTGCTGCAGCACCATTTCAACGTGGACTTCGAACTTTACCTTCGAGCCAACCATGACGCCACCCGTTTCGAGAACGCTATTCCATTTCAGGCCAAACTCTTCCCTGACTATTTCGCCAGTTACTGTTGCACCAAATCTCTCAAAACCGTAAGGGTCTTTTATCCTTCCTTCAAATGTTCCTTTCAAAGTTATATCCTTCTTGATCCCTCTTATGTTGAGCGTTCCGTATATCTCATATTCATCATCAGAAACTTTTTTTATTGCAGAAGACTCGAAATAAATGTCCTTGACAGTCTCGGTGCTGAAGAAATCAGGCGAACGAAGATGTGCGTCTCTCTTTTCCTCTCCAGTATCGATGCTCTGTGGGTCGATTCTGACCTTAACTTTTGAATGTTCAAGGTCATTCGTGTCGCCTTCAAAGTTAACCTCAAATACTTTGAATTTACCCTTCACGTTTGAAATCATCATATGCCTTACGCTGAACTCTGCGCTCGAATGGGCCATATCCTGTTTCCATGTCATTGTTGATTGCATTTATTTTTCACCTATTAGATTGCATTATGCTACTGGGTATCATAGATACATTAAAATACCTTATGCTACTTACTTGTCATCAGGTGGCACAGATGAAAGCTAGTTCCAACGATCGATCAAAGTTGACAAACATACCGGAATGCCCAATTGTTGATGCAATCAAGAATATCGGCGGAGAGTGGAATTTTATCATCATAAGATACCTCAATGAAAAGCCGATGGGTTTTAACGAAATATTGAAGTCTGTTGAGGGACTTAATTCAAAAACGCTATCAAGAGTGCTTAAAAACCTTCAGTATGCAGAGATTGTCGAGAGGACTATTATAAGCACCCAGCCCTTTCTTGTGCGATATTCACTGACTGAGAAAGGCAGATCCCTTGACCCTGTGTTTGAGGCCTTACGTGAATGGGGGGCAAGATGGGCAGCCAGCGACATCCAGGTCTCAGGGGCTAAATGATCAGCTCTTTGATATTATCCTCACTACATCCCCATCCTTAAGCGGATGTTCTTTCCCTATTACCATTTTTGACTTACAATCTATGGCGCGTATGAATCCCTCTCCTATATCAGTATGAACCATGTAGGCTAGATCAAGAGGGGTAGACCCTGCCTGCATTAGAAAAGCGTCCGGAAGCACATTTCCTTCCTTATCTGTCCAGGTACTATCATCGTATACGGGATAAACCACAATTAACTTGAGTATTTTCTCTATTATTTCGCCAAGTATGTCGAAGGGTCGCACAACCATTCCTGATGAAATAAAGTCTTCAATGTGTTTCAGAGCTTCGATCTGTTTCTGTGTGGTTTTTTGAGTCGGGTTGAATGGAGGGATCCTGGAGGTAATAAGACCATGTGCAAGTGCACGCTGTATTGCAAGCTCATATTCTGCCGATACTGGGAAGACCTTGACATCCATCTTCTGCAGGGCATTTATCTTATCATGTGAAACAAGATCAGCCTTGTTGGCAACAGGAACAATAGCCTTGATCCTAGAGAACATGATGTCTGCGAAAGTCCTGAAATCATCACCTGACCATAGTGATAATTTCTGTGGAAGTGATCCTGCTGACATAATCTCATGTATGTCCCTTTCATTAATTCCAAGTGATCCTATTTTTCTGGAGAGCTGCTTTTCTACCTTTTCGTTAAGAGAATCTGCTTTCTTCGCAAATCTCTCCCAGTCTCTCGCTATTATGGAGGAAGCCCATTTTATGAGCTCTTCCTTGATGTCTTTGATCTCCTTTTCTATGGAAGCGGCAAAATCAACTGCCTTGGACGCTTCATTCATGTCAAATACCAGTATGAGTGCACTGGCATCTGTAATGCTCTGGAGAAACTGGTTCCCCATGCCCTTTCCCTCGCTTGCGCCTTCGATCAGTCCAGGCACATCCACGATCTGTACGGGTATGAACCTGTTGCCATTGCTGCACGATCCATGATTCGGGTTGCACTTCTTGCCAATAATCTCTTCCGGGCATCTTCTAATTATGAATGACGTGCCTATGTTAGGCGACACTGTGGTGAATGGATAATTCGCAATCTCTACCTCTGTCGCCGTAATGGCAGAAAAAAGAGTTGATTTTCCTGCATTCGGCTTACCGATTAAACCAATTTTGAATGACAATTCAAACCTTATTCAGCCAAGGTTTACCGATATTTCCCGTATATCGTAACCCTTTGGGCATTCCACCTTTTTGCCCACTTTCTGGATGGTGACTTTCCTGCCTTCCTTAAAATGCATAATATTGCATTTCTCTATGTATTGGCATGCTATATTATCGCAGTGAATTGATTTGAGTGATACGCTCGAGCCTTCCTGCAGATATCTTCCAAACTGCATCGTTATGGTTTCAGGTAACTCCTCTACCTCAACTGTCTTCACCTTGTCCCCGTTGAAAACAAAACAGTTGTTCAGCTTTTCCCTGACTCCAGTTATTCGGTAGTTTTTTCCAGGTTCAAGATTAAAGCAAACATTCTTTATTCCGCACTCTGAGCAGCCAACAAGCGGCCCGATAAACTTAAACTCCAAACCTACCTCTGCTAGATCCTTTCCAATAAGTGATATCTTTGCCATCTAAATTCACCCTATAATGCCTGTTAGCTCAAGTGCCTTCTCAGCGGCCGAGTAGCTCAGATCAGTATTCCCGAGAATTGTAAGCCGCTCCGGTCTTATTGAATGAGCCTTCATCAATGACTTAATTGCAATCTGATCTGAAACACCGTAATCTGAGACACGTATTGATAACTTGATCTTGGAATATGTGTTTGCCAGCTGCTGCCAGTCGCCTCCATGCAGATACATCGCTGCGACGGATCCAATGGCGCACTGTTCCCCATGCATTGCATTGCCTGCCCCGTATAGCTCAAGAGCATGAGCAAAAAGATGTTCAGATCCACTTGCCGGCCTCGATGAAGAAGCTATTGCCATTGCGGTTCCAGAAGCAAGTATCTGCTTTGTGACAAGCCATACAGATTCTTCAACGCCGGCTGCAACAAGATACGCCTTCTCTATGAGTTCTCTTGAGGCATATTCGGCAAGTGCAGCAGCAGATGATGAATATTCCTCACCATTAAGCCTGTTTGCCAGTTTCCAGTCAAGTATTGCCGTTATGTTAGAGATCACGTCACCAGCTCCGGATGCCAGATATCTATATGGTGCCTTTATCATGATTGATGTATCGGCAACAATTGCCAGCGGCATGGAAGCTGTCTGCGATAGGACAACTCCTGGCCCTTTAATGCTGGCCCTGGGAGATGCTATACCGTCATGACTCGCGGTGGTTGGCACGCTGACCATGGGCACCTTCATCCTGTATGCAATTATTTTTGCAGCATCTATTTTTGAACCACCGCCAATCCCAATAACGATTGAAATTTTCTTGTTCTTAAGCTGCTCCTCACAGGCAGAGACATTTTCCTCCGTCACCTCACCTATCTTAACAACCTCAGTTTCGAAATCAGCATCAGTAAGGTATTTGACAACCTCCCTACCTGCAAGTTCAAATGTATTTTTGCCGGATACTATAGCAACTCTACCGCGCTTCAGGTCCCTTGAAATCAGTTCTGGAATTACATGCAATACGCCGTGACCGGCTATCACGTCACGTGGAAATTGCATCGTCTTGACCTTTAAGAAATCCATCTTCCCACAATGCATAGCAAATAAATATATCTGCTTATCCAGTCTCGTCAGAAATGAAGCCGACTGCCATGGGCTTACTAGAGAAATAAGAAAATCCTCCTTTGTCTATGGCAATAAGTCCGACCGGGCCTTCAAAAGATGATGCCTTCTCTTCAAGAATATCAGACAGTTTCTTGCTTCCAATATCATTATAGACAGAGATGCAGAGCATGTGCTTGATAATCTCCTCTCCGTAACCAGTTGCTACAACCGCTCCTTTTGGCCCACAGTAAATGCCAGCGCCTGGAATTGGGGAATCGCCGACCCTGCCCCTAAGCATTGGTGTTGCTCCACCAGTGGAAACAGAGGCAGCAAACGCACCATCAATATAAGCGACTGCCCCAACAGTATCTTCTGGATGCATTAGTTTGGAAATATCACCCATCTTTTTCAACGCAGTATATCTTGGATTCTTGTCAGCTTCGCCTGAACCGAGCTCCAGCAGTACCTTTTTCCTCTGTTCCTCAGCTTTCTTAGTGTTCGGATCGTATTCTTCGTAGCCAAGCATCCTTGCAAGTCTCAATGCACCGTCTCCTGCCATTATTAGATGAGGAGTTTTTTGCATTACGTCGACTGCCAATTTAATAGGATTCTTTATCATTTCTACTCCTATGACCGAACCAAATCCTGTTTCGGTCATAACAGCCGCATCCATCTGTATGGTACCATCTATCCTCTGGTATGAACCTGTTCCTGCATTGAAAAGAGGATCATCCTCCATCAAGACGGTTGCATTTACAACCGATTTTATGGAAGATTTGTTGTCAAACGCTTTCCTAGCATACTCATGAAGTAGACCAGACAGGGAGGATTCGGTGCCAACACCACCATGGAGGAGAAGACTGTTCTTCATTATTTGGAATCTACAACTTAAATAAATTGTCTCCGATAGCATAAAGTAAAAAATTAAATCATTTCTGACAATACTGCGTTTCAATAGACGAAGCGATGATGGGCCCGTAGTCTAGTGGTATGATGTCTCCCTGACACGGAGGAGGCCACCGGTTCGAACCCGGTCGGGCCCATTTACAGTTATAAGTAAGTCTCATTCTAAATAATTAGATAAGCATCGATTACTTAATTAATTAGACGCTGCTTTGTCATTGATAAGCTTTTCAAACGAAAAGGGGTTATATATTTGAACAGAGGATTTCCAAAAACCTCATTCTTATGCCAGGAAGGCTTAGCATATTATTGTTTTGGAATAGATTTTTGTTGTCTGCCTGTGCTAAACGATATGTGTGAATGGATTGTAAGAGGTTATTTCCTCTTCCTGACCAGTGCTATTGCTGAACCTATCGCTGCGATAGCGACTACAGCACCGATTATACCATAAAGTTCAATGCGGGATATCCCTGATGATGGCTGCTTTGCCAGTGGAGATGTTGATGAGAATGTGATACTGATCGGAATATTGTTTCCGTTCACTGTAACAGATCCATTTAAGTTGGATGCTGTGTACCCTGATACTGATCCTATGGAATATGAATATGTTCCATTTGGTACTGAGAATGTTATTGTATCTGTTGTGGATGATTCTGTTGTTCCGTTCAAAGTTACAGACCATGTTGTTCCTGATGGGAGACCTGATTCTGTGAATGTAACTGAATATGTGTAGAGTGAGAATGTTACCGGTTCTGATACCGCTGCACCGTTGACAGTGAATGACGATGCAGGTGCATGGTATATCTTGTCGGTTGTTGCTATGTTGTACTTGTATGATCCGTTTGTAAGTGAGAATGAATAGGATGATCCTGTTATTGAACCTGAATCATAATGTGTTCCATTGCTCTCCGTTAAGTTGACATACCATGTTGTTCCTGATGGGAGACCTGATTCTGTGAATGATACATTGTATGTTACCTCAGTGAATGTTACTGTTTTGCTGATTGCACTATTATCAACCATGAATGCCCCCTGTGATGAGGATGGTGAGTATATTTTATCTGATGACGCAATGGAATACGAGTAATTTCCATTGGCAATGGAAAAGGTGTATGATGTACCTGTAATTGCACCTGAGTGAGTACCGTCTGTTAAATTGACGTACCATGTTATTCCTGATGGCAACCCTGATTCTGTGAATATTACATTGTATATTTTATTTGTGAAGTCCACTGATATTGTCATATTATGGCCATTTACTGTAAATGAGGTAGCTGGCATTTCCGCACGGTATTGGTTGTCTGTGGATGTTGCCGAATAGCTGTATGTGCCATTCGTAAGTGTAAAAATAATAACTCCCGGCGTAATATTATGATTTAAAACGCCACTGGTCAGGTTGACGTACCATGTTATTCCTGATGGGAGACCTGATTCTGTGAATGTAACTGAATATGTGTAGAGTGAGAATGTTACCAGTTCTGATACCGCTGAACCGTTGACAGTGAATGATCCGGAGGAAGGCGAGGGCTGGAAGGTCTTATCGGATGTGGCAATTGTGTATGAATATTGCCCATTAGGCTCATAAATTGTTATATTGTTTGTTGTAGATGAAAATGTTTGCCCATTACTTAAGTTAAGATACCAAGTTGTTCCATTCGGTAAATTATGTTCTATAAATGAAACTTTATAACTAACCGCAAATGTTAGTATACCATAGTAAACATTACCCGAGGATCCGCCGGTAATGTAAATTGTATTACCCTGAGCCGCAATCGTGTTAAATAGGTTATTAGAAGCGAAATTTGGTGGAATATAGCCAGTTAGATCATAAATCGCGTATGTAATGGGGTTCAAGCCATATAAGAATTCCTGACCTTCATTTGTGATACCATATAATATAAAAAGACCGTTACTGTATGCTACATTGTCTATGGTGGCAGATAAACCTGAAAACAAATATCCTAAATTGTAGGTCTTATTTGTTTCCGCGTTATAAATCGTAGCTATTATTGAATCGTTTAAATAGTTCCCAGCAATGAACAACATGCCATTCTCGTATAACATTGGAGTACCATCAACTTCCCCTTGATTAAAAGTAAAGTTTTGGGGAATGGAAGATGTGAGATTCAATATTTTGTTGTTTTCAATCAAACCTAACCTATCACCGTTGGAGGAATATAGAAGTATAAATGTACCGTAAGGGGTATTAATTAATCCAGTCATATGTGCGGTTAGGAACCCTCCGGGAATCAAATTGGACATATTCTCTAACTTGCCTGTTGATGGAGAATATGAATAGAATATTGTTTTCCAGTAAAAGTTTGACGCATTTGAAGAATGTTCCCCTAATATCAGAAATGAGGACCCGTTCCAGACAACTTGATTAAAAGTAGTATTCTCCACTAAATATGAAGGTATTAAATTATCCAAACTTATAAGCGTATTATTCTCAGGATAATAAATGCCAATAACTGGACCATTATTTTCTGGTAAGTGATTAATTGTTTGAGAATAGAATGAACTTCCAACAACCATGAAATAATCCCCATCCCAGGCAGCACTTAATAGATATCCTGGAAGACCCTGTGACGGCGCCATAAATTTATCATTTTCATAAAAAGCTAAGCCGTCCCCACCCAATGTTATAAAACCGTTATCCCCGAAATAACTATTAGCTGTCCAGTCATTATCAATATAGCCACCTGTTATAGATTCAAATTTTGATGTAATGTTCGTGAATGAATGTGATATTGTAAAATTTACTTCGTAAGTTGGCTGTGGTATACTTATTATGTGTTCAAAAATGAGTTTGTAATTCATATTTGATACTGCAATTAAGAGATTTTCAAAGTTATCTTGGATAGTAAGATTCTGTCCTTGTATTAATATATAATTATCATCCTGGATCACTCTATCGTTTTCAGGTGAAAAAGAGATCAAAGAAACAATCTCATTTTCTCCGTTTGCCTTAATATTTATTTGCTTGCCATTTATAGTCATGTATGAAGAATAATTGTCGTAATTTTCAGGGTTTACATAATACATGCCGTACAAGGGATCTTGATAATTTCCAGATATTGGTACTACGGATGTTAATACATTGGGTAGCTGATTACCGAATAAAAGAGAATTAGGTTCTATGCTATTATTTTGAATGTTGGAAGCTATTCCCCAAAGGTAGGTTCCATTGGTTCCGGTGGCATTGTTATTGTACCAGTCCTCCCCTAATGAACCGGTGTTGAATGTCGCCCCATCTGCAGGCAACCATTTTCCATTTACTCGAAATTCAAACATTTTAACAATGTGTATAGTATTGGTTATATTTACAGAAGTCCCAGTCCCAAGAAAAGATTCCAGACCTAGGTCAAAACCTCCATTTATCGTTGCAGTTCTCGTATTATAATAGCCAGTTGAACCGGGTCCAGCTATTGGTATACCATTGATTGCAAACTCCCAAGTGGTATTACTGACGAGTGTCATAGAAAAGTTGTAAGTTTGACCTGGAACAAGTGTTAAGTTAGGATCTGTAATTCCAAAACCGCTTATAAAGTTAGAAGCTAATCCTACACTAGGGGTTGTAGATTCATATGAATGAACATAACCCAACCCCATCTGGACAGACCAATAATTTCCATTAGAGGAGAAAAAACCGCCACTGGTCCAAATTGCTATTGGAGTCGGCTCGGAAAGATTAGGTGCTATAATAGTAAAAGATAGACCAGTTATATTGCCATTGGGAATGCCATTAGGAACAATATTAACTGCATATTGGGGTGGATAACCGATCAATGAGGCAGTATAATTTGTTATGTAAACATCATAAGAGTTAAATGCAAATAAACCGGTCTTATTTCCAACATTCTTTACCGAAATATATGCACTACCAGATATATTTAAATTAAAATAACCGTAGGTTGCATTTCCCAATATAATAGAGTAATCTGTTGGAGCTCCTTTTAGGATGTGAGTATATGCTAAAGTGTTATTATTATAGATACTTACATTCATTGTAGTATTCATTACGCCAAAACTCACACCTGTTTGACCAATATTATTAATTCCAAAACTCATACTTCTGCCTACTGGAATATTAGTATAAGGTTGATACTGCACTGATTCTGGGTAAAATATGACACTTATTGACTGATTCACGTTACTACCATTTACAGATAAGCTTCCAGAATTAGGGGATACATAGTAAACAGATGGGGTCCCGGGGCTAAATGAAGTAGTCTTTACAATATAAGAATAGGTGCCATTAGGTTCTTCAAACGATATTGACGGTGAAGAGGATAACTTAAGAAAGCCGTTTAATGTTACGGTCCAAGATTTTCCAGTCTTTAATCCAGATTCTGTAAATGTAATATTGTAAAGTTTTGGCAATTCTAACCCAGAAAACAAGGGCATATCATTATCTGGTGGTGCTGCTCTTGCTATGACCCACTGGACTTGCATTAAATTATTTCCACCACTGAAGCCCAATGAAGCTGGATAATTTGGAGCATCGCCAAATATAGGTTGGTGTGTGGG
>Ga0078972_1000743_pt1 | contig 133588 bp, 130 predicted proteins | sample YelNatPaOPGAMG01_FD_67568 | JGI IMG/M metagenome (GOLD analysis project Ga0078972, IMG submission 67568) | Hot spring thermophilic microbial communities from Obsidian Pool, Yellowstone National Park, USA - OP-RAMG-01 (SPADES assembly) (version 2) | ecosystem: Environmental > Aquatic > Thermal...
CCTCTGCTTCCCCTCTGCTCTTACCTCATGACCTGCATGGGTACCTGTAAGTGGGTATTCATCCGGCTTGTCGAAGAAATTATCATCAATTGGTTTGGAATTGAAATCTACTTTGGCCATAGTTCCAAACTACATCAGTATTAATAAATCTAACTAATTTTCCGTTCCTTTAAAATACTCATTGTTCTTTATGATTAAAAATGAACTCATCAATGGAAGAAGAGCTGTATGAAGAGCTGGAAAAGGCAACAACCAGGGAAGACATAGAAAGAATAAGGATGAAAATAACAAAGAAGTACGGCCTTCCAAAGGTTATTAGCAATACAGACATGCTGTTGATGATCAAGGAAAAGGAAAGGAAGAGGTACCACGATCTGCTTTCCAAGAAACCTACCAGAACTCTTTCCGGGGTATCAGTCATTGCAGTTATGACTTCCCCCTTTTCGTGTCCGCATGGCAGGTGTACCTACTGTCCCGGTGGAGTAGAGTTCCAGTCTCCACAATCATACACAGGATTTGAACCTGCAGCCTTGAGAGGTAGGCAGAATAACTATGATTCATATAGGGAAACAAAGAATAGGTTGGATCAGCTCCAGCGGATCGGCCATCCTACAGACAAGATTGATCTCATTGTTATGGGTGGCACATTTACGGCTAGAAGTGAGGAATACCAGCTGGAATTCATAAAGGGAAGTATGGACGCAATGAATGGATTTAAGTCACCAGACCTCAACACAGCCATACTGGAAAACGAGACAGGAAAAAACAGATGCATAGGTATAACTGTCGAGACTAGACCAGATTGGTTCTTCGAAAAAGAGATAGATCTGTCCCTTAAATATGGCACTACAAAAATTGAACTCGGGGTCCAGACGACATTTAACGACATCCATAAGCAGACTATGCGGGCTCATAGAATTATGGACGTCATCAGATCTACTAAGTATTCAAAGGATTCCGGTTTCAAGGTACTCTACCACATGATGCCGGGCATAGGGGGCCCGGACGCTGCTACTGATATTATGGCATTCAAGAGATTATTTTCAGATGAGAGATTGAGGCCTGACATGCTGAAGATCTATCCTGCCCTTGTAGTTGAAGGAACGGGCTATTACAAAGACTTCATGAGAGGTGAATACAGGTCATACGATAGTGAAGAGGCAGTGGAACTTATATCAGAGTTTTTCAGGTTGATTCCTAATTACGTACGGGTACACCGTATCCAAAGGGATATACCTGTCTTCAAGATTGTACAGGGAGTTAAAAGGAGTGACCTACATGATCTTGCTCTCAAGAGAGCAATAGAGAAAGGATACAAGATAGATGAGATTAGATTCAGGGAGATAGGGAGATCGAGACAGGCAACAGGGAGGATAGAGCTCAGAACGACATCATATTATGCGTCTGGAGGGCTAGAGAAATTCCTCGAATTCGTCGATGAAGAGAACAAGATAATAGCATTTCTCAGACTTAGATTCCCGGGGAATGAAATCTTCAGACATGAGCTCATGAATAAATCCATAATAAGGGAAATAAAAACATTTGGGAAGGAAGCGAAAATAGACGAATCTGGTGAATATCAACACAGGGGGTTTGGAAAGAAACTCCTGCAAGAGGCCGAAGAGTTAACATTGGAGGAAGGATTAAATCGAATTGCAGTTATTTCTGGAATAGGAGTCAGGGAATATTTCAGGAAAAATGGCTATGAGAGATCTGGACAGTATATGACAAAAGTTATAAAATAATTTTTTAACTACAACATATTTCTTCCATATGTCTATATTGGTACTCCTCTCTTCCATCGTACTTTTCTTATCTCTCTTCTTCCTGGCCCTCTCAATAGGAATGATAATGAGGAGATACACTCTTAAGGGATCGATACTGGCTGTATTCTTTCTCATAATCTCCGTGCAATATATATTGGTTATATACTATGAGTTTCAGGGAATACAGATAAATTTGCTGCTTTTTGTTATATCGGATATACTGATAATAATTTCCCTTTTTGCCCTTGTAATATCAAGGTGAACAGGTGACATCCCAGAACAGAAGGGATCAGATACTTAATTTCGTAATGAAGAACCCAGGGTATCACTTTCGCGGGATACAGCGAGCTTTGAGGGTTCCAACCGGTGTTCTACAGTACCACCTGAATTTGCTTATTAAAGATAATGAGATAATAACTAGGGAGATAAATGGAACAACGTGTTATTTCCCGAACAGAACACTGAAGGAGGAGCAGTTTATCATATTTAGCCACCTCAGGAATGGCGTCAGAAATAGGATACTGAGGGTGATGCTTGATGGCAGAGCCAGATCCCCTTCAGAACTGTTGAAAGAGGTTACTGTCAGTGCGCCCACTTTGAGTTATCATCTATCATTGATGGTAGAAGACGGAATCCTGGAAAAAATATTGCTTGAAAAAGGAGTAGGATATAGAATCAAGGATTTGGAATTATTCAGGGGATTAATATTGGCCTACAAGGAATCATTTGCAGATAGGCTAATACAGGACTTCATAAGTTTATGGGACAGGTGATTATTTTTTCTTATAATATAGGAACAGACCTAGGAACAGTGCAGCGAAAATAAGCCCGCCCATAATGAGTGAAATGGCATTTGAGACAAGATTGTCTGCAAGCGCATTTTCAAATCCAGAGACATCATATTCCTGCATTAGGTAATCATTCAGGTTGATCGAAGAGGAAACAAGTTGGTTGAATGTGAATGAAAAATTTCCATCACTAACTGGGAAACTGTACAGTACGAAGTACTCTCCGATTCCCTGTGAAAGTGCAACATAAGCCTGAGAGAGATTTCCATTTACAGAGACATACCCTGGCAAATAAACATTAAACGAATTATTTTGGTCGATAAGAGTGATATTGTATAGGGAGGTTTCATTCAATACCCTTATAGAACTGTCACCGTTTGCATGACCCATACCTATATGATTTGAATATATGTTTTCCGCCACAGTTACATACTTGAATGATGTTCTCCCCGAGACAGACATCTGTGCATAGTAAGAACTTCCCGCCTGGCCCTGTATACTCAATTCCCCACTTGGAGCTGGGAAAACAACAGTTGAGCTATGACGTGATATTGTGACTGAAAAATTCATCTTTATTGAATCGTTGAGTGGAGATTTAAACTGATTATGATAAGAAACAGTAATGTAATCATATCCTCTGTGTTTGTATAATTTTTCGGGGCTAAATTTAAAATGTTCCTCCAACACGAATTTTTTGTCGCCAAAGCCCAATGTGCTGATGTGGATGATGGGCACCTGAACAGAAGACCCGCTATACTGTGATCCTTGGACCACCGTGGGCAAAAGAACTGAAGCCACCATTATTGAAGCGAGCACAACTACTACAATTGACTTCAATAAAATCTGATCAAGAACTTCTTATAAAGATATATGGTACGAAATTCTAAACTGATGAGTAAGTTATTTGCTTTCCATCTGCAATCGCCTTTCTCAGTGCCCTCCCCTGAGTAGAGTCAAGTTTGACCTGTATGATCCCATTTTTAGAGACTCTAGCAGAGAAAATTGGTGAATTATCCACCAGTATCTCTACTTCCCTGTCCCTGAATTTTTGTCCGACAGATATGTTTATCTTGTTGTTCTTTACTTCAGCTGTGGCCTTTCCAGTATAGGCGATAGAATTCATCTCCTCTATATCTATTGGGAGCCCTATGTTTTTTTCCATGGTCCTTACCCTGTTCCCTCCTCCTCCTATTACACCGCTTATGAACTGAGAGGGTACGTATATCTTCAGTCTACCGGAACTGTCAAAATCTACCTCATGGGGGATATCAGGAAGTTCCTTCTGGAGGAAGTCCAGTATCCATCTGAGATCTCTTTTCTGCTTCCTTTTAACAGGAACCACTACCACCTGCTCTCCAAACGTATAAATTTCATACAGGAGGTTTCCAGTGAAGAAATCCTTTATTTCAATTACCGGCCTTGCCAGGTCCTCCTCACTCATGCCTGCCGGTATTTTTACAGAATAAGAAAGTTCCAGGACGTCAGCAATCTGTCCATTTTCAATGAAAATTATTGTATCTATTATCTGGGGTATCAATCCAAGTTCTATCTTACCGACAAATCTTTGTAGTGCGTCGATCGCCCTTGAGGCGTGAATGACACCGAGCATTCCCACCCCGGCCAGTCTGAGGTCAGAATACGTCACAAAATCGCTTGTCACCCTTATTTCATCGAAGACCGTGTAATCAGGTCTTTCAAGTAAGAGTATATCTCCTGTTCTCTCTATGGAACCTTCAATCGGTGTCAGCTGTGTAATCTCTTTAGAAACCTGGAGGTCCCTTGGTTTTTCTATTGTCTTTACTATTTTCCCAAGACCGTTGTAGTACTCTGCAAGAGCCTGCACGAATGTACTCTTGCCAGCACCGGGTTTTCCAGAAACTATAATCCCCTCTGCAGTCTCTTCAAATCTCTTCATCAATGAGGTTGATATTTTATAATCTTCAAGGGAAAGCTTTCTGATTGGCCTGACGGCAGTTATTTCTATTCCATCGCTCACTGGAGGTCTCGTTATCACTATCCTCATGTTGTCCAGCTGTGCCACCGTTGCACCTCTTACGTCTACGTCTAGAAAACTGTTCTCATTGTTTCTTACTCTCTCAACTATGTCGTTTGCTATTACGCTCAGCTCTTCCCTGTTCAGAATATACGATCCGTATTCTAATCCCCACTTCCCTGGTTTACCGATCTTCAACCTTGCCCTCGTGCCCTCTTTGAGGTGAACTGACATCGTATCCTCGGAGAAGAATGTCTCAATTTTCTTTGACTGAATCTTCAGCGGTTCGAGATAAAGGACTTTTATTCCCTTTATTTCCGCTATGGATTTCTGTATGAGGTCTCCAGTCACAAGAGTTGAACTGTTTTCATATGCGGATTGCCTTATCAAATTGTCTATTTCTCCGCTTTTCGCCCTCTTCACCTGCCATTCATTTGGCCTTCTCCCAGTGAAATCAAGATATATATCACCAGAATCGCTCATTTTTCTCAATCTCTTCATTTCTTCAAGACCAGCAAACCCTATGCTCCTTCCCTCATTTGCCTGATGTTCTATTTCAGAAATTAACGCTTCCGGAATAATCACCTTTGCAGGGACCCTGCCTTTTAGAAATTCAGTAAATCTGCCATCGACAATGACAGATGTATCCGGGACATATACCTCTTCCATCTCACTTCACTGATTCCATTTGCATATTTATTCCCATTCTATTGTTCCAGGCGGCTTGTCTGTGATGTCATACACAACTCTTCCTATCTCCGGAATTCCATTGGTGATCTCTCTCGATACGTCACCAAGTATTTCCATTCCCAAAGGCGTAAAATTTGCAGTCATTCCATCCGTTGAATCAACGCACCTGATGGCAACAGTGTACCCATATGTTCTTCTGTCCCCTTTTACTCCTGTAGTTCTCTCAGACAACAGTACAACAAAGTATTGCCACGGCCTCCTTTCCATCCTGTTAATTTTCGCCTCTAGTATTGATGTTGCTTTCCTTAGCACACTGAGCTTTTCTCTGGTAACTTCACCTATGATCCTAACGGCTAGCCCTGGGCCAGGAAAAGGTTGCCTATCAGAGGGAATTCCGTAATATTCCGCAAGCTTTCTGACTTCATCCTTATAGAGGTCCCGGAGGGGTTCATACACCTTCAGATTCATCTTAGCGGGGAGACCACCAACATTGTGGTGACTCTTGATCTTGTCCCTGAGTCCGCCACCCGATTCGATCCAATCGGGAGCAATGGTGCCCTGGATCAGGTATGACGCACCAAAATCCTTAGCCTCTTTCTCGAATATATCTATGAATACTTTCCCTATCATTTTTCTTTTCTCCTCTGGCTCCGCAAGACCCTTGAGGGATTCCAGAAAAATATCCTCTCCCTTTATTAATTTATACTGAATGCCCAGCTTCGAAAGTGTTTCAGTGACTTCTAAACTTTCTCCCTCTCTCATCAGACCAGTGTCAACGTAGATTGCGAGTAGATTTTTTCCAAGGCATTCTGATGCAATTTTGGCTGCTACGGTGCTGTCAACGCCACCGGAAACAGCTACTATGGCCTTTCCCCTCACCTCGTCTGCCATTTTCTTAGAAGATTCATTTATAAAAATAGGAGGGGAAAACAATTGATGCCAACCTTCAGGTTTTCAGCAGAACTGCAAGAAATATCAGAAGGGCTATTATAGCTCCAACGAGGGCAGAGACTATGTAGAGAACTCCCTGATAAATAACTTCTCCGAGGTCTACACCCAAAGGACCCCTAATAACATATGTTATCACCCAGATTACCAATCCTGCCACAAGTAGGCCAGCACCAAAAGCCCTAACCTTCCCTGATCCGAAGTATGCCGCAAATATACCGAGTACGAGAAGTGCGAGCCCCATGATCAACAGAAGCATTGCAATGAAGACATCGACGAATGACATATTTACACCTACATCTTTATACCAGTTAATGTCTTTGTATCAATTATTCCCTCTATGACTCTGATCTTCTCTATAACAATTTGACCGAGTTCAGTAAAATCCTTTGTCTCAAGTTTGGCTATCAGATCGAACTCACCGAACAACGGGTGAAGTTCTACGATTTCCTTTATCTTTAGCAACTCATTGTAAACTTGATGCTCCTTACCGGGAACAGTGCTTATTAGGACAAAACCTACTGCCAGATTTACCACCGCAGTTAAATGTGCAGATATTATTTATGTTTTTCGAGTGATAAAGAGAAAAATTCTGCTATATCTCTTTGCGTATATAATTTTAATAATTAGTACTGGGGAACTGATAAAATATTTTAACTCATAACAACTATGGTCGGTATGTCTTTAGTGGACATAGATCTAATTATTGGTGGACCCCAGGGTGGAGGAATTGATAGTGCAGCTCAAGTTGTGATTCGCTCTTTTTCCATAGCAGGTTACGAAACCTATGGAATAAGGGAATATCATTCAAATATAAAGGGAAGGCACAGTTACTTCCATGTCAGAATAAAGGACGAACAGGTAAGGAGCTTGCGTTATCCAGTTGATCTTCTTGTATGCCTCGATTATGAGACGCCATTTGTCCATATTGATGATGTGGCAAAGGGGACGATTGTTCTATACGATGAAGACCTGAAGGGCACAAAAATTGAACAGGTTCTAACGATGGAACCTGAAACAAAGAAGCACATTACTGAAAGGCTTAAGAGGGATAATCTTGAAACGACGCTAAGCGGGGCAATCGAATATATGAAAAGGAAAGGTGCAGTTCCATTCCCTGTATCATTCAGGGATCTGGTTGTTAAGGCCCTTGGACCTAATAAGCCTCCCTCACGTTATGCCAATACCTTGGGAGCTTCAATGGCCATGGCACTCGTAGGACTTCCTCCAGAATTTACGATGAGTGGAATAGCCAGCGTTTTTGGGAAGAAGAAAGAGGTGCTGGAAGACAACGAAAAAATCGTTAACGGGGGATATGAATTTGTAAAGACAAAGAATGGAATGGGCACTAAACAACTCAAAGTTCTCGAAACAAAGGAAAGGTACATAATAACTGGAAATGAAGCAGTCGCAATAGGGAAGGTAGTTGGTGGGCTCAAGCTCCAAACATATTATCCAATAACGCCGGCAGCTGATGAAAGTTTCTTTCTAGAGGGGCACGATTACTTTGAAGAAGGAAACGTATCTAGTATATCTGAAGAAAACGAAGTGTTGAAGAAGACTGGAGTTGTGATAGTTCAGGCAGAAGATGAAATTTCTGCAATTGCAATGGCAATATCTGGTGCTATGACTGGCGCAAGAACTGCTACCGGTACCTCTGGCCCAGGGTTTTCCTTGATGGCCGAAGCTATAGGTTATGCCGGTATCAACGAAATACCAGTTGTTATAACCCTTTATCAAAGGGGAGGACCGAGCACTGGTCTGCCCACTAGGAATTCCCAGGCAGATCTCCTGTTTGCCATATATGCTGGCCACGGAGAATTTGTGAAAATCGTATATTCCTCAGGAGACGTTGACGAGGCGATTCAGGATGCAGTCAAAGTTTTTAATTATGCTGAGAAATTCCAAGTTCCTGTCATTCATATACTTGACAAGAATCTTGCGAACTCATTTTACGTTATCGACCAGCTGGACTACAGCAAGATGAAAATAGAAAGATGGTTGAAGACGGCAGAAGAAGGGGATGCAGACAGATTCAAGTTGACAAGCGACGGTGTCTCTCCCATGGCTTTCTTCGGGAAGAACATAATTTGGTTGACAGGAGACGAACATAATGAAACTGGGCACATAACGGAAGACCCAGAGACAAGGGATGAGATGCTGGAGAAGAGAATGAAGAAGGTGAACCTCATTCTGAAAACTATACCTGAAGATGAGCAGGTTCAGGTATTTGGGGATGATAACCCACAGGTGACCTTGCTTTCGTGGGGAAGCAATAAAGGGGTCATTCTGGATGCACTTGATCAGTTGAGAAAAGAGGGTATAAGGGGGAATCTTGTCTATGTAAAGTTGATGAATCCGTTCCCCTCAGGTCTAGTTTCAAAATACCTTTCAGGATCTAAGCTTATAATAAATCTCGAAAATAACTACACAGGACAGCTTGCCTTGTTGGTTAGGCAAAATTGTGGTATAAAGATTGAAAATTCAATCCTGAAGTATAATGGAAGGCATCCGACGCAGGATGAGGTGTACAGAAGCATCAAAAAAATAATCAACAATGAAGAGAAAACGGTGGTGATGACAAGTGGCGCATAATTTTAGAACTGATCTATGGGTTGACTGGTGTCCAGGGTGTGGGGATTTTGGTATACTTGCTGCACTTCAACAGAGCCTGGCCGAACTTGGCAAAAAACCTGAGGACTATGTGGTATTGTCTGGAATCGGTTGTTCTGCCAAGACGCCTCATTACATAAATGCCGCTGGAATGCACACCCTTCACGGAAGGGTCATACCTTTTGCTACAGGAGTAAAACTTGCGAATCCCAATCTTACTGTGATCGTTGATGGAGGAGATGGCGATCTTCTGAGCATTGGGGCAGGTCACTTTGTGGCTGCGGGTAGAAGGAACACGGATATGACTATAATAATTCACAATAATGGGGTCTACGGACTCACAAAAGGACAGGCTTCTCCAACACTTCCCAGGGGAACAAAAACCAAGGGACTTCAGAGGCCCAATATACTTGACTCACTGAATCCGGTAGCGCTGGCTCTCTCAGTGGGCTACACATTCGTGGCTAGGGCATTTTCATTTGATGTCAAGCAAACAAAGGAAATAATAATGAAAGGGATAAAACACAGAGGGACTGCTGTGATAGACCTCCTGCAACCTTGTCCCACCTACAATGAAATAAACACGAAGGAGTATTACGAAGAAAGGGTCTACTATATGGACAAAGATGCTTCGTGGGATCCCGCCGTAAGGGAGGCAACATCAGAAGAGGCAGAAAACAAGTATCTTCAGGCTATTAAAAGATCACTGGAATGGGATGACAAGATACCACTTGGTATCTTTTATCAAAATGAACTTGTCCCATCGTTTGGAGAAAGAATAAATGGATACATTCCGTCTTACTTTGAAGATGTACCGTCGAAGTCGCCTATTTGTGATGCAGAAGGGAATCCTCTCGTGAGAATGGAGAAAATATTCTCGGACAGATTGATCAAGAAATGATAATAGGAGCTCATCTCTCAACAAAAGAAGGGTTTGGAAAACTCCCAGAAAATGCTCTAGCGATGGGGTTGAAAACTTATCAGTTCTTTTCAAAAAATCAGATGCAATGGAAATCTAGCCCGATGGACCCAACTCAGGTTAAACTACACAGGGAGAACGTCAAGAAGTACAACATCAGAAGTCCTTCTATCCATGCCTCATATCTTATAAATCTAGGGACTCCTGATGAAGATAAATTTAGGATGTCTTTAGGAGCATTTGTAGATGAAATAAACAGGGCGGAACAGTTAGGAGTGGAACTTCTCATCTTTCACCCTGGAGCACACATGGGGAGCGGGGAAGGAGTTGCCCTGAAGAGGATATCTGACGCAATGAACTCTGCTATAGAGACTACAAAGGGAAAAAAAGTAGTTCTGACTGTCGAAAACACTGCAGGTCAGGGGTCCGTTGTCGGTTATTCTCTCGACCATTTGGCCTTCCTGAAGGATAACGTAGAAAATAGTGAAAGAATTGCATTCTGTATTGATACCTGCCATGCCTTCCAGGCTGGTTACGACCTTAATGGCAAGTTTGACCCTTTTATGTCTGAACTCGATGAGAAAATTGGGTTTCAATACATCAGGGCATTTCATCTGAATGATTCCAAATATCCATTCAACAAACATTTGGACAGGCATGAGAATCTTGGGAAGGGATATCTTTCTCCTACTTTTTACAAAAACCTATTTTCATTTGATAAATTTGAAAATATTCCAGCGTTCCTGGAGACACCGGGTGGAGAAGAAGGCTACCCAGATGACTTGAAATATCTCAGGTCTCTAGGAATTTCACTTTGAGTGTGTGAAGAGGCGCTTCTCTATCAATCTTCTTGCATCCTTTATTATATTCTCCGAAAGTCTTCCTCCAAATCCCTGGATTTTTTCCAAATCAGCTGGATTTGAATCTGCAATCCTTTCTAGGTCGTATCCGTTGAGTCTTAATCTCCTGGCCCTAACGCGTCCCACATTTGGCAAGAAAGTTAGGGGGATCAAGTCCTCCAGGACACCATTCGCCAGCCGATAGTTGAGGTTTTTCAAATCTTCCCTATCAAGGCCTATGACTCTTGAAATTTCATAGAGGGAATGCGAAAGCCAGTCCGCTGTCTCCACCCTGCTCCTTAGGTCAGCAGGCCAGATATGATACTTTTCAACTATTGTTTCTTCCGGAATCTCATCTATCCAATCCCTGAGTATAAGGGCTACTTTGGCCTGCTCAGGTTTGATATTAAATGGAAAAGCAGATAAGAGATAACCTGGAATATTGTCGCTTTCGCTTACGTACAGAGAAGGCATGTCTGGCGTTGAACAGATGCCAGCCAGTATCTCTTCCGTCTCTTCAAGCCTTGCCGTCTCCCGGAGAATCGATCCGCTGACCGGATCTATGTAAAGTTCAGAAACTTTTCGTCCAAAAGGAGTAGCCTTGAAAGACAATTCCCCCCTTATCATTTCCTTTTCCTTCAAAAAAATGATGCTTCTTTCTATCCATTCCTCGAGTTGAAGATTGTCGTAGCTTGCCAGGGTTGTGGAGAAGAATTCGGAGAGGGATGGCTGGTCTTTGCATAATCCTGAAGAAATTAGACCCAAAACATGCATCCTGACCTTAGGTTCTGTCATCCTTGATTTTATTGATTCTAACTCTCCGTTGATATATTCGGAAAACACCTCCTTTGCTCTCTGCCGGCTTGACCATATGTACCCGTTTCCAATTTTATCAAACCTTACCCTCCCTGCCCTTCCTAGCATCTGCTGTATCTCAAGGTTCGGTATCATTGCAGAGGAGAAGCCATCATACCTGAATATATCCCTGATTACCACTGACCTTGCCGGGAGATTCATACCAGCTGCCAGAGTCGTAGTCGCAACTATCAATTTAATCTTCCTTTCTCGGAACAACCTTTCAACAATCCTTCTCTGGTCCGAAAGCATGCCTGCGTGGTGGAACCCTGTTCCCCTTCTAAGCAAGGTAAGCAATCTTTCATAACCCAGGGAATCCCTGCTCATCTCTATTTTGTCAAGCTCCTCTTTCTCACTTTCCTTCAGAATTCCGGAAACGTGATATGAAAGTTTTTCTGCCAGTGATTCCGCAGATTTTCTTGATCTCACAAATATTATGGTCTGCCCTGAGTTGGTCAGTGTATCGATTATGAAATCTTCAAACGTATTTACCTCTGCTATTTCCTGACCAGATTCATCATAAACGATATCAGGTGTCACAACGAACCTCATAAGAGGCACGGGCCTGAAATCGCTAACAACAAGTTTGCACCCCAGCCATTCTGAAATTTGTTCTGCATTTCTGACAGTAGCTGACATTGCAATAAATTGAACTCCATCCAGCACCTGCCTTATCTTTGATATGACTATTTCAAGTGTAGTTCCCCTGCTTTCATCCAGAATGTTATGTATCTCATCGAATGCAACAAATCCCATATTTTCGAAAACGGCTGGGTTGTTCCTCAAGAGCGAGTCAACCTTTTCTGAGGTTGCTATCACAACATCATAGTCCTTAAGATAGCCTGATGGCCTGTCATAATCCCCGGTGCTTATCGTAACCCTAAGTCCAAATTTTTCGAAATACTTAAGATCTTCATATTTTTCCTCGGCCAATGCCCTTAACGGAACGACATAAAGTGATCTTCCTCCCATTTTCCAGGTCCTGAGCATTCCGAAATAGGCTACCAGGGATTTTCCAGATGAAGTTGGAGTGGCTAAGAGAAGTGATTCTCCATGTGAAATTATTTTAATGCTCTTCTCCTGCAATGGATAAAGGTTTTGAATACCTTGATCCTGCAGGTAATTCTCAAATTCATTGATTTCAGAGGTGAATTTAATGCTCATTTATATCTCAAATCTTTTCCTTTCCCATATAATCCCTCAGGACTCTTGGAATCAGGATCGATCCGTCCTCCTGCTGAAAATTCTCAGTAATTGCAACAAGTACTCTCTGGATTGCCACAAGAGTTGAGTTTACTGTATGGACGTATCTATTACCTTCCTTGGTTCGATATCTGACCTTTAGACGCCTTGCCTGGTAATCGAGATCATTAGAAGCGCTCACTACCTCCCTGAATTTTCCCTGAGCTGGATACCACGCCTCAATGTCAAATTTTCTTGCCGCTAGGTTCCCGAGATCCCCTGTCGCAATATCGACAACCCTGAACGGTATTTCCAATTTTCTGAAAAATTCCTCAGAATTTTCCAAAAACATTTTGTGGTAGGTTTTGGATTCTTCCGGGAGCACGAAAGCAAATTGCTCCACCTTATTGAACTGATGTACCCTGAATATTCCCTTTGTATCCTTTCCATGTGCCCCGGCCTCCTTCCTGAAACAAGGTGAGATTCCTCCGTAAAGCCTGGGTAACTCACCCTCTTCGAAAATATGATTGGAATGGAATGCTGCGATTGGATGCTCTGCGGTTGCTATCAGGTATAGGTCTTCCCCCTCGATCTTGTAAATTGTATCCTCAAATGCTGTGAAATCTGTCGCACCATCAGTGGCTTCCCTGTTTAGCATGAACGGGGGTTCTATGAGAGAAAACCCCTTTTCTTGAAGAAACCTTAGTGCAAATGCTTCAATAGAATTTTCAAGCAGAACGAGGTCGTTAAGAAGATAGTAAAATCTTGAACCAGATGTGATTGCTGCTGCTTCAATATTCACCAAGTCCTTTTTTACGAGCAGATCTACATGACTTTGCCTCCTTCTGTCAGTGACTTCATATTGCATCTTGCCTTCGCTTTCCCTCAAGAAACTTTCCATATCATCTACAAATACAGTGGCCTTTCCGTCAAAGTAAATAGGCCTGTTACCAGATTCATCTCTACCAACCGGCGCATCCTGATCGACTATGTTGGGTATTCTCTTTAGGACTTCGTCCCTTTCCCTTTCCAGCTCTACTAGTTTCCTTTCGTGACCCTCTATCTCGCTGTCCAGCCTCTTTGCCTTTTCCTTGAGGTCTTCCGCACTACCTCCTTTTCTTAACATATCCCCAATTTCTCTAACCAGTTTATTCTTCTCTGATTTCAAATTATTTGTCTTTCGCAGTAATTCCCTCCATTCATTGTCAATTCTAATGGCTTCCCTGACCAACTGATCATCTTGGAACCGTCTTCGCTGGCTTTCAAAGAGTAACTCAGGATTTTTCCTGAGAATGCTGATATCTATCACGAATTAGCAAGCCATACTCTCTAATATATTTTATTTTGTTGATCTGCCTGCTATCCTTCGTATCTCCTCTTTCAATTTGTCCGAAATTATCTTGCCATCTACCTTGCCTCTAAGCTCCTTCATGATCTCTCCCATGAGTGGCTTGAGTGCATCTTCTCCCCTCTCCTCAATTGTTTTCATATTTTCGTTTGTTATCCTTTCGACAGTGTGTTCCCAGCTTTCATTTGTCTCCCCTGGCACCGCCTCTCCTTTGGCAAAACCGGTATACTTCCCAGAACTCTTACCGGTATACATATCCATTACCGCCTCCTTTGCAATTTTTCCTTCGACAAGTTGTTTCATGATCTTCCTTGCTCTTTCAACGTCCTTGTCTTCTGTTGCGAAAACAACAGCAAGGAGGGAGGCAGAAATTCCTGGGTTTCCATAGTTTTTCACGAAATCTTCGAGTATATCGTCGTATTCCTTCTTAATTGAGTTTAATGCCTCCTGCCTTGGAATCCCGATCGAAGACAGATAATCAATCCTTTCAGCAGGTGAATCAGGTACACGTCCCTTCAGATCCCTTACATAATCTTCAGGGAGCTCTATCAGTGGAATATCTGTTTCAGGATACATTCTAGAACTTCCTGGCAGGGGTCTCATGAATCTAGTGGATGATTCAACTGCAGCCCTGGTTTCTGCTGGCACTCCCAATAGTGCTTCATTCATCCTAGTGCTTATTATTTCTGATGCTTTATCCTTAATTTCCGGGTCACAGATTATCAGGCCAAACGCGTCCGTGTGACCACAATCAAGCATTGCTGAAAGTTCTTCTTTGGATTCTTGGCTGATACCGTAGTCTGGAAGTTCATCTGAATGTAATATCCCTCCTATTCCAATAACCTTCAACCTTTCGGCGATCTCCTTTCCCAAACGCATTTCCCCTTTTTTTAGAACCCCTGCCGAATAAGGCAGCCTGAAGCCATATGCTCTCTTGCCCTGGTCCAATCCCTTGGAGATCATATCTGATTTATCAAATCCATCGAAATCAGAAATGTCTACTAGTTCTATCTGGAATTTACCTGCCCCCCTGTCTTTAAGAATTTTCCTTATTTTGAGCAATGATTTTTGTCTTTCAATCTCTTCCAGGAGTACCTTCTCTATCTGGGAAAGTGATTGGACTCCCTTTATTTCAACCCTGTTTCCACCCTCGATCGAAATATTCAGGTCCTGCCTGATACTACTCACTTCCCTCCTTATCATTCTGCTTCTCCGTACAGTAATTCCAATCGATTCTGCAATTTCTCTCGCTTCCTTCGGAGAAGAAATATCAGGTTCAGTGGATATTTCTATCAGCGGAATCCCCAATCTATCAAGAGAATACGTTACCTTACCCGCTTCTTCCTTCAACTTCTTGCATGCCTCTTCTTCGAGGGTAACAGTTGCAATCCTTACTTTCTTTCCTACCGCATAGAATTCACCTTTCAGCCCTACTATTCCTGTTCTCTGGAATCCTGATGTGTTGGAGCCATCAATCACAATTTTCCTCATAAAATGCAGGTTGTCTACGATCTTGCAATTTAGGGCAAGAGAGACCAGCACCGCAGTATCTATCGCCTCTTTGGACGGATAGTGGGGCGGTTCTTCATCCATTTCAACCAGACATGAGTTCTCAGTAATTATATATTCAAATTCAGTTCCCTTCGTTGATTCTAAAATTGCAGCAATATCGACACCGGATCTCTCTCCTGAGACCAATCTCAACCTCCTTGTAAATGATCCAAGATATTTTTCCGTCTCTTCACCCATATCCTCGCAAAAAAGTTTTCTTCCTTTTACCTGAAAATGTATTTCTAGCCCTATCTTAACATTAACTTCTTCTTCTGGCAGATAGCTCACCTCTTAGATTTTCTACCAGCAATTTCTTTACCTCATCAGTTTTAAAATTGCCCATCAGGAATGAAAGTTTTGTATATGCAACCTCCGGAAGCATGTCCCCAAGGGGTATCACACCAACGTTGAGCAGATTTCTACCTGTACTGTACACGTTTAAATTTACGCTTCCGTAGAGACACTGGGAAGTCATCCCTACCACTTTCCCCTCTGATATTGAATTTCTTAAAACTCCCAAGAATCTGTTAGAGATATGGCCAAGCCCGGTTCCGGCAATTATGAGTCCGTCGTTTAATTCCAGTGTGTGTTCAAGAATTTCCAGTTGCATCCCCGGATAGAAATATAACAGTGCAACCTTTTCATTCACCCTTTCATAAAGTTTCATTGGTTGTTCTCCAACCTTCCTGAGATTGCTCCATTCAATGTCAAGGTTTCTGTTGATCCGGCCCAAAATATCTGAATTCACACTCTTGAAGGCGTCACGTCTTGAGGTATGCATCTTTCTCAATCTCACTCCACTGTGAATTGCCAGGATGTCATCACTTATGCCTTCGTGCATCACAACGACAACCTGCCCAAAGTCTGATGAGGCAACCTTCACAGCTCCAAGTAGATTGAAGAAAGCATCAGAGGACGGCCTGTCAGACGATCTCTGTGATGCTGTGAACACGACCGGCGCTTTTGGGTTTTCTATAAGGAATGACAGTGCTGATGATGTGAATGAGAGAGTATCTGTACCATGAGTGACCACTACTCCTGTTCCCTTCCTGATTTTATCATATACCTTCTTTGCCAGGACAACCCAGTTGCTCCTTTCCATATCTTCAGAAAATATGTTGAAAACTATTTCTGTCTCTATTTCCGCAAGTTCAGCAAGTTCGGGCTGAGCGTATAGTATCTCCTGGGCATCGTTGAGTGGTCTGACAGCGCCAGTTTCATAATCAACATAGCTCGCTATTGTACCTCCTGTCCCAAGAATTGCAACATTCTTCCTCTTCCGTTCATTTATGCCATCCATGTTTAGTGACCTTCCCTTATTTGCCCCTCTTCCTTAACATTTGGATCATTCTTTTTCTCACGATAATTTCCAGAATAATCAGATTTTTCAGACCTTATCATAGTGAGATTAGAATTATTCAGAGACAGATTGTATCCGTTGCTTAATTTTACCACTGTTACCTTTTGATCACTTGATATATATCTCCCAGACATCTTAATTCCTTTCCAGAGAAATTCAATTTTATCACCGGGTTTTAAATTCACAGACACCGATATGCATATATATTTAATAAAAAAATCTGCTGGTAAATCGATTGAAAGGACATTTAGTCTCCTTCACTCAGCAAATAATATTATTCGGAACAGTATAGCTGTTTATGAGGCCACTTCTAATCGGAAGGTTTCAGCCTTTTCATAACGGACACCTATGGCTGGCACACAAGATTGTTGCAGAATATGGGTCAATAATAATAGGAATAGGAAGCGCCCAGGAATCACATACGTTAACAAACCCGTTCACCGCTGGAGAGAGACACTATATGATCCAGAGAGCTCTGGAAACAAATTCTATAAGGGACTTCTATCTTGTCCCAGTTGAGGACATTTACAGGAACAGTTTGTGGGTTAGCCATATCCTCTCTCTTACCCCTCCATTTGATGTTGCCATTTCTGGGAATCCCCTTGTGAAGAGGTTGTTTTCTGAGGCAGGTAAGAAAGTAATTGAACCTCAAATGCAATCAAGAGAACTCTATTCTGGGAGAGAGATAAGGAGGAGAATAATAAACAACGAAAATTGGCAGGAACTTGTCCCAGAAGAGGTAAAGAAGGTCATCCTGGAAATTGATGGGGTAAAGAGACTTCAGGACCTCTCTAAAACCGATGAAGTTAATAAGTGAAAAAAAATCGGGATAAAATGAAAGAAATGGAGTTTGTTGTAGTAGACAAAGGAAAGGATTTCATTACTTATGAAGTGAAAAACAATGACAACACTATACTAAGACCTCTAGTTGAGGAGATTGAAAATGACAGCATGGTAGAAAATGTAAGATATTATTTTGAACATCCCTATTTTTCTAACCCTAGAATCAACATCAAGGTAAAGCAAGGGAAGCCTCAGGCTGCACTTAAGAGGAGCCTAAGACGAATGGAGAAGACATACGAAAACATTTATGCCCAGTTCAGGAAGATAAGCTCGCAGTGACTGTCAAACGTTAACTTCTCCTTTTAACAATCGTGACTGTCCGATTGGCATTAAATTCAGAAGATTGAAGTTCAATGGGTTTCAAGCACTCTTTTCTTCATAGTCCACGTACATTTCAGGTTCAGCCGACCTCTTGGTTGTCGCATATAGCCTGACATATGGCTCTATTGCATTCATGAGCTTCGACTTTGCTTTGTTAATGTGTTCCTGCATCGTCGATTTAGAGACACCTTTCATTTTTGCCAGTTTTGAAATTTCTGTCTTGCGCGGTATAGAAAAATATCCATGTTGAAGTGCAATTTCAAGATCAGAGAGCTGGAGATCAGTCATATCGCCGAAGAGTGAAGATATGGAAATAGTGTAAGTTTCCCTCAATGATTCTGGAACGACCGTTTTCTTCTTTACTATATCCACCTGTCCGATTGCGCTGAGATGTCCATAGAGCTTGTTGAAATATTCTCCCTTGAGAGAGAACAACTTCAATGATTCTTTACCCCCTTCGTAACTTACTGGTGCTTCCCACATGCAATTATCAGATTCAACCATTCTTATCGTAGAGTTGTGCAATGTGCATCTGCAGGAGAACATTACTGAAAGCCTCTTCCCGTCCCTGGCCTTGTAGCTTATCGTCGTCCCTAGTACCTTTCCAACGTCTGGAAGATCGTCTTCCAGTTTATCTAGGGCCGAACTACTTCCATAGAATTCTATGTAATCAACGGCAGAATTGCACCACCTGTAGAAAGTAATGTCTGGGTGCGTCTTAGACAGAGCGCAGAATGGATATTCATTTTCTAGGAGCAGTTCCACTTCTTCCATTTGTGCCAATCAGGAACGGTATCAAATACTTATCCATCTAAAGCATATGTGATTGGTGATAATATGGCAAATGTGATAGTTGAACATAGGTGGAAAACAGAAAACCAGGCAGAAGCATTCAAAGTTGTCGGGAGCATTGTAGACATGGCGAAAAAGGGAGCTCTTCCAGCTGGTTTCTCTCTTAAGACAATAAATGTACTCTCTGGGGAGAACAGGGCTATATGTAATTGGGAAGCACCAAGTGCGAGCGCAATGAATGAACTGCTCTCAAAGGTAAATCCTCCTACAGAACACAGGGTAATAGAAGCACAGAAAATATTCTGAGGATATTTATTTTCATTTTTTTATTTATAATATATGTTTTTATAAAGACAAAATCTCTTCGTTTCACAATCAGTTCGTTTAAATCATGGTTCTTCTGGATACACCCTGACTTTGGTAGCTGTTATCATGATTTGCAGATAGAATAATGACACCTCCAGATGTTTCCAGTTGGGGAAACCAATGCATCTATTCCAGAAGATCCAAGATTTGCTATATCTGACAATATCAAAGTTTTTATTCGTATTGTTGATAAGTAAATATGACTGAAGATGGGGTCGACATAATTGGACAGGAAAACCTAAGAGTTAGCTCGCCGATTGTAATTTTAGGTTTCATTGAAGATACTTCCCTTGGCTTATTAACATCATCATATATAATAGAGCAGGAAGAGCTTCATCAGGTCGCGATTGTGAAGTCGGTCCATATTCCTCCCGTCACGGTCTTCGTCGGGCAAAAGATGAGACCACCGTTTAGGATATATTCAAATAAGGATGGATCATTGATAGTCATTACCTGCGAAGTACCGATTGACTATGAAGGGTTATATGAAATTTCTAGGGTACTAGTAAAGTGGCTTGAGAAAATAAAACCAAGGGAGATGGTTGTGATAGATGGAATTCCTGTAAAGGGGATAATAGATACAAGAGATGTCTATGTAGCAACTGAGGCATCAAATTTAAACAAATTCTCCTCACTAGGTGTCCAAATTGCAAATTCTGCCATAATATCAGGTATAGGCGGAGCAGTTCTCAACGAGTCAATTGGAAAGAACATCTCAGCCGTCAGCTTGATGACTCCAACTTCTACGGACATTCCGGACCCAGAAGCAGTCCTTTCAATTATTACAATCCTGAACAAAGTATACAACTTGTCCATAAAGATAGATGTTCTGGAAGATTCCGTCAAGAAGTTACACGAACAGATGAACAAAATAATGGATCAATACAATGAAATTCAGAAGAACAAATCCCAAAAGCAGTCTGAACAGTCCATGTTTGGGTGATCTTAGCAGATATACTTTATATTTAAATTCATAAACATAATAAACGTTAATGGTCAACATATCTGTAATAGGCGGCAGCAAAATTAATGATACTACCTGCAAAATTGCAATTGAGGTAGGGAGATTACTTGCAGAACGTGGAGTAACTGTTGTATGCGGTGGTCTTGGTGGCGTAATGGAATGTGTTGCCAAGGGGGTAAAGGAAATGGGAGGAATCGCTATTGGAATCCTACCGGGAAGCGATCCGGGTGATGGAAACAAATATCTAACTGCTGCAATTCCCACTGGAATAGGCTATGCAAGAAATTTTCTCGTAGTCAGGGCGGGGAAGGTCGCAATAGCAATTGATGGTTCAACTGGGACATTGTCTGAAGCGTCATTTGCGATAGCAGAGGGGAAGAATGTGGTGGCAATTGGCGACCTAGTAATACAGCCCAAGAAAGAGAAAGAGGGAAAATTTTTCAAAGTGAATACCGCTAGAGAAGCAGTCGATCTGGCGATAGAACTGGCAAGTGGGGTCAGTTGACTGAAGAATATTCTAAAAAAATTGACAGAACTGTTTATCTTCTTGGCTCAGCAAGGTTTATCAGGGCATTCGGAAGGACAGCATCCTTCATATTCCTTCCAGTGATACTTTTCCTCTATTATCACTTATCTCTCATTCAAATTGGAATCTTTTCTGGTTTTGCAACATTGATAATGGCCATCATACAGTATTATTCAGGAAAATTAACTGACAAGATTGGAAGGAGAAAATTATTAATTCTCATTCCACCACCAGTGGCAATTCTCTATTTCCTGATGTTTGAAGCAATTTTACAGAGTGCAAATTATATAGTGATCATCTCCATTTGGTACCTCACCGTAATTTTCAATGCACTGCAGTTTCCAGCCATACAGGCGTCAGTGGCTGATGTAACATCAAAACAACAAAGGCTAAAGGGATTCACAATTGTCAGGTTATTTGTGAATTCCGGAGCTGCCGCCGGGCCCCTTCTCGGGGCATTTGTAGGTACCATAAATCTATCGTATATCTTCCTCCTTACGGCTGTAGCCACGTTAATTGAACTTGCAGTGCTCTTTCTGGCGCTGAAGGAGACTTATCTTCCTCCGTTAAAAATTGAAAAAAGAACGTTCACGACTGCATTCAAAAAAAGCTCTTTTCTGCTGTGGTTCTCAATCATAGGGATTGTATTTTCTTTTCTGCTAAGGCAGAGGGGAACAACGCTCACTCTTTTCGTTTTTGCCTTCAGGGGGATGACCCTGATTGACATAGGACTGATCTATTCATTAAACGGGCTGATAGTTGTAATCCTTCAGTACCCCATTTTTCATTTGATGTCTACAAAATCAAATTTCATATACTGGAGGGGGGTAGGAACCGCAATATACTCTGCTTCATATGCACTTGTCGGACTTATTTTCGGGCTTTATGGATACCTCTTCCTCATGGGAATCATGACTGTTGGGGAGGATTTTGTATCGCCGACAACTGAGACTATTATCACATCTATAGCTCCTCTTGACAGCAGGGGGACATATATTGGAACCTATAATATGCTTACGAGCATTGGATCCTTCTTAGGGTCAATTATTGGACTCTATTTTCTTGAATATTTTGTGACTGTTCCGGAAATATTTTGGCTGGCAATGGCTATTGGACTTTCCATCATTTCCATAGCATACGTCCTCCAGTTCCCTTCCTACAGAAGAGAGATGCAAGCAGGAACTCTCACAAGTGACAAGGATATTAGGGGAGGATAGCGTGCGCTCTCTTAGAATTAAAAAACCTTTATTACCGCGATTTACTGTAAGAATATGACACCTGACGCTTCTCTAAATGAAGCCCTCTGGATTAGGCAGAAGGCTGTTGAACATACAGAAATTTTCAGGAAATCAATTCCGTTGATTGCGAGTGAAAATCTCATGAGCCCTCTCACCAAGGAGATGGTCATATCAGACTTCAATAACAGATATGCTGAGGGATTACCAGGACATAGATATTACCAAGGAAACAAGATCGTGGATGAGGTTGAATTGAAAACAGAAGAGCTGGTAAAGAGACTCTTTTCGGCTCCACAGGCTGATGTGAGACCAATATCCGGAACCAACGCAAACCAGGCCATAGTGTTCTCCCTTCTCAAGCCTGGAGAGAAGATTATGGTTCCCAGCCTTGATTCCGGGGCTCATATATCCTCTGCAGAATTCGGAGCAGTGGGGATGAGAGGAGCAGACATAAAGAACATGGTATTCAATCCTGAAGAAATGAAGATTGACATTGACCAAACAAGGAAAGCCATACTCACAGAACGCCCGAAGGTATGCCTTTTCGGATTCTCCGTATTCCTTTTCCCTGCACCACTTAAGGAGCTAAGTGAAACAATGAATGAAGTTGGATGCGACGTCTGGTATGATGGCGCACACGTTCTGGGATTGATCGCGGGAGGCAGGTTTCAGGACCCCCTCAGGGAAGGAGCCGATGTTATAACTGGCAGCACTCACAAAACATTTCCTGGGCCACAGCATGGGATAATAATAGGTAACACTGACGAAGACACTTGGAAGAAAGTCAGGAGAGGGGTTTTTCCTGGAGTAATCTCAAATCATCACCTGGGCGCAATGGCAGGACTTGGAATCACTGCTGCGGAGATGATAGACTATGGAAGGGAATATGCCACTGCAATAATAGATAATGCAAAGAAACTTGCGGAGGAATTATATTCCCTGGGATTCAAGGTCCTTGCAGAGAAGAATGGATTCACTGAGAGCCATACTATTCTAGTTGATGTTAGAGACTTTGGAGGAGGAAAGACTGTGGCAGAAACACTGGAGAATAACAACATAATTCTAAATAAGAACATGATCCCGGGAGATTCAAACACTAAGGCCCAAAATCCATCCGGGATTAGAATTGGCACACAGGAGGTCACAAGGATCGGAATGGGAAAAAGTGAAATGAGTGCAATTGCCAGCCTTATTCATAAAGCACTGAAAGGGGGAAATGTTTCTGGGGAAGTGGGTGCGCTAAAGGAACAATTCCAGAAAGTGAGGTTCTGTTACGGAAACGAAGGGGGTTACGATTATATTAAGCTCTTCAAATGAGAACTGAAAAAATTCTGGATTAACTGCAATCAATTGATCCGTGAATGTTCAGCTGTCTCAAATCACAACCATTGCCTTTATGAACTAATTGTGCGACCGCTACAAAGTATGCAGGACGTGATGTTTGCATGTATAGTCCGGATTTATAAACAAATTTCCCTTCACTCCTATTGTCACTTTCAAGAAAAGGATATGTTAAATATCCTTAAGTACATCCCATTGTGTCGATAAAATGGGGATAATGTCAGATTCATATCTTTACATTTTAAAAAATCTCGATAACCTCAAAGAGATCGATGAGGAGTACGTTCAGAAACTGTGCAACGTGATACTTTCATCCGGGAATATATTTGTATACGGCGTAGGCAGATCAGGTATTGTCGGCAGGATGTTTGCTATGAGACTTGTTCAGCTTGGACTGAAGACGTTCTTTGTCGGCGAGACAATAACCCCTGTTGTAACTAACAAGGATGTGGTTATACTCATTTCAGGTACCGGTGAAACCCAGGGAGCCATTCTTGTGGCACAAATATGCAGGAGGGTAAATGCCAAGGTCATTTCAGTTACTTCATCAACTGACAACTCAATTTACAAGATGAGCGATTACGGGATAGTCCTGAGGACTAATGATCCCTCAGATCTTGCTCCGCTTGGAACATTGTTTGAAATTTCAGCTCTAGTGTTCCTGGATGCAACTGTTGCTCTGATGATGAAAATGAAAGGAGAGACGGAAGAAGACATAAGAAAAAGGCACGCCATATGGCTATGAAAAAAGAGAAATAATGAATATGGCTCACGCATTATGCTAAAAAACCTGGATGTCCTCAAGTCCGTTGTACAGGAAATTGTCACAGAAGATGAATTACGCTCGCTTCAGGAAGCAAAGGGGTATATAGGTTTTGAACCGTCCGGTGATGTACATATTGCCACTGGACTGTATTGGACAAACGTTATAAACATGGCAGTCGAGTCTGGAATTGATATGTATATTCTTCTGGCGGACTGGCACGCTGCCATAAATGATAAATTTGATGGAAACCTTGATAAGATCAGGAGAAACGCAGAATACATGAGACATTCATTCATCTCTCTTGGATTGAGCAAGAAGGTTAAATTTTTATACGCTTCAGATTTGGTTTCCAATCAGGATTACTGGGCACTCCTATTAAGAATAGCGAAATCACTGACACTCTCCAGAATAAAGAGGGCACTCCCCATAATGGGAAGGGGGGAAGAGGAAGCTGAAAAGGATGCTTCAAAGATGATTTACCCGTTGATGCAGGCTACGGACATATTCTACATGGACCTGGATATTGCCTTTGGCGGGATGGATCAAAGACACGCTCACATGCTTGCAAGGGACATTCACAGGAAAATAAATAAGAAGAACTTCGTAGCGGTTCATGGCCCCCTTATATCTTCGCTGAAAGGAGGAAACAGAATGGACCCTTCAAACAAGATGAGCAAAAGCAAGTCCGATTCGGCAATTTTCATTAATGATGCGCCAGACATTATTGAAAAGAAGATCAATGCAGCTTACTGTCCAGAAGGTGAAGTGGAAGGAAATCCTGTTCTCCAAATCTACAGGAACATTGTACTCAACTTCTACGGAAGGGAATTAGATATCGAAGGGAAGAATTACATCACCTATCCTGATCTGGAGAGAGACTATAAAGAGGGAAAAATCCATCCAAAGGTTCTTAAAAAAGACTTGACATCTCGACTGATCCATATTCTTGAGCCATCAAGGAAGTACTTTGAGGAAAATAACGATGCTAGGAAATTAATGGAGGAATTCAGATGAAACCAGTTAAGGACCTGAAGATGAATAAGGACATGACTGTCTCTGAGCTTGTTGATGAGTTTGGAAATGCAGGTGGATTCACTGCGCCGAAACTGAAAATTGCCTCTGAAATAATGAGGGAGATGAAAGAAAATGGCACAGAAACATTCCTAAGTTTTCCTGCGGATATTGTGTCCACTGGAACGAGAGGTGCACTGATTTCCCTTATGAAAACTGGACTGATAAATCATGTGATAACCACGGCTGGGATGGTAGATCATGATCTGGCCAGATGCTACAGGAATTATTATCATGGCGATTTCATGATGGACGACAAAAAATTGTACAAGCAAAAGATCTACAGACTTGGCAACGTGATAATTCCACATGAAAATTACGGGGGAATTTTGGAACAGAAGTTGATTCCTTTTCTTGAAAGAGAGTATGAGAAGAAGAAGAAATGGACAATAAGCGACCTGCTGGCTGATCTGGGGAGGGAAATGAGATGTGATTCCATACTGAGAACAGCTTATGAAGGAAAAATAGACATATTCATCCCCGGATACACTGACGGGTCTTTCGGTTCACAAATCTGGTCTTTCTGGGAGATACACAGGGATTTTGTCATAGACTTGCTTGAAGATGAACATAGACTCAGCGAGATCATGTTTTCATCCACAAAGAGGAAGATGGGTGCCATAATGATAGGAGGGGGGATATCGAAGCACCACGTAATATGGTGGAACCAGTTTAGAGGGGGCTTGGACTATGGAGTATATATAACAACAGCACAGGAATACGATGGAAGTCTCTCCGGCGCACAGTTGAGGGAAGCGATATCCTGGGGAAAGATAAAAGGGAAGGCAAAACAAGTTACCATTGAGGGTGAAGCTACCGTTATACTGCCTATTCTTGTCGCTTCTATTTTATGAATCAGACCAGCTTGTACGCGAAGGAAAGTTCATCAAGCATATCCTCAAGTTTCCTCCTCTGTTCTGAATTGAAGGATTTCTCCTCGATAAAAAAACCACTTGCACCAGGTGTTTTGGCCATCATTTCCTTCAGAATATTCTGATTTATTTCATTAAACCTGTGTTTTGACGCAATGTGGCCGATAGATATTCCTTGCTTAAGGGCGATTCTTGTGAATTTTCCCGGGTAATGCAGTCCGCCCAAAGCACAGTATATTTCTGATTCTTCGTCAAATGCTTCATAAATGGATCTTGCCATGACATAGCCTATGTCAGCGTCACCGTATTCTTTTTCTGACGAACCTATTTCAACAAATATTATTGGATTTTCCGAAAATGGACCGTGATGTGTTGCCTCATAAGTGATCTCATATCCCAATCCAGATCCGTATTTGCTGATATTCATTAATATTGATCTTGCCATCCTAGCATCATATGGCGACATTTTTTGCTTGAATCCGCCTAACTCACTTGAATCGAAATTTCCAGCTGCGTGAACAGTCAGACTCCTTATATTCTTCTCACTCTTATGTTGGCTTGGGATAATAATTAACTCTCCCTTCGCCGCCCCTATTTCCCTTTCAGGATAATTATAGAATACAGGATGATATTCGATTTCTTTAGTCTCAACTGCAAATTGGTCACTTAAAGCCCTGCTGATGTTCTTCCCTGCAGTGTCATTCTTCCCATATATCACTTTCACATTACCTTATTTGAAATTTGCTTATTAAATCTGCCAGTATTACTATTTTCGTTGAACCTGTAACAGTATTGAAACTAATTCTTCTCTCATTGCTCAGCAAGAAACTCTTTTGTTATTCTATCAAACGTGACTTTTAAATAAAGAAAATCACTACAAATGGATAATAATGGATCAGAAGAGAGCTCCCTCAAAAATTGTGAGTTGGGAAGAGATTGAAAGATGGTCCGAAATAATAGCTGAAAAAATTGGAAAAACCGAGTTTGACAGCATCGTTTCTGTAATCAGAGGGGGCCTTGTTCCCTCCAGAATAATTGCAGATTACCTGAATATAAAGGACATTTTCACCCTCAAAACTGAACATTGGGGTATTACGGCAACTCCAGATGGCAGGGCAAAAATCACCAATCCGATAGTAATTGACCTGAAGGGAAGATCTGTACTTGTTGTTGACGATATCACTGATACTGGGCAGTCTCTGAAACTTGCGGTTGATGCAACCAAGCAGAAGGAACCTAAAATGGTGAAAAGTGCAACTTTTCTACACATAAGCAGGTCAGAGATTGTCCCAGACTATTACGCAGAGAAGATTACAGAGGAGAACTGGAAGTGGTTCATCTGGCCATGGAACAGGAGGGAGGACATGCGTAATTTAGTGATGGGATGCCTCGATGGGGGAACTGTTGATCAGCTGATTGACTGCCTCTCTAAGAAACACGACCTCTTTGTTTCAAGAAGGGAACTTGACGAAACCCTGACCTGGCTTGAGATTCATAATAAAATTAAGATGGAGAATAGCAGGATAAGGAAGATTTAGGGAGTAACAATGGTTCCTTTCTTTCCCTCCAGTGCTGGATAAAGGCTTTCAGCATTTGTTATTATTGCCTTTTTTCCACTGTATTCGACAAAATTTATGGCTGCATCAATTTTGGGGAGCATGCTACCGGAAGCAAAATGACCCTGTTCCCTTAATATTTTCAGTCTTTCTGTTTCTATAGTCCCTACTTTCTCCATATTCTGCTTGTTGAAATTTATAAACGCTGATTCAACAGCAGTTAAGATTATGAATATGTCAACGTTCAGCAGAGTAGCTAGTAGTGCAGAAGCAAGGTCCTTGTCTATAACAGCCTCTATTCCAGAATAACCTGAGTCTTCCTTCACCACAGGAATGCCTCCCCCGCCGACAGCTACTGGGACAAAGTGTCCATCCATCGTATATCTTATCACGTCTTTTTCCAGTATATCCACAGGAATGGGTGATGGAACCACTCTCCTGTATCCCCTTCCCGCGTCTTCCCTCATAACATACCCATTGTTCAATTCCAGTAGTTTTGCTTCTTCCCTCGTGTAGTATTTTCCTATAGGTTTTGTAGGGTTCTTAAATGCAGGGTCATCTGAACTCACAAGAGTTCTCGATACAAGGGAAACGACCTTCTTTCCAACATTCATTTCATCGAATACCTTCTGGAAAGATGACTGGAGGAAATACCCTATGCTTCCCTGTGACATTGAACCGCACACGTCTAGCGGCATTGGAGGAGATACAGAACTGGAGAATTCATTCTGTAGAAGAATTGCACCAACCTGCGGGCCATTTCCGTGTGTAATCACCACATCATTTTCTTTGAAGAATCTGTATGTTTTTCTGGCTGTCTGTTCTGCCCTAGATATCTGCTCATCTGCCGTTCCGCGATCGTATTTTTCAAGCAATGCATTGCCGCCTACTGCTAATACAGCTTTCACTATCCACCACTAGAGAGAACCTCAATGCATTCGGCCTAATGAAAATTGTTGTTCATTTTAAGATCTTGCCCGTCATTATGTACCATATGACGAGATCCATTATTCCAGGCTCCATGCCATACTTCTTGGAGAGTCTCATAAACAGTTTTTCTACACGCTCGTAATCTCTCCTGTTAACAATTTTTATCTTCGTCATATAGTAGGACGCGAGGAATCTCTGAATATGTTTGTCAAGGATTGAATACTGAAAAAAACCGATATTTCTCAGGAAATGCGATGCTTCCTTCATTCCGATTCCCATGTAAGTGTCTGCTAGTGCTACCCTCCTGTCCGTCTTTTCTATTAACTCATTTAATTTGTCCCTTATCCCATAATTATAAGCGATAAATTTTGACCTTGTGTTAGGAAATCTATATTTGCACTGTACCAGTGCCCTCCTTATTTCCCCAACATCTGTCAAATTTGTTTCATTGAGCCTCTGCTGGCATCTAATTCCCATCTCTGCTGAAGTATTAGCAGTCAGGGTACAGAACGTCAATTCTGAAAATTTCATCTCCAGCGAAGCCATTCCGTTACCCCTGAACTCTTCTTTTCTCTGAGATATCAGGTTCATAACCATCTCATCATTCAGAGTCGATTCTACTAAACTATCCAGTTCCTTCCTCATCCGTATTATGATGTCTCCTGTTATCTAATATTTTTCTGACCAGAGTACGGGATGAACCCGTATTATTGAGATGGGAGATGTTTCAATCAGTAAAAGTTTAATTTGTACAGGTATAATTGCCTATTCAAATTCTATTTATATTTAATAAGTATACAATATACCGGTGAATAATAATGGGCGACCTTACAACAAACGCTCAGAAAGTGTACGATTCCCTTAAGAGACTCGGATCAACTACTGAAGAGAAACTGAAGACAGCTGACGATATAATGAAGGCCAGTCAAATGGGAAAAGGAGTTGTGACTAATGCACTACAAGAACTCCAGAATAAAGGATATGTGAAAAGAGTCGTGAGACAGAAAAGTGCAGGATATTTTCTCATTAAGTAATGAAAACGTTAATCCTATGCATAGATAGAGACAATGATTTTGGAGAAAAAGCCGGAATCATATCGCCAATCGTTGGAAGAGAGGCAAATCTAGAAGCAGCCAATGCACTTTTACTCAAAGATGCTGAGGATTCTGATGCCAATGCACTTTTCGCCGGGATATCTACTCTGGACAGCTTACGAAGATCTGGAGAAGATGTTGAAATTGCTACGATTTGCGGAGATAAATTTGTAGGAGAAAAAGCCGACGATATACTGACAAGGCAGCTTGAAATTGTACTAAATGAAGTCAAGGCAGACCAAGTCATTGTTATTTCAGACGGCGCAGAAGACGAATTCATCATCCCGATTATTCAAAGTAGAATTAAGATCAGAAGTATAAAGCGTGTTGTCGTAAGGCAGCAGCAGAATATAGAGTCAGTCTATTATATAATAATAAAGGCGCTGAAAGAAGAAAAATTCCTGAAAAAAGTTTTGATTCCAATTGGGGTTGCATTCCTTGTCCTGGGAATAACGATACTCTTCGTCCTGATACTCAGGGTGTATCTGTATGGGATTGGAAGTCTTGATCCATCGACCACAGGGTTCATGACTGTGGTCAGCGCCATAGGGATATATCTTCTGGGGAAATCGTATTCAGCAGGCAAGAGGATAGCGAAGGCAGTCGATTCTGTAGCCCAGGAATTTTTGAATACTAGGATAACAGTATTTTCGTTCCTTATAGCCATGAGCATTTTGGGGTATGGAATTTACCTTGGATACGAAGTTACTCTAGTCCCAGGACCACCGGTAATGAGGATTATTCAGTTCATCTACAGGGTAGTCCCATTCACAATCATCTCGATTATACTATTCGACATGGGCAGGATAGTAGAAGGATTTACAAGGTATGAGAAGGGACGCCAGAGAAGAGAAATTTTGAAAGCGTACCTTCGCTCCGCGGCATATTCAATAAGTTTTTCCACAGCAGTTCTTGGGCTCTTGTCATTCGTTAACTATGCATATCAAATTGGAAGTGGGAAGGGATTTTACCTTATCCTTGCAGTCATTTTGACAACAGTGGGAACGGTTTCTGGAATTACCATCTCATTCGTCTCACGTAAATATGGAGCAAGAAATGAACTTGAAGGAGAAGCTGCAACTTCACAGAAGGATAGTCGCGACGTTTAGGTTCAGTCCATATAAAGATTTTCTTTCAGGGATGCTCCTAAACTCCCTTTTGAAATATAACTATTGGAGCAACCTTCCCCATGAAGAGATTGTCAGCGTTATAGGACCAAGTAATCCTGGCTCAGAGCCAGAGGGATACGTCATAGTTGCTGACTCCGCACTGAATTACTACAGAGGGAGATATGACATGATAGTCTCTGACCTTGATGGCCCGGTGGAAAAGATCATTTCTGATAGAGAAAGCATTAAAGTTATCCACGCTCACGGAGATAATATTGATCTTATATCATCAAATATTCCGAAGATCCCCGGAATTGTTCTCGGAACAACACAAAGCATCCCCATAGGGAGGGTCATGAACATTGGAGGATTCACTGACGGCGATAGAAGTGTGTTGATGGCAAAACTCCTTGGTGCGAAGAAAGTCTACATTCATGGTTTTGATTTCTCTAATCCGGTGGATTCCCCACCTGGTATAAAGCTGGAGAAACTTAAGCTTGCAAAAGAAATTATAGGTAATATTGAAGGATTGGATTTAACTTACATCAGAGAATGATAATCGCGGACAGCATGCTGGGAAAACTTTCAAAATATCTGAGAATGATGGGATATGAGGTAGAATATGTATCTAGCGATAAGGATGATTCCTACATAATTTCTGAAGCAAAAAGCAATCTGGTAATCACAAGAGATAAAGCGCTACACAGGATGATTCCTGATTCTGTTCTCGTCACTTCCTATGAGCCTCTGGAACAACTTAAGGAGGTTATTCCTTATCTTCATAAACCAGAAAATCAGTTCCTCAGCATGTGCACGATATGTGGTTCAAAGCTAGAGAAAGTCGGGGACAAAAAAAATTTGCCTGAGTATGTGAATAAGGATGCAGAGGAGGTGTTCCATTGCCAGAAATGCGATAGGTACTATTGGAATGGAACCCATGTACAAAAATTCAAGAAAATGATGGAGAGTATAGGAATTGAGATTCAAGATAGAAAATGAGATCGTAATGCTCGAAATACAGAATGAGGAGGATCTATGGTACCTCTCATTGGTCATCAACGAAGGAGACACAATAGTAAGTGACGTTTTTAGAAGAACCGAAAGAAAATCTGACTCAATAAGGAACAAGAAAACAGAAAGGGAGAAGATGAGTATCAAGCTCAAAGTGGAAACTATTGAATTCCTTGAACTTTCACAGAGGATCCATGTCGTTGGAGTAATAGTGGATGGCCCTGAGGAGGTGATAGGGGAGCATCAGTCAATAAATATTGAAAATGAAACAATCCTCAGGATTATCCCGGCCAACACGGAAACATTTATCAAAAGAATCGAAGAATCGCTGGCCTTTAACAGTGTAGCAGTACCCGTACTGTCGGTTGACGACAAGACTATTTCCCTGTACAGTGTGAACGAATCGAACGACGAAATTGTCTGGAAGATCGACTCGGGAGAGGGAAAAATGTATGAAGGAAAGGAAGAGGATCACAGGCAAGAATTGCTTGGACTTCTGGAAAAATATAAGAAATCAACAATATATGTGATAGGCCCATCTATATTCAGAGATTCCATTTCAAAATTTCTTTCTCAGAACAAATTTTCAGCAATAAACACTGATGTAAGTGCATCCGAGGAAGAAGGCATCAGGGAACTATTGCAGAGTGGAACGGTAAATCTCAGGAGGAGTGAGGAGAGCAAACTCGTTGCGGAATTCCTTAAGAAGCTCAACAGCGAGCTTGCCACCTATGGCACCGCTAAAGTGAATGAGGCGTTAGACTTGAAAGCTGTCTCCGTCCTGCTTATCACAGATAAATTTTTCAGGGAAAGAAGATCATCCACATTCTTACAGAAATGTGAGCTGGGTGGATGCAGGGCCTTCGTGGTTCATGGCTCCTGGGAGACTGGAAGAATGATTAACTCCTTTGGTGGAATAGCAGCGCTGCTCAGGTATAGGCTTCCCCAGTGAATTTCATCCACCGGAAAACGACCGTATTACAGTGATAGAATCGCCTTCCTCCACACCGGAATCCTCTGGGATCGGTTTTCCGTTTTTAAGTAAAATGGATGAGTTGGCATTCAACCCCAGGCTTTTTAAGATGTCAGTCCCCTTTTTAACCCCAGGAATGGATATGCTATCCTCCCTTCCGAGAACTTTTACAATGACCATGCTTAACTCTCCTTAATCTAAATCGTGATGGAATAATTAATTCTTTGTTCATTAAAATCACAAATTTTTGAAGCGCAAAAATTTAGTATATCAAATTGATATGGCTGAGCGATTCCAGAGGTTCAAAAATGAAATGGGATGGAAATCTAAAAAAGTTCATACATTGGGGGGGCTCTGGAAGCGAGAGGGTTAGGTTTTAATGGCTAAATATAATATTTTGGTGCATGAAATGGTTCCAGAACATAGGTTAATACCGGTAGCTGAAGAGGAGAAACTGCTAAAGAGCCTCGGGATTGCAAAAACACAGCTTCCAAAGATCAGAAAGAGTGATCCTTCCATAAAGGTTCTGGAGAAGATAAATGGAGAGATAGAACCTGGCAGAGTGATTGAGATTACAAGGAAAAGCAAGACGAGTGGAATAGCAAAAATTTATAGAGTAGTTTTAGGTGAATAAAAATGAAGAGTATTTTAAATACATTTTTTAGGGAAATGGAAGTGGTGAACCACCAGCTTGTCTCCTATAATGACTTCATTCCAACTGAAGACAATCCGAATTCTGGAATGCAGGAGGTGTTTGACACACTAAGGGTTACAGAGGACGATCTGCCTGGCGAAATGAAACTTGATAGATCAAAAACGGGTGGACTCGACATAAGGATAAGATTTGGAAGGCAGAAGAAGGTTCAATCCGCTGAACCAACTGTTTCCATAGAGCTTCCAAAGATCAGAGAGCCTACGGGATCCGAGAATTTCATAACCCCGCTTGAAGCTAGACTCAGGGATCTCAACTATGTTGCACCATTATTCCTTGAATTCGTGGTAATGGAGGACGATGTCGAAGTAAGGAGGGAAAAAATAAAGATAGGAGAGTTCCCAGTAATGGTTAGGTCTAAAATATGCATCCTTCACAAGGACAATATTGATGAATTCATCAGAAGAATCAACCTCAGGAAAGATGAGAAAATAAGGGGATTAACCGAGGAGCAGCTTCTGTCGCTACCATATGAAGAGAAAATTCAACTTCTAGGGGAGGATCCACAGGACCCTGGAGGCTACTTCATTATTGGCGGTACCGAGAGAACACTGATATCAATGGAAGACTTGGCCCCCAATAAAATACTGGTTGAGTATGAGGACAGGTACGACTCCAGAATTGAAGTTGCAAAGATTTTTTCACAAAAAGAGGGCTACAGAGCCCTTATAACTGTTGAGCGTAAGGCGGACGGAATTCTGATTGTCTCTGTTCCTTCGATAGCAGGCACAATCCCGTTAGTTGTTCTCATGAAAGCGCTCGGAGTGGATACAGACAAGGACATCTATGATTCCATAGTGACAGATGAAAGGATGATACCAATTGTGTATGCAAACATAGAAGATTCCGAAAATTCAGAACTTTATCCCCCAGGGGGGATAATGAGCTCAAAAGATGCAATAAATTACCTTGAAAAGAGGTTTGCAGCAGGACAGGCGAAAGAATTTAGAGAAAAAAAGATGTCACAGATACTTGATAAGAATCTTCTCCCGCATCTTGGGGATACGTTTGATGACAGAGCAAAGAAAGGAATATATCTTGGAAGAATGGCCAGAGCTCTTCTGGAACTCTATCTTGGTGTCAGGAAGGAGGACGACAAAGATCATCTGGCAAATAAAAGGATAAAACTCTCTGGGGACCTCCTTGAAGAATTGTTCAGGAGCTCCGCACAGGCACTCTTGAAAGATCTGAAAGGGCAGCTTGAGAAAACTTACAACAGGAAAAGAGGAATAAGACTGAATGCGGCAGTCAGGCAGGATGTTCTGAACGAAAAACTGAAGCACGCCATTTCTACAGGAAACTGGATTGGAGGAAGGACAGGAGTTTCCCAGCTGCTAGAAAGGACATCCTACATTGCGACACTCTCCCATCTAAGGAGAATTTCATCTCCTCTCACGCGGTCTCAGCCACACTTTGAGGCAAGAGATCTCCATCCTACGCAGTGGGGAAGAATGTGCCCAAATGAGACTCCAGAAGGCCAGAACTGCGGCTTGGTCAAGAACGCGAGTTTGATTATAGACATTACAGAAGGCTATCCGGAAGAAAATATTGTTGATATGCTGAAAAAGATGGGTCTCCAGGAAGTCCTGGGTGAAATACCTGGCCTTTCGAGGATATACGTCAACGGAAATTTGATGGGATACCACAAGGATGGCCTGTATATTGTCTCCGAAATAAGGAAGAAGAGGAGATCCGGAAATATTTCCAATCAGGTGAATGTAAGATTTGATGAATCAACAAACGAAGTCATAATCAATACGGATAAGGGAAGGATAAGGAGACCTTTACTTGTTGTCTACAATGGCAAGATCAAACTCACTCCAGCCATACAGGAAAATCTCAATTCCGGTAAGATTGGTATCAAGGAACTGATATCAAGTGGAGTTATTGAGTGGCTGGATGCTGAGGAAGAGGAAAATGCCTATATTGCCATTTATCCCTATGAGAAACCGCTGAAATGCCCTCATTGTGGAACATATCTTTACAGTGACCTGATTGAATGGGTCAATCCGGGGGAAGAAAATGTGACCCTCAGATGCCTTAAGTGCAAGTCAACATTTGAGGGCAAGAAAACATATGGGCCTGAGCATACCCACCTTGAAATAGACCCGATGATAATCCAGGGCGTTGTGGTTGGGGTAATTCCATACACTGAGCACAACCAATCTCCAAGAGTCACGATGGGGGCTGCAATGACTAAGCAGTCTCTAGGACTTTCATCCTCGAATTACAGATTGAGGCCTGATACAAGGGGGCACGTACTTCACTATCCGCAAAAGCCACTCGTGACCACTCGCGCGGCAGAATATATTAAGTACAATAGGCGGCCTTCCGGACAGAATGCCGTAGTCGCATTGATATCTTATCACAATTATAATATTCAGGATGCCGTGATAATGAACAAGGCATCCATAGAGAGAGGGTTCGGGCGATCTGCTTTTTTCAGGACATACAAGGCAGAAGAGAAGAGATATCCAGGTGGTCAGGAGGATAAATTTGAGATACCTCCTCCAGAGGTAAGAGGGGTAAGAAGCGAAGAAGCATATAGAAATATTGATGAAAACGGTATGGTAGCGCCTGAAACATTTGTTAAGGGAGGGGATGTTATAGTTGGAAAAACATCACCACCGAGATTCATGGAGGAGGAGCAGAAGATTTCAATCCAGAAGAGGAGGGAGAGCTCCATTACTAACAGACCTGGAGAAAGCGGACACGTAGACTCTGTCATACTCACGGTATCGGAAAATAACAGCAGGCTTCTGAAAGTTAAGGTCAGAGATGACAGGATACCTGAGCTGGGTGATAAATTTGCAAGCAGACACGGACAAAAGGGAGTTATCGGGGCAATAATCCCGCAGGAAGACATGCCATTTACCGAGGACGGGGTGATCCCGGATCTAATCATAAATCCGCATTCAATCCCGAGCAGAATGACTGTCGGTCACCTTCTTGAAACCATTGGCGGCAAGGTAGGATCAATGGAAGGAAGGTATATAAATGGTACCGTTTTTGGGGGGGAACCAGAAGAGTCCCTAAGAGAAGGACTAGAAAGAAACGGATTTAAGTACTCCGGCAGAGAGACTATGTATGACGGCATAACTGGAAGAAAATTCAAAGCAGACATTTTCATAGGAGTAGTTTACTACCAAAAATTACACCACATGGTTGCGGGTAAATTCCATGCAAGGTCCAGGGGTCCAGTGCAGATCCTTACCAGGCAGCCTACAGAGGGAAGATCAAGGCAGGGAGGTCTCAGGTTCGGTGAAATGGAGAGAGATACACTGATAGGCCATGGGGCTGCAATGGCAATAAAGGATAGGCTGCTTGATCAGAGCGATGGATTCACCATATATGTGTGTGGAGATCCTGACTGCGGACATGTTGCCATATATGATTATAAAACGAAGGAACTGAGATGCCCAGTTTGCGGCAACACAAGCAACATCCATCCTGTTGAAACGAGCTATGCGTTCAAGTTGATGAGAGATGAACTTATGTCACTGGGTGTCGTAATGAGGTTGAGGTTAGGTGATCTCAAATGAAGATTGAAGTTTCCAAAGGAATAGAGGAAATAAAATTTGCTCTCCTTTCGCCTGACGAGATCAGGAGAATGTCAGCAGTTAAGGTCATAACCCCAGATACATACGATGATGATGGCTATCCCATAGAAAAGGGATTGATGGACCCTTCAATGGGGGTCATTGAGCCAGGTCTCAAATGCAAAACATGTGGAGGAAAGGTAGATCAGTGCCCGGGACATTTTGGCCACATTGAGCTTGCAATGCCGGTAGTTCACATCGGATTTATCAAGGAAATTTACTTGATTCTTTCCAGCACGTGTGGAAACTGTGGCAGAGTCAAACTTTCGGACGATAAGATTTCCGAATATTTGAAGAAAATCCAGGAATCTAACAATAAGCTGAGGGATATTGATTATGAAGACATTGTTTCGGAGATAGAGTCAGAGGCATCAGAAGTAGTCATTTGCCCGCATTGCCATTTTGAAAACAAGAAGATATCCCTTGACAAACCGACTACGTTCAGGGAAGAGGGAAAGAAATTGACCCCGAAAGAGATAAGGGAGAGATTTGAGAAGATCCCAAATGACGACCTGATACTTGTAGGTCTGGATCCGAAAGTGGCAAGACCCGAATGGATGGTACTGACTGTCTTCCCGGTTCCACCCGTAAATGTTAGACCTACAATAACGCTTGAGACCGGAGAGAGGAGCGAGGATGATCTCACTCATAAGCTAGTGGATGTCATAAGAATAAACCAACGCCTCAGGGAGAACAGGGACCAGGGAAGCCCGCAGCTGATAATAGAAGACCTATGGGATCTGCTGCAATATCATATTACCACATATTTCGACAATCAAACTCCTGGTACTCCGCCTGCGAGGCACAGGTCAGGGAGATCCCTTAAGACGCTTGTTCAGAGACTCAAGGGAAAGGAAGGAAGGTTCAGGAGTAATCTTTCAGGTAAGAGAGTTAATTTCTCCGCAAGAACTGTCATTAGTCCAGAACCTTTTCTCTCCATAAACCAGGTGGGTATACCTGAAAGAGCCGCAAGGGAGCTCACTATAACTGAAACGGTAACAGAACACAACTTTGAGAAATTGAAGGAAATGGTAAGGAACGGACCAGGAAATGATGAGGATTCAGTGTATAAAGCAGGGGTGAATTACGTTTACAGGAAGGACGGAAGCAGGATAAAGGTTTCAGAAAAGAACGCAGAAGAGGTAGCTTCGAAAATAGAGACTGGCTGGCAGGTGGAAAGGCAGATTGAGGACGGAGACATAGTTCTATTCAATAGGCAGCCGAGCCTGCACAGGATGTCAATGATGGCACACGAGGTAAAAGTCCTGCCATACAGGACATTCCGTTTTAACCTTGCTGTATGTGCACCATATAACGCTGATTTTGATGGAGATGAGATGAACCTGCACGTACTGCAGAGTCAGGAGGCCAGAGCCGAGGCAGAGATACTGATGAAGGTCCAAGAGAACTTCCTCTCTCCGAGATTTGGCGGCCCGATCATGGGAGCCATACATGACCACATAACGGCACTCTTCATACTAACCTATAGAAATCCACTTATCCCGGTGGAAGTTGGAATACACATCCTCTCTTATGTTGATATTGACGAAATGCCTGATACAGTAGAGATCAACGGAATGAGATATTTCAGAGGTAGGGACATATTTTCGCTCATATTGCCGAAAGGTGTTGACATAGAATTTAAGGGAAAATTGAGCGACAAGAGCCTTGATCCTGACGGTACAGAAGGACTCATAAGGATAGAGAACAGCAAACTTATCAATGGAGCGATAGACGAAAATGCAATAGGACAATCTAAAGGTGTCCTTCTTGACTATGTTCTGAGAAAGTACGGAAACGCTGTAGGGGCAAAATTCCTTAATGACCTCACAAGACTGGCTGCAGGTGTCATAAGTTTCATCGGTTTCTCAACAGGAATAGACGATGAAGATGTACCTGGAGAAGCAAAGGCGCAGTTAAGGGAAGTTGGAAATGAGGCAGTTGAGAGAGTGGATAAACTGATTGAAAATTTCAAAAATGGACTCATTGGATCTGAACCCGGCAAGACACCTGAAGATACCCTTGAATCTATGATCATGAAGGTTCTTTCCCAGGCCAGAGAGAAAAGCTCAGAGATTGCTTCCCATTACTTGGGAATGGACAATTCCACTGTTATCATGGCAAGATCTGGAGCAAGGGCAAATATGATGAACCTTGCCCAAATGGCAGGAATTATAGGACAGCAAAGTATCAGAGGTCAGAGGCAGCACAGAGGATATACCGATAGGACGCTTCCACATTTCAAGAAGGGAGATATAGGTGCATATGCCAGAGGATTTGTCAGCTCATCTTATAAGGAAGGGTTGAATCCCACAGAGTATTTCTTCCATGCGACAGGCGGTAGAGAGGGACTGGTAGATATAGCGGTGAGAACGTCGAGGTCAGGTTATATGCAGAGGAGGCTTATCAACGCACTCGAAGACTTGAAAGTTTCAGAGGACGGTAGAGTGCTGGATACCGAGGACTCCGTAATACAGATAAAATATGGGGAAGATGGTACCGATCCCTCAAGGTCATTTTCAGGAGAATCGGTTGATGTGGACTACATAGTCAAAGAAACATTTGGAAACAAATACAGGGGGACGAAGAAATGACGATAATTGCCTGGAAGGACACTTTGAAGAAGATTAAGGAGATAAAAGAGAAGGTGCCTGTAACCTACTGCCTGGATTACGATATAACGCCTGACAAGAAAATAAAAGAGGGATTGATAACTCTCACAGGCAAGACATTCGTGGCAAGGGTTAAGATCACAGGAATATCTCCATACACAAATGATTCTAAGGGCATAAAGAAGAAGAAGGATGGGCTAAAGACGTGCATTGAGATCTCTAAAATAGAAGAAATACAGGATGACATTGTAAACTATGAGGAGATATCGGGCGGCTCTGTGGAGAAAATATTATCATACTCTATAATTTTGCCAAAGGAAGAGGCAAAGATCGAGCTGAAGGAGTCAATAGAAGCCCAATTATCTCCGGAGGTCAAGGAAATTTTGCACATGGCTGAAAAGGAAGGAAAGAAGCTCCCTCCAAAAATTGCCTCTAAATTGGCGGAGGCAAGGAACAAGTACGGCATCAGTGAAAAGGATTTTGATAAACTACTCAAGGCCACTATAGAAAAATATGAAGAAACCACCGTTGATCCGTTCGAGGCTGTGGGAATAGTTGGTGCACAGAGTATAGGAGAACCTGGAACGCAGATGACCATGAGGACCTTCCACTTTGCAGGTGTAGCGGAGATGGATGTTACGCTTGGTCTGCCACGCCTCATTGAGATTGTAGACGCGAGAAAGACTCCAAGTACTCCATCAATGACCATATACCTGAATGAGAAGGTGAAGGGAGACCAGGAGAGGGCAGTATCGCTTGCAAGGTCCATAGAATCAACAAATTTACTTGATATTGCTGATTTGGAAGTCAATACCACAGAAAGCTACGTACTGATATCGACGGACAAACAGAAACTCCAGGATAGGGGACTTAGAAAGGAAGATGTTGTAGCCAAGGTCAAGAAGATAAGAATGCAGAAAATATCTGTAACCGAGGACAAGGATAAGATAAAAATCAGCCTAGAAGAACCTTCATTCAAGAAGATATATCAGCTTTATGAGACCCTGAAAACATTCCAGGTAAGAGGACTTGATGGAATTAAGAGGGCAATAGTCAAGTTTGACCAAAATGCCAAAGAATGGGTCATATACACTCAGGGAACAAACCTAGCAGGTGTAATGGAACTGAAGGATGTCGATTATGCCAGGACAAAGACGAATGATATAATCGAGATATCCCAGGTACTGGGCATAGAAGCTGCCAGGGAGGCCATAATAGAGGAGAGCGTATCAACCCTGCACAATGCTGGCCTAAATACTGATATAAGGCATCTTATGCTTGTCGCCGACATGATGACGTTCACAGGTACAGTTGAAGCAATCGGACGTCACGGCATATCGGGAGAAAAAGCATCTGTTCTCGCTAGAGCCGCATTTGAGATCACAAGTAAACATCTTCTAAATGCGGGGCTAACCGGGGAGATAGATAGATTGAACGGAGTCGCAGAAAATATTATAGTGGGGCAACCAATAACTCTGGGAACTGGTGCAGTGAAACTGACATATAAGCGGGGTGAATAACTTTGGACTATAACTGGGAGTTTGGAAGATTAAAGGAAACAGGAAAATATGTCCTGGGAGAAAAGGTGACGTTCAGTATGCTAAAAAAGAACGAGGTAAAAGCAATTATATTTGCAGACGAGCCTCATCTTAATAAAAAATTTGAAAATTTTGATGGTATAAAGTTTTCTGTACCTCTGAATTCTATGCAACTGGGAGCGATCTTTGGCAAACCATTTGCTGTTTCTGTGATAGGAGTGGTAGATCCTGGCAGCTCCAAATTCAAGGGGAATGAGTGAGCTTGGGTGAAATAACACTTGATACAAGAAGTCTTGATTTGATCCAGCTTTTCGAATCCTCTATCGGACTTCCTGTAAAGGATGTCATGGAAACAGAGGATGTAATATATTATGTGCTTGAGAAAGGCGGCACGTACAAGCTTTTTACCTCTGACGAAAAGAAGAGATCACTGGAAAAAATAAAGGAAAATTTGAAGAAGAGGATAAACGTGCTTGATTATTCTCCTGAGCCTGAACAGTTCTTCAGGAACCTTTTCTACAGGTACAAAGTCACTTCACTTAACGTGACGGCGGGGGAAAGCGGATATGTTGTAAACGTCAAGGTGGACCCAAACTACAAGGCATCCGCAATAGGGAAAGATGCAAAAAATCTAAAGACAGCACTGCTTCTTGCAAAGAGACATTTCACAATCGCCCGTCTTTATATTGAATGAATTCCCTGATTATATCCTGATGATCGAAGGCCATCGATTCTTTTAGTATGTCTTCCGGAACTACCAGAAAAACTGAAGATGCGTCATCTCCCGCTACCGGAGGCGCGTGTATTTTTCCGCTATAAACAATTGAAATTGTGTGGCCGCGGGGATCTCTCCCTGGATCTGAAACTATGGTGAATAGTTCCAGTTCATCTGGGTCCTGCCCAATTTCTTCTCTCATCTCCCTCTTAAGTGCATCCTCAACTTTCTCCCCATAATTTACGTATCCACCAGGAAGAGCGAATTTTCCCATGAACGGGTCGTTCTTTCTCCTTATGATCACAATCTTTTCCCCGAAGGAAATTATACCATCCACAGTAACTGCGGGCCTCTTGTATGGATGTGCCAGACAGAAATCAAGTAATTTCCTAGTTCTCATGTAATATTCCCTGTATTTTCTACCCTCCTCTGTGAGCAGAACCTTATCGCCTGCCATTTCTACGAGTTTTCCCTCATCATTAATGCTATCGATCAATGCTGACAGTTCAGCTTTTGAGTATCCTGTGATGGCCATCAATTCTGAAAATCTTATATCGTAATCCAGTTCTGATAGCAATTCACCCTCTCTCACATTCAGATAGTTTTTTTTGGATGTTTCTCTTATTTCAATGTGTACCCTGGCTTCGAAATCATCTGGAGTCATTTCGCTATAAGATAGAAAGAGGAGTAATTTATAATTTTCACATTTCTCTTTTCACCGACTTTGCCTTTTCTGACGACAACTGGATGGTAGTAGATATCCCTACCCATTAATGTCCCCCCCTTTCCTTCTTCGAGCAGTGTGACTTCGACTTTCCTTCCAATGAATCTCCTCATTGATTCCTCCGAAATAGACCTGTGAATTTCACTCAGTATCTGGCTCCACTGTGCAGTCTGATTCGTAGGCGGTATTTTCCAAGAGAATGCAGCTGTTCCTGGCCTAGGGGAATATTTTGTGATATTCAAAATCTCTGGTTTTATTTCCCTTACAACCATTGATGTCTTTTTTAAACCTTCAATCGTCTCAAACGGGAACCCCACAATGATATCTGTACTCAGCATTCCCTCCGGGAAAGCTTCCCTGAATTTCTTCACAGTTTCTATGAATTCTTCTATCCTGTATTTCCTTCCCATCTTTCGAAGTACCAGGGGATCACCGCTTTGAAATGGGATATGGAGAAATTTATAGACCTTTCTAGAAGCCATAACTTCAAGCAGGTCATCAATCAGATTATGTGAATTTTCAGGCTCCATCATTCCGATTCTGATCATGAATTCACCATCGAGATCGGAAATTCTTCGCACTAGAGAAACAAGATTTGTGGAGCTGTCCTCGCCGTAAGAGGCGGTATCGAGGGCGGTCAGCCTTATTTCTTTTGCTCCGGAATCCACAAGCTTCCTTGCGCTTTCAAGAATTTTGTCTTCGTCAAAACTTCTTAGCCTACCTCTTGCAATTCGTGAGATACAAAATGTGCAACCTCCGTTGCATCCCTCTGCTATAGGTATACCCACACTTTGGTTTCCATCCTTTAGGATAGGCAAGTTCCCGTATGAATAGGAAAAATCCATTTTTTTGATCCCTTCAAGGGGGAAATGGGTCAGACACCCTGATACAATAACATCTTTTCCCTTCCTCTTTAGATCTTCGATCCTCTTTCGCATTCTATCTTCCGTGTGCTTTATTACTACACACGTCGATAACAGCACTGAATCTGCTATCTCCTCGTCTTCAACCAGCTGGTTCCCCTGGGATATTAGGGAATTCGCAATCATTTGCCCCTGCGCTTGATTGAGTGTGCACCCATAATTTTCCAGTACGAACTTCATCTACAGTTCTCCATTTAAGTCAGACTAAAGTCAATGTAAATCTTTAAATTTTTCCGTATTGCATTTGTTGAATAGGCTGTATTTATAAAACTAATGAATTCGCTACAATTTTCCCCTAACCGGGTTAATTGGTGCCGAATTCATGGATATGACTGCTACATGATTATTTCTTACTAGTTTTTTCAAAAATTCTGAAGGATTCAGATAGTCCGTTACTATTTTCATTGTCATTTCAGTATCGGAGCGCTGGATAGATTTTAGAGCAAAAAGATGGATACGTCCTTCATCCTGACCGCTGGAATTGTCATTACCGGCACATATTCCCAAGGGACGACTTCTCACTGGGAAATTAAGGCCTCTTCATCTCTCTTTGCCTCTTCTCCTTCATTCCCAGATTCGTATTTAAGGATGGTATTCGACTTAAGGCATTTTTGCATCTGAGGTCTATTTCATAATCGATAGGCATCTTTCATCTGCCTCAGGAAATTATAATGGTGAACATTTATCTCCGTTTCATGAGCCACTGGTTCATGTTTCAATGCCTTTACAATTTTACGTATCATTCTCTTTAGACTTGAGAGGTAAATATGACTGGTGACATTCCAATGCCTGTTATAAGTCAAACATTATACAATGGACTTCGAAATCAGGAAAATTAGATATATATGATGCCTATGTTTTTGCATGCTCATCAAGGTGCAAACAAGAGAAGGATTCATTGAAAGAGAGTTTAAAAATGGAACAACTGGAAAGGAAATTCTTGAACAGACAGGAACTCTTACATCTTCAACGATTGCAATAAAGTTCAATGGAACTCTTACAGACCTTGATAGAGAGATTAATGAAGATGGAATTATCGCGCCTGTTTTGATAAACAGTGAAGAGGGAATACACATCCTCAGGCATTCTGCTGCACACATACTCGCCCAGGCTGTGATGGAACTTTACAAGGGAGCTCTTCCTGCTGTGGGACCAGTTACTGATGATCCACCTGGATTCTTCTATGATATTCAGATGGATGACTTGGATGATGATGGGATAAGGAAAATAGAGGAAAAGATGAGAGAAATAGTGAAGAGGGATTATAAGATAAAAAGGAAGGAATTTGAAAGGAAAGATCTGCTTAAGATGTTTGCATGGAATAAATTTAAAGTTCAATTGATAGAGGAAAACGTTCCACCTGGCCAAAAGTCGTCAGTCTACGAACAGGGTGATTTCGTAGATTTCTGCAGGGGCCCACACCTTCCTTCAACCTCCTACCTGAAAGGATTTAAACTTCTTTCAGTTTCAAGAGCCTACTGGAAGGGAAACGAGATGAACGAGTCTCTTGTGAGAATCGCTGGAACTGCATTCCCATCAGAGACTGAATTAAAAGAGTACCTTGCCATGGTTGAGGAGGCAAAGAAGAGAGATCACAGAAAGATAGGTTCAGAGATGGACTTATTTGTGATGAGACCTGAATATGGTCCGGCATTTCCATTATACACACCGAAAGGGACAGCAATTAGGAACGAACTTATGAATTACATGAAACAACTCAACTGGAAACATGGCTATGAAGAAGTATGGACTCCACATGCATTCAAGACTACACTGTGGGAAAAATCTGGGCATATGTCACATTATAGGGACAATATGTTCCTCATGGATATTGAAAATGAAACATACGGTATGAAACCGATGAATTGCCCTGGACACATCCTTATATTCCAGAGGAAGGCTTGGAGCTATAGAGAGATGCCAGCAAGGTTCAGCGAATTCGGGACGGTGTACCGATATGAAAGATCAGGAGTCACGAGTGGATTGCTCAGGGTACGGTCAATAACACAGGATGATGGTCATGCATTTGTAAGAATTGATCAGATTGAGGAGGAGGTTGGAAACCTCCTGGATATGGTCAATGAGGTTTTTGTAGATACGTTTAAAATAAGGGAGCTTAAATTCAAGCTTAGCACCAGGGACGAGAATAATACCAGCAAATACACTGGTTCATCTGAAATATGGGAAAAAGCCACCAACTCGCTTAAGAAATCGCTTGAAAAGAGGGGACTTTCTTATGAAATAAAGGAGGGAGAGGCTGCGTTCTACGGCCCAAAAATTGATGTTGATGTACGAGATGCAATTGGGAGGTATTGGCAGCTTTCTACTATACAGCTTGACTTCTTCATGCCCGATAGTTCGCATTTCGATCTGAAATACATTGATGAAAACAACACTCCACAGCAACCGGTAATGATACACAGGGCGATATTTGGTTCCCTTGATAGATTCATTGGAGTCATTACGGAACATTTTGCAGGATCGTTCCCACTCTGGTTATCACCGATTCAGGTGAGAATCGTAAATATTTCAGAAAAAACACGTGAATATGCACAGAAGGTGCATTTGGAACTCAGGGAACAAGGGTTCAGGGTAGATGCTGATTTTTCACAGGATACCATAAACAAAAAGATCAGGAATTCGCACAAGGAAAAGATACCATATCTGGTGATAATCGGTGACAAGGAGGCAAGTGCAAACAGGATTTCTGTAAGGGACAGAAAGGACAGACAGAAAAATCTCATTGAACTCGGGGAATTCATCAAGAATGTTAAGGAGGAAGTGGCATCCAAGAACACAGAACTGAACATTTGTTCATGATCTGGAATATGGAGGAGATGATAACATGACTTTTCTATCTGGAATCACTTAACAGAGGTGAGAATGTGTCGGTAGCCGAAGAAATTTACGATTATACAAGAAATATTGACAGCGTGTTGAAAGAAGATGATACGATTGATGAAGTGAAAAAGAGGATAGTTGATTCTATATATGTGGCTTTTGGGGCTAGAAATTCCGGACCGGTAAAAATTTCCAAGGGTGGACTTTTACCGTCCAAAGGAAAGTTGAATTCTCCAATTTATTTTGATAGAAGGAAAGCTTCAATTGACATAGCAACATTCATAAATGGCTGTATGACAAGGTATCTTGACTACAATGATACCTACCTGTCGAAGGAGGCCCTTCATCCTTCTGACAATATCCCACCTATCCTCTCATACGGTTACGCATCGCAGAAGGATGGAGCGAATGCACTGAAAGCGGTTGCTGCTGCCTATCAGATAGTTGGAGCCCTTTCAGATGCTGTATCTATAAGGGACCGAGGATGGGACCATGTTACTTATATATCAATATCAAGCGCTGTCGGTCTGGCCATGTTGGATGAATTACCAAAGTCCCAGTTTATAAATGCGATAAATCTGGCAATAAACAACAACATTAGCCTAAGACAGACGAGGGCCGGCGAGCTCAGCATGTGGAAAGGTTGTACTGCCGCTAACGCCTCAAGGAACTCAATTTTTGCTCTGCTTCTTGCAAGGGAAGGGTTCACAGGCCCATCACCCATATTTGAGGGAGAAATGGGTTTTTTCAGACAAGTTTCAGGTGACATGACTCTTAAATTTGACGCCAACAGGATACTGAAAACAATGATCAAGAACTATCCCGTTGAGTATCATGCAATGAGTGCCATTGAGGCTGCACTGCAGGCAAAAAATGACATCGGAACAGAAGAAATAAATAATATTGTAATTGACACATTCTCCGTAGCCCATAAGATTATAGTCAAGGACCCTGAAAAACTTAGACCTAAGACAAAAGAGACAGCGGACCATAGTATGCCATATATGATAGCCTACACTCTTTTGTACGGAGAGCCAGGTCTTCAATCCTTTGAAGGGAAATACTTGGAAGATCCTGCTATCCTCAAACTTATTGACAAAATGACGTTTAATATATCTCAGGAGTATGACTCGCTTTACCCTGAATACCTCCCTATAAAAATATCAGTACAGACCAAATCTGGAACTGTGGTAAAAGAGATCAGAGTTCCAAAAGGGCACTTCCGGAACCCGTACAGCTGGAATGATCTTAGAAACAAGGGAGAGAGAATAATGGAAGATAGGGAAAGAGCAGAAAGGATAGCAGAACTGGGTATGAGGCTTGACAGAATGACTGTCAGAGAATTTATTGACGGAGTCAATGAGAAAAGATAATATTCATGCACCATCACCATAACTGAGTATTTCGGAGGTATGGATGGAGTGAGAACGGGTAATGAGTATGATCAGGTAGATGTTACAAATAGTTCCCCTTCCCTAACAGTCACGTCCATGTAAGAGAAAACTATTGATTTTATTGTGGTAGAGTCAAGAAAATATGATAGGATATCGCGCTCTTTTTGGTAATTCGCAAGCACTTTATCTGTAAGTGAGGCCAGCCCTATTCCTCTTATTGATAAATCTCTGACTAATTCAATTATTTCCTGTATTCTCTTCCTGTTGTATTCAATTGTCTTATACTTTTCCTCTACTACACCGGAATGACTCACTATTACTGTCCCCTGGTAATTTTCCAGAGTGTTGAGAGATTCGAGGAACATGGGAACATCAATGACGTAAGGGATCGCATGTTTTTCCAGGGTTTCAATAGTGAAAAGGGAGTCGCCGGCAAAGAGTGTATTATTGCATTCGTATCCAGTATGGTGCATGGTATGACCATTGAGACCTATTACATTCACCATTCCCTTTCCGAGAGTTATTGGTTCAACGATTTTTTCAATTTGGAACGAGGCGGGAGTAACGAACTTTGACCCTGATATCTTCCTGTTATTGAATCCAGATATTACGATATTCAATAAATCAGGGGATTCGAGAAGGGCTGCCTCTCCTTCCGGAGCAAATACCCTTATTCCCCTTTCCTTTGCAAAAAAAGCTCCTCCTGAGTGATCTGCGTGAGAGTGCGTCAAGTATAGCCCCTTTATAATAACCCGGTCTTCCTTGAGGTGATTTATCACCTTTCTAATTTGGTTCTCATCAATTCCTGAATCTATGATAACAGCTTCCTCACTATTCCTAAAAATGCATATCGTAACCCTTCCAAACAATTCATAATAAATTTCACCCATTATACAAAGCAGTGAAAAACTCAATAAATACTTTACATAAAAGCTGGATAATCCCACACTTGCCCCATACAACGGTCCGTCTCAGTTTTGTAAATTGCTTTCAAATATTAAGTGATGATCCTACTGTTGAGCCCTTACCTTCCTTGTATAGCTTGCCCTCACGGCAAAATTTATTATGATACTCAGGACAAAAATTGCCAGTATCCCTACCAGGTAGTCGTTTGAAGACATGTGTAATGTTGTTGAAGCAAGGTACAGACCCAGATAGCCCCCCAGAAGAACTATCATAGAGAGGTACCTGTAAATCGCAGGCATTGATCCAACGGTAGCTAGCCTAGGATTCGACTTATAACTCTCAATGTACCTGAGCATTGATAATTTGTCTCTTGAGCTTTGACACAAAGGATCGTTGAGAGTCTTTTGTGCCTCCTCCACAAGTTCGTCTGCCTTTGGCTTATTTCCAGACTGGTTATAAAGCATAGACAGCTGAAGCTCAATTTTAGCTATCTGTGTACAGTCCGTACCGTATGAGGCAGTAAGGCGCAGATTAGATAATTCAGATTCAAGTTTTGAAATCTTTGCTTCTGTGTTAGCCAACCTTTTCATCTCCAGTATACATTGTCAGTTGATCTGACAATCAAACTTAGGTAGAGAAAATTATTATTAAAATATGCCTATGTGAAATTTTAGGTTGTAACTGCATTTTGATGTTTGTAACCGTACATGTTTCCTAAATTACCAATAATGTGCTTCAATCATTCTTATCGGAAAGAGTAAAATAACCGAAAGCGGTAAAGATTTTCATCCATTGCCACCGTAGCTCAGTCGGAAGAGCGGCTGATTTGTAATCAGCAGGTCGGGGGTTCGATTCCCTCCGGTGGCTCTTGAATGATCGTTTATTTGAATCATTTCTTATATATTCTAATTGCTCTGTCAGCATTCCACGATAACCTTTTCACTTCCAGTCTCAACATTTGGAGCATCCTTTAGAAATTTATTATTGCTAGTTACGAATGAGGAAAAGCAAATAAGGATATATTCGAATAATTATTGTATGAGGAGATGCAAAGGGAAAATGCGTTTTCAATCAGGTCATACATTCAATATCTGGAAGAAAATTTCCCTAATGAACTCCTGTCAGTAGACGACGAAACAAGCACTGAATACGAGACAACAGCCTACTATCTGGCATTGAAACACAAAAACCCAGTAATACTGTTCAAGAAGTTGAGAGGTTTTCCGGACTTTTCATTGATTACTAACATCTTTGGATCCGAAAATAGACTAGCAAATATAGCAGGTTTCAAGGATACTGAAGAGTTCATTAAACGATGGGACTCCGTAATGAATGATTCCACTAAAAACACACTATCTATTTCAGAATCATCTCCTTTTTCACGTGTGCTAGTTGGAGAGGATGCTGACCTGACCAAGCTCCCCATTCCTACTCACTATGCACTTGACGGTTCGAACTCCGGAATTGGCAGGTATATAACCGGAGGTCTATCAGCCACGTCCGAGGAAGTCCCAGGTGAGGCATTCAACTTGAGCTTTGCTAGAATTCAGGCAATAGGCAGGAATTCATTTGCGTTTGATGCGGGAAGCCATGGGCATTTCTGGGCAAAATTGAACAGTGCAATCGAATTAAACCTGAAAGTTGACTTTGATATTATTATTGGTGCAAACCCTATCTACTATATCCTCGCTGCTTCCTTCATTGACAATGAATATTACAAGGCATCCAGTATTTTCAATATGAAATTTGTGAAGGGGGTATTGAACGACATCCCTATTCCGGAAGATGCAGAAATAGTTCTGGAAGCACAGTTTCTACCGAAGGTCAAATTCAATGAAGGCCCATTCGCTGAATATACAGGATACATGGGATATGATTCTACCCAATTTGTTGGAAAAGTGAAATCAATATTGATGAGGAAAAATCCAATATACTACGATATACAACCTTCAAATGCAAGTGAACATATTAACCTATTTTCTCTTCCTAGGTCCTCCTCAGTCTTAAATTCAATGAAACGGGTTATGCCTGGGAGATATGGGTACAGAATTGTATGGCCTCATTACGGCTCACGATTTCTCGCATTAGGATACACAGAAGATAAGACGCCAGGTTTCTCAATTCAACTTGGCCTGAGCATTCTCGGGCTTGACCCCCTGTGGAACAAGATAGTCTTTATTAACAATGGAATAACACCGCTCACCCTTGAAGCATCATTGGGAAATCTTGCTTCCTCGATAAAGGAAGGATATTTTAGATATTTTAGGGTATCAAAGGCTATAATCATAAGTTCAGATCCTTCCAGAGATCAAAGCGGAACTTCCGGAAAGATCGTATTTGTGTCCAAGGGGTTACCCACCCACAGAGTGACAAAAAATCAGAACGAGACAGTTATAAACACTGAAATGGGTAAGGCATTGATTTCTCATGGGGCAAAGAAAGATTATGACCTAGTGATTGTAGTTCCGAACAGCGTTGACCCGTTGAATCTGGACGAAGTCGGATGGGCAATTGCAACTATGGTAAATCCTGAGCGCGATATTGTGATAAAAAGTAGCAGAGTTGTAATAAAGGCAAGAAATCCACAAGAGGAGATTCCCGCAATACCCTCTGAAATATTGAAAAAAATTAAAAATGTTTATCATTCGTCGTCATAGGCAGGGGTTACCTCAGATTCTAATGAAATTCTTAAGTCCCTCACCCCTTTTCTTTTCAGAAATGTGTATATTACAGTAATCACAGACCAGGCGACAAATGATAGAGTGCCAATTATCACTGAACTGTTGATGGATAGAAATGTACTGTAAAGTATGAATCCAAATATGACTATAGAAACTGTGGATAGCAATATACTTATTGGCCCATACCTTCCATCAAATCTCTTATTGATTCTCGGGTAGGATGAGTTTATGATTATATGAACGAACAGGACGCCTAGAGTTGCTCCTATTGCCACCATGACGAAGGCGGTAAATCCACCAAGCATGAGTGTACTTACCGATGAAATTATGAATGCGGACACTGCAATCACTCCCGCGGATACATATGGAGTTGAATATTTCTTATGGGATGACGCAAGAAATGATGGGGCAAGATTGTCCCTGCCCAAGCTCATCAGGACACGTGATGTTGCATTTGTCACAACCACAATGCCTGTAAGTAGGCTGTTTATGAAGAGCACCGTTATAAATATTGCAGCTCCAATACCGATATAACTGCTGAATATAGTGATACCCGGCACCAGTGCTGATGCATATCCTGTCATCTTTGCGGGTCCCCATGCCACCGTAAAAACATATGACGCATATACGAAGAATAGACCGAGCACCACAACCGAGAATAAAATTGATTTACTGATTGTCTTTTTTGGATTTGTGGATTCTTCACCCAAGGGTGTTGATGCACCAAATCCAGCAAATGCGGTGTACATGAACAAAACACCAATCACAACCCCCGTGATTCCCCCGCTTGAATATTTTAACGTAAATACTGATGGATTATTTATTGATGGATGGGAGAGGAGAATGAATGCACCCATGGCAACGATTGTCAGTATCTCTATTATAGCCATTATCATCGTATAGACCGTGGATATCTTGATACCCCTGTACGAAATGAAAAATCCATAGAGCAGTGAAGCACCTATCAATGGGATTGTATACACAAATGGGACGTTTATGCCGAAGACAGACGATAGGATGGCAGGAACAAATACTGCGATGCTCAGAGAAATGAAACTGAGAGCCATAACCTGGTAGAAAAGATAGAAAAATCCTGTGAAGAGTGCTACAGATGGCCCATGACCCCTCTTGACGTATTCATAATATCCCCCCGCTCCGGAGACCTTCAATGATATTCTGCTCACTATATATGCATTCAGAAATACTATCAGGAATGCAATAATTGCCGTCAGGGGAAGTGCACCCTGAGCAAATAATGCAACTCCTGTCAGTGTCGCTACTGCAGCCCCTGCAGGAGCGGCGCCGGCCACTCCCTGGAACATATTCTCTTTCAGACCTATAGCATTTTTTCTCAGTGTGTTATTATGAGACATTGTTGTTCACCCCCCTTTCCCCAAATCTCTCCAGAAGCATTTTTGACCCTTCAATATCAAAAAGTGAGTTTGTACTCTCAATCGTTAATGTATATATTTGCACATTGATGTAGTAATTCATACTATATAAAATTACCTATAACATCATTGTCGCACTTTAAATGGGGAGACTTTTGAATGAAAATTTCTTCATTGAACATGGCCTGAAAGTTACGCTGGATCCTAAAGCAATGGTTGTCCTGATCAATAGGTGATTTTATTTTGAATCAATCATCGTGAAATGAAATCAACAGGGAATTGGAGATCACCCTGTTAGTATATCGTAACGCCTTTGATCTTTTCAGATTTCTTTATCTCCGGTATTACGTTTGGAGGAATAGGAGAATCAGTTATTACATACAGCTTGGCATTGTCAGTGAAATCTGGATCGTCCCCTATCGCCTGTCTAATGCTGATTCCGTTTCTCCACATAGTTTCAGCTACCCAGTAGATTATCCCAGAGTCTTTTGCATCAAATGGCTCTACAACTATTTCCCCAAACCCCAACTCAGGTGCCACCAGACCCAGGTGAAGTGTGGACTTGAGTTTGGAAAATATACGGCTGAGGTGTGGGTCCCTTTCTATATTTTCTACAGCGCTTTTGACCACTCTGGCATCAACTCGACAGGAATCTGCAACTGAACTCATATCTTGCTCAATATCATTGCAGTATATCTTCCCATTTTTTATTTTGAGGCCATATTCCATAAGTTTTAGTATGACTGTCTTCTGAGATGGGAATTTTGAAAATTTTTCCTCTATTATCTCCCTAATATTTGCCATCGACATATTATATATTATTATTTATTTGATTTTTCGCTAGATTTCTCCGAAAAATTACCGCAAAGGGAAGCGTAGATAGTCTAAGGAAAAAATATCCGTTCAACCTTCGCCACGATAGAAGATAATTTATATAGATTATTGATAACCGTAAAATGCCCTTCAAAGAAGCGATGGATAGGTTATTCAACAAGAAAATCTGCATGAGATGCTATGCATCTAATCCTATAAGAGCAACCACTTGCAGGAAATGCGGAAGCCATGAGCTTAGAATGAAGGCAAGGGAAAAGAGGGGCGGGCAATAAAATCAGATTGTTTTCTGGATCGCTATTTCTACCGACTTGATCATTAGGTCTATCCCCATACTTGGGTACTTGCCATCAAGCGCATCAGAAATATCAACCGGGAACTGTATCAATCCCGCCTTTGACCTTGTTAAAAAGAGAGAGTAAAATGAGATCATATTTCCAATCCCTGCCCCTGCGGAATATGATATTCTAGAGGGGATCCTGGAAGATCTCAGTGATTCTAGAATATCCATGAGGGGAATTCGTGAGAATATCCCATCCGGTGCGTCATTCACTATGAACCCGGAGCTTGGCGGTACCAACTCTTCATCTGTATGAATTTCTGACCAATTTATTGCAATTTTCTCCAGAGAAACTGCCTTTAATCCTGGGGATACGGACAGATTCAGAATAGGATCGTATTTTTTCTCAAGTTCAGGAATGTACTCTTCGATCACTGCCTTCCGGCTCATCTCGAATGACCTTCCAATAACCTCTTTTCCCCTGAAATACGAGCCATCAATGAGTTCGGCAATTTCACCTGAGGGATTCCTCTTGAATATTGAAAAAGGCTTAAATCCAGTGATCAGGATAACGGAAACCACCTCATCTGCTCAAGGACATATTCCCTCGTCTTCTTGATATCCTCTCTGTAGAGGATTTCTCCGCTATCAATTATTTTAACAAACATGTTATCCATTTTTGTACCGTCCTGCGGGCAAATTTCATTTTCATTGATACTTACAACGAAACGATGGCAGGTCGGGCACCTGAAAACATTCTTGTCTCCCGAAAATTTTCCTTTCTTTGTCTTGCTCTTGCCATTGATACTCACTATATCCATGGCAAAATCTATGGATGGTGCACTTGAAATTGCTGTCCCCACGCCAAAGCCAGAGGCACCCGCATTTTTAATGCTCTCAATATCCTCTTCCTTTATTCCCCCTGAAACGATTATACCAACATTGTTGAATCCGTTCATGTCGAGTTCCCATCTGACTTCTCTCACTATATCAGCGAAATTTCCCCTTCGCGATGATGGAGTATCCAGCCGAACTGCATTCAAGTTCTTGATTACTCTGGCCGCCCTTATAGAACTCTCCTTCTCGTCTGAGTATGTGTCCACAAGTGCGATCCTCGATGCATCCTTCTCGACTGCACTGTCGTAGAGCTTCCATCCTTCCTCTTCTCCAAAAAGAAGGAGCAAGGAATGTGGCATTGTTCCCTCTGCTTTAATTCCTATCCTCTCGGCTCCAATTATGCTGGATACCTTGTCACATCCTCCCAAATATGAATTTCTATCTATAAGAGGTGCAAGTGCCGGATGCATCCGCCTTACACCGAAAGACAGGAGAGGAAGATCCCCGACCCTCTTTTTAAAAAATGATGCCTTGGTTGCAATTCCTGATGCCTCGGAGATTGAACCCAAGATTGCTGTTTCCAGCATCCCGAAATCAGAATAATTTCCCCTTATCTTAACCACCGGTATTGGGATCCCCCTTATATCCCTTGAAGGAAACAATGTACCTTCAGGCAATGAAAAAACATCCACTTTTTTGCCTCCCAGTATATCTGTTAGATCATCTAAGCCTGATAGAATTATCCACGGAAGATTGCTTGTGGAGGTTGTAATTTCCATAGTAACAAATGGATTGACACCCGTCTTTTCTAGGATTTCCTTGACCCTCAGGAAATAAATGTCAGTGGTTTTTAGGTTTATTATATCGTCAAGGGACGCAATATTTTTCATGCTCCAAGAATGTCTGTTATGGATATTATTTTTGTCCCGTAGTTCTTGGCCATGTACTCGAGAGTGCCCCTCTTATCATCTTCTGAATAGGTAGAAGTGCACTCCCTTGCTACTATTGTATTGAACCCTCTAAAAAATGCAGACGCAACAGAGTGAACTATGCAAATGTCTGTAACAACGCCACAAAATAACAGGTTTTTCGCATTTCTTGCCCTTAATAACATTTCTAGTTCAGTATTGAAGAATGCATCATAAGTTCTTTTTTTCAAAACAGGTTTTACCCATTTGAGTTCCTCAACAGTTTCAGCTTCCATTGAACCATCCATTGCGTGCTCCCCCCATATATTCATTTCTGGATCTTCTGGACGATGGGCATCCTGTACAAGTACAGCAAATTTTTTTGTTTCTGCTATAACCCTATTAGTCTGTTCTACTACCCCTTTGAATTTCCTGTCCCCCATCTTACCGTTGACAAATACTTCTATCAAGTCCACTACCACGATAGCATCAATATCTACCACCATAGGTAACTCCCATTTGTAGTGTCTTCTATTCTTATTCCGTATTCCATGAGCCTCTTTCTTATCAAATCTGATGACTCATAATTTCCCTTGTTCCTCATCTCGTTCCTCAGATCTAGCAGCATGTCCAGCGACCTTTCAGGAAGTGGGACATTGTGCACAATCCCCGTTACATTTTCTAGTTGATCTAGCACATAGCGGATCTCTCCTCCGTTTGTGTCACTGGGCGTTGTAGACGACAGAGAATCCTTTACAAATTCGGTAATCCTTGCTAGTGCTTCCGGAGTGTTCATATCGTCTTCCAATGGCTTCAAGATATCATTCAGCATCTCCATTGATTTGTCATTCTCTACCCTTTCTGCGCGAGCCACTCTATGAGATAGAATGGATATCTTTTCTGCAAGATTCTGTGAATCCCTGAGAGCCTTTTCTTCAAAATTGACTGGCCCATTGTAGCGCATTGAAAGCATCAGAATTCTCAGTGCCTCCGGCCAGTAGTTTTTCAAAACTTCCTTTACTGTTATGAAGTTTTTAAGACTCTTGCTCATCTTGATATTCTCAACATTGAGATGGCCTGTGTGAATCCAGTACCTGACCATTGGACTCTTACCTGATATTGATTCCATTTGGGCGATCTCAGCTTCATGGTGGGGGAAGATTAGATCCGTAGCCCCCCCATGTATATCATAAGTTACCCCAAATATTGATTCCGTGATAGCCGTATCCTCAATATGCCAGCCAGGCCTTCCGTCACCCCAAGGACTTGGCCAGTAAGGTTCCCCCTCCTTCCTCTTCTTCCACAGGGCAAAATCAAGAGGATCTTCCTTATGCTCATTAACATCCACCCTGATTCCAGCCTTGAGAGAATCTAGATTCTGGTGCGACAGCTTTCCATAACCTTCAAATTTCCTTACCCTGAAATAAATGCCATCAGATGTTTCATATGCATATCCAGCCTCTATTAGCCTGGATATCTGGCTAATTATCTCAGATATATAATCGGTTGCAAACGCATATAGGTTCACAGAATTATTCTTTATATCTTCCATTGTTTTAAAGAATTCATTGGAATATCTGGATGTGATTGAATCCCATTGAATTCCCTCTTCCTTTGCCCTCGTAATGATGTGATCCTCAATGTCAGTTATATTCATGAGGTAAAAAACCCTAAAACCCTTGAACCGAAGGTAACGTGCCAGTATGTCGAAGAAAATATAAGTTCGAGCGTGTCCCATGTGAGGCAGATCGTACACCGTAGGGCCGCATACGAACATGTTAATCCTCTTTCCCCTCGTTGATTCTACCCTTTTTAACGATGAGGAAAGAGTATCTCTTACTTCCATGAGGAGGAAATAGAACCATGATTAAATTTTTTACCGTAGATAATATGTCTTTACGTGAATTACATAAAGGAGCCTCTCGTAAAGAAATCATCCTTGCTCAAGGATAAGAAGATAATTCTGGGCGTAACTGGTTCAATTTCTGCAGTAGAGTCAGTCAGGCTCATTCATGAACTCAAAAGACATGGTGCAGATGTTTTCCCGGTAATGACAGAATCTGCAAAGAAGATCGTAAATCCGAATTCTCTCGAATATGCGTCAGAGAACAAGGTAGTTACTGAACTCACTGGATCAATTGAACACGTGAAACTCGTTGACAGTTCTGATCTTTTTCTGGTGGCTCCTGCAACTGCAAACAGCATTTCGAAAATGTCTCTTGGCATCGATGACACGACCGTAACTTCTGTTTTTTCAAATGCACTAGAGAAAATCCCTGTGCTGTTATCCCCCGCCATGCATCAGAATATGTATTCGAATCCCATTATATCTAAAAATATAGGTGTACTGAAATCGTATGGGGTGAAAGTCCTTGATCCCATTTTTGAAGAATCCAAAGCAAAGATATCAGATATCGAAACTATAGTTGCAGAAACCATAAGGGCCATTCACAGTGAGCTTAGGGGGAAGAAGGTATGTATAATTGGTGGCTCCAGCATAGAGAATATTGATGATGTTAGAATCATTACTAACAATTCAAGCGGAGAAACTTCAGTCGAATTAGCGAAGATGGCCTACTTTTTGGGAGCTGACACCGATCTGTATTTTGGAAATCTTAGGGTTCAGGTACCCCCATTTCTCAAATTCAAGCAATTTACAAATGTTGATAGTATTATGAAAGAGGCTGATTCTATCAAGAAGAATGATATTATAATTGTGCCCGCAGCCCTTTCAGATTTTTCCCCAGTGAAGAAAGAGGGAAAAATTTCAAGTGACGGGGGCTTCACTATGAGACTGAACCCTACCCCTAAATTACTGAAGAATCTAAGGGATGGATTTGATGGAAAAATAGTTGGATTCAAGGCTGAATTCGGTGTAACAGAGAAGGAACTTATAAGGAGAGCAAAAAAGAGGCTTAAGGAGTATTCTCTTGATGGTATAGTTGCAAATGATCTCAAGGATGTAAAGAAGGGTACCACGAAAGTAATTGTGCTGTCGGGTAACAGGGAACTTAAATTTGAAGGTGAAAAGAGTGAAGTCGCAAGAAAAATATTGGAATCATTCGCATAAGGCTTTTTCTCCTGGAAGTGCCACGCTCTTCTTCATTCCAAACCGCCAGACTAACGTTTTAAGGAAGGGATCAAAAGGTGTTTCCATCTGTGTTGAGACTGGAGTAACCACAAAGGTGGAAGAGGCCGATTTCATGGATATTAGATTTAATGGAATTCCTATAGACAATTCAATACAGGAGGAGGTAGCGGAAGTGCTCGGATTCAGAGGAAGGATATTTTCCGTTTCTGACCTTCCTCCCTCCAGTGGATTTGGGCTGAGCGCTGGAGCTGCACTAACAACTGCAGCTGCGATTTTGGGAAACAATGCCAGAAGTGGGGAGATATACAGGATTGCTCACAAGATTGAACTTGAAAGGGGAACAGGACTTGGAGATGTCCAATCGCAAATAGCGGGAGGCTTCCACATAAGAGTGAAGGGGGGGAGCTTCCCGTACTCAGTGACAGAGAGGATTTTGATTGAAGATACAGAGCTTGTTATACTTCCTTTCAAAAAGAAACTTCCTACAGGCGAAGTCATCAAATCACAGACCAATCTTGAGGAAATTATAAAAAATGGGAAGAAAGCATATGCCTCTTTTATCCGTGAACCCACCTTGGACAATGCATTTTTACTTGGGAGAAAGTTTGCATTGGAATCAAACTTGATTTCTCCTAAAGCGGAGAGAATACTTGATGATCTCGATGGAAAAAGCGCATCTGTTTCCCTGATAGGAGACAGCATCATTGCAATCTTTGATGAAGAAGTCCATGACATACTGAAGAAATATGGAGATCCGATAAGAACGAGGGTATCTAAAATAGGACTAAATCTAAGTTAGGGGGAAGTATAGATAATCACCTAATTTTCTGATATCCGCATCAAACGTTTCCCTTATCATATCAGCAAAGGAAAGATCTTCCTTTTTCCCCTTGAAAATAATTCTACCATCCTTTAGCAGCATGACTTCTCCATTGAGCTTGTTGACCGGATTAAGGTCATGAGAAACTATAACAATTGATTTATCTTGAAAGTGAGAGATTATGTCTAGTATCTCCTGAACTGATTTTATATCCAGATGTGCGGTTGGTTCGTCCATCAGGATGTATCTGGAGTCTTGTGCAAGTGCCCTGGCCACTACTGCCTTCTGCAGTTCTCCTCCAGAAAGATTATTGATCATCTTGTCCTTGAGATCACTAATACCGACCATATCCAGATATTCAGTGATCCCGTCATTGTTCTGCCACCAGTCCTTTGTAATACTGTAGAGACCCATAGAAACAAATTCACCTACTGTGAAAGTATACGTCGATGAGAAAATTTGGGGAACATAAGATATTTCCCTGGCCATTTCCCTCCTGCCCATTGACCTTAAACTCCTTCCATCAATGCTTATTTCGCCAGAGTATGGAACGAACCCGAGCAGCGCCTTCAACAGAGTGGTCTTTCCTGACCCATTCTTCCCCATCAGCACCAGGTGTTCCGCGTCACTAATAGTAAATGAAATATGGTCTAAAGCCACTTTTTTACCATATCTAACTGTGAGACCGTTTACCTCTATCAAACCCGCCGCCTCCTGTAGAGGAGATATATCAGTACTGGCGATCCAATGAATGCAGTGATAATCCCTACAGGTATTTCCCCGCCCGGTGCACTCCTAGCAATGGTATCAGATGCAAGCAACAGGTTGGCGCCTATGAGAGGTGCCACAATGACCAAGAATCTGTGCGATTCCCCCACGATCTTTCTCCCGATATGCGGAGAGACTAGACCTATAAAACCAATTATCCCTACAAACGAGACAGCGATGCTTGTCACCAGACTAGATAGTATCAGTGTCACTGATTTTACCCTGGAAGTATTCACCCCTAGGCTTTTTGCCTGCTCATCCCCCATTAGCATAATATCAAACTCCCTCCTGAAGTACACTATCACTGGAAGTATGATCACCACTGCAATAAACATCCAGAAATCGTCCATCCACGTTGCTCCATATAAACCGCCAAGCAGCCAGAAAAGTACGCCTCTCAGGTTGTAAATCTTTATGTAAATCAAGTATGAGGCAACAGCAGAAAAAAGGAAGCTAACTGAGATCCCGGCCAAAATTAGCATCTCGGTGTTAAATTCTCCACCAGATCTAGATATCACAAATGTGATACCTACAGCCATCATCGCAAAGACAAATGCAAGGAGAGGTACCAGGAATGGAGCAACCAAGAATCCTATTGCTGCACCCATGGCTGCACCACTTGCGACACCTGTAAGGTAAGGGTCCCCAAGGGGATTCTTGAAAATTGTCTGTGTTACGAGCCCGGAAATTGCAAGAACGATTCCAATAATGAGAGCCAGAATTATCCTTGGGAGCCTTATATAGAAAACTATGGTGGATACTGTCCAGTTTGGATCTCTATTTAAAAGAAAAAGATACATATTCCTTATTATGCTGCCGACTGAAATGTGGACTGGACCTATTGCAAGGGAGGCCAGCACATTCACAAAAGTTGTTAAAACAAGAAGAATTGTGAAAAGGTAGTTTGATATTTTCATTGGAATGCCTGTGGAATTAGAAATTCAGCCAAGAATTCTATAGCATTCACCGTTAGTGGACCTGGTTCATTCATCTCACTTGATTCTGTCACGTTGAAAACAAGAATTCTGTCATTAATGACTGCGCTTATATTTTTCCATACGGCACTCTCATTACCGGAAGTAAAGTAGCTCAGTCCGGAAACACCGGTATCATTATCCACAATTATTACCTGTGGGTTGCTGGCAACAACTTGCTCAAGGCTGATTATTGGATAGGGAGATGAGAGGTTGTCTGCAATGTTTATTCCTCCAGCCAACTGAATTATAGAATTTATGAAACTTGTTGGACCAACTGTATAGATTGGATCAGGCCATAACATATACAGGACAGAAGGTTTCTGGTATGGAGCTATCTTCTTTTCGATCTGAGCAACGGTTGTCTTCATTGAGTTGACCTCCTTTTCCGCCCCAACCTGATGCCCCGTAATGTTACCCAAGAGGAACATATCTGAATATATCATGGATAAATTTTGCGGTTCAAGTACCACGACAGGAATAGAGAGGTTCTGCAACTGATCAACAATCTGCATTGGCTGTATTGTAGTCGCAAGAACAAGATCTGGTTTGAAGGAGACAACTTCTTCTACTGATGCTGTGCCATTATCCATTTCAACTTTAGGAAGTTTCGTCGCATTCTCAGGCCACCAGTCGTAACTGGTATCAGCAACAAGAAGGTTTCCTGCACCAATAGAATACATCATCTGTGTGTTGGAAGGATCCATAGATACGACCCTTGTCACTGGAAGAGGTATGGTCACGTTCCGTCCAATGTCATCCTTGACTATTATGTAGTTTGCAGTGTGAGCACTTTTCCCCTGACTTTCATAATAGAACAGTGATACCCCCGCTATTACAACAATGACCACGACTACGTATGCAATGACTCTACGGTCCATATTTTTCAAATAAATTTGAATTATTTAAAGTTTACTTCAAAACAAATCGTGAAATATTTTAATCGTGAATTTATGTATATTCAATGCAATGCCACGTTATATTCTATGGAGTAGTTCAGGGAGTCGGGTTCAGGAATAAAACAAGAAGGATGGCGAAGAGTCTGAACGTAAAGGGATGGATCAAGAATCTAAGTGACGGGAGTGTAGAAGCGATGATCCAGGGCAGACCTGAGGACGTGGAGCAACTTATCAATTATTGCAAATCTGAGATGTATGACGCACTGGTTACAGACCTTAAAATAGAGTACGTAAAGGAAGATGATCTTGATAACTTCGAAATCCTAAGATGATCAGAGACAAACAGAAGCTAAAATATTCATTAACTGGAGAAATACCTGTTACTACTGCTGTCCCTTTTTCAATTTCATGAAAAAAAGAATAGAAAAAAGATAAAGGCTGTGCTGATCTCTTTTGATTTGATGATGAGATTAAACCTTCAACGTGGCTTCTCCAGGTTCCCAGTTGACTGGGCAGAGTCCACCTGACTGAAGTGCTGAAAGCACCCTGAATGTTTCTTCTGTACTTCTTCCGACATTATCGTCAGTTATGACCATGTACTTCACTATCCCCTTTGGGTCAATTATAAATAATCCCCTCTGGGAATTCCCTGATTTTTCGTCAAGGACGTCGTAACTTAGGGAGATCTCCCCCTTCCTGTCTTCAACCATCGGATATTTGGCTTTAGAGACCCTCGTGTCATGTTTTACCCACGCTTCATGAACATAGACAGTATCCCTGCTTACAGAAATTATCTCGGCACCTGCTTTCTTAAATTTCTCATACTCCTCAGCAAATCCCTCAACTTCTGTTGGGCAGACAAAGGTGAAATCCGCAGGGTAGAAAAATAAAATTACCCATTTCCCTCTGTACTTCGATAATTTAACTTTCTCCATCTTTCCATTCACATAAGCGTTGGCTTCAAAATCTGGTGCTTCTTTTCCTATCATTTTACCACTCCTAAATAATTAGGACGAGATTAATTTCTTCCATATAAAGATTGGTCATTCCTCAAATATCCTGTTTGAGTATAACGAAAATGGATATGAAAACTGCGCTAAAAGATGTTGTGTCACTAATAGTAGCTACTGTACTTTATCCCGAATTTTTTTACAGTTAATCCGCTTCCATTTTCCACTTTCCCGATTATTTGTGGATTGAATTCAGAAAGTCGTTGCATTAGCCTATCAGCATCCCTCTCTGGGACTATAAACACAAATCCTATTCCCATATTGAATACTTGAAAGGCCTCACTCATTTTAATGTGCCCATCTCCTATCACCTTCTTGAAAATTTCTGGAATATCATGGATGTCAAACACATATTTCATCTCCTTAAGACGAAGAATATTTCTCAATCCTCCTCCAGTTATATGGAACATTCCATGAATGTCAAAATCTTCTTCATCTAGAATCTCTGTCACCTTTTTAGAGTATATCTTTGTACCTTCTAGGAGGGCTCTCCACAGTGGCCTATGATCAAATTTCTCATTAAGTATTCCCATTTTCCTTTCGTACACTTTTCTAATTAATGAAAATCCATTAGAATGAAAACCACTTGACTGGAGCCCTAGGATTAGGTCCCCCTCAGATATTTTCTTGCCAGTAATCTCCTTGCCTCTCTTTACATATCCCACAACAGTCCCAGAAATATCTATTCCATTGATCAGGTCAGGTACGGAGGCAGTTTCTCCGCCTACAATCGGAATTCCTGCAATTATGCTTGCTTCATTTATACTCTTCCCAATACTTGATCCCATCTCTTCATCGAAAATTGATGTGGCTATGTAATCAACCATGGCAATTGGTTGGGCGCCAGTACAAATTATATCATTGACATTCATTCCTATCAGGTCTTTTCCTATTTCATCGAAGTACCCGTATTGAAGAGCAAGTATCGTTTTGGTACCAACCCCATCGGTATGAAGGGCTATAAAACCGTCTTGAAATGCTACTAGGCCTGCATAGTGACCCATCCCGCCTGTCCTCCTGTATTTATTACCCTGGAATGAGAGTTCCCTAATAATTGAATCCCTGAATTTCCCTACAGTGCTGAAATCAACACCACTTTGTTTGTAAGATGGCATGCAACTTTATTAGTTTCTTGGCTATTAAGCAATACGATTTTAATACATCCTGATCATAACCAAACCAAGATGGACTTACTCTCTGAATTTGTGGGTGGTTTTCAGGATTTCTCCAGAGGAGAAATTGAGGGATTATTGAGTATTTATGGGGGGGTCATCAAGGAAGAAACGGGAAGCTACATCATTTTTAATTCAGAAAAACCTTATCAAATAATTAATAGATTGACATTTTCAAAGAGGATTGGAAGAGTAATCTATGGATTGGACTCAGAAAATTCAGTGAAGGGAAAGAGATTTGCCGTTCGGGAAAAAAAAGCAAAAGGGAATGAGTCCCTCATTGATTATGCTGCCAGAAAGATGAATGGGAAAGTTGACCTTGAAAATCCAGAAATCACCATTTACATCTACAATATGGAAATACCTGTATTTACGGAGTTATTATACGAAAGAAAGATGAAAGACCTTTTGGACAGCAGGTACAGGAAAAGACCGATGAACCATCCGTCCAGCATTTCTCCACTTATTGCACGCGGTATGATTAATATAGCGGGAATCAAGGAAGACAATTCATTTCTTGATCCATTTGCAGGAACTGGGACGCTACTCATTGAAGGATTCAGAATGGGAATAAAGGGGTATGGCATAGACAAAAATATCAAAATGGTAAAAGGGGGAAACGAGAATCTTAAGTTTTTTTCCTTTCCTCCGAACATTGTCCAGGGAGACTTCTCCTCCATGGTCAATTTCAAAGATATCAGTGCAATAGTCACTGATCCCCCTTATGGCAGGGGATCTAAGATTTTTTCTCAGTCCAGAATGTCACTCTACGAAAGATTCTTCTCCTTATTGGCTGAAATGCCTATCAAAAAAGTATTCTGTCTTCCAGATGAAGAACTGGTGAATCTGGCTGAGAACTTCATGAAGGTCAACATTGTTGATAGGTTGAGGGTCCATTCATCTTTAACGAGATACGTGATAAAGTCCGCATAGAAATTATTTAAATTTCCTGAAAGTTCTGAAAGTGTTAATCAGTTTAGCTCCACATATATATGGGATTTTTCATAAGGTAGATCAGATCGCAACTGGAAATAACACTGATTCACAAAACCTGCAGTGGAGTTTGACGGATAATGTTTTACTTATGAAAGACACTGGAATATAATCACTATATATTTACCTCTCAAGTCTAAAGAGAATGATACGTAAAATTGTAAAGGCATTGAAACATGAACCAGTGGCTCATGAGACAGGGATAAATGTTCACCATTATAATTTCCTGAGGCAGATGACTGAAGCCTACTAATTAAGCAATATATTTCTTGGAAGCATTATTTTATAAGGGATAAACCTACACTGATAATAAAAAGGGAGCGTCATCCTGCATGAAGTGCACATTAGAGTGACCTACCACGATAAAACTAAAATATTAATAACAACGAGTGATTCATCCACATGGTCAGGCGAACCTACCTCTCAATAATATTCAATACCGAAGGGGAGAGACCCTCTGAGATAATTTCTAGACTCCAATCACTTGGCTTCAAACCGATAACAGGTACGCGTGACCTAGTTTATGAATGGAGCGATCATGCTACAGTCGAAGATGCTATTTCACTCATAGATAAAGTACATGCAACTCTTGGCGGGTACAATGTACTTTTCACCGCAGAAACTATTGAAGAGAGATAGGAAATCGCCTGACATATCCACAGTTCCCGCAGTGAATAATAACCATTGACTTATTTATCCTTATGTATCCTCCGCTCGAATATATCCCGCTTTTGCACTTTTTGCATATCCATGTTTTGGCGGATCCAGGTATTCTCGACTTGTATCTTGTGGAATAGAGAAAAATTAGATCATATTTTCGTTTGGCGTCAACGTAGTTTCCGGCTTTCTCATCTCCTACCGCAAGTGAAAATAGTTCTTCCATTCTCGTTTTTGCTATCCATTTTTCCCTACTGTTTACCATTGATGAACCTTCCCTGTTCGACCGATACTAGTTCTCCATCCTGAACTATAAGTTCTCCTCTTAGGAAGACCCCTGATGGGAAAATAGCATCAAAGTCTTCAAATGGTGTCCAACCTGCCTTGGAATGCAGTGAATCTCCTTCTACCTTCGATCCGCCCTTCAAGTCAAAAATACAGAAGTCAGCGTCGAATCCTTTAGCTATATAGCCCTTGTTAATACCAGCGATTTCTGATGGCCTCTCCATCAGGTAATGAACTGCTCTCTGTAATGAGAGGAACCCCTTCTGACTGAGTGAAAGAATTAAAGGGACCCTGGTTTCTACTCCTGGTATTCCAGACGGAGCCGTACTGAAGTCAGATTTATCGGAGAGAGAATGCGGGGCATGATCTGAAGATATTACATCTATGTCTTCACTGTTAATGTTATTAAGCAGTTCCTCCTGAATAGTCTTCTTCCTTAATGGAGGGTTTACCTTCCCAAATGATCCAAGATCCATGCTGTTATTAAGGAGAAGATGATGCGGTGTGACCTCTGTTGTAAACCCCAGCTTCCTTGAAAGCTCCAGCGATCTCAGGGATGTCAGGTGGGCAATGTGCACTTTGTCTAGTTTAAACCCGAACATGCTCTCTATAGCCTCAAGTTCGCATTCCAACGGTCTCGCCCTATCATGGTCACTGAGACTTTCGTCCCTGAAATTTCTCTTGTCCAGGCACGTCTGTAATTCGGCATGAACGACCTTAAGTTTTTCTGACCAGACGGCGTTCTCCATATCAGTTAATAAACCTCCGGTTGATTTTCCCAGAAATATCTTCTGACCGATGGCTTCTTCAACAATCTCTGCCGACGCCGCTTGATAGAGGCAGAAATCTACATAACTCCTATTGCCAATGGAATGAACTTTATTTATGAACGTCGACCTGTCTAATATTGGGATTAGATTATTTGGCATGTCACAGACTGTAGTAGTTCCCCCAAATATTGATGACATTGATCCGGTGTGAAAATCCTCCTTGTATGTCTCACCTGGTTCTCTGAAATGAACATGTATATCCACCCCACCCGGCAGGATGTATCCAGGCAATGAATTAATCCTATTATCAAGAGGTTCGCTGCTCACTTCAACTATTTTTCCATCATCCACCGTAACATACTTTTCCCTGAATTCACCGCCTATATAGAACCTCCCGTGGAAAGTTTCCATCAGACTTACTCCTTGGAGAGATTCTTCCTGAACACGGGGCCTTTCGGCTCTATCTCATAAAATATTTCTGCCCCAAACACTGATATTGCTGTCTCTTGATCTGTCCAACAGCCAGGTTCCATTCCGGCCTTCCAGCAAACAGAGTCAAGGAATGATTTTGAGTCAAGATTTTCCTCTATTGCTACCTGTGGAAGCAGCAGACCAGAAAATGGACCTCTCTGGGCTATTAGACCATGAACTCCTATTTTTATCTTCGATGGCAGATCTTTCCTATTCTTTACCTCAATCAAAGTTGGCTTTGTCAGGAGAGAAACCTCCACAACCACATCATCCATTTCATCCTTTGTTACAGGCGGAAATCTCGGGTCATCGACAGCTGCAGCAATTGCACTTTTGATTATTGCTTCACCTAGGGGATAAACTGGTTCAGGAAAACCAATACAACCCCTCAGTTCCCCAGACATTTTTCTGATTGTTGTGAAAACCCCCCTTTTCTCGACAAACTTCCCTCCGTAACTGTTTTTTATGATCAACTTTATATCTATGAATTCTTCAATCGCTCTCCTCGCCATTTTTGTTGCTATTTCACCATCTTCATCTGAATATTCTTGCGAGATCATTTCCCCCTCGTATCTCCCCATATAAATTTATGAAGTTGTGGCAATACTCTGACATTTAATCTTTCTTTTAATACTTTCTCAGTGAGCTCCCTCAGATTTTTTCCTCCTTCAGGCTGGAAAATTACCTCACCATCAAATGGATATTTCCTCATAATCTCCTTCGCGAACTCAAAGTCCTTGTCATCCGCAATGACAAATTTTATGTAATCCTTGCTTGCAAGAAGATCTATGTTTTCATAAATGTTGTGTTCCACCATTCCTGATGATGGTGTTTTGATGTCCATAGATATGATCATGTTGTCCTCAGTAGGAACTTCCTCTACAGATATAGAACCACTGGTTTCAAGAATGATCCTGAACTCCTTGTCTAGAAGTTTATACATGAGTGGGTACACTTCCTTCTGGAGAAGTGGTTCTCCCCCCGTTATGCATACAAATCTTGTACCGTACTTGGATGCTTCCTCAACAAGGCTCTCCACACTTCTCTTCTCCCCTCCAGCATAAGAATACTTTGTATCACAATTGTGAGACAGATACCCTTCTGAAATGTAATTGTGAGTCTCAGTTTCGAAGTGGTTTATTTCAGCATACCCTGCCAGTTTCAAACCTATTACTCTGTCAACAGAATCGTCCAGGGAACTCTTGGAAACAATGTCAACCTTTTCTTTGGATTTCCATTTGAATAAGAGGTATGAGAAAAGAGGATTTCCAGCTATTTCATAATTTGTAAAACCATGACCTTCCTTCTTATCGAAAGGAACACTCAGCGATTTCAGTGCTAACTCTATTGAATCTTTTACATTCTTTCCCTTCGCTCTTATCCTAACAGTCGATCCAATAGACCCGCTGGAATCTATCATACCGGCAACATAACCTCTGGAAAATTCTTTGTCGTTCTTCAGTTTATATGTTTTGTCTAACTTTCTGTTGATCGCCTCCTGTCCCTTCATATAAAGATAATTATCCAGTTCATTTGATTGGAAATAGTTATTCATCCATTTATTAACACGCAGTTCCAGGCTCTCATCTCCTGAAAATGAGGGAAACATATTCGTACTCGTTCTATCATCCATTGCCACCTCTGTCCCGTATTCCCCCATTATGTCCTCGATAGTATCATCCATGGTACCATCGATAACACCTGCCAGCCAACCATATTTGTAATCTATAGTGTCTTTTAAATGCCCGTTTATTTTTCCTATAGTCCTTATTCCCACTCCAACGGATCTATCTGCCCTGATCGTTTTTGTGCCTTTGTAATAAAAGGGGTGTTCTGGAGTCACGCTCAGAACTTTCCCGCTTTCCATTCTCAACTTTACAATCTCTGATCTTACCCGGATTGTGGCAGTTACTTTGGCCTCTTTCAGGTGCCCATTTTCGAACCCCAAGACCCTGTCACCCATGCGTATGTTTTTTGCTAGTTTCCAGGAATAGTCACTCATAAGTATCCTAGTAGTTCCGGTTGGAGTCCATGTACATCTAAGATTACATCCTGTCAATCTTATGAAGAATGTTGGAACACCGATGAAAGGTCCCTCCCCTTCAATTGAGTAGAATGTTTCGTTGATTGTGAGCATTTAAGGGATATACAGAAATGGGAAATAAATCTTTATTTAACTGCGTCTGCTACACTTTTTGACAATGTTATCTCGCAGTCGTGCTTATCCTTGGTTACTGTGTCTTTTTTTATTACACGGTAGGACGGCAGCATTGTTTCAACAAGTGCGTCTTCAAAAGTTCCGCAAAATAAGTTGTTTGTTCCTAATGCGAGAGAGTAGTATATGCAGTTCTGCCTCCGTATAATTATGTTCCCATCCTTTTCAATCGCTGTTGCCATGCAACCCAGGTTATTGTAGAAATTAACAAGATCAGCCACATCTTTGCCCTTTACCCCATTCTCACTGACTATTCTTTCCCCTGCCTTCTTTAGAAATTCCTGAACCCATGTAGTTCCCTGCTCTCTAGTTAATTCGTCAAGCAGAATCTTTAGAAGAAGGTCATATTTTTTTGGGAACAGGTCCATCCCCTTGCTCGCTATGGAATAGAATTTCTTTGGCCTACCAACCTTTGTCTTCAGGAACTTTGATCCAACATAACCCGAGGCCTCTAATGCATTTAGATGTTCTCTGACAGCATTTTCTCTTACTCCCAGCTTAGATGAAAGCTCACTCACAGTTCTAGGCTTTGCCAAAAGTTCTTCAAGTATCTTCTGTTTGCTAATCCCAAAGGTTGATATTTCCTCCATACCGACTCAGTATGACTGGTGAATATTTAAGTTTTATCACTTTAAACAGTAAAAAATGTTTAAATATGATTACACCATATGATATCAATGCCTCAAAACGTACTGGACATAAATAATATTGATGTTGAGATCAACGGAAAAGAAATACTGAAGGGCGTCTCTCTCACCGTCAGATCTGGGGAGATCCATGCACTAATGGGTCCTAATGGTACGGGTAAGAGTACGCTGGCACAAACCCTAATTGGAAATACGAAATACAAATTGAATGGTGGAGATATTACAATAAATGGCAAGAGCCTGAAACAACTGCAGATATATGAAAGGGCACGTGAAGGACTGTTTGTCGCGTTCCAGGAACCAGTATCTGTGCAGGGACTCAGATTTATAAATTATCTAAGAACAGCTTACAGTTCTCTGCACCCTGAAGAGAAAATGGAGTACAGGAAATTCGTTGAGGAAGTCAAGGAATTACTAGCATTCTTTGGACTGGACAATTCCTTTCTTGACAGGGGATTGAATGATGGATTGTCGGGAGGAGAGAAGAAGAGGATGGAAGCACTACAAATGCTGATTCTTAAGCCAAAATTTATAATTCTTGATGAGATAGATTCGGGTTTGGACGTTGACGCACTGAGGGTTGTCTCGACTGCAATCGGGAAGGCAAGAGAAGGTGGTGCCGGAATAATGATAATAACACATTATCAAAGAATCCTAGATTATGTTAAGCCAAACTATGTTCATGTGCTTATAAATGGTCGGATAGCAGAAAGTGGGAAGGGAGAACTGGCAAAGGTGATTGAGGAAAGAGGGTATGAATACTACAAAGAAGGTGAAATAAATGCAAAAGTTGAGTGATATAGAAAATACTACCAAGATGAATGAACAAAAGTATGATTTTGTTACAAACATAAAGCCGTCCTATCGGGTTGACAAAGGGATAACGAGAAGTATAGTTGAGGAGATTTCAAAGGAAAAGAAGGAACCTGAATGGATGAAAAATATCAGACTAAAGGCGCTGGAAATATTTCTTTCCAAGCCTGTTCCAACCTGGGGTCCGGACCTTTCGGAACTGAATTTCGATGAGCTTACATATTACATTAGACCAGAAGACAGAAAATCAAACAACTGGGACGATGTACCCAAGGAGATAAAGGACACATTTGATAAGCTCGGTGTTCCTGAAATGGAGAAAAAATACCTGGCTGGGTCTGTAGCGCAACTTGAATCTGAGGGTGTCTATTCAAAACTGAAGAAGCAATGGGAAGAGAAGGGGGTAATATTCATGGATATGGACAGTGCATTGAAACTCCACCCGGATATAATAAGAGAACATTTTGGCAGGGTAGTTCCACCGAGCGATAATAAGTTCGCGGCTTTGAACACTGCAGTGTGGTCAGGAGGTTCTTTCCTGTACATACCCGCTGGAGTTCATCTTGACCTTCCAGTTCAAGCATATTTTAGAATGAATGGTGCCCTTGAAGGACAGTTCGAGAGAACACTTATCATTGCCGAGCCTGAAGCATCCGTGCACTACATTGAGGGATGCACTGCTCCAACCTACAGTCAGTATTCACTTCATGCGGCAATAGTTGAAGTCTACGTGAAGAGAGGGGCAAAAGTGAGATATACATCTGTTCAGAACTGGTCTGACAACATCATCAATGGACCTACCAAGAGATCGTGGGTTGAAGAGAATGCCAAGATGGAATGGGTTCAGGGATCCCTTGGCTCCAAGATTACAATGACATACCCTTCATCAATACTGAGGGGCGAATGGGCAAGTACCTCCAATCTTAATGTTGCCCTTGCCATAGGGCCCGTATGGAAGGACAACGGTGCCAAAGTAATTCATGCGGCCCCGAATACAAGCTCAAAGGTAGTGGCAAAGAGCATTTCCGGGAAGGGAGGAATGTCTGTTTACAGGGGACAGCTCAGAATAAATCCAGGAGCGTATAATTCCAAGGCTTCGGTGCAGTGTGACGCCCTGATACTGGACGGAATATCAAAAAGCAATACCTATCCGCACAATGAAATACTTGAGGAAAGTGCTGCTTTCTCTCATGAAGCTTCCGTTGGGAAGATATCAGAAGACCAGGTGAGCTACCTTATGAGCAGAGGAATTAGAGAGGAGGATGCCAGGTCGCTAATAGTTCTGGGATTCCTAGATGATGTCTTGAGAGAGATCCCGCTTGAATATTCTATAGAATTCAACAAACTTATAAGACTTGAAATGAACAAATATGGTGCGGTCGGATGAAACTTGAAGAGATTAAGGCATTCAAGCAGAAACTTGCAATGGATATGCCTATACAGAAGGAAGCTGATTCTCCGTCAGTAAAACATTACACAACATTGAGAGAGGATGATTTGACTCCTCTGCTCAGAACAAACAGGTCAGGCTGCGCAGGAATGCAGAGAAATATCACCACGCACAATGGATCTCCGTGCAGATTGTTTGGAGGTGAAACTTTAAAATTTCTGCAGATTGATCAAGCAATTGGGGAAGGGTACGTCAATGTAGAAGACCTATTCACTGATGAATATGACAAGCTGAGTGCCGTAAATCAGGGATTTTTCACTGATGGATTCTGGTTAAGCATCCCTAATGGATACCAGGACGAAAGAATGATATCAATCCTGCAGACTGGGGACAGGGAATTCAACTCAAGGAGTTTGTATTCAATAGGAAAGAATTCATCATCAAAGATTCTTGAAAATTTTATTATAACAGGAAATTCCAGAGTTTCACAGGGAACTGTTATAAGAATTGGCGAAAATTCATCCCTCGATTACTTCCTATTAGAAGACGAGGAGAATAGCGACCTGAGTTATATGGAAAGAACTATCGTGATGGAAAGGTATTCCAGACTAAGAATCCATCATCTCTCTCTTCCGGGAAAGAAAAGCGTTTCTAGATTTAGGATAATAGAGAAGGGTGAGCATGCAGAATCTCACTATTACGGAGCCACTTTAGGGAAGAATGATGAGCATCATGACCTGGAGGTTTTTACAGATCACTTTGCACCTTACGGAAGAAACGATACTATATTCAAGGGAATCTTGGGGGGGAAATCTTCCGTGATATTCAGGGGATTTATAAGAATAGAGGAGGAGGCAATGTCAACTGAATCTTTTCTTGTAGCAAATCTCCTGCTTCTCACAAAAGAGGCTAAGGGTAACGCAGTACCAGTTCTGGAAATATACAACGGAGAGGTCAGGGCCAAGCACGGAGAGACTGTTTCCAATATATCGGAAGAAGAGATCATGTACCTTATGAGCAGGGGACTGGATCTCAGGAGTGCAAAAAGGGCAGTGATAGAAGGCTTTATTAGTCCAATAATTTATCCCCTTCCTGAGAAGATTTCCTCGAAGTACATGGAAATCGTTGAAGACGTGGTAGGGAATGATTAATGTTTCCAGCTGTGTTGATGATTTTCCAATATTGAAGAGAAAGGTTAATGGCCAGAGGTTGATCTATCTAGATTCTACTGCTACCACTCAAAAACCCAGATCTGTGATCAATGCAATAGTGGATTATTACGAGAATTACAATGCAAACGTCCACAGATCTGTCTACAAACTGGGGGAGGAAGCAACTGACCTTTATGAGGGTTCAAGAGAAAAAGTTGCAAATTTTATAGGGGCCAAAAGGGAAGAAATAGTTTTCACAAGGAACACGACTGAAAGCATCAATCTTCTATCCTACACACTTGGTGAATCTCTCAAAAAAGGGGAGAGGATACTCGTATCCGCAATGGAACATCACAGCAATATACTTCCCTGGATGAGATTTGAGGATTACGGGATATCTCTGGATTACGCCGGGCTTGATGATGAAGGGCACATTGATATGGAGGACCTTAAAAAGAAGATGACAAGGGAAACTAAGATAGTTTCAATTGCCCATGAGTCAAACGTGCTTGGAACCATAAACCAAATCGATGAAATTGGAAAGATGGCAAAAGAAAATGGTTCAATATTCATAGTGGATGCCGCACAGTCAGTGCCTCACATGCCATTCAGGGTGACTGAAAATACTGATTTTGTCGCATTTTCCGGGCATAAGATGCTGGGACCTATGGGAATAGGAGTATTATATGGGAAATACGAACTTCTGGATAAACTTCCTCCATTCAACAGGGGGGGAGAGATGATAAAGGATGTTGATTTCCACCAGGTTTCATTTGAGGATCCCCCATTAAAGTTCGAGGCTGGAACTCCAAACGTGGCTGGGGCAGTCGGACTTTCAGCGGCAATCGATTACCTCAATCTGATTGGAATGGAAAATGTGAGAGCTCACGAAATATCTCTTATTTCCGAGACGTTAGACGCGTTGGAAGATATGAAATACGTGAAATATTATGGACCCAGAAACCCGGAAGAAAGAGGAGGACTTGTTGCATTTAACGTCAGGAACAGTATGAACGTCGTGAGGAATCTGGAGAGGAACAATGTTAAGGTAGACAAACTCTACCACTCTCACGATGTTGCATCATATCTTGACGAAAAGAATGTGTATGTACGGTCCGGACATCATTGTGCAGAGCCACTCGCAAGGCTGCTGAATATATCGGGTTCTGCCAGAGCTTCATTTTACGTGTATAACACACACGATGATGTGAAATCATTCATAGATGCCCTTGGTGGTTTGGGTGTACAATGACGAAATAATGGACAGGTATCAAAATCCATTGTATTATGGTGCTTTGGAAAAATTCGATCTGAAGATTGACGAACCTTCTAGTTCCTGCGGTGATAAGGTAACACTTTATTTGAGAATCAAGGAAGGAAGAATAGAGGATATGAGGTGGGAAGGGGAGGGGTGTATAATATCTATGGTTTCTACTGATATGTTCTGTGGCGATGCAATAGGGAAGCAGATAGAGGAACTGGAGAACATGGACGACTCTGCTTTGCTCGAACGATTTCCCATAAAAGTTACATCGGGAAGATATAACTGTGTTCTGCTCCCCTTAAAAGCGATAAAAAAATTGAAAAAAGAAAAATAAATTACCGACAATACAATGGGAATTAAATGGATATTAAGGAGATTCTGAACTCAGCAGAAAGAGGGGACAGACGACAGATTGCAAGACTTATTACCATACTTGAGAACAGGAGCCAGGGGTACGAGGACATTCTTGATAAGATCACCAGAATCAAAAGAAGGGCGTTTGTACTGGGAGTGACAGGCCCCCCAGGAGTAGGAAAGAGTTCATTGATTTCGAAAATTGCAGCAGCTTTTTCTGACAGGAAAAGGCTAGCGATCATAATGATAGATGCATCTAGCCCTTTCACAGGGGGCTCTCTTCTTGGAAATAGACTGAGGTTGGAAGATGACAGGAACGTATTCGTAAGAAGTATGGCTACCCGGGGACATAGCGGTGGCCTCACTATCGCCCTAGGAGACTCAATAAATCTCCTCTCGTATCTCGGTTATGACATGATTATTGTTGAATCTGTTGGGGCTGGCCAGGATGAGACAGATATCCTTTACTTTTCGGATAAGGTTATCTTAGTCCTTGCACCTGGGACAGGCGATCAGATTCAGGCTTTGAAGGCAGGACAGATGGAAATAGGAGATTTGGTAGTGCTGAACAAGGCAGACAAGAATGATGCGCTGTTTTCAGAGAAGGAATTGATAGAGATAATGAGCATCCCAAACATGGCAAAGAAACAGGAATTAATCAAGGTCTCGGCACTCACTGGCGAGGGAATACCGGAACTAATAGATTTGATTTCTGCAATGACGAACGATATGAAGGATGACTTTCAAGAGTCGATCTCAAGAAACAAAGAGACACTCAAAAGGGAGATCAATGCACTGATAGAGAACGAAGAAAAATTCGTAGAGGAGCGTGCCATCGATGTCACGCAAGGAAAAATCACATTGAAAGAAGGCGTGATTGCAGTTTTGGATAAGATGAGAAATAGTGAGAAACTGAAGTGAAACATTTTGCGGATCGATGTACCATTAAAATTAAGTAAGGGAAATTTGATATCCAACTACAAGGGTGTGCATTTTTATGAAAGTTACAATGAGCTTAATAAAAGCAGATGTCGGAGGATTAGCAGGACATTCAAGAGTCCATCCTCAACTTAAGGATGATGCAAAATTAATTCTTGAGGCCGCGAAGGGTGAAGAAAAGATTATAGATTATCACGTTACATCTGTTGGCGATGACCTTCAGTTGATTATTACGCACAAGAATGGAGAAAATTCCTCTTACGTTCACGAACTGGCCTGGAAAGCTTTTCTCAAGGCCACTGAAACAGCCAAAAAATTGAAACTATACGGTGCGGGGCAGGACCTTTTGAAGGATTCATTCTCCGGTAACCTAAAAGGAATGGGTCCAGGGGTTGCGGAATTTGAAATCGAGGAGAGAAGGAGCGAGCCTGTGGTGGCATTCATGATGGACAAGACTGAGCCTGGAGCATTTAATCTTCCTATATTCAAGATGTTTGCCGATCCTTTCAATACCCCGGGTCTTGTTATAGACCCCAATATGCATGAGGGATTTGAATTTGAAATCTGGGATGTCATTGACCACAAAAAATTATTCCTGAAAACTCCAGAGGAAGTTTATGACATTCTTGCCCTGATAGGCTCAAAGAGCAGGTACATCATCAAGAGAGTCTATCCCGGAGGGGCGAAAAATTCCAAAAAGGAACCTGTTGCTGTGGTCAGCACCGATATCCTTCATGAAATAGCGGGCAAGTATGTAGGAAAAGATGACCCTGCAGCCCTTGTAAGGGCACAGGCAGGTCTACCTGCCATGGGAGAAATACTTGAAGCTTTCACGTTTCCCCACCTGGTATCTGGATGGATGAGAGGGAGCCATAATGGGCCGCTGATGCCTGTATCGGTGCAGGATGCAACACCATCTAGATTTGATGGACCTCCAAGGGTCATTGGTCTGGGATTCCAGCTGGCGGAAGGAAAACTGGTTGGACCAGCTGATCTTTTAGCTGATAAGGCGTTTGACGGTGCGAGGCTGCTGGCCAATCAGATAGCAGATTACATCAGGAGAAACGGCCCGTTTGAGCCCCACAGACTTCCGGAACAGGAAATGGAGTACACTACACTCCCGCAGGTACAGAAAAAGTTACAATCAAGAATGGTTGACCTTTAATGCCAAACGGTAGCTTACGTGGAATGTTACTGAAGGACAGGATTACGGAAATTTTAAGAGGGGATGGAAAATCTATATCGGAGATATACAAAGAGATAAATATGGACGAGGAGTCGAAAGTCCATAGACTTTCACTAACAGGGTATCTCTGGGCAATGGCAGATTTCAATATACTTAAAGAGAAGTATCTCAAACCTTCTAAAATTTATTATCTCGTAAAGAAGGATGAGACGTCAATCTATCAGTACCTGAAGGATAAGATGCAGAATGAACCAGAGGATAAGAGAGGAGAGGAAACACTGTATCTCTTGTATGTACTACTTGAAAGACCTGTATTTGACGTAGAAATTGAAAAGGCAGGGGTCACTGGAAAAATAAAGGGGAAACGGATAGATAGGAAGGAAAGGAAAAATCTCCTCAGCAGGGTGGAGATAAGAGGGATAAAGATAGGTCCTGATTCAGAGGCGTATATTCCTGTAACAAGCTATCCCAATCTTGCAGTTAAGGTGTTCGGAGATATGGTTGCAGAAAAATATGATGTGAAGAGGGACAAAAATGGAATCCAGAAAAAATTAGAGAACATTCTTTAGAATTTTCCTTTCCTCTAGGAAAAGCAGATCGTTTCTGTATATGTCCCTTATGTCATCAAGGCCAAGTATCATCATAAGTAGTCTCTCAAGTCCAAGCCCCCACGCCGCCACGTTATACTTGATATTCCATGGTTTCAGCACTTCTGGACGGAACATACCGGCGCCACCAAGCTCTATCTCCTTTCCGAGGAATCTTCCGTATATTTCAAGGGAGGGTTCCGTATATGGAAAGTAGCTTGGCTTAACACGAACTTCCTTCACACCTATCTTCTCATAGAATGAAACAAGGGTATCAATCAGGACGCCAAACGTTACTCCTTTCCCTGCAATTACCCCTTCAACCTGGAAAAATTCTGGAAGATGACTTGAATCAACATTTTCCCTTCTGAATATCTTTTCAACAGAAAATATCTTGCACTCTTTGCCAGGATTTTGGACTAGATACCTTATTGTGTTCACGGTGGTATGTGTTCTCAGGAGGAGCCTAGAGGCCTCTTCCTCTGACCAGGAATATTGCCATCCCCTCGAAGAACCTATCCCTTTTTCATGAACTCTCTTGACCTTTTTCACGAGATACTGATCCAATTTCTCGATTCCCTTAAGGTAGAAAGTGTCCTGCATTTCTCTTGCTGGATGATCTTGGGGAATGAACAGTATATCCATATCCCAGAACGCTGTTTCTACGATATGACCTCTCAGTTCCTCAAAACCCATCTCAACCATCACATCCCTCACTTCAGAAATAAATTCTGATAGAGGATGGATCTTTCCAGGCAAGAACCTGGGCGCATAGAGCGTAGGATCGTAGGGGCGCAAAAACATGGTCTCATCATATTTATCTATTATCTCCGGTGTAACCTGATTGATCTCAACTTTCTCCTGAAGGTCTGCTGGATCTATGCTCTTCCCCAGAGACGTAAGCTTGATAACTCTCTCCATCTTCACCTTTTCAGCGATGAAGCCTTTTCTTGGTTTAAGAAACTGCGCTTCCTCCTCAGATAAGCTGCCTGTTTCTGCCTTTGCGAGAGTTTCCTTAACTTTCCCTATATATTTCTCCAGCTTCTCCTCGTCCTTTATGACAAGCTGGCCATCTATTACCTGGCCTCCATTCCTGAAAACCTGAGCAAGGGCATACCTTAAATCGTCCCCCATTATTTCATCAAGTTTCTCTAAGTTCCTGATTCCCAGCCTGTACTCTGCAAGCAACTTCTCCTCCGGTAAACCTGATCTCATTACTTTTTTCCCCTCCTGACCTAGAACAAAGAACTTTACCGGTTTCTCGATCACTGTCACAATCTTCTTCTCTCTAAGCCAGGAAATTGAACTTGTGACTTCATTCTTATCGATACTTTTGAAAATATCAGCCATTGACACGTAGTCCTTGTCCATAAGAAATTTTATTACCCTTCTTTCCCCGTTAGTCAGTTCCATTGCTGACAGTTATAATACCTGAAGTAAAATATTTATCTATTGCTGCATCGTCCACTATGCAGCCTATCGAAAAGAGACTTTGAACATAGGAAAAAAATAACGTAACCGTTTTAACATCTCCAAAGAGCTTCAAAGGCGGTTCCACTGGACCAACATTTGATGAAGGATTGGATTCAAAACACAATGGATCGTGCATTGCCTGCATATGATTTAATATTACCCATTTATAACGCATTGATGCAGGACGAAGAAGGAGAGGATAATTTCTCTGAATGGTATAATTCCATAATCGAAAAGACTGGACTATCTGATAAGCGATATCCTGTAAAGGGTCTTAACATATGGCCCCCATATGGATGGAAGCTTATGAGGAATGTTGATGAGATCATAAGAAAACACTTCGAAGAGAAGGGATATAATGAGGTCTATTTCCCTACACTGATTCCACAGGGGCAGTTTAACAAAGAGGCCGAGCATATTAAAGGCTTTTCAAACGAGGTTTACTGGGTCACAAAGGGGGGGGATGATGAACTTGACGAAAAATTGGTTCTCAGGCCAACAAGTGAAACAGCAATGTATCCAATATTCTCGTTGTGGGTAAGGTCGCACAGCGACTTACCACTAAGAATTTTCCAAATAGTCAATACATTCAGGTATGAGACAAAGCAAACAAGGACGTTTATAAGAGTCAGAGAGATCCATTTTATTGAAGGGCATACAGTTCATGCCACATTTGAGGATGCAGAAGGCCAGATAGCTGATGATACGGAAATATGGAAGAAAATTGCAGAGGAACTTGCAATACCATATGTGATGGGAAAGAGACCCGAGTGGGATAAGTTTCCAGGTGCATTCTATTCCATCGGAGTGGATACTTTCCTGCCATCAGGAAGAAGTCTCCAGATAGCCACAATTCACCAGTACAGGGATAACTTTTCCAGACCATATGAAATAGTCTACACCGACGAGGAAGGAAACAGACAGTACGGTCATCAGACTACATTTGGGATTTCAGAAAGACTCATAGGTGCCATAGTTGGAATTCATGGAGATAAGAAGGGGCTTATTATTCCGCCATCAGTTGCCCCGATTCAGGTAGTGATAGTTCCAATACCAGGAGAAGGGGTCGGAGAGTATTCAAGATCAGTGGAGGAAGAGTTAAAGAGGAATGGTATCAGAACAGAGATTGACTTCAGGGATCAGTACACCCCTGGTTGGAAATACAATGATTGGGAGGAAAAGGGAGTTCCTATAAGGGTAGAGATTGGAAAGATTGAAGTCAGCGAACAAACTGTAACTCTCGCGCTCCGCACTGGAGGCAAGAAGAAAGTTCCAAGGAAGGAAATAGTTGAATCTGTCAATCAAGTTATAGAAGAGATGCATGATCTGCTCAAGAAGAGGGCAGAGGGAAAGATGAAAGGATACGTCAGGGAAATTTCCACAATAGATGAGTCAAGAGATCTAATGCCCAATTCCATCTACTGGTGCGGTTCCAAGGAGTGTGCGGATAAGATAGAGGAGACAGGGAAGTCAATTCTAGGGTCGTATGATGGTACAGGAAAGTGCATCATATGCGGGAAGGAAGGAAAAAGGACTATAATATCAAAGAAGTACTGATATCGTCAGTTTCTACCCTTCTCCTTTCACATCGGCCTATTCGGATTCATTTCAGCCTTTTCTTCCTTCATTTTCAATCTGGAAAGAACAACGCCCAGTATCCCGAATAATATGAGAACCACTGATATGGAGTAGAGTCCTATATCATTCCAGTCACCGTACGCGATTGACCACGAAACGTAGAATATTATGGCTCCTAGGAGCATAATAAATGAAAGGTATTCAATAACGGTATTCCCAGACAGCTTCATTCGAGAGTAATACAAACCATGCATAAAATTTTTTATGAGAATATTGGACCATTTGAAAATGCACCAAAATAGGCTAGAAGTTGAATGACAGCTCTAAAAAGGTAAAATAAAGGATAAAAAAGATTGAAGATTAGTTGCTATTTCTTGCTGAATGGAAGTGCAATTAATGATCCTATCAGCACAATGATAAGATTTGCAGAAAGAGCAAGGAATCCTATGAACAACGATCCCACGCTCGAGTTTATTGGAAGAAGTGTCGTGGTCCATGTCTTGAAATGGTTAGCTACCTCCATCCAATAAATTCCCAATCCAAGCCCTACCAGGAGGCCGGTCATCAGGGAATACTTGTTCAACTTCTTCGTTACGAGTCCCAAGAAAAGGGATGGGAGAGTCTGAAGGATGATGATTCCACCCAGGAGCTGCAACTGAACTGAGTACGACAGTGGGAATACAAAGACGAAACCTACCGCAATGAACAGGAAAATTATCATTGCCACTTTAGCTATGACCGCCTCTCTCATAGGAGAAAGCTTCGGGTAAAGCTCCCTGACTATGTTTCTAGTAAAGAGATTCGACTGGGACATTGCCATTATCGATGCCGGTACCAGACCTCCAATGAATATTCCCAGAAAGGCAAATCCGGTCAGAGGGGCAGGAAGTGTGTAAAATATTAATGCAGGGACAACGTATGTTCCCCTTGAACTTGCCACATAGGTATCTTTCAGGAATGTTAGGGCTGCATGATCTCCATACACAAGGATACCAAATAACGCAAGAAGTGCCAACCCTACGCCATACAGAGGCAAAAATGATTGGCTGAGCCTTAATGATTTTGGTGATTTAGCACTTAAGGAGCCTGTGACTGCATGAGGGTAAAGATACAGAGCGAGGGCGCTCATGAGGAAGAGGCTCCAGTAGGCATTTACTTGCAATGGAAGTATGTGATAATATTTAGTGGGAAGTGTGGCAAAAGATTTCGTGAAACCTATTGTCAGCAGCGCAATTATAATCACAAGGGCAACGCTTGTGAGGATTATTGCATCCTTGAATATTGCTGTAAGTGTCGCTCCCCTCAGGCCACTGAAATAAGTAAACACAGCAAGTATTATGAAGGAAATTATCAGAGCGATATCCACAACGACATGTACGTTTGCTATCCCGGACAGCATAACAGTTAGAACGGACAGCATTCCGACAATTTGGAGTCCTATGTATGGAAGCTCTGCAACGATACCAACTATTGCCACCAGGATAGCAAGGTTCCGACTGTTGAAGTTTGATTTAATAAAATCTGATGCTGTTATGTATCCCTTCTCTTTTGAAACTTTCCACAGTTTGGGCATAGCCCACATGGCTATCCCGAATGTCACCGCAACATAGGGAACAGCATAATAATATATTGCCCCTATGCTGAAAACAGAAGATGGTATTGCAATGAAAGTATAAGCAGTATACAGATCCGCACCTACCAGGAACCATACAATCACTGCACTGAATTTTCTTCCCCCGAGTGCCCATTCATCCAGTTTACTCATGTCGCCCTTTTTCCATCTCCTCCCATAAAAACCGAGAAAGATGAAAATAAGAAGAAGAATTACCCAGACCAAAATGCCAGAAAGAGCTAGCATTTATTCACCCCCATACTTGTTGAACAGTATTGCTGCTGTTCCGAACAGTGCTGCGGCCAAAAAGAGCCATAGCAGTTGGTACCAGTAGAAAAATGGTAACCCGCCTATTTCAGGGTTAGTCCGAACATATAGAGGAACAACAGCGAGTCCAACAAATGGTATAAGGGTCAGGATAGCCACGGTCACATAAAGCGACCGTTTGGACTTCACGGCCACATTCTGACTCATGGGATGTGATATGGACTCTGTGTTACTTAAACTTTGTTGCAGAATTAAATGTATTAATCTATATTAATAATTCCACATTAATTTATTAGCTCTCCAGCTCACTCATAACTTTTCTCACATTTCAGGCGATAGTCACCAGAAGTAAAATTTGTAGAGCAATTAAATTGCTACAGGAACTCTGGTCTCTTACTGGGGTAATAACTGAAAATAATTATTTTCAATCTTCAGTTTCTCCTGGGAAAGATTTATGAGGATTGACAAAGTAATGAAATATGAATACCCAAGAATCAGTAAATAATAAAACCAGACCAAAGAAAGGCGATGACGAGGAATACATTGGATTTTCAATAAAAAACATGGACACTAGGGTAAATCCCTTAAAGAACTTCTATGAATATGCGAATGGCAACTGGATAAGGTCTCATCCTGTTCCCCCTGATAAGTCCTCTTATGTTTCCTTTACCCAACTTTACGAGAAAAACCAGACTTCCCTTAAAAGAATACTTGAACGAAGCGCACGTAGCGTCAACAAGGACAGCAGAATTGAAAGAATGTGCGGGGATTTCTATAGTTCAGTAATGAACACATCTAAGATCGAAAAGCTGGGATTAGAGCCTATAAAACCAATCATTAATGAAATTTCAAATCTGAAAAGGAAGGAAGATATATCAAAGCTGATTGCCCGTTTACAGTTAATAGGAATTTTCCCATTTCTTGGAAGTGAGTCCGATAGACGCCCTGTACTCTCTATGCCCGACAAGAAGAACAGCTCCATCTATGCATTTTACCTAAAACAAGGTGGGATTTCTCTCCCTGATAGGGATTACTATCTAAATAAGTCGTTCTCTGAAGTTATGGAAAGATATGCAAACCACATCAGTAAAATGTTCAGTTTGGCCGGAAAGAGTGAAAAAGAGTCAAAGAGGTGCGCTAAGACCGTAATATCGATTGAAAAAGAACTTGCAAAGGCGAGCAGGACAAGAGCAGAACTGAGGGACGAAGAAAAAACATACAACAAAATCAAGACACCATACCTTATTAAGAGATACCCGCACATAAGATTCGATAAATATTTTGAAGAGTTGGGTGCTCCTGATATTAAATATGTAATTGTTGGAGAACCTGAATTTCTTTCAAAAGTGGACGAAATCATATATAAGAGGGACATTGAAGAGGTCAAGAATTACCTGGAATGGAATGTGATTAATAAATTCGCACCATATCTTAGTTCTTCCTTTGAGGAGGAGAATTTCAACTTTTTCTTCGGGACCCTGCTTGGCCAGAAAAGAATGGAGCCAAGGTGGAAAAAGGCAGTTAAAATTGTTGATTCCCATATGGGTGAGGGACTGGGTGAATTATTTATGAAGGAGTATTTCCCGCCAGAGTCAAAGAAGATGATGAAGGAGATGGTTAACGATATAAAATTAGTCTTCAAGAAGAGACTTATGGAAGTTGAATGGATGAGTGACAAAACAAAGAAACTCGCCCTTAAGAAATTCGATAGATTTAGAACAAAGATTGGAGGACCAGAACACTTCCAGAAATATAGATCCCTGATTATTAAGAGGGATGATCTAGTTGGTAATATAATGAGGTCCACCACTTATGAGATCAGAAGACAGATAAAAAGGGTCGGAAAGAAGATCGATAGGAAAGAATGGCATATGACTCCCCCGACAGTAAATGCCTATTTCGATCCCTCAAGAAACGAGATAGCATTTCCAGCTGGAATTCTCGGACCACCATTCTTTGACAATAAAATGGACGATGCAGTCAATTACGGCGGTATAGGTGGAGTCATAGGCCACGAAATAACACATGGATTTGATGACCAGGGGAGGCAGTACGACATGAACGGAAACCTGAGAAATTGGTGGTCCAAAGATGATCTTAAGAGATTTCTAAATAAAGCGAAACAGGTGATAGAGCTTTATGGGTCCAGAGAACCAGTTAAGGGTTTCAAGGTGAATGGAAAGCTCACTCTGGGAGAGAATATTGCCGATCTCGGTGGAATCAAAATAGCTTTCGATGCCCTTCAGAGAAGATTGAAAAAGAATCCAGAGGCCAGAAGGAATATAGATGGCTTAACTCCAGAACAGAGATTCTTCATTTCCTGGGCAAATATATGGAGGGAAAGCATAAGGGAAGAAGAATTGAAGCGTAGGTTGACTATCGATCCACATTCTCCAAGCAGGCTCAGGGGGGAAATTCCAGTTATGAACCACCCGGAATTTGAGAAAACTTTTGGAGGAAAGGGAGAAATTGCAAAAAAGGTTGGAGTTTGGTGACACCCCCTGAAGGGAAATTCATCAGCATGATTTAACCAATACAGTTAGTATGATGAAACAATTTAAAATTTTTAAATACATTTTTTTAGCAATAACAGGGTCACGTTAGGTGGTTTTTCAGCATCGTTCATATGAAGCTGCACTATATATTATATTGAGTAGTATGTAGATGAATTATATTATTTACATCACCCTTAACACGCATCTCTTCATCACAGGACGATAGCAAATGGATAACGTAAATGATGATGCTGAAAAGATTGTCGACTCAATAAATGACGCAAAACCATCCGGGTTTCATTACAAGACCTGGCTCACCGCTGGGATGGGTTTTTTTACAGATGCTTACGACCTGTTCATAATAGGTGTTGTGCTCTCAATACTGCCACTTGCAGGATGGGATAAGTTCACCACTGTTCAGATATCCCTTGTTGCATCCACTGCCCTGATAGCGGCAGTTATTGGTGCGACAATATTTGGACGACTCCTTGATGTCCTGGGGAGAAAGGCTGTGTACGGCCTTGAACTCATAATTTTGATCATAGGTGCACTAGGGAGTGCTTTCCTTGTTCCAGTGAACGGCGTTTACTATCTGATTATGTGGAGATTTGTGCTTGGCATCGGAATTGGAGGGGACTATGCCACAAGCTCTGTAATAATGAGCGAATATTCTAATAGCAAGAACAGGGGAAGATTCATTGGAATGGTATTCTCAATGCAGAGCATAGGACTTGTTTCAGGACCACTGGTGGCACTTGCCTTTCTTACCACAGGAGTATATCCAGGAATAACATGGAAACTTCTCCTTGCAATAGGCGCTATTCCAGCTGCAGCAGTAATATATTTCAGGAGGAAAATGCCTGAGCCTCCTAAATATTCTGCAATCGTTAAGGGAAAAATTGACAAGGCTGCCCGTGACCTCAGCTCATATACGAGAATGAACATTGCACTTACGGGAACTAAAGTAAGGGCTAGGAGCCATATGACACTTAGAAGAATGCTGACGGATAAGAAACTCATAGCTCTGGTGATTGCAACTGCAGGAAGCTGGTTCTTGATGGACTGGGCATTATACGGTAACAGTATTATGTCAAGTGAAATGCTCGGATTCTTGGTCCCGACGAACATAACTGGTATAGCACATGTCATAAGGAGCACAGAGCTCAGCGCACTGATATTCGGAGTGGCGGCTTTCCCGGGATACTGGATTGCAACTTTCACGATGGATAGAATAGGCAGAAAACCTATCCAGATTGTAGGATTCACTATGATGGCATTGTCGTTCGGTATTCTTGGAATATTTACTTTTCTTACCACTTCCGCATACATTCTACAATTCATCATTTTATATGGAATAAGCTATTTCTTCATAGAATTCGGCCCAAATGTCACCACATTTGTTGTGCCACCGGAGGTTTTCCCGATATCGGCTAGGGGAACAGGTACAGGATTCGCAGCATCGGGAGGAAAACTTGGTGCATTTATAGGGACATTCCTAAACGTCTTCATCACTTCGCAGTTTCATCTTAGTGGCCTTTTCCTTGTACTTTCAATTCTTTCAGTGCTCGGTTTGGTGGTGACAATAACCCTTCTGCCAGAGCCAAAGGGGAAGACACTCGAAGAATCCTCTAGAGATGCAACATATCTTTTGGATACTGAAATGACAACCCCAGAGAATAATTGAGTATGGCCCTGCCTTTCTATTCATTCAATTTTTATTTTTTATATATCACATAGATTTTTACAAATACATAAGCAAGAAAGCTCCGACCTTCAGGGAGGAGATGAATTGCGAAGTGTTTATATTTCTGGAAATATTTAAAATTGTGTACGAAACTCCTCTCTGAGAAAGTCGTACCATTAAATCCTTGATCGCTGGTTGTTCCATCAGGACTCCGGTGATAAGGTTGAGAATGTCCCTGTTCCACTGCCCATACTGAGGAACAGGATAAAGACATATCTCGATTGCATGCAGACAGGGATGCATGCAAAGGGAGCACTGATACCCCCAGAGGGGCAACTTCAAGGGCAGTGAAGACCTCAAAACTCCGTAATGGGTTCTCGCAAAACCCGCCTGATCGTGAGAAATGATGCGGAAATAAGTGCAAAAGTGAGAACCTCCGAAGCTTTAGCGAGGAGAGCATGTCAGAAGAACCTCCTTTCAAAATGCCACCGCTCTACCCCCGAAGCTTCTTTCAATGACCTCTTGTTCTCTAACCTTTAATTTCCAGGATTTTCATTTTCAGCAAATTGACACCTATTACTCCGCATCTAATCTTTTGCTTTAGTTCTCAGACCGCTTTTTGACCTACCTTCTCAACTGATCCTATGTTATCTTTATCTGGCGATAGTAGATCTTCACAATAACGTAATCGTAGGCAATAGCAATAATTCCGGGCCTGAAACGCGTGTTTGCCGAGAGAAAGTCTAAACACTTCTAATGATCAATGGCATTGAAAATGTTGAAGCATCTTGTCCCTCTAACACTCCCTCTATGAGTTCGCTCAGGTTTCTGACGGTTAACTCCATTCCTCTTTTGATAAGAGCTTCAGAATCATCTTTCTAGCAATGCCAAGCTGCTACGTCTCAGAACAGGTGCTCTCAAGCATGGATGTCTCCCCAATCAGGGAGATGGATATTTCGCAAAAATTATAAATTCGGATAGCCCATGAAATGGAAAAATTCACAAAGTCTTTTGATAAACGGGGGTATATCATTTCATCTGGCAGTCGATTTTACAGGTTTTATCGATGAGTCTGGAAACATCAGATAAAATATTTTGAATCAGGTTCCACCGGATGAATACAATTTATGGGTCTGGTAAAAATGCTGTCCTTTTTTGATGTATATAACAGTTGGAATGGTCAACTCCTGCCAACGTTCAGATGTCCATTCCTTTACAAATTCTCTCGTATGCTTCTGCTGATTTCCTTCTCTTTCTTTCCTTTGTTACATAGTCGACCTCATGCAATCCAAATCTCTTAGAAAACCCACTGCTCCACTCATAATTATCTATAAGGGACCAGTGAAAATACCCCCTTACATCCAATCTGTCCTCATATATAGAGTCATGAAGAGCTTTGATGTGTGAAATAATGTACTCTTCTCTTTTTTCATCTTTCGAATCAGCGATCCCATTTTCAAGTATGTACATCGGGCGCCCGTATTTCCTGTAAATCCATTTCAGGACTTCCCTCATCCCCAGTGGGTAAATATCCCACTGAAAGTCAGAGCAGTTAATGCATGGCAGGAATTCCAGGGGCAAGACAGAAGCGTAAGTGCTTTTCTCGGAATACCTGACTCGCATTCTTGAATAATAATCTATGCCGATGTAATCTGATCCCCCAAAATTCGCGATTTTTTCGTCTGGTTTTCCAGTCAATCCATTGTCGAATTCCCCATTTACAATTGCATTGAGAATCCATTCGTTGTTCATGTATCTCGCGGTATCTGCCATTTCAGCATCTCTTCTATCTTCGCCTGCAGGCTCAAAATATGGAGGTGAGGTACCAATTCCAACCGGTCTGTCCGTATTCTTCTTCAATGTTCTGTAAGCTAAATTGTGCGCGAAAGCAAGGTTCCTTTCTACCTGGAAGGCCAAGGGCACACTGCTTAATCCCGGTGGGAAACCGGATGTATCACCGAACAGGTATCCATTTAGTGCGATGACTTCAGGTTCATTTATTGTTTCCCATAATTCGGGTAGATTCCTGAAAATCAGGGATGCAAAGTAGGAATACTTGGCAAACTCCTCAATCGTTGAACCGTCTATCCATCCCCTCCTTTCAGCATTATCCAGGTTCATATGCGCCCTGATTGGATCATGAAGCCATAGCGGGATTGGCCAGTGATACAGGGTAAGTGCCACTTTCAAGCCATTCTTATTTGCAGATTTTATCATATTTAAATAATGGTCTACTGCATCCATATCAGCAATTTGCTTGAGTTTTTCGAGTGTGTTACTTGCAGGAATGAAATCTAAAGGCTCTCCCCTCTCGTCTCTCCTGAACTCTCCCGGAACTGAGAAAGTTTCATCCTTGAATATTCTTCCCCATTCTATGCTGAATCTGATTGCATTGTTTCCTAAGGATTTCGCCAGTTTGAAGTCATTCTCATAAAGGTCCCAGAAATCGTCACCGTCCTGAGGTCTATCACCTGATACGAGTTTTTCGGACTTTATTTTTTCATTATTTGCCCACTCATACCAATCCAGGTTCGAGCATATTGATTGCTCTGAATTTCCCATTTCTGTCTGGAAGGCTGAGATGGCCGTTCCCCATAAAAAGTTGTCCGGGAATTTAGGAAGCATCTACTAATCATCTCGAATCGCCTCATAAATCTTCCCCTGTTCATTTTATCCCATTCCTTGTTACAGGAATTGAATGGGGTAGTTTGATCTGCTGGAAATTCCATCTTTCTGCTGTGTCCATAATGAGTTAGTATTTATTCGAATGAAATGGGTGTATCCATCAAGCAGCCTATTCGAATTCCTTGTAAATTGCTATCAGACTTTCAATTTCTCTCTTTATTGAGAAATTTCTTGCATATTCCAGCAGAAGAGTTCTATCGTGTCTCTTCTCCAATGCCAATCTTATGCTCTCTCCAAAATTTTCAACTCCTGAAACGAATCCAATGTTTCCCATAGTTTCCCTGAAGACAGGGATGTCGTTGACTAGGACATTGGTGCCACAGGCCATCGCTTCAATCGGTGGAAGCCCAAATCCTTCAGCATCTGATATGTAAACGAAAAGGTCAGCATGCGAATAATATCTCCTGAGCATGGAGTCGTCCACGATGCCCAGCATGAAAATATTTTTCTTATCCGATATCATCTTTTTAAGCTGTAACGCTCTTTCTGACCAAGAATTTGTGGGACCTATGTGATAGAGTTCAATATCATCCATTTTCGACACAATATCAAATAGAATGTCGAATCTCTTCCTTGGATTGAAATCGCCGACGGTTAAAAGGTGAATTTTTCCGTTATCTCTATATGGATTAACCGGATCGAAGTAAAATTTCCTTTCATCCACGCTTTCGTAAACCACCCTAACCTTATCTTCGCCAAGTTTCAGATTTGAGATGAGCTGATCCTTTCCTGTCTTCGTTGGCGATATAATTACACTTGCATTGAGGGCGTTCCCGTACATCAATTTGTACGCTGACCTGTCGTAACCAGAAGTTATAAATTTCGATGACTCAATAAACGGTATTATATCGTGGACGGTAACAATTTCCCCTCCCTTAGGTGTAATTTCAGGAACAAGAGAATGAATCGGGTGATCCCTGAAGGAATGTAGGGATGTAAACATCTTCTGTGAGGCTATTCCACCAACTGGTTTCCCCCCGAGGGAAAATTCTATCTTTCTTATGCCCACCTTTTTGAACTCATATCCTGCGTCTGAAAGTCCATTGATAATTCTATCGGAATAAGTCTTGTTGCCGCTCGGGGTTCTCAGTTTAGGGTATACAATGGTCAACAAGTTGATCATCCACAGGAATGCATGAATTCATCGCGATTCAATCTCAAACAGTCCAGTTGGATACACAGCCATTCAGGCGTATTCTTTGATCTCCATATCCAATCCTTGGTCAAGGGTTATTTTTGCCTTGAATCCAAGTTTCTTCGATGCCTTCCTCGTATCGGCAAGAGTCTCCATTACGTAATTCTTGTAAGGCATAGGAATATATTTCGGCTTTATCGAATTTCCCAGCTTCTTATTTATCTTGTTCACGAGTTCATTCAGGTCGAAATTTTTTCCTGTGCCTACATTGTAAACTTCAAATCCCTTGTTTTTCTTCGCTGCAAGAATGAAAGCTTCCACTACATCCTTCACATTCACGAAATCCCTTCTCTGTGTTCCATCACCATAGATCTCAGGTCGTTTTCCGTCCTTCATGGCCCACACGAACTGTGTGACCAGATTTGCAAATTTCCCCTTTGCCTTCTCGTTTTTCCCGTAAACTGAAAAGAGTCGCATTGCTGCCACATCGATATTATAAAGTTTGTAGTACAATTCTGCAAGTCTCTCGCAGGCTATCCTGGCCTCCGTATAGTAGTCGGTCACCTTGTACTGTACATCTTCACTATGAGGGGGGTTAATTCCATTGTATATTGAGGAGGTGGAGGCAAATACGACTGGAATCTCCTTTTTTCTGGCAAACTCCAGAATATTTATAAATCCATCTACGACCTCTGCTACCAGTCTTGGATTCTCCCTGTACATGGGAGAAGCAGAGTATATACCGAGATGGAATATGAAATCAGCCTCGAGGCCCATTTTTGATATATTCTTGACGTCGTCCTTGACAAAAATGACATTGCCCTTCTCCCGTGCCTCTCTGAGATTGCTCTCTGAGCCCGTATGGAGGTTGTCAATAACAGTGACGTTGTTTGAGGCAGCAAGCCTTTCCACAATGTTGCTTCCTATGAATCCCGCTCCTCCTGTAACCACCACTTCCTTCTGTTTAATTTCTGACATATTACCACTTCTCATCAAAATGGCAATATTTGTTTCAATACTTAATGTCATCGCATCCATTGATAGGATATTATTTGTTCATTGGGGATTTCCGACTCGACCATGAAATCAAAAATTTTCAGGGGTTGAACATTAAGGAATATTTTTACGCTGTTAGCATTCACACATTGATGAATGAAATCCTTGCGCTCGGAGTGGTTATTTTACTGCTCATAATTGCACTGATAATTCTGGTAATATTATATCAGCGGCAGATTTCAGTCTTTAGAATAAATCTGGAAAAAGAAAGGGCTGTGGTCAATGAAAAGGCATTGGAAACAGCTAACAAGATTTTCGAAAAATGGTCGCAAACAACGCTTGAAGGGATGAAGGGTCAGATTACAGAGTCAGTCAGGAAAGAATTCGAGGCCAAACTGGAGGGGTGGAAGATTCAAGAGGAGGAAAAGATCCGGAAGGACGCTGTTCTGAAATCAGTCAACACCCTCTTGGGGAAGATAGGAGAGGAATTCTCCCCTGTATTGCTTTCAGGAAGGTTCGGAATAAACCTCAAGGACTTCAGACATCTAGGAACACCTGTGGACTATGTCGCATTCAGAGGGCTAAGTGATGACAAAGAGATAGCAGAAGTAATATTCCTTGAAATAAAGAGTGGAAAGTCTTCGAATCTCGTTGGGCGCGAGAGAAAAGTGAGGGATGCAGTTGACCAAGGGAGGGTCAGGTATGAGGTTGTCAATTTGAGTGAAATTATAAACGAGGCGAAGGATCAGCTGAAACTCCAGTGAGCTTTGACTGATAAGGAAATAATGCAGTCTGTACTGGAAATAGATGATATTAGGTTACTGGAATTAATGGCTTATCATTTCTGTCTCTCTTAACTGAGCTTATAGAGTCAACAACTTCCATTCCCTCTATAACTTTCCCGAATACAGGATGCTTCGAGTCTAAATAATAATTATCAACTAAGTTGATGAAGAACTGGCTCCCTCCTGTATTTGGACCTGCATTTGCCATTGAGATTGTTCCTCTTGAATTCCTGTGATTTTTGCCAAATTCATCCTTTATGGTGTATCCCGACCCTCCCATCCCTGTTCCAGTTGGATCTCCACCTTGTATCATGAATTTTGGTATGATTCTATGGAAAATTATTTCATCATAGAACCCCTTTTCCACAAGTTTCCTGAAATTTCCAGTTGTGATGGGCATGTCCTCGAATAATTCAATTTTGATGTTTCCCATGGTTGTTTCAAGCAATACCTCTGCCATTTTTTCTCTCTTGCAAATTAAATGTTAATATCTAATCATTTTCCAGCTCTTCTCATTGTGTATGCCGTTTCATTCATGTTATATTCATGTCGGGATTGCTTGGTCGTATGCCTTCAGGTTGTGCCATAGGTGATGAGCAAGAATAGTACATAAAAATCAAAGGCAGGAAAATTGAATTTTTCACTTTATTATGCGAGTGCCGGGATTCGAACCCGGGTTAAAAGCTTGGGAAGCTTTTGTGCTACCGCTACACTACACTCGCCTTATCAAGAAAAAATTTTCGCCTATTTTTAGTTATCTGGGTCAGGAAGATCTACTATGAATAAACGGTATCAATTTTACAGTACGGCCTTTCCAAAATTTTCCAAAATTCTTTTATCTTTCCATATACTCATGGCTGAATACCTATGGTAACGACTACTGATGCTTTATTCGCCATTGCCGCGTCCATCGCCATGGCTGGTGGACTTATAGGTACGGGCATGGCCCAAAGCGGTATTGGCGCCTCAGGAATGGGGGTAATAGCGGAGAAACCTGAGAAATTTGGTCAGGTGCTCTTTTTCTTCGTGATACCTGAGACACTGTGGATAATCGGATTTGTTCTCGGACTGATACTGCTCCTGCATATTCTGTGAGTTTATGGCACTGGAAGAGATTCTGGAGAAAATCGATAGAGATACGTCGCAAGAAGAGAAAGCTATCATCGACAAGGGGAGGGATCAGGCCAAGAAGATCATCGAGGATGCTAAAGCGAGGGTACAGTCCACAATCGATGCATACCAAAAAAGTGCCAGGGATGATGCAAAAATTATGAGAATGCAGGAAACATCATCTGCAACACTCAATGGACGGTATGCTCTTGAAAAGGCGATAGAAGAGATTGAGGGTAAATATGTAGATGCGCTCAAGTCGAGGATAAATGAACTGAGGGGAACCACAAAGTATTACGATTTTCTCGAGAAAAGAATCGAAAATGCGTGGAAACAATTGGGTCCAGGGTCCATAGTCTACCTTGATTCAAAGGACATCCAGAAGATGAAAGAAAGGGGATTGCCACTCACTTTTTTGACAAAGGATATTGATCCTCTGGGGGGAGCCATTGTCACATCGGCCGATGGGAAAATGATTATTGATCTAACGTTCTCAGAAATACTCCGAAAAAAGAGAGACGATATCGTGAAGATAGTCAGGGATTTCATAGGGTGATTTCTTGCTAAATGCATACGGTCTCCCGTACGGAAGCTTAAAGGTCACAAAGACCCAGTTCCTCCAAAGAAAGGATTATGAAGAGATGAGCAGACTTTTCACTCCGGCAGATTTCATATCTTATCTCGGCAATCACGGATACATGGAGGAAATATCTGCTTCTTCAGATTACAAGGGCCTAGATATGATTGACGTCTCCAATAATATACATCTCTCAAAGATGAACAGGTTTGTGCTATCTGTCACCCCGCAAAATGGAAAGGATCTCATAGTTTCCTACTTGACGAAATGGGACATACAGAACATAAAAACAATCCTTGTATCGAAGAATCTTAACCTGAAAATAGAAGAAACAAAGATTCACCTTATATCCAGCAGTAATTCACAACTGGGTATATTCGCAGGTTTGCTTGACTACAATGACTACCACAACCTGCTATTGATGGACAGGATAGAGGATATAATCTCATATACATTAAAATTTGGATATGGCAAGGCTATGCTTTCATATCTGGATGACTACAGAAAAACAAATGATCTATCTGCACTTCTTCTCTCCCTTGACCTTTATTATTACGATATGCTGAAGGAAAAATTTAGATTCTATTCAGGAAGTGAGGGTCCGATATACAGGTTCATAAGGAAGACCATAGACTTCAAAAATATAATGACAATTCTGAAATTCATAGAATTCGGGGAGCAGCATAACATATCTGATTACATTCTTTCTGGGGGAAGTCTTCAGGCCCAATTCATCGATGACCTCATAAAGAGTGGATCGGTGGACGATGTTATCCAAAAGCTCAAGGGATACTCAGAAGTGATAAAAGGATTTGACTTTTATAAGAGGAATGGCTCGTTGGTTGGCATAGAAGGAGAACTTTACAGGAACATGTACTGGGAGTTCATAACCATACTTGAAATGAGTTCGTTATCCCTTAACAATATAATGGCCTTTCTACTGAGGGCGGAGGCTGAGTGGAAAGATATACGGAATATTTCGTTCAGCAAATATTACGGCATCGATGATGAAACAATAAAGATGACAACGATAAATATGGGGTGAATGGAAGTGGCGGAAAATACAAAATTTGGAAAGATTGCATTTGTGGGGGAGAGGGAGCTGGCTATTGGATTCAAGCTTGTCGGGATAGAGGATGCTTTCATAAGTGATGCAGGGACTTTCTCCGACAAGCTGAAAGAATTATTCTATTCTGGGAATTATGGTCTGATTCTTGCCTCAAACAGTTTCATCAACAGTGTGGAGAAGAAATTCCTCAGCTTGCTGAACATAAGCGTCTCCCCGCTAGTGGTGTTTGTTCCTGTGGCGGAGATGGGGGAGGAAGAGGGTGTTTCTGACTTGGCCAGAAGGGTACTTGGAATAAAGATGGATTTGGGGGGTATTTGAATGGGTAAAATATTGCGAATTGCTGGACCCGTTGTAATTGCCAACGGAATAGAAGGAGCAAAAATGTATGATGTTGTAAGGGTAGGAGAAATGGGTCTCGTCGGTGAAATAATAAAGATGGAAAGAGACGAGTCAACCATACAGGTCTACGAGGATACAAGTGGGATAAGACCGGGAGAGAATGTAGAATCAACGGGAAGACCGCTGTCAGTGCTCCTTGCGCCTGGAATTCTCAAATCAATCTACGATGGGATTCAGAGGCCGCTGGACGTAATCAAAGCACAGGGTGGAGACTTCATCAGGAGGGGTCTCTATCCAGATCCTGTAGAGATGAATAAGAAGTGGAAATTCATTCCAACAGTTAAAAAAGGTGATAGAGTCTCAAGCGGGGACATAGTAGGAATAGTGAATGAGACATCACTGATAGAGCACAGGATAATGGTCCCGAACGGGCTGGATGGCACAATAGCAGAAATAAGCGATGGTGAGTTTTCTCCAACGCAGACAGTTGCGACTGTCTCAACAAAGGAAGGGAACAGGGAAATTCCTCTCGGACAGTACTGGCCTGTACGTGTTCCGAGACCTGTTAAGAATAAGTTACCGCCAAATATTCCCCTGGTTACAGGTCAGAGAGTTATAGACTCATTCTTCCCGGTTGCCAAGGGGGGGACTGTAGCTGTCCCGGGGCCGTTCGGGTCAGGGAAGTGCGTTGCAGGAGATACACCAATTCTTCTTGCCGATGGTAGTGTTATGACAATAGAAGAATTGTATAATTTATATTCAAGGGATGGAAGAGAAATAACTGTGGAAGGGGAAAAATTCATAGAACCGCATAATCCACTTGAACTGTTCACATTTGATGGGATGAATGTAGTGAAGAACAGTGGGACCCTCCTGTATAAGGGAACGAGTGAATCCCTCTTTCATATAAGGCTGAAATCTGGAAGGGAGGTAAGAGTGACTCCCGTACACAAACTGTTCAAAATTGAGGACGGAAAGATAAAGGAAACTGCTGCCAGAGAACTTTCTGTGGGAGACTCTATACTGGCGGTTAAGGAAATCTTTTCTACGGATACAGCTCCTGCCAAGAGAGAAAAGGGGAATAATTTCAACCCTAATGCCCGACAAATGAAAAGCCCAATCGCAGAATTTCTGGGTTATTTCTCATCATCGGTTACCACTGGCGAAAATGACACAATCGTGCTGCATTCCACTGACAAAGTAGTCAGTAGATTCCTGAAACTTTGTGACGCCATCTTTGATGCAGAAGGTTTAAAATCCATTGCAAGAGATCCATCAGGTTCCATCATTATCGGAAACAGTGAAATTACGGCTTCCTTGAAGAGGATAACGGGTCTTGAGCGTTTGGACATTCCCAGCATACTCCGGTTGATGCTGCGTCAGCCAGATAAAATTATCAAGGAATTCCTTGTTGCATTTGCGGAAGCAAATAGTTCCAATATGGAGGGGGAAGTAGTCATAGAAAATGAAAGCCTCGAAGTCAACATACTCTTCTCTTACATACTCACAAGAGCAGGAGAAATGTTTGAAAGACGTGTTTTCACTGATCATGGCAGGAAGATTTACAGGATATCGTTTGCGTCGAAAACGCTCGGGTCACAATCAGGAAAGCACGTAAGCGGGGATGGACTGCCTGAATGGAGGGCAATGACAGCAGGATCCTGGACCATGGATTCAGGCAGAACCAGGGGAACAGCTATGTCCCAGCTTTACGAATACGAGGGAACATCTTTCTCCAGTTTTGATTCCGGTGAACTGACCGCAATCTTGCAATCAAGCACAAGCCAGATGAGCAATGTTGATGAAGTTACTGAATACGTGACCTCCCCTCAGCAAACTGGTGGATATGGGGATGTCTACCCGGATGAGATAGTCTATATTGAGGAGCAAATAGGACAATTCGTAGTGTATGATCTATCCGTGCCGGACGGGCACAATTTTGTTGGTGGTTTTGGGGGGATAGTGTTGCATAACACCGTAGTCCAGCATCAGCTGGCGAAGTGGGCCGACTCTGATGTCGTTGTTTATGTGGGTTGTGGGGAAAGAGGTAATGAGATGACTGAAATTCTTACAACGTTTCCCGAGCTCACAGACCCGAAGACAGGGAAGCCCCTGATGGAGAGGACGATACTGATAGCCAATACTTCAAACATGCCGGTGGCAGCCAGAGAAGCTAGCATATATACTGGAGTAACAATTGCAGAATACTTCAGGGATATGGGGTACAACGTAGCGCTCATGGCAGACAGTACATCCAGGTGGGCTGAGGCCCTTCGTGAAATATCAGGAAGGCTGGAAGAGATGCCAGGGGAAGAGGGTTATCCCGCATACCTCGGCAGGAGGGTTGCAGAATTCTATGAGAGGGCCGGAAGTGCAACTGTGATGTCCAGCAATGACCGCAAAGGATCCGTTACAATAATAGGTGCAGTATCCCCTCCAGGGGGAGACACGTCAGAACCGGTATCACAGAATACACTTAGAGTGACCAGAGTGTTCTGGGGGCTGGATGCCTCACTGGCCCAGAGAAGGCACTTCCCATCAATTAACTGGCTTTCAAGTTATTCCCTGTACTCCAGTGAACTGAGGAAATGGTTTGATGATAATGTATCGAAGGAGTGGTATTCTTCCTATTCCAGGAGCATGGAAATACTTCAAGAGGAAAGCGAACTGCAGGAGGTGGCGCAGCTCGTAGGGTATGACGCCCTTCCTGAGAATGAGAAGGAGGTTCTGGACATAGCAAAATCAATAAGGGAGGATTTCCTGCAGCAGAGCGCATTTGACGAAGTTGATACATACTGTTCATTGAAAAAACAGCTCCTGATGCTCAAATCCATTCTTCACATGGACATCCTGGAAAAGTACGCAGTTTCAAAGGGAGTAACTGTTTCCGATCTGGATTCACTACCTTTCAAGGAAAAACTTTCCAGATTCAAAGAGGTTCCGGAGGGAAAGGTGGACGAGTATTTTGAGACGCTCAGCAAGGAGATGGAGGAGGAAATAAAGGGGAGGGCTGATAAGCAATGAGCTCTGATATACGCTATAGAACAGTTTCAAAGATAGCCGGGCCACTCCTGTTTGTTGAGAGAGTTGACAATATAGGATACAATGAGCTAGTGGAGATAACACTGCAGAATGGTGAGAGGAGGACAGGGCAGGTTCTAGATTCTCGAAAGGGTCTTGCAATCGTCCAGATTTTCGGGTCCACCACGGGACTTGATACGGGTAGCACCTCCGTCAGATTTCTAGGGGATACTGCAAGGGTCCCGGTCTCAGATGAGATGATTGGCAGGGTATTCAACGGGCTCGGGGAATCAAGGGATGGAATGGGAAGTATTGTGTCAAATGAAAAGGTGGAGATTACAGGGAACGCAATAAATCCTTACTCTAGAGAAGAACCTTCAGAGTTCATCCAAACAGGAATTTCAACCATAGATGGTATGAACACACTGGTAAGAGGGCAGAAACTCCCCATTTTTTCAGGATCCGGTCTACCACACAACAGGATTGCAGCCCAGATCGCCAGGCAGGCCAAAGTACTGAGCTCATCAGAGGGATTCTCAATAGTATTCGGTGCGATGGGAATAACATCAGAGGAGGCAAACTTCTTCATAGAGGAGTTCAGGAGGACAGGGGCACTCATGAGATCGGTGCTATTCTTGAACCTTGCCTCCGACCCATCAATGGAAAGGATCATCCTGCCAAGGGTTGCACTCACAACTGCAGAGTATCTCGCATATGAGAGGGGAATGCACGTTCTGGTGATACTATCAGATATGACAAATTACTGCGAAGCATTGAGGGAAATCTCTGCTGCGAGGGAGGAAGTTCCAGGGAGAAGAGGTTATCCCGGATATATGTACACAGACCTATCCACCATATATGAGAGGGCCGGAAAGATCAAGGGAAGAAATGGATCTATAACACAACTCCCCATCTTATCGATGCCATCAGATGATATGACTCATCCCATACCAGATCTGACAGGCTACATTACTGAAGGGCAGATATTCGTCAGCAGAGAACTTAACAGGAAAGGAATTTATCCTCCAATAAACGTTCTTCCTTCCCTGTCAAGACTCATGAACCAGGGAATAGGGAAAGGAAGGACAAGGGAAGACCAGAGAGGGGTTGCAGATCAGCTGTACTCAGCCTATGGCAGGGGAACTGATCTCAAGAGCCTGAGTGCAATTGTAGGAACCGAAGCCCTTGGAAAGGAGGACAGGCTCTATCTGGACTTTGCAAACCTTTTTGAAGAAAAGTTTGTCAACCAGGGATACAATGAGGACAGATCTATAGAAACCACTCTGGATATCGGATGGGAAATACTCTCCACACTTCCAGAGAGGGAGATGAAGAGGATAAAGAGGGAATACATTGAAAAGTATGGAAAATGGGTGAAATAGGGTGGAAACGTCAAATATCAGGCCGACAAGAATGGAGCTACTGAAACTGAAGGGAAGGATAAAACTAGCCAAGAGAGGGCTGGACCTTCTGAAATTGAAAAGATCATCCCTCATTATGGAATTCTTTCGTATTACGAAGGAGGTGAAGGGCCTCAGGGGAAACGTGAGAAACACTATATACAGGGCTATTTCGAGTGAGAGGATGGCAGAGATATTTGCCGGCAAACTGATAATCGAGAACACTGCCTTTTTCCAGCCAGGCGTCAAGGTGGAGGTAGTTGCGAGGAATGTGATGGGAGTCAAGATCCCACAGGTAACCATGTCAAGGGAAAAGAGTTTCATGAACGACCTATATGAAACAATCTCTCTTCCAACATCACTGATGGAATCAAGGAGAAACTTCGTGGAACTTCTGAATCATATGCTTCTGATTGCGGAAAAGGAAGTAGCGATGAGAAAGCTCCTGATTGAAATAGATAAGACCAAGAGGAGAACAAACTCAATTGAGAATGTGCTCATTCCCAGGCTCACAGAGTCCTCAAATTACATTAAGATGAGGTTGGACGAAATAGACAGGGAGACATTCATTACCCTCAAAATAATTAAGGGGAAGATAGAAAACAGGGAGGAGGCAAATGCATAATTTTTCCAACGTAAACCAGAAAAAATTCTATATTGTCACGCGAGCAATAGTGCTCGCCAACATCCTTTCTGTAATTCTGGCCATGTTCTTGATAATGGAGGCGCTGAAATGAGTGTAGATATAGAGACACTGAAAGCGATAAAGGAAAAGGAGAATGAATCCAGGAAGAGGCTTCAAGCAGCCAAGGAAGAAGTGGAGAGGTTAGTGAAGGAGGCAGAGGAAGAGGCTGCAAGGATAATGAGGGAAGCAGATGAAAATGGAAAGAAGATTTATGATGAATACGTAAAAAATGAGCTGGAGTCCGCCTCAAAGGAGAGTGCCGAGATAAGATCGAAATTTGATGAAAGGATCGCGAAATTGAAAAAAGAAGTATCTGCTGAAATTCTTGACAAGATAATCGATGTTGTAATGGAGAATGAAAAGTAAATGCTGGTTCCTCTGAAGATGAAGAAAGTACGGATCTTTTCCCTGAAGGAATACGAAGAAGTCATACTTTCTGCTCTTCACGACCTTGGCATTTTCCAGATTGAACCCGTCACGATCACATCTGACATGATAGGTGCACTCCCCCCCGGGGAATCCTACATAAAGTTGAGCGAACTGTCAAGAAGGGTTAGGGGTCTTGAAAGTTCCCTTGTCCCAATGGAAACAGATGAAAGGATGCTTTTCAGGGACACGAAGGAACTGGCCAAGGCCGCGGAAAACATAGATATATATGATACCGTAAAAGAACTGAGGAGCAAGGAATCTTCCCTGTTATCTTCGCTCAAGTTGAAGGATGAGAAGATTTCGTCCCTTGAACGAATCAATTTCTACAAGGGGGACATATCCCTCCTTAACGGGTCAACAATTTCATCATTCATACTGTCTAATCAGGAAAGCACAATCGCCAGTCTGAGAAATGTTGTGGGATTGATGCTGATCGGTGGTGAGCACTTTTCCATAGCGGTGGTTCCGAAGGAATATGAGAGCAAATTTGCCGAAATAGTGAAGAACCAGGGAGTTGAAATATATCCCGTTCCAGACGACACCGGGAATGTATCTGAAGTTCTTCAGAGGGAAAAGTCCTCCAGGGAAGAAATTCTCCACGAACTTCAGGTTATCAGGAACCAGATCTCTGAAATTTCAAAGAAATATTTTGCTACAGTTGCAGCAATAAGGGAACAGCTTGACATTGAACTGAAGAAAATAGACGTCACTTCTAGGATTTCGGGAACAGAGAGGGCGCTTGTAATGGAAGGATGGGTTCCGTCTCAGGATTATGACGCAATGAAGAACGTGCTCTCCTCTCTAACAAACGGTCAGATAATAGTTGAAGAGGTTGCTACGGATGAGATCCCTCCCACTGCACTTAAAAATCCTAGGCATATAAAACTGTTTGAATTCTTCATACGTTTCTACTCGCTTCCACAATCTGTGGAGTTAGATCCTACCCTCGTATTTGCCATGATATTCCCAATATTCTTCGGGTTGATGATAGGAGACGTAGGATACGGGCTTACCATTCTCCTGATCTCTGTTTGGTTGATAAGAAGGGTTGACCATCCTCCAGAAAGGTCAAGGATACCCAAATTCCTGGGGAGATTTGTTCTCAGCATGATGAGCAGAAGAAGCTTGAAGATTCTTGCAAAGGCAATGATACCAGGATCAATTATTGCAATCGGAATCGGGATATTCTTCGACAACTATTTCGGATTCCAGCTTCCATATCCGCACTTCTCCGTCCTGAATCCTGTGGGTCTCAAAGCCCTATTGCTCCTGTCTGGCTATATTGGAGTGGCCATGGTAAGCCTTGGGCTCATTTTTGGATTCATTGTAAACTACTTCCACGGTCACAGAAAGGAGGCAATTGGCAAGATAGGATGGCTCCTGCTTGCCTATTCTATTGTTATCATCGGACTTGAGGTTCTAAGGCAAAAAAGTCTCAATCCGGAGTCAAATTTCCTGGCACTCATAGCTTTTCCAATGCTGGTAGCTGGATTCGGCATAGTGATTTACGCTGAAAAAGCACAGGCGCTGCTGGAGGTCACCACGATAATAAGTCACATTCTCTCCTATACAAGGCTTGTAGGAATACTTCTTTCATCCGTCATCCTTGCCCTTGTATTCGATGACATATTCATGGGTTCCCTCCGGCATTCCATAGGATTCGTAATCCTCGGATTCGTCATTCTGATAGTCGGCCAGCTCCTGAACCTAGTGATAGCAGTGTTCGAACCCGGGATACAGGGTGCAAGGTTGATTTACGTGGAATTTTTCAGTAAATTCTACAAGGGAAATGGGAAGGAATTCAAGCCTTTCTCTTCACCGAGGAACTATACAATAAAGCAATTCTCCCTTGAACCACTCGATGGCAAGAACAGAAACTAATTTAAGCTAATATCTATAATGATACTTGATATCTTATATGCACCGTATAGAAGTTGGTAGCGTTAGCCGACTTGTTGGTCTGCTCGAGATACTGGAAGACATGGGCTCTACTGTTGACATTGCAAAACTGGACGATTCCCTTGACGAGGAAAGAACAACGCTCATGAACCTACTGGATGATGGAGAGAGCCTTCAGCTCATAACAGTCACAAACGGAGATGTATCACTTACAGAGACGGGCAGGAAATTAGTTAATTCCAACCTGGAGGAAAGGAAAAAGATGCTGAAGGAACTTATTAAGGGGGTCGAGCCATTTCATTCCACTATTGAATTCTTCAAATCATCAAGAACGAAGAGTGTGCTCAAGGAGGATCTGGAGAGATTCCTGAGCGAAACATTCCCAACGGGGGACAACGAAGACATACTCAGAACGACGCTCAACTGGGGAAGGTACACAAAATTGTTAAGCTACGATAGTGATGAAGGCCACGTACTACTACTAGATTAAACAGATGACATCAATTTAACCACACTGTCCACAGTGCTGTAAAATTCTTCGCTTCTGGTGTTTCTCGGCCTTTTAAGATCAATTTTCAACTCTCCTATTACAACTGAGGGTCTCGGACTAAGCACTATTATTCTGTCGCTCATCTGGACAGCCTCATCAACATTGTGCGTGACCATCAGGACTGTGTTTGGAGGCAGGTCAGGGCTCCCCCACAGGTCCAGGAGCTCTTCCCTGAGTCCCTGAGCAGAAAAGACGTCAAGTGAAGCAAACGGTTCATCAAGGAGCAGCAAATCTGGGCCAGGTGCCAGTGCCCGCGCAATCGAGACCCTCTGTTTCATCCCCCCTGAAAGTTCCTTCGGATAAGCCTCCTCAAAACCATCTATTCCAACCAGTTTTATGTATTTCTCCGCAGTCTCCCTTATGTATTTTGGATCATCATATATCGGTTCAAGCACTATCTCCACGTTCTTAAGTACGTCCAGCCACGGAAGGAGGGCATGGTTTTGAAAAACAACTGATACCTTTTCCTCAACTTCTCCAAGCTTTTTACCATTAATGTAAACATTTCCGCTGGTTGGTTTCAGCAAACCAAGAAGAATCTTTATGATGGTTGACTTTCCACAACCGGATGGGCCTATGATAGAGACAAATTCATTGTTTTTCAGGGAAAATGAAACGTCCTTGATCGATAGGAGTTTCCTGCCATTGGAATCGTATTCGACAGAAACATGTTCCAGCTCAAGGAATTCCATACACAGCTAAGATCATGATATTATAAAATTTTGACTGGTCTTTTCATACTTTGGAAATGTTCCTTTAAAGGACGGAAGGGGGAAGGAATGGAAAGTCTCATTGACTATGCAGCGATAAATAGGACGCACTGAATTTCACACCACAAACGTGACAGGTTATTTTACATGTAAATCATGAACTCGGATTAATCTGGAAAAATGAGACTAATTACGAAAGTATTTTTAGATATAGATCACTGACTAGGGAGCCATGGTATCCATTCCGTTGATTGTCCTAATACTGGAAGCCACTGGTGTTACATTTCTCAGACTTTGGATACTAATGTTTGTTTCAGTAGTCATAGCAATAGTTGCCGGAGTGCTTGCTGCCCGGGTGCGAATTGCAGAACTCATAATCATACCAGTTACAGACGTCCTTGAAGCCGTTCCGGTTATCTCTTTCTTCCCTATAGTTCTGGTCTTTTTCATAGTAGACATAGGGGGCCCCCTCGGAACTGAACTCGCTGTGGATTTTCTCATAATTACGGCTCTCCTATGGAACCTTATTCTGGGGGTCTACCAGGCAGTGACACACATACCGTCAGAACTTATAGATCTCACATATGTATACAAATTCAGCACACTGAGGAGAATAGCTAAGCTGTATGTTCCGGCTTCAGTGCCAAAGATAGTTGCGAATGTTATGCCCAGCTTTGCAAGCGGACTTTTCTACATCACGCTCAGCGAGATGATATCCGTTGGCAACCATAACTATCACGTTTTCGGCGTGGGTGAAGTTGCAGTGCAACTTGCAGGTACATCCAATCTTCTCGGCACCTTGCTCCTCATTGTTATTCTGGTAGCGGCAATTGTCCTGACATTCTTCTTCATAATAAATCCCCTGGTCAGGTATGCTGAAAGATTTAACTTTGAAATGGAGCGGACACCGGATTCATTCTCTGCGTCAAGAAAGAGAAGCGCCCTCATAAATTCGTTATCCCAGAGGACAAGCCAGGTAACAGCGTCCTTCTCCCAGATCCTCTATTCTATTTCCCGTGTATCCACAATTCCTGTTCGAGGGATCAGGAGAAAGGTCAAGCTCTCTGAGAGGAACGTAAACTACGTGGTGGGAGCAGTATTGATTCTTGTCCTTGCAGTGTCAATATATATCATTGCCCAATCTGGTTTCTCAGAGGCATTCCTCCTGTATGTGATAAATAGGAGATTCCTCCTTGATGCAACTGTGGGCGCAATCTATGATCTAACAAGAATAGTTATCGTGTATGCGATATCTCTCGCTACGATGGTCCCGCTTGCCATAATTGCGGGAAGAAGGTGGCGTGGCGGAAATACACTAAACGGAATAATGCAGGTCGTCTATTCAATTCCGGCGCCGGTATTCTATCCCTTGATACTTATTTACCTTACCCCATTCATTGCTAAATCAGTTGGACTTGACCTTGCTATCAACGGAGATGTCCTCATAATCACCTACCTTTCCGCCGCCTCATACATATTCTTTAACGTTTTTGGTGCCGCCAGAAGCATACCCGGGGAATTCAACATGGTCGCCAGCACGTTCAAGCTGAAAAGGATGCAAAGGCTCAGGTACATAGTATTCCCATCCATAATACCTGCACTGATCACAGGGTCTATGTCAGCCGTTGGCAGTTACTGGGCAGGACTCATGATTGGTGAGTACGAGGTGCTTCCAAACGCAACCTACTCAGTTTCATTCGGCCTCATGAAAATGATAGATCAGGCAATTGCCAGTGGTAACCTGCTCTATGCGGATGCAATTGACATCTATATGGTGATAATTATCATTATCATGTCCTACCTGATCTGGATTAGGCTGTACGACTATTCCAGGAAGAAATATACTCTCGAATGATTTTCGCTCTGCGACACAAGAAGAGTTTAAATCATCATGCAGATGGGTGGAACAATGAATGAACTTGAAAAATTCAAGAGGAGTCCATACCTAGAACTTCACATGAATGATCCCGTGAAATGGAACATTTGGGATGAGAGTATTTTTACGATTGCACAGGCAGAAGATAAACCACTATTCATAACGATAGGATATTCAACGTGCCACTGGTGTCACGTCATGCAGGAAGAATCCTTCAGGAGCGAAAGGGTTGCCAGCATTCTCAATGAAAAATACGTCCCGGTTGTCGTTGACAGGGAAGAAAGGCCTGATGTTGATGCTTTCTACATGGAGGTTTCACAGCTTATGAATGGCAGCGGAGGCTGGCCATTGAATGTTCTGGCTCTCCCTGACGGAAGGCCATTCCAGGTCTTCACATATCTCCCCCCCGACGGAGAGGGAGGAAATTCTGGACTGATCCAGCTATTAAACACTATATCAGACATCTGGAAGAATGAAAGGGGAAGGATAACTGATGCGGCAGATCAGGTCTCATCCATAATACTCGCCCCGGATAAAGAAACTTCAGGTGAAATTGACATTGAGGAAGCTGTCAGAGTTATTCAAGGGCTATACGATAGGGCTAATGGGGGCTTCGGGTCCGCTCCAAAATTCCCAAATTTTACTTACATGATTTTTCTGATGAACTACATGAGGCTGAGAAGCAACAAGAGTTTCTCCTACATGATCCAAAAAACGCTGAAGAAGATCAGGGACGGTGGAATATACGACCAGGTCGGCTACGGGCTCCACAGATATTCCACAGATCTGGAATGGAAACTCCCACACTTCGAAAAGATGCTGTACGACCAGGCGATGGCGATTTCGACTTACACACAGTTCTACAGAGTCACCGGCGAGGACAGGTACCTCCATGTTGCAAAGGAGATAATAGATTTTGTTAACAGGGATATGAAGAATGGTGACGGCCTCTATTCATCTGGCCTGGATTCTGACCTTGATGGGGAGGAGGGAAAGTACTATGCCTGGACACCTGAAGAGCTCAATTCCGGGCTTGACAGGGAAGAGAGGGAGATAATTGAACAGAATTACTATCTTGATGACATCATGGACGGCAAAATCGTGTTGAGAAGGAGGGAGAGCGTAGACGTTACCAATGAAAGGGAAAAACTTCTGGAGAATGTGAACACGAAGCTAGTAGCTTTGCGCAATTTGAAGGGGAAGCCAAATAAAGATGACAAGGCAATTCTTTCGTGGAACAGCATGCTTCTTTCATCTATGGTAAAGTTTTCAATGTCCAGCTCTGGGGAGTTTTCCAGAGATATACTCAAGACAGCTGATTTGATCATGACTTCGTTTGAGGAAGAGGGGAAGATATACAGGACAATAAGGAATGGAATCAGGGGGGTAGACGGAGCCCTGGAGGACTACTCATACTATTCCAACCTCATGCTAGACCTGTATGAGCTTACCTTTGAAGAAAAATTCCTGATGGAGGCAATTAAGACAGTTCAGCAAATAAAAGAAATGTTTTCAGACAGAGAAAACGGCGGCTTCTTTTCCACTGCCAACATAAAGGATAAGGCAGTCGTTAGAGGGAAGGACAGGATGGACATAATTTATCCATCCGGGGAATCTGTCCTTTACCTTGTACTGGAAAAATTGTATCTACTGACTGGTCTCGATACATACAGGGAAATGAGCGATTCAATATTGCAGTCAAGATCTGCAGATATTGCCAGGAATCCCCTGCTTTCCTCTTTCCTTCTGTCATATGCAATGTTCAGGGGAAAGATGAAAAAATTAGCCATTTCATCCGACATTGAGGAAGATGTGCGCAGGACTCTAGGCAAGCACAATTTTCCCGACATTGTATTTTCAAAGGGGGAGAACGGGATAGAACTATGCAACGAGAATTTCTGCCAGTTTTACGGGAAGAGTACTGAAGATCTTGTCAAGTATCTGATTTCAAATATATAACGACAACATTCAGTTTTTATTCTATTTTTGTGATACAGTTGTCCGGGAGAGCATGTAGAGTGTGCGGGACAGCTATCAGTAATTTTATATTTTGTGAGATTATATCTCTTGATAACTACTATAATTCCTGATAGATTTCTTGCTATAGTAACTAAATCATTCAGAAGTCTGGAAACGAATCTGGACTGGAAATTCAACCCCCTGTGCATATCGTTTTAGCAAAGATTTTAATCATTGTTTCCTTATAGCCTGCATATTCGGTGGACCCAAATGGTTTCATTACCCAAATCAGAAAATCTTGTAGCCACAATAAAGGACATGACATCAGAGACAAAGACAGGCATAATACTGACTCTCACATTCTTCTTTTCCCTCTTCCTCAGTTCCTACTTCATAATCGGAGTTGCGGTGAAGGGGGACTATGCCGTCTCTGGAGGATCTGATGCATATTACAACATGAGAATAGTGCAGTTTATCCTTTCAACCCACCACCAGTTGTTGTTTGATCCAGGTCTAAATTTTCCCACTGGGCTTGAAAATCCAAGGCCACCGTTCTTCATGTGGCTGGCAGTACTTCTAGGCTATGCCTTTTCTCCCTTTTTAGGAGGGGTATACCATTCCACAATGACGATGTTCCTTGAAATAACAGCGATTGGAGGAGCATTCATCGTTTTTCCAACATATTTTCTCGGTAAGGAGCTCTTCGGAAGGAGGGTAGGTTTGATTGCGGCTGTGCTGGTTGCTATGTCTCCCCTGACTCTCATGAAGAGCATAGCTACAATCGGTCTCTTTGATATATTCACGGCCCTGTTTGGTATAATGTTCATTTATTATTTCCTGAGAGCTGTTAATGTGTTCAAGTTCGAACCCAGAAATGAGGGGTTAATAAAGGACATTTTTAATTCAATTAAAAGCAACCCGCTTACAATAGTCTATTCGCTGCTTGCAGGTGTCTCACTTGCTGCTTCTATGTTAACTTGGGTGGGAACGATATCGCTGATATTGATCCTTGCAGGCGCTGGAGTGGTGCAGGTTATTATATATACAATAAAAAAGAAAAGTTCTCTATCAATTTTTGTCTCGAACCTTTTCTTTGGTTCGGGATTCATAATCGCTTTCCCCTGGTACTATGTGGCACATTTCATTGCAGTGAGATTCGACTATCCTCTGATAATTTGGGGTGTGCTCCTTATCAGCTCCCTCTATTTCCTAATATTCAGGAAGAGGCCGTGGCTTCTTACCCTCGGCGTGTTTGTACTTATTGCAGCTGCAGCAATAGTGGTTTTGGACAAGGTTGACAGGCAGCTTATTCTGTCAATACTTTCTGGACAGCACTACTTCATTAAGAATAAGATATACGACACAATCGCAGAGGCCCAGTCCCTTCCCCTTGGAGAGGACATGATAGAATATGGTCCATTCATGTTCTTTGCATCATTCATAGGCCTTGCCTATCTTGTGTACAAGTGGGTCAGGACCGCAGATTTCAACACTACATTGGCTGTTCTGTACTTCGGCGGGATCATAGTAATAAGCATGATAGCATCGAAATTCCTTTACTTCGGGGCTGTTGCTGCTTCAATTCTGACTGGCTACATTCTCGTAAAATCGTTTGAATTACTCGCATTCAGGGAAACTGTTGAAAAGGCAAAGGAAAGGCCTATAAGGGCAGCACTGAGGAAGGAGTTGAAATTCTCTCATTATGTTGCGATATTCATTGTTGTGTTTCTGCTCATTGTTCCTACAACGTTTTATGCAGTAGATTCTGCAATACCTTTTAACAACAAGACGTACTATGATGAGCAGATATACAATGCAACGCCATCATTTTTGAGACCGCTGAATTATTCTCCCCCTTACTATCTTGGTGCTCTTGGTGTCAGCCTTGACCTTCCTTCAAATCCTTGGGACACAGCCCTGTCGTGGTTCCAGAACCAGGATGCACAGCTTCCGCCTGATCAAAGACCCGCAATGATGTCATGGTGGGATTATGGTTTCCAGACACTAGAGCAGGGAGGTCATCCCGTAATGGCAGATAACTTCCAGGATGGAATTTATCCAGCTGCTCAGCTCCTGATGGCTCAGAATGAGAGTCAGATGATATCTGTCATGATAACTAGGATGCTCGATCTTTATTCAACTAACGGGACGGTTTTCAATACATCTGCCATAATTCCGACTCTCGAACAATATATAGGGATAAACGGTACTGAGAAGATCATGTCTTACGAATCCAATCCGGATAAGTACATACCGCAGATTTACGCCAACCCATCGTACTACGGGCAATATGAATCTATCCAGGGAGGGGATGCTAAATATATTCTTGTGGAGCATTTCCTCTCAAACACATATTCTTTGAACACAATAATCAACCTCTATTCTGCAGTTGAAGCCAAGAGCAACTCGTATATGAGCTACATAGCGGTAGATTATGGACTTTTCCCATTTTCCGGGACCGATACCGGCATATTCTATGCCCCATCTTACCTTGGCGACTTTCCATATGTCAATGCTTCTGGAGAGATAATTCCAATATCGTTCTATAATATCACAGTCACCGATACTAATGGAAACACGTACCCACTCCAGGACTTTCCGTCTGGGGACACAGCCGTGAACTACACGATAAATTACACTCCCGCATTTTACAACACTACCATATACAGGGCATTCATTGGTTATCCGCCAACCACTATAGGTGCGAGCAGCGGTGTTCCCGGACTCACTGCCAGCCTGCAGAATTATTACCCCATGCAGGCATGGAACCTTTCCAATTTTGAAGTTGTGTACACAACAGTCTTCTGGAACCCATATACCGATTATCAGAACCATTCAAATGCCTGGAAGCCTGTGTCCCTAGAACAGGGTTATTATTACCTGAAAAATCATGATGGGACAGTTGATCTTTACCCTCCTGCATCACAGGTGCTTCCCAGTGACGTTGTTTTCATAGAATATTATCCAGGTGCAATAATTCATGGTAGAGTGACCGATTCTTCCGGGCAACCTGTATCAGGAATAAGGGTGACAATTGCTGACCAGTACGGTATTCCCCATCAGAGCGTAATCACAAACTCCACCGGTTACTACTCGCTTTATGCTGTTGCAGGGAATGATACCGTGACATACTCTACCGGCCCATATAACCCGCTCTTCATGGTAGACAACAATACCCTCTCCACTTATAACGTTACCATTACCCAATCCATGGCGAACAGGGAGAGTTATGATCCTAACGGTACACCAACATGGAATATCACGCACAACGTCGTCATCCGCTCCAGTCAGGTAAACGGTGTCCTTTACCTTAACCTTGCAAGAACGAAAGTGTACATTCCAAATACCGATATCTCTGTAAATGGGACTATCCGCTATTACAACAGTACATACAATACCAGCTATGAGGTAAACACTATGTCAAACGGGAGCTATGAAATCAGCAATGTGAAGCCATATTCCTATACTGTTTCCGCAGAAGCATACGGGCAGTGGTACAATAATATCACAACTGTGTCCGTCAAATCAGCCCAGGTATCAGAAGATATTCCCTTGCAGTTCGGAATACTGAATCTGACTGTGGGAAGTGGCCTTGTACTGACCGGGCAGACGAATGTCAATTTCTCCAGGGGGGATTTCTCCGTAAATTATGTTATGACCCATAATTACCAGGAATTCAGGTTCCCAATCGGGCAATATAATGTTACCGCATCAAATGGTGTTTACAGGGACAATTTCATTGCCACATTCACGAATAATACAACAACAAGTTCAACTATAAACTTCAACAGATATTATACCGTAAATTTTGTCACAGAGATCAATGGAAGGCCTGTAAGTTCACCAGTAACTATAACTGGAGAAAATTCAGTTAGCCAGGTGGTGGTGACTAGTTCAAATGGCACTGGATCATTCAGCACTGTTCCCTCTGTATATTCAATTTACTCGAGCACCGTATACAACGGAATCCATTATTCTTACGCAACCATTCTGAATGTATCGGATTCTGGAAATGTAGTTTTGAACTTGGAAAAGGCTGTAATGGTAAGCGGGGAATATATGATAGGTAACAGGACACAGCCTTTCTCATCGTTGACAGTAACAGGTGAAAACTCATTTATTTCCACGATAACCAATTCAACGGGTCAATTCTCTGTTTATTTGCCTCCGGGGGAATACAGTTTTGTTGCGTCATCATCTTTCAACTCATCACTTTACGTATCATCCCTATCCCTCAACTTATCAGAAAATTCGATGGAGCTGATAATGGAAGGATATAATGGATACAATTCAGTCGGAAACCTCTCCTACGAAGGATCATCAGTCACCGGATTGCTGGCGTCATCACTTAGCGGGAAACCTTACTATGATGTCTTTATATCGTCTGGAAAGCAGTTCACCATACCTGTGCAGGATGGTCTTTCTGTTAGTGGCTACTCGTTCATATCCCCGGGATATGTTGTGAAATCCCAGTCTCAGGGAAATATAACGTTGAGGGCGATACCCGTGACGGTATCAATATATGCATCATACTCCGGAAACTATCCTTTGACACTGTATTTCAATGGGACTAACAGTTATTCAGTGAGTGGAACGCACTGGTTCAACTTTTCAGCGATGCCCGGGTCATATTCAATAACATTCCACTCTGATTACTTGAGGACAACTTCTTCGCTGAATCAGGCAACAGTTGTCCCAGGCGCCGAAGATCAGGTATTCTCGTCAGATGTCAGGCTCCTTGCTTCACTCAGGGTAGATCCGGCAGGTGGAGTTTACATATTCCAGAACGGAACGCTGGTATCAAATTCTACAAGCAGTTCCCTTAAGCCTGGAGTATACCTCATATATTCATTTGAGGGATCGTACGCAGGTATCTCCTCAGTAAATCTTACGAGGAATTCGTCTGTGTCCGTTCCATTGCAGCCTGCATTCAGCATAACTCTGAAACCTAATTCAGCCGGCGCAGTCATTATAGATACCCCGTACGGAGAGATGAGCTGGTCAGGCTCTGTCTTGCTTCCAGCCGGGCAGTACACGTTTACATTCGTGAAGCCATACAATTCCAGTGCGGAATATTTCGCTTCCTCCACTATTACAGTTTCCTCGTCCAGAAGTGTGTACCTGAATTCTACCATTACAAATCTCGTCTCATCACTGGAAGTGAATGCTTTCATCGCAGGTGCCAGGACAACATCAGGTACTTATTACATACAGGGTGAAAGGACCGTATCCGGGTACCTTCTGTCAGGCGAAATTAATCTACCGTACGGGAATTATTCTATATACGTGAAATCAGGCAACCTTGCATATTTCGGAGGGTTCAGCATAAACTCTGGAATATCATTTGAGAATATTTCACTTTCAAGGGCTTATCCTCTGACTTACGGAACGTATCTCAACAATTCATCATTCAACGGGAACATATCTATCAAGAACAGTTTCGCAAATTACTGGGTTCCATCAAATGGAATAATATATCTGCCGAATGGAAGCTATGTGTTCTCCGCACAAACGTACTCGCTTTACTACGGATATAAGGATCTTTATACAGTAAATCAAACCGCCGTTGTTTCGGGAATCAGCTCGGCCACATTTATTTTCAAAATAGATCAGATCCTGAATGTCAAACTGATACCTGAGTCAGGTTCTCCCGTGATGCTCCCGAACAGAACATTCAGTTTTCCACTGATTGTAGTGAGCAATTCAAACATACCTCTTTCCTTTGTTATAGCAAATGAATCGAGCTTCAGTATTACGGGTGGTACCCTAAATCTGAACCCTTACACGAACGGAATAACAAATATCACAGTCAAGTCACCTCCGGGAGAGCCCGCAGGATTTAATTCACTGGACATAAGAGTGTTCTATGGAGGAACCTACAAGGACATATATGTTAACGTCACAATAGCTCCAGTAGAAAACATCACAGCCACTGTCGACAATACGTCCGGAACTATAGTAGGCAACAGAGTGGAATTCCCCTTCAATATAACCAATAGGGGCAATGTGCTTACCAACGTGACTGCGACAATAGTTAACTATCTTCAACTGCGGTATTCGGGAGTAAATGCAACAATTAATGGTTCAGAATTCTACAATGCATCACTTCACGGGAGCGAGCAGGGACATACATACATTGTTGTGACAGCATCAGATGCGAGCATGATACCCGGCACGACAATATTTGTATCAATAAGCTACGGTAATGAAACAAAAATGATCACTGTGATCCCGACATTGCCATCCGTGGTTCTCAAGGAGGGCAAGGGAAGTGGAAGTGGGCTATCAAAATTCTCAGAAACAACACAGAACTATTACATCTACGGATTCTCAGTTTTCATTGTCCTGGCAATGGTCTTCGTGATGATAATTTTCAGGAGGAGGCTGAGATCGTGAGGAGTAAGGCGTTATTGGCACTTGCATTGCTCTTGGTACTATCGTTATCGCTCTTCCCCGGTACACTGAATGGTCACGCATCAACTGTTGGTCCTGTCACAATAACAGGACCATCGAAAGTAGCCGTAAATTCATCATTCAATTATTCCGTTACTGTCGAAAATCTTTTCTCCAATTACACTGTGGTAATGATCCCATCTGGATACAATCTTACTGGTGCTTCTCCAGTCTCTGCAACATACCTGATAGGAACGGGAGCTCCAGCCAATTTTACCATAAAGGCACCGATAGTGCCGACGACTATGTTCCTCTTCTTCCAGGTATTCGCTAAGATGAAAGGCCATCCCTACTTTTATAACGAAACAGAAAAGGTTTCCGTTGTCACATTCACGAACCTGACTGTGAAAATAAAAAATCCGTCAAGTTTTAAAATAACTGATGCAAATGTCACGTTCAACGTCAATGGCAAATACGTTGGGAGCGAGGTCATTAACATATCATCCAACTCAACCATGAATGTTTCTTACCAGTGGCTCTCCGGGCCGCTTCCTACTGGAATATATACTGTATCGGTGATTATTAGCAATAAGATAGTACAGATACAGGGGGGTGGCACGTACACGTTCAGGATTCAATCTGGAAATCCTTACATGGGCTACATATACATAGGCATAGTCGCATTCGTTGCGATCATAATACTTGTAATGATAATTGCATCCTACTACACTCGGAAGAAGAGACCAAAGTGGAAGAAGTGATCAGACAATATCGTTACTCAGTGCAATGTTTATTGCAGACTCCGAGTCATTTCCCCTTTTTGTTGTCTTCGAGCTTCCCTTTTCATTCACAATCAGAAGATTGAAATCGTCAAGATTCCTTATAATCTGGTTTCGATAATTCCTGTCTCCATTCCCTATTTTTATTATGAAATTCCTGTAGGTACACTCATTCCTGACCTTGGTGACATATTCCCTGATTTCCCTGAAATTATAAATGCTCCTCTTGTCAATCACCACATTGTTTGCCAGTGTCGCTATGCCGGGGGATGGTCCAGGGTCTATTCCAACTACAATTTTTTCAGAATCCTTGGCCTTTACTATCTGCTTCAGTCTGAACTCATCAAGCCCCTTCGTATAGACAATATTGTTCCCCTGTATTTTCATGTCAGTCATTACAATATCAAATCCCTTCAGATCATCTCCAGGCAAGAGAGAATCAAATGATTGATTCATCCCCTTCAGCAGGGTCAAAAGGCGGTTGTATACCCTGAAATCTCTGGTCAGTATACCTAATCTCAACATTCATTTATTGCAAATTCATAAAAAAAGTTTTCTTGGTTAAATCTGGAGTTTAGTCTCCGTTCATGGCCTGGACTTCCTCAGGGGGGAAGTATCAGTATTCCTCCTAAAATCTGAAAAAATTAAATAATTGCGTTTTGTTGCTTAAAAGACGTAGTCGGTTTTCTTCTCGTTTTCCATTTTCTCAAGTTCGTTTTCCGTCTCTATGTATATGATATCAAGCATATTAATAAGGTAGTTCCGTTCATTTTCCTTCAGGTAAAGCAGTGGCTGGAATGTGTCAGAAAGACCTTGAAAAACTCCTTCAAGAACTTTAACCTCATTTCCAGATCTGAGATATATCTTGACCTTTGATCCCTCTTTCAAGCTGAAATTTGGAAATTCCTTCATTGTCTCCTCATGAGTTCAATCATTAAAAGGTTACTTAACCACCAGAACAGCACATTCAGAGTTTGCTGCAACTCTCTGGCTCACGGAACCAAGGAAAACTCCTCTGATAAACCCCCTTCTCCTGTTCCCAATGACAATGAGATCAGGTTTTATCACCTTGGCAAGATCAAGGATCTCCCTTGGTGGATCCCCCTGCCTGAGGTATGTCTTCACATTTGCAATACCGTTAGAGATAGAATAATCTCTTGCATGATTCAGGATTGTTTCACCCTTCTCCTTGAGTGTTGACAATCTTTCTACTATTGTCAAATCGCCGGTGGGATTTTCACCTGTAACGTACTGTATTGGATATGGGACGACCATGATTATGTTCATCTCTATGTCTTTTGATACTTTTGCCAGGCTGATTGCCATATCCAATGCCCTCATTGACGGCTTTGATCCGTCAATCGCAACTATCAATTTGGAAAGTGGAAGGACACCTCTAGATTTGGGTTCCATGAATGTTAATTAATGTATTCTTATAAAATATTTCCTATATTTGTGTGCTAGACAATCTAAACGTTTCTCACAGAGTTGATTGAAACGGATAATTACAATATGTTATCATTGATCCTATCTTCGCCCACTTGTAACACTACAGTTTCAGTTTGAGTTTCTCCAAGATCTCTTTCTGTTCCTTTGTATATTCCACAGGAGCGTGAGCTCCTGATGAGTATACGACTTCCCTCATTCCAGATATTGTATTCAGAGCCTGATTGTATGATATTCCGCATTTGCATGCGATTATAGCTAAGAGTGTGTATCCCAGTACCGTAAGGAACATTCTCGCCCTTGTTCCCTCTTCTGATCTTGAGAAGAATGGCTCAAGATGGGGTTTGATGTGTGAGAAAGATTTCTCAACAGCATCCTTTTCCCTGTATATTTTTAGGAGATCATTAGCAGCTATGCCTGTGTTTGTTATCAGGACAGTGTAACCAAAGCGGTTTGTCCTGCGCTGTATAGCTTTATGCTTCAACCCATATGAGAATTTCATACCTTTGAAATCGTATTTCAATTCAACAAGACTGTTGAATCCATTCAGTTCCTCTTCCACACTCTTTACCATATCCTTACTTGAATGGAAACTCTTTCCCTTAAGAACATCAAGATTCTTCTCCTTCTCCGAGAGGGTGTAATAGAATGATTCAAGTTTCTTTGTCCTCAGGCGGGGGGAGAAGAACAGTATGTATCTTAATCCATGCATCCTCTTCTCTCTGAGGAAAACTGTCTCATCCCCGTACTGGAAATAGTTGCGTGAATTCTCCATGTCCCTGTTCTCCATTATGAGTTCATCATGCATTGCTACTGTTGATGGTAGGGCTGTCACAACATAGAAATCGTTGAGCTGTTTAATGTTATCACTGCTGTAAAACCCCCTGTCCATGACTATGAGTATGGATGATATTCCAAAGTCCTTAAGTTCATCGTTGAAAATGCTTACTGTGCTCACAGAGGGAATGCTTCCTGCAATTGGACGCTGGTGAATGGGTATACCACCCTTCCTTGTCACAGCGAGGAGGAAGTTTATCTCCCTGTTCTCTCCGTTCAGATGGTAATAGTGGCCGTACTTTGCTGGATTGTTCCCATTTCCGTAGTATCTTATTGCCGATAGATCGTACACTATACCGGATGAACCGAACTCCCTGAGGATGAGAGGTGCAATTGATCTCTCAAGCATGGCCACTGTATCTGGGTTCTTTCTTCCAACTAGATCAATAACATCCCTAATCTCCTTGTCGCTCATCTCAGTTATCCCGGTATGAATGTATATGGAATGACCGGGTCCCATTACAGATTCAGCAGCCAGTATCACAATCTTCTTAGCTGCATCCCTTATCCTTGTGAATCCATCCAGCACATCTTCGAACTGCCACAGTATACCGTTCTCCTGTGCAGTTCTGTATAAAACATAAGCACCGGAATCAAAAACCATCCTCACCCCTTTCCTGTCAACAGGAGGTATCAATATCTTCTTACCATCCTTCTCCACTTCCTTCCCTATGTATTTCGCCTCCTGCCTGACCCTTCCAGTATCTCTGTCCCTGTATGACCTTACTTCGTATACGTATACGTTGCTTCCCCTGACCAGTTTTCTCATGAAAGTCATGTAATGATAATCACATTACACTCTATATAATACATTTTGATACCAGACATAGTAAAATACTGATTCAGGTCGAAATTGTAATGATACTAAAGGGCGAAGTCAGGATTTATATATCGTAATCTCCTATTATAACAATGAATAGAGTGAGGTTCATAGCAACTATTGGTCCTTCCAGTCTCGATGAAAAAATTATTTCTGGAATGGTAAGGGCAGGCGCAGTATCATTCAGGCTCAACACTGCACACATAGAAGTGAATTATATCAAGAAGGTTAAGAGAATCGTTAGAAATATAAAAGTGGATGGAACAATATCACCATCCATTATCCTCGACTTGAAAGGACCGGAGGTTAGGGCCACGTTTAAGGGAAAATCGGAATTAAATTTGATTAGAGGCAAGATCTATAAGGTCGGTTCTGGAGGAAGCAAGAGTGACATTATTTTAAATGCAGCCTCTGTAGTTGGACAGTTGGGAAAAGGCGACAAGATTCTTCTAAGTGATGGAAAAATCCAGATGAATGTCACAGACAGCAAAGATGACATCGTATATGCTAAGGCAATGAATGAAGGTCTGCTGCGTAATAATGCGCGAGTCAACCTCCCGGATAAAGAATTGAATCTCGGTAGCCTAACAGAGAGGGACAAGATGTTCCTGAATGAAGGCATAAAGGAGGATATTGAATTCTTTGCACTGTCATTTGTTCAATCTGCCAAGAATGTCGAAGAATTCAGGGAAGAGATACTTGAAAAGGGAGGTGACCAATTCGTAATTTCAAAGATTGAAACAGGATCCGGGGTAAAGAACATTGACAGAATATGCAAATCATCCGATATGATAATGGTCGCAAGGGGAGATCTCGGGGTTGAGTTGCCTCTCGAAGAGATTTCAATGATACAGAAGGAGATAATACGCAAAGCACATTCATATGGGATACCATCTATAGTTGCAACCCAGATGCTTGAATCGATGGTTGAAAACGATGAGCCTACCAGGGCCGAGGTCAACGATATAAGCAATGCGATACTCGATAATGCTGATATACTTATGTTATCAGAAGAAACTGCAATAGGGAAACATCCACTTGAGGCAGTAGAAACACTTAACAAGGTAACAAAATATGTTGAATCTAGGCTTTACGACTATCCAGAACCGCAGGAGTTTATCGGGAATACAATAGCATATGCAGTGGCAAAATCTGCAAAGAATATGTCCTCTGAGGTCAAGGCAGATATAATTGCCCTTACAAGGTCAGGGAGCACTGTAAAGATGTTATCCGCCCTCAGACCTAGGGGGAAGATTTATGCTGTCTCCGGCAACGACAGGTTGATCCGGAAACTTTATCTTTATCACAATACCTATCCCCTTCCACTTGATATAAGAGGCAATAGCATCGAAGAAATTACCGATGGGATAATCAACTCCGGTCATTTCAAGAAAGGGGAATTATTGATCGTGACATCCGGTGAACCGTATTTTCCGTTTGGGGGGACTAATGACGTAAGATACATAATAGTCGGAAACTTCATCGGAAGGGGGGCCTCATTTGGGCCTTCTGCAACGGGCAGGATCACGAGGGAAGAGGGCAAGGGGGAGATACTGGTGGTTGACCGGAAGAGTAAATTAGATCTAGGTGCCAGGAACAAGGCATTCCTCTTTGCATATCCGATAAAATTTTCATTGATTGAGAACCTAATCAGCGAGGGGAAAACTGTTGTTACATCTGTAGTATTCAAGAAAAGGCCCAGGGAAGGGGAATCGGTAATTATAGATTCAAGGACGGGAATAATATACAACTGAGTGTTGAACACAGGAATCTTCACGATTCAGCAGATCTCAAGATTCAATTACTGCTGCAATGAAATGGGTTGTTGAGGCGGAAATGGGAGAATCAATCTTTTAGACCCAGGAATTTTCTGATCATAATCCTTGATTCAGAACTTTTGATAGATTCTTCAAACTTGTAGAATTCAGTTTCCAAGGCATCAGATGCCAGTGTCCATTTCCTTTCCTTAATTGCACCCAGTATCGCGGGAGATGTATTCATTATAGTATCAATCATTCTATTTGAAACGCTCTCCACCTCATCCCTCTTGCATACCTGTGAGACAATTTCTGCCTCTTTAGCCTCTTTAGCATCTATTGTACTCCCTAACATCAATAATTCAATCATTTTCCTCGGTGAATAGTAGCTGAGGAGGATCATTGGAACAGGTGGATATATACCAAATCTGGCAAATGGAAAGGTAATTTTAGAATCCTCTACTGCAATCACTAAATCTGACAGGAGGATTATTTCCGTGCCTGCGCCAAATGCATCTCCCTGAAGGAGTGTTAACACGGGTTTCTTCAGTTTCAGGAAGTTAATGGCAAATTTCTTAACGGTGTTAACATACGAATCAATCTGTTCATCGTTCATTACCGCAATTTCCTTAAGATCTATTCCGCCAGAGAATAACTTTGAATTTGATCTAATCACGAGCAATTTTGAATCGGAATTTCCAAAGTCTACAATATTATCATTCAGATCATTCCATCCTTTCAGATTGATCAAATTGAACCCTCCTGGATCTTCAAGTACAACTGTGTGAACATTTCTGGAATCCCTGGACGACCTTACAGAGATGGGCACAACTAATAGTGGTCACGCCTTAATAATTCTTGTCCACTCACTTATCTTGCGGATTGATTATTTAATATTGAAGATTATCCGTATAAGGAGATGGGAAAATAACGGGGAAGATTTCAGTACTGGCGGATATTTCTTCCAGGGGAGGAAAGGTCCCACCTTTGTACCTTTACCCTGTCTATATTCTTCCAGGATTAATTTATTCGGTAGAAAGCACTGGAAAATTTCTGTATGTCCCATTCCTGCTATTGTCGGTTGCAATTCTTCCCCTAATGGCTGCAACAAATTTGTTTGATGATTATTTTGATTTCAAAAACGGGGTAGATCTCAAAGATTCCCCGAATACAATTTACAGACGGCATCCAATATTTCATTTTAATGTAACGCCCGGGTACCTGATACTGTGGGCTACGATTCTCTCGGTAATATACATTATTTTCATAATTATCCTCTCCCTTTTCTACGGAATTGCTGTTCTAATTATTGGTTTGACGGGATGGGGGCTCGGGTATGGATATACTGGCTGGCCGTTGAGTTATAAATACAGAGGGCTTGGTGAATTGGGTGTGTTCTTATCCTCAATCCTGGCCAACATGATCATAATAGCAGCCACCGTAAGGTCATTCAGATTCGGAGAAGTTCTGTTCATTTTGCCATTTTCCATTTTGATGACTTTGGTTCTGTTCGTGGGTAACTACAGAGACAGGAATTACGACAGGGCATCTGGACTAAGGACCATTGTCGTAAGGCTGGGAGAAGGCGGATCAAAGATCTTCGTCTCATGCATTTTCATCGTCTTTTATGCCTTGGACATATTCTATTCTTTTATCAGTATATATCCATTGATCTCGCTGGTTACACTGGTGACATCACCCATTGCATATAATGCATCCAACAGTTGGTATCAGATAGACCCAAAAAATTTTGAATCCTATATAGGGAGGAATATATCCATAATTCTTGGTGTTCTGTTGCTCCTTCTTACAGTCAACATCCTGATTCAAAAGATTTAGAAGTTATGTTTTTCCCAGAATTGGTATTGCCATTGAATTAATGGTCGGAATTCAACCCAATCGCGCATGAATTATTCAAAATATTTTTATCAGGGAAAGCGTTTTGATGATGGATAGATAATTTCGACAGGAGAATTCTGAAGGTCTTGGAAGAAGACTTGTCCCTTTTGTTGAAGGAGATAGGCTTGAAAGTAGGTCTCTTCTCTCCGTCCGCTGTCAGCAAGAGGATCAGCGTTCTCAAGAAAAATGGTCTCATTAAGAGGACGGGGGCAGTCATAGATTATGCAAAGCTTGGATACACATTTACTGAAAAGGATCTTCTCCCACAACAATCTCAAGCCCGTTCCCGTCTTCCGAGTACACTTTCAGCGTTCCTCTGTAGCCACAGTTTTCACAGACAAAAGACACCTTGCAAATACATTTGAAAACTATTTCACTTGTCTCCTCAACCTTGATCCTGTCTGAACCGCAGCGGGGACAAGTGACATTAATAGTATTCATAAAAATAAAAAGAAAAAAATGTTTATGGCGGACTGGCCAGATGGCCATTCAGTGCCATATATCCTATTACAAGGGAGAATATTGTTCCTATACCAAGTATCACGAATTCCAGGTAATAAAGGTATTTTCCCCCAGCTTTGTCCGGTTTTATGTATACTAGAGGAGCAAGTACTGCACCGATTCCGTCAAATAGATAGAGACCCATTGCAGTAATGAGGTCCTGTCCTGTTTCTAACTTTAGCTGTACTATGCTGTAAGCACCAACAAGAACATAAATTCCAAGCATCATCACCAGAATAGGTGCGATTCCAAAATGTATATTCTTGGGGTCTTTGTAAGCCATGACCGCCAGTATGATCAACAGCAGACCGAAAAGTAAAAGTGGGTCTCCGAAAAGCATGTTGTATGCAGCCACATATGATGGGAAGGGCCAAAACATGGACATGTAGAAACCGCTCATAAAATCAAACAGTCCAACTCCTATTGCTGGAACAACTAAAGCCCTTACCTGTTCAGACATTCCTCTTGCGGCGAATAGGAAATAGAATGCACCTATTGTAGTTCCGAAAGAGAGGCCGATCAGCATGACGGCCAATGGGTCGACAAATGGCATATTTAAATCACCGACCCAACATTGCAAGAAATTATATTACATATCAGGCACCTGTTTGAGTAATTTTGCACGTGCTAAATCTTTTAAACTCATAGTTACTCAGCATTGTAAATGGCAAGGTTGAATATATCGCTAACAAATGAGATGGCAAAGAAAATTCAGGATATAGCGGAAAGTGATGGAAAGACTATAAGCTCGCTCGTTACTGAATCGGTCAATATCTACATGAAACTTCGGGAAACAGGTCTCTCAAAGGACCAGCTGCTGAAGATGTTAAAATTCCAAGAATTAACTAAGGCAATGAGTGCCGTCCCTGTTCCAAGCTTGTTGCTTGACCTTAACATAAACATGGCTCTTCAGGCGTCCCAAGAAAAAACACTTGAGCTCTGGGCAGAAAGAGGAAAAGTCATAGGTGAACTGCTGAAAAGCATTTCCCCAGACTTAACAGAGCTTTCTAAAGAAATAAAGGAATACTCGGATCTTATCCCATTGGATAGTGTTGACCTTAAGGTAGAAGGGAACAATGTGGAACTGATGCTCGTTGGAACAGGATTCAGCATTGGTGCATCCTCAGTGACAGCTGCCGGCATGAAGGGGTTCCTTGAGGTTTATGGGATAAAAAACCTAAAAGAAACGATATCTGAAGGTTTTGTAAAAATAACTGGATCAATCTGATTCCTTCAGCAATTCCTCAGCCGGTCACTTTCGTTTGTTTAAAATAAACGTGCTCAATATATTCTCATATTCACACCATTGTATTAATATAAGTATTGATGTGTCAAACGAAACATTAATGAACACAATATTATTTCCTGTTTATGCCTTCAAATGACAGGGCTATTTTCCTTGATCAGGAAGATATACCCAGAAACTGGTACAACATTCAGGCTGATCTGCCTGGCCCTCTCCCCCTTCCTTTAGACCCAGAGACGCTGAAACCGGTAAACCCTGAAAAACTGATGAGGGTATTTGCCAAGGAGCTCGTGATGCAGGAAGTCACCAGTGAGCGCTTTATACCTATTCCTGAAGAGGTTCTGGATGCCTACCGGTGGCTTCCAAGGCCAACTCCACTCTACAGGGCAAGGAAATTAGAGCAATACTTGAAGACACCTGCCAGGATATATTACAAATGGGAAGGTGTTAACCCGTCTGGAAGTCACAAGCCGAATACAGCCCTTCCACAGGCGTATTATAATGCAAGGCAAGGGATAGAAAATTTGACCACTGAAACAGGGGCAGGCCAGTGGGGATCGGCCCTCGCAATGTCGGCTGCTTATTTCGGGCTTTCTGCAAGAGTGTACATGGTTTCAGCCAGTTACAGGCAGAAACCTGGCAGAAAAATAATGATGGAGACTTGGGGAGCTAAGTGCTTTTCATCCCCAAGCAATGAAACTGAATACGGTAAGCGATTGCTCAAGGAGGACCCTGACAATCCAGGTTCCCTAGGAATTGCAATATCAGAGGCTGTTGAGGACGCAGTTACGCATGAGAACACAAGGTATACACTCGGATCTGTGTTGAATCATGTGCTGTTGCACCAAACAGTGATCGGTCAGGAGGTTGAGAAGCAATTGCAGATTGTGGACGAGACTCCGGATGTCATAGTTGGGAATATTGGAGGGGGCTCAAATTTCGGAGGATTCAGTTTACCATTCATGGGTAAAAGATTGAAGGGGAAACTTGATGCACGTTTTGTTGCCTGTGAGTCCGCTGCGGTTCCACACACCACAAAGGGAAAATACACATACGACTATGGAGATACAGGCCACCTCACTCCTCTGATAAAAATGTTTACCCTGGGAAGTGATTATAAAAATCCCCCCATCCACGCAGGAGGACTGAGGTATCATGGAATGTCTCCGATCATCTCATACCTCATCAAGAATGCGTATATGGAATCATATGCTTACCCGCAGAATGCAGTATTTGAGGCCGGGACTATATTCGCCAGAACAGAGGGGATCATTCCTGCCCCAGAATCAGCACATGAGATAAGATTTGTGATCGACGAGGCACTGAGATGCAAGAAAGAACAGAAAGAGGAAGTCATAATTTTCAATAATTCCGGGCACGGACTACTAGATCTGTCTGCGTACGACCAATATAACTCGGGAAAACTGGAAGATTTTGAACCATATGAATTTCACTATCCGGACATTGTCAGGGACGAGACATGATGATCAATAGCAATTCAGGCTACACTCATAGGCCGTCTTGCTTCAGGAATGAGGATCGAGATTCTAGGACTTCTGGGGGGTGAAACAGGAGGAGGTTCATGAATGGTGAATTAAAAATATTTGAGGAGGTATATTTAAATGATAATAGAGCCATTTGAACCACTTATCTACTCGGGGTCAATGGAAGATTTCATCTCTCCTCCACTAGACGCAGCCAAAACGGGCGAAATATCCAGACTGTTGAAAAATGAGCACAACGTTCTCCATCTCGTCTTTGGCAATGAATGGCGGAGAGGGTTACTGGACGAGTGGAAGAGGGATGGCACCTTGATTTCTGGTGGAAAAAATGCGTTCATAATTCTGGAGCAACGCTTCAAATATCTCGGTGAAGTTAACTCCAGAATAGGGGTGATTGGGGCTCTCGATTTGGATGCTGGAAGAAGTGATTTCATCCCCCATGAACTGACAATAGACAGGCTTGTGGATGAAAGAAAGAAGATTTTCAAGCAAATAGAGGCACAAATAGAACCAATATTTGTGACTGTAGCTGGATCAAGATTAGAATCAGTTCTTAGGGATGTTGTTTCAAAAAAATCTGCATCCTTTTCTTTCAACGATTCATCAAATGTTCTGAATAAAGTGTATATCGTTCAAGAAATGAATTACATCAAGAATATATCAGATGTTCTTAGAAAGGAAAAGGGAATCATAGCTGACGGTCATCACAGATTTAAGGCTCTGAATGAAATAAATGAAGAGAGGATGGCCGCTGGGCTAGAAAGATTTCCGTGTTATGGATACATAACATCTTTCAACAGCAATTCACTCAAAATATCAGGTTTTCACCGGATAATTAAAGACCACACTGACAGAAATTTCTGGGGAGACGTTGATAACTATTTCAATTCAACAGAGGTTCAGTGGCCAAAATTAAGGGAGAGGATAGTCCTGTATGACGGCAAATTCAGGGAACTGAATCCGCTACCATTCATCGAGAAACATATTGATCTCGAAAGGGGTAGAAGGGGTGTGTTCACTGATTTTTCCGATGGTGTCATACTCTCCAGAATACTTTCCATTGATGCCAACAGGGATCAGGACATGATAAAGTTTACCGCAAGCTATGATGAAGCGATAGAAGAGATAGACTCCGGGAAAGCTTCACTTGCCATACTTATACCTCCCTGGAAGAAGCGCTCGTTCCTGGATATAGTTGAGTCCGGGAAATTACTGAGCCCGAAATCTACCTTTTTCTTTCCAAAGATATATGCAGGCATTGCAATACTAGGGATGTCCAGTGAACACGGAAGGAGTCATTAGTTTGCAAACTCATAAGAAAGAAAGCTTCAATCTTCAGAGAGATGATAAGTGAATATTCGTGAAAGGGAAAACCACATATATTCTCCTTTTTTTTGAAGTAAATGAATGACAAGAGAAATCGTTGAAATTCCGCCACTTAACGACGAACTTATAAGAAGAGTGCTGGACCATTTCAAGCGGTTCGGTGCCGACTATCCAAAATCCCTTGGAAGAGACCTTGAGATGAATAAGCGTGTTGCCTGTGCGCTTTTGAAAAAGCTGTACGAAATGGGTTACCTTGAAAAGAGGGCCTCAGGTATGCTGAAGAGGAAAGAGGCTAAGCTGAAGCGCAGGGTGACAACTCACCCTCACCACACCTACTATGTTCTTAGCGGAAAGGGAAGGGCATTCCTTGAGGGTAAGGAACGATTTTCCGTGTGAGGGGAAATTGCTTTTCCATATATGCGGGAAAATCAGGAGTTGACAACGCGGAGCATCATGTAGAGTGCCGCTACCAAGAACAGGTTCAGGAGCAGTACCATTGATGCAAGACTTATCCCGAATCTCGTGGAGAGAAAGTATGTCAGGTATATTAAAAGAGCCTCGAAAACAATCATAAATGCTGAAAAGGATATCAGATTCATCATAATCCCCTGCCTTGTCCTTTTATAAGTTCCTATGAAAGAAAGCAGGATGGCGAAGAAGATTGCAACCTCAGCACCTTCCAGTAAAATATTCACAAGCCATGGTGCTCCTATCATTCTTTTCCTCCCCCAATGAGCATTTCCACAATTTTCCTCAATTCTTCTTCCAACATACTGTTCACGTAAACCAAACCTCCGTATCTCTTATCCTCAATTATAATATTATTTTCCATCAGCATTGTGAGGTGATGGGTAACTGTTCTGTAATTGACGTTCAGTGCCTTGCTAATTTCATTTTTATTCGTGGGATTCCTCAGTAGCAGGCTGAGAATCTTCAGTCTTGTTTCTCCCCCTCTCGATGCTATTAAAAGCCAGAAGAGCGATCTTTTGAGCTCATTGTCCTTTATCTCGATGTCCCTGAAGTTGACCCTGTGTTTCAACAGATAACTGAATGAATAATCTTTATAAAAAAATATAGAAAAATAAGTTGATTCAGGCAAATGAAGACACCTGTGACAGAGGGCCGCTGCCAACGTTATCGAAAATCTCGTGCACTATTGCGATGTTTCCATCTACAACACCGAAGGATATCGTGTACACGACGTTGATGTAATCAAAGATACTGGTGTTTGATGAACTCTGTACAATAAACTGGATATCGGCGGTTACTGTGCCTGATACAACACTTCCGTTGACGGTGTTAACTGTTACGACAGGTGGGGCCTCAGAGTAAAACCACACCGCATTCCATAGACCGAAGAACTTTGTCCACACGGTATCAATTTGTGAATAGTTTGTGTAATTTCCGGCGAGCTTTCCACCAATCCACTGAAGGGTCGAGTTCTGTAAGTATTGTGTCATCACAAGGCTCGTATTTTCAATCGCTATATTGTTCCAGTGGGAAAATGATGCATTCATTAATGCCTGTATCTGGAGGCCTTCCACTTCCTTGGTGCTGTAGGACAGTACACCAACTCCAACTATGTGCCATATCTCCATTGTTATCAGAGGTTTTCCACCGTAGTAACTCATGTACATCGTATAATTAGTCACTATCGTGTTCACTTGTTGCGGAGTGGCGAATGATGTCAGAACCCACTGTACTGTAGCGTTCACAGTATACGTTCCTCCGGAGCCGCTGATCTCGGGAGGTGTCTCAGTATAGAACCATACTGCGCTCCACAGTGAGAAAAATCTGTTCCATGTAGATTCTATGCTGCTGAGACCTGTGTATGTTCCTGAGAGAGGACCGCCTATCCATTTCAGAGTTGCATTAGTGGTGTACTGAGGCGCGAGCAGGGTTGAATTTTCAATAGCTATATAATCCCAGTGAGCAAATGCCTGATCAAGCACCACATTCGTCATGTTGTCCTGAAGATCAAGGTTGAGCTGTGAAATACTGCTGTTAAGCTTTGATACTTCTCCCTGGAGTGTTGAATAACTGGATTCTAGAGTGGAGTAGTTGGACATCAATCCTGTGACCTCTTGGCTGAGACTCTGCACTTTCTGGTTCAGGGATGAATTGCTCGTTCTCAAACTGCTGGCCTGCCCAGATTCGGCCATATAGGCATAGCCAAGAGTTGCTGCAACTATCACGAGAACCACTATGATTCCTATTGCTGCCTTTCCATTCAATCGATCACCTCAGGAAAATCTTCTTTACAGTAAATATGATTTTTCAGATTTGTATACAAATCTTGAAAGATTTAATTCATATCGAGGTATAACCTCCGTCTATGACTATCTCGCTTCCCGTAATGAACGATGATTTCTCTGAGAGAAGATATACAACCAGACCCGCTATCTCCTCAGGATTTCCAAGCCTACCCACAGGGTGTAATGAAATCAGATTCTTAATGTAACTTTCGTAATCTCCAGATTTACTGGCTGCCTCATCAATGAGTGGTGTTGATACATACCCGGGAAGGATTGCGTTAAACCTTATGTTTCTGGAGGCATATGTAACTGCATTTGATTTTGTCATACCCAATAAGGCCGCTTTGGAGGATGCGTAGACGGAGGAGTTCCTGGATCCAACCTTTCCTATGACGGATGAAACATTGACGACAGATCCTCTGCCTATTTTCAACATGCTCAGTAGAGCGTATTTTGTGCAGAAAAATGTGCCAAATACATTTATGGAAAAAACCCTGGATATGAGGTCTCGCGTGACTTCTTCTGCGGGAATTGGCGTGTGAGAGATTGCCGCATTGTTCACAAGACCATACACACTCCCCAGCTTATCTTCTATCTTTGAAAACGATTCCCTCACATCTTCCTCCTTGGATACGTCTGTCTTTATGAAGAGCGCATCCTTTGGGTAAGTGACTGGTTCCTCTATATCAAGGAAGGCAACATTTCCCCCCTCCGATATTGCCATTTTTATAATCTTCGAGCCTATCCCCCTGGCACCGCCAGTAACAACGATGTTCTTACCATCAAGCAATCCTGCCATGAAAGTACAGCGAAAAATCGGATATAATTTTCATGCACCACTATTTTCTGATAAAAGACAGATCAATCAAGCATAATTATTCGATGAGATGGAGTCATTCGGAATTCTCATTTATGGGCCGTTCGTAACATTTACTTTTTTAATCTTTTCCTCCTTTACGAAATAGCTCAGATACACGAAAACAGACATGAAAATCACAACGGATGCACCGCCGATTACGGTGATGTAGTCTTCCGCCACACTTATCGGCCCAGACACTGTAGCTGCAGAGGCATTCACTGCACCGTTGAAGAAATAAGGATACTCCAGGACTCCAAAGTACATTATTGATGCATAGGAGGCAAGAACCAACAGCGCCTTAGATACCAGCCGGTACCTCTCAAGGTAATATAACAAAAATGACACCACGTATAGTAGGAAAATTATTAGAAACACAGGGTAATAATGCAAGAAATTATTGAATATGTAATGTGTATAGATATAGGTAGGGACGAAGAAAAATACAAGTGCAATAACTAAAAATACAAGGGGAAGGAGTTTTGAAATTATCTTCACACTGAAAAGAATAAATGTTATTGTCAGGACGAGGAAGAATATTCCAATGAAATACATAATATTGAATCCATTCAGGAAAAATGTGTAAGAGGTTATGCTCAATGTTTTTAAACTGATGCCAATCGCACTTACCGACGAGGTGAGCATCGAAACAGCAACAAATGCAACGATCAACGTTGAAATTCCGTATATAACCATAAAGAGCCTTTCAGGTTCCTTCTTTTCAATGAATTCAGAATATGCAAGGAATCCATTGTGCACAGCGTAAATGACAAATGAAAATATCAACGGAGCAACAAACAGGGTTCCAACGGCGGGAACAAGCGAAGGATAGGTAGCTTCAAGATTCACAACGTAAAATACAGCAAAAGTGCCATTCACTTCCCATATAGGGACTATGTAAGGCATGATAAGTCCCTTAAATTTTTCATAGTTTAAAACTGCAAGAAACGCCATGCCCACTTCAACCAGAAATAAGACAAGAAATGCTGCAAGAATACCATAGTTGACAAAAAATGGAATTGCGCTCATTTAGAACCCTCCGCCATTGTTGCAGGTTGCTCACCAGCAGAAATCTTTCTTTCCCGCGATTGATAATCCTTTAATTTCAATAATATGTCATCGTCTGTAAGTATTCTCTTGAACATGAAAACAGTAAAGACTGCAAGGAAAGAGTAAACAACCATTATGAAAATACCCAGCGGAATAACCCAGCCAGAGAGATTAGATACTGTATAAGTTTTCACCACGTCATAAACGATCCATGGCTGTCTTCCTACCTCATCCGTGATCCAACCGAGCTCCAGCGTTATCATTGCTATTGCTCCCATGAATACTGTGGCATAAGTCATAAACGATCCAGTGACAGGGTCAAATATTCTGGAGAGTCTAGGTTTGCGTTTCAGATTTCTGGACTTGGATATATAATATCTTGTGGCTATGGCAATTAAGCTTACAATGATGAATACACCGAGAATTATCCCAAATATTGTCATGAGATCGAATGTAGTATGAACAAATAGTGGAGGCCAATCGGATTTCGGGAATGAGCTCAGTCCAGGTACTATTCCTAACGACTTACCGGTGAGGAGTATACTCTGCAACCCGGGAATTGGAACCTTCCACCCAAAGAGATACTCATAAGCATTACTGTGTGGGACTAAATTCATATCAAGGGCAGCATATTTTGCAGGTTCAAGAGTACCAAGCATACCCATCGACAGTGTTCCGCCCAAACCAACCGGAATAAAGGTAATGGAGACAAGGCCAAGAGCAATCTTCAACCCGCTTTTAAAATAATATTTTAGCTCCGTCGATTTGGCACGGAGGAATTTTATAGCGAAGTATGTCAGAATCAAGAATGCACCAGTAAATAAGGTTGAGCCTAGACCATGCATTACCTCAATTAAGGTCGAAGGAGTTCCAAAGACCGACAATGGATTAAGTCCTGTGAGGGCACCATTCTCGAGATAAGCGCTTATATTGAAGCCATTGGGGGTGTTCATCCAGGCATTTACCATTATTATCAGAACACCAGATAGATTTGCAAAAAATGCTATCATGGCACCAAAGAACATGTGCAGGTATCTATTTGCAATCTTGTCCCAGGAATATATATAAATGCCAAGGGCAATACCTTCCATAAAGAATGCAAATACCTCAACGTAGAAAGGCAATATGGCAACACTTGCTACAAGGCCCATAAAACCTGGCCATAGAACGAGCAATTCAACCGCCACTGCGATCCCAGAAGCGGTTCCTATTGCAAAAAACAATACCATGGCCTTTGACATCCTTCTGGATAGAAGATCAAAATAAGCATTATTTCTTTTAAATCCGATATATTCAGCGACTACCATTATGATAGGCAAAGCAAGGGAAATAGAAACAAACAATATGTGTATACCAAGACTATAAGCAATTGCTGTCCGGTCCATCTCAGTCGGAAACATTCTTTTTCACCTCCATCGAAGGTTTTTTAAGAAATTCCTTAAAATTGAAGAACCCGGCCCATAGCAAGAGAATACCTATAAATTCAGAATAGTAGAGGAACGCAGGAAATGCCGCTATGTACAAGGTACCTGCCACGGTAACTACAATGACTCCTGAAATTATACTTATCATTTTTACGTTTCGTGTTTTCTTGTATGAGTAAAGGGAAATAACAATAAGGGCAACAGCTGCCGGGAAAGTTATAAATGCAGAGAAAAGGGTAACGTAAAGAGGTAAAAGACCAAACACAACACCGTTTTTTATTATATTTCCTATACTTGCTACGATAAGAACATAAATCAGGGCAGCGGATGTTATAATCACGTATATTGAATAGGCCTCGGTGAGATGCCTGCGCCCCAACAGTAGGATGGAACCCATGGCCAGGGCCTCTACGACCAGCGCGACCACGAATAGATATGATTTTATTAGGTCTTGAGAATAAATTCCAACAGAAAAAAATACCTCGAGGATAACTCCGATTACGAAAGCCCATAGCCCAAGCGACCAGAATATTATGCTAGTTTTCTTCTTCCTGAAGTAATCATAAGTCATAAATGCTGCAAGAATAGATGTGAGGATGAATATGATAACTGTAGATATGATTACCGAGGTAAACATATTTCATCGTACATAAATCGGTTGTTTTCACTTAAAATATCGTGCACGTGTATACACATCTTTGTGCACAAGTGTGCATAGAACAATTCCCAATGCCGCAACAAGTAAAATGTCAAATTCTCTGCCGAACAGCCAGCTATATATTCCTTAGAACTTACTTTATAGAACCTCGAAAGGTCATTTCTCAACCATTAATTTTCCAGCAAGAGAGATCCTACCTTCAGGGAAGAGATGAATTGCGAAGCGTTCATTAATAATACTCGTATTGTGTAACCGATGATCAAAACACTCAAGGTGATATTGTATCCAGATGAGAATCAGAAAGTTCTTCTGGAAAAGCACTTCGGGTCTTGTAGATTTGTATGGAATCATTTTCTTGAGGTCAGAAATAAGTATTATGCTGACCATAGGAATGAAAAGAAAAGAGGACTATCTTCTTTCGATACCATGAAAATGCTCACAGCATTGAAGAGAGAAATAACATGGTTGAATGAAATCAATTCACAGAGCCTCCAGCATTCTCTCGTGGAACTGGATAAGGCATTCAAATCTT
>Ga0078972_1000744_pt1 | contig 133530 bp, 122 predicted proteins | sample YelNatPaOPGAMG01_FD_67568 | JGI IMG/M metagenome (GOLD analysis project Ga0078972, IMG submission 67568) | Hot spring thermophilic microbial communities from Obsidian Pool, Yellowstone National Park, USA - OP-RAMG-01 (SPADES assembly) (version 2) | ecosystem: Environmental > Aquatic > Thermal...
ATTCACTATCCAGCTTTCAGATGACGACCCTCTCCGTCTTCCTGTCTATTATATGGATCTTGCGGCGGTCGAACTCTATATATGCTTTATCTCCCGCCTTGACTGTGAAGGTTATAGGCGCCGTTATCCTTACGAGGACCCCTCCTAGCTCCGTATCTATAACCGCTTCGCTTCCTAGGGGCTCATACGCTTCGACGCGAACCTCCACAGAGTTCTCCGACATCCTCCTATGGTTGATCCTTATGTCTTCGGGCCTAACGCCTAGGGTCACCTCGGCCGAGGAACATTCCCTTTTAATTACATCCTTATACTCCGAAACATTGATCCTCGCGACTCCCAGGTCTAGGAGCCCCCCGTCCTCCTCTATGAAGGTGCATTCTATGAAGTTCATGGGGGGGCTCCCTATGAAACCCGCGACGAACTTGGTTTTAGGCTTGTTATAGATAGCCTCCGGCGTATCGTATTGATGGAGTATCCCTAGATTCATGACGGCTATCTTGTCGGAGATCGCTATGGCCTCTAACTGGTCGTGCGTCACGTATATCACCGTCTGTCCGATCTCCCTCTGCAGCCTTTTCAGTTCTGCACGCATCCTCGCCCTGAGGGCTGCATCTAAATTGCTTAGGGGCTCATCTAAGAGGAGCACTGAGGGATTCGTCACGAGCGTTCTCGCTAAGGCTACGCTCTGCATCTCGCTCAGGCTCATCTTTCTGGGCATGACGTTTAAGATGGCCTTAATGTTCAATAGTTCGGCCACCTCTAATACCTTCTTCTTGACCTCCTCTTTTGATAGGCCCCTTATTTTGAGCCCGAAAGCGATATTATCAAACGCATTCATATTTGGAAATATCGCGTAATCCTGGAATACTAGTCCGACGTTCCTCTCCTGCGGCCTCAAGTCGTTAACGAGTTTATCATCGAAGTATATTTCCCCGCTGGTGGGGCTTGTAAGTCCCGCTATCATCCTCAGCGTCGTAGTCTTCCCGCAGCCCGATGGACCTAATAATGATATGAGGGCCCCATCATCTATTGTAAGGGTTAAATCGTTTACCGCCACTAATGAGTTGAACTCCTTTCTGAGCTTTATCAGTTTTATCTCGGTCATACCTCTAGTCCAACCCCCCTATCCTTTAATGGCTCCAAATGTTAGGCCGCGCACCAGGTGCCTCTGGATGATCAGGGAGAAGGCTATTAATGGTATGATGGCTATCACCCCGAATGCTGATTGCGGCCCATATAGCTGGCCTGAATATGTGAAGAAGGCCTTTATCTGGACAGGTATAGTGAGGACCTTCTCGTGGGTTAACGTTAAGGCTAGGAGGAACTCGCTCCAGTTTAGTATGAATATGAATAGGGCCGTAGCCGCGATCCCGCCCTTGATTAAGGGTAAAGTAACCTTAAAGTGGGTTTCCAATGTGGACATTCCATCTACCTGGGCGGCATCCTCGAGGTCTCGGGGGATCTCCTCTATGAAGCTGGCTATCATCCAAGTAGAGTAGGGAAGGGTGAAGCACGCATAAGCTATGATGAGGCCGATGTGCGTATCCACAAGCCCTATAATTGAGTATAATATGAGTAGGGGTATGGCTGCAACTATCGGAGGGGCCATCCGCGCCGATAAAAGGAATATTGGAAAGAACTCGCCGCCTATACGGTGGCGGGCTATTCCAAAGGCGGCCAGTAAGCCTACTATTATCGAGATGGCGGTCCCGCCCACGCTGCATATGGCGCTGTCTATCACTGACTTAGTAACGTTGGGCACCCTCGCCACGAACCCCCCTCCCAGCGCTCCCCCGGTGAATATGCTCAGGTAGTTCTCCACCGCTAACCTTTCAGGTATGAATATGGGCGGGTAGGTGACCCATTCCCCGATGGACTTTAATGAAGTTGACAGTATCCAGAATATGGGGAACATCACTAAAGCTAGACCTAGTAGGATCAAAACCCAGCCTGCTAGGGTTTGTTTCTCCGTAGCCGTCTCCTCTAAGCTCATGTTATCCCCTCCTTAGTATAGGCCTAACAGCTGGAGAGATTATGAGCAGGATTAATATTAGGAGAACCATCGCTATGGATGACCCGTAGCCCAGCCTCCCTGTCTGTATGCTCACTATGTAGGTATAGATCGATAGGGTTTCGGTCGCAAATCCTGGGCCTCCTCCAGTTAAAATGATGGGTGCGTCGAATAGTTTTAGCGCCTCCATGAACCTGATCACTAAGGCTATGATTATGATGTTCTTCAACATCGGGAGCTTTATATACCTGAAGATCTGCCATTCCGAAGCCCCCAATACTTTGGCTGCGTCTATGGGATTCTGGGGAAGCGAGAGCATCCCTGCGTTCAATATCAGGAACATGAAGGGCGTCCACTGCCATATATCCGTGATGATTAAAGCTGCAAATGCCGATCCGCTCCTCGAGAGCCAGGGATATACGATATTTCTGCCAATCATTTTTCCTATTATGAAGTTGATCGGACCTGTCGGCTGGAACATCATCCAGAAATTATATGCCACCACGACGGGCATGAAGAACATGGGTACCAGGAATAGCGCCGTTAAACCTCTTTTACCCTTGAAGCTTCTCGAGAACAGTACTGCACCGATCAGGCCTAGGACGAGCTCTACTCCTACCGCTATGCCTGCGATTAAGAAGGTTATCCCTACAGAGCGCCACAGCCTGAAGTTTCCGAATATTCTTGAGAAGCCTAAACCATAGTTGAAGTGGGCAAACCACCACTCCCCACTGCCAGGCTCCCAGTCGGAGAAGCTTAAAAATATCTCGAGGAGAAACGGGAAGAGAAGAATTAGGAATAGGATTACGTAGATTGGTCCATGTAGTATTAGGAACCTCCCCGAGGCCGTCTCCGAGAATTCTAAGAACTTTTCGCGGAGGCTCTTAGATCGGGTCAACGGTAATCAACTCTTAAGGTTATCAAAGCTGTTATACGATTAGGATATGAGAATTTTTAGTATTTAAGTTTTGATCTGTCCCGACCCTACGAGTTTTCTAGTTTTCACCCATTCTAGGGTCACAACTTCATAGCTTAAATGCAATCGCTGATCTGTTTGACGCGTAAGGGTGGATGATTAGAGGGCTTGAAGGCCTGATTTTTAAATAGGTTATAACTGTTCGCCGAGGATGGCCCACCGTACCTCTATTGGTAGGTTCCTGCAGGGCTTCAAGTTGGCGTTCATTATCGTGTCTACGTCGGCTTCAAGGGCGTAATGTGCGCCTTCCCTCGTAGCGTGGAGCAGGTTTCTGACCTTGACGGCATCCCCCATCAACGCCGCTTTAACCCCCTCCTCTATCAATTCCTTGTAGAGGCTGTTATTCGGTCTTACATGCGCCAATATTACTGTGTCTATGGGTAACTCCTTCTTGACGAACCTTTCATCCTGGATCACGGCTTTAGCATTGGAGATTCTGTATACGGTGGAGCTTGTATGGATTTTTACGGGGATCTTGGGGACTTTACCTGATAATCCTTCGGGGTTCACTCCTGAGAGTAGCTTCATCATCACGTCCCTATGTACCGGCTCTAGGTTTGCGGCGAAGTCCTTGTTCTCGGTCACTACGGTGACGTCTTTTCCTGCTAGGGCTAGTGCCTCCGCCGTGTTCGCTCCTGCGAAGTGGTCTCCCCATACGAGCACCTTCTCCCCTACATCTACGGGGCCAGGTCTATCCCCTGGATGCCAGGGACAGTTGAAGAAGTTGCACCTGAGGACCTCCTCGAACCTGACGGCTTTATCAGCCCCTGGTATGTCCGGACGGAAGCTTTCCCCGCCCGTTCCTACTAGGACTAGGTCGTAGCGGCTCAGCTCACTTATCGAGGGCTCGGTCTTCATGTGAACTTCCACGTTCAACTTCTTCATCTGGTTTCTGATCCAGTCCATATACCATCTCATCTTGGTTATCTTATGGGGGACCATGCAGCAGTACTTTAGGGCTCCACCTAGCTCACTCTCCTTCTCAAATATTACCGGTTTATGCCCCCTCATCACGGCGAACCTAGCCGCCTCCATCCCAGAGGGGCCGCCGCCAACAATGGCTATGTCCAGTTTCTTAGAGGCTTTCCGTATATCCCAGAATCTCTCATCTCCCACAGCGGGGTTAATGGCGCATTTAAGCTCATGCTTTATCATTAGGGACTCCTGCCAGCATCCGACTAGGCAGGAGATGCACTTCCTTATCTCCTCAGGCTTCCCATAGTAGGCCTTCATCGTCCAGTACGGATCTGCTATGAACTGTCTTGAGAACCCCACCATATCCGCTTTCCCCTCCGCTATTATGCGATCGCAGAACCCTGGGTCCCTCAGGCTATGGCTGGTTATCACGGGTATTGAGACGGCTTTCTTTATGGTCTCCGCCATGTAGACGCACCATCCCTCGGGATAGTACATGGGGTCCATCACGGGCCCAGGGGTGTCGAAGGTTCCCGCGCTTATGTCGAGCGCAGCCACGCCGGCGCTTTCGAGGACCTTCGCGACCTTAACGCTTTCCTCAAGTGTTCTACCGCCTGGTACGAACTCATCAGCGGAATACCTGAACAATATCGGGAAGTCCGGCCCGCACTTCCTCTGTATATCCTTGATTATCTCCAAGGGGAACCTCATACGGTTTTCGAAGGAACCCCCGAACCTATCTATTCTCCTATTCGTATATGCGCTCATGAACTGGGCTATCAAGTAGCCGTGGGCCGCATGTAAAGTTACTCCATCAAAGCCCGCCTGCTGAACCCTCCACGCCGCCTCTGAGAACTTATCGATTAAATCGTAGATCTCCTCGATGCTCATGGCTCTAGCAGCCTTTCCCTTAGCTTCAGCCGTAGCGTATACCACCTCATGGCCGGCGGATGCAGGCTGTACTGTGACTATATCGCTGCATGATACCTGTTCGTACCTCGGCATAGCCGCCTGTCTCCCCGGATGCTGTATCTGAACTGTGCATCTGGCGCCGTATCGCTGCATGGCCCTAGCCAGCCTATGTAAGCCCGGAATATAATTATCGCCGTCAGCCACGACGCACGTCACGGTGGGTCGGCCTGTCTTGCTATCAGGCGTCGTAGCCCCCACCTCAATCAAGCCTACCCCCGCCTTCGCGAGCTCTTCATGGTAGTGTATGACCCTCTCATTTATACTACCGTCGGCGTTGGAGGAACTTATATCGGTGGGCACGTGCACGATTCTATTCTTAATCTCTAAATCCTTTATCCATATCGGCTTGAAAAGGTTCGGATACTTCAACTTGGCCATCAACTCTCATCTCCAGAACTTATAATTAGATATATATGGGATCGAATACTTAAGACTTTAGCTAAATTTCATATATTAGATGGTTATCCATATTGAAGCGGGGGAGTGGACTAATGGAACGACTTGGTATAGGTTTTATAGGCACGGGTTTTGTAAACACTTTCCATGCAAACGCTTTGAGGGCTGTAAGGGACGCGGAGGTAGTCGCGGTATTCTCGAGGACAGAGGATAAGGGTAAGAGCTTCGCCTCTCTATGTAGAGAGTTGAGGATAGGTGACCCGAAGCCCTATACCGATCTAGCCGAGATGGTTGAGGATCCCAAGGTTGACGCCGTGTGGATAGGTAACCCAAATTTTCTAAGAGTTCAAACTGTGAAAACCATCGTGGAGGAGGTAACCCAGGGAAAGGCTGAGCTAAAAGGGATATGCTGTGAAAAGCCATTGGCCAGGAATGTTAAAGAGGCGCAGGAGTTAGTCAACCTTGTTGAGAAGGTCGGCCTTCTCCACGGATACTTAGAGAACAACGTCTTCATGCCTCCCATTGTAAGGGGGAGGGACATACTATGGAGGAGGGGGGCTGCCATAGCTGGAAGGCCTTACCTGGCTAGGGCAGCTGAAGAGCATTCAGGGCCTCATTCGCCTTGGTTCTGGATTGGAAGGAACACGGGCGGCGGGGTTCTCATGGACATGGCCTGCCACAGCCTCGAGGCTTCGAGATTCCTGTTGACGAGCCCCGAGGAAGATAAGGACTCCATAACGCCTAAGGTGGTGAGCGCCGAGATAGCCACTTTGAAGTGGGCGATCCCACGCTATATGAAGGCTTTGAAGAGCCGATGGAAAGGAGAGGTGGACTATATGAAGGAGCCCGCCGAAGACTATGCTAGAGTGAATGTAGTCTATGAGAGTAGGGATGGCGAGGTTTTAATCGCTGAAACATTTAATTCTTGGAGCTTTATGGGTCCGGGGATGCGCCTAATGTTCGAGCTCATAGGGCCGGAGTACTTCATGTATATTAATGACCAGCAGCCTTATCTCCACGTGTTCTTTAGCAGGGAGGTTAAAGGTCCGGCAGGGGAGGACTTCATGGAGAAGCAGACGGCAGAGCAGGGGCTCATGCCTGTGCTAGATGACGAATGCTTCGTCTACGGCTATCAATGGGAAGATAGACACATGGTCGAATCCTTCCTTAAGGGGGAGATGCCTCGGGAGAACTGGCACGACGGCCTATTCATAGTTAAGCTTATGATGACAGCATATATGGCGGCTGAAAAAAAGAAGAAGCTCAAGTTCCCGCCTCCAGGCCTGGAGGACTACATACCAGAGGTGCAAAGAGGGACATATAATCCAAGATCGATCCTGGAAAGCCCCGATTAGAAAGGCAACTCATTTTTCTATTTTTATTTTTATTATTTTCGAATAGATAAATCCGGCAATTATGCTCCTATAACAGTTTAAGGTGTGCCATCCTCTTGGAGGAGAAATACAGTCTGGTTAGTAAGCTATCCAGCGTCCAAATTAAGCCCGACGTCACAGTTTTACAGGGATTCTTCCTAGACCATTTCGTGACCTATGTAGGGGATGAGGGCTCCCTAGACTCATATGTCGAGAGGCTGCATGAGCTGGCAATGTTGGGTGGGGGAAACATCCCTGAAAGCAGACAGCAGATACTTAGAGGAGGGAAGGGTTTTAACACCTCATCCGCTCTAGCCTCCCTTGGAGCGCGGGTCCACTATTTGGGGAGGACCGATGAGCTTGGCCTTCACCTAATGAAGTTTTTCGCCAGAGGCAAAGACATCGATCTCACCCACGTGAAGACTGATGGAGAACTAGCCATGACGGTGGCACTTGAGCTGAAGCATAAGGGGAGATCGTTCAATGCGATGTTCAATCATCCCGGCTCCGTCGCCGATTTCAGCTTTGAAGATCTAGATAGTTCGGATCTGGAGCTGATCAAGGAAACTGATTGCCTCATTGTTACGGAGTGGACCATGAATCGTAAAGGCACCGAGCTAGCGGAGAAGATATTCAGTTACGCTGAGGTGTTTCCATGTAGGAAGTTTTTCGATCCAGGCGACCCAAGTTGGCGTAAACAGGATGTGGATGACCTGGTTGAGCGTGTCCTGTTGCCGGCTAAGTTTCAGGCGTTAGGTGTGAACGAGAGCGAAGCGGTATGGTACGCCTCATATTTCGATCGTAGGTACCTGGATAGGATGAAAGATGAGCCGTTGGAGGTGCTCGGCCTTGAATGCGCTAGAAGGCTTAGAGACGAACTCAAAATACGTATAGACCTGCATACACCCACATTTACGGCTTCGATCGAGGGGGCTAAAGAGTTCCTGATGCCCACTTTTGAGGTCGATGTTAAGAGGGTTACAGGGGCAGGAGACGCCTGGCAGGCTGGGAACATTTATGGGGAACTCATGGGATTAACCCCGAGAGAGAGATTGCTGCTAGCCAACGCTACGGCAGGATATTATATCTCACATCCAAGAGGGGACCATGGCGGCTTAAATGAGATAAGGGAGTTTATAACTCTCGGCAGACTTAGAGAACGCCCTCGACTAGACCATTCAAGAGGTGATCCTCCATGAAAGGAGTATCTGGTAAATTATTATGCGTAGATCTTTCAAGGGGCAAAATTGAGCTTAAAACCCTCGAGCAACCCATCCTAGAATCTTACCTGGGAGGGGTGGGCCTGGCGGCCCGAATCCTTTACGATAAGGGGAGAGGTGTCAGGCCTCTGGGCCCGGAGAATCCTCTAATAATGGCTCCAGGGTTGCTCGTGGGCACGGGCTTTCCCACCGCCTCCAAGACTACGTTTATGGCGAGGTCCCCGTTAACCGGCGGGGTTGGGAGGGCGGCTGCAGGGGCGTGGGCCGGCGTAGCATTGAAGAGGGCCGGGTTCGACGCTTTGGTAGTAGAAGGTAAGGCTGAGACCCCTTCCATGCTCTATGTCGATGACGGGTCTTCATCGGTGGAGGATGCCTCCAAGCTTTGGGGCTTGAACGTCCGTGAAACTGCTAAGAGGATCAAGAGCGAATATGAGGGGGTATCAACGGTCGTTATAGGCCCAGCTGGGGAAAGGTTGAGCCTGATAGCTGGGATAGATTGTGAGGAGAGGCAGGCCGCTAGAACCGGCTTAGGAGCGGTTATGGGGTCCAAGATGCTTAAGGCCATAGCAGTGAAAGGCACGGGAAATTTAGAATATGCGGATCCAGATTCTTTAAGGGCCCTCTCATTTAAGTGGGCTAAAACGCTTCGGGATGACCCGAAATCGGAGCTTCAAAGAAGGTATGGTACCCCCGAATTCTATGATTGGATGAACAGGGATCGAGGCGTGTTCCCGAGTAGGAACTGGCAACATGGATACTTCAAGGCAAGCTACGATAAGCTTACAGGGAATGAACGCTCAGGGTTGGACCCATATTATTGGGCACCTAAATATTCCCTCAGGAATAAGGCTTGCCCCCACTGCAATAAGCCCTGCGGCAGAATATTCAGGATCACCTCCGGTAAGTACGCTGGAACTGAGCTCGATGGACCTGAATATGAGACTATCTATTCCCTGGGCGGAGCTTTGGAAGTGGATAACCCTGAGGCTTTAGCGAGGCTCCATATGGAATGTGATCTGCTAGGATTAGACGGGATCTCTGCGGGCCTCACCATCGCCTGGGCTATGGAAGCCTACGAGCGAGGCCTCCTCTCAAGGGAAGATTTGGATGGGATCGATCTCAGGTTTGGAAACGCCGACGCCGCCCTAGTAACCCTGAGGAGGATGGCGTACCGGGAAGGAAAGTTGGGTGAGCTATTGGCCGACGGCGTTAAGGCTGCCAGCGAGAGGCTTGGGAAGAACTCGAATAAATTCGCCATTCACGTGAAGGGTTTAGAGCTCCCCGCCTATGACGTGAGGGGTCTTAAAGGGGTGGGCCTATCCTTCGCGGTGTCCGTTAGGGGAGCAGACCATCTCAACGCCGTATGTTACTCGACGGAGCTTAAGGGGACATGGTGGAAATTCAGCGGCATAGACAGGTTCTCCTCCAGAAATAAGGGCTTCATGGTCAAAATACATGAGGATATCATGACCCTATACGATGCCTTGGGAATATGTAAATTTTCCAGAGGGTTCTTTTATGTGGAGGAGCTCCCCCCGGTGATAGAGGCGGCCACAGGGTTAAAACTTAAAGTTTCAGAGCTCTTCACGGTCGGTGAAAGAATATACAATTTAGAACGGGCATATAACGCTCGGGAGGGGTTTAGCCGTAAGGATGATAGGTTACCCCATAGGGTTCTATGGGAGCCGATCCCAGAAGGCCCCTCCGCCGGCAGCCGCATAACCCCCCTGGAACTTGAAGAGATGCTGAATGAGTATTACGCGGCGAGGGGATGGTCGGAGGACGGAATACCGACGAAGGCTAAACTGGTACAGCTCGACCTATTCGACGAGGCTAGGGAAGTAGGCGCAGAGCGCTGAAGCAGAATTGTTCAACAATTTTGTTCACGTTAAGTGTGCTTTTTCATCTTTCGTAAGCCATATTACATCTCCTGTTTCGATAGCGGGTGGGTGGGAAGTTTGGTTAGGGTGCGCATAGGTGCATCTATACTCTCCGCTCGTTTCTCGCATCTCGCCGAGGAGGTGGCCCGCTGTGAGAGGAGTGGCGTGGACTTCCTGCACTTCGATGTGATGGATGGGAGCATGACGAGCATTATCACGTTCGGCCATCTGGTTATAAAATCCCTTAGGGAATATAGCGATTTAAAATTTGATGTACACTGCTATCTCCTAGATCCCACAAGACATTTACCTTTCATAATAGATGCTGGCGCTGACGCCGTAACCATCCCCATGGAGGCTAAGGGGAAGGTCTATCAATCCCTGGAATACGTTAGGGATAGGGGTCTCGAAGCGGGTGTGGCCCTGCTCCCCGATACCCCCCTAACAACTGTCAGCGGGTTACTTGATTTATTAGACTCCCTGACTATAATATCCGTGGACGTCATGAGATATGGCTCTTGGAAGTTCCTCCCCGATATCTTGGATAAGATCAGGGCTGCCCGGAGGCTCCTAGATGATGAGGGTAAGGGAGCGGATGTGGACCTTAAAGTTGATGGGGGTATAAACATGGATAATATACGCGGCGTAGTGGATGCTGGCGCCACCTCCCTCGTGATAGGCGGGACGTTATTCAAGGGAGAGGATATGGGCGATATATTGGCTGAGTTGAGGAAGAGAATCGTGGAGGATAGGCCATGATGATGAAGATGGTCAGGCCTCCTTGTATTCATGTCCGCCGAACTCGTATCTGAGGGCGGAGACGATCTTTGCGATGAACGTATCTTTGTCTCTGGAGGAGTACCGCATCGTCAACGCCGCGTTTATAGCTGGCGTGGGGACTTCGAGCTCCATCGCCGTTGCGGCCGCCCATCTGCCGGTCCCCCCTCCCCCTATCCACCTGCCGATCTTATCCAGCCTTGGATCTCTGCTGAGGGCTCTCTCAGCTAGGCCGAGCAGCCAGGATCTCACCACGCTCCCCTTACTCCATATCTCGGCTATTTTATGGAGGTCCAGCCTATAGGGGGCTGCGTCTAGTAGGGCGAAGCCCTCGCCGTAGGCTTCGAGGATGGCGTATAGTACGCCGTTGTGGACCATCTTCACGTAGTGCCCAGCCCCGCTTTCACCAAGGTATGCGTAGGCTCCTGGAGCTGACAGGGCCTCGAATATGGGCTCAGCCTCCTCGAAGGCCTCCCTGTCTCCTCCTATCATGAAGCATGCCCCCTTCTCGGCTCCCTCGATGCCCCCGCTTATGCCGGCGTCTAGGAGGCGTATACCCTTCCCCTTAAGATAATCGGCCCGCCTTATGGAGTCCTTGAAGTAGGAGTTGCAGCCGTCTATAATTATGTCTCCTTCGGAGAGTTCTGGGAGCAGCTCCTCTATGGCTTTGTCCACGGGTTCACCGGCTGGGATGGATAGGAAGACTATCCTGGGTTTCGGGAGAAGCTGGGCTACCTCTCTTATGGACCTGGCGGCCACAGCCCCCTTCAACTCCACTTCCTTGAGGGCTGCCACGTTATGAGGCGTATAAGCTACTACCTCATGACCGCGTGCCAGCAGGTTTAGAACCATGGGCTTCCCCATTCTGCCTAACCCTATGAAACCTAGTTTCATAGTCCTGTTCACTCCAATGTCTTCTGGCGGATGATAAGGATAATCTATAGGTATTTAATAGGTATTTAATATTTGCTCTAATTCTGGTTATCCGTTGAGCGTTTTCTAGCTGCTTCATCTATTTGAGCATGTATTCTCCATCCTCATTAGATGTCATTTGTTTTAATGTTTTTTGTTTAAATGTTTATATATGTGTATATGTATTACGTATCTACAGGTGATGCCCATGAGCCAATGGAACACTTTCAAACTTGATAAAAACCTTAAAAGGTTCGCAGTCGACTCCATCGCCCACACTATATTCTACGGCATCCTTGGAGCCGTCATAGCCTTAGCCTTGGGGATAGAGCTTAAACTCTACCTAGCCATGTCCATAATAGGCACGGCCATACAGCTCCTGAGCGGCGGCTTCTTCGGAAGGTTCCTAGACTTGATCAGAAGGCTGACGGGGGTCTAAAGAAAACCCATAATACCGACCGGCTGACAGATACACCTTGGAAAAAAATTTCGGCGTCCCATATCCCCGATACACAACCTGACCTATATCCAGCAGCCATTCAACACAATTTTAAATCAGAGAAATCACGGTTCAGGAGGAAACCATATTACACTGAATGAATAACTGTGATTTCCTATAGAAGAGAGTCTCTATGCTTAGCGTCTAAAGGAACGTATACGGATGGGATGGGGCTGATCAGAGTTTTCATCACTTTTAGGGTTAGGCCTGGTAGCTACTATGTCCGCTCCTGAATCGGCTACGTCCCTGACTATGACCTGGCCCATGGATATGGGGGCTTCGACCATTATCCCCGATAGTATCCTCATGATCTCCCAGGTTTTCCCTTTAGGTATCGGCTTATCGGTTTTCACGGAGACTGTGGGGAGCCGGCCGTTCCTACACCTGATGACCGTTACGAGGATCCTCCTAGGATCCAAAACCTCCCTCACTGCGTAATCTTTACCTCTTGTACAGCCGAACCCTTTAACGTCAACTATCTTCCCTTCCTCCACGATAACTGTGATCTCGCATCCTATGGGACATACTGTACATGTAAAAGCCTTCACGGCCATCTCTCATCGCCTGCATGTATCCGGGATAACCTCTATTGTGAGTCCATCTATTATTTTCAGAAGGTCTTCAGCATCCAGCCTCACCCTAATCATCTCTGCAGGCTTAACGGATGGAAGCTTCATCTCCCAATCTATCTCCGGAATATGAAGCTTAACATTCCTTTCAGGCTTTTTAACCCTCACGTATATTATGGCGTCTCTTCCACGGCTTATATAGTGAGGGATTGCCAGTTTCACGTTCCTTCCCTTCCCTACGGATTTCCATGCCTCAGGTATCCCCCTATTTTTTATGAAATTATACGCGCCTAGTGCTGCCTGTCCTCCCTGCTCTACGGCGTAGTCGGCTAGGTCGTTTATCGCCAATGCGTTTCCACATGTAAAGATGCCGGGGATGGAGGTTTCAAGGAACCCGTTGACCATGGGTCCACCGGTCGAGGGATCAACCTCGACGCCTAGATCTCTCAGCGGCTTAATGTAGGGCACCAGTCCAACGGCTAATATCACGGTATCGCATTTAACCTCCCTCTCGGTTCCAGGTATGATCCTCAGCCGCTCATCAACCTTTACAATAATAGCTTTTTCAACTCTTCTCTCCCCCTTTACTTCGGCCACCTTATGGCTTAGGAGTAAGGGTATCCCGTAATCCTCTAGGCATTGGACAATATTCCTAGTGAGCCCTCCCGGGTATGGTAGGAGCTCGACCACGCCTTTCACGTGGGCCCCTTCGAGCGCGAAGCGGCGGGCCATTATTAGGCCGACGTCGCCTGAGCCCACCACGACTATCTCTCTGCCCGGCATGACCCCGTATAGATCCATGAGGGCTTGCGCTTCCCCTGCTGTGTATAGGCCGCTCACCCGATCCCCCACGATGCCAGCCTCAAAGATATGCTTCTCCCGCGCTCCAGCAGCGTAGATCACTGTTGAAGCGTGGAGTTTAAAGGCGCCATCGGGTGAGATGACTCTAAGGGTTATCCGCCTATTATCAGGGAATGCGGCCATTCCTGAGACATATGCATTCAAAATATGGTTAACTCCAACCTCTTCAGCACTCCCAATGAGCCTATGGGAGAACTCGGGACCGGTTAGGTCCTCTCCATAACAGTGCAGGCCGAATCCGGGGTGGATGCATTGAAGCGGGATACCTCCGAGCGTATCGGAGTCCTCCAAGAGGAGGACGCTTAACCCGAGCATCCTAGCCTTAACGCCAGCTGCTAAACCGGCTGGGCCGCCACCCACCACTACCACATCGTAGCCTCGTTTCAAGGCTGTCCGCTCCTGCCCTGGAGGACCTTCACGTCGCCTAATCCATATTCGGTTCCACCGCCTTGAAGCGTAACCTTCCACAAGGGCATCCCCAGCTCCCTAGCTAGGATCATCCCTATGCGTATCCTGCAGAAGGAGCCTTGGCAGTCCCCAGTCATGGCGCCCGTCCTATACTTTACGCCGTCGAGGGTTCTAGCCCCCCTCCTAACCGCCTCCACCACCTCCGCCTCCGAGACCATCCTACATTTACAGATGATTTTCCCATATCCTAGATTCCCATCGATGAGCCTTCCTAACCTCCTCCATGAGGCGTCGGCGGCCCTTAGGATACCTCTCCTACAGGGGGTCCATTCCCCCTTATCCTTCATCTCCAGCCGTATCCCCAGCCTATCCCCTATTAGATCCCTCACGTAGTAGGCTATGGCTGGGGCTGAGGTTAACCCTGGAGATCTTATGCCGGCCACATTTATGAAACCCCAGGCTTCATCGTAAGCTTCTATTATGAAGTCGCCCCAGGATGGTTCAGCTCTCAAACCGGCGAAAACTCTGAGAACCTCGTCTCTTGGGGGAAGCCTCTTAACGAGCTTCTCCGCCTCCATCCAGATGGAATCTAGCCCTTCTATACTGGTCGCCTTATCCCCTTTCAACTCCCCGGGTAGATCCTGAACGTTAGGGCCTATCATGAGGTTGCCCTCGATCGTCGTGGTCACGTAGACGCCCTTCGTATCGTGGACTGGGACCCTATGTAGAACCCTGACCACCTTCGGGGATGAGTCACCCCTAAATAGTATATATTCGCCCTTCCTAGGGTGGATGGAGAAATGATCGATGCCGGCCATCCTCGAGACGGTATCAGCGTTTATCCCCGAAGCGTTTATGACAATATCCGCTGGGAGAAAACCTCTGTTAGTTTCGACGCCCTTCACTCTCCAGCCTTCTATCTTTATATCCCTGACCTCGGTCTCGAGATTCAATTTCACGCCATTGGCCGAGGCGTTTTCGATCAAGGCAGTGACGGCCTCCCATGGAAGAATCTGGCCGCAGGAGGGAGCCCATAGGGCGCCTAGGGCTTCCCCCGAAACATTGGGCTCGAAAGACTCAAGCTCATCTCTGTCGAGGAGCCTAAGCCCTGGAACTCGATTCCTATAGCCTAATGTTATAAACCTCCTTATCGCATCGAGATCCTTTCGTACAAAGGCTAAAGCCAACTCTCCAGGCCATCTAAGCCTCACATCAAGCTCCCGAGCCCATCGACGCCAAATCCTGTTGCCTGCGGCGCATAGCCTAGCCCTCAAGGGATGCTCGTCTGGATCCTCCCCGTAGCCGGGGTGGATGAGGCCTGTATTCGCTTTACTAGCCCCCCAACCTACGTCAACCTCCCTCTCCAAAAGATAGACGACTAAGTTTCTATATCTGCTGAGGACGCGCGCGATGGAGGATCCGACTATCCCGGCCCCGATAATGGCCACCCTCAATTACGTTGCACCCCTCCAAGGCTCCGTCCAATAAAATTCTCCAAGAGAAAATTTTATGTTACGGATCATCCCTACATACTAGACGCGTTATCGCCGCATATAAGCCGTTCAGGGAAACTTTATGCATTATCCCCGGCCTTCCACACCTCACGGTCATCCTGCCACAGCTCATCTCCACCCCATTCTAATGCGAAGGTTGCCCCCATGTGCGAGCAGGAACGCCTCAGGCTTTATCCTTTTCACTATCTCCTAAAATCTCTGGGTCCCTCGGCCATCTCCTTCAAGGTCAAGGTCTTGGATAACCCCATCGACCTTCATCGGGTTATCCCCGCACGGCGTGGGGTTAAGGGGTTAAGGAATACCCTATAACGACCATAGTGGTAGCCCATAGGAGGATGAGGCTTAGGGATAACATGGTCATAAATCTGGGACGTGCCCCTCTCAGGGGAAGCCCATAGGTGCCATAAAAGTGGAGGAGACATGCCTAGTCAAAGAGGGAGGAACCGAAAAACTAACCTGATAACCAGATTTTCCTACATCCGCTTCGAGATAGACCCTCGTAGGGCACTCCCGATAATCTCGGATGTAGTATTGATCCCCGCTCTAAGTGATCAGGGATCAGCTCTGCCAGCCATGGCTGATTTATTTCCTCAATTACTTTGGACCCTTTGGGATTATCTCTTATGAAGAAACGGAGGCTCATAATTTTAGGTATTTTTTAGATATTTCTTTGGGAACCTCACGGATACCGTCCATAGATTCCCGAGGCGAACTTCGGAAACTTGTGTGCACAGCTGATAGGCATCCCAACGGTTAAGACCATATCCTTTTTCGAGCCAGAGGACTAACTCGATAAAAGCGATCTTTACCGCGTCTTCCAGCGTCCTGTTGGCCCCGGTGGCTGCAACGACGCCTATATACTTGGGAGTTTCGAGGCGGGGCCAAGCTATCGTCTCGCCTTTTATCAGGTCTACGCACGCCGTTATTTCTGCTGGCATCTCAACGGCGACGCCGCCGGGGGCTTCTCCTTCACCCTGCGTCGCATGGACGTCTCCCATGTAGAGCAGCGCCCCCTCCGTGTAGACTGGTAGGTAAAGCCTGTTCCCGGTACATACGTCGGGGATGTCCATGTTTCCTCCATGGGGTCCTGGAAACCTGCTGGATATCTCCTCTATCTCGGGGGCTACTCCTATCGTCCCGATCATCGGCTTGAATGGTAATACTATCTTCTCGTTGAAGTATACTTTGCGGCCCCTAATGGGGCAGATCCTAGTCATATGGGGAAGCTCGACATCCAATAATTGAAGGAGCGGGACGCTCGAAAGGTAACGTGTAGAAGGGGCGATATAGGTGGCTCCCTGCCCTATCGTGGATCGGATCCGCTTTATATCCACGGTTACGGCGTCCCCTTTCTCTGCACCCTCTATGCGTATAGGCCCCGTTAACGGATTACTGAAGGGCACCGTGGACAGGTCTCTCCTATCCTTCTCATTCCTTATCTGTCCAGAGAAGGCATCCTCCGTCTCCAAGACGACGGTCTCACCGGGATCTATGGTTAGGATTGGATTGTGGAAGGGGCTCATGGTATAATGGAGCTTCCCCTGAACCTTTAAAGAAAGCTTCTTCATAGACCTGAATAATCGAGGCCATATATTAAATCTTAACTGGCATAAGCTCAAACACGGGGTTAAGCTAGAACTCGTGAACTTGAGGCTTCATAGAATCCGTTCAAACCCGCATCCATAACATTATGGGGCCAGGTACCTCTATTTACATGTTTACAGAGAGAGGTTATCCCTTAGCATGGCCCTCCGTCTCTTCGAGTTTATAAGAGGTTTTTAGGAAATCGCTTACTGTTATCGGCTTAAGCATCGCTTCTCCCGCTTTCCTGTAAAGTTCCCTGTCCTCGGTGACGAATGTTAGTCCCTCGCTCTTAGCCATATAAAGGTGGGATGCATCTTAGAAGGCTAGTCTCAGCTTTACGGCCAATTCCATTACCTGCCTAAAATCCTTAATAGATGCTATTTCCTCTACATTTAAGATTTCAAGCATCTTAGCTATACCTTCCTTGTTTTATCTGCGACCTCCTCAGGGTTTATCAGCTTCTTCAAAGTGCACTCCTTCCATAACGCATTTCCCAGCTCATAACGGGTTATATCTAAAATGGCTTCACCCCCTAGGACTTCGATGGATTTATCCTTAAGCCTCTTTAGGAGTATGGCTATGGCGCTGGAATCGAAAATGTACATTACCTGTACTTCCTCGACTCTTTCACGATTCCAACTATTTCCTCATCCGATATTTTAGAGAAGAGGTCCCCGAGCTCACCAGTTATCCTTTTGAGTTCCTCAAGCCTCCTCCTCTTCACTTCCTCCTCGAGGGCCCTCCTTACGACTCTGCTCACTTCAACCCCCTACTTGATGAGGCTTTCTTTAAGCTCGCCAGGGATCCTAACGGTGATCATCGCGTCTTTCATGCCATATCGCATATATACAATTATAACAATTAATTATATTAAATTATATTATCATAAGTACTAAGTATTATGTATTATGGGGTTTCAGTACATACTTCCCGAGCAGCCCTGTCCGTGGCCCGTCCGGAAACCTATGGCTTCAGCACGATATTGTGCCTCCATCTGTTCCTTGAAGCGTCTTAATCCTTCCTTTGGAATGAGGATCACCCATTTAAGGTTCATGCGCTCCCCAAGTCTTTTTAAAATCCGAGCCTGGGAGTTATAAAGACAGAGGATTCCCTGTAGGTCCATTGACCCTAAAACCCTTAAATCCACGTGATATCCGAGGCAGATTTTTGATGGTGGGGCCGAAGGGATTTGAACCCTCGACTTCCGCCTCGACGTCTACGGGTTTCCTCTGCGCTCCTGAAGCTCTTCATACCCCTTTCAGGGGTCCGCAAACCCATACTATTCCTGTTGCATCTGGAGCCCTTAACGGATCTTTACTCTGTCGTCATACCTGGCTAGACTCCGCCGGGGAAGCCCCGGTCTACGGCCCCTCATCGGCCCCAGCCAATTAAACCTTCAATTATAACTAAATATTAATTTTTCGAGTCCCATCTATACTATCTTTACGAGTCCTCCCCTTCCTTTGGGCCAGCCTAACCCCTAAGAGGACGAGGCTCATTCCCGCCAGGAAGGGGGTTGTCAGCTTCTCTCCTAGGATCAGGGCTGAGGTGACGGCTGCGGCTACAGGACTTAAATATATGAATGAGCTGGCCCTAGCGGCCTCCATCCTTTTTAAAGAGTAATAATAGATGAAGTAGGCTAGGCCTGAGGAGACACCCCAGTAGAGGAGGAGCAGCCAGGTCTTCAAGCTCGCCGTCTGGAAGGCATGGAACCCCGTGAAGATGCTCGTGGCTACGAGTTGGAGCGCAGCCCCGAAGCTCGCGGCCACCAGTGTTACCATTAACGGATCCTCGTCTCTAAGCTTCCTTCCTATTATGGTATATATGGCCGAGGCCAGGGCTCCTGAAAGGGATAATATGAGGCCCGGGGCCGCCGAGCCCCGGATGGGAACGGGGGATATGCCCGTCGTACCCCCGATGATCAGGGCTACCCCCAGGAAGGACGCGGCTATGCCTAGATAATTTATCGCGGAAAGGGTCTCCCCTAGGATCGAGGCGGCTATGATGGCTACGAATATGGTGCTCGTGGACACCAGGATGCCGTTTACCGATGCAGGTATCCTCTGCAGGGCTGAGAAGCTTAATATGGGATATATGAAGAAGATGACCGCCCCAGCCGTGGCCATCCAAGGCATCCTATCCCATCTGAAGCCGCCCTGAGCCCTGGAGAGGGATAGGGTCGAGGCGAGAATCAGGAAGCTCAAAGCGGCGCTGGCCATGCTCACCTGGATCGGATGCAGTTCCTCCAAGATGAGCTTAATAACCGGGTGACCTGAACCCCATATGAACGCGGCCATTATTAGGAGCGGATATTCCCTCCTCAAGCCCTGCAACCCGCCATCGCTTCCACGTGGGTGACAGGAAAAGGGGGCCGCGGCTATATTAAAGGGTTTACCAGATCTTGTTGATCGGGTGATCCTTCGTCTTCGGAATTATCCCGTATCGTCTATTCGTGTAGGCGATTAGGGCGTCTACGAGGGCGCAGGATGGGAAAACCCTCTCCGCCTCCTCTATCGGCCCGTAGAGGATGAAGTCTGCGCCCTGAAGCTGGGTTGTCACGTCCGCGGCGGAGTCGCAGACGGCGAAGGCTTGCTTCGAGAACGCTTTCCTCCTCCTCCAAGTGTAGCTTGCGTTGGAGGGGCCGCAGCCGCAGGGGAGGCCGAACTCCTCCTTGCATAGGTGGATCGCCTTGGCGGCTAACCCTATGCTGGCCAGGTCTAGGACCGCCGTGTCGATGAGCTTGTTCTCCACACCCACCTCATCCGCCAGCTGTAGAAGCCCCTTACGGCCATCGAAGCCCTTCAATACGTCTATCCTATCCTCAGGCCAAACCTTCCTCATGTTAAAGGCGAGGAGCACCGCGGATTTAACGCCGTACATCCTGAGGGAATGGACCTCCCAATCCCCGGTATGCTCGTCGATCGAGTTATATATTGCGCGGCTGAGGAGGCCCACCTCCGAGAGGTGTTTAACTACGGGGATCCTGACCGATGCCGATGGGCCGTCGACGAGGAATGGATCGTCGCATATATCGGCTACGAACTCGATCCTCTCTATCAGGGTTTCAGGGGTAGGCCCTACCACGTCCAGTATCTGCGGGTTCCCCGTCATCTCCGAGAGCTCCACAGCCCTACGAATGAGGCCTTCAGCCTTTCCCTTATCGAACTCCCCGGTTGAAGGATCCTTGATGATGCTATGTCCACTGTAGAAGATGGTTCCGATCAACACTGTAGGGAGCTCCCCGGGTTGGCCGCCGAGCCTGACCCTAGGGGTTATCTCAACGATCTCCTGCTCACGTTTAAACGTGAACAAACCTTCACCCACCTCCATATATAAACGGACCCGGATAACCGGATAAAAATTAATGGACTATAAGCAAAGACCCATCCGTCGAGAAAATAAACATATATCCCATCTCTCGCATGGATTTGAATTAATACAGCTACTTTCTAGAGGGATTAGATCTAGGAAGAGCCTGTATACGGTGTTCTCGAAACGCTTGATCCTGAGCATCCTATGATACATCTCCAAGAGCTTCATCCGGAGGCTCCATATCGCCCACCCCACCCCTCCTCTCAGGGTGGCCTCTCCGTCGGCCCTATAAATATGAAAGGGTCGACCCCGCCCTAAAAAGGTGTAAACCGGTCAAAACCTATTAATACCGCCCCCGGAACCGATACTTAATGGTGTAAAGGGATAAAAATGCAACGCCGTGATCTAATATGGTTCGCGTAAAAGAGTTCTCCGAGGAAGTCAGCTCTAAATGTATTGGGGAGTTCGATGGGCCAGGGGAATCCCCCAAACTGAAGATGTATTTTAGGGTAGCGGACGCCCTCTGGATATCCGAGGGAGAGGCGATAGTTAAAAGCATCGAGGAGGGATGTTCTACAAGTTTTGCAGGGAAGAGGGGGCTCTCCGACTATACGGGTTCCGGGGAGATGCTCATCGGCGAGTTCAAGATGGCTGAAGCGTGGATCGTTTATCTGATCTGCGGAGATAAGAGGAGTTTCCATTCATGGAGCGGCTTCACCCATTGGTTGGAGGATGAAGCTTAGGATTGGATCATGGGGTGGAGGTTGGATCGAGTTGGCGGCCGAACCCTTAACTTTGAGGAAGCTTACCCAGGCTGTGGTAGACCTCGACGAGGCCGCGGTGAGGGCGGCCGCCGAGGAGGCGTTGAAGGCCAGGATAGACCTGAGGGATGCAGTTAGAGCATTGGCTGAAGGTATGAGGATAATAGGGGAGAAATGGCAGAGATGCGAAGTATTCATGCCCGAGGTTCTTGTGGCCGCGGACGCGTTCTACGCGGGTATGGATGTACTCCTCCCGGAGCTGTCCGGGAAGGCTGGGGAGGAAGCGTTTTCAGGCGTCATGGTCATAGGAACCATATATGGCGACGTCCACACGGTGGGCAAGGATGTCGCTAAGGCCGTATTCGCGGCGGAGCTCAACCTCCGCGTCATAGATTTAGGCGTCGAGGTCCCCTCCCATAAGTTTGTGGAGGCGGTCAGGGAGTATAACGCCGACATAGTCGGGTTAGGCACCTATATGAGCGAGACCTTCTTCAACGCTCCAAAAGTGATCGAGGCATTGGAGAAGGCGGGTTTAAGGGACAAGGTTATAGTGGTATGCGGGGGACCGGCCGTGGACATGCGTACAGCCAAGAGATTTGGGGCGGACGGCGCCTGGAGCGATGCATGGGAAGCGGTTCCGGAGATACGTAGGATGCTGGAAGAATTGAAGGAGAGGAAGGCCGCAACATAGCCCCATGACATTAATTAACCGAATGGATCGCGGCGTTTTTAATACAATGATCCACGTGGAATATAGATATGTGGAGGGATAGGGCTATGGGAAATCTCCTAAGCGTGGATGAATGGGTTGAGAGGCTGAGGAATATCGAGGACATAGGGGAGATGACCCATTGGGAACGCATGCAGAGGGCCTTCGACTTGGAGGAGCCCGATATGGTCCCCGTTGCACCGGAGGCCGACTACTGGCCCTGCTACTATCAAGGCTATACCTCATGGGAGATCTTTGAGGGCCCCGACAATGTGGCGAAGAGGACCCATGCCCTCATAAAGACCTGGGCGGAGTTTAGATGGGACGCTATATGGCAGTATGTCGACATATCGGAGGAGCTGGATCCCCTAATACCCCCGGGGAAGCGTAAAGACCATTACGTTCTACGCGGCCCAAGGGATTACGTCGTGTTCAAGCCGGCCGCTACGACCTTAGACGATGCTATAAAGCTTTTCCAGGAGAGGGTATGGGAGAAATACGACAGCGGACACGCCGGATACTTCGTGGAACATTGCAGACAACTCCTAGAATTTCAGAGGAAGATGAATAACATTGTTCCTGTGATCACCGGGGCGGCCACCCCCAGCAACCACGCCGAGACAGTCGTTGAGGTTCAGAGGTTCATAAAATGGACCATCACAGAGCCGAAGCAGAAGATGCATGACTACATGAACCTCGTCCTGCAGGAGAGGCTGGAGGCATTGGACGCCTATAAAGAGTTCGCCGCGAAGAACGGCTGCGAGTTCTTCTGCTGCTGGGGCGGCGGCAGGACGTGGGGCCCGAGGCAGTGGAGCGAGTTCGGGGAATACGATGAACTCTTCCTAGAGAAGGTGAGGCGGATATTCAAGAACCCGTTCTGGCATATATGCGGGAGGAACCTTAAAGAAGCCTTAACCTGGCTGGCTAAATGCGCCCAAGGCATAAAGGCCGTCCAGTACGATGCTCCCCTCAGCCAATACAACATGTCCTGGCCGGAATGGTATGAATGGGTCGCGAAGCTGTTCAAGGGTAGAAGATGCGCCATGAACTCCCCCACAACCCAGTTGGCCATGCATGGAACCCCTGAAGAGGTCAGGGGCATGGTCAAGACCTTCATCAAATACACGGCGCCCTACACGACGCCCGTGGTCATGCCGCCCTGCGAACTCAGCGGCTACACGCCAGTCGAGAACGTTAAGGCGATTGTAGAGGCCGCGAGGACCTATGGGAGATACCCCATAAAGATTTAGGGCCGTCCACATCCAGTTGAGCAGGTAAACCTATAGGGCCAGACACCCCCTCAACCCTCAACATGCTTTCTCATCTCCTGGATCCTGGGGAACCCGATCCCATGAGGGATCCGGGTCGTGGAGCATTCGGGGGAAGACCGGCCGTCCAGGCTTCGGCCAAGATTCCCTGGAGGCTAAATATAGGTCCTCCCTGGGAGGTCCATGGGTGATAAAACCTTATTACGCCGTCCCCACAGCCTTAAAAGTCGATCCATGCCGGGATGAAGGCCTTGAAGATAAGATTTGAAGATTATAACGTGGAGGGGGAGTTCGAGGAAGGGGTAACCGTCCTGGAGGCTTCAAGGCGGCTCGGGGTCGACTTGGAATCCATATGCGGCGGGAAGGGTATATGCGGTAAATGTAAGGTCCATGTCGTGTCGAGCATGGAGCCTATTCCCAGGGTTTCCCCGGCGGAGGAGAGGCTTCTCTCCAGGGATGAGCTGGATAGGGGTGTCCGATTGGCGTGCCTCCTGAGGCCTAGGGGAAGCCTCGTGGTCCGGGTGCCCCTCTGGAGCAGGAGGAGGGTTCAGAGGCTCCAGGTGGAGGGGTTAGAGGTAGGGGTTCCGCTCAAGCCTTTGACGAGGAAGGTGCTCCTGGAAATCCCCCCTGCATCCCTCGAGGACCAGGAGCCCGACGACGACAGGCTGTTGAGGGAGCTTGAGAGGCAGGGTTATAAGGGGGTTAAAGTATCCCCGAATGCCCTGGGGAGGCTGCCCGACTCCCTCAGGGAAGGAGATTGGAGGGTTACAGCCGTGCTCTTCAACGGGGAAGTCGTAGAGGTGGAGCCGGGGGATACCCGCCGGGAGCTCTACGGCGCAGCCGTAGACCTGGGGAGCACCAAGATAGCCTACTACCTCGTAGACTTAGCTACTGGGAAGCTGGTCCACGTCGAATCCATGGTGAACCCTCAGAGGGAGTACGGGGAGGACATTATGACGCGCATGACCTATACGAACAGGGGTAGACGGGAGCTCTCCAGGCTCCACAGGGCCGCCGTGGAGGCCCTGAACGAGCTGACCAGGCGGGCCTGCAAGGCCGCGGGGATAGGGCTAAACCGCGTCTACGAGATGGTCGTCGTGGGGAACACGGTCATGCACCATTTCCTCCACGGGTTCACCACGAGATATCTATCCCTAAGCCCCTACGTCCAGGCTGCGAGGAGGCCTATCACCGTGGACGCGGGGAGGCTGGGCGTAAGGATCAACCCCGGCGGGAAGCTTCATACGCTCCCCACTATCAGGAGCTTCGTCGGAGCCGATAACGTGGCGGTCTGCCTCTCAGCCGGGATCTTCGAGGCGGAGGAGCCGACCCTGATCCTGGACATAGGGACCAACACGGAGATAGACTTCGGATCCGGGGAACACGGCGTATATGCCACGAGCACCCCCTCAGGCCCCGCCTTCGAGGGCTGGGCTACAAAGTGGGGTATGACCGCCTCCGAGGGGGCTATAGAGAGGGCCTCGATAAACCCTTACACCTACGAGGTATCCTATAGGACGATAGGCGGTGAACCCCCCAGGGGGATATGCGGCTCAGGCTTCATAGACCTGTTGGCTGAGCTCGTGAAGTGCGGCTTGATAGGGCCTCGACCCGGCTTCGCGGCGAGCCGGGACGCGGAGAGGCTTAGAAGGGGAGAGAAGGGGATGGAGTTCGTCGTAGCCTGGGCGGATGAGACCGGGGTAGGCGAGGACATAGTGGTCACCCAGGAGGATATAAACGAGCTTGTGAAGGCTAAGGCGGCGATCCACGCGGCCATAACCCTCCTCTTAGACCATGTGGGCGTGGAGGAATCCCGGATAGAGAGGCTGTTACTAGCCGGGGCCTTCGGCTCATACATGGACGCTGAGAACGCTCAAACCATAGGGTTGCTCCCGGAGCTCGACCTCGAAAAGGTGATCCCCATCGGCAACGCAGCGGGGACAGGGGCGAGGATCGCCCTCCTAAACGAGGATGAGAGGGCTAAGGCGGAGGAGATCTCGAGGAAGGTAAGGTTCATCGAGTTGGCCACCCATCCTAAATTCGTTAGGGAGTACGTGAATAGCATGTACCTGCCCTACAAGGACTTGAAGAAGTATCCTAGGACCGCGGAGATCCTGGCGAAACTCGCGGAGAAGTAGCTGCGGACGGATCCTTGAAGCCCCTAAACCTATCATCCGCTGGGGCCGGCCATCAGACATTTAACCTCATACACCGTTTCATATTGGATTCTAATCGGTAAATTTGGTTTATGCTCCATGGAGGGTGGGGGGTCGTGGGAGGCGTCTCCGTCAGGGGGATATACGCCACCGCGCTTACGAAGCTCCTCGTGGATGAAGGCTTCAGGATAGCTCGACCCTCCTTGAAGGTGGCTTCCAGGCTTGGATTGAAGCCTAACCTTGAATCCGCCGAAGTCCTCATCGTGGATAAAATGGACCGCCAGGGCGTGGAGGTCAAGGGTGAGGCCTCCAACGTGGACGGGATAGCGGAGTATTTGGTGAGAAGCCTGCCCGACGTGGTTTTAAGGGAACATTATGGGCTCGCCCTAGAGGGTTCGGGGAGGAGGCTCAGGTTGACTACAGGCTACCTCTCCTTAGAGGTGGAGTTTCCAGGGGCCTCCAAACTCTTCCTCGACGACGCCAGGAACCTCGTAAAGCCCACCCTGATCGGCCACCACCAGTTGAAGATAGTGGATTCCCGGAGGGTTGAGTTGGCTGAGGCGCTCCTGGACGGATCGGAGGAGGCGAGGCGGAGGATCAGCCGCGAAGTTAGAGGGGAGCTCATCTATGGGAGGCTTACCGTCGGCTCCCAGGTTGGGTTTGAACATGTGAAGCTGGACGGCCGCGTCCTGAACCTCCGCCCGGGAAGGATAATCTACTTCAGGGATGGAATCCTGAAGGCCGAGAGGAGGGGGTTCAAGCCTGGAGGCGTCTACGATGGAGTGGATGTCCCCAGGGAGGAGGGGGATTACGCCCTCACGGAGGCCAGGGAGGGCGCATGGTTCATGAAACACTCCTATTACAGCCTCGAGGGGAAGTTGAAATTCGAATATTATAATGTGGGAACCCCCGTCGAGCTCTACCCCGACAGGGTGAGGTACATAGACTTAGAGGTAGACGTGGTAAGGGAGGCCGGTGGAAAGCCGAGGATAATAGACTTGGAAGGGTTGGATTCAATGGTCTCCGAGGGATATATATCCGAGAGGCTGGCTTCGAAGGCCAGGGAGACCGCTAGGGATATAGCCGGGGGAGCAGCCAGCCTGGAACGCTGGGATGCGTAACCTATGAGCCCGGAGGGTTCACCTGGACTCGATGAGGCATCCCTCAAGTTTAAAGTCGTAGAGGATATACTTGACGGATGGATGGACGAGGCCCTGGAGCAGCTGAGCCGTAGATACCGGGTTCCCAAGCCCAAGGTCAAGGTGGGAAGAGTTAAGGGCACGGGTAAAAGCTGGGGATGCTACGATCCGAGGAGGAGGATCATCTACGCCGCCTCCTCGGATCAGCTCCGGAACCCCAGGGTCATCCTACACGAGTTCTATCATCACCTGAGATGCTCCCTGGGATCCGATAAGGGGGGCGTCGAGAAATACGCCGATAGGTTCGCGGACGATTATATCCGCTCCTACCTGGAGGTTAGGAGGGGATTACCCGCCTACCCCGGGAAGAAGTAGGGGAGAGACGAGCTTGGAGGAGGCGGATAGGACCCTCCTCCCCTACCCTTCCTCCCCGCCTTACGCCTCCCCTTAACCCTCCTCATAATCACTGTATAGCCGTCACTACCGAGGATCACCTTATGATCTCTATAACCAGACTTATAGAGGAACCTTTTAAGCAGCCCTCTAACCCTGCCGGGGCTCAAGTCCACGTCTACGATCACGAAGCCTCTACCGATGGAAGGCTTACATGGGAGCTGCGATTCTAGGAAACGGGCTAACTCACGGGCATCCCCCTCGAACTCTATCTTCAGCCTCATTCAAACCTCATCCATGCAGCTTTAAGAGCCAGCTCCCTTAAAACTCTCCCGTCCATACCTGCCCTAAAACCCCTTAAAGGGTATTTAGGGGAGGAGCACCTACGCGGCCAATTCCCCCTTTTAGGAGCTCGTCCACATGGGCGGGACAGGCTTTTATTCTCTTATCCCATATGCTTCTATGAGGTGTCAAGTTTGACTGGGATTCCTCCTGTTGTGGGACGCGACCTCTCCGCCCTCAAGGGAAGAACCGTCGCCGTATTAGGCTATGGGAACCAGGGTAGGGCTCAGTCCCTGAACATGCGCGACAGCGGCGTCGATGAGGTCATCATCGGAAGCATAAGGGATGCCGGCTGGGATAGGGCTGTGGAGGACGGATTCCAGGTCTACCCTATAGACGAGGCGGCTAAGAGGGGCGACGTAATCCTCATGCTCATCCCCGATGAGGCCCAGCCCAGCGTCTTCAACGCCCATGTCAGGGATAACCTGGATGAGGGCGACGTACTGGTCTTCGCCCACGGCTACAATATACACTTCGGCTTCATATCTCCCCCAGGGTTCGTGGACGTCGTCCTCGTCGCCCCAAGGATGATCGGCTGGGGTCTAAGGGAGCTCTACCTCAGGGGGGAGGGGGCTCCAGCCTACGTGGCCGTCCACCAAGACCATTCAGGGAGGGCCCTGGACACCGCCTTAGCCTTGGCTAGGGCTATAGGCGCCACGAGGACTGTTATGAGCAGCTTCGCCGAGGAGACGGAGATAGACCTCTACATGGAGCAGGCGCTATGGGCCGCTGTAACCAGGGTGATGCTCCTCTCCTTCGAGGTCCTCGTGGAGGAGGGATATCCCCCTGAGGTTGTGGCCCTGGAGCTCTACGGCTCAGGCGAGGCCTCCGAGGTCTTGAAGGCCATGGCCGAGATGGGCTTCTATAGGCAGATGAGCCTCCACTCCCAGACGAGCCAGTATGGAACCCTCTCTAGGGGGCCGCTCCTCATAGGCGACGAGTTCAAGCTCCGCCTGAGGGAGGTGCTCGAGGATATCAGGACGGGGAGGTTCGCGAGGGAATGGGCTTTGGAGCAGATGCTGGGCTATCCCGTCTTCAGGAAGCTCAGGGATAGAGCCTTAAAGCACCCGATAAACAAGGCTGAGGAAGGAATGAGGAGGCTCACAGCCGGGGATAGACCCTTAGGGGCGACATAGGTTAAGAGGGTTATCCCCCTATCCCAGGGCGATGACCGTCGATGAGCCGTATGGTCTGTAGGAGCTGCGGCGGGGAGTTCCCCTTGGAGGAGAGGGTTTGGAGGTGCAGCTGCGGGGGTCTCCTAGACCTAGAGTTCGAGGCGGATTTCCCATTGGAAAAGATCAGGTTGAGGAAGCCCACCATGTGGAGGTACAGGGAGGCCATTCCCATCTCCCATGACTCGAATATCATCTCCTTCCTTGAAGGATACACTCCCCTGCTCGAAGTGGACCTCGAAGATAGAACCGTCCTTTTTAAGGAGGATCATCTCCTCCCTACGGGCTCCTTCAAGGATAGGGGGGCCTCCGTTTTGATCAGTAAGGCAAGGGAGCTGCGGGTTGGAAGGGTCGTCGAGGATTCCTCCGGCAACGCCGGATGCTCCATCGCGGCCTATTCGGCTAGGGCCGGCATAGGCTGTAAGATCTTCGTTCCCTGGAACGTGTCTCCGATCAAGCTCATCCAGATGAGATCCTACGGGGCCGAGATCGTGAGGGTTCCGGGATCAAGGGAAGACGCTGCGGCGGCCGCTCTAGGGGCGGCTGAGAAGGAATATTATGCGAGCCATTCCCGGAACCCCTTCTTCCTCCACGGGGTTAAGACCTTCGCCTTCGAGGTATGCGAGCAGTTGGGCTGGCGCGCCCCCGACTCCGTCGTCCTGCCTGTCGGAAACGGGACCCTTCTCCTAGGAGCCTACATAGGGTTTAAGGAGCTCCTGGAGGCGGGTGTAATCCATGAAACGCCTAGGATAGTGGGGGTTCAATCCTCTAATTGCGCCCCATTATACGAGGCCTTTAAGAGGGGATCGGTGGGGATCCCGGATATAGAGGCGGGAGCCACCATCGCCGAGGGGGTCGCCGTGGCTAAGCCCCCGCGGGGAGGCCAGATCCTAGAGGCCGTCAAAGCCTCCGAAGGAAAGCTCATAGCTGTGGGAGAAGCTGAGATCTGGGAATCCCTAAGGGAGATCTCCAGGAAGGGACTCTGCATCGAACCTACATCGGCTGCGGCGATAGCGGGTTTAAAAAGATATCTAGGCGAAGCGGATCCTAAGGAAGTGATAGTTTCAACTTTCACCGGCCATGGTTTGAAGGCCGCAGATAAGATGCTGGAAATAATAGATGGAGATTGAAAGTGGACCGGCCTCCCGGATAGCCTAACCCTATGGTTTCCACCTCAAACCGGATTCACGTCTATTGAAGGCTATCTTCCTCCGAGAAGAGATCGCCGGGCAGTTTTAAACGAATGAGCCTTCAGCGGTTATGGGTCTCTCTTGAACCCGGCGGCTAACGGCGAGATAGTGGAATAAAGCTAATTAAGGCTCTCCTAACGTTGTTTAAAGCCTGCGGGGGCGCCCCTATTTGAGCGTCGAAGTGGAACATTTAGGGGGACACAGGTTCCTACTGCGCTGTAGAGGACATGAGGTGGTACCCGATCAGCCATCGAGCAGAGGAGGGGGAGATAAAGGCATGACACCCCCTGAACTCTTCGCAGGCGCCCTTGGAGCCTGCATAGGGGTATACATAGTCGATTTCTGTAGAAGACACGATGTTCCCGTGGGGAACCTAAGAATAAGGGTTTCATGGCGGGTAGTCAAGGATCCTATAAGGATCGGGGAGATGGAGGCTGAGATCCTGATCCCCAACCTAGACGAAAAGTTTAGGAGACCCCTATTGAGAGTTGCGGAGTCATGCCTGATACATAGGACCGTCCAAAACCCTCCACGGATAAGGATAAGCCTTGAAACCTAAGCGTAGCCCACTCCTATACACGATATCTCCAACAGGGTAGGATATAAGGGTTGAAGCCCTCCATCCTGATCGTAGGCGTGGGGGAGGCGGACAAGCTCGACTTGGAGCTTGTATCCGAGGCCATCTTCAAGGAATTCCACGGCCAAATGGTTCCAGTCCTAGAGTTTAAGCCTCTACCCGTCCCCTCGGACGCGTATGATCCTACGAGGACGCAGTATTTAGCCCCTAGCCTATTGCTGCCCGTCGAATCCCTGAGGCGCAGGGCAAATCACAATTTCGGGTTAGGAGTAACCCTTCTGGACCTGTACGTGGACGGCTTAAACTTCATATTCGGGGAGGCTTCAGATAGGGCGGCCATACTATCCACCCACAGGCTTAGGATCGGGTTGGCTGTCAATTCAGGACGCTATGCTAAGAGGGTTTCCGTGGTTGCGAAACATGAGGTGGGACATATGCTCGGGTTAAGCCATTGCTCCGACCCCCGATGCTCCATGCGATTCCACAATTCGATTTTAGAGGTGGACCTGGGCTCAGGGAGCTTCTGCCAGAGATGCCGTTGGAGGATCGATGAGGCCTTGGAAGCCCAGGCTGGAAAAGATAGGGACTGCTGAAGTGGCTCGGAGGCCCATAAGTCTGGAGGAAAGGCCGTTGACACGATATTTGGAGGGAAAGTTCCTTCATAGGAGGGATCGTTTCACGGCCTGGGTTGAAGTCGACCGGAAACCCTTTCTAGCTCATCTACCCAATCCGGGTAGGCTTGGGGAGCTTCTGAAGCCGGGGGCGATGGTTCTACTCCTAGAGGGGGAGGATCCTAAACGTAAGACGCCGTTCGAGCTCTCCTTCACAGTCTCGGATGGAGAACTCGTATCCCTGGACAGCAGGCTGCCGAACAGGATCTTCGGGGAGGCCGTTGAAAAACGGATGCTCAGGGAGTTCCAAGGATGGAGGATAGCCCGGAGGGAGCCTAGAATCGATCGACGCCGGCTGGACTTCCAATTAGTAAACGAAGCGGACGGCAGGATACGCTACGTGGAGGTAAAGTCCTGCACCCTGGTCAGGGACGGCGTGGCTCTCTTCCCGGACGCCCCTACCGAGAGGGGGAGACGACATGTAGAGGAGCTTATGAGGATGCGAAGGCTGGGCTTCGAATCCTCCATAGTCTTCATAGTTCAGAGGAGGGCTGAGATATTCAGGGTTAATGCCTCCCTCGACCCAAGGTTCGCCGACACGCTGGGGAGGGCGGAGGGGGAGGGCGTGGGGATCTACGCCTACAGGGCGGCCGTAAACCCTCAGGGGTATGAGATAACCGGGAGGATACCCGCCTCAATAGGCTAGAGGAAGCCAGCACTGAAAATGGAGAGGAAGAAAAAACCTTTATTGGGAGCCGCCTCAAGTATAGTATCGGCTCGACGTGTTTCAGCCCTGCCCGGGTTGGAGGCGCTTGGGAAGTTAGATCCGAGAAGCATAAGGCTTATGATTGAAGGGGATGGCTTTGGAGGCTAGAATAGGCGGCGCCATTATACGGATAATACAGGGGGATATAACAGACCAGGATGTAGATGCCATTGTTAACGCGGCCAACCCCAGCCTGATGGGTGGGGGAGGCGTCGACGGAGCGATTCATAGGAGGGGTGGCCCAGCTATCCTAGAGGAGTGTAAGAGGATACGTAGGACGCTGTATCCCGAGGGCCTACCAACGGGTGAGGCGGTTATAACGACCGGCGGCCGACTTAAGGCTAGATACGTCATTCATACGGTTGGTCCTATATGGCGTGGAGGCGGGGCTGGGGAGGCTGAACTGTTAGCAAGGGCTTATAGGAGTTCCCTCAGGTTAGCCGTGGAGAGGGGTCTGAGCAGCGTGGCGTTCCCCTCGATAAGCACTGGGGCCTACGGCTACCCCATCGGGGAGGCCAGTAGGATAGCCCTCGAAACCATAAGAGAGTTCCTGGAGAAGGAGGATAAGCTCAAGGAGGTTAGGCTGGTCCTCTATACAAGGGATGCATATGAGGCATTCGAGGAGGGGTTCAGGGAGGTCTTCAAAACCTGGTCAGCCCCGGGGGATCCTTCACGGAGGTCCAAGAGATAGAGGAGGAATAGGTGAGAGCAACCCCGGATACACAGGGATAAAACTTAAACGTCCATGTCGACATAGGAGGAGTTGAACATCTTCTCTCTGCTGGGATGAGAATTGGCTGGGAGGATACCGACCGGGGCAGAGGGTTTGGATGAGGTCCTGGATGGAGGGTTCCCCCGGGGTTCCCTGATCCTCTTAGCCGGTAATCCAGGCACAGGTAAGACCGTCTTCTCCATGCAGTTCCTCGTTAGAGGCGCCGAGCTTGGGGAGCCCGGGGTCTACGTGAGCTTCGCCGAGGGGCATGAAACCCTCATAGAGAACCTCTCCAGCCACCTCGGCGTGGACCTGGCAGAGATGGAATCTAAGGGCGTCCTTAGGATCCTGGACTTCACGGCCATGAGGGAGGATTCCATGTCCGCTATACTGGGCGGCATCCTAGGCGAAGTCGAGGCTTTAGGGGCTAAACGCCTGGTGATAGACAGCTTCTCAGCCATGGCCCAGGCCTATAAGGAGCCTATAGACGTGAGGGTGATCGTCCACACGGTACTGGGAAAGATCGTGAGGCAGATGGGCTGTACGACGATTATGATCGAGGAGATACCCCTAGGCGAGGCCAGGGTGGGGAGGGGCATAGAGGAGTTTGTAGCCGACGGCCTGGTGATCCTCAGGGCGGATAAGCTGGACGGCCGCATATTCAGGGACCTGGAGATAGTGAAGCTTAGGGGGATGGAGCCAAGGGAGAGGAGCCTCGCCTTCACGCTTAGGAGCGGCTTCAAAGTCCTCCCACCCCTAAAGCCTAAGCCCGCCGGGAAGCCGAGCCGCTTCCAGCCTATCCCGGATCCACCCGGAATGTACTCCACAGGCTCCAGGGACCTAGACGCGATGCTTGGAGGCGGGATACCTGAGGCATCCTCGACGCTCATAGAGATCGCCGAGAAGGTCTCCACCTGGGAGTACAACCTCCTCGTCGACCCCATGATGGCCAACTCCATAGCTCAGGGGAGGGCTGTCCTGGTCATACCGCCGATAGGGGTGAGAGCCGAGGATGTAGCGAGCAGGATCTCCTCCTATGGGATCCATGAGGATGATATCAGCCGCTTCATGAGGATATTCAGGTTCCACGGTCCCCATGAGAAACCCTACATCTACACGGTTGAAGCCGGGGACATAAGCGGAGACCTTAAGATGTACGCTGGGGTCGCCGAGGAGCTGGAGGAGTCCACCGGGAAACCCATCCTGCTCGTAGTGGGACTGGATACTCTAACGGCCTTATACGGCGAGGAAGCCTGCGTCAAAGCCCTAGGCCTCGGCGCTGCAAGGATCTTCAGAGGCGCAGCCGTACATCTGGCGAAGTCCATCCCTGAAGTCTCGGCTGAGAGGCTTGGCCCCGCGATGGATGTATACCTGAAGTTAACCAGGGAGCATGGGGCTTTACTCATCTACGGGGTGAAGCCTAGGACAGGCCTATACGCATTGGATGTGGACGCCTCCAAGGGTTATCCGATGCCAGGCCTCACCCCGATAGTCTAAGCTAAGCAGAGAATTTTGAACAGCGGGGCCGCTGCATCAGAAGGTCGTCCAGTCCAGCCTCGACATCCACTTCCACATCGTCCATCTAGGCTTCCCTTTTAAGGACCTCAACCCTACATGAGGCCAGCTCCCTGAACCTTTCAGCGTCGCCTTCATCCCCCACTATGGAGCCGTAGTGCATGGGTATCGCCACCTCAGCCTTAATGGTCCTAGTCGCTTGGGCAGCCTCGTCCGCCGTCATAACGTAGGTTCCACTCACCGGGAGTAAGGCCAGGTCCACCTGGATCCCAGCCATCTCCGGGATCCGATCCGTGTCCCCTGCATGATATATCCTGACGCCGTCCAACGTCACTATATAGCCCACTTTCATCTCCTCCCTTGGATGGTAGACCCTTCCAGGAGCCCTGTACTTGTCCACGTTATATGCCGGGACGGCCTTCACCTGGACCCCGTCCACCTGGAGCTCATCTCCGGGCCTCACCGTTTTAACCTCCCTGACCTTTAGCGCCCCAAGCTGGCCCCGGCACTCCGGCGTAGCCACGATCACGGTGTTCCTCGACGCTATCTTCCTCAAGTCCTCGGGGCTGCAATGGTCGAAGTGCTCATGGGTTATCAGGATTATGTCAGCCTCGCCGCCCCCGGATATCCCGAAGGGATCTATGTAAATGGTCTTCGAACCTTCTATCCTGAAGCCGGAGTGGCCAAGCCATGAGATCTTAAGACCCTTGAAATCCAGAGCCAAAAGCGATCCACCTCCCATGAGACAACCATAGCTATATCATTAGATAAGGATAAATAATCGAGTTGAAGTTAAATAACTGTTTGCCTCGATGGACGCCTTCCCTCGACTTCATCGATCCTCCAGCTTGATCCCTTAACCCTGTATCTTATCACCCGTTTTGGGCTGTCAACCCTCTCATGCCAGGCATTTGGCTATTTCCAGGAGTTCGAATACGAATTCCGCCGTGAGCTCTTCAGCTGAAACCTCTACTTTTTCGCTGTAGTCGTCGGTTAATGGTGCCTGGAACCCCTTCCAGCTTCCATCCCTTCTCTGGGTCTCCAGGAAGGTCTCATCCGCAACCTTCTCGGCTAGGAGCCTGTGTTCAGGCCTCCCGGTGGCGCTGTATAACAGGGCGGCTCCCCATCCATCCTTACATTTAGATGGCCATTTAAACGATTCCACGCTCGAGCCTGAGGAGATCTTGAAGTAGACGTCTTCAGCGGCCTCTAAATAGCCTGTCTTACCGGTGGCCTTGTAGAGGTCAGAGAGGAGGACCATGGCTATGCCCGAATGATAGAAGTGCTGCTCAGGCTTCGAGGTGTCCACGACGTGGGTCATCCATCGGTTCTCAGGTATGATCCTTAAGAGGTCTTCCCTCCCGCAATCATAAACATAGTAGAGTTTGCCAGGTTCAGGTTGAAGCTCCGCCATCCTCTCTAGGAGGCCCCCCGCCCTCTCAGCCTGGGCGAGCCTACCGTAGTAGAGGGATATCCATCCGCCCATGGCCGTGTTCAATATGTCAACTCTCCCTTCGGGGAGGGCGCTCATGAAGCCTCCGCAGCCCATCTGATACCTTAAAAGGCCTTCCATGGCCTCCGGGGAAGCCACGTCGAACCTCATAAGCTTCAGGGATCCCAGCATGATCCAAGCATTAGGATAGAAGGCCGTCTCAGCCCCCTCGGGGTTTCCGGGGGTGAAGGACAATTTGAACTCTCCAGGCCTTATCAGCGCGTTATCTTTAAGCCAGTTGAGGAGCCTACTAGCCTCCACGATCTTCCCCGCGTAGGCTAGGGCGGCGACAGCCTTATACATGGGTCCAAGCCCAAGCTCAGGCCTTATCGAGCCGTCCTCCAATTGCCTTTTAGCCAGCCATTCAGCTCCTTTGAGGGCAGCCTTCACATAGCCTCTAACCTTGGAGTTGCCCGCCAAATCCCCTTGACCCCCTGCTCCACCATATAGACCGGGGATCCTCCTATTTTAAAGTAATATTATTATTTTTGCTTGGGGGATTAACGGCGGAGAAGGTCTACTTCGCTTCAAGAGCTGAGCTGCGAGCTTCATGGGGGTTAAATCTTTAAGTTGGGAAGACTCAACCAAGGCTAGGCTTCTCGATGAATGCTAGGCGGGGGTTGTTGGCGTGGATTTGGTAGCTGTAGCCACTACGGGCGGCGATGCCCCCGGGATGAACGCTGCGGTGAGGGCCGCGGTTAGAGCGGCCGCGGCCGAGGGTGTCAAGGTGATAGGCTTCGAGAGGGGTTATGCAGGCCTCCTAGCCGACGAGTATAGGTTCCTAGATGCTAGGAGTGTAGGGGGGATAATCCACCTCGGGGGAACCTTCCTTAAGACCTCAAGGGCTGAGGCTATGAGGACTAAGGAAGGGGTTTCCAGGGCTGCTGAGGTTTTGAAGGGGCACCGCGTCGACGGGCTTATCGTGATAGGGGGTAACGGCTCGTTCAGGGCGGCCTGTAAACTATATGAGGAGGGTGGGATCCCTGTGGTAGGCATCCCCGCCACTATAGACAACGACCTTGCGGGGACGGATACCACTATAGGGTTCGACACGGCTGTGAATACGGCCCTGGAGGCGGTGGATAAGATAAGGGATACCGCCACCTCCCATGAGAGGGTCTTCGTGGTGGAGGTAATGGGCAGGAATAGGGGGTTCATAGCCTTGGAGGTGGGCGTGGCGGCTGGCGCCGAAGTTATCCTCATACCTGAGATCAGATACGATATAGGGATGGTCTGCCGCAGGCTCATGGAGAGCCACCGTAAGGGGAAGAGGTCAGGCATAATCATCATGGCTGAAGGCGCCGGGGACTGCATGAAGGTCGCCGAGGCCGTCGAGGAGAATACGGGGTTCGAGGTCCGCCTCACCAGGCTCGGACATATCCAGAGGGGTGGACCGCCCACCGCGTACAGCCGGCTCCTAGCCTGTAGAATGGGGGCTGCGAGCATCGAATTCCTATTAGAGGGTAAGAGGAGGGATATGACCGGGGTTCGGGGAGGCGAGATAGTCCCGGTAGACCTGGAATACGCATGTACAGTTGAGAAGCCTATAGATGAACGACTCTACAGACTTGCCCAGATGCTCTCAACTTAGCCGGGGATTGGGCTTCCACGGGTTAGGGTTAAGCCTCGCAGGGGATAAAAGAGGGTTTTTATGGTTATGGGAGGGGCAGGGCCCCCAGGCTCATTCCGTGACGGTTATGGCCTCTGTGGGACACTGGGTGGTGCAGGCCATGCACATTATGCATTCTTCAGCCCTCACCGGAACGGATTTAGGCGTCCCAGGATATTCCGGGAGGTTCTTCATCTCGAAGACGTTTACCGGGCATATCTGGACGCAGACCGAGTCCCCGTTACATTTACTCCAGTCAACCTTAACGGTCGGCATATAGACCACCGAGATAGAATATCGGGTTGAGGATATAAGATTTCCCATAGGGATCCTGGGATTCTACGGTTAACCTGGAGACGCTTCTCCCCGCCCCCTTAAGGCTTTCAGGGCCTCCGTAATCCTCTTGGCCATGTAATAGGGGATTGCCACGGATAGGAGGTTCATAAGGGGTTTATCCCCTGAGGCGATGCATCCCCCCGTTAGGCTTATGTTCATGGATCCCATCGTTAGGGGCCATGCCACGCTTTCAGCGCATAAGCTCAGGTATGCCCCTAGATTTAAATGCAGCTTCCTCCCGTAGATGTAATGGTGTGCCTCTAGGAGGAGAATTGCCTGCGAGGGCTCCCCTAGGACTATTATCACGTCCGGATCCAGCGGGGCCTCCATCAGCGGGGTATATATTATCCCTTTAACGCCTATAGGGGCAACCGGGACCTCCTGAAGATAACTTTCTAGGAGTGCGCCGCTCCTAAACCTCTCAGCGGGATCCTCCCCCTTTAATTCCGCGAGCGCACCCTTTAATCCACCTCCGGAGTCGGCCATCCCTAGGCATATGGCGCCGAGCCTGCAGCCCTGCTTGGAGTATGGGGAATATAGGCTCTCACCTCTATACGCCCTTAATATCATGTGGCAGTGGGGTATGGGTTCCTCGGGTTCACGGAGCTGCATTGGGGGAGGCTCATCCCTTAATAGTTTAACGGCTACCGGATGACCGTCCAGGTTCAACGTGGATTTGAGGATCATGTGAAGCCTCCATCTAAGCCCCTCCCCCGCCTTTAGGGGTCCAGCCCCTCCAAGCCGGGCTTCCGAGGTTATCCTTGCACCACATCTATCGCAGAACCTTGAATGTTGGGGTATCTCCTCATGGCAGACCGGACATCTCAAGGAGCATCATCCAAGCTATTCCTTGAAGCCTATCACCTGGAGTGGTTGATGGCCCATATAATCCCTTTGAATCTTTTCCTTGTCTAGGCTTGTCGTTTATGGTCAGTAGAGGTGCATTACGGCATCAGGCTTTAAGCCTTGCCGTGCAGATCAGTCTACATCATCCTCTGACAGGGTTTATAGCGTAGTTACCTATTAAATCTTTCTTTACGTCCTCCCCGTCCCCCGGGTTTCCCCGGGGGGGTTATGGCTGCCTTGTTCCGCAGCGGGGGCAGTACACGGCTATAGGGCTTAGAGGCTCCCCACATTCGATGCAGTATCTCGCCGGGATAGGTCTAGGCGTGGCTTCCCTAATCTCCTCCCTCTCGGAGGCTTCCTTAGCCTTCATGGAGTAGTATAAGCACGCCACCGCCACGGGGTATATGGGCTCCACCGTGGCCGTTATCGCTATGGATGCCAGGTATCCTATGGGTTCGAAGGCTATCGCGATCAGGCTTCCGAGGATCTCCGAGGTGGATATCGCCGCCACGAGTACCGCGATGAGGGCTAGGGTCTTACCCCACCGTCTTGAGACTAGGCGTCTGCTGCGGCTTAGGCTTTCGAGGATCTTACCATCCTCCAATACTATCACGGGCACTATTAAGGAGAACATTACGGCGAATATTATCCCAGGTACGATGAGGAGGAGTAATCCGATTCCTATTAGCAAGTTTGCTATGAGGCTTGCAGCTAATAGTCGAGGGGTCTTTCGGACAATCCGTCTTATGATCTCCCCTGATTTCAGGTCCTCGCCGGTCAGGAGGGTTGAGGAGTATCCCACCGTGTATCCTTGAACGATCACGGTGAGGATCCAGCCGACCACGCCGACTACGAGGAGGACCTTTGAGAGGCTGAGAAGCCAGTCGAAGAGGGCCTCCGAGGCCGTGAAGTCCATCATGGGGAAAGGCGGCAGCGTGGATACCGCCCAATAGTTTAGGATTCCGAGGATGACCCCCAGGATCAGGTATGGAATGAAAATTTTTATGAATCCACACCTGTATATCTTGAGGGAGTAGACTAGGATTTCCCCGAGGCTTAGCTCCCCTCCAAACCCGATCTTTCCGCGATACATCCCCTCAAACCATCCAGGCTAAATATCCTTCAAAGGGGGCTCTTAAACTGGGATAGCCTCATCTTCCAGCCGGATCAGCCTCACCCTTAACCCTTCAACCGATAAAAGTTTAAATTTACGGATACTCAGCCGCCTCCCCTGTAGATCGTTACCTCCAAGTCCCTCTCTCCATCCTCGATCCTCAGCTCCCCTATCCTACATACTTTAGCTATGTAGTCTCTATGCTTCATTAATACTTTCCTCCTAGAGGCTTCGGGCGACCGGACCACAGCCAATGGGACCTGCTCCTTCAGGGGGATCCTTTCCTCAGCCTTCCCCCTCCTTAAGGTCGAGATGGCCTCGATAAGGATGTCCCCCTCCGCTTCCACCTCCTCGTCTATAAGCTCTTCCCTCGAGGCCGGCCAATCCGCGAGGTGGATGCTCACAGGATCCTTCTCAGCCTTTAACATCTGGTAAATCGTCTCGGTCACGTATGGGCATATGGGCGCGAGCATCTTCAGTATCGTTTCAAGGGTCCTCTTTAACGTGTACTGGGCTGCCCTCCTGCTCCCCGCAGGGCACTCCCAGTATAGCCTATGCTTCACGGCCTCCAAGTATTGGTCGCATAGGATGTGCCATGTGAAACCCCTCAGGGATTCAAGGGCCACATTGAATTGATAAGTCTCGTAGGCCTCGGTTACTTGGCGTATCAGCCTCTCAAGCTTAGAGAGCATCCATTTATCCACGACCTCGGGTTCCCCGGATCCCCCATCGTAGTCCCTTAAATTGGATAGGATGAAGCGGGACGCGTTCCAGAGCTTTGTAAGGAACTTCCTTCCATACTCCAGGTCGCTCCATTTGAAGGGTATATCATTGCCTGTGGCTCCCCCTGCGGCAGCCCACTGCCTCAAAGCGTCGGCGCCGTATCGATCCAGCACCTCCCCCGCCTCCACGTAGTTACCGTAGGATTTATGCATCATCCTACCGTCGGCTCCCCTAACCATGCCGTTCACCAGCACCGTCTTATATGGGGCCCTGCCGAACAATGCCAGATGCTTCACCATGAGGTAGTAGTCCCACGTCCTGATTATGTCTAGGCCGTTGGGTTGGAGGTCCGCGGGGAAGAGCCTTCTGAAGCCTTCAGGATCGTCAGGCCATCCCGCGTGGACCGCGCAGGTTATGGAGGAGTCCATCCACGTATCCATTACGTCCCTCTCCCCCTCAAATTCCTTGGAGCCGCATCTAGGGCATCGCTCTATCCTAGGCTCCTCGAACCTGGGATCCACCGGAAGCCAGCTCTCCTCGGCCACTATGACCTCCCCGCAGCCCTTACAGTACCATACCGGTATAGGGGTTGCGAAGATCCTCTGCCTCGAGATAACCCAGTCCCAGTCCAAGGATGTAGCCCAATCTATAAGCCTCCTCTTAGCGTGGTCCGGTATCCACTCCACCTTTTCAGCCCATTCTAGGACTTCGCCGGTCATCTCCAAGGTCTTCATGAACCACTGCATCCTAGCCAATATCTCTATAGGGGTGTGGCATCTCCAGCAGGTTCCAATGTTTTGGAGGATCTTCTCCCTCCCCTTGATCAACCCCTTCTCCTCAAGGTCCTTCACGATGGATTCCCTGGCCTCCTCGACGGTTAACCCCTCATATTTTCCAGCGTTTCCAGTCATTCGGCCGTCCTCGCCGATCACGTTTATAACGGGCAGGTTGTACCTCTTCTGCCATTTCGCATCGGTTTTATCCCCGAAGGTGCAGACCATCACAACGCCTGTGCCGAAGCCGGGATCCACCTCCGGATCTGCTATGACGGGCACCCTCCTCCCGTAGAGGGGGACTTCGACCATCCCGCCCGGCAAGCTCCTATACCGGTGGTCCTCCGGGTGGACGGCCACCGCCACGCAGGCCGGCAGCAGCTCAGGCCTTGTAGTGGCTATCGGAAGCTCATCCCCGTCAACCGTCTTAAATAAGATATAGTTTAGGGTGCCCTCCTTCGTCCTGTATTCCACCTCAGCCTCGGCGATGGCGGTCTCGCATCTTGGACACCAGTTAACCGGATGCTCTCCCCTATATAATTTCCCCATCTTATAGAGTAGGATGAATGACAGTTGGGTTAGCCTGTAATATTGGGGGTCCATCGTCCTATACTCCAGGCTCCAGTCTATCGAGTATCCTATACGCTTCATCGAAGCCTTCATGTTCCCGATGTATTCCTCGGTCAGCTTTACGCAGAGCTCCTTGAACTTCTCAACTGGGAGGTCCCTCTTCCTCACTTTGTAGACGGCCTCGGCGCGAACCTCCGTGGGGAGGCCGTGGCAATCCCAGCCTTGAGGGAAGTGGACGTTGAAGCCCCTCATCCTCTTATACCTGGCTACGAAGTCTATATAGCACCAGTTTAAGGCGTTACCCATGTGGAACTCGCCGCTGGGGTATGGTGGAGGGGTATCTATGGAGAAGGTGGGTTTAACCCGGTCCATCCTGTCGAAGGAGTTAACCTTCCAGCGGTCCCATAAATCCCTCCACTCCTCCTCATATCTCTTGAAGTCATACCTGGTTGGAATGGTTAACTCGGCCATCAGCCCTCACCGTTCAGTCCTTAACCTTATCTTCAGCTCGGATAGCTCAGCCTGAAGCCTAGGCCTGCTTGGAACCTCATCTTTCCCTTCCACTCCATCGGGGTGAGAGGTAGTTGTAGGTCTGCCCGCAGGGCCTCGATGCATCCAGCAGCTTTCCTCCTTGCCCCTGTTTCGGGTTAAGCAAGCCTAAACCCATATGTTAATCGAACCTTCCGCATTTAATTTCTTCCCGTTCTTCCCCGTCTCCGTATAGTTTCATGAGAAATCGCATATAAACCTAAAGTTCGCCATCATCCAGTCCATAAAGGCGTGGGACAGCCCGCCCACACCTTTAAAGTCATGTCCATCTGACAGCCCTTAACACGTTCCTAGGTGCCCTGGACCCGATGATCCTGTCTTTTTCCTGAATCGTTTATAGGCCCTCCAGAGGAGCTGCATCCATCCCAGGAAGCCTAGGAAGATTGTGGCTATGTAGATCGCCGACTCCACCCCCGCGAATATTTGAGGGTTAACCGCCTTAGCCACATCCCATACATAGCTGTAATAGTTGAAGAACCAGTGGAGGAGGATCGAGGCGTGGATCCCCTTCCACAGGTATATCAGGGCTAGGGCTGCGCCTGCCAGGGCTGCGCTGGAGATCTTCCCCACATCCCATCCGCCGCCAGCCGTGTAATGGACGACCCCGAAGTAGGCTGAGGATGCGGCTACGGCTATCCACTCGGGTTTTGTCACGCCCCTAAGCCCATCTCCCTGCATAGTGGGGAGGCCTGACGCCATCTTACCTTTATCCGGCCATAGGACCGAGAGCAGAGCCCTACCGGGCTTACCATACCTCGCCAAATATAGGGCTGTCACGGTGCCTATGGGTGTAAGCCTGAAACCTATCTCCTCGGCCACGGGGGAGTAGGCCAGGGATAGAAGCGCCCCATAAGGGTTCGGGAAGCTTATGGATCCTGTGGGTATACCTACGGACTCCTGGAGGCCCTGGAGCAGCGATACCAGTATCAAAAGCATACCTGAAGCCGTGGGCATGTAGAGGAGCCAGTTCCCGGAGAGGTCTGATACCCCCCTTCGGGCTCCATGGACGACCCTTCTAATCCCTAATCCAAGCCTCGCCGAGGCCCATAGAAACGCGAAATAGGCGACGATCAGCGATGCGAAGAGGGAGGCCCTTCCAACCCTGAACGGGACTGGCAACATTACCATGTAGGATATGAAGTATATCTGCGCTGGATGCCTCAGGTATTCCAGTCCTAGCTGCGGCTCATACATTATGTAGAGGCCTAGGATTAGGGAGATGGGATACGTGGACGCTATGAAGATGGACGCCGCTAATATGGAGGCGCCAAGCAGGGATGCAGCTGCACCGCATCCTTTTTTTCCCAGGGAACCTCCGATCAAATCCATCTAAGACGGTTTAGGATCAGGGTTAAGTTTAATTTTATCTATCTAATGGATGATCCATCGCCCTAGCAGACGGGTATCTTGCCCTCTATGAGGTCCTCGCAGAACTCGCCTATGTTCTCCAGCTTCGCCTCTATTATGTCGTGGACCTCCCCTGATATCTCCCTTAGCTTAGTGTTCCTCTCCAGGATCAGCTCCGCCGAGGCTATCATGGGCTGGTCTATAGGCCTCCCTATCTGGCTTACAAGCCATACGTAGGCTTCGGAGATCCCTGGAACCCTCTCATATATCTCCCTCGCCAGCTGATAGGATAACAGGTTATATATCTTCCCCACATGGCTTACGGGGTTCTTCCCGGCCGCCGCCTCAGAGCTCGCAGGCCTGTTAAGGGGGATTATCCCGTTAGCGCGGTTACCCCTCCCCACTTGGCCGCAATCTCCGTCGTCGGCGGATGTCCCCAATACGGTCAGGTACATGCCGCCCATACCCCTCCCCCTCCTGTCCAGAGTATTTAAGTCCACCGTGACGGATTCCATATCCGTCCTCGGGGAGATGAATGATAAAACATCCTCGAGGACCTCCCCCTTCCTCCTGAAGTAGTCCTCCTCGCTCTCAATATATCTATCTACGAAGGCCATGGCTATGGTTAGGTGAAGGTCGTCTCCACGCCTCACCCCCATGATCTTCACGTCCTCGCCCGTTTCAGGGTGATCCCTCTTAAACTCCTCGGAGTTCAGGTACCTTTCGAGCTCTAGGACGGCCCTCTCGGTCTCCGTGAGGGGGTAGAACCCGACGGCCGCCGAGGTGTCGTTGGAGGGAAGCATGTCTGAGCCGCGTTCGAATATATCCCTTAGGGCCTCGGATCCCCTCTTTATCTCCACCTGGATCCTCACGTGTTCCTCGGGGTCTACGAGGCGCATGTTCTCTTTAAACCATCTCTTAGCCGTTTCCCTGGCTATATCCTCTACGGGGACTTCCTCATCGTCCACCTTGAAGGTGGCCCTATCCCCTATGACGAGGAGCATGGGCTTTAAAACCTTGCCTCCCCCAAACTTATGCTCGACTTCACCTGCCACTAGGAGTCCCTTATCGATGTTGTAGTGCATTATCCTGCCGAACCTCTTCTTATACTCCTTCGAGAGGGCTACCGATATATCGTTTAGGATTAAGTCGCATATCGTATCCGGGTGTCCCTTCCCCTTACGTTCACATATCTCTATGGGTTGATCCTTCACGGGCGTCTGCTTCAGAGTGTTTACGAATATGTTCCTCATACTTCTCCCTTCATCAGGATTGATGATCCCAGGCTATTGAGGCAAAGTTTATTATTATTTTATGCTGTCAAAAATATTCCGATAGGAATAATCAGCCGCCTAGGGATGATCTTAAGGATGCCCCTTCCATCTCTCGAGGAGATCGCTAAGCGCAGGAGGAGCCTTGGATTAAACCAGAGGGAGCTGGCGAGGCTCGCAGGCGTAAGCCAATCCTTCGTAGCGAAGATAGAGGCTGGCAAGATAAACCCCTCCTACGGGCTGGCCAAGGCCTTATTCGATACCCTGGAGAGGTTGGAGTCCAAGGAGGAGTTGAGGGCCGCGGATGTAATGCATCCGGACGTCACCGGGATAGACGGCGGCGCAGCCGTCTCCGAGGCCTCAGAGCTCATGAGGGAGACCGGTTATTCCCAGCTCCCAGTCTATAAAGGGGGAAGGGTCGTGGGCAGCATAAACGAGGGCACCATTATAGGCGCCCTTTTAAGGGTCAAGGATCCTCTAAGCCTCTCGGAGACGAAGGTGGAGGAGGTCATGGAGGAATCCTTCCCGATGGTGGACGGCTCAACCCCCGTGAACCTGGTCTCCACGCTGCTGAGGTATACGCCGGCTGTCCTCGTAACCGTTAAGGGAGAGGTTAAGGGTATAATAACTAAGGCGGACCTTTTGAAGATCGTCACAAGACCGGGTTAGACTAGAATCTGGCTTCAGCTCCTCCTCTTCACAGCGGACACTATGTGAACTATGTCCCTGTCCCTGAGCTTGTACTCCGCTGGGAGGCGCAGCCCAGTCCTCGCGTCTATAGCGTAGAGGAGGCTTTTGGCTAGATCTGAGTGTATTTGGGCTGCGAGATCCTTAACTGTGGCGTCTGGAGGTGTTAGGAAGGCGTCGGGCAGGACGTTCCCCTCCTTATCGGATAGGCGGCTCAGATCCTCCACCGGATACACCACGTTCATGCCCAGGAGCTTGAATGTACATATGTTCAAGGCGAATTGAACCCCTGTCCGGATCCATTTCGAGAGCACCCTACTCTGGACGTAGCTTAAGGCCCATCTCTGCTCCCTGGTTAGGAGGCCGTCTTGGAGGACCTTGAAGGCCTCCTCCCCTGGAACGTACTTTATTAAGCCCTGGCTCTCAGCCCTCCTAAGAGCTAGCTCCGCCTCGCTGCTGGCCGGTACGACTATGCGGTCGCCGAAGGCCTCGGTTAGGCGTTGATAGTTCTCCTCAGCCCTAGCCAGGTCCATCTTATTGGCCACTATTATCGTGGGCTTCGAGATCTCCCTTATCCTCCTAGCGAACTCCATCGTATCCTCCTCGCTCCAAGAGTCGAAGGGTTTATCGGCCAGCCCAGAAAGCTCCAAGGCCTGCTCCACGTGGCTCCTCCTAACCTTTAACCCCGTCAGAGCCTTTGTTAAGGCTGAGGCTACCGGGGATCTCTCCTCTCGTATACTCTTCACGACTTGTCTTTGACCCCTCTTTAAGATGTCGGCGAACCATAGGATTATCTCGGCTTCCACATCGTATACGTCGGCGACGGGGTTTCCCATACCCGGCTTGGTTATCCTCCCCTCAGCGTCCACACTCCCCGAAGCATCCACTACGTGGATCAGCGCATCCGCCTGCCCTATGATTCCTAGGAATTGGGTTCCAAGGCCACGTCCCTTATGGGCCCCCTTTATGAGCCCTGGGAGGTCCACCAGCTCCACGGGTATGAAACGCCACCCATCGATGCAGAGGCTGTTCCTCGGATTATCTTTAACCCCTAATTCCCTGCAGACACATATGGATTGGACGTATGCACGGCCTATGTTAGGCTTCTTAGTAGTGAAGGGGTAGGTTGAAACCTCGGCTGACATGAGGGTTGAGGCGTTGAAGAAGGTTGTCTTGCCCGTATTAGTCTTCCCCACCAGCCCTATACGGATCAACAATGCTTCCTCTAAAGGAGAATGGATGAAACTGGGTTATGAACTTATCTGGAGACCGGGATAACCTCTGGTCGGCTTATCCTCTACTCGCCTTCACGGGATCAGCCTCCCCGGCTTTGCCTCTCCCACCGGCCGGGTTTCTAAGCCATTCCTCGTAGGATATGGAGAACTCGGCCTCCACGCTTCTCCTATGAAGCGTATTATAGGAGCAGAAGGGGCGGATGGTCCCGTCGGGTAGGCCGTAGTGGATCGTGCATCTCTGAACCCTCTGAAGGTCGAAGTTGTAAGGGTCCATGAAGTGCATACAGCCGATCATCAGTATCCTCCTCATGAAGCCTCCTAGGGCGTCGTAGCTTCCATCCCTTAGGACCGGCCAGAGGACCTCCCTTATGAAGCCCGTTTTAACGTATCTCAGGGAGGCTAGGATCCTCATCTTAGCGGAGAACCTCCTACCCTTCTCGGCATCCTCAGCCGCCTTAAGCATCGCCTGGAAGAACCTGTCCACGTCGGCCAGCCTCGTTATTGGAAGCCAGCTCTTATCGTCTCTCTGGATCATGAATGTGGCTACGCCGCACCATGGGGCGGTCGAGAACTCCACGTAGCGCTTGCCCTTCAAAGCGCCTACAGCCCTTGAGATCGGGATCACCGATGGGACAGGCCTGAAATCCGAGGCTTTAATGAGTCCATCGGTCTGGGATTCGAGGAGCTTCATGAAGTCCGTGGTGTTTATCCTCATCGCTTCCCTCGACTCCCTGTCTATCCTCCCGGTTATGGAGACGGGTTGGACGTTGACGCATCTCACCACATCGGAGTTTTCCATAGCGAATCTGACTATATCGCCTAACTGGTGGTCGTTGAAGCCTTTCACGAGGGTTACCACTAGGACTATGCTCTCTAATCCTATTCTCCTAGCGTTCTCTAAGACTTTAAGCTTCACCTTGGTTAAAGGTACGCCTCTAGATCTTTTATAGATCTCGTCGTCTAAGCCGTCGAATTGGAGGTATACGGTGTCCATCCCTTCCATTAGGCAGCGCTTCATATAGTCCACGTCGCCGGCGAACCTTATTCCGTTCGTGTTGACCTCCACATGTTCGAAGCCCAGCCTCTTAGCCATGGCTATCAGCTCGGGTAGGTCGTCCCTGACGGTCGGTTCTCCGCCGCTGAACTGGAGGGCTGGGGGTGGAACCGGCCTCGTAGCCCTCAGGTTCTTCAATATCTCCTCTATCTGCTCCATCGTGGGCTCGTAGACGTAGCCCGCGGCGGCCGCGTTCGCGAAGCATATGGGGCACCTAAGATTGCATCTATTCGTCACGTCTACTATGGCTAGGACCGTCTGAGACCTATGCTGGGGGCATACGCCGCAGTCGTAGGGGCAGCCTCTAAGCGTCTCCGTGCGAGGGTTCTCGGGTTTAACCCCCTCGTAGGCGTAGCCTTCAGCCCACCTGTATAGGTCAGGGTCCGAGAAGGTGTAGGTATCCTCGAAGTATCCATGTTCACTGCAGGTCTTACCTATCTTCACCCGATTTGATTCGTCGATGAATATCTGGGCGGGGACGACCTTGAGGCACTCCGGACAGAGGCTCTCGGTGTTCCTTAGAATCTGGACCTGCACGCTCTTCTCTAACAATTCACTCGCCACAAGAGCTTATTAAACGGTGTAAAATAATTCTTTCGGTCCCCCAGGGGTCGCTAGGGGGATCCCCCGTATGGGACATGGTATGGGTTCACCTCCTCCCTTAAGGGCTCCAGGTTGCCCACGAGATGCTGCACTTGGAGGGGCAACTCGTTGTACACTCCTATCCTGGGGCCTTCCTTCCAGAAGGCATCCTCTATCACCGCGTAGAGGACCGGGAAGACCTGCTCGCCGCGCACCCGGAAACCCGTTAAGGCTATATCTATCGCTAAGCTGACCCTGCCCCCCAGGGGCATAGAGGTGTTAGGGGTAACGGCGCCGTAGCCCTCCTGGCATTCGGAGCAGCCCATGTTATGTATGAATGTGTAAGGCTCCCAGGGCGTCCCCAAATCCCCCTTTAAAGTCTTGAGTTTAAGCTTGCTCAGGTATTCCTTGCCCTCCATATCGATGTGGTTCGATGGGAGATCCTCCGACGCCGCCTTGATGGCGGCCTCCATGACCACGCTGTATAGTCCCTCCACGGCCTCCACGAACTCCCTCTCCCCCAGCGTGAACTCCCCTCCCACCTTCACGGTGCGCCTTATAACCCCGTGGTAGCCGTTGAAGGTGGGGCTGACGCCCAGGGACACGATCTCTCCCTTATGGATCATCCTGTTGGTGGCAGGTCCTATAACGGTGTATCCTCTCTCACCCGAGGTGACTATCGTCGGGAACCCCGTCCTGCCGCCTCCCAAGGCCTTCACGATATGATCGCCAACCGCGGCCACCTGGAGCTCCGTCGCCCCGGGGAGGAGCACGGCAAGCATGCCCCTTAAGGCGGCGTCCGCCACCCTGTTGGCCTGCTGCATTATCATGAGCTCCTTCTCGGACTTCTCGTATTTGATGAGGCGGAGGAGCATGGGGTCGAATACGACGTTATCCGAGCCCAGCCTGCCCTGGAGCATGACTACATGATCGTATGGGATGAACTCTCCGCTGGAGCATATGGCCACCCTCTTTCCCCTGCCTAAGCCTAGCCGTTCCAGGAGCTGGTCTAGGCTTAGGAACCTGGCCCATCTATATTCCTCATCGGATATCTGGAAATCCTTTAGGAATAAGACCTCGGCCCCAGACCTTTCAGCTGCTTCCTCTATTACATGGCCCCCTTCAGGCCCCGCTAATATGATGGGGGGCCCCTCCCTGGGGAGGAGGGCGCCGTACCTCTCTATGATCGGGTCGAATACCCCGGCCAGCCAGGCCACATCGGATCTATCGAGTTCGCTCCCGCAGACGTAGATGGAGTCATAGCCCCTGGCGTCCATCGCCTCCTGTACCTTCCTCCAACGCTCCTCATATTCCCTCTTATCTATTTGGATCGATGTGTCTACCCTGGATTTGTACTCGTCGATAACGCTGGCTACGACCTCCCCGGCGTATCGGGGGGAGTATTCCATCTTCCATCGCCTCCTCGTCCGTATGCAACGCTTAGATTAGGGTTGGATGAGACGTATTTAACGTTATGCCGTTTAGGCGGGGCATCCTATACGCTTAAATAGAACTATTTCATAATTATAAAATACTGTGATCGGGCTTGACCAAGATCAAGGTTGGCGTCATTGGAGTTGGAAACTGCTTCGCAGGCCTTGTACAAGGAATAGAATACTACCGGAGAAACCCGGATAAAATGGTTATAGGGATAATGCACGAGAAGATCGGGAAATACGGAATATTCGACATAGAATTTACGTCGGCGTTCGACGTATCCGAGAATAAGATAGGCAGGCCGCTCAGCGAGGCCATCTATCAGCCTCCAAACTGCGTGGACTGGCTCCCAGAGGTCCCCGAGATGGACGCCGTGGTCCATGAAGCCCCGGTGCTGGACGGCGTAGGCGTGTACGTCGAGAAGATGATAAAGCCTAAGAAACAGAGCAAAAGCGACGAAGAGCTCAAGAAGGACATAATAGAGGAAGTGAAATCCACGGGGACAGAACTATTAATAAACTATCTCCCGGTGGGAAGCGAATTAGCCACGAAGTACTGGGCTGAGATAGCATTGGAGGCAGGTGTAGGATTAATAAATTGTATGCCCGTTTTCATCGCCTCCGATAAGGGGTGGGCGTCGAGGTTCGAGGAGAAGGGGCTCCCGATAATAGGAGACGACGTGAAAGGCCAGGTAGGCGCCACCATACTGAACAGGATCCTAGCTAAGATGTGCGACGACAGGGGCACCGTGATAGATCAGATGTACCAGTTAAATGTCGGGGGAAACACGGACTTCGCCAACATGCTCGAACGCTCCCGGTTAATCTCAAAGAAGATATCTAAGACGGAGGCGGTGACGAGCCAGTTAACCCAGAGAATGGGCGATGAGAAGATCTATATAGGGCCGTCGGATTTCCTACCTTTCCTGGGAAACGTGAAGATATGCTATATAAACATAAAGGGGCGCATGTTCGCCGACAGGCCATTCGAGATAGAATGTAAGCTCTCAGTGGACGATAAGGCGAACTCAGCGGGCATAGTTATAGACGCCATAAGATGCCTTAAACTGGCTTTGGACAGGGGGGTCGGCGGAGCTTTAACCTCACCTTCAGCATATCTAATGAAGCATCCACCGATACAATACAGCGACGCTGAAGCCAAGATACTCATGGAGAAGTATATAGCCGGAGAGATAGAACGGTGAACATAAGGCGTAGAGACCCCCTATGAAGAGGGCACGGTTTAACCCTTAAAACCTCATCTCCCAACCATCTTCTCCAGCAGCGGTTATACCCATCGCCCCGAAGATGATACGGGTTGGAGGGTGCTCCCCATGCGATGGGATCCCCGCGTCCATACGTGGAATTTATAGACCTGAGCTTGAGGCTCTGGCATGGCCTGCACAGGGTTAAGAGGCGCATAACAGTTGAAGGTAGAAGCTTCATAGTCATCCCCGGGGTCTTCATGCCGGAGGGCGTGTGGACCAGCAAGATTCTAGCTAAATATTTGAGGGTTGAAGACGGCGATAGGGTCCTAGACCTGGGATCCGGCTGCGGCGTACAGGCTGTCCACGCCGCTTTAAGAGGTGCATACGTGGTGGCCGTGGATCACAATCCGAGGGCCATAGAGGCAATTAGATTGAATGCACTGCTAAACGGCGTAGCCGATAGGGTTGAGGCTAGGCGGGGAAACCTATTCGAACCCGTTAAAGGAGAACTATTCGACCTGATAATATTCGCTCCCCCATATATACCTAAGGAGCCCCGCAACCTAATGGAGAGCGCCTGGCGTGGAGGCACAGGATTAAAGGTGGTCCAAAGGTTCATCTCTCAAGCGCCCAGCTTCCTCAGAGACGACGGAAGGATCCAGATGGTCTATTCATCGCTTGGAAATATCCCATGGCTTCTCCGAACCATGGAGGGGAGACTTAGAGCTGAGGTCACGTATAGGTTGAGGCTCCCGTGGGAGCAGATAGTGGTCATAGAGGCCCGGAAGACGCAGCACGGTGGAACCTATGGGTATTCGCCCCCATCCTGAGACTACGATGGGCGGCGAGGTAAAGATTAATACTCTGAATCCCAAATGCAGTTTGGGATAACCGAGTATGGTCTACGCGAAATGCCCTAACCTGGAGAGGAACCTGGCTGAATGTACGTGCACCTACACCTCCTGCGATAAGAGGGGGAGGTGCTGCGAATGCATATCTTTCCACAGGGCTAGGGGCGAGGCCCCAGGATGCCTATTCCCACCCGAAATTGAGCGGACTTACGACCGCTCATTGGCGCGGCTTATAGAGGCCTACTCCAATAGACGGAGAATATAAATAAGGTTGAGGAGTGCGGAGGCGATGCCTTGGAGGAGGCTCCTCCCCTCGAAGTTTCATGGATGCCTCATCGGCTCGGCTGTAGGCGGCGCCTTAGGTGTAATCTTCAAAGGGGTAAGCTTCGAGGATTTAGAGCGGGAACCCTGGCCCCTAGAGCTGTTCGACGGCCGATATACCGGCGGCGTCAAGACGATGATAAGGGTCGCTGAATCCCTTATAGGATACCATGGCTGTAAGGGATCACGCGCCGAGGGCCCCGTCCAACCGCCTATAATCGATCTGAATCGGATTGGGGGATTGCTCATCGGGCCGATGCGATCCACGTCTCGGATATGCGACGAGCCTCAAGGAATGGAGGAGTTTAAAATGGAATTCAAGGGAAGAAGCCTCTACGGTGGCGGCATAGTCGTAGGCGTTACGCCGCTAGGCCTTCTTTACTATGATGATCCTGAGATGATTAGAGGTATATTCTACAGATCCGGCTTGGCTTCGCATCTAGATGAGCTGACGAAGGAGGGGGCGGTCATCCAGGCTTCCGCGGTCGCTTCATCGATAAGGAGGACGCCGTGGGATAGGGGGGATCCAGTGGACCTCGTGGAGGAGGTGGAGGCGCTGACTGGGCATCCCCTCTACAGGGATAAGCTTAAAATTGTGAGGCGGTTCCTCAAGTCAACCCCGGATAAGAAGGAGATTGTAAGGATGCTCGGCAACTCCATGGAGGCCCCGCGCTCCGTTCCTACGGCCATATACTGCGCACTATCCGGTAAGGAGGGCTTCGAGGCAGCCGTCTCCCACGTGGTAAGGCTGGGCGGCGACGCCGACGTAACTGCCGCCTTGACAGGCGCTATCTCAGGGGCCCTCCGCTGCTTGGAGGATATCCCCTACAGGTGGAGGGCCAAGCTATGGAATATCGAGTATTTATCGGATTTAGCCGATAAACTTTTGAAGGCCAAGGTTAATCATAGGCCATGAAGCATTCACTCTAGAGTATGTTTAGGCCATTTTAGGGAGTCCGAATTCATGGAACAACGGAGTTGAAGGACGCCCAGCCCTGGGGTAGGAGTAAGGGGATGAATATCCCCTGGAACCCCGGTTTACATCGGGCGATTTTTACATGACTACGACGTGGTCTATTTGGAAGTATCTTTTGACCAGCATTCTTGTCTTCTCTATGGTTTTACCGTTGCGTCCTATGGCTAAGGCCTTATCCTTCGGGTCAACCTCTACTATTAACATGCGCCTCCCAGGCTTCTCGGCCAGCCTGACCGACCTTATCCTTGCAGGGGCCAGGCTGTTCTTGACGAGTTGATCTGGGGAGTCGGAGTATTCCACGACTTCAACCGGTTTCCCCAGTAGCTTCCGGAGTAACCCGACGTTCTTCCCACCTTTCCCTATGGCCAGGCCCATGTCGCCCTGCTTAGCCACGAATATGACGCGGTCGTTCCGGCCGTCTATTATGCAGTCTAGGGCTGTGGCCCTGGTTACGCTCTCGAAGAGGGCTATGTAGCGCATCTCATCCCCCGTCAGCTTTATACCGGAGGCCAATCCCGGTTTATTCCCCCTTCGCTAGGCTGAGGATCTCCGATCTCCCCGGCTTCTTCACGGCCAATATTGAGATGGGATGCCTTCTACCGCATAGGGCCCCGAGGTCCATGTTGCTGCCCTTGAACCTGTATACCGGTATCCCTGAGGCCTCCTGGAGGAGGCTCTCGACCTCGCCGGGATGGTTCGAGGAGACTATGAGTAGTTTAGCCTTCCCTGCCCTGACGGCTTTCACGGTTTCTCTGAGGCCCACCGCTACCTCGCCGCTCTCCAGGGCCAGCCTCAGCTCCCTCTGCAGGTCCATCCTTTCTACTCCCCTTCCCGTTCATCGACGCCTTCGGGCATGGTCATGTAGACCTCTATGAGGCCTGTACCCATGGGTATCTGCTGTCCAACTATGACGTTCTCGGCAACCCCCTTCAGCTCGTCCCTAGCCCCCTTCAAGGCGGCGTCCACCAGTGTTGGCACGGTTATCTCGAACGCGGCCCTGGCTAGGGTGCTCGCCTTCCCGCCGCTTATCCCATGCCGGCCCACCTGCTTCACCTCGCCTGAGGCCGTCATCGCATCCGCCACGAGCATTATATGCCTTATATCCACGTCTAGCCCCTGCTCCTCCAAGACTTCGAGGGCCTCCTTTATTATCACGTTCCTAGCCGCCTCTATCCCTAATACCTCGGCTACTTCATGGATGTTGTTGGATATGGTCCTCGTGGGGTCTACACCGGGCACCGCCATTATAGACTTTAGGCTTGATCCCTCGGTCACTATTATCCATTCACCCTCCTCCTCCACTACGAGGGCCCTCTTAACCGCGGTCAACCCCTTCACCTTAAGGTCGGGTATATGGGCGGCTAAACGCCTGAACTGGGGGATGTCCCTTCCCTTAACTTCTAGGATGACCTCGTAGCCGTCCACTGTGACCTCGCAGTATGGGAGGGCTAAAGCCTTCTTAACCTCCTCCAGGGAGACCTTCCTCTTAGCCACGGCCTCAGGGTTCAGGACGATTCTAATGCTCATCTCGGTGATGTCTGTTTCTATTAGGTCTGCTATGTCCCTTATCGTCGTATGGGTTATCATGTTCGCTATCTCCTCCGCCAGGGATCTATCCCTCCTATGCTTCTCATCCAAGTATACGGTCATGCTCGGCGTTGAGGGGGTTCTCCGCGCGTCCACTATCTCGATCAGCCTTGGGAGGCCGAGGGTTACGTTCCGCTCCCTGACCCCTGCATAGTGGAAGGTCCTCAGCGTCATCTGCGTTCCAGGCTCGCCTATGGATTGGGCTGAGACTATGCCTGCGGCCTCGCCTGCCTCTATCAGGGACTTCCCATAGCTTCTAAGGGTGGACCTCACCACCTCGTCCACCCCCTTCCTGGTGAGACCGGAATTCCTCAGGGATTCCATCAGGGTTCTATGGAGTATCGGGGTAAGCTGGGAAGCCGCCTCGTTCACACGCCTCTCTATATAGCTTAGGGGCGCCGCCTCCCCCTTCTCATGCTTTAGCTTCGCCCTCGCGATTATGTTCTCTATGTTCACCGCTTTCCCATGGTCGCTTTTAGCCGCGTCTACGCCGTCCTCGCCATAGCTGAATTGGATTATGTTCCCATCGGAGTCTCGGACGGTCCCATCATATTCGACGCGTATATGCTCCAGCGCGTTTATCAGCCTCCTCTGCATGTATCCGCTCTGCTGGGTCCTCACCGCCGTGTCCACGAGGCCTTCTCTACCCCCCATCGCGTGGAAGAAGAACTCCACGGGGCTTAAGCCGTCCCTGTAACATGAGTATACGAAGCCCCTCGCAGCCGCCCCTGCGTCTCCAGGTTTAAAGAAGGGCAAGGTCCTCCCCCTGTAGCCTCTGGATATTCGTTTACCCCTTATCGACTGCTGTCCTAGGCAGGCGGACATCTGGCCTATGTTCAGCATCGATCCACGGGCCCCCGTCGCGGCCATCACTATGCCGGAGTTCCCTAGAGTGAAGTATTCCTCTACGCGTTCACCCGCCTTATCCCTGGCCTTCGAAAGCTCGTTCATGACGTATATCTCCAGGGATTCCTCCAGTGTCTGGCCTGGAAGCCTCTCAAGTCCCCCGAGCTTGAACTTCTCTATGAGCTTGTTCACGTTCTCCTCCGATTCTTCTATGATCCTCCTGATGGATCTTTTAACCTCCTCTGGGATGTCGAGTTCATCCAGGGAGTACGTGAATCCCCTTAGGGTTATGAATCTATCCAGAAGCTTAGAGATTGAGTCTAGGAATTTTTTACCGTGGTCTGAGCCGTAGTCTTTCACTATCCTATGGAGGAGGCTTTCGGATCTTTCAGCTCCTATGGCCGCCTTGTCTATTACCCCGCTTATGAGCCTGCCGTCCCTTATGACTATGTAGGCGTCATAGGGGCAGCCTTCCCTCAGGCATGACTCGCATTTATATATACTACATATGCTGGATTTCGAGACGAAGTTGAGGTCCTCAGGGAGGAAAAGGCTGAATAACTGTTTACCGCTCCATAGGGGTTTCGGCTCTTTGATCTCCGGTTCCGGTAGGGGTCCCTCGTATCCCGCAGCCACTAGGAGCCTAGCCACCTCATCCTTGGTTAGATAAGTGGATTTATGGGTCAAAAGGTATGAGGCGCTTAGGTGGTCCCTTATCGCGCCTATTATTGGGCCGCCGTATCTCGGGGACAGTATCTGGTCTTGGACCTGCATGAGCAGCCTGGCCTCGGTGCGGGCTTCCTCACTCTGGGGAACGTGGAGGTTCATCTCATCCCCGTCGAAGTCCGCATTGTAGGGTGGGCAGACGCATGGGTTAAGCCTGAACGTCTTATAGGGTAAGACCTTGACCCTGTGGGCCATGATGGACATTCGGTGGAGCGAGGGCTGCCTGTTGAAGAGTACGATGTCCCCGTCCCTCAGATGCCTCTCAACTATGAAGCCAGGCTGGAGGGCCTCGGCGAGCTCCTCCCTCCCGGAGACGAACTCAAGCCGTATCCTACGGTTGTCCGGGCGTATAACGTATAATGCTCCTGGATATTTCTCGGGCCCGTTTCGCACCAGCTTCCTCATCTCATCCAGATTCCAAGGTGTGACCTTAACTGGAACCGTCAAGCGGGAGGCCACATCTAAGGGTACACCTACCTCGTTGAGCTCGAGGTTAGGGTCCGGGGATATAACCGTCCTAGCTGAGAAGTCAACCCTCTTCCCGGATAGGTTCCCCCTAAACCTTCCCTCCTTCCCTTTAAGCCTCTGGGAGAGCGTCTTTAAGGCCCTCCCCGACCTATGCCTCGCCGGCGGGATCCCTGATACCTCGTTGTCGAAGTATGTGGTTACATGGTATTGGAGGAGGTCGTGGAGCTCCTGGATTATGTTCACCGGCACCCCTGAGTCCAGCGCCTCCCTAAGCTTCTGGTTTATCCTTATTATGTCCACGAGTTTATGGGTTAGATCGTCCTCGGATCTCACCCCGGACTCCAGGGTTATGGAGGGCCTCACCGTGACGGGTGGTACAGGGAGGACTTGGAGCACCGCCCACTCCGGCCTCGCCGCCTTAGGGTCTATCCCGAAGAGTACTAGGTCCTCATCCGATATCCTTTCGAGGCGTTCCCTTACAGCCCCTGGGGTAAGCCTCACCGCGCCGCCCTCCCTGAGCTCATGGAAGGTGGTCGGCTTCATATATTCTATCTCGTACTGCTCGGCTCCGCAGTAGGGGCATTCCCGGGACCTCTTAGCCTCCCTGTATATCGCGTCGTAGAGGCTTTCAGGGACCGCGTTGAACACCTCTCTCTTATGCTCTATCTCCTTTAGATAGTGGGATATCCGGTCCCCTGGGAGGAGTATCCTTCCGCAGCTCCTGCAGGTGGAGGTGAGGAGTCTATGGATGATCTTCACGAAGGAGACGTGGATTATCGGCTCGGCCAATTCGATGTGTCCGAAGTGGCCGGGACAGTTAACCGCCGTGTTCCCGCAGGTTTTACATTTCTGTCTGGGCTCTAACGTTCCAAGCCTCCCATCCATCAGGCCTGACGGTATGGGGACCCCGTCCTCATCGTAGGTGTCGGCCGTCTGAACTTCGACCACGGACATCTTCCTAATCTCGCTTGGAGATAGGAGGGTGAACCTTATAGACTCCACGGCCTTGGAGAGCTCTTCGCCGACCATCATTTCAGGTCTTCTCCTTTAACTCCAGCCTGGGGGCTATGCCCAGGGCCATCAACTCCTGGAGGAGGAGCTTGAACGCGTATGAGAGGGCTACAGGGGATATCCTAGCCTTTTCGCCGCATACACGGCATACGTAACGGTTCTGTTTCACATCATAATAGGCTAGTAACCCGCAGGCCTCGCATACGAGGATCGTGACCTTATCGGATTCCTCGAGGAGCCGGTCCATGAGGAGGGCTGATGCCCCATGGCCTATCAGGCAGTCCCGCTCCATCTCCCCGAACCTTAGGCCTCCCCCGCGGGCCCTCCCCTCAGTGGGCTGCCTTGTGAGCATCTGCACCTGACCCCTCGCCCTGGCGTGCATCTTATCCGCCACCATATGGTGCAGCTTCTGATAGTATACGATGCCCATGAAGACGTCTACGTCGAGCTTCTCGCCGCTTATACCGTTATATAATACTTCCCGACCGTTGTATTGGAATCCCGCCTTTAAGAGCTGCCTCCTCAGGGAATCCCGGTCATCCCCGTTGAAGGGTGTGCCGTCTATGAACCTCCCCTCGGCGGCGCCCAGCTTGCCCGCTATGGATTCTATGAATTGTCCTATGGTCATCCTCGATGGGAACGCATGGGGGTTTATTATTATATCCGGCGTCATGCCGTCCTCCGTGAAGGGCATATCCTCCGCCGGAACCAGGAGGCCTATCACACCCTTCTGGCCGTGCCTTGAGGCGAATTTATCTCCTAGTTCAGGGATCCTCGTATCCCTAACTCGAACCTTCACCAGCTTGTTTCCCTCGATGGACTCCGTTATGAAGACCGCGTCGGTGACCCCTGACTCTGAGGGGCGCATGCAGATTGAGGAGTCCCTCCGGGCAGGGCCTGAAACCTCGAATTCCCTGTATTCCTCAAGGAATCTCGGGGGGCTCGTCCTCCCTATGAGGACGGTGTTCCCTTCCACGTCAACCTCAACGGGTATTATCCCATCCTCCTCGAGGAGCCTGTAGTACTGGTCGCCCCTGTACCCCCTTATGTTTGGGTCGGGTATCTCAAACTTATCCCTGAGCCCCCCAAGGTACTGCCTGGACTCGCCCTCATAGGTCCTGAAGAATGTGGATCTGGCGAGCCCCCTGTCCACGGAGGACTTATTCATTATTATTGCGTCCTCCATGTTGTAGCTCTGAGAGGTGAGCACGGCCACTACACAGTTCTGTCCTGAGGGGCGGCGGTTATACTGGGTGATCTTCAGGCTCTTAGTTGTAACTATGGGGGCTTGGGGGTAATGGAGTATATGCGCCCTGGAGTCTACCCTGTTGAAGTAGTTGGTGGTGTATACCCCTAGGGCCTGCTTGGCCATGGCTGATTCATAGGCGTTCCTAGGCGACTGGTTATGCTCCGCGTAGGGTATCAGGGATGCGCATATCCCGAGGATCGCGTACGGGGAGAGCTCTAGATGCGTCGTCTCAGGGGTTATCTGGGATGGCTCTAAGGCGACCAGGGCGTTCTCTTCCTCATCTGAATCCAAGTATTCTATTATGCCCTTCTCTAATAGAGAGCGCCATTGAAGCTCACCCCTCTCGACCCTGGCTGCTTCTTCCCTGGTTAGCAGTGGAACCCCATCCTCCACCACGATTAGGGGTCTGCGAACCCTCCCCGCATCGCAGTTTACCATTATCTCGTCTTCCCCTTCGGGGCTCTGGGCCGGATAATAGGCCACGTTGACTTGGAGGCTGAGCTTCCCCTCCCTTCGTCTCCTCCTTATGGCCGCCACCAGGGCTTCAGGGTTCTCCGCGTATCCTAGGAGTATCCCGTCGACGAAGACCTTCGCGCCCCTGAGGCGGAGATCCCTGGAGGCCTCCTCCATGGGGGTTACCCCCAGCTCCCTGAGGGCTTCGATCACGGGTTCCATGGGGCAGCCCACCGAGATCTCGGATGAGAGGGCTAGATTCTTCACCAGGCCGCAGTTCGAGCCTTCAGGCGTCTCATTTGGGCATAGCCTCCCCCAATGGGTTGAGTGTAGGTCCCTCGCCTCCAAGTTGGGCTGACTCCTACTTAGAGGGGATTGGAGCCTCCGGAGATGGCTTAGAGTGGAGTAGTAGCTCGTCCTGTCCAGAAGCTGGGTCACTCCAACCCTCCCTCTCACCCAGTTACCGGTTGCTATGGCGTGCTGCAGCCTCTCCGTGATGATCCCAGGCCGGACGGCGTTGGATACCAGTATCTCACCGTGCCGCCTTATAATCACCTTTTCAAGCTGATACTTCATATCCCTTGTAAGGGTTCTGAAGGCTATCCTGAAAAGGTCGGATAATAGGGGACCGGCGAGCTTAAGCCTCTTATTAGCGTAATGATCCTTATCGTCTTCACCCCTTATCCCGAGTTTTAATTCGATGATCCTACGCGCTATCTCAGCGAGGAGGTAGGCTTTCTCAACCCTCTTCTCGGGGCTGGTCCCCACGTGGGGGAGGAAGTTCTTGTCTATGAGGTTCTCAGCTTTCCTCATCCGGTACTCCTCGACCTGGCCTGGGGCCAGCCGGTTCCCGAGGTATTGAAGGGCATCCCTCTGGGATATTATCCCTGAAGCCTTCTCGAAGGATGGGGCGAGCTCGGCCTGGATCTCCTCCCTCGGGGAGACCATCTCAGCTATCTTTAGATCCTCCTCAACCCCGAGGGCCTTTATCAATACTATTATCGGCACCTCCACGGGTATCCCAGGGGTCGAAACGTATATGGCACCGTCGCTCTTCATCTTAGCCTCTATCCGAGCCCTGAATCCCACGGTCGTAGAGAATATCTTTGCCTTATAGGTTGGGGATGCCCCCGTATGCTCGGATTCGACCAGGATCCTGTTCGGGGCGAGATCCTCCAATCCTACTATCACACGCTCCGAGCCGTTGACTATGAAGTAGCCTCCCGGATCTAGGGGATCCTCGCCTATCCTGCGGAGCTCCTCAGGAGATAATCCGCTGAGGGGGCAGATCCTAGATTTCAGCATCACCGGCATATCCCCTATGTATACTAGCTCCGTCCTGGCCTCCCTCCCGTCTATTATCAAGGTCATCTCAAGATGTATCGGGGCGGAATAGGTTAGGTTCCTGATCCTGGCCTCCATAGGATATATCTGGCGTTCAGCACCGTCCACCTCTACAACCCTGGGCGTGCCAACGGATATCTTCCCGAACCTTATCTTTAACGAGTACCTCTCAGCTTCTATGGGCATTTCCTTAGACTCATCGATTATGGCTTGAAGGTCGTGGTCGATGAAGTCATTATAGGAGTCTATATGCTGACTGACCAGCCCCTCCTCCTGGAGAAACTTCTCTATCAGGTTCCAGTAATCTCCCATGTCTAGTCTACTCCTCCACGACGTAGCGGTAGGCTACGGCCTCGCCGGCGGTTGGGCTCCGCCTCACTATCTTTACTACGTCACCGGGCTTCGCCCCAATGGCCTTCGCGGCCGGATCGGACACCTTAATATAGGGTAGCTGGTGAGGCTTCACATGATATCTCTTCAATAGTTCTTCGGCCTCCTCCCTTGTGAGGAGTATATGCCTGGGAACCAGTACATGGTCTAATACGTTGAAGGTTTGTTTGTCCTCTCTTTTCACGTGAAGGACCCACCTTGTGGGCAAGTTATAGGCTTCCTAGGGCTTTTAATAAAGTTTATTGTCGACTTTACTTTACGGGCCCGCCGGGATTCGAACCCGGGACCCTTCCCCAAGGCCTCTAAGCCTCTCCGGGTGGCCTCCCTCTGCCAGGGTTAAAAGCTTCACCAGGGCTTGGGCTTAGACCCTTCCGGTGCTCTTCCTGGCTGAGCTTCCCGGACGCGCGACGCGCCTTACGGGCCCGCGGGCCCCGATTGGAGGGGTACAGCCTCCACTTATAAGTTTTACCGGACGGAGACCTTAAGCGGGGGCCCTTCAAGGATCCTTTCCGGACGAGGATCCCTATGGAAATTAGGAATGGAAAGGGATATAACCGCGTATCCTCTATTTTATAGGTCATGTTCAGGTTTAACGTTGAGCAGAAGAGGTTTAGTATAGGGGGCGTGGAGGTGGGTGGAGAGCCGGGTAAGCGCCCGGTCTGCCTCATCGGAACCATATTCTATGCTAAGGAGAAGCTTCACTTGGATGAAGATAAGGGGGATTTCGAAAGGGGGGAGGCTGAAAGGCTTATAAGTTTACAGGAGGAGTTCTCCGATAAGACGGGTAACCCGTGTATGTTGGATGTGGTTGGATCCACGGCCGAGGCCCTGGTACGCCATGTAGAGTTCGCCGCCTCCGTAACGGATATGCCCCTGCTCGTCGACGGGACCACAGCCGATGTCAGGATTGAGGCGGTTAAAAGGCTCAGCCAGCTGGGGTTGGGGAAGCCCCTCGTATATAATTCTCTCACGCCTGATCTGAAGGCTGAGGAGCTGGACGCATTGAAGCTCTCCGGCATCGACGCAGCCGTAATACTGACTTTTTCATCCAAGGCTTTCACCAGCAAGGGGAGGGTGGAGGCCGCTAAGAAGACCCTGGAGATGATAGGCGACGTGGTTAAGCGTCCACTAGTGGACACCGCCGTCCTGGATATACCTACCCTGGGCTCAGCCTCCAGGGCTATAATGGAGGTTAAGGATGAGCTGGGCCTGCCGGCCGGCTGCGGCGCCCACAACGCCGTGGAGACGTGGAGGGGTTTAAAGAGTAAGATGGGCTTACAGGCTAGGGATGCTGCGATGGCATCAGCCTCGGTTGTAGCCGCATGCTTCGGCGCCGACTTCATATTATACGGCCCTATAGAGCATGCGCCTAAGGTCTTCCCGGCCGTGGCCATGGTGGACGCGGCTTTAGGATACCTGTCCTTTGAGGATGGAGCTAGACCTAAGCCTCCCCACCCGCTCTTCAAAATAGCCTGAGCAGCCGCCATTGTTAGGCGGGGGATCTCATAGCACTCCTTAGGGCCTCCAGGAAGGCCTTATTCTCTTTCCTCGTGCCCACCGTGACGCGTATATGCTCCGGTAAACCCCAGGGACCCATGTAACGGGTTATAACGCCCCTCCTCATCAGTTCCTGGACGATGGCGGAGGCATCTCTCCCAAGCCTTATCAGTATGAAGTTTGCCGCGCTCGGGATATACTCTACGCCTAGATCCCTTAAGCCTTTATAGAGCTGCCTCTTGCCCCTCTCGGTCCTCTCCACCACCCTCCTCACGTAGTCCTCCTCGTCTAGGGCGGCTTCAGCCGCCGCCTGGGCTAAGGCGTTAACGTTGAAAGGGTTCCTAACCTTGTTCATCAGATCTATGACCGTTGGATGGGCTATGGCGTAGCCTATCCTTAGACCTGCGATCCCATAGACCTTGGAGAATGTCCGGGCGGTGATGATGTTCTCCCTAACCCCATGGTATCTCAGGGAGTCAGGGTAGCCCTCGAGACCCCGAGCGTATTCGAAGTAGGCTTCATCGAAGAATACAAATACGTCGTCGGGGATCCTATCCAGGAACCATTCCACTTCCCCCTCGGTGACGTAGGTTCCCGTCGGGTTATCCGGGTTCGCGATGAATATAAGTCTCGTATTGGATGTCACCGCCTTAGCCATGGCCTCCAAGTCGTATCTATAGTTCTTCAGGGGGATCTTCTTTACCTTGAGGCCTTGAGCCTTCGAGGCTATATGATAGATCAGGAAGGTGGGGTGAGCCATGAGCACCTCATCCCCCTTATCAAGTAGGGCCCTCAAGGCGAGGGTTACCAGCTCATCCGATCCATTGCCGAAGACTATCCTGTCGCCCCCAACCCCATACCTCTTGGAGAGCTTCATCCTGAGATAATAGCAGCCGCCGTCCGGGTACCGGTTAACCTCTAGGATAGCCCTCCTCAAGGCCTCCAAAATCCTTCTCGGGGGCCTATAGGGGTTCTCGTTTGAAGCTAATTTCACGGCGTCTCTAAGGCCTAACTCCCTCTTCAGCTCCGATATCGGCTTACCCGGCTTATAAGCCTCCAAGTCCAAGAGCTCGGGCTTAACCCTCATCTTCAATTTTTAACCATCACATCCACGCGGTCCACATAGAGACGGGATACTCCAACCCCCTAACCCTGCTTCAATATAAAAACTTATTTTTCAACGCATACTTCTCCAGCTCTACGGCAGCGGATGGATCAACCTTGTATCTGGAGACCCCCTATTAATCCGATCTTACTATTTATCTGATCTTCTGGTCTTGCCCCTCCAAGATCTCGGGTAAATGTTCGGGGGCATTATGACCCTGTGGATTTCGGCGGCCACCCCTTTGCTGGCTTCAAGCATCTCCCTTGCGGACATGAGGGCCTTACCCATGCCTATGACTTCTCCTTTTAATGTGAATACGGCTATCTCCGAGTTTTTCCTTATCTTCGAGTCGAACTTTACGATCCCTGGAACCGCTAGGAGGGCCCCATGGCATAGGGCGTCCACAGCCGTATCCCTCACGTAGATTTTAGGGATGTGCTTGAAGGCCTCCTCCACAGGCTTGACTACGCTCCTAAGGGCCTCCTCATCCCCGTATTCCTCGTATTCATGTTGGGCGTTCACCAGGTCCTCCATGGCGTGCATCCCGTCGTCCACGTGAAATGGCCCGGAGCGTATGCGGCGGAGCTCCCTCATATGGGCTCCCACGCCCAAGGCCTCGCCTATATCATAGCAGAGCTTCCGGATGTAAGTGCCTGCCTGGCATGCAACCCTGAAGAGGACGAGCCTATCCTCCACCTCGAGCAGCCGGATATAATATATTATCCGGCGTCTCAAAGCCCTCTTAACGGAGGACCTCACCGGGGGCATTTGATAGATCTCCCCGGTGAACTCCCTCATGACATTCTCTAGGGCTTCGGCAGGGGCCTCGGAGTGGAGCTGCATGAGGCATACGTACTCCTTCCCGGAGAGGAGGAAGGCCCTTACAGCCTTAGTGGCATCCTCAAGGGCGACGGGGAGGACGCCGGTCACCTTGGGGTCCAAGGTTCCACCATGGCCGACCCTATCCACCTTAAGGATCCTCTTAACCCAGGCGACCACCTCATGGCTTGAGGGCCCCGGGGGCTTGTCCAAGTTTATAAGCCCGAAGCGTATGTGATCCCTCAGAGGCCTGTTCCAAGGGTTGCACCCAAACCTAGGATCAGTCTCATCCTCATCTCGCACCGTGAGGATCCTCTCCTCAAGCCATGGAGGAACCAGATCCAGACCCAACTCGCCCACCCCAAGGCGGATATAGACGTATGCTCTTATTAACATCACCTTCGGTGAGGATGCGGACCCGAGGGGAATATCCTGCACTTAGGGCCTCAGGTAAGGGAGGTTGATGGGCCGGGGGAGAAACCTGTCCGGGCGGCTGGATCGCGGCGGCTTATCCCAGGGGCTGGATGGCTACTCTACCTGGGCGGAGCCCTACTGTTCGGCTCCGCATTTGGGGCAGAACCTTGCTTCGCCGGAGATCTCCGCCCCGCAGTTTATGCAGTATCTGGCTGGTGGGCTTGGGGTTGGGGGAGCGTAGGTCTCGCCGAGGGTCTGTCTAACCACTACTGTGTGGGCGACTCTATCGCCGAGCCTCTGCTTCTTGCCTGACCTGGCTATGAGGACCATCCCGACTATGTAGAGGAAAGGGAGGATGTCCACTATCCTTAGTATGTTCCGGATCACGGAGGGGCCGAGCCTGCAAGGACTTCCGTCCTCCCTAATCACCTTCATCTTCAAAGCCATCTTGCCTAGGGTTGTCCCCACCGTGCCTTCGAGGAGGACGAAGTAGAGGAAACCTATCAGGCCGTTTAAGGCCATCAGGGTGGCTGCCTCGGGGCCATAGACGCTCCAAGTCGTCGTCCCAAAAATGGTTAACCCTACCAGGTAGTATATTATGGCGAGTAGGATCCCGTCTATCAACTGGGCCACAAACCTGTATCCTACTCCAACATAGTTTAATCTAGTCTCCAAGGTGCATTATCTCCCAACATAAACTTAGCCTCTTAGAGTATATATGGTTTGGCATAGGAAGCCTGGGGATGTACCTCGAGGTTGCTCGGATCCTAGTCTTGGATCTGGATGTAAGTCCTTTAAGCCCTATCCATCAAGGAGGGAAAAGCTTTTACGATAGAGGATTCTCCGCTTGAGAACATTATGTCACGATATGAATAAAATTAGTTTAATAGTTGTAAGATTTGGATTTTTTAGAGGCAGCATTAATGAGGATTATAAGACTGGTGAAGAGACGAACACAAATGGGTCTACTTGGAATATTAGATTTAATCGCAGCTGTATTGGGTATTCTAGGTTTAATTAAATAAAATTATAAATTAAAGTATGAGGAGCGTTTAAAATGGGAATCAGGTATCCCTCCTGGTTATCTTCGGCTACTATTTTTATCCACAGGGCCTGATATCGAGGAGGAGTTTAATGTTTTATTTTTTTAAAAAAAAGAAAAAGATAAAAGGGGATCCATGGTTTTAAGGGGTTAAGGGGTCATTTAGGAGCCTTTGTGACATGGCTAAGAAGAGGAGGTCTAGGGGGAGGAGTAAGGGCGGCAAAGGCAGGACCGAGCTGGTTCAGTGCACTAATTGCGGGATGATGGTCCCCAGGGATAAAGCCAAGAGGGTGACCAAGTACGTCTCCTTGGTGGACCCGGCTTTGGCGAGGGAGCTGAGATCCCACGGCGCCCAGATTGCGAAGCAGAAGGTGGTGAAATACTACTGCGTCTCATGCGCGGTGCATTTCGGAGTCGTGAAGGTTAGGTCTAAGGTTGAGAGGAGGATGCCTTAAGGCCCTGTAGGAAGGGGATATGATCCTAGGCGTTAAGCGTAGGGTTCGGAGGGGCTTGGAGCTTATAGCGGGGAGACTGGCGGTGGTAGGGGTAACCCCGAACCATCTAACCCTGATGGGTTTGATATTGAGCGGCGTAGCAGCCCTTTCTTACGCCTATAGACATAATGTCCCGGCGGCGGTGTTCCTCGCCTTCGGAGGGTTCCTGGATGCCCTTGATGGGGCTTTGGCCAGGTCCATTGGGGAGGCAACGAGGGCGGGGGCAGTGTTAGATTCCACCATAGACAGGATCGGCGAGGCCCTGGTCTATATCGGGATAATGGCGGGGGGATACTGCCCCCTAATCCTAGGCGTATCCGCCTTGGCATCCTCCTATCTCGTGAGCTATATTAGGGGGAGGGGGGAGATGGAGGGGATAGAGATGGAGGGTGTGGGCATAGGGGAGAGGCCTGAGAGGCTCCTCCTCCTAATAGTATTTACAGCCTTGGATATGGTAGGGCTCTCCATAATATTGCTCATAGGCTTAAGCCTCTTCACGGTCTACCAGAGGATAAGCTATATAGCGGGGATGTCAAGGGATGGGGGAGGCGGCATAGGCGATGGGTAAGGTTGGTAAGGGGGTTAAATGCGGGGTCGTCGGATGCGAGAGGGAGGCCGTCCGCTCGATAGCCTCAGGTAGGCTGGGCATGTTCAAAGTGGAACCCAGCCGCTCCGGACGGACATATCTCTGTGCCGAGCATTACAAGGAGTATAAGAAGAAGACGAGGAAGGATAGGGTCATCGAGAAGTGGAGGCATACCGCTAGGATGCCGTGAAGGATGGTGGAGGTGGATCCAGGCCTATGAGGATGCTTCTAATCCATGCAGACCAATTCGAGTATGAGGTCACCGAGAAGGCCGTAAGGGATGCGGAGCCGCTCCCCGATGAACCCCATAAAGCTTCCCTGAGGGATGTACTGGTCTGCTTCTGCACCGTCGAGGAGGATGACGGTGTTGACCCGGGCCTCATAGTGGAGAGGGCTTCAGGCGAGATCAGGGAGTTGGCGGGCAAGCTCGGAGTCGACACGGTCGTGGTCTACCCTTACGCCCACCTCTCCAGCGAGTTAGCCGACAGCAGCGTAGCGGTCCCGATCCTGAAGAGTCTGGAGGATAAATTGGCGTCGGACCTTCGCGTGGCGAGGAGTCCATTCGGATGGTATAAGCGGTTCCTCATAAGGTGTAAGGGGCATCCCCTCGCCGAATCCTTTAGGATCATCAGCGCGGCTGAAGGCCGAGCCGCCGTCCCGGAGGAGATCCCCTCAGAATATATGATCCTGACCCCTGACGGCGGAGAATACGATCCTAGAGGCTACGATTTTCCCCCTGGAGAGGAGGAGTTTAAGGCCTTAGTCTCCAAGGAGGCGCTTAAAAGGGAGTCCCTGGGGGGGACACCCCGCCTTCTAGGCTATTGTAGAAAGTTCAGCGTGGACTGGGAGCCGTTCTCGGACGTCGGACATATGAGGTACGGCCCGGAGGCGAGTATAATGTTCGATCTCATAGGGCAGTATTCGATGAACCTGGTGAAGTCTCTGGGGATCCCCGTCTTCTACGTCCGGGGGAGCAACATGTTCAACCTCGCCGAGCCTCCCGTCCTGGAGCACGCCAAGCTCTTCGGGGACAGGCTCTACGAGCTGACCGTGGATAATAGGAGGCTTGTCCTAAGGTACGCCGCGTGTCATCAGCAGTTCTCTATAGTCAAGGATTGGACGATAAGCTATAGGAACATGCCCTTCGGAACCTTCGAGATAGCCGACAGCTATAGGCTGGAGAAGAGGGGGGAGCTCCTCCTATGCTTCAGGGTTAGGAAGCTCCACATGCCCGACCTCCACGTATACTGCAGGGATGTGGAGCATGCGAAGGAGCTGAGCATGCTGATCCATACCAGGATATACGAGGAGATCAGGAAGCTGGGCAGGGAATACGTCTCCATATATAATATGACGCGCAGCTTCTACAGGGAGAATAAGGGGTTCATCCTCAGGCTCCTCGAGGTTGAGGGGAAGCCCGTGCTCGTCAACTTCGTACCCGAGGGTAGATACTACTGGGTGTTAAACGTGGAGTACACGGTGATAGATGAGGTGGGGAGGCCGCGGGAGATCGCCACCTTCCAGATAGACGTGGGAAACGCCCGAAGGTTCGGCATCACATACGTGGACGAGGATGGATCACGGAGGTATCCCGTCATAATCCACACCGCCCTTATAGGATCGATAGAAAGATATCTCTTCACGCTCCTAGACAAGGCCGCCCTAGACGAGAGGAGAGGGGTTAAGCCTATGCTGCCCCTATGGGTTACACCCGTACAGGTCAGGCTGATACCTACGTCCCAGGAGTACCTGGATGAAACCTTGGAGATCTGCAGCCGGTTAATGGACTCAGGCATAAGGGCGGATGTAGACGATAGGAGCCTAACCGTGTCGAGGAAGATCAGGGAGGCTGAGGTCATGTGGATACCATACATAGTCGTATACGGCGAGAAAGAGAAGGGAGAGGGAACCCTATCCGTCAGGAAGAGAAACGGCGAGAAACTTAGAATGAGACTCGAGGAGCTGACATCCGAGATCAAGGAGCAGTGTAGGGGATACCCGACACTGGCTTTCCCATTACCCGTCAAGCTGAGCGATAGACCCGTATACAGATGAGCTGATCCACCGCTGAAGCCGGTATCCCCGGCGTCCAGCCGGGATATAAGCCTCCAGCCTCACCTCCGTTCCGAGGGAGCTCACGCCGGGACTCCATCAGGGATCTATTGGATCCTCCACCCCCATCTGACCCAGCCTTCATCAACCCTATAAGGTTCTTGAGCGTCTAAGGGATCGACGTGAAATGCTCCCGGCGAGGCCTCCCCCCTTGGGGCATGGCTACCCAATCCCGGATCCAGTGGATGGGGAAGGCGGAGACGCTCCATCTAACGTTTGAATACCTATCGGATGGATACCTATTTATATAGTATTTCAGGATTCTAGTTTTAGATAGGTATAGGGGGCTTCGCGTCTGGAGATGGATTATTCAGCCCTCTTGGAGAGGGCTTTGAGGGCCGTGCCTAAGAGGGATAGGACTGCTAAACGCTTCGAGGTGCCTAACCCGGTGGTGAACAGGGTCGGTAATAAGACGATGGTATTGAATTTCCAGGAGGTCGCCTCGAGGATGAACAGGGATCCGAGACATCTGGTAAAGTTCATGTCTAAGGAGTTGGCGACGGCGGGAAGCCTGGAGGATGGGAAGGCCTCCTTCCAGGGAAGGTTCAGCGACGTCACGATCAAGAGGCTGATAGACATCTATGTTAAACGCTACGTGATCTGCCCGGTCTGTAAGGGCCCTGACACCAACATCGTCAAGGAGGGGAGGTTCAGCTTCCTTGTATGTGAGGCCTGCGGGGCGAGGTCCTCCATAGTGGAGTAGCGGAGGAGCCCCATCACCCTTGAGTTCATGACCTCATTGTCGATGAGGAGCATGGAGGGGAGATGGAAGGGGGGATAAGGACTTGCCTGCGCCCACTATGGGCGGGGACGACGACCTAGTATACGTTAGGACCGTGGATCTTAGGGGAAGGAGGCTTGTAGCCGCATGCGATGAGAAGATACTGGGCAGGACCTTCAGGGAGGGTAGGTTGAGGCTGGAGGTCTCGGAGAGCTTCTATAAGGGTGCGCTCCTATCCATGGACGATGCCGTCAAGCTGGTATCCGATGCGGATATAGCTAACCTGACTGGGAGGGCTATCGTGGACGCGGTTTTAAGGGAGGGCCTGGCGGATCGGAGGGCTGTGATCACGGTCTCGGGGATACCCCACCTCCAGATACTCCGGCTTTAGGACTTTCCCTAAGCCCTACGGCATCGATAAAGCTTTAACCATCCCCGCCGATCATCCTAACGATGGTTAACGTCAATTAGATGTTGAATCGCTTCGGCGTGGGATGAATTGGTCCTCGCTGGGAAGCCTAGGAGGGATAGGCATGGGCAAGAAGAAGGTGTTGAGCGAGGAGGAGTTGAAGGAGATGGTGATGCCTGGGGTGGGGCAGGTCCTAGGCGTGGTGACGCAGATGCTGGGTTTCGATAGGTTGATGGTGAAATGTGAGGATGGATACAGCAGGGTGTGCAGGATCCGGGGGAAGATGAAGAGGCGGGTTTGGATAAAGGTTGGGGACGTCGTCCTAGTGGAGCCGTGGGATTTCCAGCCTGAGACGAGGGGCGACATCGTATGGAGGTACACTGAGAGCCAGGCTGAGATGCTGAGGCGTGAGAGGCTGTTAACCGTGGAGAGGGTCTAGTGCGGAGAAGGAAGATGGATAAGGCGGAGAGGAAGGTAGACCTGGAGGAGCGGAGGTACATAGTAGAGCAGCTGATGAAGCATAAGCGGAGCGAGGAATGGGAGGTACTCGAGGAGGTATTCGATAGACCAACCCTCCTGAACCTGTATCAGCTCTTGAATAGGCGGGTGCTGGCCAGGGTGCACGGCGTCGTCAAGGCTGGGAAGGAGTCCAGGATCTACTGGGGTGAAACCCCTAAAGGATGGAGCGTGGCGATAAAGATATACCTGACCGTGAGCTCGGAGTTCAAGAAGGGAATGCTCGTCTACATCGCCGGGGATCCCAGGTTCCCCAGGGTGAGGAGGGACACCCGAAACCTGATCCAGTTATGGGCGAGGAAGGAGTATAAGAACCTCTCAACCGCCTATAGGGCGGGGGTGAGGGTTCCTAAACCCTTGACGGTGAAGGATAACATCCTCGTCATGGAGTTCATAGGGGAGGAGGGTGTGCCTGCCCCCCTCCTCAAGGAGGCCTCAGGCCTGGCGTTGGATAAGGTTTACAGGAGGATCCTCGAGATGGTACGCCTCCTCTACGATAGGGCGGAGCTCGTCCACGCGGACCTCAGCGAATACAACGTGATGATCTGGAGGGGTGAGCCGGTTCTTATAGATCTCTCCCAGGCGGTCCACAGGGACCATCCGTCAGCCCCCCTCTACCTTAGAAGGGACCTGGAGAACCTGAACAGGTTCTTCTCCAGGAGGGGCGTCGAAACCATGGATATGGAGGAGCTGACCCGGTGGGTGATGGAAGGCCATGGACGGTAGGCTCTCATTCAATATCCCTAGGGAGAGGATCGGCGTCCTGATAGGCCGTGGAGGCGAGGTTAAGGAGCATATAGAGAGGAGCCTCCGTGTGAGCCTCAAGGTGGACAGCGTCCTCGGCGTCGTGGAGGTTGAGGGCCTTGACTCTAACCCCATGAACGTCTGGAGGGCGAGGGACGTGATCCTAGCCATAGGGAGGGGTTTCCCGCCGGAGAAGGCTTTCAAGCTCATATCCAGCGACGAACATCTCCTCGAGGTCATCGATCTGAGGAGCATTCTAGGCAGGTCTGAGAACGCCATAAAGAGGGTGAAGGGAAGGATCATAGGCAGGGAAGGGAAGACCAGGAGGATAATCGAGGAGGTGGCTGGCGTGGACGTCTCCGTGTATGGACATACAGTTTCAATAATAGGCCTATACGAGAACGTGGTAATAGCAAGGGATGCGATTAAAATGCTTATAGAAGGCAAGACCCACGCCACCGTGTACAGGTTCCTCAGCGAGAGGAGGAGGGAGCTGAAGAAACTCTCGAAGACGAAGCTTTGGGAGTAGAGTAGACCCGTTAGGGGGAGAGAGAGGGAGGGATCCAGGGTTGAGTTTGGAGGCTTTCCAGGAGATAAGCCCCGCAGACTTCTTCTATAGGAATAGGGATATAGCCGGTTTCACGAACCCTTCCAGGGCCCTCTACTCCACGATAAGGGAGCTGGTGGAGAACTCCCTCGACGCCTGCGAGACCAGCATGATAACCCCGGACATATATGTGAGGCTTAGGCAGCCGGTGGAGGCGGAGAACTACCCCACGGTATATGAGGTAAGGGTTATGGACAATGGTTTAGGCGTTCCACCGGACGTAATACCATCGGCCTTCGGCCAGGTCCTCTTCGGATCCAAGTATAGGCTTAGACAGGCCCGGGGAACCTTCGGATTAGGCGTGAAGATGGCCCTCCTCTACGGGCAGATAACCACCCATTCGGCTACAAGGGTTATCTCGGCCACCATAGGGAGCGGCGAGATCCACGAGTACACGTTGACCATGGATATACAGGGGAACAAGCCGATAATCCTCGAGAGGAAAGTTAAACCCAACAGGGGAAGGTGGCATGGTACGATAGTGGAGTTCTCCACGGAAGGCGACTATCCCCGGGCCATGCCTAAGATAGTGGAGTATCTCAGGCAGACCGCCATAGTAGCTCCATACGCGGATATAACCTTCGTGGATCCCAGAGGTCGAATATACAGGTTCGAGAGGGCGACCACGAAGATGCCTAGGCCCCCAAGGGAGGCGAAGCCCCACCCTGAGGGGGTGGACGTCGAAACATTTAAGAGGCTTCTAACGGCCTCAACGGCCAGGAACCTTAGGGACTTCATGACGGAGAGCTTCCAGAGGATAGGGAGGAGGACCGCGGACGCCTTCCTTGAATATGCGGGAGTGAACCCTCGGAAGGCAACGGCCAACATATCACCTGAGGAGATACTCACACTGGTGAACGCCATGAAGAGCTTCGGGAGGTTCCTTCCGCCCGACGCATCATGCCTCTCCCCCCTCGGGGAGGAGCTCCTGGAGGCGGGGATAAGGAAGGTTTTGAAGCCTGAGTTCGTAGCGGTCCATCAGAGGCCCCCCGCATCCTATTCAGGCTACCCCTTCATAGTGGAGGTGGGCATAGCCTATGGGGGTGAGGTCCCGAAGGAGGATAATAAGATCACGCTTCTAAGGTTCGCGAATAAGATACCCCTCCTATTCGATGAGGCCAGCGACGTCTCATGGAAGGTTGTGAACAGCCTTGACTGGCGTAGATACAACGTTACCATGGATATGCCGGTGGCCGTGATAACCCATCTATGCAGCACGAAGATACCGTATAAGACGGTGGGCAAAGAGTATATCGCGGACCGACCTGAGATCGAGAGGGAGATACTCTGCGGCCTCAGGGAGGTGGCCAGGAGGCTCTCAGCCTTCATATCTAGGAGGAGGAGCGTGGAGATGGAGAGGAGGAGGCTGAATATATTCCTGAAGTATCTCCCGAAGCTTGCAAGCTTCTCCACGAGCCTCGCGGGGAAAAAGGAGGAACCCGATATAAACCCACTCCTAAGGAAGGTGTCGAGGCTTGCCGTCGTCGATGAGGGATAAGAAGAAGAGGGTGGAGGAGGCCCTCGTAAGGGTAGGCTCCTCCATATATGAGCAGCTTAGGACGGGAAACTTCCCTTATGTCGAGCTGCCCAGCAGGTCCACCTCCAATATATACTATGACGAGGAGTATAGGCAGTACGTCCTCGGAGAGAGGAAGATCCGCCGGAGCTCCAGGAACATCAGGCATATAAGGCCGCTCACCCAGCTGGTCTGGGCGGCGTACTTCGTGAAGGAGCTCACGGGGCAGGGGAGGACGAGCACCCTCAGGGACGTCTACTATTCAGCCCAAGCCTACGAGATGAACTTCACAGACCAGCCGGAGAGCGACAACGTCCTAACCGACTTGGAGGCGCTGATAGGCCATCCCAGGGAGGACTTCAACGTATTCCCGGAGGAGAGGAGCGCGATATTCGGCGACCTAACCATAGAGTACACGGTCCCCGGCTATGAGGGGCGGAGGCTGAACCTGACGAGCCACCCGGACGGCGTCATGATAGGGCCGGCCCTCACAAACGCGGAGTTCGTGGAATGCAAGGCCGACAAGGTTATAGCCGTGGAGAAGGGCGCCCTCTTCACCCGCTTCGTGGAGGAGAGGGTCCACGAGAGATATAACGCCGTCCTCGTCCAGACCGCGGGTCAGGCGCCAAGGGCCACCAGGGCCCTCATAAGGAGGCTCAACGTGGAGCTGAAACTCCCCGTGATAGTCCTCACGGACGGCGACCCATGGGGCATGCACATAGCCATGGTCATCATAAGCGGCTCAGCCAATGCAGCCCACGTCAGGGAGCTCAACACCCCCGACGCGAAGTGGATGGGAGTATGGGCCACCGACATAATCGAGTATAAGCTTCCGACGGATCCTTTGAACGACCTCGACGTCAAGAGGCTCCACGAGCTCAGCAAGGACCCCAGATACAAGGACCCATTATGGAAGAGGGAGATAAACACGTTCCTGAAGATAAAGAGGAAGGCGGAGCAGGAAGCCTTCAGCAGATACGGCCTCACATTCATAGTGGACGAGTATCTCCCCGCGAAGATAGAGGAGTTCAACAGGGAAGCCCCTTAAGCCCTCCATAAGAGACTGAGAGGAAGCCCCTGGACCACCCCCCGCCTCTGGTCGAGAGAGAACCCGGGGATCAGGGCGGGAAGATTCCGGCGAACCAATGAACAGATTCATTGAGGCTTCAGGCCACCACTCTTAACATCAGCCGAAGCCCCTCTAGATAAGAGGGTTAAAGTGGGGAGGCATGGCTCAGGAATATGGGTTCCCCTAGAAGGTTTCTGAGACGAATCCTTGTTTATCCACCATCTGATTTAGGGTTAATGAAGCTAGGAGGATCATGGGTTACCGGGTAGTGTCTGAGAAGGGGCGCAGATGGATAGCCGTGAAACGTTTAGACGCCGAGGGGGCCATCTCTCAGAGCAGACCTTTCCTTGAGAGAATTTTCTATGAGAATGAATTGGCGTTTAAAAGCAGAAATAAATTTTCAGCATCTTCCTGCGCTTCGCCCTTTCCGGTCAATCATCGCTTTACATGCCTTTTCGCCGTGACAGGGACCCATTCCCATCCACTCTCCTCAACTACGGCGATTATGGGCCCCCTAATCTCGTCGACGTCAAACTTGTAATCGTAGACCTTCCCCGCCTCTGGGGTTTTTAGCTGTTTTATTCCGTATCCCTTAGCTCTCTCTTTCTTGTAGAGGATTCTTCCGCCGAAGAAACTTCTCTGATAACTCACGTGGGGTTTGACGCCCTCTAGCCCTGCGGTCCATGTAATACGGGCGAGTTGTTCATAGCATCGTACTGAACGTCGCCTCTCGTCGAGCAGGAGGTTGGCCCTATACTCATATTTTAACCCGCTCTTGTTGAAGATGCCCCACCATTTAGAGTCGGCGATCTTCCATTCCGCGACGAGATCCGTTTCGCCACCCCTCACGATCCGATATGGTTTTGAGGGATCGTTCAAGGATAAGATCCTATCCTCCAACTCTTGTCTGCCTACAGGTGGAATCGGTGAAGGCCTCCTTCCACCTAGATACTGGAAGAATCCTAAAGCGTAAAGCATTACGTAAAGGCTTATTCCAGCGGCAGCCAAACCCAATAGACCGACGATCAATCCGATATCCAAAATAATCCCCGATAAATCATCCCTTATTTATTTATGATGCCAACAGAGGCATAATATTAATTACGATTAATACATATGAGGCGAGGTTCATCACCATCGAGGTCCCCAGTATCCTCTTCACGGTTCTATACCTGTAAAAGAGCCTTAGGATGGCCGCCTCCACGAGGATGTTAACCACTAAGGGTACGATAACCGCCAAGATCAATTTCAAGTAAAATGGGTAAGAGGCCTCTACAGAGAAGATGAGGTAGATGATGCTCAAAATCCCCGTTATAAAATTCGCACAAAACGAGGAGAGAAAAGCTTTAGCCGCCACTCTCTCTAAAAGGAAATATATGAAGACAGCCTCGATAACAATCACTATTAACTCTAGGAATATCATATACCATGTAGTTGTTGGGACAATAATATCTAGAAAGGCCTTCTCAGCGAGCATGGGTAATCCTCTCCAAAAACTCGTATTATTATAGTTATACATGCTAACATCCTAGTTGGCTCCCTGTTTATATCCGCAGTAGGGGCAGAACATTGAATCCGCCGGGATCCTTTCCCCGCATTCCTGGCAGAAGGCGGATCCTCCAGATATTTCTTCTCGGCTTTGAAGCGCCACTTGGTGGGCCCCAGTTGCTGAAGCGTTCGATCTCCGCCTCGTATATGATCTCTTGACTAAAAAGATTACGCCTAAGATGAGGGCGGCGGTTAACATCAACGCGCCCAACTTTAAGTTGAGGGTTGATCTGGATTCCTTGAAGGACTCAGGGTTTACCTTTTTCCCATCGGGTAGCGAAAGCTGCGGCGACTTGTTACCTGCCCCAATGGTGACCTTCGCCGTACCTCCTTCGGGGATCGCCTGCTCTCCGTAGCTGAGGATCCGATCCTCCACAGCCTCTCCGCCGATAAGTAGATTAAATGTTCCAGTCGATTGGCCCGTAATCTCTAAGGTGAATGCCCCTTGCGGGAGACCGAAATACCATATTGTTGTCTTGTTGTTTTCGATGCCTTGATAAATGTAGGCGGGGAATTCCTGCACAAAAGTACCATCGTGCAATATGCCTGCTCTCCTTCCTTCGGAATCCGTGATCAGGGCGTCTACGGGGCAGTCAATTACCACAGCGTTAGAAGCGTCTTCCATAGGCGGGGTGGGGCGCTTTCCTATAACATCATAGTTCACATATATCGCGCCTCCGGTGAAAGGGTATCCGTTGAATAAGCTATTGGGATCATACATACTTTGATAATATTCATCCACTCTGACGAATCCCCAAGGACTTTCGAACTCGGAGACGTAGTATACCTCAGGCTTCTGGGTGGGCCATGGGTCAAATACTTTCGCAAATTGCCCTCCATATTCTGGAGGCCATTTCCAGTTGGTGCCGATGGGGTAGAGGACAACCGCATGATGGGATCCGATCACCGTGTAGGTGCCGCCTCCACGGGCGATGGGCCCGTAGTCTAATCCCTTCAACAGTTCCCGAACCTCCGGGTCTTCATGGAATCTCAGATGATCCATGAACTTTAATGTCTGGGCTTGGTAGCCTCCACATAAGTAGGGTCCAAGAATGGCTTTAATCTTTGGATCCCTTGTTGCGAGATGAAGAAGGTTTGTATAAGCCCCATAACATGATTCCGGAATTGAACCCCACTTAACGATCTTTGGGGGTTCGAAAAACATATCTCCATTCACGAACCGCCCTTTCTCGACCATTATTCGCAAGGGGCCTTCAGGGATACCTCTCTCCGGGTCTTTATAGCGTTCAGTTATCTTCTTGACTTGTGAGCGCATATCTTTTACTAGCGTTGCTTTCTCGACATAGAAGCTCAACGGTTTACTCTCCGCTACAATCTTTTCTTTTCCCTTATCGTATGCACATTTCGCACGTATCGTATATTCCCCGATTTCCCATCCTGCGAAAGGCATGACGGAGTATCGACCTTCCACATCTGTATACCAGGTGAACGTTTGTCGCCCCACATATTGTCGGTTTGGAACTTTAAGTACTTCGATTACTACTTCCCTGTCTTTTGGAGGAATTGGCTCGTTGTTGTATTGAACCTCACCTGACACCGTCACCGCCTCCCCCTGTTCGTACATCTCCCGGTCGGTTTGAATAGTGATCGTTAGCGGATTCTGTGATTGCACCGATACTTTTACGCTGCTGGAAGCGGTGATGTACCCTTCTTTTGACGCGGAGACAAGTACCTCCCAATCTCCTAAATCTTCTTCCCTCCACTGCCAGCTCATGAAGATCTTCCCGTTTATATCGGTTAAAGCTGAGTCGTCCTTGAATATTCTTCCGTTATGTACATATGTTATCCTCGTAAGCGAGCCTTGTACAGGGTTACCGTATATATCGGTGACCCTTATTTCGCCGACGAGGATGTCATCGACGGCGTAATCCGACTTATCGGTCGTCACTTGAACAACTAATCCATTAGGAGGGGGTTCTGCAGCGGAGGTGTATGTGGGCAAAATTTCCGTAGACTTTTCCGTATACTCGCTAGAAATACTCGTTTCATACCATATCGTCTCAGTCCAGCAATAAGTTGAGGTTATAGTCGTTGCGATGTGGGCGGTGTATCTGTAGCCTGATGTGTCGATGTAGGTTGTAAACCTTGTGTAGACTTCCTTTTGGGTTGTATGGATAACTGTAGAATAGGTAAGCGTGGAGGGGAGATGAACTGGCTCAACAATCATTGAAGATAATAAAATAAATGTAGTGGTGAGAGCGATCGCAAATTTGAGAGCTACCCTCCTACGACTCGATTTCACTCTAGAAATCTCTTCTTCGCTCATATTCCCTTTTCTCTCATGGTAGTGGTTTATCTCCATATGTGAACCTTCAATGAGGCCTGCGTCGATATCGGTTCCAAATATCGAGCCGCCGGAAAGGCCAGGATTTGGCCCGATTTCTCGGTCGCCACGTTTAACTGGTTCCTAATAATTCGTTTTAAGACGATTTTACTATTCTACTCCTTCCTGTCGTATTGCTTGAAGACGGCATATAAAGCTTTCTGAAAGTGGACAAAGTCATAGTCAATCAAGCGCTTCTACTAGAGGATGTGGGTGAAGAAGGGTTCCACACGCCTATTAACAGGGTGAAGGCGAAGCTGAACGGCATACTGGAATCCCGTCAAATCACCTTAATAGACGAGGACTTGAAGCGAACGCTCAGGCAGATCGTGAATGAAACCGACGGGGAAACGGGAAGGTTTGAAGACAAGTCGGATGCTTCAAGTCGAGTTAACTTATTTAAGCTCAGACACGTATCGTTTATTGAGTTCTAGGCTGAGGCTTAAATCGATGAGGGATGAAGTTAAGTTAAGAGACGGGCACCTCCTCCTGTTAGAGGTTTACGTATCCCTTCTGAAGGAGTTTTTTGGAGATAGGCTGCGCTCCATATGCCTTTTCGGCAGCGTGGCCAGGGGTGAAGATACATCTGTAAGCGATGTGGACCTGCTGGTGGTCGCTGAAGGTCTGCCCGAGGACGTTGGGTTGAGGCATAGGGAAACCAACGAGGTGAGGATGAGGATACGGGAAACCGACGCCTACCGGAGGCTGAAGAGGGGTGGAGCGGGCTGTTTGATCTCCGAGGTTTACTTGACCCCTGAAGAGGTTGAAAGACATCCCCCTATCCTCTTGGACATCGCTGAGGAAGGCGTCTTACTATACGATAAGGATGGGTTTCTCAGCGGGGTCCTGGCTGGGTTAAGGAGGAGACTGAAGGAGTTGGGTGCGAGGAGGATTTCCGGTTCAAAGGGGAAGTATTGGATTCTTAAGCCCGACGTGGAGTTGGGGGAGGAGGTGAGGGTTTGATAAATAAGGAAATGGCAAGGGATTACCTCACCCGCGCGGGGAGATGTTTAAAAGAGGCGTCGCTGGCCTTGGGGGAAGATGACTTCCCGGGAACCGTGAGAAGGTCCCAGGAGGCTTTAGAGCTGGCTGTTAAAGGGCTTTTAAGGCTTCTCGCCGTCGAGTACCCTAAGGCCCATGATGTGGGAGACGCCTTGATGGAAAACGCATCCAAGATACCGTGGGAGTTGAGGGAAGAGGTTGAGGGTATGGCGAAACTGATGGCTGAGCTTGCCTCCCTAAGGGGCCCAGCCTTTTGCGGCTATGAGAGGGAAGGCATACCCCCGTCGAAGGCTTTTAAGAAAAGCTACGCGGAAGACGTTTACCACGGGGTTGAAATATATGTGAATTCTATAATGAATACATTGAAAAAATATATTTAATTATTCGCATTTTTAATAATCCGTTCAAAAACATCGTTATTAAATGCATTTTTCCGAAACTATTGGAGGCAGAGTACCCTTGGAGCTAGGCTTAAAGGCCAAGATGAGGCAGGAGCAGGCTTCAGATAGAATCACTACACTCACACGTCCACCATATTTTTAAAAGACGGCCAGAGCCCAGGTACCCCAGTTTACCCTGTGATCTAGGTGGAGGAATCGAACCGATACTTGGTAAACGAGTATTGGAGCACCTACCGGTTGGTCCCGGGGTTTTACATCAAAGTCCTACTCTTCACCGCTAACGTTGATGACCCTGAAGTTTGGGGCCTCCCCACAGCCTAAAGATCCTTACCTTCCCCTACCCCGAAGAGGGGAACGTCAACAGACGAGAGTTAACGCCTATCCTAGCCGTGGAGAAGAAGCTTCGAAAAATAGGAGGGGGGAGGATGCCGCGACATGCCGGAGATGGTTAAATCCCCTTACTCGGGAGGGTGTGAAACCGAAGCTTTATCAGGCCCCTCTACGGATAGGCGGATCGGTGAAGGCGCTGTCTGAAAAGAAAGAATTGTGGAGGCACGATTCGATATTGGATCAAATACTTGGAGTGACCATTAAATTTCGTATGAGCATTCACCGTCGAGGTGATGGGCAACCAATTCTATGCTCCCTTAACCCTCTTATTATATCCTATTCTTAGGGGTGGAGGCTTGCAGGGGATAACCTTGTAAGGGAGCGGATCGGAAATAATCATGGGAGAGGTTGGGTGAGGTTAACATATGGGCAGTGTGAAGGATCTAATCGTCTTAAGGGAGCCTACGGAGGATAGGGCGGGTGTAGGCCGGTTCATCTTCTCAAACCGCTACTCGGTGTTCGATTGGGGTGAGATGCCCGATCACATAGTGGATAAGGGTAAGGCCATCTGCTTGGCCGCCGCCCACTTCTTCGAGAGGCTTGAGGAGCTCGGCGTGAAGACGCATTACATAGGCGTTGTGGAGGATGGGAGGGTTAAGAGGGTGGATAGTTTAGGCGGGCCCAGCGACACGATGGAGTTCAAGCTTTTCAGGGTTATAAGGCCCAGCGTCCACGGGGGCTCCTATGACTACAGTGTATACCAGGGGGAGAGGGGGAACTTCCTCATCCCTTTAGAAGTGGTCTATAGGAATGCGTTGCCTGAGGGCTCCTCGATCTTCAAGAGGCTTAGGAACGGGTCGTTGAGGCTGGAGGAGATCGGGTTGGAGGATGCGCCTAAGCCGGGCCAGGTCTTGGAGAAGCCGATACTTGAGGTATCCACGAAGCTCGAGGCGTCCGACAGGTACATGGGCTGGGATGAGGCGAGGAGAATCTGCGGCCTAAGCGAAGGGGAACTCGAGGAGATCAGGGAGATCACGCTCCTAATAGACAGGGTGATAACCGAGGAGTCGTCTAGGATAGGGCTTATCCATGAGGATGGAAAGGTGGAATTTGGATTCGACGAGGAGAGAAACCTCGTCGTCGTGGACGCCGTGGGCACTCTAGACGAGTGCAGGTTCACCTGCGACGGACTGCCTGTAAGCAAGGAACTGGCGAGGATATTCTATCGTGGAACCGAATGGTATAGGAAGGTTGAAGAGGCTAAGGACCGGGATAGGCTCAGCTGGAAAGCCCTCGTGGCTCCGCCGCCCCCCATGCCCGCGGAGCTGGTCGACCTGATATCCTCCCTCTATAAGGCCTATACGAACGAGCTTACAGGCAGGAACTGGTTCGATGCGCCATCCCTGAAGGAGACGATCCATAGGATCAGGGAAATCCTCTATGAGGGCGCGGATCCTCAGATATAGCAGGGAAGCCGTGAGGGAGGCCGGCCAGATAATAAAGAGGGGCGGGCTTGTCGCCTTCCCAACAGAGACCGTCTACGGGCTCGGGGCCTCAGCCTTCAACCCGAACGCAGTGGCCAGGATCTTCGAAGTCAAGCGGAGGCCTAGATTCGACCCCATTATCGTCCACGTGGCCAGCCTCAGAGAAGTTGAACGGGTATGCCTCAGGATAGGCAGGGATGCAAGGATCCTCATGGAGGAGTTCTGGCCTGGACCCCTCACCCTCGTGCTGCCTAAATCCGACGCTGTACCCGATATAGTTACGGCTGGGCTTGAGACGGTGGCGGTTAGGATGCCCTCCCATCCGGTAGCCCTGGAGCTCATAAGGGAGGCGGAGACGCCTATAGCGGCGCCCAGCGCCAATCTCTTCGGCCGCCTAAGCCCCACCACCGCCGACCATGTGAAGGAGCAGATCGGGGATGAGATAGACCTGATAATCGATGGGGGCAGATGCCCGATAGGCGTGGAGTCCACAGTGCTGGACCTCACAGGGGAGCCCACGGTCCTCAGGCCTGGCGGCCTACCAATCGAAGAGATAGAGAAGATTATAGGCAGGGTCAAGGTTTCCCCTGTAAGCCGGGGCCGGGCGCCTCTATCCCCCGGACAGCTCCCACGCCACTACTCGCCGCAGACGCCCACCAGGATCCTCCAGGGGGAGCCTGAAATACCGGAGGGGACGAGGGCGGGCCTCCTAGCGTTTACACGATCGGAGGCTAGGCCCCCCTTCGAGGTGGTGAAGGCTCTCTCACCTACGGGAGACCTGAGGGAAGCCGCCGCAAACCTGTTCTCGCTCCTCCATGAACTAGATAAGGCCGGCCTAGACGTAATCTATGTGGAGCCGGTTCCCGAGGTAGGGCTTGGAAGGGCAATCATGGATAGACTCCGCAAAGCTGAAGGTCTAGGAAAAGCCCTTTAGAATGGGAAACCCGGGCATCATCCGCGCCTCTGGGGGAGTTATGCAAGGGAATGTTTCATCCCGTCACCCTGTGGACAGAGAAATAAAATAATGTCTACGCCATTTTTATGAGGGATCTCTCGTAGTCGGCGACCATGTATCTCCCGCCCTTCCGGATCACCTGATGGCCCTCCCCTTCTAAGAGTCTCCTCTGCACCTCCATTCCTCCGGGATACTTCTCGTTTATTATCCCCTTGCTCTTGAGTGTACGCCAGTAAGGGGTTGTATCCCCTACGCCGCGCAGCTTCTCCTCCTCAGCGGCGTTGGCAGCTATCAAAACGAAGATGCCCGTCGTCAAGGGACAGCAGATGGTCGCTTTATGCCTCTCAGCGAGGACCTGACGGATCCCATCTATAGTGATGAGCTTACCCTCCGGCACCCTCCTCATAACCTCGTCGACCTCTATAGGTACAGGTATGACGACCGTGCCTCTTCCCCACCTCTCAACCATTCTACCGGTAATCTCCTTAACCACGGGTAAACCCTTGCTGTCCCTCAGCTTCTCAACCCAGCTCTTCCTCAATTCATCTATCACCCTAAGACCCTTAGGCTGAGCGCTTTAAACCTGAAATGCTCGTCTATGGAGATTGACTTGATAATACTTATCGACGAGGATGGCAGCATCGAACACCATATTATACGCCTGAATTATCCTCCGCTCGTTGAAGGCTCATCCGAAGACATCCTCTATTTTCAGGCACACTATCGTCTTAGTCTTGGTTACCCCCGGTATATTCCTGATCTTCACAGCCGTCAGGACTCCCTCTGCAAGGTTCTCCGCCTCATGAACTACGACCACATCGCTCTCGCCGAAGGTTAAGTATACCCCTTTAACGTTCTCAAGCCTGGAGACCTCCCCCTTCGCTATTGAGAGGTAGGTCTCACGTTCCCTCGCAGCCTCTATATTAACAAAAGTTATAAACATCAAATCTCGGATCACAACCATCCATCGACAGTAATAGGGATCACCGTAAACGTACTTTAATCTTTTCATGTTCTTTTCATGTCCGTTGGATAATTTTTCGAAGGACTGCGCCGCTCGAGGTTTTCCAGTTGAAGGTGAAAGGCTGTATCCCCATGGATCCCCACGTATATCAGGTTCATCGACGATCATCTGTTTGATTGTCAGCTCATGGTCAAGCGGCTCCGGATCCATCGGCTGTAACACCACCGAATCGCTGAAGGCTTTTTTAATTAAAGTCGATCACTCATTTCTAGGCAGGGCATAGCTTCATGTAAATGATGGTAATGACGGCAAGGATAGTGTCGTGGATGGTTATGTCTTCGGATGATTTAAGGTATCTGCTTGAGCCGAGGTCCGTCGCTATAGTTGGGGCGTCCAGCGATATCCGGAAGGTTGGAGGAGCCATATCGAGAAACGCCTTGAGCGGCTCCTTTAAGGGCCGGATATACCTTGTGAATCCGAGGCGTAGAACTATCCTGGGCCGCAGGGTCTATCCCGATTTAACCTCGATCCCCGGGGACTTGGATTTAGTCGAGATAGTTGTTCCAGCTGAGGCTGTCCCCGACGTCATGGTCCAAGCGGCTGAGAAGGATGTGAAGGCGGCTATTATAGTGTCCGCGGGCTTCGCTGAGGTGGGTAACGTGGAGCTCCAGGATAAGGTGAGGAGCATAGCTAGGAGTAGGGGGATCCGTGTCCTGGGGCCCAACTGTTTCGGGGTGATCAACACTATGATCGACCTGGATTTAACCTTCTCTTTCACCAGGGCTTTGAAGGGGAATATCGCCTTCATATCCCAGAGCGGCGCCATGTGCTGTGGAACTCTCGATTACGCCTATAGCCAGGGTATAGGCTTCTCAAAATTCGTCAACCTGGGGAATAAATGCGATATAGACGAGGCCGATGTCCTTGAGTATTTAGAGTCGGATCCTCAGACGAGGGCTATAGCCCTCTACCTTGAGGGCGTAAAGGATGGGCGGAGGTTCATGGAGGCCGCCGGGGAGGCCTCTAAGCATAAGCCTATAATAGCTATGAAGGCGGGCTTAACCGAGGCGGGGGCGAGGGCTGCCCTATCCCATACGGCATCTCTGGCGGGTAGGAGGGAGATAATAGAGGCGGCCCTCAGGCAGTCGGGCGTCGTGAAGGTGGAGGACGTGGAGGACCTTATAGGCGGAGCCGTAGCGTTAGCAGGGCAGCCCACCCCCAGGGGGGTTAGGGTGGGGATCGCCACGAACGCGGGGGGACTCGGCGTGACGGTGGCCGACTGGTGTCAGAGCCTAGGCTTAGAGGTCCCAGTCCTATCCGAGGAGGTGAGGCGTAGAATAGGAGGGGTACTCCCTAGATTCGCCTCGTCGGGGAATCCTGTCGACATGACCGGAGACGCAGGGTATGCCCAGTATAAGGCGGTGTCCCAGATACTCCTCGAATGCGGAGAGGTGGACCTTTTGATCGCCGTATTTACATCGCAGGGTTTAGTCACCTCGGACGGCCCCGCCCACGGGATAGTGGAGGCCGCCTCGAATACGAGGAAGCCTGTGATAGCCCTCCTCATGGGGGGAAGGTCCGTGGAACAGGGTAGGAGGATCCTGGCGCAGGGTGGCATCCCAGTATACGGGTTCCCGGAGAAGGCGGCCCGGGCGGCCTCAGTACTCGTCCAGAGAGGGATTTTAAGGCCCCAGCGTCCATTGGGAGTTGAGTCATAGGGGGTGAGCTTCGCTTGAGCTTCAAAACTGTGATAGGGAGGGCTAGGAGCGAGGGGAAGAATTGGCTGGACACTCTTGAGAGCCTGGCCTTCGTGGAGGCCTATGGGATACCCGTGGCCCCATACGATTCAGCCTCAAGCCTGGATGAGCTGTTTAAATCGGCTAGGAGGCTGGGCTACCCCATCGTGGTTAAGCCCGTGATCCCCTCGATGCTCCATAAAACCGAGCTTGGAGCCGTCAAGCTCAACCTGGGATCGGATGAGGAGGCCGCGGAGGCCTTCATGGACCTCCGGAAGAGTCTAGGGGAGAAGGGGATCCCCCTAGAAAGGGTTTTAGTGCAGAAGATGCTCAGCCCCGGCCTCGAGGTCGCCGTTGGAGGCCTCTACGATGAGCAGTTCGCCCAGGTGGTAATGCTAGGCCTGGGGGGCATCTTCATAGACGTGTACAAGGATGTAGCCTTCAGGATAGCGCCGGTATCGAGGGCGGAAGCATACGAGATGATGCGAGGGCTTAAGGGCTACCCCATCATAAGGGGTTACCGGGGAACCGGATCCTATGATGAAGAGGCTTTAGCCGACCTGATAGTCAAGGTATCTGATCTGCTTATGGAGAACCCTGAGATAAAGGAGCTAGATTTAAACCCCGTCATCCTCTATGGTAGGGGCCTCTGCACGGCCGACTCGAGGATACTCCTCAGATAGAAGGCCATCCTGATGGAGCGCGGCAGACCATGCGACTCACCTATCCGCCGTGGCTGCTCCTCCATGGAGGAGCGACGTCCCGTCCAGCTTTCCCTCCGCGTTAAGCCTCTCGAGCAGCCGCATCAGGGTCTTAGTGACCCTATATTCATTTAACCGGCTTAGTTCTATCCAGCGTATATCCCTGACCTCCCTGGATGAACGGTCCAGTGATCCCCCCACCGGATGGGCTAGATAATCCACCAGTACATAATGAAACCTTACCCTACCATCCTCGTCGAGGATTATATTATCCACCACGTCCAAAAGCCCGTCCAATTCGATGTCGATGCCCGTCTCCTCCCTCACCTCCCTCTTCACGGCCTCCTCCACGGGCTCACCCAACTCTACGAGCCCGCCCGGTATGGACCATAAACCCTTCCCAGGCTCAAACCGCCTCCTGACCAGGAGGATGCGGCCGCCCTCCTCGATGAGCGCGCCCACCCCTACCATCGGCCTATCTGGGTACTCCCTACCGTCTAAAGTTCTTTTACGGGACAAGCCAAGCCACCCAATCTGATCTGCTCCATGTCGAGCATGTCTAGGATCGTCCTAATACTCGCCTCATTTAAGCGTTCCCACCATGGCCCCCTCCGCCTCGAATCCCTTTCAGGTGGCTTTATTAGGATTCCATCCTCCACCTATGCTCGGGTTTCAATCCTTGAGGCTGGGGATGGGGAGACCTAAATCTATTAGGGGATCCAGGCCTAGAGCCGGGGAGAGGAGTTCATGGTTCAGGGTTAAAAAGGTCATCGGGAAGGCTAACGTCGTCTTGGAGGTCCTGGATTCACGGGATCCCCTTGGGACGAGGAACTTGGAATTGGAGAGGCTCGTAAGGAGGCATGGTAAGATCCTCCTATTGGCGTTGAATAAGGTCGACCTCGTCCCTAGGAGCGTCCTGGATGGCTGGCTCTCCTTCCTTGAATCTAAGGGCTACAGAGTCTTCCCTTTAACCGCGAAGAGGAGGAGTGGTCTACGCCTCCTCGAGGAGTATCTGAGGAGGGCTATGGGGAGGAGGCGTATCATATTGGCGGTGGTGGGCTACCCTAACGTTGGAAAATCCACTATAATCAACGCCCTTAAGGGTCGAAGGGTTGCCGAGACCTCGCCTACGCCCGGGTTCACGAGGGGGGAGAAGGTGGTGAAGGTGGATGACCATCTGATCTTGGTGGATACCCCCGGTGTCCTACCCGTAGGGGAGGCCAGCCCATCCAGCCTCGTCCTCAAAGGCTTCATATCCCCTGAGAAGCTTAGAGACCCTATAACCCCTACCTTGAAGCTCCTAGCCGAGGTTTCAGGTTCGATGCCTAATCTCCTAAGGGATACCTACGGGATCGATGGCGACGACCCCTATAGGTTCTTGGAGCATCTGGCCTCGAGGAGGGGGCTCCTTCTTAAGGGTGGGGAATTGAACATGGATGAGGCTGCGAGGCTTATCCTGAGAGACTGGCAGACAGGGAGACTTAGATTCTACAGGGGAATCCCAAGGGAAACCCCTGAAGACGGTGAGGCCTCTTCGAAGCCCACACCCGTTTAACGGCCGCATGGTGAAACCCCGCCTAAAAGAGGTTTGGAGAGATTTCGAGAGAGAGAATGGTTGAAGCTGGTGCGATGGATCTAGGGTCCACCTTTAAATTGGGAAATCAGATGATGCAGGCTCCTTCCCGGATATTAGGGTTTGGTTGGCTCTTCAGTTTATGGGTTTTCTCCATAGATAAGGCTTTTAAGCCCTACAGCCCTGAAATTAACTGGTGGCATATATGATTAGTTGGTGGGTGGTGGCGGGTATACTAGCAGCCTCCGCGGCTGCAGGCGGCTTGACGGGCTACGCCGTCTCAAGGCGTTACAGGCGGCCGATAGGCTACTACTGGTACTACCCGAGGTATCCATATCCGGGCTACGTGGTCTACTGGCCTAGACCCTACATCGTCTACTATTAGTCATATTAGGCTGCAGGCTGCACGTATCAGGATGGCCTCAGTTCAAGGGCCTCCATGAACCCCGGTCGGGTTCGATTGATTCCAGGTCTAATTAGGCTGTTAGGGGTGGCTCCGTCCTCAACGTTTCCTGGATCGCCTGTATGAGCCTGTCCAAGTTGAGGCCCTTCTCGGCGCTTATAGGGATCAAAGGAACAGCTGGGAGAAGTGAGGTCGCTGCCGCTTCGGCCTGCCTCAGCCGCTCCTCGTCCATCAGGTCCACCTTGTTTAGGCATCCTATTATCCTGCCCTTCACGTCTATACTCTTTAGGATAGCCTCCGAGGAGATTAGATGCCTGCTAAGGGTTTCAGGGTCTAGGCTTCCGTCTATCAGCAGTAGGATTACATCGGCGTCGGCTATCTCCCTGAGGGTCGCCGTGAAGGCGTCCACTATTATGGGGTGCATCTCCTCTATGAAGCCTATGGAGTCCACCAGTATGAAGGGTTTCCCCCCGACGGGTTCCACTCTGCGGGCATATGTGGAGAGGGTTGTGAAGGGCCCTAAACCTACTGTCTTATCCTCGGCCGTCAGCCGGTTGAAGAGCGTCGTCTTGCCGCTCTGAGTGTATCCCGCTAAGGCCACTATAGGGTATCCGAGCATCCTCCTCCTAAGCCTGAGCAGGTCACGTTTGAACCTTATCTTCTCGAGTCTACGCTTTATCAGGCTTATCCTTTTCCGGGCAGCCTTCTCATATTCCTTGAATGGATAGTCGCCGGGGCCGCTCCACCCCACCTGCTCCCCCAGGATCCCCTTAAGCTTAAGGTATTCTCTACCCCATGAGAACGTGTATTTGAGGCGGGCGAGCTGTATCTGAAGCTTAGCCTCAACGGTCATAGCCCTCCTATCGAATAATTCGAGGATGAGGAGGTTCCGGTCGATGACCCGTACATCGTTCCCAATCCTCCTCTGAACCTTGAATACATGGGAGCTCGGCAGCGTATTCGCGAATATAATCGTTTCAACCCCTTCCTCCTCGACTATACGTTTGATCTCCTCAAGCTTCCCGCTGCCGATGGTATAGGAGTGGTGGACGCTGTTCCTGTTCTGGAGGACCCTGGCCACGACCTCGTATCCTATAGTCCTAGCCATCCCTACGACTTCATCCATCCTCGAAGGCTTCCCCGGAAGCCTACACTCGACGACTAAAGCCCTCATCTCAGATAGACCTGGATCGCTAGGGATCCTCAGCCCAGCTATAACCCTTTAACCTAACCCATTATAGAGGAACGGTTTAAAACTATTTAAACCATACCGGCGGCGGCTCCACCCTCCCACGGAGCTCCACTAGCTTATTTATGGAGGACGTTTACTTCAACCCTTTATCCTTATCTTTATCCCTTACCTTATCTATCGATCCCCATGGAGTTAGGTTTCCCTCCGGAGTCGGGTGGCTCTGGCTCCGAGGAAGTCGGCTATGGCCTCCACGTCAACGTTCTCTCTTACAAGCCTGTGGGCCAGGTCTATCCTGTGCCGGTCACCCGCCCTTATCCTCCCTACGAGCTCCCTAACCCTCTGGACCGTAGTGTACGCGTCGTATGATACTAGGATTATCGGGATCCCCTTCTCTTCAGCTTTGGCTCTAAGCCTCTCCTCCGGGTATATGTTATCCGTCAATATGAGGGTGGAGGTATCCGTCTCCAAGGCGGCTAAGGCTATCTCAGGTCTATCCCCTGAGGTTATCACGGCCTTTCCCTTGGCCCTCCTGAAGTAGGCTATGGCAGCCTCGGCGGCCATGGCCCCCACCATATAGGTCTCCACGCGCCTCGACGAGGCCTTATCGGAGCATAGGATCTCGCCGTCCAGGGCTGCCGCCACCTCGCCTACGGTTGGAGCCGTTAAGGCTATGGATTCCGGTATCACGCCTAGAACCGGGATCCCGTGGAGCGACAGGGTTTCCCTGAAGACCTCCTTAACCCGTCCCATCAGGTGCTCCGGTATATTGTTGAAGACTACTCCTAGGAGGCCCACCTGCTTACAGGACAGGGAGGTGCACGCGTTTATAACTTCGTCCACCGCCCTATCCTCGCATCTAGAGGATACGAGCAGCACCTTCGAGCTCATCTTCCTGGCCAGCCTCGGGACCGATAGTCCCGTGGAGGATCCTAGGCTGAGCTCCCTGGCGGATTCCAAGATCATGAGGTCCCTCCCCCGGGACACCTCCCTATAAGCCCCCGCTATCTCCTCATCGAATCCACGCCGCCCCAGGGGCGGCGTATCCTCTAAATACCTGTATTTGAGTAGGATGGGGGCTATCCTCCAGGGCGGGGCCTCCAATCCCAGTATCTCCTTGAAGAGTACGGCGTCCTCGTCCACGGGCTTACCTTCGACCTTGGCGAGGGGAATCCCCACGGGCTTGAAGTATCCAACCCTCAACCCTCTACGGGTGAACTCTCCGGTGAGCCCTATGCACAGGGCCGTCTTACCGTAGGATTCATGGGTTACGCAGGCCACCATCAGGCTCTTCAAAACCATATCCTCCCCCTATGATCCCCCATGCTTCACGGTTATCTTGGCGTCTAGGGCTGCGCAGCCCTTACCCCTCTCATAGACGAATAAGGGGTTAATATCCATTTCAGTTATCTCCTCGAAGTCCAGGGAAAGCTGGGAAACCCTTGAGATAGCCTCGGCTAAGCTCTCTATATCTGAGGGGGCTTCCCCCCTCACCCCCCTAAGGATGGGATAAGCCTTCGTCTCAGCTATCATCTTTAAGGCTTCCCTCGCCGATACTGGGGCGAGCTTGAAGACTGCCTCCCTCAGCACGTTCACGTAGATCCCTCCCAGTCCGAACATGATGAGGGGGCCGAACTGGGGGTCCCTATGGACCCCTACTATGACCTCCCTGCCGGGCTCAACCATCTTCTGTACTATGACCCCTATTATCCGGGCTTCAGGCATATAGGAGGATGCGTTGCGGAGGACCTCGTCGAAGGCATCCTCAACCTCCAAGCGGTCCCTAAGGTTCAACTTGACGCCGCCTATATCCGTTTTATGGATTATCTGGGGAGAAGCCACCTTTAAGGCCACGGGATATCCCATCTCCTCAGCCGCCTCAACGGCTTGGACCTTGTTCTGGGCTAGTACGGATGGGGGCGTCTTGAGGCCGTAGGCGGATATGATCTGGAAGGCCTCCACCATTAGGAGGTTAACCCTGTTCTCCATTCTAGCTCTCTCGAGGACGGTTTTCACGGTTTCCCTGTCCACCCTATAGTTCAGGGGCTCCTCAACCCTTGGTTTAAACACTCCTTCACCGTATTTTGAGAGGTAGGATAACGCCTTAACAGCCTTCTCGGGGAAGGGATAGCTCGGGATTCCGTTCCTGGATAGGATCCCAACCGCCTCCGATACCGCTCCGCCGCCCATGAAGGCGCATACTATGGGCTTCCCCTCCGCATCATCCACTGCCATACCTCTAACCTTGACTATCTCCTCCGCTATCTCTTTAGGCCGGGTCACGGCTTGGGGTGAGCATATGACGAGGAGGGAGTCGACTCCTTTATCCCCAAGGACCACCTTAAGGGCCTCCCCGTAGCGTTCAGGCGTCGCATCCCCTAGGACGTCTATGGGGTTAACCCATGAGGCCTCCCTTGGAAGCCTCGAGCGGAGGAGGCTTATCGTCTCAGGGGAGAGCCAAGCCAGGTTTAAGCCATATTGGGAGCACGCGTCTGTGGCGATTATCCCCGGTCCGCCGGCGTTGGTTACGATAGCTAAGTTTCGGCCCCTAGGTATGGGCTGGGTGGAGAACAGCCTGGCGAGGTCGAAGAGCTCCTCCACCGACTCCACGTGTATTATGCCTGTCCTCTCGAAGACGGCCCTGTAGGCGGCCCTACTGCCCGCCAGGGATCCCGTATGGGAGGATATCGCCCTGGCCCCCGCCTCGGATATCCCGGATTTAATCACTAGGATCGGCTTACGCCTTGAAGCCTCCTCAGCGACCCTTATGAACCTTCCTCCCTCTCCGACTCCCTCGATGTAGGCGGCTATGACCCTCGTGTTGGGATCCAGGGATAAGGCCTCGATGAAGTCGGTCTCATTCAAATCTGCGCAGTTGCCCAGGCTTACGACGTAGCTGAAGCCTATCTCCTCCCCGATGGACCAGTCTAGAACCGATGTGACGAGGGCCCCGCTCTGGGATATGAAGGCTATGTTACCCTTCCTCGGTGAAACCGGCGCGAACGAGGCGTTTAAAGGCGTATAGGCCGATATCAACCCTAGACAGTTGGGGCCGATGAGGCGCATGCCATGTCTACGGCATAGATCGACGAGGAGCTTCTCCCGCCTTAACCCTTCACCCCCCGCCTCCTTGAATCCAGCGGATAGAACCATGAGGTTCCTGAAGCCCTTCTCCCCCGCCTCCTCGGCGACCTCCAAGACGATTCCCGCCGGGACCGCGACGACGCCAAGGTCCACGGGACCCGGGAGATCCCTGACGCTGCGATAGCATCTGAGGCCTAGCACGGCGTCCGCTCTTGGATTCACAGGGTATACCATGCCTGGAAACCCGGATCCAATTATGTTACGTAGAGTTTCATGGCCCACGGAGCCCGGCTCCCTAGAGGCCCCTATAACCGCTACAGACCTAGGCCTAAACACCGCTTCGAAGCCTTCTGGGCCGCTGGCCATCTCGGAGCTCCATCCATCCAATCGATAGAGAGGTTAAACCTGATAGGAGCTATAAAACCATTATATAGGCTAGACGTTGCATGGGAGGGGCCTCCGCTCGAAATCGGGGCCCTGGGATATCGAGGGGTGATGGTGAGAACGGCCGATCGAGGCGGATCCCCTTTAACGGTAAACCTCTTAAACAACTATGGATGGACTTATTTGGAGTATGCTTTAAAGGGGTATGCGGACTTGTCTTCTGGGACTTCTAGGAGCGCTGTTATGCGCCTCATAGAGAGGATCGCCAGCTTCAAGCCTGGAGAAGCTATACTGGTGAAGCTGGAGAGGCTGGCCGCTAAGACCGGGTTGGAGGAGGAGAAGATCCTCGAACTCTACGTGGCCGTGAAGAACGCAGCCCATAGGCGGAGGTTCGCCTCAACCCCTTATTCCAAGAGGATACTCCTCCTCCCCCAATGTCTGAGGCCTAAGGGCTGTCCCGCCGAGCTGGGCGAATACGGTTACCGTTGCATTAGGTGCGGCGGATGCAAGGTTCAGGAAATCCTAGAGCTGGCGGAGGGGCTCGGCTATGAGGGCGTCTACATACTCAGCGGGGGGAGGCTCGTGGAGAGGATCTTTAGGAGCTTTAACCCGAAGGCCTGTTTAGGAGTCGCCTGCCTGAACGAGCTGGTTCTGGGGAGCTTCCTAGCCGAGAAGTTCAATGTAGCCGCCCAGGCGGTCAGGCTTAAAAGGGATGGATGCGTGAACACCGACGTGGAATGGAACATCTTAGCCGATATGGTTAAACTTAAAGCCGGATCCCAGGGATAGCGTCCAGCTCATCTCTTCAGCTTTCTAGTCAGATACTCCGGGGTGGGCAGCATCCACTTCCCGGGTAGGGGCGGAGTCACATCTGGGTCCACGTATACGTTTATGACCGAGGGCTTACCGGAGTTGAAGGCCTCCTTTAAGGCCGGCTTTATCTCCCCGGGATCCCTGACGGTGGCGCCGTATGCCTTGAAGGACTCGGCGAAGGCCGCGAAGTCCACATCGTATACGCCGCCCTCCCCATGATACTTGAACATGGTGGCGATGTCCCTGTCCTTAGCGCATTGTATCCATTGGAGATCTCTTATACAGGCCCAGCCTAGATTGTTGACCACGACTATTACTATGGGTATCCCATATTGAACGGCTGTAGCCACCTCGTGGAGGGTCATCAGGAAGCCTCCGTCCCCGGGGCATGCGACAACCTGCCTCCCAGGCTGGGCGAGCTTAGCCCCTATGGCGGCTGGGACGGCGAATCCCATCGTCGAGAAGCCCCCTGAGCTTATATGGGTTCTAGGCTCATAGACTGGGAACTGCTGGAATAGGAATATCTGAGCCCAGCCTGCCTCCCCTACGACTATAGCGTCCCTGTCCAGGAACTCCCTGAGCCCCTTGAGGAGCCGGGGAACCGTTGGAGGAGCCTTCCCCGAGGATCTGATGGGCTCCAGCTCAGCCTCCCACCTCTCCTTAGCCTCTTTAACCCTCCGGATCCAGGGGGAATCCTTGTGGCTTCCCTTCCCTAAGAGGCTTGCGAGGGCTTCTATGAGCATGGCTAAAGTCGCCTTGGCATCTCCGACTATCCCGATGTCCGTGGGATAGTTCTTACCGATCTCCAAGGGATCCAGATCCACGTGTATAAGCCGGGTGGGTGGGATATTGAAGGTGACACCCGGTTCATAACAGCTGCAGGTCAGGTCGGCAAACCGTGTCCCTACCGCGAGGAGGACGTCGCAGCTCCTAGCCACCTCGTTGCCGGGGCCTGTGCCGCTCCACCCCGCGTATCCGGCGAAGAGCGGGTGATCCTCGGGGAAGGCTCCCTTACCCATCATCGTAGCCAGGACGGGCGCCCCCAGCATCTCAGCCAGCCTCACGACCTCATCGGAGGCCCCTGAAAGGATCACGCCGCCCCCCACGAGGATCGCCGGCCTCTCAGCCGAGGCCAGGAGCTCGGCGGCCTCCTTAACCATCACGGGATCCCCTAGGATCCTGCCCTTAGGCCTATGCTTCTCAGGGGACGGGATCCCCGGTATATCCACGGCCCTATGCTGCAGGTCTATAGGGAACTCCACGAGCACGGGGCCAGGCCTACCGGTGGTAGCCTCCTTACAGGCCCTAGCGATTATCTCGGGAACCCTCTCAGCCTTCTGGATGCTCCAAACCCTCTTCACGGCGAAGCGCATAATATTCTTGAAGTCGCTCTCGTAATGCCTATAGATGGCTTGGAGGACTCCCCGTTCCACATCCCTTTGAGGCTCACATCCACAGATGGCTAGGAGGGCTGAGGAATCCACGAAGGCGGTGGCTAACCCGGTGACAAGGTTTGTGGCGCCCGGCCCGATGGATGTGAAGCACATGGCGAGCCTTCCGGATGCCCTATAATAGCCGTCGGCGGCGTGGGCGGCCGCCTGCTCATGTCTGACCATTATAGGGGTTATCTCATCCCTCCTGTCATAGAAGGCGTCCACGAAGGCGGTGCATCCATGACCTGGGACGCCGAAGGCGTATGAAACCCCCTCTCTAACTAGGTACTCCAATATCACCTCAGAAGTAGTATATTCCACCATGGAACCAACTCCAAATGGATAAAGCCCATAAACGGGGGCCTTCACCACCCATCCAGATAATATCCGGCTCTTATTAAAGGCTTTTATTAAGGGCTTCACCCTTAGCCCCCTCTAAAACTAAAGCTATTTAAGAGGGCGGCGGATAGAACCCTTTAAGTCGAGGACAGGGAGATCAGCCGCCTGATATGATATCAGGAGGAGTCTGCCTAGATGAAGGTTTACTGGGCCCCGGCCGGGAGGAGCATCGTGGCAAGCCTGGATCATGGAGCGGACCTCATCACGTCCATTAAGGGTATAGCCGAGGAAAACGGCGTTAAAGCTGGGGTCTTCTGGATAATAGGGGCGGTCAAGAGGGCGACCATAGGATACTATGACCAGGTGGAGCGGAGCTACGTGAAGGTCTCCATGGATGAACCGCTTGAAATAGCCTCATGCATTGGGAACATAGCCCAATTCAAAGGGGAAATCCTCATCCACGCCCACATAACCCTGGCGGATAGAAGCGGGAAAGCCTTCGGGGGACACCTCTACGAGGATACGATAGTCTACGCGGCCGAGCTTTACCTTACGGAGCTCAACCTTAGACTTGAGAGAGAATACGATGAAACCACGGGTTTAAACCTCCTCAAATAGGATGAAGGGAGACCCCTCTTTAATTGCCTCAACTTAGGCTCTCAGCTTTCGCCGCGGTATCCCACACTCCGCAAGTGGACTTAGGCGGCTAATCCTTATAGATGGGGTCCACGTAAATCGTCTCGGGAGGCTTAAATTTAAGGATCGCGGGGTTAAGGATGGTGTTGATGGATAATTTTAGGGTCGCCTCCTCAGTCGTGACGCTTATCCTCCTCATGCTGCTACCTCTAGCCATCCTAGGAATATTATACTTTGGCATATCGTATAGGCCGTCGAAGTATGGCGGCAGCAGCTATACTAGCGGATTCTCCTCCACGATTATTCCCCGGAACCTAACCTATACGTCTAATTGGAGTACATGGGGACGCGGGGGATCCACGGCCCCCCGTCCTATGGGGTCTGCTGAGCTCTTGGAGGAGGCTGAGAGGCTCTGCTGGAAGTTTATGGGTTCCAAGATGATCTCCAGTGAAGGAGCCGTATACTCCACCCTGGGGCGGGGATACGGTGGATCCCGGGATTACGGGGTAAACCATGAGGTTACGGCGGAGTCCATAGGCCTGCTAATGTCATATGCGGTCGATGTGGGCGATAAACCCCTATTCGACAGGGAGGTCCTCTTCCTCGAGGAGAAGCTTCTCAGCCCCCTAGGCATATGCTATTGGAAGCTGGGGGAGGACCTCTCCCCCTACATGGATGGCGGCTACGCTTCAAGCGCCTCCATAGACGACCTCAGGATCGTTGAGGCTTTGATAGACGGCTACGACCAATGGGGCGATGAACGCTACATCCGCCTGGCCCACCTCATGATGGATGGCATCTACCTATACGAGGTAGATGAGGCCACAGGGATCCTCCTAGACTATTATACTTGGAGGGACGGTCGAGGGGATAAAGCTGAGGCCTTAACCCTCTCCTACGCCGTTTTACCATCGCTCCTCAAGATGGGGAGGCTCGATGAGCGATGGGTAAGGGTCTTCAACGAGACCCTAAGGGTTGTCCTGGAGGGCTCTGGCTCCCAAGGGTTATTCCATTCGAGGTACATAGTGGGGGATCGAAGATACGTGGACGGCCCCGCCGACGCCATCACGGAGTTGACGGTCGCGTTGAACCTGGCCGATGTAGGGGAGGAAGGGAGGGCGGCCACGGTCTTCCGTTTCTTCAGGGATGATTACCTGGAGAGGGGCTTTATAAGCGACCTCTACACCCCCTCGGGGATGGGCTCCCAATCCGATGCGGGCGTGGGGGCGTACTCCCTCCTGGCGAGGCTCGCCCTCAAGATGGGGGACCGCAGCCTAGCCTTAAAGGTTATATATGAGAAGATACTGGCCGTACAGGACAAGGATCCATGCAGCAGCTACTACGGCGCCTTCATGAACCAGTGGCCTACAGATAGGCTCGAAGCGAACGCCTACGATAACCTCCAAGCCCTCCTAACCTTAAGGGAGGCTGTGGAGGCCCTAAGGCAGCCGTGAAGATGGGGCGACGCGATCCCCGCCTCCACGCCCCGGCCATCCCGATATATTCTATGGCCTCAGGGTATCCCCGATATGGAATTGGCCCCTCATAACGCTTCGGCAGAGCTTAGAATTGGCTGAGTATGGCCTCCTGCTCCATCACCCTGCCGCAGTATATGCATCTCAGTCTTAGGGGCTCAGTGGCCTCTATCTTGAATGTGGGCTCTATGGGCTCCTTGGAGTTCGTGATACATGAGGGGTTGCCGCATCTTATTATGCCCCTAATGACCTCCGGAAGCTTAACCCTCTTCTTCTCGTGTACCCTGTAGCCTCTGATTATGTTTATTGTGGACTTCGGGGCTATGAGGGCGATCTTATCCACCTCCTCCGGTTTAAGCTCCCTGCCCTCAACCTTTATTATATCCTTCCTGCCGTATTTCCGGCTTGGAACGTTCATGGCTATGCTCACCACTCGGCCGTCCCTCCCGGTTATATTCAGTATTTTAAGGACGTCCAGGGCTAGACCGGCTGACACATGATCTATGACGGTTCCATCCCTTATCTTCTTAACGTAGAGCTCCTCCTCGACCCCTTCAACCATGGAGGGCCACCTTCGCCTCAGGGTAAAAGTTAAAGTGAACTAGGTTAAAACGTTTTGTGGGAAGAGATATGGTGATCCTGGAGAAGGGGTTTAAGGGCAGAGACCTAATATCCATAAACGACCTCTCGAGGAGCGAGCTGGAGCATATATTCGAGGTTGCGGATTTTATGGCCTCCATGGCGGAGAAGAGATCTAGACTCCTGGAGGGTAGGATACTCGCGAACCTGTTCTTCGAGCCCAGCACTAGGACACGGCTGAGCTTCGAGTCTGCTATGCTCAGGCTTGGAGGCAGGGTGATAGGGTTCCATGAGGCCAGGGGGACATCCATGGAGAAGGGGGAGAACCTCGCCGACACCGTAAGGGTGGTGGAGAACTATGCGGACCTGATAGTGATAAGGCATCCCTTGGAGGGGGCGGCTAGGCTCGCAGCGGAGTTCGCCAGCGTCCCGGTGATAAACGCAGGTTCAGGACCCGGTGAGCATCCAACCCAGGCCCTCCTAGACCTCTACACGATCCGTAGGGAGGCGGGGATTATAGATGGATTAGAGGTAGGCCTAATAGGCGACCTGAAGTATGGTAGGACGGCCCACAGCCTAGCCTACGCGCTCTCGAGATACGACGTGAAGCTTCACCTCATATCCCCGGAGCTGCTCAGGATGAGGGAGGAGGTGGTAAGGGACATAGAGGATAAGGTGGAGGTGAACGAGTGGCGCGGCCTCGATGAAGTCATAGGGAGGCTGGACGTTTTATATGTGACCAGGATACAGAAGGAGAGGTTCGTGGACCCCGCGGAATACGAGAAGGTGAAGAGCTCCTATAGGATATCCCTGAAGGACCTGGAGAAGGCGAAGGAGAAACTCGTTATAATGCACCCCCTCCCTAGGGTGGATGAAATAGACTATAGGGTGGATGAAACCCCCCATGCAAAGTATTTCCAGCAAGTCAGATACGGCGTACTCGTGAGGATGGCCCTGATATCGCTCATCCTAGGAGCCATAGAATAAAGCAAACTAGACGACGGGATAGACCGTTTAAGATGCCACGTGGAAGAGAGGCGCCCGGCTACTTAACCGTGTATCTGATCCATCCATCCCTAGCCTTGGCCCTTGAGGGGGGCCAGAGCCTTAAGGGTTGGAGGAGGGCTGAGGCTGTCCCGTAATGGGATATCGAGGATGAGCCGCATAGGGGGCATATCTGGGTTAAGCCCTTGGTGACACGGCGGCAATCGTTGCATTGGGAGAGCTCCGCAGCGAAGTCGGCGAAGTGGACTCCCATCTCCCCAAATTTAAGGGATAATTCCCTGAGGGCCTGGGGCTCGGCCTCCGATACGTGGAAGAGGGTGAGATGCCCTCCCTTAAGGTATTTCTGAAATGTCCCTTCGAGGCTTCCCCGGGACTCTAAGGGTATATCCAGGCTTGGGGGGATCAACGGGACATCCGTGTAGTAAGGGTTGCCTGGGAGGCCCTGAAACTTTACGGCAGCTTTACCGTAGGCTTCCACGTCCAGTTTAGCCAGCCTTGAGGAGCCGTCCTCGCATGGCTTCTGAACCACGTTTATGCGCATACCCGTCTCCCTAGAAAGCTCCGAGGAGGCCTCGCTTAGATGCCTCAGCGTCTTAACCGCGAACTCCGCAGCCGTATCGTCAATCCCCATCGTGGAGCCCGTTGCGATCATGGATGCCTCGCTTAACCCTAGTATTCCGATCCCATATTGCGCGTTCCCAGGGAGGAAGCCTAGGCCTCTAAGCCTTGGGAGTAGCCCTCCATCCAACCGGCTCTTCAGGGAATCCCCCTTAGCCTTTAAGGCTTCCACAGCCGATTCCACGGCGTCGTCTAGGAGCCTCCTGAAGCGTTCAAAGCTCTCCTTGGACTCATAGGCAATCCTAGCAAGGTTGAGGAAGACCGTCCCCATATGGCCGGTTCTAACCATGTCTACACGCCAATCCCCCGACCAATCCGGGGACAGCCGGACGCCGTCTCCGAAGTAGGAGGCCTCGCAGCCCATCGTAAGGTCTAGATATATGGATCCATGCTCAGCCTCCAACGCGTATAATGCCTCCATCGAATCCGTCTCCCCTATCTTCACTGTGATGAGGGGGTTTAGGAGCGGCGTCCTCCTCGAGATCCGGGTTGCAGCCTCTATTATGATCGAGGCGGCGGCCGCCGCCTCATCCTCGAACTCCCCATAGTTGGAGGCCCCTCCCCTAGGGGTCACCGCCTCCTCATCCTTCAGCTCCCCGGGGATGCGATGGGAGATCCCTATGGAGAGCCTGGGCGTGGAGGGATCCATATGGGCCTCCTCGTTCAACTCTTCAAGGAACCTTTCGATGAGCCTCCCAGCGTAGGCGGGGTCCACTCCTTCCACATATGGGGCTAGGAGGATGTTGAAGAATGGGAGGGCTTCGCCGTTGGATACCTCCCTTACGGCTCGCCTGTGAGCCCTGATTATCAGGTTTAGGGCTTCGTCGAGGTCCCGGGGTGTCCCAGCTCCACCGGGCGGGTTCAGGAGCATCCTCAGGTCATGGAATGCATAGTCAGGTTTCAGAAGCCAGTTCTCGGTGGAGTCGAGGTGGATGAGGCCGGATAAATGGGCGTCGGCAACCCTCCTCGAGACCCCTTTGAGGAGGACGTACTCCTTGAGGACCGAGGAGCTGGCTGCATGCTCCACGGCGGAGACGGGTAAACCCTTCCTCCCCGCCTCCTCTATGGTCTGAGTTACATCGTATATGGGCATCCCTAGACGGGTCAACTTATGGCGGTACTCCTCCAAGCCCTTCTCGACGAGAAGGGCGTTTATGAACTCCCTTATGAGGGGCGCCGTGAGATACCGCGTCTTAAGTTTTATGAGGCGTTCCTCGGCTTCAGCCGCTATCTCCTGGGCCAACTCCACGGGGACGCCCGCCTCCCTGACGAGGCTGTCGGCTATCCTGGACCTATCGAACTCCTCGATCGCAAGCCTCGAGGTTCTAACATACATCTTCCCCTTCTTCACCGCCAGGTACTCCTCGAGGTCCCTGGAGAACCTGACGATCATCTCCCCCAGCTCCGTCGGCAGATACTTCTTACTCTTCCTGTCCAGCCTGATCAAGCCGGCGTCCACCAGGCTCCTCAGATGATAGACGAACTTACCGGCATCCCTCACGGGATCCAGGTTGACCGCGAACATTATCTCAGTATAAGGGAGGGGCCCCCTGCTCGACAGGAGCTTCAGCATCCTCAAGCGGACGGGGGATGAGGCTGCATCCAATACTTTAGAGCTTAAACCCTCCAGATGCTTCAAGGCTACGTCGACTCCAGGCAAATTTAATAGGCTTCCAGCTTTAAAAAATTAGAGTTAAGTTCACCTTAAAACCGTTTACCTCCACATAGGGTTTGCCAAAGGGAACCCGATACTCTTATCTAAATGAATCAAGCATAGATAGGTGTCGGAGGGGCGGTGGTCCAGCTTGGCTAAGATGCCGGCCTCGGGTCCCGGAGGGTAAGCCGGAGATCGCGGGTTCAAAATGGATTCAGCCATGAAGCCGTGAAGCCATGAAAATCCCGCCCGCCCCACCAGGACTCCAAGACGGCCCGTCTAAGCCCTGCCTTTAAATTATGGGGACGTCCAATTAATGGATGGTCGAGGAAGCCGGATGGGGAGGACCTTGAGCCTGAATCCCATCTTTCAAAGCCTTATCCCGGTTAAAGCTCCCCCTACCACGGCGACGGCAGCTGAGGCAACCGACCCCCACCATCACTAGAGGAGGAGATGAAGCCCCCACCTAGGAGGATGAGGCACCATCCGGTAAGTATCACATACATACTGTGCCTCAAGGGTTTCCCCCATGCCATCTTTGATTCCTCGAGGTTCTCCTGATGATAGTGAAGGGGGGCTGCCGGATAGTTTCCCCATGAAATCACTTCTGAAACCCTTCAAGGAGACGACGGCAGAAGCAAGCGCAGAACCATTGGGCGGAGGCGAAGCACTGGCCTATTCAGAGGAAGACTTGGCCTTTCCCCTTAATTCCCGTGGTGGAGCCGTGCAGCAACCAGTGACGGCCATCGGTAAACCCAGCCCTGACTTTTCTATGAGGCTGGTTCCCGTTTACCTCTTCAGCTTTATCTCCATCGTGGAGACGTTCCTCGCATCCCCGCCTTCCCCTAAGACTTCCGTGCCTATCGTGATGCCCTCTATGGTTATTTTGCCGCCGAAGAACCTTCTCCTGCAGACCTCAACCACGTCTACGGCGCGGCTTATCGCGTTGCCCCTAGCCTTCACGGTCAGCTCGTCCATGCCAGCTGCGAAATGCATCAGGACGGCGGTCACATAGCTCATAACCGGCTTGTTCCCGATGAATATGGAGTCCCGTGGGATCCCAGGCCTCCCCTCACCTCTGGCGGGCGTAGAGTCCACACTTTCCTCAACCATTATCCATTCACACCTCCTCCTATTTACGGTATCGAATCAAAATCCTAGGAATAGGAGGGCCTACACGCCCATCCTTCCTATCCATTTTTGTTTTGTTCCGTTTCCTTTCACCCGTTTACTACAGGGGATTTCTAGAGTTTCTTTACGTTCCTCGCCCTCGGTCCCCTGCTCTCCCGTACTATCTCGAAGGAGACGCGGTCCCCCTCCCTGAGCTCCGCTCCTCCTAGGATGTCGTCCCTGTTGACGTAGGCGTCTTTACCGCCTTCAGGGTTGGATATGAAGCCGTAGCCTCTGAGGGAGTTGAAGAACCTGACAATGCCTTCCATCTGCTGTTTCACCTCCGATCCGCCTGTATTCTATTCCGCCTGTTCATCGGCTAACTGCAGTGAGAATGGCTTCGGCGAACCTCATCGGCGCGGCAAAGCTGTCCCCGCTACAATAGCCGCATAAAACTTAGGGGAGGCCGTGCATTTAAGGATTATGGATTGAGGATAGAGAGGCCGTCGGATGGCGGTAAAGCAATTTTATTTTAGGATTTTCACTGTTATGTTTTCAGCTTCTGCGGCTTTCGCCTGGGTTTCGTCCGCCGTTAAGAGGTTTGACCGCTTCATCTTCGCCGCCGCCACGTAGAGCGAATCGTAGACGGATATATTTCGGCTGAAGGCTATCTTGACGGCTTCATCCATGTAGCCTAGTTCATCTTCGATTTTAACCGCGCTCCCCGTGATCTTCTTTAAAGCCTGGAGGATGGCCTCCGCCTCCCCGGCTGAGACTGCTCCCCGCCTAGACATCTTCCATACGGCGTTGGCGGCCTCCTTCACCACGAGACCTATGGAGGCCGTTCCAGCCTCTAGATAGGGGGTTACCTCCTCCCATCCCTCCTCCTTCAGGAGGAATTTAGTCAGAGCCGATGCGTCAATGACTGTCACGGTCTTCCCTCACGAGGGTTCTAGCGGTTCCCCTAGGCTTCGAGGATACTCCCTCTAGGAGCTTTATGGCCTCCTCAACCGCCTTTTTCCTCTCGACCTCCTCGATTTTAGCGGTTATTAACCCCCTTATCTCCTCAGGCCAGTTTATGATCCCGCTGTACTCCCTCATCTTCTCCCTAATCCTCTTGGGAACCTTAACGCTTATGACGCTCATCGGACCATCGGATATACCCTAAAGGTAAACCATTTAATAAATCGATTGGTAGACCAAACACCCCTTAACCCCCAAGCTTGGAGAGCTGAGCGACACAGACGTACTGATATACGTGAGCTCACTTATCTAGAGGGGGGAGATGATCCAGCGGAGGAGGCGGATACTGGGGCTATGGACGAATACGGCTCACCATGGGCTACCCCGTGGAGCTCTATGTATACGCGAGGGAGGAGTGGAGGGAGATCCTGAAGAGGACAGGAGGAATAGGATTATAGACCCCCTCGTACGCGTGGATCCGCCCTTAAGGTCGCGGAGGAGCGATGCGCAGGCATAAATTTAAAATGTTGAGAGCTAGGGATCTCCTTGCCTTGCTCTTGGGAGTCATATGTACATTGACGTTAATCCCTTACGGCCCATTTGGGCATGCAGACCCCTTAATGCTTGCGCTGGCCTTCCCAGGCATAGCTTCTTCATTGGTCTCGAATGAGCTCCCAGCCATTATGGCGAGGAAACGTCGGCTTAAGTATTACTTACCTAGGTGTAGCCGACCGTATTTGTGCAACCGACCAAATCCATATTGGATTTTTCAGCCTGATATGGGGAGGAAGCTCTTCACGCTTTTTTCGTCGATGACGACCAGGATGCATCTGAGGATGCCTTCAGTATATTCGCTGCCGGGGTTTATGCAGAGGGTTCTCCCGATGCGGAAGGTACCTCTTGACTCGTGAATGTGTCCGTGCATGCCGAGTAAGGGTTGATACTTCTCGATGGCTTTTCTCACAGAGACGCTCCCGACGTGTGTCTCTATAACCGCACCACCGGATACGATGGGTTTAAGGTTCTCGTCCAGTTTGGGGGCTATATCGAGGGTGGTCCCGTATGGTGGGCAGTGAAAATTGAAGATGCAGTTTTGCATGTTCTCCACCTGGGATGCCATGGCTTCGATCTTCTTTTCAAGATCCTCCTCCGGGATATCCCTTGGACATCTCCATGGCGTGATGTTGCTGTAGCCTGTGCTGATCATCTCGTGATTGCTGTCCAGTTGGACTACTTTTCCCTCCGGATTCACGACGTAGTCTGATTTCTCGATCGCTTGATCTATGACAAGTTGGTCGTCATTCCCAGGCATTAAATAGCATTTTATTCCTGTACCTTTCAGCCGCTCCTCCGCTATCCTTACCCAGCGTGCAGCGGTTTCAACCATGAGCTGCGTGAAGAGTTCATCGATCTTCCTGCTATCTTGCTTCAGCTCCAGGATGTGCTCGGCAGAGGTCCTGTACGGATAGAATCCTGACGCGCGTATCTTCTTCTCCAGATGTTCGACTTCTTCTTTCGACTTGACGGTGAATTTCGTCCCCATGAATTCGGCTGTAAAAGTCTGATCTGGTTGCTCGATGAGAGGTATGATCATCTTACCCGTTATGTCACCTCCCATCACGATGACGTCGGCTTTATAAATCTTGCCTGCATTGAGCCATTTCAGGAAGACCTGTTCCGAGCCGTGGACATCCGTCGCAAAAAGAATTCTAAGCAACTTACTCAAGATTTTCCCCACCTAAATTCATTATCTAATAACTTCTTCAACGTCCCTGTACCACTTCTTCTTAGGACCTATGCGAGCTCTCATCTTCCAGGCAGTCGTCTTGGGCTCCTTCTCAATCCATTCTAGAAGTTGATCAATCTTAGCCACAACGTCGCGGCTATCTTCTTCGGATAGAGTCGAGCGAGCATATTCCTTAACCTTACTTAGATTAGTTGTTACTGTGTAGTAGAATCCCCAGTCCTTGGCCAAGAGCTTGGCAATATACGCAGCATTTATCGTCTCCTTATCAAAGTCTCCGATGCCGTGTTCCCTCAGTAGCACAATAGTATCAATCTTATCTTTTTCATTTAGCTGAACGATCTGCATTTTCTCGAGGAGGAAATCTGCTAAGGTGATCGTCGGATAGTCAAGCTCTAACCTGCCCCTGAAATCGATTGTGTGACACATCTCCAATTTGTCGAAGAAGACATCTGCTATTCGACGATTCGTATGATCCCTGTACTGTTGTCGCATTATGCCAAAGTAAGCGTTGAACCTCTCGTCTGGTTCATACCCAAGTTCGACGAATAAGGGTTTGATGCTCGGGTTGAACTTGCTGTACGTCATGAAGTCTATGTCACTAAGTTCACGCTTCATGGCCGTATGGAGGTGCAGGAACTCCGGACAATGCTTCCTTATCACGGTGGCACCCATCACTCTGATGACGATCCCTTTCTCCTGAGCTTTGTCGACTATTCGAGTCGCCTCATCAGCAAAGTCGGACATGATGGCCGAATTCACTCCAGTACCTCCTTCAATATCGAGGGCTCCCCAACGTGAAGTCAGAGGTGGTGCAGAAAGGTTTGAGGATGCCCTAGCTCTCGCCGAGCAATTGAATTGCCTTCGTTTCTTCGCCTTATTCCGTAGTATGACGATAACATTGGTTCCGAGCATATCCACCTACGGGCTGGGTCATATCTCCAGCCGCCGAATAGAAGATAATTCATGCCAGCTCTTCGGCGTTGTTCGATTAGTTCAATGAATTGGCTTGATGGCGAGAATATGCTTCCCTTAGAAGCCTGTTCTACACCCACGTTTTCCAACCTTTCCTGGAATTTAATTTTACCTTAAGTGTTTCCTGTCCACGACATATAAATTCTTTTAGGTGTTTTGTTGCGATAGGCCGCCATTATATACGCTTGGGAGTTTAATATTATTAAAAGTTTTTCCTATTTCAAGAGCAAATATTTCGAAAAGAAGAGAATTCATTATAAAAGTTGTTTATATGCAAGAAACTTTATATAGAGAGAGCGACATAGAATTATCTGCCACATCAACTCAAGTGGAGCGTAAGGGAAAAGTTGAGCGGGGCTTTTGTGAGAAGGGCATCCGGACTAGTCCGAAGCCTAAACTGGTGGGACAGCTTCGGCATAGGATTCGGCGGCGTGGTCCTCCCAATTGCCATGACTTCATTCTACTACGCGATTCCAGCCACACTGCCGCATGCACACATCGTTGGTGGACTTTTGCTTCTTCTGATAGTGCTCATACCATATCTGACGGTGTACACGCAGCTTGCATTTGCGATGCCACGGTCGGGAGGGGACTACATCTATCTCAGTAGAATCGTGCACCCGGCTATAGGGTTCATGCAGAGTTGGCTAGCAACCTTCATCGTTGCCTTAAACCTTCCGATGTTCTCCGATATGATTACGACCTGGCTGCTTCCGAGCTTCCTCACAGACCTCGGATATGCAGGAGTTGCTGCAAGCTTGTCAAACCCCGCGGTGCGAGTCATCATCGATAGTCTGATCATGATCGTGTGCGCACTGATGATCATAATCCCGCTGAGGTCCTATGCAAAGATCCAGACCATATTGGTCATCCTGGCACTTATATCAACCTTTGTCATGCTCGGCGCTTTGCTAATCGGACATGATGCGTTTGTTTCGATGTGGAATGCAGCCTCACCGACCAGCTACAGCGCCATCATAGAGATGGCCAAACAGGGCGGCTACGTGACTCCGCACCCGAATATTGTGCAGACAATCATGGCTGCGCCGATACTCGGCTTCTACTTACTGACAATTTGGCCAGTCCACGTGGCAGGTGAACTCAAGAACGTCCCAAGGAGTATCACATCAGGCCTCTACGGTGCAGTCTTGTTCAGCTGGGCCGTCTTCACGATAGGCGTCCCAATCTATTTTACTACTGTAGGATTTGACTTTGCACACGCCTTACTCGCGATCGGGGAAAAGTCACCTGTCAGTCCCCCCCTCCTGAACAGCCTCATAGGGTTCGTATATCGAAACCCGGCCTTGTCAACGGTCATAGACATCGGGCTGTTAGCTTCCGCGCTCGTCGTGATCCCACAGTCAATCCTCGTCATAACCAGATGGATCTTTGCTTGGGCCTTCGACAGAGTTGCGCCGATAAAGCTAGCTGAAGTCCATAAAAGATACTTCACCCCATATATAACCGCGATTGTAGTCTGGATCGCAGGTGAATTCTTACTCATAGTCCTGCTCTATACGGGGCTCGTGGGCCTACTGTTGAACGCGGCACTCGGCTCAGCAATGTGTTTCGTCCCAACCTTGTTAGCTGGAATGTTCCTACCTTGGCGTAGAAGGGACATCTTTGACGCAGCTCCATCGTTCACCCGTGCGAAGCTCGGGAAAGTCCCATTAATCACTATTTGTGGCGCAATAGGTGGATTCGGTCTCATCGCCTATCTAATAATCCTCCTCGCCAATCCGCAGCTAGGTTTTCCCGTCACCCCCATATCCGGAGCGTTCATGATCGGATATTGGATCCTCGGGATCCTCCTATACTATCTCGCAAAAGCCTATCGAAAGAGGCAAGGAATAGACATCGAAGCAGCCTTCAGAGAAATCCCACCAGAATAGAGCCCCCTCCCCCTCTTTTTTTATAGTGCATGATGGTATCATACACCACATGGTAAAGTCCCTCATGAACAGAGCCACGCATCTTCATGACCGCGAATCATCGAAAGTTTAAGGTTGGACGTGTAAGGGTCACATAAAACCGCTTCGCGTCTAGAGTAGGCGTCCGTTAGGGTAGGCAGGATCCCCACAGGCTATGCGAAGGAGCCTCGACATACATGGGATACTATTCATCCAGTAAAGCTCTTAATGATATTTGATTTTATAGTTCCTTTAGGATGCTGGTCGGGGATCGCTGAGGGAGGTTTAGTTGATTGGCTGAGAATCCCTTAAGGGTCGTTGAGGAGCAGCTCGACTTCATCGGTGAGCTGGTGAAGGTTGAGCCGAGCGTCATAGCGCAGCTTAAGAAGCCTAGGAGGGTAATAGAGGTCTCCATACCCGTCCGCATGGATGATGGGCATGTGGAGGTTTTTACAGGTTATCGGGTTCATCACTGCCGCTGGCGTGGCCCCTATAAGGGGGGTATCCGATACCATCCCCGCGTGGATCTGGATGAGGTTAAGGCTTTAGCGGCTTGGATGACCTTCAAGACCGCCGTCGTAGACCTACCCTACGGGGGGGCTAAGGGAGGCGTCATCTGTGATCCACGGAGGCTCAGCGTCGGGGAGGTGGAGCGTTTGACTAGGCGTTATACATCGATGATCCGCGACGATATAGGCCCCTTCATAGACGTCCCAGCGCCGGATGTGGGGACGGATGCCCAAGTGATGGCGTGGATCATGGACACGTACAGCAGCTTGAAGGGCTACAGCGTGCCAGAAGTTGTTACCGGGAAACCCGTGGAGCTAGGTGGATCCTATGGGAGGGAGGCTGCCACCGGGAGGGGAGTAGCCATATGCGCCGGGGAAGCCGCCGAAAAGATAGGGCTGCAGCTGAAAGGGGCAAAGGTCGCCCTACAGGGATACGGCAAAGTGGGATACTACGCGGCCGAGAGCCTGGAGGCCATGGGCGCCAGGATCATCGCCGTAACCGACGCTGGGGGAGGAGTCTACGACCCAGAGGGATTAAACATCTTGAAGCTTAAGGCTCACGAGAGGGAGACCGGCAGCGTCGCAGGGTTCCCAGGTGCACGCCCATTAACTAACGAGGAGCTCTTCAGCCTGGAATGCGACGTGCTCGTCCCCGCAGCCTTGGAGAACGTCATCACAAGCCGCAACGCCGGAGACGTAGAGGCAAAGCTGATCGTCGAGGGAGCCAACGGGCCGACGACCCCTGAGGCCGACAGGATCCTCAACGAGAAGGGGATCCTCGTGGTACCGGACATCCTAGCCAACGCTGGAGGCGTAACCGTAAGCTACTTCGAATGGGTTCAAAACCTGAACCGTGAAAGATGGCCCCTGGAAACCGTGAATAGGCGGTTGGAGGATAGGATGAGGGAATCCTTCCACGCCGTATATAAGCTGTCCCGGGAGAGGGGAGAAAGCATGAGGACTGCAGCCTACATCATAGCGGTCGAGAGATTAGCGGAGGCCCATTTGAAGCTCGGACTTTTCCCATAGGTTATATCCGCCTGAATCCCCTATGATGATCGATCGGCTATCCCGATAAGGTTGAACCTGAAGGTGGACCGGCCTGTCACGGAGGGAACCCTCCTCTAATAGTATGATGCGGCTGGACAGGAAGACCTCCCTCATCAATGGGGTGGAGGCCCCCCCTCCAAGGGGAGATCTTCAGGGGAACCATTTAATGGGAGAGAGGGATGAGGTATGCCCTTAAGCCTTCAGACTTTGAAGTCGGATTCGCTGCTTTTCGTCACGTCCATGATCTGGGGTTTCGCCTTTGTGGCGCAGCGGGTGAGCATGAGTTATCTAGGGCCCTTCACTTTCAACGGCGTGCGCTTCGCCCTGGGAGGTTTATTCATGCTGCCCTTTCTCTTCTCTAAGGATAGGGAGAAGGCCTCGCCGGGACAGGAAGGGGGGCAGGGCCACAGCCCCGATCTCAGGAGGACCATGTTCAACGCCTGTCTAGCAGGGTTAATCCTTTTCATGGGGGCTTCGCTGCAGCAGATAGGCCTCCTCTACACTACGGCGGGTAGGGCAGGCTTCATCACAAGCCTCTACGTGGTCTTCGTACCCTTCATAGGCCTCATATGGGGGCGGCCTGTAAGCCTCGGATCCTGGGTAGGAGTCTCCCTAGCCGCTCTAGGCAACTACCTCCTAAGCGCTACTGGGGGATATACGCTGATCCTAGGCGACATTTTAGAGCTTATAGGCGCCTTCTTCTGGGCTGGACACGTCCTAATAATTGGGAGGCTCTCACCCCTAATGAAGCCTGCAAAGCTGGCTTTCATCCAATACCTTGTATGCTCAACCCTAAGCCTCGCCGTAGCCGCCGCCACAGAAGCCTTCTCGCCGCAGAGCCTCTACCAGGCGGCCATACCCATCCTATATGGAGGAGCGCTCTCCGTAGGCGTGGCCTACACCCTCCAGATAATAGCGCAGCGGCATGCCCCCCCAGCCCACACCGCGGTAATCCTAAGCCTAGAATCCGTGTTCGCCGCGTTTGGGGGATGGCTGATCCTAAACGAGGCGATCCCATCCCAAGGGATCGTAGGCTGCACCCTAATATTGCTAGGGGTCCTCTCATCGCAGCTCTGGAGGATCCTCGATCGCGATAACCCCTGATCCCCCAAGACGCGTAACAGAAGTGGCAATGCTAGTTTCAGTATCTCCAGCGAGCCAACTCTAGGAGTTTATTCTTATTTTAGGTTTAGGTTTAGGTTTAGGTTTAGGTTTGGGGTGACAGTTTCATTCCGGTCCCCCCTTTATCTTAGGGTGAGGACGTAGCGTATCCAGGCTAGCCGTTTTAGACGTATATTAAGGTAGGGGATGAGTGGCTTGAAGGCCGTCGTAGAGACCATTGAAGCTGTTAGGAGATGCGTCGTATGCGGCGACCCGCTGCCCCGGTGGTGGCAGTGGAGCTTCTGTCCCTTCTGCCAGAACAGCTAAATCGAACATGGGACGAGTCATCGACACCTGGCTAAGATTAGTGGGACGGAGAATTAAAATCTTGGATCGTAGGGATTACTCCTGGAATGGCCTCCAACCTATTGGCGGGAGCTCTCCTCCTACAGCTCTTAGCCTTATCCACCCTAGCCGACACCTGCCCTGGGGTGAATGATGAGTTAAACTTCCTCTTAGGGGAAGCCTCCATAGACAGGGTTACGAGCCACATATACGGCTTGACCGGTTATAGGACGAGGTACGCCCTGACCGAAGAATGCAACCTGTCGGCGCAGCTCATATACGTGTACTTCTCATCCCTGAACGGGTTTAACGCCTCCTACCATTATTTCAGGATAGACGGCGGGTTAAAGGGTGTAAACGTGGCCGCCCTTAAGAGGGGAGACTTCAACCCTGATGAATACGTTCTCCTCTTCGCCCATTACGACTCCATATCCTATGAACCTTACGATATGGCTCCCGGAGCGGATGACAACGCCTGCGGCGTAGCCGTCATGATGGAGACGGCCTATCTACTGAGCAGGGGAAGCTGGGATCGCTCACTGCTATTCATAGCTTTCTCGGGCGAAGAGCTGGGTTTCATAGGCTCCGAGGCATGGGTTAAAGACCATGCTGGAATCCTCGGCGGCGTAGTAGCCGGGATATGCCTGGACGGGGTTGGGAGGGGGGAAGGCATATGGATAACGTTCGCGGATCACCTTTCTAAATCCTTGGCGGAGCTAATGGTCAACGTTTCAGCGATGCTGGGCTTCAAAGAATTCTACTGGGCTGAGGATAGACTTGCCGTATGTGGAAGCGACAGCTCAGCCTTCATGGGGAGGGGCTTAAGGATCGTCAGGCTATGGGATCGGGATACAACCTATATCCATACACCCATGGATACGCCGGACACCCTCAACCCAAGCCGCCTAGTAGAGGCGGTGAAAGTGGTGGCTGCCATCATATATCTACTCTCAACGAGGCCTCTAAGGGAGCTGCTCCCTGAAACCCCCCAGACGAGATATGTAGAGGATGGGAAGGCTGTGGACTTCAAGTTAATATCAGCCTTAGCCTTCTCCGCGTCGCTAACATGGCTGATACTCGCGGTGAAGCGGAGGGTTAGAAAGTTCTATCTCGGCTATGCGCTGATGAACGGGTTGACTGGAAACCATCAGCGCTGTAGATGATATTGCCATGGGTTCAAGGGTTCAGGACTCCACGTCCCTTGGATCCACCTCAAATCATGGGAGCTAAAAGCTGATTAAAACCTTAGGCGTTTACAATTTTCATGGGGGGCGAGAAGTCATGTCTAGGGTCGAGGTTAGAGGGGCCAAGTTATATTATGAGGAGTTGGGCGGGGGACCGGATGTCCTATTGATGCACGGCGCCATGTCGACTGCAAGGCGCGACTATGGATCCCTTATAGATAGGTTCGCCGAGTTTTTCCACGTCGTCGCCCCGGATCTGAGGGGTTTCGGAAAGTCTCAGCACGTTAAAGCCTTCAATGGGAACTATTACTTGGAGCATGCCAGGGATATGCTGGCCTTGATCGAAGCCTTGAATTTAAGGGATGTCCATCTGGTCGGGTTCAGCGATGCGGGGGAGTTCGCGTTCCTCATGGCCTTGGAGGACCCTGAACGTTTAAGGTCGATAGTGGCTTCCGGGGTTGGAGGCGAACTTAACCCGGCTTTCCTCAGGAGCGTGGAGGAACATTACAAGGGTATAGCTGGGGAGATGGCGGAGGCCCATGGACGGTTATATTGGAGGAGGCTTCTAGGATCCTATCTTAGGGCTGTAGAGGAGACCGCTAAACGCTTCAAGGATCCCCTGCGGAGGACGGATTACCGCAGGATAAGTAAGCCCGTCCTGATAATAAACGGTGAACGGGACCATTATAATCCTGTGGAGGGCGCCAGAGCCCTCAGGGATAGCCTGCCATGCTGCGATCTATGGATCGTGCCTGGAGTTGGACACACCGTGAGGTTTGAAGGCTTCTTTGAAAGGGTGAAGAAGTTCATCGATGAGCATCGCTAAACCATGCGGCGCCCGTAACAACCTTTCGATCCTACGATATCGTTTATTCATCCGAGTTTATCTAGGATCTCTAGGACCTGGTCCGTCGTCTTCACTTTTAGGCACATGTCGCTCAGGGTGTCTATGATCGCCTGATGCAGCTCCCTTAGATGGGTGGCGCAGGCGTCCTCGACGAGGAGGATGTCGTAGCCTAGGTCGGCGCCGTGATATGCCGTAGCGGCCACGCATTCATTCGTTAAGAATCCTACGAGTATGAAGCTGTCGATGTCCATGTTCCTCAGCATGAAGTCCAGGTTTGTACCTGTGAAGGCCCCCCCATTAGTCTTCGTTATGACCAGTTCACCTTTAACAGGTTTAACCTCGTCTAGGAACTCCGTCTCCTCGCTGGCCGGTGGCACTATGAGCCCTATCTTACGGTTAACCTTCGCTGTATGCTTAGGGTTATCCGTGGGCGCCTCAAGTTTGACGTGGATCACGTCGAGGCCTTTCTCCCTGCATTTCTTCAGGATCCTCTCTATGTTCTTAACGGCGTTCCAGAAGCGCATCTCATAGTCCTTCACGGCCTCCCTGACCTCCTTCTCCGGGAGACCCTTGGCTATAGCCGCCTTCACGAACGGCTCCGGGGAGGCGATCTTCTGGACATCTATGAGGATTAAAGCTGTTTTACCCTTCTTAACCTCGAACTCCGGGTAGGGCCGCTCGATGGCCCTTATAACATCCTTGATCCCTATCCCCAATCCTCTACAACTCCTCCAAGTTAAACGGTCACATGCTCTTTATCAATAGACTTATCCCCGAAAACATGATATAAATATTTTAGCGTGAGGATGATGGAAAACTTTTTAAAATGAGATGCTTAAATTAGGGTAAGGCGATGTCTATGAGCGAAGGTAAACCTAGAAGCGTCGTCAGGAACATCGTAATAGCCTTAGTCCTCATAGCGATAATAGCAGCGGGCGCATACTGGTATACGACGTCCAAGCCACGGGCTACAATAACCCCTACGGTGACGGAGAAGCCTACCACAAAGCCCTTAGAGACCACTACGGTCATGGTAACCCCAACCCCCACGGTTGAGGCCCCGACAACCCTTGTGGTCGATAAGGTTGAGGAGCCGAGCAGCTTAGACCCAGCCTTTTGCTATGAGTTTTCAGGCTGGGAGATCGTGCAGAACGTCTATCAGACGCTGGTGACGTATGACAGGGCTGATCCCAACAAGTTCGTCGGCCTAATAGCAGAGAGCTGGACCGTAAGCGACGACGGTAAGGTCTACACCTTCAAGTTGAAGAAGAACGTCGTGTTCAGCGATGGAACCCCGTTAACCGCGGAGGCCGTGGAGTACTCCCTTAAACGCGTCATAGTCATGAACCAGGCGCCTTCATGGATAATCTCCCAGAGCCTAACCGCGGATTCCATAAAGGTCATCGACGACTACACCGTCCAGTTAACCCTTGAGAAGCCTAATCCAGCCTTCCTAGCCACATTAGCCTCTGCGACGGCCTCCATAGTTAATCCCAAGGTGGTTGAGGCGCATGGAGGCGTTAAGCCTGACACGGTGAATCCCTGGATGGACGAGAACGTGGCGGGATCGGGGCCCTTCACATTAAAGGAATGGGTGAAGGGAGACCACCTAACCCTCATCAGAAACGAAAACTACTGGGGCGATAAACCCGCATTGAAGGAGGTAGTCATCTACTATAAGAGCGACGTCCTCACGCGGATCCTAGACCTCAAGAAGGGGACAGCCCACATAGCCGTGGTAGACCCCGTACACTTAGACGACATTAAGGATGAGCCTGGCATAGTGATCCGAGACCTAGGCCCCACATTCCACATAGACTTCCTGTTCTTCAATACCCAGAAGCCCCCGTTCGACAATAAGCTTGTGAGACAGGCGGCAGCCCACGCCATAAACTACGATGCGATAAAACAGATCCTCCGAGGTAAGGGTGAGAGATACGTCGGGCCCATACCTAAAGGGATGTTCGGATACGACGACTCAGTTCAACCATACACGTATGACGTGGAGCTGGCGAAGAGCCTCCTCTCTAAGGCAGGACACCCTGATGGGAAGGGCCTAGGCACCCTAAAGTTCCTCTACTACTCTAGGGATGAGGCGGTCGACCTCATGGCGCAGCAGATACAATCCGACCTCGCTAAGATCGGGATGAAGATCGAGCTTCAATCCCTAAGCCTAAGCACCTACATGAACAACCTCTTCCTAGACCCTAAGGATCCCAACTATCCTCATATGGGCTGGACCGAATGGTACCCCGACTACGCGTCGCCCGACGACTACGCCAAACCCTTACTGACATGGCCTCCAGGCTGGAACCCAGCAGCCTACCAGGACAAGGAGGTGGCAAACATGATATTCGAAGCCGCATCGGAGCTGGACAGGGATAAAGCCAAACAGCTCTGGTCTGAGGTAATACATAGGGTCTACGAGGACACCCCATACGCCTGGCTCATGCAATACACAGGCTACTACGTCTACAGAGATAACGTGCACGGCCTCTACTATCATCCGATACACATAGGCTACTCGGGATTCGACTACAGCACAATATACCTTACTCCGAGCGGCTGAAACCCCTATATTTATATCCCCCATTTCCCATTTTTTCTTTACGATCTGTCAATAAGTTGGGAGAAGCGGATACCATACCGTACAAATAGATAAGAATTAGTGGATGAGATTGTGTTGACTGGATAAGGATTTAAGATGCTGGATTATCAGCCTATTTGAGGTCGTATAGTCCATGGGGCTGCTGAGGTTCGTCGCCAAGAGGCTCCTCATGTTAGTGCCCGTATTGATAGGTGTAACCTTCTTAACGTTCGTCATCTCCCATGTCGTGGTTAAGGATCCCGCCAGGGCTTGGGCTGGATTGAAGGCTAAGCCTGAGACCGTGGCGGGGATTAGAGCCAAGTATCACCTGGATGACCCCCTCATAATTCAATACTTCTATTATATGCGGGATCTCGTGAAGGGGGATTGGGGGATCTCCCCCTTCAACGGTCAGCCGGTCCTAAATAATATTAAGACGTTCTTCCCTGCAACCCTTGAGCTGGCCATATTCGCCATGGTTTTGACGATAGCCATAGGGATACCCTTAGGAGTGCTCTCAGCGAAGCATAGGGATAAACCGTTGGATCACGCGTCTAGGCTCCTCTCCTTGAGCGCTGTTTCGACCCCTCCGTTTCTAGCAGCCCTGCTCCTACAGTTGATAGTCTTCTATTATCTGGGGTGGCTCCCCGCTTCTGGGAGGATAGCCCACGACGTGGCTCCCCCCACCACTATAACAGGCCTATTCATCCTAGACAGCATTATAACCGGGAACTGGACCGCCCTGCTGAGCAGCCTCAGACATATAATCCTGCCGGCCACCTCGCTGGCCCTCCTGACCTTCGGCATAGCAGCCCGGATCACAAGGTCCAGTATGCTGGAGGTATTGGGGAGCGACTATATTAGGACGGCCAGGGCTAAGGGGCTGCCTGAGAACCTAGTCATATATAAGCACGCGTTGAGGAACGCCTTAATCCCATCCACGACGGTTCTAGCGGTGGCCTTCGGCTTCATGCTCTGCGGCACAATAGTCATAGAGACCATATTCAATTGGCCTGGGATCGGGAGATACGCTACTTTAGCGGTGTTAAACGTGGACTTCCCGGCGATAATGGGGACAACCGTGATGTACACGCTGAGCATAGTCATATCGAACCTGATCGCCGACGTCACCTATGCCTTCCTAGATCCAAGGATAAGGCTGGAGTAGGAGCCATGAACCGGGTAACTTTATGGAGGCGCATCGGGGATCTCGACCTTCTAGGAGCATTGGGGATCGATGTTAAGGAGGTAAGGCTCATCCTCAGGATACTCTCGAGGAACCCCCTCTCCCTAGCCGGGAGCATAATAATACTCGTATTCTTCGCCACAGCGATCCTCATCGCCATAGCGGGCGTAGGGGTGCTACCCTACGACCCATACGCCGTCAACATCGCTGAAGCTCTCCAATCCCCCAGCTTAAGGCATCTCCTCGGAACAGACAACCTTGGGAGGGACATCTTTTCAAGGATAGTCGCCGGCACGGTGGTGGACGCGCAGGTCTCAGTTGTGGTGGTGGCCTTCTCCATGGCCGTCGGAGGATTACTCGGGGCGATCTCAGGGTTCTACGGTGGAAAAGTCGATGAGATAGTCATGCGCGTAACAGATATATTCCTGGCGTTTCCAGGGTTGATCCTAGCCCTCGCCATAGCTGCAGCCCTCGGCCCAAGCCTTCTCCACGTCATGGAAGCCCTGCTCGTCGTCTGGTGGCCTACCTATGCGAGGCTCTCAAGGGCTGAGGCCCTGACCGTGAAGGAGAACCAGTACATAGAGGCTGCGAAGGCCTCAGGCCTCCGAGACATAGAGATAGTCTTTAGGCATGTGCTCCCTAACATACTTCCCCCATTAATGATCTACGCCACCCTAGATATAGGATCCGTGATACTCAACGCTTCAGTCCTAAGCTATATCGGTTTAGGGGCGCAGCCCCCCCAGGCGGAGTGGGGTAGGATGGTCTTCGACGGACAAAGCTATCTGATGACCCAGTGGTGGCTTCCGATATTCCCAGGGGTGGCGATAATGGTCACGGTCCTAGGCTTCAACCTTTTAGGAGATGGGCTGCGGGACGCCCTAGACCCGAGGCTGAGGAGAATTGTCAGGGGATAAAAGCCTACTCCAAGTTAAGAATCTACGAGTGATATTCAATACCGACGCTGGAGTTGTGAGGGCATTAGACGGCGTCGACCTCTCAGTAGGCTACAAGGAGGTATTAGGGGTTGTAGGGGAGTCGGGGGCTGGGAAGAGCGCGCTGGGCCTCACCATAATGCGCCTAATACCATCCCCTCCAGGGAGGATCCTTGAGGGAAGCTCCATAATATTCAGGGGTGTGGACCTCCTGAAGCTCTCGGAGGAGGAGATGAACCGTGTCAGGGGTACGGGCATATCGATGATCTTCCAGGAGCCCATGACCTCCCTGAACCCGGTCTACACCGTCGGAGACCAGATAAAGGAGTCTATAAGGCTGAGGATAGCCCGGTCGAGGAGGGAGAGGCCCCGTGGAGGACGCCTAGAGAGGCTCGACGACGGGGGAAGCGTGGAAGACGAATTATTGGAGGCCCTCAGGCTTGTGAGGATACCTGACCCTGAAAAGATCGCTAAGAGCTATCCCCATGAGCTCAGCGGAGGGATGAGACAGAGGGCTATGATAGCCATGATGCTTGCAGCTAAGCCCTCACTCCTCATAGCGGATGAGCCTACAACCGCCTTGGACGTGACGACCCAGGCGCAGATCCTTAAGCTGCTCAGGGACCTCATGGAGGAAGTGGGAGCCTCCATCCTCTTCATAACCCATGACTTCGGGGTCATCGGAGAGATAGCGGACAGGGTTGCCGTCATGTACGCCGGTAACGTCGTCGAGATCGCCGGGGTACACGACCTCTTCCATAAGCCCTCCCATCCATATACAATAGGGTTGATGGAGTCCATCCCCCACCTCACAGGGGAAAGGGGGGAGCTCCCAACGCTTCCAGGCAGCATGCCGAGCCTCATATCGCCTCCACCGGGATGCAAATTCCATCCTAGATGCCCCCATGCATTCGAAAAATGCCGGAGGGAGACCCCTAGGCTAGTCGACATGGGTGGAGAGAGATGGGTTGCCTGCCACCTTTTCGGGAGGAGATGAGCAAACTTTGAGCGACGGATACAACCCCTTACTCAAAGTTGTGAACCTCGTTAAATACTTCCCGTTGAGGACCTCCCCCCTCTGGGGATCCCTGGCCTCGACCAGCCAGGGTAAGGTGGTCCACGCCGTGGACGGCGTCTCATTTCAATTAGATGAGATGGAGACCTTCGGCTTAGTAGGTGAGAGTGGCAGCGGGAAGACAACCCTCGGGAGGACAATACTCCTCCTAACCCCGCCGACATCCGGGAACATAATATTCAAAGGTCTAGATATAACCAGGCTTAAAGGGAAGATGCTGCGCGAGGTCCGCAGGGAAATCCAGATAGTATTCCAGGATCCGATATCCTCCCTCGACCCTAGGATGAGGGTTAAGGATATCGTTAAGGAACCATTGAGGGCCAGCGGATTCAAGGATAAGAGGAGGTCCGACGAGATGGTTAAGGAGATGCTTGAACTCGTAGGCCTCAGCCCTGAACATTATAATAGGTTCCCTCATGAGTTCAGCGGAGGACAACGGCAGAGGATAGGTATAGCCCGCGCACTGATAAACAGGCCTAGACTAATAGTGTTAGATGAGCCGACCAGCGCATTGGACGCCTCGGTGCAAGCCCAGATACTCAACCTGCTCAAGGGGCTTCAAAGGGACCTGAAGCTAAGCTACCTGTTCATAACCCATAATATAAACGTGGTACGCTACATGAGCAACCGGATAGCCGTGATGTACCTGGGCAGGATAGTGGAGGTCGCCGAGGCGGACACACTCGTCTCGAACCCCCTCCACCCCTATACCAGGGATCTAATAGCGTCTATCCCAACTGGAGACCCTACGCATAGGCTGAGGGAGATAAGGATTAGAGGGGAAACCCCCAGCCCCATAGATATACCCAGGGGATGCAGGTTTAACCCGAGATGCCCCTACGCGATGGATGAATGCAGGATTGTCGAGCCTCAACTATGGGAGGCTGAACGGGGACACCAGGTCGCATGCCACCTCTACGATCAAGCCTCATAAAAAACCTCGAGTCACCCCCGTGTTACGCCGGGTCTCCAACTGCCTCTTAATCCATTTTATCCAGGAGTCCACTCCTTCCCCCGTCCTGCATGAGGTCTCGATCACCTCAAGCCTGGGATTTATCATGGATGCATCCCGCCTTATCCTTTCCAAGTTTACCTCTAAGTATGGCAGCAGGTCCATCTTATTTATGACGAGTAGGTCGGCGTTCCTGAAGATCACCGGATATTTAGCCGGCTTATCATCCCCTTCAGGTGTACTTATTACCACGATGTTCCTGTGGGCTCCAATATCGAAGAAGGCGGGACACACCAGGTTGCCGACGTTCTCCACGAATACGAGGTCTATCTCGTCGAGGTTGAAGTGGGCTAGGGCCCTATTTATCGAGGCGGCCTCCAGATGGCACATGCCCCCAGTGTTTATCTGTAATACCTTAACGCCTAGCCTCTTTATCCTCTCAGCGTCGTAGCTTGTGGCCAGGTCCCCCTCTATAACGGCTACACGATAGGACTTCCCCAGCTCCACGAGGGACGCCTCCAAGAGGCTGGTCTTCCCTGAGCCCGGGGATCCCATGATGTTAAACGCGAAGACGTTATGTTCCTCTAGTAGCCTGCGGTTCTCGCCGGCTATGAGGTCGTTGGCCTCACCTATGTTCTCTAAAATCTTGATCTCCCGCTCCATATCCTCCACAGGGAGAGGATCAACATGGGAGGGTTAAAAAGATTCCTATGAAGGGAAGGGTTAAGCCATGCCTGACCCTGAGGTGGAGACCCACCTGCCTCGAGGAGAGACCCCGTTAAAATGAGGTGCAGATTTATAGCCTGCCTGGTTCCAGGTTAGTTGATGAAGGGAGGGGATCTCCCCTGGGTAGGCTGGATGATCTCATTAAGCGTATATTGAAGGCCAGGGATGGGTTAGGTGAGGATCACCTCAGGAGGCTTATAGAGGAGAAGAAGAGAGCTTATCTAGGCTTCCTCTCCGATGAGGGGGCAGCCCACCTCGTGGCCCAGGACCTCTCCGTGGATCTTCGAGGAGACAGGTTTAGGGAGGCTACTCCCCTAGGCAGCCTCATCCAAGGCCTATCGGATGTGACGGTTATAGGTCGGGTTATAACCGTCTGGCCCCTGAAGAGGTTTAAGAGACCCGGTGGGGGAGAGGGTTCTCTGCTCAGAATACTCCTAGCCGATAAGAGCGGGGAGGCAACCTGCGTATTATGGGATCCTGCCGCGGAGATCGTGGAGCTGAGCCTTCAGGGGAAGCTCTTGGACAAGGTCTTGAAGATAACCCATGGATACACCCGTGGAGGGCTTAAGGGGGGCTTGGAGATCCACGTCGGGGAGAGGGGGATGATCCACCTAATATCGGAGGATGAGGCGCCTCAGCTTCCGAGCCTAAGGGACTATATAACCCCTCTAAGGGATGCAGAGGATGGAAACGTCAACCTGGAATGCCGCGTAGATGGAGTCCCCCAGACCAGGGTCTTCACCAGGAGAGATGGAGGGGAAGGTAAGCTCTCCAGGATCAAGGTTTCAGATGAATCGGCGAAGGCATCCCTGGTAGCATGGGATGAGAGGGCTGAGGAGCTCTCAAATGTTAAAACTGGAGAAAACCTGCTGATACTCAACGCTAAGGCTAAGAGGCTTCCAGACGGGTCCCTGGAGATCCACGCCGGCAGAGGAACGGTAATCCATAGAGGAGGCTAGGAGACTTAATGGAGCCGGTGAACCCCAACCCGCAGCAGCCGTCCATAGAGAGTAAATAAAGGATGAGGAGATTAGCCCAATGGCTGAAATTTGAAAACTCAAGACTTCGACGCCTCTACCTTTGGGAAGACCTACTTCAAAGCCGAGAAAAATATTATGTTTATGGTATGGATGTTGAAGGCCTGTCTTTTCTCGAACTATTTCTTCTTGAGGGTTATCTCCATTATGGATACGTTCGCGGTGCCTCCTTCGGCGCGTTGAACTTCCTCGGAGCCTATCGTTATAGCCTTCACCGTGAGATCCTTGATGAAGACCCTCCTCAGCATCTCGGCCACATCGACAGCCCTCGATATGGCCCTGCCCCGCGCCCTGAGGACGACCTCCTCCGCCCCATGGTTGAACAACGTTAAACTGGCTACTACATAGTTCATTAAAGGCTTTTTACCAATCAACACCTGGTTTTCCTGGCTCATTTTTAGATAGACCTCCCAACGGCATTGTTACACCATCATATCTGACGGTAGATAGATTAGGTGCTGTCAAGTTTATAAGTTTAATTTAAAGATGCTGAAGGGCTGCAGGGCGATAGGGGAACCCTAGGGAGATGCCGGCGGGAGCGGGTACCGGATCGATTTTTCCCACTCTTCGAATCTAAGGGTTGCCGAAAGCGGAGGATTGGAGGTGTCCATAACTGAGAATTAGCCGTAGGGGCCGCATAATTCCACTCCGGAACAAGTTCCAGGTTTTCCGGGCACCTTTTAAATTTCATAATTTCAGCCTCAAAACGGGGATCCCTAATCCGTCGAGGAGCGGCTATTACGGAGATGCGGGTTTACATCATTGGAAGCTGGGAGGAGGCGTCTAATCGAAGATTAACTTTAAAAAGCTTAGCTTACCCAGATGCTTATAGTCGTTTGAATAAACCTCCGCGATGCCCATCCTCATCATTATAGCAACGTTTACGCCATCGTTGAAACCTATCTTATGGGCATTCATGTTGCCCGCTCCCCATAGGAGGTCGTCTTCACTAAACCCAACTACTTTAAGGTTCTTAAATGATAATATTTTTTCGAGCGTAGGTTTAATGTCGCTTTGCCTGCCCGTAGCCTCCAGGACCCAGGCCACCTCTCATAGAACCAGCGTGGAAGTTATAGCAGCTTCGCCCGCTTCTACACGTTCAAGGATGCGTTTAGCAACTTCTCCAAAACGGGGATGCGCGGTAACAGCGTAGATGAAAACATTTGTATCTATGAATCGCATTACTATGCTTCCTTGAATAACTTCTCTCGGATGTGTTCCCTAGCCACGCGCTTAGGTTCCTCGATGGGCTTATCCAGCTTCACGCTTCCATACAGGGCCTCAGTTGGGTTCTCATATTTTTTCACGGGAAGGAGGAGTATCTGACCCATAAAATCCGTGATGATAAGCCTAAACCCTTCCTTTACGCCGTACTTTTGCCGGAGCCTCTTAGGGAGGATTATGCGCCCGTGTTTGCCAACTTCGACCGACAAGTATTTCATCAAGAATTAAATTCAAAAACGACGAATATATGCTTTCTCGCCAATAATACACTCATGGACTACCACATACACGCCGACCACCATTTCCATCAGGGATGATTTCCGTCCTCTGGGGGTAGAGCTATCGAAACCCCCGACCGAGTCCAGTAGGGATTCAACGAGTAAGGCTAAAACGAGATCTCGGGGAAAGAGGAAAATTCCTTTACTTTAGGGGCTTCAAGCTCTATTCCTCTAATATTTTATGTTCAGCCTTGCTTAACGTTGCTTGCACGATCTTCATCCGGCATTAACCACATAAACATTAACCATATAAAATTACGCATATAGCGCGTTTAGATACGGTTACCACTAAATTGCTTAATGCCTTTCATAAGGGATAAAATACGAAGATAGAATCCCTTCACTCGTGCAGGTCTTCACGGAAGAGGGGAAAAGTTGAAATCCCAGCGTTCCCCTCTTCCCTTTAGGGTGAAACTTTATAAGGGTTGATGGGTTGAGGATCTAGAGGACTTGGAGGTGCGGTGATCCATGAACTACGTATATGCAGCTCTCCTCCTGCATTCAGCTGGGAAGCCTATAGACGAGAAGAGCCTTAAGGATGTCCTATCAGCGGCGGGTATAAACCCCGACGAGAGCAGGGTTAAAGCCCTGGTGGCAGCCTTATCCGAGATAGACATCGACGAAGCCCTTAAGGCCGCCGTCTCAGCTCCAGCCCCAGCTCCGGCAGCGGCCCCCGCGCCTGCTCAGCCGGCTGAGGAGAAGCCGAAGGTGGAGAAGAAGGAGAAACCTAAGGAGGAGAAGGAGGAGGCTCTGGAAGGCTTAGGGGCCCTCTTCGGCTGAACCTCCTTAAACGCTTTAGGAGAACCATTCCATGGAGATAGGGGAAGAGGAGTTCTCCATCCCTTTCTTCAAGGATAACGGGTTCCTACGCCTTCGATGTCCGGTATGCGGATCCTTCTATTGGACGCAGAACCCTGACTCGAGGAACTGCGGGGACGCCCCCTGTCAACCCTATACTTTTATAGGGGATCCTCCGACGAGGGCGAGGTACTCCCTGGACGAGATGAGGGACAAGTTCATAGGATATTTTGAGGCCCACGGCCACACCCCTATATCGCCTTATCCGATAGTCGCCAGGTGGCGTGAAGACGTATACCTTGTGGGCGCGTCCATTTATAACTTCCAGCCCTACGTGACGGAGGGCGTGGTTCCCCCGCCTGCAAACCCCCTCGTGATAAGTCAGCCGTGCATAAGGTTGACGGACTTGGACTTGGTGGGGCCCACTAATGGGAGGCATCTCACGATATTTGAGATGGGGGGAGCCCACGCCTTTAACTTCCCGGGGAGGGAGGTCTACTGGAAGGATGAGACCATCAGGCTTCACCATGAACTTTTAACGGAGGGCTTAGGGGTTAGATCTGAGGATGTGACCTATAAGGAGCATTTCTGGTCCGGCGGGGGCAACGCGGGACCCGACGTGGAGGCATGTATCTCGGGGCTTGAGATCTCAACCCTAGTCTTCATGAAGTATAAGGTGGAGGATGGAGGGTTGAGGGAGCTCCCCATCAGGACCGTCGACACGGGATATGGCATAGAGCGTTGGACGTGGCTCACCCAGGGCTCCCCGAGCGGCTTCCACCCCATCTATCCCGAGGTCATCGAGGAGATCGCCGGGGAGGCGGGTGTAAAGCTGGATTCGAGGCTGATAGCTGAGAGCACGAGGCTCTCGAGCACCCTGAACCTTGAACGTCACGAGGGCCGCGTTGAGGCGCGGAGGAGGCTGGCTGAGCTCCTCAACCTAGACTTAAGGATGGTCGACGAGGCCTTATCGAATATGGAGGCCATATACGCGGTGGCCGATCATACTAAGGCTTTGGCCTTCATACTCTCAGAGGGCGTGATACCTTCGAACGTCGAGGAGGGATACCTGGCCCGCCTATTGGCTCGTAGGACGCTGAGGATGCTGAGGAGGCTGGATCTAGGGGATGAAGCATTGTTGAGGATCATGGAGCTGCAGATCCATCGATGGGGTAGGACCTTCACCCAGCTTAGGGAGATGAGATCTGAGATCCTCGACGCCCTCAACGTGGAGGCTGAGAAGTATAGGAGGACCCTCAAGAGGGGGGTTGAGAAGCTTAACAGGATTATTGGACAATTAAGGGAGAAGGGCTTAGGGGAGATGCCCATGGAGGTTCTAACCCAGCTCTACGACTCCCACGGCCTAGATCCTGAGACTGTGAAGGAGCTGGCCCCGGATATCGCCGTGAACCCGCCTGAGGACTTCTACAGTCGGATAGCCCAGAGGCATTCGACGGTTAAGGCCTCACCGGAGACCGTGGAGGAGAGGCTTAAGGCGAGGGTTGAAGGGATAAAACCTACGGAGATCCTCTACTATGAGAGGCCTGAGATTAAAAAGTTTAAGGCGAAGGTCCTAGAAGTAATAGACGATGTATACGTGGTGCTCGATAGGACGGCCTTCTATCCCGAGGGCGGGGGACAGGTTGCGGATCAAGGCCATCTAGGATACGGTGATAAGCATGTCCGGGTTGTAGACGTCCAGAGGATTGGTAAGGTGATCCTCCATAGGCTGGGGGACGGGGATCCCTCTCCCCCGGTTGGAGCCGAGGTTGTAGGGGAGATAGACTGGGAGAGGAGGCTGAGCCTCATGAGGCATCACACGGCCACCCATATCCTCATAGGGGCTGCCCGGAGGCTCCTAGGAAACCATGCATGGCAGGCGGGGGCCCGTAAAGAAGCCGATAGGAGCCGCCTGGATATAACGCATTACCGCCACCTAACCCCGAAGGAGGTAGCCCTCCTCGAGGAGATGGCCTGCAACATAGTGGTCCAGGATATACCCGTGGAGGCCTCCTGGATGCCCAGGGAGGAGGCTGAGAGGCTCTACGGCTTCAGGATATATCAGGGGGGAGCCGTACCTGGAAAGGAGCTCAGGATCATAAGGATAGGGGAATGGGACGTCGAGGCCTGCGGGGGAACCCACTGCCACTCCACAGGACAGGTAGGCCTCGTAAAGATATTAGGCGTGGAGCATCCCCAGGACGGCGTTGAGAGGCTCATATTCGCGACGGGACCCCAAGCCCTAAGACATATACAGGAGGCCTATAGGATCCTGGAGGAGCTCAGCGGAGCCCTCGGAGCTCCGAGGGATGAGATGGTCCAGGCCGTGGAGGCCCTCAAGGAGAAGGAGAAGGCCCTGGAGAAGGAGCTGTCAAGGTACGTTAAGGCCGCTTCCACGAGGAAGGTGGAGGAACTATTAGGCGAGGCAGCTGAGATAGACGGGGTTAAACTTGTAGCCGTGGACCTCGGCTATATAGGAGAGGCCGAGGCCATGGAGATCTCAAGCCAGATAGCCAGGAGGAACCCGTACGCAGTTGCGATATTAGCGTTCAAGGAGGAGGGGAAGGGGAGAGGCTTTGGGACGGCTAGGATACTCGTCTCAGCCGGGGAGGAGGCCATCCGGAGGGGACTGAACGCCGGGGAGGTGGCTAAGGCCCTAGCCCCCTACATCAGGGGCGGAGGGGGTGGCAGACCCTACTTCGGACAGGCAGGGGGCGTCGACGCCTCAGGGATACCTAGAGCCCTCAGAGAAGCGGAGGGTATCCTAAGGGAGATGATGAGGGGATGAAGGGTTCAAGGCCCACCCTGGATTGGGGGGCTATAGAGAAGAAGTGGCTGGGGATCTGGGAGGAGAACCGCGTATTCGAGGCAGACCCGGAACCTGGAAGGCCCAAGTTCTTCATAACGGTGGCCTACCCTTATCCTAATTCGCCGCAGCATATAGGCCATGGGAGAACCTATACGATAACCGATGTATACGCTAGGTACCTCAGGATGAGGGGATACAACGTCCTCTTCCCCATGGCCTTCCATTACACTGGAACCCCCATACTCGCCATGTCCAAGAGGTTGAAGGCGGGGGATGAGGAGCTGGAGGAGACCTTCCTCAAGATCTATAAGGTTCCAGGGGAGATCCTGAAAGGCTTCCATGAGCCCCTGAACATGGCCAGGTACTTCCACAGGGAGATCAAGGATGGGATGAGGGAGATGGGCTACTCCATAGACTGGCGTCGAGAGTTCACCACCATCGACCCCCAGTACAGCAGGTTCATAGAGTGGCAGTTCCAGAAGCTTAGGGATAAAGGCCTGATAAGTCAGGGAAGCCATCCCGTCGGATGGTGTCCCAGCTGTGGAAGCCCCGTGGGCCAACATGATACGATAGGCGATAAGGAGCCGGAGATTGGGGAGTTCACCCTCATAAAGTTCCGCTTCAACGAGAGGATAATGCCCGCCGCCACCCTCAGGCCCGAGACGGTCTTCGGCGTAACCAATATCTGGGTCAACCCTGAAGCCGTCTACGTCGAGGCCCAAGTTGACGGGGAGACATGGATCCTAACCGAAAGGGGCGCCGAGAAGCTCAAGTATCTCGGGAGGAGCGTATCCGTCAAGGAGGCCTTCCAGGGCCGCCAGCTCATAGGGGGATACGCGGAGAACCCTGTGAACGGGCGGAAGATCCCGGTGCTGCCCGCATCCTTCGTGGATCCAGGCAACGCCACAGGGATAGTCATGTCGGTGCCCGCCCACGCCCCATTCGACTATCAGGCCCTGAAGGACCTAGAGGCTAAAGGTTTAGAGCTCCTTAAGGGATACGGCGTCCCATCCCCTGTACTGGATGGATTAGAGCCCATCCCCGTGATAGAGGTCGAAGGCTTCTCGGAGATCCCCGCGAGGGATGTCGTCGAGAGGATGGGGATAAAGGATCAGGATGACCCCCGCCTTGTAGATGCGACCGAGGAGGTTTACAGCAGGGAGTATCACCTTGGCGTCATGAGGCGGGATATACCCGGTTACTCGGGGCTCCCCGTCTCCAAGGCTAAGATGCTCGTCAGGGAGGACCTCCTCAGGGACGGCCTAGGCGACTCGATGTACGAGATACTTAACAGGCCGGTGCTCTGCAGATGCGGAGGGGAATGCCTCGTCAAGATATTCGAGGACCAATGGTTCATAGATTACGGGGATGAATCCTGGAAGGAGCTGGCCAGGGCCTGTCTAAGGGAGATGAGGATAATCCCGGAGGAGGCCCGCCTCGAATTTGAGCATACGATCGAATGGCTTAAGGGGAAGGCGTGCGCTAGGAGCGAGGGGCTTGGGACGCCGCTCCCATGGGATAGGCGATGGATAATAGAGAGCCTCTCGGACTCCGTGATCTACATGGCCTACTATACGGTGGCCCATCACCTGAGGCGGATACCCCCGGAGAAGCTGAGCCCCCAAGTATTCGACTATATATTCCTAGGCGAGGGAAAACCTGAGGAGATCTCGAAGCAGACGGGGATAGACGAGGGGATCCTCTCCGAGATGAGGCGGGAGTTCACCTACTTCTATCCATTGGACAGCCGCCACTCGGGGAGGGATCTGATACCGAACCATCTAACCTTCTTCATATTCAACCATGCAGCGATCTTCCCGCGGGAGCACTGGCCCCGAGGCATCGTCGTAAACGGGAGCGTCCTAATGGAGGGCAAGAAGATGTCCAAGTCCTTCGGAAACATTATCCCCCTCAGGGAGGCCGTCCGAGAGTTCGGGGTAGACCCCTTAAGGCTGAGCCTCGTAGCCACAGCTGGACTCCTCCAAGACGTGGACTTCAGCCCCGCCTTGGCTAGGAGCATGAGGGACAGGCTTGAACGCCTCTACTCCTGGGCCCAAAGCGTCTCAGCCAGCCCATCCAGGCCCGGGGAGGGCTGGGGTCTCCCCGAGAAATGGCTTTGGAGCAGGGTGAACCGGATAATAGGGGATGCAACCCTCGCCATGGATGAGCTGAGGTTCAGGGACGCCCTACAGCTCATCCTATACCTTCTAGATCAGGAGGTGAACAAGTATATCCGCCTGGCATCGCCCCGGGGCGGAGAGGACCGGTTGAACCACGGCCTCCTCAGGAGGATCCTAAACCTGAGGATCAGGTTACTGGCGCCCTTCGCCCCCTTCATATGCGAGGAGCTCTGGAGCCTCATAGGTGGATCCCTCCTATCCAGGGTGGAGTGGCCTAAGGTCGAACCCGAAGCGTTGGATGAGGGCGTGGAGGAGGCCGTATCCCTCCTCGACCGCGTAGTTGACGACGTGAAGGATCTATGCAGGATCCTGAAGGGGAAACCGTTAAAGGTCAGGTTATACGCGGCCTCGAAGACCAAGGTCGAGGCCTACAAGCGCATCCTCTTGGGCGCATCGATGGGCGAGGTCATGAAGGCCATAGCGGCGAAGGGAGACGCCGGCGAGGCGGACAGGATGGCTGAAATCGTTAAACGCTGGATCGTCGACGCGGCAAGGACACCTGAACCCGTAAAAGCCAGGCGGAGGATCTTCCTCGAGGGCTTCAGCGAATACGAGCTGCTAAGGGGATGCAGGGAGTACCTGGAGGAGGAGCTTAACCTGCCGGTTGAAGTATACATGGAGGATGACCCTGGGAAGGTGGATCCCGCAGGGAGGGCTGGAAGGGCTGAACCCCTCAAACCGGCGATCCACGTGGAGACGGGGAATACAGGTTAATAACCCGGAAGCTTTATGAGAGATCCAGGGGCATCCCATAACGTCTACGCCGCAGCCGAAACCTTAGCTGGGGGAGTTGGGCCCGTAGCTCAGCTGGATAGAGCGCTGGCCCTCTAAGCCGGAGGTCCGGGGTTCGAATCCCCGCGGGCCCGCCTTTACAGGTGAAATAACGTTTGAAAGCTGAGAATTGGGATTATTTTGGCAATTTTCATAAAATTCTTACAAGAAATCAGAATTTTAAGGACCGTGACCAAGATTACCTGAGACTTTAAGGTAGCCTTATTTATGGAGGTGATGGATAAGCGAATTCCAACAGAAGCCCTAGAAAGCGCCATTAAACTACTTCGACAATCGATTTTTCCACTTATTATGGTGGAAAAATCATAATATTTATTGCGATTCCAAGGGGAAGCTGGAGTGGAAAATAATGTAGATTATAGTATTCTATTCTATAGTATCGAGGGATAAGGTTTCGAATAGAATTGGGCGAGTCTTTAAACTATTCACCTTTTATTTTTCTTTCTTCTTTCCGAACCAGTATATTACTCCAGATATTATCCAGCAGATTATCGTGCTTATGGGTGCAAATGAGCAGTGGGCGTAGTAGCCTAGAAGCGAAGGCTTACTTGCAGGAGCTGGAATCAGAGTGGATATTCCTAGGATGTCGGCAACTATGACTCCAACCCAATAATACCATTTCAATTAGTTTCACCTTTAATTTCCTCATACATGATTAGGACTTTTCGTCTTAAAACCTTAATGTTGGCTTTAAAAGGGGATTGCCCAAGAGTGCGGACAGCCATTGATACTCAATCGCTGAAAATAATTACCCCGCAGAGAATAGAGAAAATAATCGAGTAAAGTTCAGAAAATGCTTACAAATCCTAGTTGAATTTTCGCTCGCGATGCTTAAATTCTATCAGAATTTCTAGCGGAACGTTAATCATATGAATACATGCCGATAATACTCAATAGTGAAAGAAGATTCAATCATTATAACGAACTGCCATTAACTGAAGCATTTATTCCGACTAGGCTTTTGCATAGGGAAGATCGGCTTAGAGCCTTACCTCCAAAATGTGCGGTTGCTTCGTAGATTGTAATGGGGGAGCTCCGCGGTCTGGGCCCGCCAAGGGCATCCCGATACGCCGTCATGGAACCCGGTAAGGATCACGTTATGAGAGGTCTTAAATTTACGGACTCCCTATGAGTTATATAGATATGAAGATGGGGATCGAAAGATTACCTGAGGAATTAAGGAAGGGGGATCTTAGGGAGAGATTACTCAGGGTCTGCAGGGAGAACGACATAGTTTTTATGGCTGTCTTCGGCTCTTTTGCCAGGAGAGAACAGGGGAAGAGAAGCGATATCGACATAGCCATCGAATTCCGCGAGAACGATGGAAAAAGCCTTTTAGATCTGATTAGGATCGAGGAGGAGTTAAGGAAGATATTTAAGAGGAGAGTTGATCTCGGAATCTTTAGCACCCTCAATCCCTACATAATAGAGGATGTAAAAAGAGAGATGCTGGTTGTTTACGAAAAAGGATAAGGTATATTTAAGGCATATCTTGGACGCGGTATCTAAAGTAGAGAGATTTATAGAAGGGGCGACTAAAGAAGCATTTCTTATAAATATAGAGAAGCAATATGCTGTTTAAGGGCGTTTGAGATAATCGGTGAGGCAACAAAGAATTTGAGCAGAGGATTAAAGGCGAGGCACCGAGAGATCCCCTTAGAAAGATGTCGCCGGTATGAGAGATAAGTTAATCCATGAATATTTCAGTGCAAATTTAGAGTCAGTCTGGGAAACCGAAGAGTGAAATCCCTCAACTTAAAGAACGACTTTTAAAGATACTGGAAGAGATCGATCCAGATAATTGAAAAAGAGCTTCATCTCGAAAAGCCCATTAGGAATAACTTCTCAAGATAGATAAAGACCTCCCCTAAATTTCAGGTTCGTGGTATCTGAAATTCTTTTATACTTAAAATAATCTCTTTTATAGGCAGAAACGTAAATGTGGATAGGCTGGAAAATTGAGATCAGTTAAAGGGCTTATCCATATTCTGTTGACGTGCCTCCTCCTAGCTGTGTCTATTAGCGCGGTCTATCCGGTTCATCCCCCATGGGATATCACTTTGGTGCCTGACCGAGTGATTATATCTCCTCCAATGTGTTACGCCGCCTTCGCTGTGATGGTGACTTCGACTTACAATGACAAGCCAATATATATTTATTTTGATGAGGAATTGTTGGGGCCCCTTAGGGGTAACGTGAAATTTACTGAATTAGAAATGAAAGGGACTCCATCAAACTATGAGAAGGCCATAAGAATGGATGTATTTATGACCATAGAGACTCCTCCAGGTGAGTATCAGCTGAGAGTATACGCATATCCAGCTGGCAGTGATCCATACGCGTATCAAGTATATGATACTTTAACGGTTGTAGTTGTGCAAACTGGGAAGTTTCCATGTCAAGAGCCACCTGAGTACCCATATGCAACAACAACCATTTATACCGCAACGGCTTACACCACTAGAGAACAGACGGTTACAACAGCCACGAAGATCCATTATTGGTGGGATTGGCGGCACTGGTGGTTTTGGAGAGGCTGGTTTGAATGGTGGGGATGGCTTCGACGGCCGTGGATAACGCGGGAGCCCTTCGACTTCACTTTGGAGGCTACGCCTACGACCCATTCCCTGAAGGCGGGACAGCAGGTAACCTTCACAGTCTATGTGATTCTTGTCTCAGGAGACCCGCAGCCGGTAACGTTAAGTATCCCGGATATCTGCTGCGGCTCCACCTATTCCTTCAGTTTAACTACAGGCTCACCGACCTTTGCTTCCGCTCTGAAAGTTGAGATCCCCGAATCATTAAAGCCTGGAACCTATCGACTGACCATCACAGGAAGCGGGGGAGGCAAAATCCATTCCACCATAGTAACGCTGGAAGTGGCGGAGAATAAGGAGGAGAGCGCCCTCACCGTCTCTGTCAATCTTTCCAGACTTAAAGTCGGCGAAAGCCTCTCCGTAGGCGGGGCTCTCTCCCCAGCCCATACCGCGACCATCGAGCTCATCTACATAAGACCTGATGGATTCGAGATGGTCAAGCATATAGGCATCCCCGTATCCGGCGTCTTCTCCGACATCTTCAAACCTGATACACCAGGTCTCTGGTCGGTCAAGGCGAGGTGGACGGGCGACGACAAACATTACGGCTGCGAGAGCATACCCGTGAGCTTCGCCGTCGAAGCTGTAGAGGAAAAGCCCCCACCCCAGCCACGGCTCTGGGAACGACTCAGCGGATTAATAATACTCATCGTTATCATAGCGTTAATAATCGCCGCTGCGGTGCTGCTCCTGAGGAGGCGATCCCAGAGGTTAAGAAGACCGGCCACGGAGACTTCCAGGTTCTGTACTAAATGCGGCGCGGAAATCCCGCCGGGATCCGGGTACTGCCCGAACTGCGGAGAAAAAACCGCCTAACCCTTCCTTCTCGCCTGAAGCGAAGCCTACGCCGAAGATCGTTACGGCCCCTCTCAGGTGAATAACCCTCCTTATCCCTCCATAGCGGCATCTTCAACCTCCCCAACTTATCTATGGTTCCTTTCTTAATCTCGGTGGACGAGGACTAGTAGCAGCGGCAGGCGCATAGATCTAACGGCGATTCATCCCATCTATAAATGGTGCAGACTTCGCCGAGGCTGGCAATCGATTCCCCTTCCACATGATACCTAGAGATCTTGTTTTCAGAGAGGCCTCCACCTCCCTCGGCCCTATCTCTATGAATTTCATATCATGAGGGAGAGGATTAATCAGCCGGTCGTCAGCTTTTCCCAACTCTCAACTTCGCCGTCGACCACTCTAAAGACCGGGTTCGGCTCCACAGCTTCAGGGTTTAAGCGTTTTAATTCTTCAAGCTTTTTCTTATCCCGCATTTCAAGCTTTTTCAACAAGTGAATAAATTCATACTCCAATTGTTTTCGGGTCACCGCCAAAGCCTCTCGCAGCTTAACAACTCTTACTTTAGAACTATCAAACGAGTAGCCTCTCCTTCTCGCTTCAAGGTAGATCTGGATAAGGTAAGCATCTATCAGATCGACAGGTTTTTCATATCCTTTAAATCTTAAGAGTTGTGGGTGATCACGGTATCCCCTAGTCTCGCCCATGAGAACCCGTTTCGCCAGAAGCCCCTCCCTCCAAACAGCAACCAAGCCCTTGTAATCAAGATATTTGGGGTGAATGGACCATAGCCTCAATTGAGCCATCAGCTCCTGAAAGGATGTGAGACCCCTGCTTCAACTTAAATGATCGTCGAGGGCCTATCGGCTTCTGAGGTGCTCCCATCCCCTCGGCTCTATCATCCTGACCTCCCCCTGCTCCTCCAGATATACCCCCCTCCCCTCGGCTATATACCCTATTTTATGGAGAGTTCCTCCCG